>Ga0265297_10000026_pt1 | contig 654635 bp, 649 predicted proteins | sample Munlanlwell13791_FD_192502 | JGI IMG/M metagenome (GOLD analysis project Ga0265297, IMG submission 192502) | Leachate microbial communities from a municipal landfill in Southern Ontario, Canada - Leachate well 137-91 | ecosystem: Engineered > Solid waste > Landfill > Unclassified | place...
TCTTGGATCGGGCTTTTCGTATGCAAAAAACCCAGTCTTTCGACTGGGTTTGCTCGTTATGATTCTGTCCTTATCGGACGGAAACGGCTTTTTTGTCAGCTCCTACGCCCCATGGCACTTCTTATACTTTTTACCGCTTCCGTCCGCCGTCGCCAAGGCTATGGCGGGACTCCGCTTTTTTATTATTACTTTACTTTTACCCGCCACAACAGTGTTTGTATTTTTTCGGAGTTCCGTCTTCTTTGGTCGCTCCGCACGGACACGGGTCATTCCGGCCGACTTTGGCCTTAACGTCAGCGGGATGACCGGCCGGAATATTTCTCTCCGCTCCCGCTGGCGCCAGTTGGACTTTATAAATCAATTGGGTAAAATTCGCCTGAATGGCTGACAGCAAGCGCAAAAACATTTTCCGGCCCTCGTTCTTGTATTCCACCAGCGGGTCTTTCTGCCCGTAAGCGCGCAGACGCACCGAATCGCGCAAATAGTCCATCTCCTGCAGATGGTCCATCCACAGCATATCGTTGGTACGCAACATCACCATTTTTTCCAACGAACGCATATTCGCCTCGCCTGCCTGCTTCTCTTTATTTTTATAAACCGCTTCCGCCAAATCTAAAACATAATCTTCCAGTTCCTGGCGGCTGGACGCTTCACCCATTTTTGCCCGAGCTTCCGGCGGCAAAGGAAAAATCGCGTTCAGATTTTCGTAAATTTCTTCCAGATTCCACGCGTCGCGCGAACCGCCGGCGGTATGGAATTCCAAAATTTTCAGCAATTCTTTTTTTATCATTTGCCGCGCCTCGTCCGACAAGTTTTCCGCCGCCAGAATTTCCCGTCGCTTGCGGTAAACCGTTTCGCGATGCTTGTTCATCACGTCGTCGTATTCCAAAACGTGTTTCCGGATGTCAAAATTAAAGCCCTCTATCTTGCTTTGGGCGCTTTCAATCGCCCGCGCCACGAATTTGTTTTCTATCGGCTGGTCTTCCGGCACTTGCATGGCGGTCATCAATTTTTTAATCCGGTCAGGCGCGAAAATCCGCATCAATTCATCTTCTAAAGAAACGTAAAACTGCGAAGCGCCCGGATCGCCCTGCCGGCCGGAACGGCCGCGCAGCTGGTCGTCAATCCGCCGCGCTTCGTGCCTTTCCGTGCCCAAAACGAAAAGTCCGCCCAGCTCTTTTACGCCCTCGTCCAGTTTGATATCTACGCCGCGGCCGGCCATATTGGTTGCTACAGTGACGGCGCCGCGCTCGCCCGCCTGAGAAATTATTTGCGCTTCCCGTTCGTGGTTTTTGGCGTTCAAAACTTCGTGCGGAATGCCCTCGCGCCTAAGCAGTGAACTCAATAATTCGTTTTTGTCTATCGACGCCGTACCGCAAAGCACCGGCTGGCCTGCCTGATGCCGTTTCTTGATTTCGGCGATAACCGCCTGAAATTTTCCCCGTTCGGTCCGGTAAACTTTATCCGTCATATCTTCGCGGACCATCGGTTGGTTGGTTGGTATGCGAACGACTTCCAATTTGTAAACTTTACTGAATTCTTCGGCGGAAGTGAATGCCGTGCCGGTCATCCCCGCCATTTTTTTATACAGGCGGAAATAATTCTGGAAAGTTACCGAAGCGAAAGTCCGCGATTCCCGCTGCACCGGCACGCCTTCTTTGGCTTCCAGCGCCTGATGCAAACCTTCGCTGTAACGCCGGCCGGGCATTAGGCGGCCGGTGAATTCGTCAACGATAATGATTTCGTTGTTTTTAACGACATAGTGGCGGTCTTTTTGAAACAAAGTTTGCGCCCGCAGCGCCTGTTCTAAATGATGAACGTATTTTATACCGCCTTGGGTGTAAATATTACCCAAACCCAAGGTTTTTTCCACTTTAGCAATGCCCTCTTCGGTCAAAATAGCAGTGCGCATTTTTTCATCCAGATTATAATCCTCGTTTTCTTTCAGCCGCGGCACGATTCTGGAAAAAGTTTCATAAAGCTTAGTTGATTCCTCGTCGGGCGCGGAAATTATCAAAGGAGTGCGCGCTTCGTCAATTAAAATGCTGTCTACTTCATCAACAATGGCAAAATGATGGCCGCGCTGAACAGTTTCGGAAAGATCGGCTACCATATTGTCGCGTAAATAATCAAAACCGAATTCCGAATTGATGCCGTAAGTGATGTCTGCCAAATACGCTTCTTTCCTCGGCACTTCGCGCAAGTTTTCCATTTCCACGGTTACCTCGTTTTTATCAATCACTTTGGGCTCGTAAAGATAAGCTTTTTCATGCTGCAAACAGCCGACGCGCAAACCCAACGCGTGATAAATAGCACCCATCCAGTTGGCGTCGCGTTTGGCCAGATAATCGTTAACGGTCACCACGTGCACGCTGGCTCCCGCCAAAGCGTTCAGATACGCCGCCAGCGTCGCCGCCAGAGTTTTCCCTTCGCCGGTCTTCATCTCGGCAATCCTGCCTTCGTGTAACACTATGCCGCCGATTAACTGCACGTCGAAATGCCGCTGGCCGATCGTGCGCTTAGCCGCTTCGCGCACTGCCGCAAAAGCTTCGGGCAATAGATTATCTATCGTTTCGCCTTCAGCCAGCCGCTTCTTAAATTCTCCGGTTTTTTCTTTCAGATCATCAACAGAAAGAGACGCAAACTGCGGCTCAAGCTCGTTTATTTTTTTAACGGCAAACTGATATTTGGCGATAGTCCGTTTTTCCCCGCCGAAAATCTTTTCTAAAATAGACATGTTGATGCTAAAACTATACCAGAAAAAACCAGTAAAATCAAATAAAAAAACGGCTTTTGTAGCCGATTTTCTAACAATAAATTCGCGCTAAATTTATACGTAACCCCAAGATTGCAGCTTGTCACTGTCGGAAAACCAACGCGTGCCGATATCTACCCGATAAAACATATCCTGCAAACGGATGTTTTTGACGCGGTTGTAGGCCTGTCTGCGCGCTTCGTCGACTGTAGTGCCCGAACCCGTAACTATCAAAGCGTATCCCGACTCGCCTGCTAACTTCAAATCGCCGTCAACCATTTTTACGTCGCCCCAATGTATCCCGTCAAAATTTTCCGAATTCTTGCTCTTGAAAAGAATCGACGAATCCTTATAGATGGAAAAAATTTCTTTATTAAAGAAAGGAAACGGCGGCACGGCCACGACCACTCCGATCTGGAAACCTCTCTTGGTTTTAAATTCAAAGTCATCACCCCTAACCAGCTTAAAAAGAAATTCTCCCATGGGCTCAAGCATCCCTTCCATCTGGATACTGATGGTCGGAAAACCGAACCGCGCCGTTATTTCCAAAGGATAGATTCCCCGGCCGTTAACGATGCAGTTGATGTCGTAGTAGCCGACATAGCCCGCTTCCGCCAAGGCGTTCTCCATTTTCGCCAAAGTATTCTGAAAAAGGACGCTGGCGCTATTCCAATACATCAGCGTGCCCATTTCGCCGGTGGACGGCCCCCGCTCGCCCGGAAAAAGTTTCTTGTGCTCAAAATTTATGTTCAAAGGGTGGATAAATTTTTTGCCATTGAAGAATCCTCCCACAGCCACTTCCACTCCGGCAACGAATTTCTGCAACTGGAAATTCTTTATTTTTTTCGCCCAAATGCCCTTATTGTGCTCCATCATTTCCAAAATATCTTTTCCGTCTTCTTCCTCTCCAACGAAAAGCAAATTTTTTTCGTTGCCCGCGGAACTGCCGCTCGGCTTAAAAACATACCGCCCGGGATTTTTTTTCAAAAAATCAATCGCTGAATCAAAATTGTCAAAATTATAATGGGGCAAGATATTCATGCCCAAACGCTTCATCTCTTCCTGCCCGAATTCCCTGTCGTCTTCCGTCCTGTCCGTGTAAGCCGAACCGCCAACCACCAGCTTGCCTTTTTTTCTTAGCTTGTCGGCCACCGGCCCAAAGCCGACATCGTCAAAAACTATCACGTCGGCCCAATCGACAAAATCTTCCCATTTTTCCACTTTATCCAGCATGCCGTCGTAAACATCAGCGTCATTTTTGTCTTTGACGAAAATTTTTACCTCGTGGCCTTCTTTTTTTATTTTCCAAGCCAAATCGCCGCTCAAGCTTATCAGAGAGATGAATAAAAATTTTTTCGCCTGGAATCCCGGCTGCTCAACCATAAAATTATTCTTTTATTCCAAAAATTATTTTTGCGCCCGGATCATAATCCCAAAACATTCCGGGGAATTCTTTAAACCATTTTTTATTGGCAGGCCGGGCGAATGTTTTTTTCAAGTATCTCTCGTACGCTCGGCATTCGGTTGATTTCTTTCGCCGCAATCCTTCGCAGTCAGCGGCGCCATAGCAAGCGACCGTTTTTAATTCGTTTTTTTTCTTTTTCATCAGAACGTACGGCCAGAACAAACAGTCGAACGGCTTGAAAAAATGGATACGACAAAGTTTTTTTGCTTCATCAAAAAAAGGACAAAGATATAAATTCCGGCGACGGGATTTGACTAACTTAAGCTGAAAGACATTTTTTTCTTTACCCCAAATTTTGAAACCAAAAGGCCGGTGATACCTCTTTTTTATGTTTTTTAGTTCCGGCTCTGTCAATAAAGGAGCGTAACTTTGTTCATCGGCGCGAAACCGGCAACAAAAATTATGGCATTTAAAGCACCCTCCCGACGGAATAAAACTGTCTATTTTCATGTTAAAAGAAGTTTATTCCTCCTTCGGAAATTATTTTCCGCCCGTTGCTTTTCTTCTGCCAGTCGCGCTCACTGGAAAACGTTTCCACCGTCAAACCATTGCGGGGAATCACAAAATCAAAATGGGAAACCGCGTCTTCAAAACCCTCCGTGCCTTCGTTACCGTGCTTTGAACTGCCAAAAGCCAAATGCATGGTGCCGAAACGTTTTTCTGCTTCCACCACCGAAACGCCGGGAAAATTATAGGGCTGTTCCGGATCTTTGACGGTACTGCGAGCTTTGGAATTGGCGCCGAAAGCGATTTCCGCGATCTGAAAAACGTTTAAAGGATCTTCGCCTTCTTTAGCTTGGGCTTTCGCTTCTTCGGCCATCCTTTTTCTTAGTATTTCCGCCGAGCGACCGCCTAAAATTGATGATATTTTTCCGTTGCGGATTGTTATCCTAACGAATTCATCCACACCTTGCTCTTTGGCAATCTGGCTGTCAATAGCCGGAACAACCAGCAAACCGTTGACGAAACGCTCATCCGGAGTCGTAAAAATTTCACCCCCGGGCAAATTGTCCCATTCCCCCGATTCCTTTACGACACCGGAATCTTTATACCAGCGGCGTTCATTAAAAGGCCGCAAAGGCGCTTCTAAGTTCGTTCCGTAAGAAGATGTTATTTTGAAACCGGCTACCTCTTTTAAAAGGGCTTCCATTTTTCCCAAACGCTTTTCCAATTCCGTTAACGGTTCGGTCATCGCCCCTTCTTTTTCAAAAGAATCGGGTCCCAGCCCCCACATATTGACCAAACGATAAGAACAATCTTCTTCCAAATCGTCGTAAAAACGTTCCGTCATTTTTTCCGAATTTTCCGCCAAGTCAAAAACCAGCGTTTTGTCGGACATTAATTGCTCGTATTCAGCTTTTTTTATCTTGCCGGCAATCTTTTTTTCTTCGCTCGCGCATTTTATTTCGTCGACCGCTTTTTTTAAAACGGTTAGAAAATCAGGGTTAGTGCTTTTGTCGGTCAAAAAAAGCAACCGCTCTTCCGGCTTCAAACCTAAAAATTCTTCCAAGGTTTTTTTCGCGTTGGCGACTAATTCCGGCGAAATTTCTTTTTCCGTTTTTATTACCACTTCCGAACTGCCGGGAAAAAATTTGCTTTCCATGTGTTTTTTCGCCCTTCCCGAAAAGATTAAATATTTATATATTTATAATCGGCAAAAACCGCCGCGGCGATGACCGTGGTCCATAAGCCATCTTTATTGCCAATGGCCGATTGAGTAACGTTGGTCGTGCGGACGATTTTACTACTCATCTTAAAAAGATGCTCGCGTTCGTCCCAGTCGCTATCCGCGTTAAATTCAACGCCTAAAGTAGTCGCCAACATCTGCGCCGCCAAATCTTCGGCGTAATCGCCGGCTTTTTGGTCGGTTTCACCGCAAGAATGGTGTTCGGAAAGATAACCGTATTGCGCCGGGTCAGCCGGCAAAGCGCAACCGATAGAACTGGCAATTAAACGGTTGGGCTCGTTAGTATCGTTACGGGCCATGACCACATAAACTATTTGTCCCGGCTTTAAAAATTTTAAGCCTTCCTCGCGGCTGACTTTTTTGCAACCGGGAGGAAAAATGCTGGAAACCATCACCAAATTAAAACGGGCAATGCCGGCGTCTCTTAAAGCCGCTTCAAACGATGCCAATTTTTCTTTATGAATTCCGACTCCCTTGGTGAAAAAAATTTTTTGTCCAATCATTCGTTTTTCTTGAAAAAATTATTTCTTTCTTATTTTTATTATATTCTCAAAAATTTCTTTTGTAAGTGTGGATAACTTATTTTTTCCGGAAACGCGAGCTGGGTGACAAGGCGAATTTCTTTTTCAGGCTCCGCGCGCCACGCAGAAAAATCGTTCCCTGTTTGGTTTTGAATTTTTTTATTTCCTGCTCCAGTTCATCCCTGACCTCGTCAATGGCAGAATAAATATCGTCGCTTTCTTCTTCGGCCCTGAAAAACTTTCCGCCAATGCTCAAATTTATTTCCGCCCGGAAAATAGTGCCTTGCTTGTGGTGGCGGGTCGTTCGCCCGACTTCCGCTTCAAATTTTATCGCTTCTTCATTAAAACTTTTTAAAAACTTGCCCAGAGTGTTTATTTTTTTGCGCAGATAACTTTCCAACGCCGGCGTTAAAGAAAAATTGCTGCTTTTAAAAATTATTTTCATATTGGTGCTCTTAAAAATTATTGATTTACAAAATCCTTATCTCTTCTTCCAATCCAATCCCATATTTTTCTTTAACCGCTTCCTTGGCCAGCTTTATCAGCGCCAAAACATCAGCCGCCTTGGCGCCGCCGGCGTTAATAATATAGTTAGCGTGCCCCTCCCAAATCTTGGCGCCGCCGATTTGCTTTCCTTTTAAGCCGCACTGATCAATTAAAAAACCGACGCCGATTTTGCCGTCACGCGCGCGGCCGGATAATTCCGGGTGTTTTTCAAGCAAAATATCGTCTGGTTTTAATTTATAATTCTTGAAAGCGCAGCCCGCCGAGGGAAAAGGCGGCGATTGTTTCACTACTTCTTTCGCCTGATTCAGAACCTCATTAATCGCCGCTTGCTCTTTTTTAACAAAAAACAAAACCGCTTCCAAAATTATTTCGCCGGTTTTTTTGAACCGGCTTTCACGGTAAGCGAATTCGCACTCTTTATTGGATAATTCTTTTTCGTTGAACTCCGCGTCTAAAATTTTTACACTTTCAACAATCTGCGAAATATCTTGCCCCAACCGGCCGGCGTTGCCGCAAATCGCGCCGCCGATTGTCCCGGGAATGCCGAATCCCCATTCCGCCCCGCTGTAACCGCTCTTCGCGGTTTCAATTATTACGCGGCTGAATGGCGTTCCGGCTCCGCAGCCAATTTTACATTTTTCGTTGTCGTTCTCAATTTTAATATCTGTGTTCTCCATTTTTATTGCCAAACCGCCGAACCCTTCGTCGCTAACCAAAAAATTACTGCCGCCGCCCAGAACAAAAAACGGCCGATTTTTTTCTTTCGCCCATCTTATCGCTTCCGCCAATTCGTCTTTATTCTGCGCCACCGCAAAATATCTCGCCGGCCCGCCGATTCTAAAAGTCGTGTAATTGGCCAAAGAAATATTTTCTAGAATTTTTATAGGCATTAGAAATTATATATCATCTTGTGACATTCGCTCCTGTTTTATAAATGTCCCTTTCTGCCCTGTTTATTTTATACACCATTTCCCAGCTCCGGCCCGAAGAAGCAAACTGCTCCGTGCTCATATTTAGCCAGTGTTTGCTTAAATCGCCGTTTATCTCATAAACTCTGAAGTCGCCTTCGGCCAAAACCAACGAAGATTCCTGGTAATAATCAAATTCCGCCTGCGTTACCTCTTTGATGCCTTGCCAGGAAAGATGGGGATAAGCCGCCATAATTTCCGGTGTTTGTAGCCAACGCTTATAATTGCCCTTAACGATATAAACTTTGAAATCTCCTGCTTTCCGAATCAAGGTTCCGTCGGGAAAAGCGGGAACCGGCGCGGCAACCGGCTCTTTTTTCCCCTGACTGCCGAAAATTGCCGCTGAATCGTTAGTCGAGTTAATCGTGCCGCTGGCGGTGATTTTAGCGCCTAAAGAAAAAAAACGGCTGGGTTCGTCCGAAGAAAAACCGCTGCTCTTCGTGGAACTGAAAGGAATAACCGTAACGGACCGAACGGTTTGGCCAAAACCGATAATGATTTCTTCGCCTTTTTCGTCGCTTAAGTTCATATCACGGATACTAAAACTCCCGTCCTGATTGCTGATTACCAAGATTACCCGAAAATCCGCCCGGACTTCACCGGAAAACGCCACCACTAAATTCAAGCTGGCATCGGCGCTCTGAGGCAAAATTTTATACCAGCGGCCTGACCAATCTTTGGTCAGTTCTGAAAAAGAAAAAGTTGTTCCGTTTTTTACGGTCAAATAATAGTTTGCCGAAGGGCTGGCACGCAGAGAGCCGGCGGACAAATTAAGATTAGCGTAACAAAACTTTTTTTGGCCATCAACGGAGCAATTATTCAAGTGGCTGGCTACCAGCCAATCGGCGAAAATGTCTTCAAATTTATCTTTTGAGCCCAAATCGGCCAATGCCTGATTAATGCTGGCTATGCCCGTAGCGTCCGCCCGAACCATTTTCGTCAGAATTTCCTCGCCGAAACGCCCGACTAAATAATTCATGAACATGCTGACCGCGCCGCAATCTTCCGTCTTGCCTTCCCATTCGGTCAGGGAGTTTTCCGGATCGCGCAAAAATTCGCTGAGCCGCCTTTTTAAATAGCTGGTTCTAAAATCGTCATCGTAACCCAAAAGAGTTGAGACGTATTCCGAACGGGCTTCATTCAGCCACAAATCTTCAGCCAGTCCCCGTTTCTTTTCTTTTTGATAAAAGCTTATCATGTGCTGAAACTCATGGGCCAAAAAAGTTTTCAAATAAACCGAGGAAAGAAAAGAGCCGTTTAAATAAACCATCTCGCGCTGGTTGGAACTAGGGTATTGCGACTTATAGTATTCGTCGAAAGTGTTAAAATAGGCGCCGGCTGTGTCCTGCAATTGGGTGATCAAAATAGTGATCTTAAATTCGTTATCCACCCCCGGCGACCATTCCTGACCAAAAACTTCCGTCGTTTGAGGATAAATCCGCTTATCAAACTCTTCAGACAAATCGTCAATGGCGGCCATGACCGCCGTCTGGTTCGTCTGGCTTTGCCACCATCTGTCGTCTACGTAATAAACCGCCTCTTCGCCGATTTTTAAAACAGTGGCTCCAACTTGCGAACGGTTGAAAAAATCGTAAAAAGCGTCCACGTTAAAAACCTCTTTTTCGCCAACCGAAAAAGCCAAGGCCTCATGGCCGAAAAAAATAAAACCAGCGGTAAAAAGACAAAAAAATATTTTTCCTATTTTTGGCATAGGACTTCAACTGATTTCATTTTTTATTCTACTATAATTTTTAAAACAAAACCAGCGGCAAAAGCAAAAAGAACTTTTCCCAGAAATAATTCCGGAAACTTGATAAAAACCGCCGAATCTTGTAAAATTATGCCAATTAAACCTATGGTCAAAATAAAGAGATACCTGCTTATTCTCGGCGATGTCACTTTTTTGTATTTAGCGCTATGGCTGACGCTTTATTTGCGTTACGGCCAAAAATGGTCGTTGGCTTGGGAACAGCACTTCTATCCTTTTTCCATAATTTACGCCCTGATGTTAGTGGTTTTTTACATTATTGGCCTTTATGAATTAAGCATCGCCCGCAACAATCTTAATTTTTTCAATACTTTAACCAAGGGGCTAGCCAGCGGCGCGCTGATTGCCATTTCTTTTTTTTATTTAATCCCCTATTTCGTCATCGCCCCAAAAACCAATCTTTTTTTGGATTTAATCATTGCCGCTTTGTTGCTAACCGGCTGGCGACAGATTTATAACTATTTCATAAAAACTTCGGCCCTGCTCAACAATGTTTTGGTTATGGGACAAACTAAAGAAACCGAGGAATTAATTGATTTTATAAAACGACATCCCCAGCTCGGCTTCCGAATTCGCAAAGTCGTCGAACCCTCGGAACTGAAAATACTCCAGCAATTAATTGAGGTCTTAATCCAAGAAAAAATCCAGATAGTCGTCACTGCTGCCAATCCTTACAAAGATAAAACTTTAGTCAGAAACCTTTACCAATGCCTGCCGCTACAAATATCGGTCATTGACCTGCCGGCTTTCTATGAGCGGCTGACGGCCAAAATTCCGGTTTCGGCAATTGAAGAAATTTGGTTTTTGGAAAATTTGATGTCCGGCAAAAAATCTTTCTTTGAATCCGCCAAAAGAATCGTTGATTTTATCTTGGCGATAATCGGTAGCGTCGCAACCGTAATCCTAACACCTTTGATTGCTTTATTGATAAAGATTGATTCGACCGGCCCGGTTTTCTACCGCCAAAAAAGAGTCGGCAAAGACAACCGGCTGTTTGAAATAATAAAATTCCGGACGATGGTGAAAGACGCGGAGAAGGCCGGCGCCCAGTGGGCTAAAGAGAATGACGGCCGAGTCACGCGAGTAGGCAGATTCCTGCGCAAAACGCGGCTGGATGAACTGCCGCAATTTTTCAACATTTTGCGCGGCGATATGTCTTTCGTCGGCCCGCGCCCGGAACGGCCGGAGTTCGCCTTTTCCAACGAGCTGACTTCCCAGATTCATTTTTATCAAATACGCCACATCGTCAAACCGGGCGCCACCGGCTGGGCGCAAATCAAATATCCTTACGGCGCCTCCGTCGCCGACACAATGCAAAAACTCCAATACGACCTTTATTACATTAAAAACCGCTCGCTGATTTTTGATTTGGCAATCATCTTAAAAACAATCCGAATAGTTTTAGGCGGCGGCGGACGATAATTTTTCGGCTTAATTCAAAAGCCGCCCCGCGGCTGCGGGGCGGCTTTTTATTTTACGGGCTTTTATTTTTTTCTAGCCACCGCCCACATGTGTGACGACAAATTATTTTCAGCTAAGAAATTCTGGAATTTTCCGCCGAGCTTTTCCCATCTGTCAATCAGAATCTGCTTCAAAAACGGAGATTCCTTTGCGTCAGATTCGCCGCTTAAAATCTTTTTCCGCACCAGCTCCGCATCCAACTTGCCGGGGGTCGCAACTTCCATCATTTCCAAACCGCAACTCTCCAGTAAAATTTTTAACGACTGAGGATGAAAATAATTCAAGTGGTTCGGCCCGCCGAAATTATCGGCTTTTTTGCCTAAAACCGAAAAATCAAAACCTTTCACATTCGGAGTGGTAATAATAAATAATCCTTTCTTCGCCAAAGATTTGGCACAAGCCGAAATGAATTCTTTCGGGTTGAACAAGTGCTCTATCAATTCAAAACTGGTGATAACACTGGCTCTTTTTAAAACTGTCTTCTCAATGGTTTTTTCTATCGTCTCTATTCCCTTCCGCCGGCAAGTGGCGGCTAAATCAACCGAAGGCTCAATAGCCAAAACTTTTTTGAAAAACTTTTTCTTTTTTATTTCTTCGCAAAAAGTACCGAATCCCGCCCCGACATCGACCAACAAACTATTATCAACGCTGTATTTTTTGCAGAGCGCTACTACCCGTGTTGCTCTCGGCGCGAAAATTTGCCGCCGGCGAACGTTTTCCGAAATCGGAAATATTTTATTATTCCAATACTTGATACACGAAGAATTGCCATAAAAATCGGCTAGCAGAGAAAAAGAAGGCCGAGGATTGATAAAAATCGTCTCGCAACAACAACATTGGACGAAATTAAAACCTTCTTTCTTGAAAATCGTTTGGCTACTTTTCCCGCCGCAAGCCGGACAAAATACTTTTATAAATTTTCTCCGTTGCGCTAAAAGCCGCCTAGCGTCTTGCTGGCGCAATCTTTGGTTCTCGCGCTGCAATTTATCTGGCCTAATGTCTTTTTCTTTCATCGTTGTTTCGCCAAATAATCCAAAATTAAATCTATGCTTTTAACCGAACCGTGGATCGGAAACGCCAAGCATTTTTTATAGTCACTCTTCATCGGATTACCCGACCAATTGAAATGATACATCTCGCACGCCAAATTAAATTTGTCTTTCAGCTGTTTTTTTATTTTTTCCATTTCTTTTTCCTTTTTACCTTTGAACAAAGGAGCTATTCCCGGCGCGGCGCCACGCTCTATGGCTGAAAACATCCACTTGGGCCAAGATTTGACTAAAGACGTAACCAGCAGCTTTTTTAAATTTTCCCGGCGCTGGTGGCCTTCTTCGCGAAGGGCCTGATGAAGATTGTTTTTCGACAGCCAGGATTCCAATTCTGGCGGCAAAAGGCAAATATAGGATTTGGCTATATCCGATAAGATTTTATTCTCCTCTTTGTTAAAAAATATTTTGCCTAATTTTTTATCCGCTTCGTCAATCAAAAAGTCCAGATAACGGCCGTTGATTTTAAGAAAACCGCCTCCGGTTAATCCCAAAACTTTTGACAAACTGATAATGTCAATTTGCTTGTTGCGCGGAAAAAATTTCATCCGGTTTTTATTGTCAATGTCGGCCGAATCAACCCGGTCTAAAATGATAATCGCTTTTTTGAATCTTCGCTGAATTTCAGTTTTGCTTTCCGGCGCCAGCGGCCAACCCCATTGCTCGTAAAACAAAACGGCATCAACTTTTTCGCCATTCTTTAACGCCTCTTTTATCGGAACAGGCGTCGCTACCTGCCCGATGGCGCTAATGACACAATGGGAGCTCCATTCGGGAAAAGCGACGCGGTTAAACCTTTGCAAACCAGCCGCTTTTAAACCATAAGAAATTGCCTGCCGGCCGCTGGGAAAAATTTTCTTTTTATCTGCCTGTTTTGTCTTGCCCAAACAAAGCGGCGGATTTTTACTCCACAAACATATCGGCTGACCGGAAAAATTTTTAGAAAAATCTACTTCAGTCATTTTTTATAATTCCTAACGAGCCCGCAGGCGCCCCGCTTTGCGGGACATCTGGGGCGAGTAACGGAATTTCAAACGTTGTCACGCCCCGTGACAACGTTTATTTTTCTTACTTGGCAAAAAGCTTCCGCCAAACGCAAACCGGACTGCAAACCGCGCCACTGGGCTAAGATTTTCAGGCCTTCAACGGAGCGCGGATGCGGATAAGGGCGGATCTCTGAAGCGTAAGCCTTAAGGGCTTCTGTCTTCTTTCCGAAAACATCGCTTATATCAACGAAATAATTCGGCTGAAAAGCCAAAGCCGGCTCTTGCCATTCGCTGGAAGACAGAGTTTCGAAAGCGTAAATTTCCTTCGGGCAATTTTCGTTGCAGGGGCGGCAAGCGGTCAAAACCGCCTGAAAAGCCAAACGGTGGTCAATGTTCAAATCGTCGCCGTAATGAGTGTAAATAATTTCCGGCTTTAGCCGCTCAAGATATTCTTCAACTTTTTTCGTGATGTCCAGCAAGCTCACGCTGTCAAATCGGTTGTCGGGAAAGTCGGCAAAAAACATTTTCTTAAGGCCTAAGATTTTTCCGGCTTTTTTGGCCACTTGACGCAAGGCCTTTACGGCAGCCAATCTGGCGCCGGTTCGTGCCATGGCGCCTTGCCCCAAAATCAAACAATATACTTCATCGCCCGCTTGAGCGTGTTTTAAAAGCGCGCCACCCGGCCCCAATACTTCGTCGTCGGGATGGGCGACGACGGCTAGAATTTTATTTTTCATAAATTTTGACTTTAGCTAATAATTTGCCTCTGTCTGTCTCGGCTCCGAAAAATTCCCAACGCAGATTCTTCGTTTCCCAGAAAGCCCTTGGATATCCCTCGGCATCAAGCATTCTGATAAAATCATAAAGTTTTTCTTTTGAAAGACCTGCCGGTATTTTACTTTGTTCGGGCTTTCTTCTCTTAAAAACAACCACCTTGCCCGTTTGTTTTTTCGGCGTTGGAGTATTTTTAATAATAAAAGACATCTGAGAAAAAATAATCCTTGAAGCTCTTTCGTAAATCTCTTGCGCGCTTCCCGACAAGCTTAAATCTCTTTTTAAATAAATATCGCCTCCGTCAATTTTTTCATCAACCTTTAACGCGGAAATTTTGGTTTTCTTGTAGTTTCGCAAAATAAGGTTTTGTAGCGGACTGCCGCCACGGCCATAAGGCAAATCCGTCATATGGAAAACCACACACTCGTAATTTTTCCAGATATTTTCCGGAACAATCCACGACCAGTGAGGAAAAAAGATATAACGGGGGTTAATTTTTTTAACGGCCTCTGCCGTCAATTTTTCTTTTCCATCTATCAAAAACCACCGGTTTTTTTTATCGGATTTTTTCAGTTTGGAAAAATTTTCCAGGTTCCACGATTTTATCGTAGCGACAATAATATTCATTGTTTTTTAGGCGTATATTTAAAAGAAAACAAATTCTCGTCTTGGTTAAAAACACTAAAACCGCATTTTCTAAACAACTGAACCGAACCTTCATTATTTTTCTTAACTTCAGCTATTATCTCTTTCTTTGTGCCAAGCGCCTCGATTCCTTCTGCCAATAATTTTCTTCCCAATCCTCTTCCTTGACAATCAGGAGAAATGGCGATAGAAACCAGATACTTGTTGTTTTTAAAATCGAAACGACAATAACCAACAACGGAATCTCCTTCTTTTAAAACAAAACACTTATTATCTTCCTGCCGAAAATATTGATTTTTAAACCATTCTTTGTGATGCTCTAAAGGTATCTCTTCGGCACTATGAAAGTTTTTTCTTACTTCCGAATCGTTTCTAATTTTCCAAACTGCCTCGGCTTCTCCAAAAATAACGGGCTCAACAGAATATATTTCTTGTTCAGCTTTTTTATTTTTGAAATTCTTTTCTTCTGGCATAAACTTATTTCATTAAATTCCAAGAAAGCGGCGTTCCCTTCTCTATATCGCGCTTAGCAATCCTCCCTAGAATTTTACAAAAATATTTTGGCGGCAAACCGTTTGAAGGACGAATCGAACGAACATTTTTCTTAGTCAACTTCTCCTCTTTTTTTATGTCTTCAACTGCGAACAAAGAACGACGGTAAAGCCTCATAGCTTTTTCGTTTTGGCCGCCGTAAAATGGCCGGCCAACAGCCACTCTAATCTCTTTAACCGCCGCCACCAGATTTTTCAACTCTTTGGGCTCAAACGAAAAAGCCGCATCGGGCCCACCGTCTGACCGCTTTAAAGTGAAGTGTTTCTCAATAACGCAGGCGCCCAAAGCCACGGCCGAAATAGAAACGTTATTGGAAAGCGTATGGTCGGACAAGCCCACCGGCGCTTTTAATCTTTTTTGCAAATCGGGAATTGTCGCCAAATTCATCTGCTCAGGCTTGGCGGGATACGCACTGATACACTGCAGAACGATCACTTGCGGACAGCCGAATTTTTTTAAGGTTTTTAGCGCCAATTTCAATTCTTCTGGCGAAGCCATGCCGCGCGACATAAATACCGGTTTTTTGGTCTGGCCAATCCTTTCCAGCAACGGAATGTCTACAACTTCAAAAGACGCGACCTTATATAACTGAACCTTCATTTTTTCCAAAAAATCTACTGCTGTCTCGTCAAAGGGCGTAGAAAAACAAACCAAGCCTTTTTTTTCGGCGTACTTTTTAAGTTTTGGTTGCCACGCCCAAGGAGTATAAGCGGTTTTATATAAATCATATAAGCTTTGCCCACCCCAAAGATCGCCCTGTACCACAAAGTACTTTTTATTACAATCAATAGTCATTGTGTCTGGCGTATAAGTTTGCAGCTTAACCGCGTCAACGCCGGCGGCCGCGGCCGCGTCAATGATTTTATACGCGCGCCTGATATCGCCGTTATGGTTACCTGACATTTCGGCCACGATAAAAACCGGCTGGCCGGGACCAATCAGCCGTTCTCCTTTGGGAGTTTTAATTTTTATCGGTTTTATTTTCATCTCTTTATTTTTTATATTGTCCGCTTTCTATGTCTTTCGCGCCTTGTTTTTCTTTTTCTATCCGTTTTTTCATCCCTTCGCTATTATAAGCTTTCTCAATAATCGGCCGCCATTTTTTTTCATCTTGATGGATTAAAACATCTTCCGCTGATATCAGTTCAATCGTCTGGTTTTTTAAAAAATTCAGTTCCGCAAAATTTTCTATCATCGCCTTTACCCGCGGCAAATGCCAACGGCTTGATACGATTTTTATTTCTTCCGGCTTTGCTTCTGAAATTAATTTCATCAATTCCTGCAGTTGTTCGCGGGTGCTTCCGGATTTTATTTCTTCTTTAATTTTATCGCTCGGCACGCCCAAATCTTCCAATTCTTTTTTCATAACCGTTCCGACAGCTGGCGCGCCCGGCACATTTTCAAATTGCCCTCGGCCGCCTGAAGCGACAAAAATAACTTGAGAATCTTGCCGATAAAGTTCCGCCGCCGCCAAAACCCGCAAACGATCGCCCATTTCACCAAAATTATCGCCTTCTTCGCCAAAATTTGTCGTCCGCCATCTATCATCTGCTTCTTTCTTCAACCCGCCGCCCAAAACAATTACCATTGTCCGTTTTTTTCTCATATTATTTTTTCTGAGCTTCTTTTTCCGCGGAACTTTTTTGTTCTATAGCCGAATTTATTCTGGCTACTTCCGGATTATCTTTCAAGAACTTTATCGCTTTTTTGGCGTCTATGATCGAACCTTCTTTATAAAATTTATCGTATATTTGGTTAAGCACGTCAAAATCTTCCTGTACGTCCAGCGTTAAACGGAAATCGCCGCAATAAGGATCCTCAACTTGATAAAGAAGCGTCCTTTTGTTTTTTATGATATACGGCGTGACGTTTTCAAGTTCTGGCCCTGATTCAGCTTCTTTAACGGCTTCTTCCAACGCGCTGAAAGAAAAAACTTCGCAGTCCAGCCCCCGCGGAAAAACCCTGTTAAAAATATTGGAGACGTAGTCGCATTCTTCTTTTTTCTCCAAAAACAGCTTTATTGCCTGATCAATAATAAATGGGTCTACCAACGGACAATCGGCGGTTACCCTAACAATAACATCCAGATTAAATTTCTTAGCGCATTGGTAAAAACGATCCAAAACATTATTCTCGCTTCCGCGAAAAAATTCTATGCCGCGCTCCAAACAGAATTGGTAAATTACATCGTCTTTTACGTCGGTCGAAGTGGCGACAATGACCGCATCAGCCATTCGGCTTTTCTGACAGCGCTCAACCACGTGCCATAAAACTTCTTTGCCGGCCAGTTTTTTTAAAACCTTATTCGGCAATCTGGTTGAACCCATGCGGGCCTGAATGATAATTCCCGTTTTCATAATTTACTTTATTAAATCTCCGTATTTTTTTATCCTCTCTTGGTATGTTTTTAAAAAATAATCCTTGTCGTAATATTTTTCCCCGCGAAAAATAGGTAAAGTGAAACCGCCGAAACCCCGCTGGAATTTGCTGATGTTTATTTCTTTGGCGTTGGGAAAATTAGATAAAGTCGGAGCATATCTTTGCCAGCCGAATTCATAAAATTGGATCTCTTTTTTATTCATCCATTCTATGGCCGCCCATTGGATAAGATGCGAAATGGGCAATGTTTTTTCCAGCTCTCGGTCGTTGGCCGACGAGCCATAATAAACATTATTTTTATACATCGAAAAAAAAGAAAAACCGACGAAAGATTTATCCTTTTTCGCACCCACCAAAAAGCCGTTGCCATTTTTTATATATTCAAGCATTAAGTCAAAAGTGGCCTGGGGCCTTGTTTTCCGGCCGGCCGCCTGCTGATGCAAGTCCACATATTCTTTAAAAATCTTCTCCGTAATGTTTTTCTGGTCAAAAATCTCCGTTTTTAGAGTTTTAGCCGCCCGGTCAATGTCGGAGTCGTGGCCGTGCCTTACTTGCAATCTCAATTCTTCCAGCGGTTTCCGCAAATCCAGCACCTGAGTATTTAAAGAATTGTCCAAATAGCCGAATTTCATCAAGAAATTGAATTTTTGGTTTTCCGTCTCAGTCGCTCCTTTACCTAAAACAGAAATCCTAAATCTTGCTCTTTTTATGCCGTTCTCTTTCGCTAATTCATCAATTTGCTCAAAAACCAATTTCGTAATCTTTTGTTTTTCTCTTGGCGTCAAGAAATTAGCCAAAGCCGGCGCTGGGCAATAATCGTCTCCGAAAGAAAACTCTTTTACGCCTTGATGGTTTTCCAAAACCAACGGACAAATTGCCGCTATCTTCTTGTCTTTTATAATCATAAACGATTTTGATTCCGGCTTCAGATCCGGCTTATAGTTCAAAATATACCTCAACCAGCAAGATGTATGCCAAAACCAGACCTCGTCGCTTTGAAGGCAAAAATCATCCCATTGTTTATAAAATTTTGGCGTTAAAGCGGTTATTTCCATAAACGATCAGACAAAAAATCCTTTTATCAATTTAACGATATGGCCGGCCTGTTTTTTGCTTAATCCAAAATAGCAGCAAAGCGTTAGGCGCGACTTTTGGTATGTCTCCATTTTTTCCAGTTTAACATTTTTATATCCGGAACGGCGGTAAAAAGGGTGGCCATAAACCGCCGGATAATGAAAATTAACCCCGACGCCTTTTTCTTTCAGATAGGCGGCTAATTTGTCGCGGCGCTGATTGTTCGCCACGCGGATAACGAAAATATGCCAGCTGGAAAAATTGCTTTTTATTTCTTTCGGTAAAATTATGTTTTCATCCCCGGCGAAAGCCCGCTTATACCAATCCGCGACTTGCCGCCGATATTTGATGAATTTATCCAGTTTTTTCAACTGGGAAATCCCCAAGGCTGCTTGGATATCGGTTAAGCGATAATTAAAGCCCAATTCCGCCATTATGTTTTTCCCTTGTTTGTCTTTATGGATGCCGTGGCTGCGCAATAAAATCATCCGTTCATAATATTTTTTATTATTGGTCAGTACCGCACCGCCTTCGCCCGTAGTTATCGATTTTACGGGATGAAAGCTGAAAACCGCCATATCTGAATAACGGCAGGAGCCGATTTTTGAATTTCTGTATTTCGCGCCCAAGGCATGGCAAGCGTCTTCAATAACGATAAGTTTATTTTTTCTGGCAATATTTTTTATTTTTTTCATTTCGCAGGGCTGTCCCGCGAAATGGACCGGCACAATCGCTTTGGTTTTTTTATTTACCAATTTTTCTATTTTTGATTCGTCAAGATTATAGGTATCCAGCCGAATGTCGCCAAAAACCGGCTTAGCGCCGACCGCTAGCAGCATATTGGCGGTAGCGGCAAAAGTATTGGGAGTTGTTATGGCTTCGTCGCCGGTTTTCAGACCAGCCGCCAAATACGCCAGATGCAAAGCGGCCGTACCGCTAGAACAGGCCATTGCGTATTTGGCGCCGCAATATTTCGCCAATTCTTTTTCAAATTCCAAAACTTTTGGCCCTTGGGTCAGCCAATCAGATTTTAAAACTTTAACCACTTCTTTAATGTCGCTGCTGTCTATAAATTGATGGCCGTAAAGAATTTTTTTCATGCTTTATCAAAATTAAAATCCGCCGTCTCCTGGCTCGGTCTGACTTTTATAATTTTATCGGCTGGGATAAAACCGCGCAGCAAAGACAAAGGATAACTGTAAACGTTTTTCCCGATAAAAGTTCCCGGCTGGCAAACCGTGTTGCAGCCCAGAGAACAATTGTCGCCGATAATGGCGCCGATTTTCGTCAAGCCGGTTTTGACGCCATTTATTTCTATTTCTTTCCAAGTGACTTTCAAATTCGATAATTTCGTGCCGGCGCCCAAATTGACCTTGTTGCCCAAAATGCTGTGGCCGACAAAAGCGAAATGCGGCGCGCGCGATTCATTTAAAAATATTGACTGGCTGACTTCGGAAGCGTGGCCGATAATAACTTTATCGCCAGTTAGAGTGTTGGCGCCGACGAACGCGCCGTGCCTGATTTCGCAATTTTCTCCGATAATTGCCGGCCCTAAAACCCAAGCGCCTGGCTGGACGACACTGCCTTTGCCCAAATAAACATTGGGGCTGACGAACGCTCCGGGCATCACCGTGCCTAAAATTTGCGGCTTTAAATTTTGCTTGACATATTCTGACAGTTTCTTGAAAACGTCAAAAATATATTCGCAGCCGTCAAAAACCGCCTTATGCTTAAAGCCGCTTAAATCAAAATAATAATCTAAGTTTTTTATTTCTGTCTTTATTTCCATTTTTTTAAAAAATCTTTAATTACTTTTTGGTTGCTGTCAAAAGCTATTTTGCGCGGCAGGCCTTTTTTGGCGAACCACCGGCTTTCCGCCACGTCATCTAACGCTTTAAGCGATTGGTTTTTTGATTCCGCCAAAAAAACAATGCTTAAAACATGAAAAGGTTCTTCGGCCGAAGGATAGGTGCCCGGATAAATTCCGAATATTTTTTTTATTTTTATATCTAATCCCGTTTCTTCTTTCAGCTCTCTTTTCACGGCCGCTTCCGGCGATTCTCCCCGCTCCATAAATCCGCCCGGGAGATCCCACCAACCCTTAAACGGCGGCCGCGCGCGCTTGGTTAACAGAATTTTGTTTTTATAAAACACCAGCGCCGTAGCGGTCGGCCGCGGATTGCGATAATTGACGAAATCGCATTTTTGGCAAGCCAAATTGCCCTGACGATTGATTTTTAGTTTAGAACCGCAAATGGAGCAAAAACGGTAAACCATAATTAGCGCTTCAATTTATTTACTATCTTCTTGAAATCATTTTTAGTCAGCCATTCCTTGTTATTGTCGCTGGAAAAGCAAAATCCAGCCGGCAAAGATTCTCCGGTTTCCAACAGTTTGCCGAAACGTTCTCGGCATTCGGCTTTTGACGCGTTAGCCGGCAAAATAACCCAGTATTTCGGCAAAGCCACCGCCCTTCCGGCTTCTTCTTCAGTAATCAGAGTTTCGTGGATTTTTTCTCCGGGCCTTATCCCAATAACTTCAACTTTAGCTTTTGGAGCCACGGCGGCAAAAATATCGGTTAAACGCATACTGGGAATTTTAGGTACGAATATTTCTCCGCCCGCCATAATGGCTAAAGCTTCTTCCACCAGTTCAAAACTCTGTTCCAGCGTCAGCCAAAAACGCGTCATTCTTTTATCGGTCAGCTGGACTTTTTTGGGCTGCCCGTTGCGCAAAAGAATATCAATAATGCTTCCCCGGCTACCAATGACATTGCCGTAACGGACGCAGCTGAATTTTGTGCCGCCGCTGGCATAATAATTGCCGTTGATAAAAAGCTTCTCGGCGCATAACTTAGTGGAGCCGTATAAATTTATCGGCTGGACAGCCTTATCAGTGGAGACCAATAAAACCTTGTTGACCCTTTGGTCAATCGCCGCGTCAATCACATTCTGGCTCCCCAAGATATTCGTTTTCACCGCTTCAAAAGGATTGTATTCCAAGGTTGGCACTTGCTTCAAAGCGGCGGCGTGCACCACAATGTCCACGCCATGGAATGCCCGCTGAAGGCGCGGCAGATCCCGCACGTCTCCCAAAAAGAAACGCAAACGCTCGTCTTTCAGTTCTTCATTCATCTGTGACTGCTTCAGTTCGTCCCGGCTGAAAACAATAATTTTTTTCAACGAATAATTCTTTAAAAGATAGGCGGTGAAATTTTTACCGAAAGATCCGGTGCCGCCGGTAACAAGAATCGTTTTGTTTTTCAAAAAATCTTTCTTCATAATTTTTTAATTATTTTTCAAATTATAAACTTTGTGGAAATACGATTTTTTATCGGCTAAGAGATCCTGCGGCCTGCCTTGCTCAATAATTTTCCCATCGGCCAAAACCAAAAGCCGATCAACATTCTTCACGGTTGACAAGCGATGGGCGATAATGAAAGCCGTTAATTTTCCTTTTAAATTTTCCATCACTTGCTGGATTTGCTCTTCCGATTCATTATCCAAAGCGCTGGTCGCCTCGTCCAGAATTAACAGCTCCGGCTGCCGCGCCAAAACGCGGGCGATAATCAAACGCTGGCGCTGGCCGGCTGAAAACCTGATGCCGCGTTCGCCAACAATTGTCTGCCAACCATCTGGGCATTCAGCGATAAAATCAACGCTGTTAGCCGCGACAGCCGCTTTTTTGATTTGGCTGTCTGAAATATTTTTATCGTAAAATCTGATGTTTTGTTCCAAGGTGTCGTTCTTCAAAAAAATGTCCTGGGAAACGTAACCGATATGCCGGCGCCAATCGCGCAAACTGATGCTTTCTATGTTTTTTCCGTCCAACGATATTTCTCCGGCTTGGGGCTTGAAAAGCCGCAAAATCAAATCAACAAGAGTAGTTTTGCCCGCGCCGGACGGGCCGATTAGCCCGACCATCTCCCCTCTCTTAATTTTAAAACTTAACTTGTCCAGAATCGACTCCGCCTGGCCGTAAGAGAAACTGACATCCTTAAATTCCAGCGAATCGCCGAATTTAAAATCATTTTTTCCCCGGTCAACTTCCAAGTTCTTCACCACTTCGTTCTGATAATCCAGAATACCCCGCAAATAAGGAATAGTTTCGCCGACCGTATGGATATTTGATTGCAGCTGCTGAACATAAGTGAACATCCTTTGAATTAAGTAGATGACCGCCGCCAAAACCGCGAAATTAAAATTCGACATCTTATAAGAAATGGCGAATATCACACAGACAAAAATCAAGCCGATTGGTTGAATTAAAGAATCAGCCACTATCCGCAAAAAGGAAGTTCTGATTACCAGCTCTTTTAATTCGGCGAAGTAGGCCTTCGCCCGTTTGATTACCTGGTCGTCAACTAGCATGGCTTTTATCGTCTTCAGGCCGGTGATATTCTCGTTGATAAAATGGGCGGCTTGCTTGTTAAATTTTTCTTTCTCGCGGGAAATCAGTCGGGACTTTTTCACCAACGGCATAAAGAAAAGAATCAAAACGGCTCCGAAAACTAAGGTAAGCGAAGTAATCGTTAAAGAAATATTGACGGCTACGGCAACATACATAATCAACGCCCCTAAAGTCATAATGGCGCTGCTCAAATATTGAAGGAGCAAACCAGCATACTGAATGTTAATCGCCGAGATCGTTTCCAGATACCCAAGCTTTTGTTTCATCAAATAAGGCCAATCGGCTTTCAGGGTTCGGGAAAATAAATTATTTCTGGCACTCTCTTCGTAATCGGCGGAAATTTTAATCCGGATAAAATTGCACCAGAACAAAAAAATTGCGCGAGCGACAAAAAGAGAAACGACGAAAATCAAAAGATAACGCAAGTTAAAACTCAAATCAAAAAAATTGAAAAATTCCCGAATAAACCGCGAAATTAAATCGTCGCCCTGCCCTCCGCCGCTGACGAAAGAGAACATCGGGATGACGGCGTTAATACCCACGCCTTCCAACAATCCGCCAAAAAGCCCCAAAACGGCAATCAAAAAAATCTGGCCACGGTAACCGGCGAACCCTTCATTAAATAATTTCAACAGGGAATAAATCTTTGTTTTTTTCCAAAACATTCTTTTTACCATTTGTTAATTTTACCCACCACTTTTTGCTTAATTTCCAAATAAGATTTTGTGGCTTTTCTTTCAACTTCCGGCGAAACCAGACGTAAAATTTCCTTACCTAAAATCCGGTACTGCCGGCCGACTTTGTTAGCCCGAATAAGCCCCTTTTTTAAAAGGCGCTTCAAGGTGCTGCTGCTGACCTTAAGAATTTCCTGAGCCTCAGAAGTAGTATAAACGGCGTTTGGTTTTACCTCGTCGTTATTCATAATCTTATTCTAATCATAGTATCACAAGGTGTCAATAGGGGTCATTGACAACCTTATTTTCCTAAGATAGAATCAAAATGAGCTTTTTCTCTTAAACCCTATGGAGCAAAAATCTTCAATAAAAGTCTGCTTTCTTCTCCAGCGGCGCTTTGCCTATGTGGGCCACCGGCTGGCGATTATCCTGAAAGAAAAATACGGTATAAACAGGTTCTGCGCTTTTGTTTCCCAGCGCTCCAGTTTTGAATTTCTGAAAAAACAGAAAGACATAAACTATACTTCCCTGTTGCTGGACGAAGATATCCACGAAAATTATAAGAACGAAGTCATTGATTGGGAATATTTGGGAAAAATAGAAAAAGAATATGGCGTTCCTAACCTTTGGCCGTATATCGCAATCGATCGGGTAGTTATGTCTAACCAGCTGGTGCGGGAATACCCCTACGACAAATCACCCTACGCCTACGAAGAAATGGTAAAAATATTCCAGGTCAAAGCCAAGGCCATCATTAATTTCTTTGAAAAAGAAAAGCCGAATGTCGTTTTTTCCACGGTAGTCGCCTCCATCAGCAGCATGCTCCTTTATTATGTCGCCAAGAAAAAAGGCGTCAAATTCCTTTTGTCTGATTCAACGCGGATAAAAGGCGGCTGTACGCTGACCGAAGACTATAAAAGATACACTTACGTGGAAAAAGAGTTCAACGAACTGATGGCAAAAAGAAAAAAAAGCCAAAAGACGCAAGAGGCCAGAGAATTTCTCAAAGAATTCCGAAGCGAACCAACGACTTTCCTCTATTATTCGCCGAACGAATTAAACAAAAGTTTCCGTCTGCAGCCGTTAAAATGGCTATCGCCAAAAAGCGTCTGGCGGACAATAAATTGGTTTTTCAAGCTAACTGCTAATTATTTAGCCGGCAAAAAGCGTGACTATACGGATGAGAAACCGCTGGGTTCATTAATTGACAAAATCAAAAGAAAAGTCCGCACGGCCGCCGGCCTGAAGGGGCTTTATAATGAAGTCAACCTAGATGAAAATTTTGTTTTTTTCCCTTTGCATTATGAACCGGAGCTTTCTCTTTCCCTTTTCGCTCCGTTCTGGCAGAACCAAATAAACCTCGTCCGGCAAATGTCAGTATCGTTGCCCCTGAATTTCAAACTCTATGTCAAAGAACATCCGGGAATGGTGGGGTACCGGACGCGTTCTTACTATAAGGAACTGAAAAAAAATCCCAACGTAAAATTAGTTAACCCAATTGTCCCGTCCTACGACCTGATAAAAAAAGCCCGGCTCGTTCTGAGCATTTCCGGGACAATCGGCTGGGAAGCCGTTCTGTTGAAAAAACCGGTAATCACTTTCGGCGATGTTTTCTACAACAAACTTTCTTTCGTCAAAAAATGCGAAAAAATAGAAGAATTGCCTTATTTGGTAAAAAGCCAATTGGAAAATTTTAATTATAACGAAGAGGAATTGGAACTTTTTGTCGCCGCGATGCTCGAAGAATCGGCTGACGTGGGGCTGCTAAGAATTTGGGAAAAAGGAGATGAATCCGAAGAAACGAAAAAGAAAAAACTAACCCTTCTGGCCGATTTAATAGCCCGAAAAATCAGCCTCAAGCCAATTAATTGTTAATTATTGTAAAATAGTTTATTTTATATCTATGCCTCAAAAAAAGAAAAAAGCTTTCATCACCGGCATCACGGGACAAGACGGTTCTTATTTAGCCGACCTGCTATTATCTAAAAATTACGAAGTCCACGGCTTGGTCAGACGGGCCAGCGTCCCCAACCGGCACCGGCTGGAACATATTTACGAACAGGCGCGCCAGAAAACCCGGACTTTTCCAGAATACGGAGCTGAAATCGAAAAAAGAAGCAATCTGGTTTTACACTATGGCGATTTGGCCGATGCCAGCAATCTAGCGCGGCTTTTGGAAAAAATCCAGCCGGACGAAATTTATAATTTGGGCGCCCAGAGCCACGTGCGTATCAGTTTTGACATCCCTGAATACACCGGCCAAGTGACCGGTTTAAGCGTCTTTCGACTGCTGGAGGCCGTCCGGGAAAACAAAATAAAAACGAAATTCTATCAGGCCTCCTCCAGCGAGATGTTCGGCAACGCCGTGGAAACCCCCCAAAAAGAAACCACGGCTTTCCGGCCACGCAGCCCTTACGGTTGCGCCAAGGTCATGGCGCACCACGCGGCGACCAATTACCGCGACGCTTACGGCCTGTTCATCTGCAACGGCATTTTGTTCAATCACGAATCGCCGCGGCGCGGAGAAAATTTCGTCACCCGCAAAATTACCAAAGCGGTGGCGGAAATCAAAGCCGGATTGCGCGACCATATTTATCTGGGAAATCTAGACGCCAAACGCGACTGGGGCTATGCACCGGAATATGTGGAAGCGATGTGGCTAATGCTTCAACAGGAAAAACCTGACGATTATGTCATTGCCACCGGCGAAACGCACAGCGTCCGGGAATTCGTGGAAACGGCTTTTTCTCTGGCCAGCATTAAAAATTGGCAAAAATACATCAAAAGAGACCCGGTTTATTACCGGCCGACGGAAATTGATTTGCTGGTCGGCGACATCACCAAAGCCAAAAAAACTTTGGGCTGGCAGCCCAAAGTCAAATTCAAGGAATTAGTTAAAATTATGCTGGAAGCGGAATGCGAAAGATTAGGAATTAGTTTGTAATTTAAAAATTTAAAAAGAAAACAGCGGCCTCTTGTGAGACCGCTGCGAAAAGCGTTATAACCCTGCCAATTCCAACGGCAACGGATAAAGCCCTGTTTCTTCAAACTGGCGCCTAATATTTTCTAAAAACTCCTGCCGTTCCTTGATGAGCGCAACCGCCATCTTTTTCGCCCTAGGTAACCTCAGCATGCTTTCCCATTCCAAGGTAGCCATTAAGTGTTCAGCTACCGAAACCGGGTTCCTGAAAGAATTGGCGTTCGGCCCTTTGAATATAATCCGAGAATCATCATGCACATACCGAGGATCTACGCAAGCCATCTTGGGAAAATACTGGGCTGCCCGCAAGGCATGGACGATTCCGAGATTAGCCAACCTGTCGGCATCCTTAAGCGCCTGCGCCACCAAATCGTCTGCTGGATCATTGAGTTTTGAATGGTTCTCTACGGCCACCGTAATGCATTTTTTTTCCTCTACGGAAACGAAATCACCGCAAAGGCCCATGTACCCTGAAAGGTGCCAACCTTGAATCTCAGGAAGAGAGAATAACGTGTCAACGTTATGACATACACCGGCAATCCATACCAGCTCTCCGGTTCTTTCGTCTTCGGCAATCATCAAGCCGTATTGGGCTACCATGGCCGCGTGCCAAAAATCATGGGGTCCGCCTTGAACGTCTGTCAAATCATGCTCTGTTTTAATTTGACGAATCAATCCTTCATATTTCTTCCATAAATTTTCCAACGCTTCCTCCTTGTTTTATTTTATTAAAAAACTGATTTATTACTTTAACATACGCGATAATCTTTGTCAATGTCAAATTTTTTTCTTCATTCCCCGCATTTTCTTTTCCAGCCGCCCGATGTTCTTTTGATAATCCATTTCCTCGTCGGCTAAACGGACGTAGCACTGCCGCGAAAGCTCGGCGCGCAAATCGTAATCATCGCCCAATCGCTCAATCTTGCGCGCCAAATCTTCCGGATCGCGATATCTAAAATAAAGAGCGCTGCCAGCCGCCTGCCACTGCAATCCCCCACCCTCGGGCAATATGGAAGGCACGCCGAAAGCCATGGCATAGTATAAAGAGATAGAAGTGCCGGCCGGCCACCAGTCGGCCTGAATAAAAATATCAGCTTCGTGGTATTGGCGGAATAATTGGTCTTTCGGCACCCAGCCGGGGAAAACGACATAATCCTGCAAATTTAAATTCTGCGCCATTTTTTTTATCTGCTCTTCTTCCGGGCCTGTCCCTCCTAAAATCAAACGGAAATTCTCCTTGTTTCTAACCTTGGCGAAACCAGCCAGCGCGATATCAAATCCTTTGCCGGACGACATCCGGCTGGAAAAAAATAGATTCAACGGACCTTCTTTTTTATTTCTGTTAAAATAAGAATCTGATTTAACGTTATTTTCCGCGATAATTTTTTTGATATTTATCGGATCGCCGATTACCAAATCCTTGCCGCTGTGGCGGATGCCGAAATCCTCATACATCTTGCGCAGGCTCGGGCTGACGAAAGCGATTATATCAAGACGGTTGGCTAAAAAAGTTCCGATGTATTTTTCCAAAAACCACCTAATTTTTGACTTCAGAACGACTTTTAATTTGCGCCGCGGCTGTTTTAAAAGAGAAGATATCCACTGGGACCAACAAGTTAAAAATTGGTTAAACAAGCCGACGACCGGCGTTTTTCCGCCCAAAAACCGGTAGAAACCGGCACCGTACAGAGAGATATGGGCATCAACGTGAAAAGCATCCGCCTGCCTTTCATATTTTCTTAAAATTTTAAAAATTCCTTTCTGAATTCCCAAAAGCCGCCGGGCCCGAATATTTTCTTCAATGACCTTGTAGGGCGGCGGCTCCGGAATATCGTTCATATAAGAAAAAACAGTGACGGCTGTCACCTCATGGCCCAGTTCCCGAAAAGTTTTCATAATGAAGTCGATTTCCTCAACCGAACCGCCGGAAGTCCTAAAATTCAGTTTGGAGGTAATAAAAAAAATCTTCACGAAATTATTTTTTGTCCTTAAAATAACCTAATTTTTTTGCGTATTCAAACATTTTGTCTTTCGGCCTGGCCTTTACCGGACGGGCCGGGATGCCGGTATAAATCGTCCATGGTTCAGTATTCTTAGTCACCAGAGAACAGGCGCCGACCACAGAACCTTCGCCCAAAGTGACGCCCGGCAGAACAACAACATTGGCCCCGACATTAGAAAAATTTTCCATAATCACGGGCTTGGTTATGACTTTGGTAAATTCAGGCGGGATGCCCGGCGCGGTGATTAAACTATCGCCCAAAAATTCGTCTGTCCCGCAAAGAATCCGGCTGCCTAAAGCCACATTGGTAAAATGCCCCATTTTGAAAAAACCCTTAGGCCCGCCGATAATCAAAACTCCCGGACCGATATGGATATAGTCGCCGAGTTCCGCACCGCAGGTAAGATAGAAACCGCTATCAATCGCTATATGTTCGCCGACGGAAACTAAATGCGGCCTTCTGATTTCCGCGAAAGCGCTGATAAAAACATCTTCTCCGGCCGCTTTAAGCTTTGAGACATCATAACGAGGAGAATTTAATTTGTCGTTAGGGTTTGATTTCATATAAATTTTGTGTTATAAAATATCGGAGAGAAAAAACACCAATAATCATTTCTAAGCTTATAACAATCAATTTATTTTTTCAACTTTTAAGCCTTCTTTATGAACAAAAAAACACCTTTCGGCCATATTAACGCCTGCCAAATCTGCGGCCACAAAAAACTGGAAACGATTTTGGCTTTCGGCCATCAAGCAATAGTCCAGCGTTATCTGACCGCTGATCAGCTCCACCAGCCAGAAACAGTTTATCCGCTTAATTTTTGTCTTTGCCCCAAATGCGGCTTGTCCCAACTTGATTACATCGTTGACCCGAAAATTGTTTTTCCGGCCGACTACCCTTACCGCACCCGCCTGACAAATATGTTAGTACGCAATTTCCGGGAACTGGCTGACACGCTGGAAAAAAAGTATCGATTATCCAAAAACGACTTGATCGTTGATATTGGCTCAAACGACGGAACATTACTTGAGGGTTTTAAAGCCAAAGGCATGCGTGTTCTAGGCATTGAACCGACTGACGCTGCCAAAGACGCCCGGAAAAAAGGCATTCCGACCATTCAGGCTTATTTTAACGAGCAGACCGCCCAAGCGGCGGCGAAAAAATACGGCCGGGCGAAAATCGTCACCATGACCAATTCTTTCGCCCATATCCCCGATCCTCTGGGCATCGCCCGCGGCATCGGAAAAATTTTGGCCGATGATGGAGTTTTCATTTCCGAGTCGCAATATCTGATGAGCATGATGCAAACTCTGGAACTGGATACTATTTATCATGAACATTTACGATTTTACGCCTTGAAACCCTTACAAGAATTATTCCGGCGCGCCGGGTTTTCGCTGGTTGATGCCGAACGAATTTCCGCTGCCGGCGGTTCCATCCGCGTTTTTGCCATGAAAGGCAAAAAACCAGCCAACGACCGAGTCAAAAAATTATTGGCCGAAGAAGAAACCGCCGGGCTTTACGATATTAAAAAAATGCGGCGCTACGCCCAAAAAATGATTGACGCCAAAAATAATCTGTTAGCGCTGCTCATAAAATGCAAACAAAGCGGCGCGCGGATTGCCGGCGTCAGCAGCGCCGGCCGCTCTAACACTCTACTTAACTTTGCCAAAATTGACCCGACTTTGCTTGATTTTGCCGGCGAAAAATCGGGTTCGCCGAAAATTGGCCTTTTTACTCCCGGCGCGCATATTCCGGTAGTAGACGAAAAACAGCTGCTCAAAGAACAGCCTGAATACGCCCTAGTGCTTTCCTGGCACATCGGCAAGGAACTGATGAAAAAGTTGAGAGCGGCCGGTTTTAAAAGCAAATTTATTATGCCTCTACCTGTTCCTCGCATTGTCTCTAAAATTTAATTTTATTAAAATGCCAAATAAAAGAATCCCCTGGTGGGAAACGCAAATCGGCCAGACAGAATATCCTTTAGTGAAAAAAGTATTGGCCAGCAATTTTATCAACGAAGGCGAACTGACTGCTAAATTTGAAAAAGAGCTCGCCCGGCTTTTGGGTTGCCGTCACGCGATAACGGCCACCAGTGGCACTATGGCGATTTTTCTGGCTTTAAAAGGAGTAGGCGTAAGGCCGGGAGACGAAGTTATCGTGCCAGATATGACTTTTATTGCCACCGCCAACGCAGTTAAACTCTGCGGCGCTAAACCAGTGCTTGTGGATGTAAATGAATCTGACTTGAATATTAGCATTCCGGCTTTGAAAAAAGCGATAACGCCAAAAACCCGCGCGATTGTGCCGGTGCACGTAACCGGCCGGGCTGCAGATATGGGGGCAATCTTAAAAATTGCCCGCCAGTATAAACTGGCCGTCGTGGAAGACGCCGCCGAAGCATTGATGTCCAAATACCGAGGAAAATATCTGGGAACTTTCGGTGATGCCGGCTGTTTCTCTTTTTCGCCAAATAAAACCGTTACTACGGGACAAGGCGGATTGATCGTTACCAATAGTGACAAGCTGGCAGCCAAATTGCATGCTCTGAAAGACCAAGGCCGGCCGGTCCGAGGTACGGGCGGAGACGACAAACACGATACTGTCGGCTACAATTTAAAATTTTCCAATATTCTGGCGGCAGTAGGATTGGGGCAACTCGGCTATTTAAGAAAAAGAACCGCCCGGATGCGCCGCCACTATCAGCTTTATGCCGCCAATTTGAAAAACATAAAAGGACTTGAACTTTTTTCTTGCGATTTGGCCGGCGGCGCCGTGCCCCAGTGGACCGACATCAAAACTCCAAAACGAAACGAACTGGCAAAACATCTGCGCCAAAAAAATATGGACACCCGCAATTACTGGTTTCCGCTCCACACGCAAAAACCTTACCGCCTGCCGGACACTAAATTTCCACACAGTACCAAAGTGTCTCCGCTATCTCTATGGCTGCCTTCGGCCTTCACTTTAACCGATCGAGATATTCTGACTGTCTGTCGCGAAATAAAAAACTTTTTCAAAAAATAATTATTTCTTCACTAAATAAAAAAAACGGCTCTCGATGCCGTTTTTTTTTATTTGACCACTATCGCTTTGGTCTTTCGGCGACACAAACGACAGAAAGTCCAAAAGGAAAACTAGCATGCTTCAATATCCGCGCTTCCAAAAACAACAAAAATTTAAAAAAGCCGTTAAGCAAAAAAGGCCGAACAAATAGACGGTCGACCGATTCCTTTGTCGGCCAAATTTTTCTAAAAGCCCTCTCTGCCAAAGCTAAAGGAAATAAAAAGAAATTGACATAAGAGCTCTTTTCAACGACGAAACCCGCCGCCTGCAAATCAGTTACCAATTCTTTCTTGTAAAAACGATGCTTTGTCCAAAATAGCTGGTCGTGTTGGCTTTGCAGCCAATTATAAGAAGCTTCTCGAATAATTAATAAGCCGCCGGGTTTTAAAACTCGATGTATTTCCCTCAGGGCGCTTGTCCGACTATTCACCCACTGGTGATATAAAACATCAAAACAGCTAACGGCGTTAAAATATCCATCCGGAAACGGCAGATTTTCAACGCCGGCTTCTTTTATTTCCTGGGCTATATTTCTTAATCGAGCATAGCCGATGGCGTCCGGCGAAATATCTATTCCATAAACCGCACCGTAAGCCGATAAAATTTTAAACATTCCGCCGGAACCGCAACCGACATCTAAAATTTTATTCTTCTCGTCTTTTTTGAAATAAACATCCATCAACGCTTGCGCTATCCTTGCCATACCGACATACCACCAAAACCCATCTCCCCTTTCATACATTTTAGCGTGTACTTCTTTTTTCATAATCTAAGATCGGGGAAAATCGTAAATATAAATATTCTCTTTTTGCCAAATTAATTTTAGTGACGGGAGCTGTTTCAAAACTTCTTTTTTGGGCGGGCCTAAAAATAAAACGTAATCCAAACGATACTTATTAAGCTCCGAAGCAAAATCTTTTTCCATAAACTGCCGATAGTCATTCGGCAGTTTCCTTAATCTTTCCTCTAATTTTGTATCCACAAAATCTGGGAATTGCTTAATGCCATACAAACTTTTCCAGTCGGGAAACAGATAGCCGATCGCTTCCATTCTATTTTGCTTAATGTAATCTTCAATCGTTTCGGCGGTTACCCCCTTCATCCGCAATAAAACCAAATAACTATAATGCATTCTTTCTGACGACAACAGATTATAAGCCCACGTAGAACCATAAACATTACAACGGGTGAAAGCCGGAATTAAATCGTTCAAATCATACTGCCCGACTGTCTCGTCTTTTACCAAAACAACGCAATCTTTATTTTGGCTATTCAGCCAGTTAAACACCGGCTGATACGCCTGCAAAGAAACGTAATAATCAACATAACCGATATAGGCCTTCGCCTGAACGAAACCGCCCCAAATTAATGTTCCGCCAATAATTACAGCAATCATAGTCCGCCAAATTTTGGGCCATCTTTCGCTGACAACATTATAAAATAAAACCATAATCGCCGTCATCGCCAAAGGGATAGTGTATTGGACAAAATGAAACGGCCAAACCGTCCGGCCGGTTAAAACTTGCTGGTTTAACGCCCAAAATCCGCCCAGTAATAAAGCCAGACAAAAAACGAACCAATTCTGGAATCTGAAACCTTCATTTGGCTCTAACAAGCACTCTTTCCATAAATTAGAAGTTTTTCTTTTTAAAAAAAGCCAAAAGAAAATTATTCCGTAAATTGCCAGCGCCGTCAGCAAAACTTTATTCCATAAAGGGTAATGGGTCAAAAAAAGCCCGTTGCGCAACATCATGTCTTCATACCAGGGCGATTGGCTCAAACGCCAAGAATTATACCAGTAGGGCGAAGTTAGAACGCCCGCCGATAACAAAACTGTCGTCAGGCTCTTTACCAATACATATCTTTTTTCCAGCAAAAAAACCACCAACAAAACTGCCAATACCGATAAGGCAATTCCCCAGCTGAAAAAATAGCTGCCTACCATCAGCGCCAAAAAAATTCCGGCAAGTATCGTCAATACCCAACGGCGTTTTGTCCGCTGCGTTAAAACAGCCAGGCACAATAAAAAAGAAAAAAGAAAAATTGCTCCCATTATCGGGTTGACCGGCCGCGACCAAAGTAAAAACCAGCCGCCAAAAATCTTTCCCGATAAAAACAGCCAAACATTTTTTATGTCAACCAAATCATAACCCAAGGTTACGAGTGCGGCTCCGGCGATAGCGTTAAATTTGTTGCTTAAAAAACCGGCGTTGACTGTCAGATATCGAATCAAAAAATAAACCAGCAAAAATAAAATAGCGGGCAGAAAAAACCGGCTGGCGATAAGAACCGAAACGGCTGAAACGCCGAAAAGCCAAGCAGGTAAAGCATAAAATATTTCCGCTATTGGCGGCGTTAATGATGCTCCGTCTTTCCCTTCAAAAAACGCAAACGCTCCCAGGCCCGGATGGCCATCCAGAATTTCCTGGATGCGCGCCAAATAAAAATCTTCGTTGGCGGTCTGCATCATCGGAATGCCCTGATACTTATCACCCAACGAAATGATAAAAACTAAATTCGGGGCGAGATAAACCAATCCCACTAAAACGGCGAAAACTAAAGCTATCCAATTATTTTTTATGGCTTTTAACATACTTTAAAAATTCCTGGTAATCGCGGATATAATCGCTTTTTTTGTAAAAATCGTCGGCTACCGCCAAAATGACGCAATCCGGAGAGAATTTTGTCATCACCCGCCAGACCCGCGAACCTAAATAAACGCCGGCATAAGGATCGTTCATTAAAATTTTCTGTTTAATTCGGCCATCATCAAGCGTTAACTGGAAAGAGCCGTTTAAACATAAAATTATCTGCTGCAGATTTTTATGGGCGTGCCAGCCACGGATAGTTCTGGGATTATAAAGATGATTGATGAAATAAAACCTTTTTATGGCGAAAGGCACGCTTTTTTTCTCTTCCCCGATAACCAAATTTCCGTCGGGAAAATCGTTAAAAAACTGGAGCTTGATGATGCGGGCGTTTTTTACTTTGATTTTTTTCACCATAAAATTATTTCGGCGTTAAAACAAATATCTGATAATCGCAGATGCCGAAACGAACCGGATAATCTTTTTGGACGATGAAATATTCCTGCCAGAGCTGGCGGTACTGCGACGGCCAACGGACGTGTTCGCCTAGGTCTAATTCGGCGATGATTTTTGACTGCCAACTGCCGTTTAAAACATTCTCCAGAATCACGGCGCGGCCGGAGCTTTTCAGCACCCGCCGCATTTCTTTCAGAACTGTTCGACTGGCTTTATCGTCTAAATGGTGGAAAACGCCGTTTACCCAAATAGAGTCTATCGTTCCGTCTGTTATTGCCAGGCGTCCGGCGTCCATCACTTGAAATTGACGGTTTGGATAGCTTTTTTCGGCGAAGGCTACATATCGAGGCGAAATATCCACCCCCAAATAGCCAGGCCCGAAAAACGGCGAAAAAACGCCCGTGCCACAACCTAAATCCAAAACGCGCTCTTTTTGGCGCTCCGGCAATTCCCGCACCATTACTTTTAACTCTCCCTGATGATTGCCTTCCAAAAAACGGCGGGAAAAATTAAGAAGCGTCGGCTTCTGCGCCAAAAAATTTATAAATTTTTTCAGCATAAAATTATTTTGTCCGGCCTAACAGCACCAATTCCCACCATAATTTCAATAAGGTAAAAAGGGTTTTTGCCACTCGCCGAAAAGTGAAAAACTGCGAATGGCCGTAAACACGCGAAAAATGATGCACCGGCACTTGGCGAATAACCGCGCCGGCGTTTTGCAGCCGCCGAGACAATTCCACACACATACTGCCATCTTCGCTCTTCAAAACTACTTCTTCCAGTTTAGCGCGGCGGAAAAGCCGATAATCACAATCCACGTCCCTAATCTTTAACAAAAAAACCGCTTTCATTGCCCATTGGTAAATTTTGCCAATAATAATCCGGTCAAAAGTGTCCTGGCGTTTCATTTTATAGCCGTTTACCAAATCAACGCCTTCTTCCAAAGCATCAACCAGCAAAGCTACTTCTTTCACGTCATACTGGCCATCGCCATCAGTATAGAAAATCCAGTCCTTAGTTGCCTGTCCGAATCCGCTTCTCAATGCCGCGCCGTAACCGCGGTTTTTTTCGTGGAAAACGACCCTTAAAAACGGCTTGGTTTTTAAAAGCTCCTCAAGCAATTCGTGCGCTCCGTCAGTTGAACCGTCGTCCGTCACGATAACTTCAAAATCGTCAATGCCCAACTTTTGGACCACAGCCGCCGAATCGTCAATCAGCTTGCCAATCGTCCCTTTATCGTTATAACAAGGAAAAAAGAAAGTCAGGGAATTTATTTTTGGTTTTGCGGTTTGTCCCATAAATTATTGAATTATTGCTGGCTGAAGAGCTTATAAATTAAAAATCTCTGGTCCGGGCTTCGGTAAACCAAAGCCGCGCCGGCTATTTTCTCCGGCTGGAAACCAGAAGAATAATTCGCATCCTTTATCATATAAGTTACGTGGAATTTGTCCAATTTTTCTTTAAGAAACGGCTTTATTTCTTGATGGTACCGATTAAACAGATTCTGAAAATAAGCTTCGCCCTTAAAAGAATAAGCGTCTTCCATCTGGCCGCAATTGCGTCCCCAAAGATCAAGCCGCAACAAACGACAAAAACGGACATAGCGGTTATGGGCTTTATACTGATGGAATTCATTACCTACCCCGCCATAGCTGCCGATATCTTGCTTGATATCAGCTAGGCTTAAATTATCAAAATAATGCGCGGTTAAATATCGTTCTTCTAATTCACTTGACGGCAAAAGGTGAATGGTGCCGTTGCCGTCGTAAAGCACGTAGTGTTTGGTTAAAATCGTGACGTATTTACTAAATTCGTTGTTATCGGCCCAAATTACTTTCGGCTCGATTTCATTTTTATTCAACCATTCAAGCGGAGCGGCGAACGCCTGAATTTCTTTGATGTCCGTTATCAAAGACTTTGAAATGGCCCGCGGCGAAAAATAAAAATTAAAATAATGACCGCTGCTTACAAAACAAACCGCCAGCAGAAAAAATAAAACAATTTTTTGCCAAGGGACCAATAATGACAAATGGCGGCGTTCGCGCCAGATAAAAAATAAGAAGCAACCAATCGCCGATACCAGCCAGATCACCGTAAATTTTTCCACATGCTGGGAAATTTCCATTTCCCGGCCTAAAACAATATTGCTGAACGCCACAATAATCATCGCTAAGCCGCTGAAAGTAAAAAATTTAGCGCTCTTGTTAAAAAACTTATCCGCCTTAAACGACGGACAAAACCTGCTAGCCAACCACCAAAACATCATCACTGCCATCATCAGCACGCTGATTTTTACGGCGTTAAACAAAGGCAAATGAGTCGCCACCATCCCGACTCTAGCCAGTGATTCCCAGTAGGCGGGGTGATTAAGCTGTAAAACAGTATAAACAATAAGCGGTAACGCTAAAATAAAAATTGCCGCTAAAGAGATGCCCAGCGCGCGCAACGCCGGCCATTGTTTTTTTATTGCCAAATATAAACCGGCCAGCCCCAGCCAGACCAGCGCTATCTGCCATAAATACGTGTAGACATAAAAACCCAGGACCGTCGCAATAATCAACAAAATAATTTGTTTTTTCGCGGTGGGTTGGCGCCACCAACCCAAAAAAGCCCAAGCGAATAAAGTAAAAAACGGAAAAACTTGCTGCATAGGCACCGGACGCAAAATCATCATATACGCGACCATATACGCCCAAATAGCGCCGGCCAAACTTAACCCCGGTGGCAGCCCCAGACGCCGCAAAAGCGCGTAAAAAGTGAAACCAAAAAAAAGCGACCAAAGCAATAAGTTAAAAGCCAGCGTAAAAGACATCGAGCCGCCTAAAAGCATCGGCCAAGCAGCCAGCCAGTCAGCGAAAAAAAAGGCGGGTGCCGGCTCCAAACGATGTTCCCAAAAATAAGGATTACCCAAAAATGGATAGCCGTCCGCCACTTCTTTGATGCGCTGGTAATAATAGTAGCCGTCGATATAGGAAGGCGGCACTCCTTGCCAGCTATCCCCGACCTGCCAAGCTACCGCTAGCACCGGCAGTAAAGCCAGCGCCAAAAGAACCGCGGTTAAAAACAACAAATAATATTTTTCTTTGAAAATAGCCGCCATGAAATTTAATTATTTTTCTTGAGATTTCGATTTATTTTCTGCCTAATCTTCCAGGGCGCGATAACACCTTCCCGGATGATATGGCTGGATATTTTTGATTCGCCTTCCCGCCGGTTGCGAAAAATTATCGGCACTTCAAAAAATTTTGCTCCGGCTATGAACAAAGAGCTTTTTATTTCCATAATAAAAGCGTAACCGGACATATCAAGCTCTTTAAGGTTAATTTTACGAAGAAAATCCGCCTTCATAAGATTAAAACCGCCCGTTAAATCAGCTAAAGGCATACCGGTTATCAGCCGCGCGTAAAAATTGCCAAAGCGGCTAAGCACGCGCCGCCAAAGCTCCCAGCCGATTGTACCTCCTCCCTTGGCGTAGCGGGAGCCGACAATCACATCGCTTTGGGCCGCCGTAGCTAGAAAAGCCGGCAGGCGTTCGGGATCATGAGAAAAATCAGCATCCATCATTACAACTTTATCAACTTCGCTGTCTCTGATAACTCTTGAAAAAGCGTCCACATAGGCCTTACCCAGGCCTTCTTTTTTTTCTCTAACCAACAAAGACAAGTGGCCGAACTTTTTCTGTTTTTCCCTGACTGCATCGGCTGTTTTATCAGGAGAATTGTCGTCAACCACCAAAACGAAAACTTCCGGCAATAAAGCGAAAATTTTTTCCAGCAAAGGGCCGATGTTTTCTTTTTCGTTATAAGTGGGAATGACAATAACCGTTTTCATAAAATTATCCGATAAATTCGGCTATTTTTCTGGCTCGTTCCTGCCAGGTATATTTTTTAACTTCTACCAAAGATTTATCGGCTAAATCCTGGGCTAAAACGCCATTTAAAAGCAGCTCTTTAATGCCGTCGGCTAAACCCTGAGGATCATCCGGCTCAACTAAAAAAGCGTTCTGCTTGTTTAAAATTTCGCGCAACGAAGGAAGGTCAGAAGCCACTATCGGCCGGCCAGCCGCCATATATTCAAACATTTTCATCGGCGAAGTGTATTTTTCCGAAATAGCCGAGCCGCGGCGGTTGGGCAAAACCAAAATATCGGCGGCTTTTAGATAACAAGGCATAGTCTCGCGCTTTTGAAAAGGTAAAATGGAAATATTCTTTCGCTGACCGTAGCGTTTTTTAAAATCAGCCGGCCCTTCGGTCGTACCACCCACAAGTAAAATTAAAACTTCCGGCGGCAAGAAAGCTGCGGCTTCTGCCAATATATCCGCTCCTTTCCAAGCGTAAAAATGGCCAGTGTATAAAATAATTTTTTTATCCGGCGGCAAATTCAGTCTTTTCCGAGCCGTGTCTTGGCTAACGTCAATATCAAACTCGGCTAAATCCACTGCGTCCGGCGCAACTAATATTTTCTCAGCTGCTATCCCCTGTTTTACCAGTTCTTCTTTCAGTCCGTAAGTGATGACAATAATTTTTCTGGCGCGTTTGGCAGCCGCGGAAAATAATTTTGAACGGCGAGGAATATCATGAATTTCCAAACACAACTTAGCTGACGGCGCACAAAAAGACAAAAAATAATCGCGGGTATAGATAATATCCGCCCGCCGCGCATAACGGCCGCACCAAAATGCTGCCAAAAAAATAGCGTAATCCAGCCAGAAAAAAAATAAATTCCCCCGTCGCCCTAAAAAATCAAGCGCGGGCATTTTTTTCACGGAAAAATTCCTGGCCAGCCCATAATAAATGAATGGGTCTTGGGCTAAAACATTTTTTTTTCCTGGCGCCAGCAGTTCAACTTTAAAATCCTGTGAAGCAAATTGCTCACACATTTTCATAATCTGGTAGCCGTGAGCCCGCGGCGTCGGAATCCTAAGGTTGGCGACGTAAAGCAATTTCATAAAAAACTTCCCTAAATGTTTTCAAATTCGCCGAAAGACCTTTTGTCGCCCAGCGGCCGCCGCAGTAAAAATTTTCTTTTGGGCTCGTAATGGTTAGCAGCGGTAAAAGGCTCTTGAAAATGATTGGCGACTAAATCGTCCCGGACAAAAAAAGCGTTGGTGCCGGCAAAACTGCAGCCGACTAATTTATACCCTTTCTGCCGCCCCAATTCCTCCAAAGATTTCAAACTGGCGCCGAAATAACTGTCTCCTTGCCAACGATTGCTGGGATTATATTTCATCACCCAGGAAAAATCTGGCGGCCACAAAGAATTATATTCTATAGCTACAACTCTTGGATGATAATTTTTAATTGCCCGCCAAACCCAATAATCGTTGCCGTCAATGTCAATTGATAAAAGATCCGGTTCTGTTGGCACGGCCAAATCGCCAAATAATTGTTCAACATTTTCAGCGGCCACCAAGGCTTTTTTTATTTTCAGACGCTTTTGGTCAACTAAAAAACCGAATGTCTTCTCCAGACTTTTTATGTTCCGGCCGCTGCCTTCCAACCAGCAGCCGTTCCAGCCCCGCGCTAAAAGAAAAATGGTATTGTTTTCCAGCCCCGCGCCAGCGCCAAATTCCACGAAAAAATTATTGGTCTGGCCGATTCGCCGAAAAATTTCCTGCAAAATTCCGTCTTCCCCTCCTTGGGAATAAACCTGGCGTTCATAACGATTCAGCTTTTTGGATAAAGCGTATTTTTCGCCGCCAAAAAGATGCCGCTGCAAATAATCGCTGATTGCCGCTTCCCGTTCGGCTTCCAACTGCCTTCTGATTTCGCCCAAAGACAGATTTTCCGCAATTAACTGAAAAATTCTTTTGAAAAATTTCTTCATAAAAATTAAATTTTTGCTTGCTTATTGTTGGTACCCCTTAGACGAGCCAAATCAGCTTCCACCATCATTTTAACTAAATCTTTAAATTTTACTTTCGGCCGCCATTTCAGTTCCCGCTTAGCTAAAGAACTGTCCGCACGCAGACAGCCAACATCAGCCGGCCGTTTGAACTGTTCGTCAATTTTTACGTATTTTTTCCAGTCAAGCCCCAATATCTTGAAAGACAACTCAACAAATTCTCGGACCGAATGATTTTCTCCTGTCCCGATAACGTAATCACGAGGAGTTTTTTGCTGCAGCATCAGCCACATCGCCTTGACATAATCGCCGGCAAATCCCCAATCGCGCTTAGCGGACAAATCGCCCAATCGCAGTTCATCCGCCAGGCCCAGTTTGATTTTCGCCGCTGTCTGAGTGATTTTTCTGGTTACAAATTCCTGTCCCCGCCGAGGCGACTCGTGATTAAAAAGTATGCCTGAAACCGCGAACATCTTATACGCTTCCCGATAATTGACCACCATCCAATGGGCGTAAAGTTTGGCGATACCGTAGGGGCTGCGCGGATTAAATGGGGTTTTCTCGTTCTGCTTGGGGCCAATGGCGGCGCCGAACATTTCCGAAGTAGAGGCCTGATAGAATTTAATTTTCGGATTGGCGCTACGAATCGCTTCCAATAACCTTATCGCTCCCAGGCCCGTGGTTTCACCGGTATAAACCGGCTGTTTCCAGGATTCGTGGACAAACGATTGAGCCGCTAAATTATAAACCTCATCCGGCTTAATTTTTTTCAGAGAACTGACTAAAGATGTCTGGTCGAAAAAACCGCCGGAAATTAATTCTATCCGATCTAAAATATGCTCAATGTTGCGCCAGCTAATGGAATTATATCTGGCCAAACCAAAAACCCGATAGCCCTTGCCAAGGAGCAATTCGGCCAGATATGACCCGTCTTGACCGGCAATACCGGTAATTAAAGCTGACTTTTTCTTCATAGTTTTAATTGTTTTTCTGCCTCCAAAATCAATGACAGCCCCCGCCAACCGACAAAATCCTGCAAGCGGCGGACAAGCTTGGACGACAGCCGTAATAGCCTCATCAGCCGCCCCAGCCCCGGGAAACAGCGAAAATCTTCAGATATTTTCATTTTAGCAAAACCTGCCGAAATTGCTAAATTTTTCAGGTCTTGTTTGGTCAAGGGATGCCTGTGCGTCGGATCGTCCCAAAAAAACTTTTTTAAAGCGTAAGGACAATTGGGCGTTAAAATTACCGCTTTTCCGCCTGGCTTTAAAATTCTTTCCACCTGGCGCAGAAAATCCGCCGGGCTTTCCAAGTGCTCAATAATTTGTTTGGCGTAAACGCCATTGTAATAATCAGCTGGCAAACTTGATAAATCTTTGTCGGCGTCTAAAGCCCTAACGCGCAAATTGCGCTGGCGGCAAATTTTTAGCGCGTCCTGATCAATCTCCATCCCTTCAATAATTTCCGGATGAGTGGCGATAAAATTGCCGGTGGAACAGCCGATATCCAAAATCGGTCCGGGATTGTTTTTAAACCAACGGTTAAAATAAAGCTTTTCAAACCACAAATCGTCTTTGGCTTGGTATTTGACTTCCGAATAATAGCTCATTTTTTACCAATTTAAAATATTCTCCAAATTATCTTTTATTTCGTCGTAATTCCTTTTTTTTAAAATGTCGTAGGCCAAATCGTATATTTTTTGGACGTCTTCTTTGGTAAAATCATCCGTTTCAACCTGAGGGGTATCAGTGGTAAATCTAAGCCTTGAAATGTTTAATCCGTTTTTTATCGCGCCCATTTTTAAAGCCGTCTCATAAACCTCTGTTCCAGGGAACGGCTGCAAGATATAAAATCGCGGGTAATCTAGCCCGGACTCAAAAGCATATCTTAAGGTCTTAATCATTGTCGCTTTAGTTTCTTCGGGATAACCAAAGATGAAATAACCGGTCGTGCCCAGACCAATTTCTTTGGCCTGTATGATAACTTTTTTTACCTGCTCTAAATCGAGCTTCTTTTTTATAACATTGTTTAAAAATGCCTGATCGCCGTTTTCAATAGAAACATGCAGCATTCTTAAGCCGGCCCGGTATAAATATTCTAATACTTCTTTGTCTAAAGACGGCGCATAAAAACCGCTGTTGGTTGAAAGACGAATGTTATAATTGCCGGCAATAATTCCCCGACAAATCTCAATAGTTCTTTCTCTGGAAAGAGTGAAATTTTCATCAACTAACGCAATTTCCTTAACGCCGTGTTTAACAAGCTGCTCTATTTCTTTAAGCACATTCGCCGCGGAACGCATCCGATAAATTCCTTTCCAAAATTTATGCACTGAGCAAAAGGTACAACGATTGGGACAGCCGCGGCTGGTACTGACAAAAGCCTGCGGAATAAACAAAGCCTTGGGCAAATTACGATGCTTATAATTAAAATACCAGGCCGCCCATTTTCTTATAACCGGCAGAAAAATCAAATGATAATAAACAAACCTCTTAAGAAACTTCTTTAAATTGAAAGTGTCGCTCCAACTATAGCCGACGTACTTTGAGTAATTAAATTGTTTTGAAAAATCACGGTGAGGAAAAGGTAATTCGTCTAATTCCATTTTTAAATCCCGCAAACCGGTCCAGATAATTTTGTTATTTTTATTCCTAAAATATATACCTTTCACTTTCGCCGGATTATCAAGATTATCAAGCAATTCCGCCGCTGTCTCTTCTCCCTCACCCATAACAATGATGTCAAAATTCTCATTTTCCAACAGTATTTTTTCTTGGTCCAGCGAAGGGAAAATCCCACCACCAATAACTAAAATATCGGGTGACACCTGCTTAACTAGCTCCGCTACCCGGAAAAAAGAGTCTTTTTGGGCAAAAAACATGCCGGAAATACAAACGATATCTGGTTTAAATTTTTTTATTTTTTTCAAAATATCTTTTTCTTCCCCGCCGCAGCGATAAGTATTTTTTTCTTTTACATATCTGGTTTTTTCGGCATTCTCAACTAAACAATCGTAAAGCTTAACTTCGTGCCCCCTAGCGAGCAAAGCCGACTGGATACAAAGCAGCCCTAATGGCTCGTACGGCAAAAAACCACTCCCTAATTCATGCCTCAGCACTTCATAATAGGGACGAATAAGCAAGACTCGGTATCTACTTTTTTCCTGAAAATTAGTCATCGGTTTCGCTCAATTACCCCCAATTCAAAAGTTCGGGGATCTTATCCTTTATTTCGTTATAATTCCTTTTACGCAAAATATCGTAAGCCAAATTAAATATTTTTTTAACATCAGCCAAGGAAAAATCGGCCGTAGCAATTCGCGGTTCGCCGGCAACGGCTTTCAAACGGGAAAAATCAAAATCTTTTAATGCCCCCTTTTGTTTGGCGATTTCGTAAATCTCTGTTCCGGGAAACGGCTGCAAGATATAAAATCGGGGCAAATGAAAACCGGATTCAAAAGCGAACCGCAATGTTTTAATCATCATCGCTCTGGTCTCTCCCGGATAGCCGAAAATGAAAAATCCAGTCGTGTGGAAACCAATATCTTTAGCAATTTTAACAATTTTCTTAACCCGTTCCAAATCCAGATTCTTCCTGATGACCGTTTGCAAAAATTCCTGATTACCATTTTCCACGGCAAAAGGGATTTCGCGCAGACCAGCATGGTAAAGATACTCCAATGTTTCTTTATCCAACGAAGGCAAAAAAAGGCCGCTGGGAGTCAATAAACGAACACGATAATGCCGCTTAATAATTCCTTGACAGATTTCTATCGTTCGAGTTTTAGAAACGGTAAAATTATCATCCACAATAATGATTCCTTTCACGCCGTGTTTAACCAACGAATCTATTTCCTCTAAAACGCTGGCGGATGAGCGCATCCGATAAATTCCCTGATGAAATCGGTGGACGGCGCAAAAAGTACAGCGATTAGGACAGCCACGGCTAGTACTGATGCAAGCGCTAGGCATAAAAAGAGCTTTGGACTTGTCTTTATGGCGATAGTTAAAAAAAGCGGCTAAACCTTGCTTAACTCCAGGAAGGGACAGCCCCTGATAGAATAAAAATCTTTTCAGGCCTTTTTTTAAATCAAATTTATCCGTGTAATTATAACCAACGTGCTTAGAATAATTATAAACCTTGCCGAAATCACGATAAGGCAGGGGCAATTCATCTAAATTCATTTTTACTTTACGAGCCGGAGTAACAATTATCTCGCCTTTTTTGTTCCGGTAAGCCAAGCCGGCCACTTTTTGAAAATTGTCCAAATTCTCCATCAGTTCTTCGGTTGTTTCTTCGCCATCACCGATAACAATTAAGTCAAAATTATGATCATCGGCCAAAATCTCTTTAAAGTGAAGCGAGGCGAAATTACCACCGCCCACCACTATGATTTGCGGCGAAACTTTTTTGGCCAGGCGCGCCACGCCGGCAAAAGAATCCGCTTGAGCAAAAAACATACCGGTAATCATCACGACATCGGGCTGAAATTTTTTTATTACCTTCAGAATGTCGGCATCTAAACTGCCGCACCGAAAAAGATCGTCGGCTATTTTAACGATTTCATCAGGGTGTTCCGCCAAACAATCGTAAAGCTTGGTTTTGTGACCACGGGCCTCAAGCAATGCCCGAAGGGTTTCTAGCCCCAACGGCTCAAAAGGCAAAAAGCCCAACTCGTGCTTCAACATTTCAAAATAAGGCCTGATTAAAAGAATCTTTTTTCGGCTAGCGTTAAGCGTTTTCATAAAGATGAAAATATTCGGCGGCTAATTTTTCATTGGTCATTTCTTCGGAAAGTTTTATTGAACTGACAGCCATTTTATCCCGCAATAATTTATCTTGCAAAATTAACAAAGTTTTTTCCGCCGCTTCCTTAACATAAGCTGGCGGAATCAAAAATCCGTTTTCTCCGTCCCGCACCGCGTTTATCGCCCCACATTCCTTGGCGCCGATAACCGGCAAGCCAAAAGCCGCCGCTTCCAGAAAAACCAAACCGAAACCCTCAATATCATAATTGTCGTTTTGGGAAAGCAACAAAAATAAACTAGCGTTTTTATAAAACGCGGCCAGTTCTTGATCGGAAATATTTTGCTTGAAAAATACCTTCTCCGTCAAACCAAGCTTTTTTATCTGGCGCCGCAACTTATCAAAATATTCCCCTTGTCCGGAGCCGACGATAACATATTTTAATTCCGGCTGAACCGCCGCCACTCGCGCGAAAACTTCCAAGCTTATATGGTAGCCCTTGCGCGGCTTCAGCCGGCCGACCGACAAAATATAGGGCGGTTCGACATCCGGCTTGCCGGCAACGTCCGCTTGACGGCGAAAATAATCGCCGTCTACCCCCAAAGGAATAATTTCAATTTTCAAGCCGGGTATTTTTTTCAAAACTTCGCCAGCGGTGTAAGAACTGATGGCGGTTATCTTGTCGGCCCGCCGGCAAACCATTTTCAGCAGCCAGAAAACCGCCGGATTATAGAGCGGCTTTATGGAACCGCTGCCGACCAAAGTAATGACAAATTTCTTTTTAAAGCCCCAACCGGCTAAAAAAGCCATAACGCCGTAAGGCCAAAGGTCAAAAGCGTTTATCAAATCATCTTTCTTTATCAGCCGGCGAAGGCGAAAAAAATTCAAGGCAAAACTGGCTGGATTCAAACGAATGGACGGCTCTTCAAAATCTTGGCCCGACGGAACGGAAACCAAAACCTTCAGCCCGGAAACTAAAGGATTCTTTCGCAAACGGCTGGCCAGCTCCCAAACCAAACGACCGCCTCCGTTTTTCGTATTCGTATTGTGCGCAAAAAAACAAATCTTCATATCAAAAATTATTTTAGCCCGCCACGGCAGTCAAATACATAAGCGCTGATTTTTTTGTCGCCGGTGGAATATTCGGTTTGGCAGGTTTTAAAATAGTCCCAGTAAAAAGAATTTTCGGCGATTTTCGGAAAATCAACCACTAAATAATAGCCTTCGTAACGCTCAAACAACTGCTGGTTTTCCTCCTGAAACATTTCGTTGGTGTAAAAACGCCGCTCATCGGAATATTTTTTATTAATATTCAGTTCGTAACCGCCGGTATCATAATAAGTGATCACTTCTTTTATTTCGGGATTATTTATCGTAAAATTTAAGGCGTTTTTTGCCACCGCGTCCGCTTGGCCGTAAAACCAGCCGGCTAAAAATTCCGCGTCCAAAGCAAAATTATAAACCAAACCCGCCGCCAAAAAAATAATTAACAGCCACTGCCTAAAAAAAGAATTCCTGGCCAAACGGAAAACCAAGAGAGACAAAAAAGAGATAACAAAAAAAGACAATGCCAAAGATGCCAAAACGTAAAAGCCGATGGGGCCGGAACCGCCGGTAATAGGAATCAAAAAATTAAAATCAAAATTTTTCAGCTGAGCCAGATACGCTGTCTTGGGAATCAACGGCAAAACCCGCGCCGGCAAACTCAGCAAAAACCAAGCGCTACCGGCTAAAACTATCAACGCCGCCCCTAACTTCGGCCAAAAACGCTGCATTTTCAGAACAGCCAAATTGTCCGCCAAAAGAGAACCGCCGACAATAGCCAAGGGAATAATCAAAAACATAAAATATCTTTCCATCGTGCGGCTGGAAAAATCAAAGATAACTAGATAAAAAAGCGAATTATAAAACAAAAATATCAGCCAGAAACGGTAACGCCGCCAATTGCGGCCAAGCAAAAGACAGCCGCCCAAAAGCAAAGGCGAAACCAAAAGCAATGATTTTAAAGTTAAAAACCCTACCTGCCCCCAATGGCGGCTAGCCAAATTCAGCAAAGGAAAGTTTTTGACGTATAAAAGGAAACGGCTGACCTGCGCCAATGGGAAAAAAGCATTCATTAAAAATACGGCTGATCCAGCCAGCACGACGGCGCCACCAATATATCCTGCCAGCCTCAGCCAAACTTTCGGCGCCGGACGATAAAGCAAAAAGTATTCCGTGGCTAACGCCGCCAGCCATAAAACAAAACTCAATTTAATTAAAAACCCACCGACTACAGCCAGCAGTAAAACGCTGCCCCAAAAATAATTATTTCTGCTTTTTTCCGAAAAATCCATTTTATAAAAAGCGTAAACGGCCGCCAAACCGAAAAACGGCAACAGCGCGCCATCAATATCAATCTGCAAACTGGCGATAAAATTGTAAACGCTGACGAACAAAAAAACGCCAGCGAAAATCGCCGCCTGTCGGCCGTAAAGCTTTTGCGCCAAAAGAAACGCCAGCAATAACGCCAACGCGCCGAAAATCAGCGGCAGAACGCGCAGGTGCTCATAACCGGCTAACTGGCCAACTGAATGATAAAGCAAAGCGACCAGCGGCGGATGGTTACTCTCTGATTCCAAGCCAAAAACAGGATTAACTATCATCGCCCACTTATATTCGTCCTGATGATAAATTTGGCCCAATCCCAAAAAACGGCTAGCCAGAAAAACAAGAATAAAAAAAATCAACCAATAATCTTTTTTCATTTTTGTAAAACGATAAAAATTGAAACTCCCCAAGGGAAATAAAAATGGCGCAATAATTTAATTTCTCCTAAAAAAATTGTCTTGAACAGCCAGTTGATAAAACTATTGTTAAGCTCAAAATCAGAGATGCGCCGCGGCTTGGAAATTTTTTGCCAAAAGCGCGCCAGCGCTATGGGAAGAAACAGAAAGAAATTGAAATAACTAGCCCGCTTTATTTTCAGACCTTTCTGGCCGGCTAATTTTTTCAGGTCTTTCAAGCGGTAACGCCGAAAATGGTGGGAAACTTTATCCTGCAGCCCCCACAAAAATTTGAAAGCCGGCACGGTGATTAACGCCTGGCCGCCTGGTTTTAAAATTCTCCTTATCTCCGCCATACCAATCCTGTCGTCTGCCAAATGTTCCAAAACATCCAAGCAAAAGACCGCGTCAAACTGTTCGTCGGAAAAAGGAAGGCTATCCGTATCGCTAACCCGCAAATCGGTTATACCCTGCGCTCGACCGAAAGCGATGGCGTCAGCCGACTTGTCACAGCCTTGCGTTCGCCAACCGCGCTGGCGCAAAAAATCAACCAAAAAACCGGCGTTGCAACCGAAGTCCAAAATATCCGCGCCCGGCTTTTGCTTTTCTAAAAAATCAAGCGCCAACTGCCGCCGGCCAACAAACCACCAGTGCGTTTTCTCAATCCGGCGATAAGTTTGGTGAAGTTTTTCGTCCATTATTTTATACCCCTTACCACCCAGCCGTTTTTATTGGGCGGCTGGACAACGCTAATTTGATAAAATCCGTCCAGCAGTTTTTTCGCTTCCTCAAAAGAAAAATAATTGGCGATTTCGGGCAAAAGCTGGTCAAAAATGATACTGTGCAGATGGAAAAAATTGAAAGTGCGCAACTGTTTAAAATACGGCCGCGACGGATTAAAAACTTTCAAATAAAACCAGAGAGGAACGCTTAAAAAATAGCAAAACGCGTGCAGCAGCGGCAACGGTATTTTACTCGTCAAATATTTCCGGATCGGCGTTAAAATTTTAACGTAATTCTCAAAACCCTGACGGCTGTAAACCCAAAGCAGAATTTCACCACCGGGCTTCAGGGCTTTTTTAAGCTGAGCGATGGCTTTTAAAGCTTCTTTTAAATGATGGATAACGCCGATGGCTAAAATGAAATCAAATTCGTTTCCCCAGGGAAGGTCATAAATATCGGCCTCCAAAACTTCTACTTGCTTGAAGTCTCGGAGGTTTTTTTGGGCCGCGGCAACACTCCGGCTATCTTTATCAAACGCCACAACTTGGCTTGCGCCAAAGTTGGCGCACCAAAAACTATTGCGACCCATGCCGCAAGCCGCGTCTAAAACTTTCTTGCCGATAAAAAAATCCGGTTTGAGAGGCCAAATCCAGTTTAAAAACTGGTTCTTATATTGCTCCTGGTAGGGAGAAATTTGCGAATACCGATGCCACTCAAAACCGAACCGGTCGCTGGAAGCCATAAAATTGTTAAAAATAGTGTTGTTGCCAAAAAAGAAACATTAAAATTGACCAGAGCTTCTGGCCATGGTTGGCTTTTTTGGCTAAATGCTGCTGAAACAAAGAATTAACATAATCGTAGCGCAAAATGCCTGATTTTTCAATGTTTTCCCGCGTAGCCAAATCACCAAAAAGTTCTTTGAGCGGGCCGCAAAACCAAACCGCCAAAGGCAGGGCGAAACCCTTTTTCGGGCGGTTGATAATATTGTCCGGTAAGCGGCCGACCATCAGCTTTTTAAGCAAGCGCTTGGTGCGTCCGCCGGAAAATTTATATTCCAAAGGAAGAGAGTTCACGAATTCAACCACACGCCAATCAAGAAAAGGAGCGCGGACCTCCAAAGCGGTTTTCATGCTAGCACGGTCAACTTTCACCAGCACCCTTTCCTGCATATAAAAACGCTGGTAAGAAGCGATAATTTTATCCCAGTCGTCGCCGCGTAATTCTTGGCCGAAAGAATTTACTTCCGCCAAAATTTCATTCTCATCAACTTCTTGATTAAGCAGCCAAGGCAGATCGTCCAGGGAAAAAGTACTTAGCCAATTTTGGTGCCTGACTAATGGGTTTTGGCGGGCTTGAACGAATTTTTTTAACTTGAAATCCAAGCTGAAATAACTATGGCTAACCGGCAAAAGATTAACTGCTTTTTCTAAAATTTTCCGCGCGCCGAAAGGAAAATGCCGATAAATCTGGTAGTATTTCTCAGCTAAAAATGTCTGGTAACCGCAAAACAATTCGTCGGCGCCGTCTCCTCCTAAAGCAGTGGTCACGCTTTGTTTGGTGAATTTTGATAAAAGATAAGTTGGCACAATTGAAGCGTCCGCCAACGGCTCGTCTAGGTGCCGACCAATCTCGGGAACGATTTCCAAAGCGTCGTCAATTGACAAAACCGACTCCTGATGATCAGTGCCCAAATGTTTTGCCACTTGCCGAGCGTATTGCCCTTCGCCAAAAGTTTTTTCCTGAAAATCAATGGAAAAAGTTTTAAGGCGTTGGCCAGCCGCCTGCGCCGCGTACCAAGCCACGGTGCTGGAATCAATCCCGCCGCTTAAAAAAACGCCCAGCGGCACATCGGCAATCAGCCGATATTTAACCGCTTGGGCTAAAAGTTTGTCCAATCGAGCCTTGGCTTCGCTAAAATTTTCCGCTTGAACTGGCAATTTGTCTGCTAAAGACCAGAAATGGCTTCGGTTTATTTTTCCGTCTTCAAAAATCAGATACTCCGCCGGTTCAAGCTTAAAAATATTTTTCCACGGAGTATGAGGACAAGGAATATAATCGTAAAAAAAATACTTCGCCAGCATCTGGCTATCGGCGGAAAACTCCATTCCGGGATAAGACCGCAAAGCTTTTGGCTCAGACGCGAAAACGAGATTGCCTTTTTGATAAGTCCAATAAAGCGGCTTTTTGCCCAAGCGGTCGCGCGCCAGCACCAGCCGGCGGCGATGGCCGTCCCACAACGCCAAAGCGAACATTCCGTTGAAGCGGCGCAAACATTCTTCCCCCCATTGGCGATAGGACTTCAAAATAACTTCGGTATCGGAGTTGGTGGTAAAAACATAATCGGATTTTTCCAATTCCTGGCGTAATTCTAAAAAATTATAAATTTCGCCGTTAAAAACAACGGCTAATTTTTCTTTTTCGTCAATCATCGGCTGATGGCCGCCGGCCAAATCAATAATGGATAAACGCGCGTGGCCCAAACCTATTGGCGGCTGATAAAAAATTCCCTGCTCGTCAGGGCCGCGATGGATGACTTGCGCCACCATTTTTTCCAAAATTTCCCGGCTGCCTTCCTTACCGGCGAAACCGACAATGCCGCACATAAATTTATTTTAAGCGGTAAATTTCCACGTACGGACCGCTCATTTTTATTTTGTTCAAAGTTGAAAACGGATTCAAAAGATTATTGGCCAAATCGGTTAATTCTTCCACTTTGTCTGTCGGATAAAAACTAGCGGCTAATTTTTTTTCTATCGGAAAATCCTGATAAGTTTCTGCTTGTTCTTCTGGATTCCAAAAAGACAAAATTAAATAATCAAAACTCACCGGTTCCAACATTTCGTAATTTTCCAAATTCACCCACTGGCCAGCGGTCAAAACGAAAAATCTCGGCTGGGACAATTCCTCTGGCTTTTTGGCCAAAATCATCTGCCGTTCCAAATTATCCCATTTCTCCTTAGTGGCGCTCATCACTTCCGCCGCGGCCTGATTTTCCGGCAAACCAAGATACGCGTCATTGGTTAAAATTTTAGCGTCCGGCGGCAAAGCGCTCATCGCCCACTGCCTCGCCAAAACTAAAGTATTCGGCTGGATTGTTTTTACGCTCCATAAAATCGGCAAATAAAGCATTGCCAAAATAACGGCGGCGCCAAAAACCCTGCGTAACCAGGCGTTTTTCAAATAATTGCCAGCTTTATCCAATAAACCGCTAGCCGGTAAAATCAAAAACGGCATTAAGGCCACGATAAACCGCGGCTCCGAATGCATTATATAAGAGATGCTACCGACCCAGACGATTATCAAAGTTAAAAAAGATATCGCCAAAGGCTGGAATCGCCGCCAAAACCAGATTATGGCCGGTAAGACCAAAATCGCCAACAGCCAATCGTAAGTCAGGAAAATTTGGCCGTAAAAAGATAAATTGTCGCCAAGGGTCCAGTTCAAAGCGGCGTCGGTTTTTTCCAAACCGCTTTGCTGGAAATAAATCAGAAAACCGCTGGGATTCAGCCAATAAAACAAACCCGCCCAGAGTAAAAAAGAAAATTGCAACAGCCAAAACTTTTTAAACTGAGGCGCGCGCCAATTAAAAATCTGCCGGCCGTAATGCGAGATGAACAGCGCCAAAAAAACAAGATAGACGAAAGCGCCGATCAAATGGACGCCAAAAGACAAAGCAGTAAAAAAACTGACCCAAAAATAATCTTGCCATCTTGGCTCTTTTTTTTCAAAAAATAAAAGATAAAAATAAACCGCCGCCAGTAAAATCAAAATCTGCAGCGCCCAGGCGCGGCCGAAATGGCTTACCTGAAAAAACATAAAATTAAAACCCAAGAAGAAACTTGCCCAAAGGGCCGCGCGCCGGCTTTGAAAAATTTTTCGCGCCACCGCGTAAATCATTCCTACCGCGCCAGTGGCAAAAATGGCAGACAATAAACGGGTAAACGGCAAAAGGCTACCGTAATTTAAAACTACGAAATCTTTCAACTCGGCCAAGGAAGAGAACAATCCGCTTAAGCGCAAAAAAACCAGAAGACAAAGATAAAAAGGAAGCTGGGCGTAAGCAATCACCGGCAAATGGTAAAAAGACGGGTAATCCGGCCGCAAACTGCGGTCATTAAGCATTTTGAAAATCGCGCTCATCGCTGTCACCTCGTCCCCCACCAGATTCTTCAACGGGAAAGCGTAAAACAAGCCGGGCAAATGAAATAAAAAAACGGCCAGCAAAAGCACAGCCAGACCCACGCGGTATTTATCCTGCCAAAAATTTCGCCAAAGTTCGGCCATTAATCAAAGTTAATTTTTTCTTTTATTGAAAAAACGCCGCGGTTGCGCGATTCAAAATAAGCGCGGATGAAAAGCTCGGCCAAAACGCCCATCAAGATAAAATTTATTCCCACGATAAAAAACAAAGCGCCCAAAGTCGGCAAAGGCGTGGAAACAAAATCCTTCAAACCGGCCACTTTATAAAAAATCGCCCAGCCGAAAAAAACAAGAGAAAACAAAATTGAAATTATTCCGGCGCCGCCAAAAAAATGAATCGGCCGGTCCTGGTATTTAAAAAAGAATTTGACGAACAACAAATCAAGGACGACTCGGAAAGTCCGCGACAAGCCGTATTTGGTCTGCCCAAATTTCCGCGGCCGGTTGTTCACCGGCATTTCCGCCACCCGGCCGCCCTGCCAAGCCGCGTAAGCGGGAATAAATCGGTGCATTTCTCCGTAAAGTTTGACGTTTTCCAAAAATTCCCGCCGGTAAATTTTTAAGGTGCAGCCGTAATCGTTGAGTGCGACGCCGGTTACCCGCGAAATCAATTTATTAGCGAGATAAGAAGGGAGCTTGCGCGTTAAGGATTTATCGCTCCAGCGCCCCTGCCGCCAACCGGAAACTACGTCAAAACCGTCGTCTAATTTAGCCAATAATTTCTGGATGTCCTGCGGGTCGTTTTGCAAATCAGCGTCCATCGGCACAATCAAGTCGCCGCTGGCGTGAGCAATACCGGCGGCAATGGCCGCGGTCTGACCACAATTTTTATGGAAATTCAACGCCTTGAAACGGCGGTTTTTGGCAACTATTTTTTCAATTTCTTCCCAGCTTTTGTCACGCGAGCCGTCATTTACCCAAATCGCTTCATAATCAAAACCCTGGCCATCCATAGCCGCTGACAATTCTTGGGCCAATAAACTGACGTTTTTTTCCTCGTTATAAACGGGAATAATAATAGACAAGCGCATGCTAAATGTTTTTGTTTTTTAATCTTTTTCTCATTAAAAAAATATTTTTCAATTGCCGCCGGACTTCCGCCCAATGGGAAACCTTGCTGCGGCGGACTTCGTCGCGAATTTCGCGCCAAGAAACCGGAATTTCCAAAATTTTATACCCTTGCCGGCCGGCCAGAATCATCAATTCCGTGTCCCAAAACCAGCCGTTATCCTGCGTTTGCGGAACCAATTCCCTAACCATTTTCCCGCTGAAAGCCTTGAAACCGCACTGGGCGTCTTTAAAATTAACACGCAGTACTATTTTTAGCAATAAATTGTAAATTCGTGATAAAACCTCCCTTTTGGCGTTGCGAATAATATCCGATTCCTTAAGATAGCGCGAACCGGTGACTAAATCAAAACCTTGATTGGCTTTTAAAACCAAAAAGCGGAAATCTTTCAAATCAGTCGCTAGGTCAGCATCCATATAGGAATAGATATCAAAATCGGAAAATTTGGCCCACGCGCGCCGCAAAGCCACGCCCCTGCCTTTTTCAAATTCTTGGTCCGTTAAAATTTTTGCCGGCTGTTTTTCTTGTTCAGCCAAAGCCAAAAGCCAAGTCCGGTCGGTTGAGGCATTGTCCACAACCAATATCCGCCAATCAAAATCTTGAAAATTATCTTGGGCGCATTGGCAAAGAATCCTGAGATTTTTAACTAAAACCTGCTCCTCGTTGAAACAAGGCAAAGTGATCAGCAGTTTTTTCATAAACCCGCTTCTTTTCGGCTTAATTTAAAATAATCCAAGAAAAATTTGCGCCACTTTTTCGGTCTCAAATCTTTTAATCCAGCATTGCGTTTCATTTCTTCGCAAATTTTGCTTGTCTATTGAATCCACAAGTAAATTATTAACTAAAAAAACAAATCTTTCAACATCGCCGGCCGACGCCAAAAAATCGCGGCACAAGGGCGGAATAATCTCCTTAATGCCGCCGACGTTAAAAGCCGCGAAAGGCAAACCAACGGCCATTGTTTCCAGCAGCACGCGCGGAAATCCTTCTTCTTCCGATGGCAGCAAAAAAACATCTGCCAAAGCGTAAAATTTTATAATTTCTTTGTTGGGCTGCCAGCCCAAAAATTTTACTTTTCCTTCAGCGATTTCTCCGGACATTTCCTTTTCTAAGTTTTCCCTTTCGGGACCATCACCGATAATAATCAGTTTCTTAGACGAAGCTGCCGCCTGACGGAAAATCAGCGGCAAAAGATGCGCTCCTTTTCTTCGGCTTAAACGATGGACAAAAAGCAAAATTTTATCCTGATAAGAAACGCCTAATTCTTTCTTCAGCGCGGCTGTTTCTTCGCGCGAAGGCAAAGAAAAGCGTTCTAACGACAACCAGTTAGGCATCACTTTTATTTTTGACAACGGCAAGTGGTAATGTTGGCTATATAATTCCGCCATCCCGGAAGTGCCGGTGACTAAGAAATCGATTAGACGATAGACCAGATTTTCAAATTGCCGCCGCAGCCAAAAACGGCGATATTGCCAAGGCAGGCCGCAATTCCAATAAAAAACCCGACCACCAAAAAATTTCGTAATCAGCGCGGCGTTAAAAGCCGCCAAAAAAGAATAATGGATGTAAAAATTCTTGACACCCGCCATTCTTATTTTGCCAATCGCCAAAAAATTTTTCAGACACCTGTTTCCGGGTTTTAAAACCACGGCTTTTTTAACTCCTAGCTCCCTGACCAAATTTTCTGGCTTTATCGTCGTTTCTGCTTTTTCTACCAACAAATAAACATCGGCGCTCTTAGCAACTTCACGAATTAAATCAGGCAAATGGGCAAAATGAGTATAGTCCCTTTCTTCATACTTCGGCAGGATATAACAAATTTTTTTGCGATTTGTCATTTTGGATTTTATTTAATTGCGGCTTTTTGCCACGATCGCAAATAAAGCCGATGCGTTTGTTCTTTGTCGGGCAAGGCGGCAGCCGCGTGCCTGGCGGCAACGCCTAAATTCCGGCGCAAACTTTCATCACTTAAAATTTGAGCCATGGCCCGCGCTAAAAACTTTTTGTCGTCCGGCGGAAAGATTATTCCACTGATTCCGTCTTTTATCACTTCCCCGGCGCAACCGACATCTGTCATAATAATTGGCAAGCCGAAACTGGCCGCTTCAATCACCGCTAATCCCCAACCTTCGTTATCGGAAGTTAAAACAAAGGCGTCCGCTGTTTCGTATAATTCTGCCAGCTCTTCCGCGCTCTTTTGCCCTAATAATTTTACTTTTTCGCCCAATTTTAAATTTTCAATTTTAGATTTTAAATTATTGCGTTCTGGCCCCTCGCCGGCAACCCAAAGTTCGGCATTAGGATGTTTTTTTGAAATCTCCGCCAGCGCTTCAATTTGCCGCCCGATATTTTTCACCGGCACCAGTCGGCCAACCGTTAAAAAAATAAATTTATTGTTTTCTTCCGCCTTCAAATTTTGGGATTTGGGATTTGGGATTTGGGATTTCTCGCTGAATATCGGCACGACGATAATTTTTTCTTCCGCCACGCCTAATTCATTAATCAACTGTTTTTTTAATCGCCGGCTGACGCACCTGACAGCTTTAGCTTGCGCCAAATTCCGGCGAGCGACAAACTTGCGCAAACCGGAAAATTTTTCCCAACCGTGCACTTGGATTTCCAAACCAACGGAAAATTTCTTGGCCAATTTGGCGGCGACTAATCCTAAAAAATAAGGATCTTGGCTAGTGACGACATCAAAAGCCGCCTGACCGAACAAGCGTTTGGCTAAACGATAAATCTTCGTTAATTTAATAACTTTCCATCCGCCGCTAACGCCAAAAACCAAAGATTTATCCGACAAGGCCAAAGCAACGTCTCTGCCTGCCGGCACGATCACCACATATTTTTCCACCAAATCGCCCAAGTCCGCTGCCCGAACGGCCAACGGCGAAGATTTGTCCAAAATTGATTTGTCCAAACTTAAGCTTAAGATTTTCATTGTCCGGCGATAAATTTTTTCGCTAATTTATATTCTATCGGCCAGGCGAAAAATTTTAATTTCCAGCGCAATTGGCAAACCAAAACAAAACCCATTTTCAAAATTCTATTGGCCGCCACCGAAGAGCCCATGGCCGATTTTAAACCGTGGGCGCCGAAACGCACGTAGGCCTCCATTGACTCCACAAAATCGCGGTCCACTTTCTTTATCCAAGGCAAATTTTCCACCGACAAATAATTAAGCTCGTTCTCCACCAAACCCGCCCATGCTTCTAAATTTTGCGGTTCTTGCCAACCGCTATCAACGCATTCCCGATAAAGCTCCGAGCCCGGATACGGCCGAAAAACCTGCGGTCCCAAAATTTGAATTTCCGGACTCAACTTCACTAACTGGTCTATCAAGCCCAAAGTTTCCATCATCTCGCTTCGCGCCTCTCCCGGCAAACCGATCATAAAAGAATACTGCGGAATAATGCCGTGTTTTAAAGCGGCCTTGGCGGAATTTATTACGTCTGCCGGCTGGATGTCTTTTTTCATTTTTTTCAGCAGCCGCGGACAGCCGGACTCGGCCCCGAAAGACAAAAGATAACAGCCGCTCTGCTTTATTTTCGCCATAAATTCGTCGTCAATCATTCCTTCTCTGATATAATTGGCGCGCACGGTTGTTTCCCAAGGAATAATAAGATTTTGGGCAATCATCCCGTCAATGATTTTTTTGGCGCGGCCGATATCTACGAAAAAATTCTCGTCCCAAAAGCGCAGTTTCTTGCCGGCAAAATACGGCTTGCTTCTGATAATCTTTAAATCTTCCAACACCTGTTCGGCGGTTCTCGGCCGCCAGGAATTTTTCAAAATGGCGTTAATACAAAAAGTGCAGCGGTGCGGGCAGCCCCGCGAAGTCAACGAAGGAATCAACTGAAGTTTTTCCAAAATTTCGCGCGGCATTAAATCCCAATTAAACAACGGCATATTCGTTGGGTTATGAAGCGCACGCGGCTTATTAAAAATAATCCTGCCTTCTTTTTTAAAAACCAAACCGTCAACTTTGTCCCATGGCCGATTATCAGCTAATTCATAAATTGTTTCCTCGCCCTCGCCCACGCAAACCGCGTCAACGAATTCATTCTCGGCTGTCTGTTCCGAAAAAAAAGTCGGGTGCGGCCCGCCCCAAATAACCTTACAACTGGGATTTGCCTGTTTTATCAAACGGGAGATCTTCAGAGCTTCGCCAACCTGAGTAGTCATCACGGCCAAAGCCGCCAAAGAACAATCACTGATTTCTTTTCGCAAAATTTCCTGATAATCCGCTTGCCTTACTCCGTCAATGATTTTCAGCGGCACGCCGCGGCTATCCAATAAAGAAGCGATGCTCAAAAGGCCAACCGAAAGAGAGCTGTCATAGTTAGCTTTGGCGATATTAAAAGGCGGGTTGATTAAAATTACTTTATTTTTCATCATTTACTTCTTTAACAAGCGCCGCGGTCTGCGAAACCAACGGTAACCATTGGAATTTAACTAATTTTAATTTTGCCTGCCGGACGAATTTTTCCGCTAAAACTTCATCTTCTAAAACCGTTGCCAAAGTCTGGCCTAGGGCAGCTCGGTCGTTATATGGCACCAAAAACCCTTCTTGGCCGTCGGCAATGACTTCGGGATTGCCGCCGATCGCCGTGGCAACCACCGGCGTGCCAACTTTCATCGCTTCCAACAGCGTATGCGAGAGGGCTTCATAGTTGGTATTCAAAACGAAAACGTCGGCTGCCGACAAAAAATTTGGCACTTCCGGCGCGGCTACTCGGCCCAAAAAATGGACATGATTTTCCAAATTCAAATCAGCGGTTATTTCTTTCAATCTCGCCATTTCCGACCCATCGCCCAAGACCAAAAAATTTATCGGACCGACTTTATTTATAAGTTGCGGCAAAACGGCTATCAAAGTATCCACGCCTTTCCAAGGAGTCAAACGGCAAGCCGTAACCATAATTTTCGCATCTCTCCCATACTGATTTTCTATTTTTTCAACTTTCTCGGCAACTGCCGGCTCGCTTCCCAAAAAATCAACGGAATTGTAAATAACTTTTATTTTTTCTGTCGGCACGCCGATTTGTCGCGCTACGCCGGCGATAAACTCGCTGACCGCCAAAACCCGGTCAGCGTCCATTAAAATTTTCCGGCGGCGGGCTTTCAGTTTTTCAATCCGCTTATCCAAATATGTTTTTTCCTGAAAATCAACGATGTAATCTTTCGTCCAGCCGCGATTGACCGCCGTTTCCCAAGCGCTATCGCCGGCCAGCCGAATAATGTATTTTTTACCTAAAATCTTTTTAGCCAGCCGGGCAAAAAATCCCACACTATAAATATCGGTTACATAAATCACGTCCGCCCACTCGGCCAATTCCAGCAATTTGAAAAAATATTTCAGATACCGTAATTTGAAACGGCCATTGCGGCTAACGCGAAAAATCGTCTCGTCGGCCGGCTGGCCGCTTTTCCGCGGTTCGCCGTAAGTTAAAGTTCTTATTTCTAATTCTTTCTCCCGCAAACCAGAAATTAAGGCTTCCAGCATCGTGGCCGGACCGCCGATGTCGGGCGGAAAAATGCCGGTAGCGACCAATAACCGAATCTTGCCATTGGCAGCAAGAAATTCTTTGTTTTTTGCCACGGCTTTCTTAAAAATCACGAATTTATAAACCAAAAAACTTCCTGCGGACAATAAACTCGTCACTAAAAACTGGGCCAACATATACCAAAGGCCAAGAATATCAACCGCCAAGTACATAAAAAAAGTGTTCAGCGCCAGATTTATCAAAGCGATAAAAAGATACAAAGCCATCTGACCATAGAAAAAATCACTGTCACGATCGTGAAAAGTCCAGTATTTTTGCAAGAAAAAACTGACAAAAAAAGCCGCCATAAAAGCGATAGCCGTGGAAAACAGATACCAAACGCCGAAAAAATGCGTCAAGATAAAAAGAACGCTGAAAGTTACCGCCGCGGCGAGAGAACCGGAAATCATATATTTTACAATTTGGCGGTAACGCCAAAAATTCCGTAAAAAAAACGCCATAGCTGGTAATTAAAAAAGAGAATATCGGATGATATGCCAGATAGCCGCCACGCCGTCGCGCCAATTGATTTTTTTGCCTTCGCTATAAGTACGGCCGTTGTAAGAAACTCCTACTTCGTAAACGCGAAGCTTAGCCTGTGCCACCCGCGAAGTAATTTCCGGTTCAATACCGAAACGGCTAGCTGACAGCCGCGGCAAAATTTTATCCAAGGCCTGACGCGAAAAAACCTTATAGCCGACTTCCATATCAGTCAAGGTTAGGTTGTTTAACGCGTTGGAAAAAATAGTCAAAAATTTGTTCCCTAAATAATGCCAAAAATAAAGAACGCGGTGCGGCTCGCTGCCGATGAAACGCGAACCGAAAACTACATCGGCTTTGCCGGTTAAAATCGGCTCTAATAATTTCGGGTATTCGGCCGGATCGTATTCCAAATCCGCGTCTTGGATTAAAATAATGTCTCCCGTCGCCCGCAAAAAACCCTGGCGCAAAGCCGCGCCTTTGCCCCGATTGTTTTCATTGCAAAAAATCCGGCAATTAGACACTTTCAAATCGGCCAAAATTTCTTTTGTCTGATCGGTAGAACCGTCGTCAACAATGATTATTTCTTTAGTCAATGGCAAAACAACCTGGTTGATTCTAGCCAAAATTTCCTTGATTGTTTTAGCTTCATTATAAACGGGAATAACGACGGAAAGTTTCATATTTTTTCAATTAAAGCAGCAGGTGACTGAAAATTTGGCGAATGCGTAAAGCGACCAATTGCCAATCATATTTTTCTTTAATCAGCGCCGAGGCGTTGGCCGTCAAAACGCGGCACAATTCTTTATCAACTAGCAATTTTTCTATTTTATCGGCTATGTCCTGCGGGTTGCGCACGGCGCAGAAAAGTCCGGTCGGCTTATCAGCTAAGTTTAAAAACGGATCCCTCAAAAAATCTTTGATGCCGCCCACGGCGGTGCCAACAACCGGTACGCCAACAGCCATCGCTTCCAAAAAAGAATTGCCCAGCCCTTCGGAAAGCGACGGCCGGACGAAAACATCGGCCAAACGCAAATATTTCACCAGCTGGTCGTGAGGCACGAAACCGCCGAAAACCACCCGATTGCCAAGACCTTTATCAACAGCCAGCTTATCCAGTTTTTCTCTCTCCGGTCCGACCGCCATGATTATCAGTTTAATATTTTTCGGCAAAAATTCCAAAGCTTTGATTAAATCGTCGTTGGCGTTTTTTTCCACCAAACGTCCGGTGGTGATAACGACTCTTTCCTCCGGCTTTATGCCCAGCTTGTTTTTTAATTCCGAAATTTCCTTCTCTGAAAATTCCGCGGAAAAATTTTTTAAATCAACGCCGTTAGGCACGACTTCGCTCGGCCCGGAAAATCCGTAACGCCAGGCGCGCGCTTCCAGAAATTGGCTAATAGCCTGAATAAAATCCGCGCGGCGATAAATCAAACGGTACAGTGGATAAAACCACCGGGTAACGCGCCGAATTTTCTGTTCGCTTTCGCCCTCCTGCAAAGTCAAAAGATATTTAACTTTTCTATGAGTTAGCCGAAAAAACAAAGCCGCCAAACCAGCGTAATTAGCCATAATCGCCCAAATAATTCTGTATTGCCTGCGGCGATAAAGCCGACAAGCCCGCCAAAAAGCCAAAAACGGAAAAAGATATTTGTCCGCGCTTATGCCCCAGCCCACCCGATAAACATCGACATTGCCGATTCTTTCAAAAGCCGGCAAGTCTTTCCTAAACCGCGCGGTTATCATATCAAATTTGATATCTTCCAAGCGCTTAACGATATCTTTAACGGCGATTTCTGCCCCGCCCCAAAACGGCTCGTAGGACAAGGAAAAAATCAAAACGCGCCTGTTCAGTTCTTTTGTACGGCGCACGAAATAACCTCGGCTTCTCTCCAGCCCTTCGTCAAGTTTTATCTTCGGTTCCCAATCAAGTTTTTCTTTGGCCAAAGAAATATCCGGCTGGCGGCGCCGAGGATCTTTCTGCGGCAACGACAAATTGACCAACCGGCTTTCCGAACCGATAAGCTTTAAAATCCGCTGGGCTATTTCTTTAATCGTCACTTCTTCGGGGTTACCCAAATTGACCGGCCCGATAAAATCGTCGGGGCTAGCCATCGTTGAAGTAAGCCCCGCCACCAAATCATCAATATATTGAAAACTTCTGGTCTGCTGGCCATCGCCGTAAATCGTCAAATCCTCTCCCCGTAACGCCTGAACGAAAAAATTGGAGACCACGCGGCCGTCGTCCAACGACATTTTCGGACCATAGGTGTTGAAAATTCTGACAATTTTTATCCTTACTCCCCAACGCCGCCAATAATCCATAAAAATCGTTTCCGCTATCCGTTTGCCTTCGTCATAGCAACCGCGAGGCGAAAGCGGATCAACATTGCCCAAGTAAGTTTCTTTCTGCGGGTGCTCCAGCGGATCGCCGTAAATTTCCGAAGTTGACGCCTGCAAGATTTTAGCTCGGTTCTTCTTGGCCAATTCCAACAGATTCATCGCTCCCAAAACATTGGTTTTCACCGTCATAAAGGGATCGTATTGGTAATGAATCGGCGAAGCCGGCGAAGCCAAATTGTAAATTTCGTCAATTTTAATTTCTTTAAGCGCTAATAAAGGCCGGACCACATCCTGCTCCAAAACCCGAAAATTTTTATCAGCCGATATTTCCTTGATATTTTCCCGGGAACCGGTAAAAAAATTATCAAGGCAAATAACCCTATGGCCCTGCCTCAATAAAAAAGCGCAAAGATTCGAGCCCACGAATCCCGCGCCGCCGGTGACCAAAATCGTCTTTTGCTTTTCGGACTTAATCATTTATTTCTTGATCTTGTAATATTTTTTATACCAATCGGTAAAATTTCTCAAACCTTCTTCCACCGAAGTTTTAGGATTGAAACCCAACATCTTCTTGGCCTTACTGATTTCCGCCCAAGTCGCCTTCGCCTCACCCGGCTGCATGTCTAAATAACGGCGTTGGGCCTTCTGGCCCAAAAATCCTTCCAACAAACTAATCATTTTTTCCAATTGGACTGGCTGGTTGTTGCCGAGATTGAAAATTTCAAAATCAAAATCGTTTTCTACCGCCGCTAAGATTCCTTCCACGATGTCATCAATATAAGTGAAATCCCGTTTCATTTTGCCGAAATTGTAAACGTCAATGGGCTCGCCTTGCCGAATCAGATTCGCGAATTTAAAATAAGCCATATCCGGCCGGCCCCAAGGACCGTAGACCGTAAAGAACCTCAATCCGACAGCCTTTAGGCCGTAAAGGCGGTGGTACATCTGCGCCAAGGCCTCTTTGGTTTGCTTGGTGGCGCCGTAAAAAGATAACGGCCGGGAAAGCGGCGCCGATTCCCGAAAAGGAATTCTCTGGCCTTCGCCGTAGACCGAAGACGAAGAAGCGAAAATGAATTTCTTGACGCCGAACTGCCGCGCCAGCTCCAAAAGGTTTATCGTGCCCAAAACATTGACCTGGCCGTAAAGCAAAGGATTGGCAAAAGAATGGCGCACGCCCGCCTGGGCCGCCAGATGGCAGATAGCATCAAAATGGTATTTTTCAAAAACTTTTTTCAGAGCCGCAAAATCGGTGATGTCTGTTTTGAAAAAGATAAAATCCCGGCCGGCCAAAAGATGCTTTAAGCGGTCTTTTTTAAGCCCCGGGTGATAGTAATTGTTCAAATTGTCCACGATGACGATTTTGTATCCCGATACCAGCAGTTTTTGCGCCAAATGCGAGCCGATAAAACCCGCTCCGCCGGTAACCAAAATCGTCTGTTTTTTGCGCGCCATAAACCGGATAAAAAATATAAAATGCCTTATAATCTTAACTCAAATTTGCCCAAAAGTCAAAGTTATAATTTTCAAATAAAAAACCTCGGAGGGAGTGGGCCTCCGAGGGTGATTGCTATTGCTGGTGCCGGTATTCCGACATAACGCCTCCTCTAATGTAAGAAACGTCGCAGCCGATGGCTGCCAAATGGGCGCTTTGTCGTTCCAGCTTCGTCCCCATCTTGGAGATGTGCCGAAACCAAAGATCCGGCTGCTTGGCGGGATCCGGTGCCTGGTAACGCTGGACGCCTTCACCGCTCGGCAGAATCGGAGCGATACACGGGCCGAAAGTTTCGGCCAGCCGAGCTAAAGGAATTACCTCTTCCACCCCGGCAAGATGATAATATACATTATCACCTTTTTCCTCGCTCCAGCCGCGCATATAATGCGTGGTGAATTCGCTAATGGGCTTGGCGGCGCGAAGATCGAAGCCGCCGATTGTCATCAGCGATTCGTTGTGCCACATCGCGAAAGTATTCGCTATGCGGCCCTCCAAGATTGATTGCGTGAGCTCATTGATAGCCACGCCGATGGCGCGAGCGCCTGAACAGGCCGCGTCCACCATCACCTCCATCGTTTCCGGCGTCATATAGCTGAACGCCTCGGCGGAAACAATAAGAGAATAATCGCAACCGTGACGCAGTTGGTGAACCACGCCATAGTTGAGAATTCCGCAGAATACATCTCCGTGCGCCACTTCGGAGACAAAAAGATTTTTCTCGCCACTGAACTTCTGGCGGAGCGCTTCCGCCGTCTGCCCGCAATCCGCGTCTTTGTAGTTCTGGTCGATCCAGACCAAAACGTCAATCCGCGAAACTAAGGACTTGTCGTCAACTGTGGCTTTGCGCGCCGCGACCACGGCTTTTTCAATCATAGCAGCGCGGTTTGGCACGTCTTCTGCTTTGGTCGCATAAACGCGCAGAATCATACCAACCTTCTTTCGAGACAAAAATTCTTTTCTTTCCATAGACACCTCCGTTTTGGTAAACCTGCCGGCGATTGGGTTTGGCCGTCAGGGATCAACAAAAGCGCTATTCCACTCAAATAGGGCTTTTTGCTAAAGGGCTTTTTGCTAAAAAGAACTCAATATATTATATTATACATCTTATAAAAAAAATGTCAAGAGTAGCTCTTTTTTATTTAAATCTGGTTTTTTCGCTATTTTTGAGTTAAAATGCGTTTAGAAACCATGCCTAAGATCCTCTATCTTATCACCCAATCGGAACTCGGCGGCGCGCAGAAAAACGCGCTGGACTTAGCTATGGCGCTCAAAGGCGAATACGAAATTCTAATCGCCGCCGGACCGGAAGGCGGCGGCTATCTTTTTAAAGAAGCCGCGGCGAAAAACATCCGGACGAAAAAAATTCACTGGCTGCGCCGCGCCATCAACCCCCTGTTTGACTTATTGGCTTTCTGGGAAATCAGCCGCCTGCTTAAAAAAGAAAAACCTGACATTTTGCACTTACACAGTTCCAAAGCCGGCATTTTGGGCTCGCTAGCCGCGCCAACAAAAACAAAAGTCGTTTACACCGTCCACGGCGCGGTATTTGAAGCGGCTTTTTCTCCAATGGCTAAAAAAATATTTCTGGCGCTGGAAAAATGGACGGCCCATCTTAAAGACAAAATCATTTGCGTCTCGCAAAACGACAGAAATCTCTGGCTGAAAAACCACGCCGCGCCGGCGGAAAAGCTGGCCGTCGTCCATAATGGTTTGGGCGCGGACGCGCTTGATTTTCTGCCCAGAGAAATTGCCAGGCGCGAACTTGAACATTTTATAAAACATCCTTTAGAAAATAATTTCATCATCGGCACTATCGCCAACCTTTATCCGGAAAAAGGCCTGCCTTATTTGGTCAAAGCCGCCAAAATTATCCAAAAACACGAACTGGTGCCGAATATGGTTTTTATCGTCATCGGCGAAGGCCGCCAGCGGGCTAAGCTGGAAAAAATGATAAAAGAACGGCGCCTGGAAAATAAATTTTTCCTGCCCGGCGCCTTGCCTCAAGCCAGCCGATATTTGCCGGCTTTTGACGCTTTCGCCTTACCCTCAATCAAAGAAGGCCTGCCTTACACAATTCTTGAGGCCCTGGCTGCCGGCCTCCCCATCATCGCCTCTCTGGTCGGCGGCATTCCGGAAATTATCCAAAACAACAAAAACGGGCTTTTGGTTTTATCCAAAAACCCCAAAGTCCTGGCGGAGAGCTTGACGGAAATCGCCCAAAACCCCAAACTCAAAGACCGCCTCTCCTCGGCGGCAAAAGAGAGAAGCCAAGATTTTTCGCTTGCCAAAATGTCCGCCGCCACGGAAAAAATCTACCAGTCGCTTTAAAGCATTTTTGCCAACCAAAAACCGGCCAGAAACCGGTTTTTTATATTTATCATCTTCTCGCCAAAAAATATTTCACTCAAATACTTCAATACTTCGAAGTATTGAAGTATTTGCCGATTTCTACGCCTCATTATTCAATACATACATTTTCTTTAACCACCGTGGCTCCGGTCTCTATCTCTAAACTTTCATCTTTATCGCGCCCCCCTACCCCGTAACCGCCATACTGAAAACTAATATAACGCAAAGTTGACTCGCTGCCAGCCGCAAAAACAATATTCTGCCAATCACCTAAAATTTCGTCTGGTGTGCTAGACGCCATATCATTGTTAGCGTCCCCACCCACGGAATCGTCTTTGAAAGAAGTAAAATTAATCAAAGTCGAAGAAGAATTGCCGTCAGCTAAAAGCTTTCCTTCTATTTCTAAAGCCGTATAAAATTTACTTAATGGCTTTATGGTCGTCCCCGGCTCAATGGTCAAGGTAGTGCTTGTGGCCACCAGCGAAAATTGTCCGGAATTTGATTCCAAAAGATAAGTTAAATTATCACTCCAGACAGTATTTTGAAAGATAACCGTCTGATCGTCAACATAAACGCCGTTGAAAGCATTATCCGTTACCGCATTGCCGCTAAAAGCCGGGTAAGCGCTTTGCAGCCAAATAGGCTGGTAAAAACCCGTAAAAGTGTTATTTTCGACATTCGGCGCAGCGCCATTGTCAATCTGCAATCCTATATTCTGATAACCGCTGCTTTGAAAAATATTGTTGTTTATTTCCGGCGAACCCGCGCCGGAGATATAAACCGCGACCGACGAAGTGCCGTTAAATTGCGAATGGCTTATTGCAGAATCGGAGTTTATCAATTCTAAAGCATAAGCCTGAGAATTGCTAAAAATACAATAATCAAAATCAACTGCCGCGCCGTTAACAACCGCGGCCGGCAAACCGGGATTGGGCCAAGGCAGCTCAAAACCGCCATATTCAAAAGTTACGTAGGACAATCGGGAACCGACGGATTGGGAATCAAAATAAATGGCCGTGCCCCAATCGCCGGGCAAAGGAATTTCTTCTTTTGAAGTGAACAAAATTTTTTCCGTCTCCGTTCCCTGCGCCCATAACGTTCCCTCAACGTATAAAGAATAATAATATTTATTCTGCGGCTTTATAACAACACCGGGTTCAATGATTAATTTCACGCCAACTTTTACCGTTGGGTAAACACCGGAGTTTGAATAGAGTAAAAAAGGAGATCCTTCTTTGGACCAAATGGCATCCCGAATTATTTCCGCGTTATCCGGCACCAATGTCCCGGTGTTTAAATCAAGCGCGCTGTTTTGGGCGTTAGGCGTGCCGCCGTCAGCCGACTCCTGCCAAGCCAATTGATTGTCGGAATAAATATTGAAGTAATTTATCCGCTCCAACGATCTACCGTTGTTCTGCGCTCCCCAAACATTTACATAATTAACCTCGTCTATAACCGCGCCATCGGCATTCTCTAGAATCAAATTTACGCTGCCGCTGTTGTTCAAATCCAACGAAGCGTCATCAATTTTAAGGCGTAAAGATATTTCACCGGGCAATGGCGGCGCATAATAAAGGCCGTCGTAAACAGAAGGTGTTGAGGTGCTGGTCGTTTTGTCCGTTATCAAAGCGTAGCCGCCGCTGGCCAAAACTGCATCCGAGCCATCGTGGATTACGTCGGCGCTTAAAGCGTGCTTGCTGCCGTCAACGACATACTGCCAACCGTCAAGATTAATAGCCACCGGAGCGCGGTTATAAATTTCAATGTATTCATAATACGAATCAGCACCCGGATTTGGGTCATACATTATTTCGTTGAATATTATGGGTTTTTGGGAAATCGGAGCTTCTGTTTCCTGCCAAGAACTTTGGAAACCGTTCAAGTCCGTGGCGCGGACACGGAAATAAAAAATCACGTTGTCAAAAATGGCCTCAAACGATTTTGAAACAGTGGTTGTCGCCATGGCCCAATCCTGCCAATCACCAGTCTCTCCAATTTTATATTGCGCGTCAAAATAGCTGACATCGGTTGAAGAACTGCTCCAGGCAACGGAAAAATCAAAATCAATTAAAGAATAATTGACTAAATCAATACTGACTTCGGGCGGTAAATCTATAACCCAAGAATATTCCACTGGTGTTGAATCTTCGTTACCGGAAGCGTCAATCGCGCTAACTTTAAAAATATGGGCGCCGGCTTCCAACCCCGTGTATTCCTGCGGCGAAACACAATCCGTTGAAGTGGCGCTGTCTAATTGGCAAGAGAAAGTTGAACTGGCCTCTGAAGAATCAAAAACAAAAACAGCCGTTGTGGAACTGGTCGGATCCGATGGCTGCGAAACCAAGCTGGTTTCAGGTGGAATTAAATCCTGATCGGAAGACGCTGGCTCTGAAGACGCCGAGCCGCCGCTTGGCGAACTTGAAGGCGAAGGTGTCGCGGATGGCGAAGGGCTGGGACTAGAACTGGGACTAACCAATGGCTCAAGATCCAACGCTACTTCTTCCGTAATTTGAGACGGGCTCTCTACCGGCGGAATTTCTTCTATTATTTCTTCCGCCGGACTTTCCGAAGGCGTTGGACTCGGCAATGGAGTTCTAGTTTTTTCCCGCGCTATTACTGTGTCTGGCGGCAATTGCAAAGGCGTCGGCGCAACAACCGCCAACGGAGTTTTACTGGGTAGTATCTCGTTTTCTTTTTCCGGCGCCGGCTCTTCGTTTAAAGCTTCATTTTCGTCTAAAACTTCAGGAGTCAATCCGGCATAAAAAGCTCCGGAAAGGCCCGTCAGAAAATCATTGATTTTTCCCTTAAGCTTTTGCCACCAGTTTTTTTGTTCATATTCCCGCCTTGCTTTCTCTGCTTCTTCAAAAAACAATTTCACCACTCCCGCGCCATAAGCTACGGCCTTGGGAGCAAGAAGAGAAAAATAGTCGGAGTGGACAATGGAAACGTTCAAGCTATATTCTATTCCTGAAAGATCCTCTTTTATTACTGTTAAACATTGACCCTGCCCCCCTTCTATACATTCATATTTCTGTCCAGCTATGATTCTAATAGCTCTTCTCGCACTTGATAAATTTTCATCATTAGCAATCGTATCTTTGCTCAAAAAATTAATACTAGAATAATTCGCCAGATCGTCAAAAGCCTTATCAAGATTAAGCACCGATGCCGGTATAATATCAAAATTTATCGACGACCCGATGTTCTCAAAGACCCATCTTTCGTAAGGGTCACCATCGGGATGCGGATCTAGTCGTGTATGCGCCGGCACAGTCATATCCTCCAACAAATGAAGAACATGGCCTAAGGCGACAAACGCCGCCTTTTCGTCGCCTTCAGCAAAAGAACTTATTGCTTTTTGCCAGGTCTGGTTGCCGCCGCTGATTGACTCCAAATAAACTGATTGCAGAGCCGGATTCTGCGACCAGTTTTTAGCGGTGGGAAAATTCCAAAGCCCTTGGTTCATCTGCGGATTGTAAAAATGATTCAACCAACGCGGCGCCTTATCCTCCTCTATGCTTCCCTGTTTTAACCAGCCGATTTCCTGACCAGTCAGTTTTCTTCCATTATTAGAATTATAGATTTCAGCGACATTGGCGGTTAACGACGGGTGAGTTACCGTATCGTTATACGAAAAAGCCCGGTTTAAAAACAAAACCGAGCCGCATACGATTACCGCGAACAATAAAACGAAAATTTTAAATCTTTCGCGCTTAAAAATCATAAGCTATCCATTTTCCAATCGCCGTTGCTGTCTTTAAGAAAATCCGTACACCCAACAAATTTTTCATTATCTCGTTCTTGATTATAACAAAGACCTCCAGACGATTCACTAAAAGTAGACCTCCAAACTTCTACAGGATAAAGACTTAAACTGACATTAAATTTATTTTCCTCAAAAGCAGTTCTTAATTTATTCTTGTTCTCCTCATATTTGCCGGATTCTTCGCTCAACTGTTCCAGCGCCAGTTCTAAATTATTCGTCCGCAAGGCCTCACGAAATTTAGCGTAGGTTTCTTCGGGCGTAATGCGCGTTGGAATGTCGGCGTACCTTATCTGCGGATAAAGTTTTTCCAGCTCTTCTTGCGTATAATCCCACCAGGGAAAATCCGGCTCGGCCAAACCCAATTGAATCTTCAATTGTTTTTTCGGCCACCAAACTTGCGAACCGTACCAATAGCCGCCGGCTAAAATTAAAATGATTATGATTACCCAAATGATTTTTCTCATATTTTTCTTAAATAATTTTTTAAAAAAATAACTCCGCCTCTTCTATTTAGAGTTGGAGTCAAGATAAAAACCTATTTTTAGTATAGAAAAATGCCAATCAGCCGTCAATCATTCGCGGTGGATAACTTTTTATAGACTGGTTTTCTTTTTACCGTCTAAAAAGTCAAATACTTCAATACTTCGAAGTATTGAAGTATTTGACCGAAAAACTGCAATGATTAAAATTTTTTCTTCTAAGCTTTCCTTCTTTTATTTTCATCGCCTATTTTAGGCACCAGAAGAGAATTTAACCTTTTATAAAGCTCAGTTTTTTGATCCATCTTTTTTATCATCATTTGCCAACGCTGCTGGTCTTTATACTTAGCCTTTTTAACAATGTCCTCTATCAAAAGCTGTGGCCAAAAATAGAGGGGGTATTTCTTTTTCATTCCCTGCCAAGAAAAATTTTCTATTTTTTTGTTGTTTTTCCTATCTTGCGATAATTTTTCGGCTACTAAACGGTATCCTTCGCCAGAAACCTTCAGCCATTCATGAATCCGAGAAATGGTGCCGGACGATATTTTTAGTTCTTGAGAGATTTTTGCATAAGTCCACCCGCCTAATAATAAATCTGCGGCTTTTAAACGCTTTGCCAGCATTTCCATTTCCTGGGCCGAAAGCAAATCCTTTAAGAACTGGCTAACTTCCGCTACGCTATTCAACCGCGAAAGCGCCAAACAAAAATCGGCCATTAAATTTTCTCGTTCTTTTTCTGGCAATTTTGAAGGATTAGAAAATTTGGCCATAGAAAATATTTTTAAAATTACACTAATATTTCACCTCTGAAATGATTTCACTCAAATACTTCAATACTTCGAAGTATTGAAGTATTTGAGTGTTTTTCCAAACTATCAAGCTCTTCTATCCGGTCTGCTCTGTTTCATTCAATATTCAATCCTCTGACAAACTCATCCACTTGCAATTTGAGGTCGGGGTTGATTGAGATGATTTTTTCCGCTGTTTCACGGGCTTTGGTCAAATCATTGATGTCTTTATAGAAAACCGCCAGCTCGGCATAGAGGTTAGTGTTTTTCGGTTCTTGTTTCATCAGCCGCTGGTAAAGCGCCGGTATTTTTTCGTAATCCAGAACGCTTTTATAAAAACTGACCAGCAGCTGCCGGTTGGCGGACGACAGAACGTGCCCCAGAGAAATCGCTTTGTCTACTTCTTCCTCACCCAATTCCCTTTGCCCCAAAACCAGCGCCGCTATGCCATAATGCCAATGGGATGCCGCCGCCTGATTATTCAGGTCAACCGCTTTTTTGAGAACCGGCAAAACCTCGTCGTATTTTTTCTGGTCAAATAAAAGCTGGCCTTGATAGAAATAAACTTCCTGGCGCGTCGGGCTGAGTTCCTCGGCTTTTTCCAACCAGAAAGCGGCTTGGTTGATATAGTCAGTATCCAAATCTACGTAATTCAAATAGAGGCTGCTCAACATCAAAACAAAACGCGCGTTCAACGGTTCTTTTTCCAATGATTTTTTCAAACCGTCAACGGCTGCCAGCGCGAATTGCCTAACCTGCTCCGAACTAATGGCTGATTTTTGCGTAACAGACATTTCCGACCTAAATTGCGCCCATAATCCATTGGCTCCTTCCATAACCCGCAGAGCCACCTCCGGCAAGCCAAAAGTGCCGATTTCAAAAGATTCGTTGAACTTTGCCAAGCTTTCCGATAGCTGGCCTTGCTGCAACAAAGTCATCGCGTCAATCCCCGTTTTTCCCGCCAAACCCGGTTTTATATTAAAGAAATAAATCGCCGGCAAAAGCGCCACGATGGTTATTGCCTTAAAGAAAAAATTGGGCGGCAAAGAGCTACCGACGGTCGCCGTTTCGTCCGGTTGGTTAATAAAACTCAAGTAAACGAGAAATGCCAGAATGGAATAAATTAAAATCAACGTTACCTGCGTGTCAAACACAAAAAAATTCTGGACGAAATAAGCCGCCAAAATCGCCGTAAAAATCGCCGCGGTCTGATAATTGATTTTTTCTTTCAAATATGATCGCCACAGAGAGTTTAAAGCCAAACCAAAGACCGCCAAATAACCCAAAAAACCAAGAAACCCGTTATGGACCAAAATGTCCAAAAAGGCGTTATGCGAACGGTCAAACCAGGACTCTATCGGATAAAGCAACGGATTATAATACTTATTGAATACGATGTAATAATTTTCCTGGCCCCAGCCCAATAGCGGCTTTTCCAAAAACCCTTGCCAGCTCATTCGCCACGCCATCAGGCGCGTCTGGGTAGTGGAGTCCTCTAAAGAAATATGGGTGACGCGCGTCAAAGTCGGGCGGCTCAACACGAAAGCGGAATCGCGAAAAAAAAACAGAACAGCCACCAGAACGCACGCTGAAAGCAAAATCCCCGCGGAAACAATCCGCAACCGCTTGGGATTGCCGAAAGACAACTGGCTTAAAGACCGTTGCGAACCGAAAATCAAAAAGAAAGACAGAAACAAACCGCCGGCGGCCAAGCCCAAAACCGCGCCGCGGGTCTGGGTCTGGTATAAAATCGCCAAATTAAAAACCATTGCCGCGCCGCAAAAAATCCGCCAAAAAAGATTTTTCCTTTCCATTAACAGCCATAGGGCAAAGAAAAAACAAATCAGCATATAACCGGCCAAAAAAGAAGAATTGCCGATAGTGCCGTCAACCCGCATTCCGCCGCCATGCTTGACAATTTGGGATAAAGCGTAAAATCCTTCTACCACCCCCGAAATTACCGCCGCGCCAAAAAAATGATGCCAGTCATCACGAGTTTTGAAAACATTAACCGCCACCAAAACCAATCCCAAATAATGGAGCAAACTTATCACGCCGGCCATGCGTTCGTAATTTGACCAAAAGCTGTGGTAAGCGTTTGCCCCGAAAAACGCGCTTAAAATCATCAGGCCGAAATAAGCCATCAATGCCCACCAAAGTTTGGAGGACCGCGGCCGATATTGCTTATAACGGAACGCCAGCCAGCAATAAGCCAATAAAATTATTTCCATCAACAACTGGAAAAAGGCCTGTTTGGGAAAAATATAGGGAAAAACGAATCTGCCGTTGACGATAAGCGGCATCAGCCAAACCAAAAGCAATCCCCAACGGACAAAAAACAAAAGATTGTTTTTAAGCGGATGGTGAAAAGCGGTTGTCGCCATAATCTTTTTTCTTAATTTTGCTTCTCAAATATGCAAGAAATTTTATGGCGCCGGCCGAGGCCAAAAGCATCATCGCCGGCGCTACCGGAATCCGGTAGCGGCTGTTGGAAACCGGCCCGCTAACCAGCGCGAAATAGGCCGTCAGTAAAATAAAAAACAAACCCAGCCAACGCGCTCGGTGCCCGCTAAAAAACATCCAGACGACCGCACCAGCCATAAAAACCGCCGCCAGAAACCATAGAACGAAACCAAGCAAAAATAAATTGAATTCCAAGTTACCACTGAAGGCCAGTCTGGCCATTTCTTTTATTTTTCCTTTCAACAACAAGTCAGTCAAATTATGGTCCGGCAAATCAACGTATTTCAAATAACGGGCGTAATCCCTGATGCCGTCGGTCAGGAAAAACGGCGCGGTCTTGATGAAATAAAATTTGCCGAAACCGACCGGATCCTGCAAGATGAATTCTCTGGCGGTCTGATTTATTTCGGAAGCGTTCGCCAAACTACGCGATTCGTATTCAAAATTATCCAAAAAATCAAAACGCGCCCAAAGTTCCTGGCTAAGCAGGTCCTGATTCTGATTGTATTTTTGCGCCAAAAACATCGGCACAAAATAGCCGTAAACGCTGATAGTGCCCGCAGAAGATATCTGCCAAGAATCAAAAGTTAATTTGTTGCGTAAAGACCATGGAAAAATCACGGCGACAAAACCCGACAAAAAAACTAAACCGGCCAGAATAATTTTTTTTGCCCCGATTGGCCGCCAAACCCAAAACAGCCAAAGCAAAAAAAGCAGCGGCAAAAACTGCCCTACCGGTCGAGTCAACGCCGCCAAACCCAAAACCAAACCAGAAATGAAAATTCGCCAGCGGCTAAGCGCTTTTTCCGCCGGTTCTAAAAACAAATATAATGCCAGCCACAGCAAGAAAACAAATAACGGTTCGGTCGCGATAGTGTTGGCGAAAAAAAGATTGGTCGGTTCAAAAACAAAAAGGCCGGCGGCCAGCCAGCCGACCGCACCGGAAAAGAACTTCTTTCCCAAACGATAAACCAGCACCGCGCTCAACGCCACCAGAACGTCCTGAATAAAAGACACGGCTAATAAACTGCCGAAAACCTGCGCGATGCCCGCTAAAAAAACCGGATAAACGGGAGTGCGAAAAGAATCCGGCAAAAACGGCGACTGATCAGACAAAGAAAATTGCCCGAAACGTAAAACGTTCTGTCCCAACTTCAAATATTCGCTCGGGTCCTTGGGAAAAAGCGGATAATGATAGCCGACGAACAATCCGCCGATTTGCCCCTCGCGCCATAAAATAAAAATCAGCGCCAGCAGCTGGACAACCAGCGCGCCGCCGAAAATGATTATTTCCGCTTTATATTTTGACCAAAATTTTTTCACGAATATTTTAACGCCGAAAAAACTTAGCGGGTGCTTTCTTTCAATTCCTGAAATTGGCCTTTCTGAATTTTTTCCAAAATCCAGGCGGCTTCCGAAGAGAAAGAAGAATCAAGTTTAACCGCTTCCTCAACCATCGCCGCCGCTTCGTCAAACCGGTCAAGCTGGATATAGGCGGCGGCCAAACTGGCTGCCACGCTTACATTTTTCTTGTTTGTTTTCCACAACTCCTCGTAAATCCGCACTAGTTTGACGTAATCGTTTTTCTGCAGGTATTCCTGCGCCAAAAGCAACAGCACGCGGTCATTAGGCGGCGCGTAGCCGAACCTGCCAATCGCCTGGTTGATGATAAAATCGTAGCCCTTGTCAATTTCGCCAGTCGCCAGATAAGCCCGGCCCAGATAGTAATATGATTCGGGAAATTCCTGGTTCAGCGCCAGCGCCTGCTCCAGAATATCTCGCGCTTTTTCCGGCTCATCGGCCAAAATATACGTCTCGCCCAAAACAAAATGGAACTGGATTCTTTCCGGGCTTAAAGCGATTCCTTTCAGCGCGTCGGCTTCCGCCGCCTCAAAATATTTTCTGTCCTGATAAAACATAAAGCTCAAGGTATCCAGCTTGACGGCTTTCAGGTACAAAAACGCGTTGCTGGGCTTACGGCTGATTTCTTGCCGCAAGGCCGCCGCGACTTTCTGGATCGTTTCGTCCATCAGCTGGGCGCGCGCCGAATCGGCTTTCAGCTGGTCCAAGGAATCTATCAGCGTAACCAAATAATCTATGTAATTGGAAACGATATTTTCCGCCGTCAAAGTATTTAGGTCCAAAGCGTAATTAAAATATTTTATTTTGGTTTCAAAAACCTCCGCCATATAGCCCTGGGCCGCCAAATTGGCCGCCTGCAATGGCTTGAGGTTCAAGCTATAAAGCGAAAATAAAACGAAGACAATCGCCGACCAGCCGATAATTTTTTTGAATCCGCCCGGACGAACTATGCTTTGGTTTTCGGCCGCCCCGCCGAAAAATCGGAATTCCACCAACCCCAGAAAAGCCGCCAGCATCAAAAAGGAATTAAAGTCATCAAAAACGAAAAAAACATGGGTGAAATAGGCGACGCCGGCGACGACCAAAACCAGCCATTCCGCCAAAGTGAATTTCCCCTGCCGCCAGCCGCGCCAAAGATAATAACCTAAGACGATAGGCAAACAAAAATAGATAAGTAACGCGAAAATTCCGCTTTCCGCCAAAAGATTCAAATATTGGTTGTGCGCCCGGTCAAAAAAAGTTTCCGCGGACGCCAAGTTATAATAACGGGCTTGCAGATGTTTATTGAAAACCACGTTGTAGTTTTCCATGCCGACGCCCAAAAGCGGCCGCTCCTTGAATCCCTGCCACGCCGCGTTCCAACCGATGAAACGGGTCTGGGCGGTAACGTCTTCAATGGAAATGGAAGACAAGCGGCTCAAAATCGGGATTTTTTTTACCAGCGCGTTTTCCGGATTAAAAAAACCGAAAAGCAAAATCAGAGCGCCAGCTCCCAAAACCGCGCCCACTGCCTGCCGGCGGCGGGCACTGGAACCCAAAATAACGTAAAGCAAAGCGGCTAAAATCACGCCAGCGACCAACCCCAAATAAACGCCGCGAATTTCCGTCAAAGTCAATGTAGCCAAATTTATCGCCGATATTACCAAATAACCGACGCGTTTTTTGCCCGCGGCGCGGCAGGCAAAAAACGCCGCCAAAGCCGCGTTGAAAACAAGGTAAATCGCCACGTAGGCCGGATTGCCAAGAGTGCTGGTAATCCGCCCCACGCCGGCCTGAAAAACGTTAATCTTGAAAACTCCGGGGAAACGCTGAATCCAGCCGTAAACGCAAACCCATAAGCTGGCGCCGAAAGACAAATGCCAAAAAATCCGCCAGTCACGCTCGTTGAAAAAAATCCGCGCCAAAATATAAAACAGCATCAGGTGCGCCACGGTAAAAATCCCCCAGCTGCGCTCAAAATCGCTGAAAAAACTGACGACCGGCGACTCGCCGAAAATCGCGGCGACGATTTCCACCAAAAGCAGAGCGACGAAAATCACGCCGAAATACGCCTGTTTTTTGCCCAACGGACGGACTTGCCCTTTCAGCCACAGCCACAGCCACAAAAGAGCCGCCCCTTCCGCCAACATCCGAAAAAAAAGCGTGCGCACGGTCACGTAGGGAAACATATAGGCGGCGAACAACACTATCGGCATCAAAGCCGTCGCCCATAAAAGAATTTTGGCTGATTTAGTTAAAGAATTTTCTTGCATATTAAATTTATCTTAACCCAAACTTTTTCTTTAAGCAAGGTAGAAATTAGCAAAACTCAAACCCCCCTCCTGAGTGGGAGGGGGGTTATGCTTTTTCAGGAAACCGCTTCAAACGGTCCTTCTATTCTAACTTGATTATTTAGTCAATGACCAAGAATCAAGCGGAATGAAGGAGACGGAAGAAGTGTCTTTCCTCACCTGATAACCATGGGTCCAGTCACAGCTGGATGACGGAATATCATCCACATGTTGACCGATATTGGCTGAGTAATCCGACCAAATGAAGTAGTAGTTGGTGGAATTCAGGCCAAAAACGCCAAAGTCATCAGTGGTCGCCGTAAGGCGGCTGATATTGCCGGTATAAGGCTGGGTCTGGCCGTCATCACCGAGCAACTGGACAACGATGCTGTCCGCGTCGGTGGAGGCGCCAGTGTGGGCGTTGGTTATCGTACACTTAATTTCGTAAGTGTTGGAATCACCCGAGGCGATTATTTCTTCGCCGTCGCCGTTGTCACCGGGATCAACCTCGGTAACCGGAGCAAAGCTCAACACAATCTTAGTGTTGGTTGAGTTAGCCGCGCCCAAATCGCCTTTCAGGGCATCAGTCGACAAAGTCGCCGTGCCGGTTGAAGACAACTGGTCACCCGTGCCGGAACCCGTGCCGTCAAAGATGTCGTATTCGGTAGTGCCGGCCAAGGAACCGTTGCGGTACAACTTGAAGGCGCTCAACGAGAGAGCCGTGGAAGTCGTTGAATCGGTCAAGGTGACATTGAAGGTCATCTTCTTAAGCCGGACTTCACCGCCAACTGCCGAAACCTTAAACTTGGCAACGCTCACGCCATCCGAAGTGCCTGAAGCCAAAGTGGTGGTCGGCAAAGCAATCCGTTCCACTACCGGATAGGACTTACGAATGGTAATTTCATTGCCATTTAAGGTAGAAGTCGGGCCGCTCTTATCCACGTTGGAATCATGGCCGAGCGCCGTAATGGCATCGGTGGTGGCGTCTTGAATTGGCGTGTTAGCCGCCTGCAACGAGAACTTGTGCGTTGAGCCAGAAGAAATCTGGTCGTAGCTGTTCACGACGCCCTTCAAAGTAAAGGTCGCTTCTTCGCCGGCAGACAAGGCAATCGGCGAAGCAGAACCGATGTTGAAGTCAATGTAACCGCCGTTGACCGGGGTGCTGGTTGAATACAGCGTCGCGCTGCCGACCAAGGTTGAACCCTTGTACAGTTTGAACAAGGAGAACGTGGTCGTCGGTTTGCCGCTGGTCGTAGTCGCGCCGTAGGCCTCACTCTTAATGGTGTCGTTGACGATAACGCGGGTAATATCAATCGCTTCGGTGTAAGCGGTCAGTTTGAACTTATAAAGTTCAACTTCATTCGTTGAAGTGTTGGACGAATGATAGGCCTGCGCCTGCACCTGGCTGGAAGTCGGCACGTTTTCAATCAACAGAGTGCCGGAAGCCGCGATGTAGATGTTCTGCAACGACGGATCGCTGGTCGTGTCAGAGGCGTCAGCCGCCGTGGACACGCCGGTCGCGGTCACGGAATCAACTATGATTTCCATGTCGGTTTTGGCAGTGTCGGCCGCGTTGGTCAAGATGTCCGCGTAGACATCAAAGATTTCAGTCTGGCCATTGGCGATTCTCAAGGCAGAAGCCGGAGAGAATTCGTAAGTATAGGCCGGACTGGTCGAGTCGGTCTGCAAGGTGCCGATAGTGGAACCGAACTGGGTTGAACCGTGCATAATCTTCAAGTTCTGGAAGTTCGGGCCTAAGTCATAAGTCCCGTCTTCTTTCAGGGTAATCTTGGAGATATCAACGTCTTCGCCCGCGCCGGCCTTAACGGTGAACGAACCGATTTTCACGTTATTCCTGCCCACAACACCGGTCGGATTGGCCACAGTCGCGTCGCCGAAACCGGCGTTTTTAGCCGCAACTACGGTGCCGCTTTTAATGGTCAAAAGGTTGCCGTCCACACCCGCGCTCGGCACGTCAATATAGCCGAGAGAAGACATCTGTTGGCCGTTATCAACGCCGATACTCAAAGTGAACTTATAAGTATCGTCAACGCCAACAGTCGTGTCAGTGGTGTCTCCGATAATTTTCACGTATGAAGTGGTGCCGGCGTTAACGGTAAAGTTAACGGTCGTGGTCGCGGTTTCCGTGACTAGCGTATCGCACAAAATGGTCGCGTCGGTCGTGCCCTGCTGGACATCGTCAACGAGAATTTTAACATTGTCGATGTAAGAAGCGGCGTCGCTGCTGTAACAGTAATAAGACAGCGAACTAATCTTGATATTTTCGCCGGTCGCTTTCAAAGCGAATTTAGCGAAAGTCAAGCCGGTAGCCGCGTCAGCGATGTTGGTGTTCGGGCTGTCGGTCGCCTTAGAAGAGGTAATCGCGCCGGAACCGATAGTAACTTCGGTTGTCGCCTGGGCAGAGAAACTGCCGACAGAGCTGCTGTACGGCCTCAAGTAGATGCCGTAACCGGTGTCATAAACTATCGCGTCGGAACCCTTCTGCAGATAGAATTTGAAGGTTCGAGTTGAACCGCCGACTACATCAGCCTTCAAATACAAGTTCTTAACCTGTGAGCTGGAAATAGCCAAAGGAGAACTGGTCAAATCGAAAGTGACGTATTTGTCAGCGTCCAATTGCGCGACAGAGCCGATTTGCGTGGCGCCGTCATACAATTTGACGTTGGTAATATCATTCGTGGTCGCCGAACCAACCATCTGGAATTTTAAGTATTTGAGCTGCAAGCTCTGGTTGGCCGGAGTGACCTGATACTGCCCAGCGGTAAAGCCGGTCGTGCCCGGGTCAACTGAAGAAGAGTTGCCGCCGGCAACCACCGCGATTTTCACCGCGCCAAAATCAGTCGCGGTCGCGGTCGTAAACACATTGCTGGACAACGGGAAACTGCCGGAAACCGAACCGGCGTTGGACGATACATCGCCAGCCGCGTTCAAAGCAACACTGATGGTTTTGCCTGAAGTGGCTTCGCGATTAAGGTCAAAGCGAACCAAAATGGTTTTGGTTGAACCGGCCGGAACGGTAAACAAACCGTTACTATTGGAGAAGGTGATAATCTTGGAAGAGATGGACTGCATTTCCGCCAAACGACCGATAATGTTATCCCCATCATACAGGTAAACATTGTCAAGGTCGGAATCGGCAGAGATGCCGCTGCGGGTCAGCTTCAAAGTGGTTACGGTCACCGCGCCGTCAGAAGGAGCGGTAAAATTCAGCTTCAAAGCCGGAATCAAGGCCTGACCATCCAAAGACGTGCCGGCGCCATCGGATAAGATGGTAGCGGCCGCTGGAGTGTCGGAGGCCAAAGAAACCGTCACCGAACCAGACACGGCTGTCGCGCTGGCGGAAGTTGACGGGCTGGTTGAAGTGCCGCCGGTGATATCGGATCCGACAGTATAATTATCGCGGTCAGTGTTGTTGATGACATAGATTGAATCCCAGTCATAACCAGCCGCGGTAAAAGCTTCAGCCGTCATATTAACCCACTGCTTGGTGCCCACATCCCCGTTCGGAATGAGCTTATAGACCTTGGAATCGCCCAAAGCCCGCACCAAATCGGAAGTGGTAAACACATCCATTTCCGCTTGGGTGACGGTCTTAATCTTGCTCCAGGACAAATGTCCGTAGCTATTGAACACTTGCGGGTTCAAGATAAGCCGTTTGAATTTCTTTGCGCCAACGTACTTGGCGATGTAGACATCCGGGTTGTCAGCGGTCTTGATGGTGTCGCCTTCAACAATGGTCGCTGCCATTGCTGACATTGGCGCCAAAGCCGCAATCCCGGACAGCCAGACAATCGTCGTGACGCTGGTGGTCAAAGAAACAACTTTTTGGAATTTTTTACTCATTTTCTTAATTGTTTTTATTGTCATTCCGGAGCTAACTGAAAGTTAGTTCGCGGAATTTTTAATTTTTTTTGCCCGCCCGAAAGTTTTCTGACGGGCAAAGGCTTTTTTATTTTTTAATTTTCAAAAAGCCACGGTAAGCGAAATCCAAAACCCTTGAGGGTTTTCACCCCAAAGATTATCGACCTTTGATTCCGCTCAGGAACTTGCCATGCCCGCCCGCCCCCGAAAGGGCAAACGAGGAGGCAAAATGGCCTTTTTTCCTCTATTTTTCGGTCTTTCCTATTTTATTGTTAATCGTGCTTTCTGTCAACGAAACCGTGTTTTTACCTTCAAACAAGCTATTTGCCTAACGCGGTAGAAGTGGCGTTAGCCGTCCCTTCGGCCGGCTGGTCAGCCACTATCTTTTCCGCCCCTTTTATTATCTCGTTTAAGGCCTTCAGGGTCTGCAGGGCGCCGGCAAAATCCTCTTCTTTAACCTGCCCTTTAATCGCCGCCAGCAAATCTTCCGCCTCACCGACCTGATTAATCAAAACGGTATATATCGGCAACTTATCGGCAACTTTGCCGTTATTTTTCTGAATTTCTTCCGAAGAGAATTTCTTTATCGCCTCTTCTTTCGCCTGAATCAAATCTCCGAATTTTTCGGCAATTTCTCCTTTTTCCTCAACGGTCAAATCGCCGTCAGCTATCATCAGCTCTAGGGCCTGAATATTGGTCTGAATCGCGGTTTCCTTAACTTCGGCTATCTTGCCTTCCAGATTCTGCTTCATTTCTTCCGAAAATGACTCTCCGGCCTGAACAACGGCCTTTTCAATCTGGCTGACGCGCTGGGCTACGGCTTTAGCCGTAACAATAGCTTCGCCATTACCACCGTTTTTAACCGGCATCTGTCCTTGAATTACCGATAATTGCTTCTGAATGCCCTCTACCACCTGTCCGGCTTTCTCGGTTTTTATTTCCAACGGCGCCCGGCTCTTATCAGCTAAAACCTGAAGTTCGTCCAGATGACTGGCGACTATTTGGTCCTGCAAGCGGTTCTTCAAACTATCGGTCGGCGCGACAATCACGCCGGCTTTTTCCAAATTGATTTTAACCGCGTAAAGGGGACTGCCGGGCACGCTCTGGATGGCGGCCAAAGAAGTCAGAGTGCCGCCAGCCAACGTTATCCCCAGAATAGTCACAACCGCGTAAATCGGCCGAAAAGCGTATTTGGGTTGCCAACCGCTCCAAAAAGACAAAAGCTCTTTTAACTGAAAAGCGTCTTTGGCCAACAAGTCCTTTTTTCTGTTCATTTGAAGCTTAAAAGCCAATCTTGACCTATCAAAAATAACCCAATCCGTGTTGGGCTTTATGTTTTTGAGAGTCCCTATTTTAGCGATAATTTCGCTGGATTCTTTTTCCAGCGAAACGAGCTCTTTTTCTTTCATCGTAAAAGATGACGAAAAAAAGGACTTTTTGTTACACTTATTTTCGCTCTATTTCCAATAAATGCCCTTCCGGACCTAAAATCCCCTTTAAATCAGCCAATGCCCGGGAAAGCAACACCCGTACCGCCCCTTCGCTTTTTTCCAAAATTTGGGCTATCTCTTTGATTTCCATTTCGTCCAGATAGCGCCAAATAATTACTTCCCGGTAATCATCGTTAAGCTGGCGTAAGGCCTCGCGAACGCTGTCCATTTCCATAGCTTTCGCCACCTCTTCCATAGGCCCTGATTTTTTATCGGCAATCGATTTATCGGCAATTTCTTCAAGAGAAATCGGGGAACGGTCTTTTTGCCGATAAAAATCGGCAATTAGATTGCGCGCCACCTGATAAAAGAAAGCCCGCGGATTTTCTAATTGTTTGTTTCTGGCCGAAATAGCGCTTTCTCCGTTAAGCCACTCCCAAGATTTTAGAAAAACGTCCGAAGTTAAATCCTGCGCCGTTTCTTCCGCGCCCACGCGAAAAAAAATATAGCGGTAGATCTTACCGACATGAACGTCGTAAAGTTCCAAAAATTGTTTCTCGCTTATTTTATCCAACATCAGATCAACAGCTTATTCTTTGATTTAACAAAATTTTTCTTTAATGAATTCTTTCAGCTCTTTGTTCAAATCATCGCGGTCCACGGCATAAGTCAAAATCGCCTTTAAGTAATTCAGTGGGTCGCCGGTGGTCAGCCACTGGCCGCCTTTCACTTCTTTGGCAAAAAAGATTCCGCCCTGCCTGATATAATTGCGGATGGCGTCCACTATCCACAATTCGTTGTTTTTCCCCAAAGCGGTTTTTTTCAAAATATCAATAATCTCCTGGTCCAAAATCATCCGGCCGAAATCAGCCAAACGGGACGGCGCCTGCTTAACAGAGGGTTTTTCTACGATATCTTCAATCTGGTTGGTGTCTTTTTTTAATTTAACAATGCCGTATCTGACAACATCTTCCTGCGGCACTTTCTGCACGCCAATCATCAAGTGGCCGTTTTTTTTATAATCATCGACCATCTGTTTGGCAAAAGGAATTTCTGATTTCACCAAATCGTCGCCCCAAACAGACATGAACGGTTCGCCCGCCACCAAATTGGCGGCGGAAAGCACCGGCGTGCCGTTGCCGTAAGGGCCTTTCTGGCGGATATAAATAAAATTCGCCAATTCGGAAATTTTTTTGACGCGTTCGCGCAACGCTTCCTTACCGGCATTTTTCAGTTCGTGCATCAGCGCCCAATTATGGTCAAAATGGTCTTCCAGCGGTTTTTTGTCCCACTTGGTCACCAAAATTATGTCTTCAATGCCGGCTTCAACCAATTCTTCAACGACTAACTGGATAATGGGTTTATCCACAATGGGCAGCATCTCTTTGGGCATTGATTTAGTCGCCGGCAAAAGCCGCGTGCCCGAACCAGCCACCGCCACGACCGCTTTTTTAATTTTTTTCATAAGATTAAAATATTTTTTATCGGCAATGGGCTGTATTTTTATCGGCAATACAGTTTTTTTTATTCATTGCCGATAAATTACCGTTATTTCATGCGGTAAACCGCGCTCTTTTTATCGCCCCTCTTGCTGACCAGCCCTTTTTTCATTAAAAATCGCAAATCATTACGCAAGGTCCGTTCGGAAGCCCGGCCCTTGAACAGGGGAATCAAAGTAGAAATTTTTAAAACCTGCTTTTTTTTGATTTCTCCCAAAATCCGGGCATGCCGGCTGGAAAGCGGCTGGTTGTCAAAATCGGCTCCGGCCTCTTTTTTCCCTTTCTTAATATTGTGCGACACAATATCCGGTTTTTCTTTTTCGCCTGTCTCCTGCCGGCTATCTTGTTCAGATACCCGTAAAAAAATCTTTTGCTTCAAAATCCGGTATTCGCTACCCAATATCCACCAGTTTATCGGCTTGACCCAATTTTGCTGTTGCGCGATTTGAAAATAAACCAACAAACGGCTGATTTTGTTTTCCGCTTCTCTGAATCCTCCCACGGCTAAAGCGCCCACCACATCACCACTCAGTTGCTTTAACCGCTTTTTGATAATTTCGTCTGCCGGCAACTTATCGGATAATCGATAAATTGCCAAACTTAAATTAAGAGCCCTCCGCTGAACTTTTTGGCTCTCTATCATATATTTATTCTGTTGGCTTTATTCTATCGTAAAAAACGTTTTTCGGTCAACTAAAAACGGCGCGTATCCAATACCAGCGCCGCTTATTTAGAAAAAAGAGAAGTGCGGATTTTTTAGCTTTTTTCTTTTATCGTTTTTGCTAACGCGCGAATTGCTCTCTCGATTTTATTTTTTTCCACCAATCCTCATTTTCTTTAAACCATTTTATTGTGCGACACAAACCTTCTTTCCAGGAGACTTGCGGTTGCCAACCCAACTCCCTTAATTTTTTTGAATTGATTGAATAACGCCAATCGTGTCCCGGCCGGTCTTTAACATATTCTATCATTTCTTCGCCAAAACCAAGCTCGGTTAAAATAAACTTCGCAACTTCGATGTTTTGTTTTTCAAATCCTGAACCGATATTATAAACTTCGCCCGGCTCACCTTTTTCCATTATCATTTCTATTGCCCGACAATGGTCTTCCACAAAAAGCCATTCACGCGTCTGCTCGCCTTGGCCGTAAACCGGAATTTTTTTATTTTCCAGTAAGTTTGTAATGAACAACGACATCATTTTTTCCGGATGCGCATTGAAACCAAAAACATTACAGGAATGCGTAACAATAACGGGAAAATTATAAGTCTTAAAATAAGCGCGGCAAAAATGGTCGGCGCCGGCTTTAGAAGCCGAATAAGGGCTGTTCGGCACGAAGGGGCTATTTTCATTGAATGAACCTTCTTTTATTGAACCGAAAACCTCGTCTGTTGAAATCTGTATATATTGTGCGACTTTATGTTTTTTTGCCACTTCCAATAGGGTATAAGTGCCGATAATGTCCGTTCTGACAAAAGCTTCGGGACTAAGAATTGAACGGTCAACGTGTGTTTCGGCGGCGTAATTAATAATTTTATCAACGCCCCCGCCGATGGCCTTTTCAACGTCCACGGCGTTCGTTATATCCCCTTTAACAAATTTATAATTTGGGTTGTTTTCTACTTCGCGTAAATTATCCAAATTTCCCGCGTAAGTCAACTTATCCAAATTCACCACCTGCCAATCGGGACAACTGGCCATTATGTGTTTTATGAAATTTGAGCCAATAAAACCGGCTCCGCCGGTAATTAAAATTCTCATCTTTTTCTTTATAAATTAGCGTTGCTTTTATTTCATTATTTCTTTTATTTTTTCCGCCGCTACCAATTCTGTGCTGCCGTCTTTTTCAACCAACGCCAGCCCCAAAACCTCTCCTTTATTATTAGCCACCGGGCCGCCGTGAGAAAAATAGCTTCCGTCAAAAGAAAAAGAAACCCGCGGCGCTAAAGTTTTGACGAAACCGATATCGGCAGAGATGCCAAAAACTTCTTCATTTTGGTTGGCGCCAGCCAAAAAAACCATCTCCCCTATTTTCAAATTATTAATTTCGCCAAAACTCACTACCGACAAATTGGCTTCGCTGATTCTTAATAAAGCCAAATTATCATCTTTATTCTGCTTGATTACTTGCGCTTCGTATTCCTTGGCGTCTTTTATCACAATGGCTTTTGTTCCTTTGGATATGAGATCGGCTGTAACCACCAGCCCATCATTGGTCAGAATAAAACCGGAGTTTTCAGCGATAATTCTGCCGTTTCTTTCCAAACGGACCGCCACGACCGCGCCCGAAACCCTGGCAATCGCCTCTTGATAGGCCGCGTCCTGGGCCAAATAAACTTTTTCGGTTTTATTGATAATAGTTGTGCCATCTTTAAAATCGCTGAGCCAGCCGATTTTATCAAACGGCGTGATTCCGGCCAGCCAAGGAAAGAAACCCTTAACGAAAAACAGACCGCCCAGTCCGCCGACCAAAAAAACCAGCAGCCAAAAACCGATTATTTTTTTGTAGTCGTCATGTTTCTTCATCAATTTATCAAAATATTTTTTTCGTCCGCGTCAACGGTAATGCTCTCCCCTTCTTTGATTTTTCCGGCAACGATGCGCCGGGCAATTTCGTCCAAAATCGACTGCTGAATCAAACGCTTCAACGGCCGGGCGCCGTAAAACGGATCGTATCCTTTGTCAGCCAAAAACTTTTTGGCTTTAGCCGCCACTTTTATTTTTATCTTTTTCATCGCCAGCCGCTTTTGGACTTGCGCCAACTGCAAATCAACGATGGCCGCCAAATTTTCTTTGCTTAAACTGTCGAAAACGATAATCTCATCCACGCGGTTCAAAAATTCCGGCTTGAAATGCGCGCGCAGAGATTCGCGGACTTTTTCCTTCATTTCCTTTTGCTCTTTTTGCGGGGCTTCATCTTCGTCAACGAATCCCAAAGCGTATTTCCTGACGATTTCGTTGCCGACGTTGGAAGTCATGATGATAATCGTATTTTTGAAATTAACCGCCCGCCCTTTGGCGTCGGTCAAACGGCCGTCGTCCATAATCTGCAGCATAATGTTGAAAATTTCCGGATTGGCTTTTTCTATTTCATCAAACAGCACGACGCTGTACGGCTTACGCCTGATCGCCTCGGTCAACTGACCGCCTTCTTCAAACCCGACATAGCCCGGAGGCGAACCAATCATTCTCGCCACGGTGTGCTTTTCCATGTATTCGGACATATCCAGCCGCACGATGGCGTTTTCGTCGTTAAACATAAATTCTGCCAGCGCTTTGGCCAGCTCGGTTTTGCCTACGCCCGTCGGCCCACAGAAAATGAAAGAGCCGATTGGCCGTTTTTCTTCCGAAATGCCAGCGCGCGCCCGGCGCACCGCGTTAGCGATGGCTGAAATCGCCGCTTCCTGGTCAACCACGCGCTTATGCAGTTCTTCTTCCAGCCGCACCAGCTTTTGCATTTCGCCTTCCAGCATCCGCTGAACGGGAATGCCGGTCCAACGCGCCACCACCCGGCCAATGTCTTCTTCGTCAATTTCTTCTTTCAAAAAAGGCCTGTTTTTTTGCACTTCCACCAATTTTTTCTGGCTGGCACGCATTAATTTTTCCTGTTCGGGAATTTTGCCGTAGCGGATTTCCGCCGTTTTCTGCAGAATGCCTTCCCGTTCGGCGATATCCGCTTCCTGCCTCAATCTTTCAATTTTTTTCTTGGCTTCGCTAATTTTAACGATGATGTCGTGTTCGGTTTTCCAACGCAATTCTGTTTCTTTGGTTTTTTCTTTCAAATCAGCCAGTTGTTTTTCCACCTGCCGCAACTGCGCCTTGCCTTCTTTTGAGCTTTCTTTTTTCAACGCCTGTTTTTCAATTTCCAATTTGATGATTTTGCGCTTTTGCTGGTCAAGCTCGGTCGGCATGCTGTCAATTTCCAAACGCCGGGCGGAAGCCGCTTCGTCAATCAAGTCCACCGCCTTGTCCGGCAAAAACCGGTCGGCGATGTAACGGCTGCTCAAGTTAGCGGCGGCCAAAATAGCCGCGTCAGTAATGCGCACGCCGTGGTGCACCTCGTATTTTTCTTTCAATCCGCGCAAAATCGCCACCGCGTCTTCAATCGTCGGCTCCACCACCAGCACTGGCTGGAAACGCCGCGCCAAAGCCGGATCTTTTTCAATGTATTTTTGGTATTCTTTCAAAGTCGTGGCGCCGATAGCGTGCAATTCTCCGCGCGCCAACGCCGGCTTCAAAAGATTGGAGGCGTCAATCGCCCCTTCGGCCGCGCCCGCGCCCACCAAAGTATGGAGTTCGTCTATAAACAAAACATATTTGCCGGCCGAACGGTCAATTTCTTTTAATACCGCTTTGATACGGTCCTCAAATTCGCCACGGAATTTGGTGCCGGCCACCAACGCCCCCAAATCAAGAGCCACAATTTCCTTGTTTTTTAAACTTTCCGGCACGTCGCCGGCCACAATTCTCTGCGCCAGCCCCTCCACGATAGCGGTTTTGCCCACGCCCGCCTCGCCAATAAGTACCGGATTGTTTTTGGTGCGACGGGACAAAACTTGCATCACCCGCCTAATTTCTTCATCGCGCCCGATAACCGGATCCAATTTTTCCTGCCTCGCCAATTTAGTCAGATTGCGGGCGTACTTTTCCAAGACCTGGTATTTGGTCTCCGGTTCGGCGTCAGTCACGTGCTGGCCGCCCCGCACTTCTTCCAAAACATTCAAAATAGTGCGTTTGTCCACGCCGAACTGGTTAAAAATATCCTTAGCCCGGCCGCCTGATTCAAGCAAAGACAGGAACAAATGCTCCACCGAAACAAACTCGTCATTCAAGTTTTTCGCTTCCTTGCTGGCCTGGTTTATTAAACGTCCCAATTCCTGAGAAAGCGTCACTTGGCCAAAAGGCACTTCGCCTAAAATCCGTGGCAGGCGGACGATTTCCTTTTCCAGCTCCGTCTCCAAAAAAGAAGCGTTAACTCCTAGTTTTTCCAAAATAGTGTTTACCAATCCCCCTTCCTGCAAAACCAAAGCCAGCGCCAAATGTAGTGTGTCAATCTGGTTTTGCCCGCGTTCGGCGGCAAAATTATGCGCCTCGCGTAAGGCCTCTTGGGCTTTAATGGTAAATTTGTCTATTTGCATGTTCGTTTTACTCAAGTGCAAAATGTAAATCTCAAAATGTAAAATTAAAGCGTCCTGCTTTACGGGATTAATTTTTACATTTTACATTGTCATTTTGATTTTTGATTTTTCAATTTTAAATTATTCTTATAATCTTTTACCGCCACTTTCAATGCCCGCACCGCCAAATCAACGCAATGCTGTTTTACCGGCGGCAAAGAGCCCAGGGAATCGGCCACGTCAGAAAATTTTATTTCCATCGCCTGTTTCAATGTCCTGCTTTTCGCCAGTTCGGTAACCATGGAAGAAGTGGCGATGGCCGCCACACAGCCCAATGTTTCAAATTTTACGTCTTTAATAATCTCTTCACTTTTTTTATTCTTGCCAATTTTCAAATAAATCGTCATCAAATCGCCGCAAATCGGGTTGCCGACCCGGCCCACGCCGTCCGGATTTTTTATCCGGCCCATATTGCTGGGGTTCTGAAAATGCTTGATGACTTTTTTATTATATAACATAAATTCCTAACAGCCGAAATCGTCGGGCAGTTTGCCCCGCTCGATGGTTTCGGGCGATTTCAGATTGCCGCTGATATTCCTTAATTTTTCAACTATTTTAGGCAAAATTTCCAAAACTTTGTCTATCTCTTTGGCTTCGGTATAACGCCCCAAACTGAACCTGACCGAACTGTGCGCGTCCAACGGGCTTAATCCCAAGGCCAATAAAACATGGGAGGGCTCAAGCGATTTAGCGGCGCAAGCCGAACCGGTGGAAACAGCGATGCCTGCCAAATCCAAGGCGATAACCATCGCCTCTCCTTCCACGCCTTCAAAACGGAAATTAACGTTGTTGGGCAAACGGTTTTCGCGGCTGCCGTTCAAAAAAGCATGGGAAATTTTTGCTTGTATTCCATCAATTAATTTATCGCGGAGCGATTCCAAATTTTTGATTTTTGATTTTTGGTTTTTTATTTCTTCTATCGCTTTTCCCAACCCCACGATGCCCGGCGTATTGTGCGTGCCGGCGCGTTTCTTGAATTCCTGTTCGCCGCCGTCCAACAAACGGACGAATGGCGCGCCAGATTTCAGGTAAAGAGCGCCGACGCCTTTGGGACCGTAAAGCTTATGGGCGGAAAGAGTTAGGTAATCAACGCCTAATTTTTCTACCCCGCAATCAAGGTAATTTATCGCCTGCACCGCGTCCGTGTGGAAATAGATTTTATTAGGCCGCGACCGGTTAATCTTTTCCAACAATTCACCGATAGCCGCAATCGGCTGGATGGTGCCGATCTCATTATTGGCGTACATTACGGAAACCAACGCCGTTCTCGGCTTGATAGCTTTTTCCAGTTCGCCTATTTCCACCAAACCTTCGCGGGTTACCGGCAAAAAAGTCACTTCAGCCGCGCCTTCTTTTTCCAATGCCTGCACCGACGCTAAAACGCATTCGTGTTCAATTTGCGAAACGATTAAATGGGGCAGTCCGCCGAACTTTTCTTTTAAGGCCTTGGAGCCGAAAGTTTTTATCACGGCGTTATTCCCTTCGGTCGCGCCGCTGTTAAAAATAATTTCTTCCGGACGGCAACCTAAAAAAGCGGCCACGCTCTGGCGCACGGCCACAATCGCTTCTTGCGCCGCTTGGCCGAAACCGTGGATTGACGAAGGGTTACCGAATTCTTCGGAAAAATAAGGCTGCATTTTCGCCAAAACTTTCCGGTCAACCGGCACCGTCGCGGCGTAATCCAAATAAATCTTTTTACCCATAATAGACAAGAGGATTTTACCAAAAAAAAGGACTAAAGTCAATCAAAGAAAAAAGCCGTTCTCCGGTGAAAAAACCGGAAAACGGCTCGCTTTATCCGGCGAAACCAGCCAATATTTCCCTAAGAATGGCTGGCTGGCATTCCTCCGGCTGCTCCGTTAAATTGACCAGAAAACGGCGACCGAAAGAAACAGACACCGAGGAGTTACGCCAACAGGGCCATTTCTTCTTTGGCGGCAAAACCCGGCTTGTCCCGTTGACGATTATCGGCACGAGCGGCGCTTCGCGGCAAAAACGGCTGATGAGCTTAATTCCGCCCTGAATCTCCATTATTTCCTCCTGTCCGGTCCGCCTGCCTTCGGGAAAAATCAAAACGCTTTTCCCTTCTCTCAGTTTTTTCACCGCCTGCCTGATTGCCCCGGCTGAGCCCGAACCGCGCCTAACCGACACGCAGACATAATCCAACAGCCAACCGAGCTTAAACCGCTTCATTACTTCTTCGGCCGCCAAAGGCCAAGGCAGGCAATCCGGCCGCCAGATAATCTTCGGCCAAAAACCCAAAACCAAAATCAAAAAAGGATCTAGGTTTGACGGGTGATTAGCGTAAAAAATCGCCGGCCGGCCAAAAGGAATATTTTCTTTACCGTAAACCCTTACGTGATGGAGCCGAAAATAAGCAGACAGTGCCGCGCCCAAAAAAACCTTGACCAAGAGATAAAGAAAAAGCTGTTTCATTCGCCACCTCCCTTATTTATTTTTCAAATAACTTAAAAAGAAGTTATCACTTTTTCGCTTATTTAGCAAGATTAAATAAATTTTGTCAAAACTAAAACAAAAACTACTCCCGCCGAGAAAAAAACCATATTCAAAAAACTGTGGGCTTTGTGCGTCGCCGGCAAAAGATCAGAAGCGCCGATATAGATGAAGCTGCCGGCGGCCGCCGTCAATAAACCGCCTAATAAATTTTCGGCGGCTCGTTGGGTAAAAAAATACGACAACGCCGCTCCGACAGGCGTAGCCAATGCCATCAACGAAGAAAGGCCGAACGCCCGAGAAGGCGTTTCGTCGCCGCAAATCATCAAAGCGTAAGTGCAACTGCCGTCCGCGACTTTATGGAAAATAATCGCTATCGCTGTTACCAACCCTAAAGAAAAATCTGCCTGAAAAGCCACGCCGATAACCGCGCCGTCAATTAACGAATGGAAACTTAAGCCGATCAAACTCATCCGACCCATCAAATGCTTGGCGCAAGATTCCTCTTGGCAAGAATGAATCATCAAAGAATGTTCCAAGAAATAAAAAAACGCCAATGACCCCAAAAGCCAAATCGGCCATTGGCCGCTTTCTTCCACCGCCTCAGGCAACAGATGCCAAAAAGCGTTAGCCAGCATCAAACCGGCGGCGAAACCGATTAGCAGCGAAGAGTATTTCCTGACGTATTTTTCAAACCGGCGTACCAGCCAAATGCCGATTAGCGCTGCCATTCCGGCCATCAAGGCAAAAACAAAAACTTGGAAAAACATATTTTTTATTGTAGCAGAAAAATTTTCCACTGGCGAATCAAACGATAACTAAAAATTATTTTTCTTGATTTTTGCCCAAAAAAGAGTTAATCTAAAAATACCAAACTAACCTCGGCAACAATCATCTCCAAAAAAAGGGGGTTTTTATGAAAAAGCTAAAGGTTTCTGCGAGAGGATTGAAGTTGCTTAACAAGGTTTGGTTCTGTAATTTTGTTCTTTGCGTTTCTTCAACCATTTTTTTCGGGCGCACTTTCATACCCGTCGTCGTCACCGTGCTAGCCATGCTCGGAATGCTGCTGTTCCACTACATCGCCCTTGAGGTCGAAATCGAAGGAGAAAAAAAAGGAGGGAAAAAGAAAGTTTCTCCGGTCGCCGGAGAAGAGAAAGCCAAAGCCGCCATTCGGCTAGGCATGCTGTACTGGCAACTTTCTACCACGATTCTGATGGGCGGAGCGTTTCTGCTGATGCGTTATGTGTTCAACTCCATAAGCAACCCATCGCAATTTTTTATTTTCTGGAGCTTTTATCTCCTGCTCACTCTCAGCTGGCATCTTCCTTTGTTCAAAGGATTAATGGTTCTCGTTCCAAGCAAACTGCGAGAAGCTGAAGAAATTCGTCTGGCAAAAATGGAAAAAATAAAAATGGACAGGAAAAAAATAAAGGAAGACCGGGCAAACAGAACAACTTATCTGATGCCGGGAAACTTAACGAAACTGACTTATATACCCATCCTTTGTCCCTGCCCGAAAGATTAATCAAAAGCCCTATGGCCACAAGCCATAGGGCTTCTTTTTTTAAAAAAACCGGTAAAATTTACATTCCTAAAAACTTCAAAGCGCTGTAAACCAAAAAAGCCGGCCAAACAATCGCTTTTAAAAAACCGACTACGCCCGGCCAAAAACCGGCCGCCTGGGAAATGTAATATACCGCCGCGCCGATAAAGCCGAGGCCGTAAACAGCGCTGGAAGTTCCGCATTTATGCGACATTTTTTTAATTTAATTATATTAATTATATAAATCTTAAAGTTCCGGGACAGGGATTCGAACCCCGATTTCTGCGTCCAGAGCGCAACGTCCTACCATTAGACGATCCCGGAGAATAAACCTGAAAACATTAAATTGATTTTACCAAATAAAAAATCTAACCAGCTGCTCGCCCGCCGAAATTTTTTAATCCGCTTAAACGCTTACTCGCTTGTTTGTCTGGCAACCGCCTTACGCCTTAAGATAACGCCGAATCGCGATTAAACTGGAAACACCACCCAACAGCACGCCGACGCCAAGAAGCAGAAGCACAAACTGCCAGAAATTGGCTTGGTAAAAATAAAGCAAATCAACGCTGGGCAAAAAAGACGTAATTTTGCCCGACACTAGCCAAAGCAAAGGATAGAGCAAAACTAAAGTGGCCGTTGCCGAAACCAAACCGTAAATTATTCCTTCCACCACGAACGGCCCGCGGATAAACCAATCCGAAGCGCCCACCAGCCGCATCACCGAAATTTCATCGCGCCAAGAATACATCGTCAGCCGGACGGTATTGAAAGAAACCAAAATCGCCAAGAGCCCCAACGCCAAAGAAATCGCCCAACCGCCTTTCTGAATGTTGCTGGTCAAACTCGTCAGACGCTCAATAATGTCTTTATTCTGCTTATAATTCACTTTATCAATCAAACCCTGAAGCCTTTCTTCGTTGAAATAATTGGCGATGGTTTCATATTGGGAAGCATAATTGGCTTTAATGTTTAAACTGGCGGCTAAAGGATTCTGGCCAAGCTCATCAATACTCTGCATTAAAATTTCGTTATCCTGGTGGCGCTCCTTGAAACTTTTCAAGGCCTCTTCCTGAGAAGTATAATCAACGCTTTTGACTTCCGGTAAATTCACCAATTCCTGCCGAATGCTCAAAATTTTTTCCTCCTCCACGTCGCGGTTAAAATAAACGCTGACATCCACCCGGCTTTCTAAGTTTTCCACTACCGCCTGCGTCATCACATTAAAAAGAGCCAGACAGCCGACGACGACTAAGGCCAGTACCATTACCGCCACCGTAGCCGTGGAAAGCCAGCGGTTGCGCACAAAACTTTGCCATCCCGTTTTTAAAATTCGCAATAAATTTGTTTTAAGCATAAGTTTTGTTTTATAAAATATACCTTCCTTTTTCTTCGTCTCTAATTACGCGCCCTTTGTCCAAAGTAACCACCCGCCGGCCAAGGTTGTTTATCACTTCCCTGTCGTGAGTAGCCAGCACAATCGTCGTGCCGAGCTCGTTGATTTTCAAAAGCAGGCGCACGATGTCCCAAGTGTTAAGCAAGTCCAAATTGCCGGTCGGTTCGTCGGCTAAAATGACGGCTGGCCGATGCACTAAAGCGCGCGCGATAGCCACCCGCTGCTTTTCGCCGCCGGAAAGCTGGTGCGGAAATTGATAAAGCTTATTAGCCAACCCCACCAGCTCCAAAAGCTGGGGAACGTCCTGCTCCATCTCTTCTTTCGGCGACCCGATGACTTCCATGGCAAAAGCCACGTTTTCGTAAGCCGTGCGGTCAGGCAAAAGCCGGAAGTCTTGAAAAATCATGCCGATTTTACGCCGCAATAGCGGCAACTCGCTTTCCCTGATTAAATTAATGTTCTGTTTGTCCAAAAGAATCTTGCCGCGGGTCGGCGCTTCTTCTCCTATCAGCAGTTTCAAAAGCGTCGATTTTCCCGCTCCCGACGGCCCGGCCAACGAAACGAATTCCTTGGGCCTGATAACCAAACCGACATTGTCCAAAGCCGTGCAACCGTCGTAAATTTTGGAAACATTCTGAAAAACTATCATACTTTAATCGTAAAACATCTGACAAAATTACCGCGCGTCATTGTTTTCTTTGTTATATATTTTATACGTTGCTTCTTGTTTATATGTTACGCGCCTTGTTTTTTAATTTCGGCGTCAATAAATTCATCTAGTTCCCCATCCAGCACGCGATCGGGCTGGTTAGATTCGACGCCAGTACGCAGGTCTTTAACGAGTTTGTACGGATGAAGGACATAGTTACGGATTTGTGAGCCCCATTCGGCCGTCCCTTCGCCACTTTGGATATTGGACCTTATTTTTTCCACGGCCTGAGTTTGTTCTTTTTGCTGCCTTTTAAAAAGCTGGCTGGCCAGTACTTTCATCGCCTGTTCGCGGTTAGCCGCCTGCGACCGCTCGCTCTGGCAAGCCGCGACTAAACCCGTCGGCTTGTGGGTCAGCCGCACGGCGGATTCGGTCTTATTGACGTATTGGCCGCCCGGCCCGGAAGATTTAAAAGTTTCTATCTCTACGTCTTCCGGCTTTATCGCCGCTTGCGAAACATCTTCCAATTCCGGCAAAATCTCCACCAACGCAAAAGAAGTGTGGCGCAGATTAGCGGCATTAAAGGGCGACAGCCGGACGAGCCGGTGTACGCCCGATTCGCCTTTGAAAGTGCCAAAAGCGTACGCGCCGGAAATTTCAATAACTGCGCTTTTAATCCCCGCTTCTTGTCCTTCGTGGATATGCAAAACTTTCGTTTTAAAATTCCGCTTGTCGGCGAAACGCTGGTACATCCGCAACAATATCTGCGCCCAATCCTGCGCTTCGGTGCCGCCGGCCCCGCTGTAGACCGACAAAAGAACGTCGTTTTTATCGTAAGGGCCGGAAAAAAATATTTTCAATTCTTCCCGGCTTATTTCTTTTTCCAGCAGATCGATCTCTTTTTCTAAATTTTTCGCCGCTTCCGTTTCTGCCAACTCGTCTATTTTTGCCGCCCGCTCCTTGAAAATCGTCAAATTCTGCCCTATTTTTTCCCATTTTTCTTTTTCCTCTTTCAAAACCGCCAGTTCTTGGCTAATTTTGGCCGCTTTTGCCTGCTCTCGCCAAAAAGCAGGATCAGCCATCTTTTTTTCTATAGCCGCAATCCTGCCTATTTTCTCGGCTAAATCAAAGGCGGTCCCGGGCTTTTTGAACCCGGTCCTCCAATTCCGCTATCTTTTCTTTAAGTTTTTCCATCTTTATTCCTTATTTATCTTGGCACAAAAAAAGCAAAAAAACAATTTTGGAGCCGGAGGTGAGGATTGAACTCACGGCCTAACGCTTACGAAGCGCTTGCTCTACCACTGAGCTACTCCGGCATAAAATAAATCTGAGCGGGATACGGGAGTCGAACCCGTCTCTCAACTTTGGCCCCGAAAAAAATTTGCTCTTAGAGCGAGTGATGGGAATCGGACCCACGTGTCTTGCTTGGGAAGCAAGTGTACTACCACTGTACTACACTCGCAGAATTTAACAGGGTAAAGAAAGTCGCGTTGAGCCAATCAACTAATCCCGCCCGAAGCCGCAATTGCCTGATTCTTATCTCCCGAAAAAATATTGCCACCATTTCAACAAATTACCCATTTGAGGAGAGGTGGCGGCGGGCGAAGGGAGGGCGGCAGCCAACGGAATATCTTCACTTATTGACGGCACAATTACCACGCTTTCACCCTCTTTTTTGAAATTAAGTTTGGCTTTGGCTTCTTGCTCCAGATAATCCTGGTCGTTAAATAATTCTATCAACTGGCCTAATTCCTGATCGCTTTTTTCCAATTTGCCTATCTCGTTCTTCAGCGCGGAAATTTCATTGTCTAACTGGTTTTTTTTGTAAAAAGTGCGCGCCAAAGAAATAAGTAGCCAGATCGCCACCAAAAGAAGCAAGTACATCAGCCACCGCGAACTGAAAATTTTTTTCATGGCGTTTTCCCGCATTTTTGCTATACTAAAAAAGTATGGATTCAGCCAGGCACAAAAAGACATTCAGAATTTTCTGGATAATCGCGGCGGGGTTAGTGGTTTTAAGCATGCTGGCTTTTTCAATCGCCCCGCTGCTCTGATAATAGCAAAAACTGCTTTTTTTTCAATCCGAAACGCCTAGTTGGCGTTTTTTTTGTCTATCCGGTTTTACCCGCTTTTGACCTCTAATAAAAATTAAGCCGATAAATCATTTCTTTAATATCTTCAAAAAAACTTCCTGCGGAATATTCACCCGGCCGCGTTCTTTCATTTTTTTCTTGCCTTTTTTCTGTTTTTCCAAAAGTTTCCTTTTGCGCGTGACATCGCCGCCATAAAGATAACCGGTAACGTCTTTGCGCCGCGCCCGCAAATCTTCCCGAGCCAAAACTTTGCCGCCGACCGCCGCCTGTAAAGAAACGGCGAAAAGCTGAGGCGGCAAAATTTCTTTCAGCTTTTCCACCATTAACCGGCCTTCGCTTGCCGCTTTGGCGCGGGGGACAAGCCGCGAAAGCGCTTCTATTTTTTCGCCGGCCACCAGAATATCCAAACAAACCAAATCTCCGGCGCGCCAGCCCAAAAGCTCGTAACCCATGGAAGCGTAACCGGAAGTGGCGCTTTTCAGCTTGTCGTAAAAATCAACAATAATTTCTCTCAGCGGCACCTCGTAAACCACCACCACTCTTTGCGTGCCTAAATATTGCGTATCTTGATAAAGACCGCCCAACCCTTGCGCTAATTTCATTACCATCCCTAAGTATTCACTGGGGCTGATAATTTCCAATCTGACCCAGGGCTCACTTATGTTCTCAACCTTACTCGCGTCCGGCAACTGCTGGGGAGAAAAAATTGTTTTAATTTCATTTATATGCTTTACGGACACCTGATAGACAACGCTGGGAATCGTCACCATTAAATTTAATTTATATTCCCGCCTCAGTCTTTCACCAACAATCTCCAAATGAAGCATTCCCAAAAATCCGCATTTGAATCCGCGCCCCAAAGCGTCGGATGATTCCGGCTCAAAAAACAAAGCCGCGTCATTAAGTTTTAGTTTCGCCAACGCATCTTTCAATAAATCATAATCCTGGCTTTCGCTTTCTGGCCCGCCAATCGGATAAAAACTAGCGAAAATCATCGGCTTCGGCTCCTGATAGCCGGCCAATGACTTCAAGGCGGAATAAAGCGGCCAATTGGCAACCGTATCGCCAACTCGGCACAACGCCACTTCTTTCAAGCCGGTAGCCAGATAGCCGATTTCGCCGGCTCTCAGTTTTTCCGCCGGCCGCAAGTCGGGCTTAAAGACGCCGACTTCCACCAGTTCCGCACGCGCGCCCGAAGCCATAAGCATAATTTTATCGCCGCGCCTGACCTCACCGTCTTTCACGCGGACGTAAGCTATCGCCCCTTTGTAAGAATCGTAACTGGAATCAAAAACCAAAGCGCGCAGTTTTTTTTCTGCCGTTGCCGCGGGCGGCGGCACCCGCCGAATAACCCCTTGAAGCAATTCGGCCACGCCCCGGCCTTCCTTGGCGGAAATCTCTAAAATTTCGCCGGCTTCCTCGCCCAAAACGCTGCGCAATTCTTCCTTAACTTCCGCCGGCCGCGCGCCGGGCAAATCAATTTTATTAATGGCGGGAATAATCGTCAGTTTCTGCTGCTGAGCCAAATAAAGATTAGCTAATGTCTGTGCCTGCACGCCTTTGGTGGCATCAACTAACAATATAGCGCCTTCAACCGCGGCCAGCGAACGCGAAACTTCGTAAGAAAAATCAACGTGTCCCGGCGTGTCAATCAAATTCAACTCGTATTCCCGCCCGTCGCAGGCATATTTCATTCTAACCGGCTGAAGCTTAATGGTTATTCCCCTCTCCCTTTCCAAATCCATCGTATCTAAATACTGCTGGCGCATTTTGCGTTTCTCCACCGCGCCGGTCAATTCCAAAAACCGGTCCGCCAAAGTGGATTTGCCGTGGTCAATGTGCGCTACGATACAAAAATTTCTGATATTTTCCGCCATAAGACAATAAAAAGTCTCGGTTTGAGACCATTCTATTATCCCAAAAATTGCGTTTTTTTTCAATAAAGCAACTTGGCTAGCCAAGCCCAAGCCGCCGGCGGAAATAATCGTAAAATTCGCCGATCATTTCCAGCGCCCGCTGGTTACGGCGCAAATTAACGATAAATTGGTTCAAGTTCGCCGCCAGATCATCGTTTATTTCTGAGAAACGCAAAAACCTGCGCCGTGATTCTTCGTTGGGCGCCTGAGAAAAATAATCAGCCAGAGCCCCGTGCCAAACCTTTATTTCTTTAAAAGAAGAACTGTCGCTAATAACCAATTCTTCGGGCAAAACTTTGCCAAAAAAACCGGCTATTTCCGGCCATCCGCCAAGCCATTGATAATAAATTTCGTCTTCTAAAAATTTAAGGGACATACCGGTCAAATGCTTGGGTTCAAGCACAAAAGGATAATCGGGCTGTTTCAGATAAAAATCAATCCAAAGTTCGTCCAACAAAGAATGAAAAAGAAAACCGGACCTGAAAGATTTTTCTTTTTTAATCTCTTCGATTTTCAAACCTTGCAGATGCGTGATTTGCCGGTCTAGATTGTCAATATAACGGAAATCGGGCAAACTCGTCCCAATTAAAAAATCCTGTCGGTTTTTATCCGTCCAAAGCTCTTTTAAAATTTTTTCCGCAAAAACGATATGGGTAATTGGCGCGGGCATAAATCAATGCTCGATTAATTCCTTATCCGGCATAACCGATTTGAACGGCAAACGGTTTTTTAACCCTTGCCAGAAGATTTTGAGTTCCGGCGAACGCAAAAGCCAAACGGACAGCAAATAAACCACCAATCCCCAACCGCCCGCTAAAAATCCCAGAATCAGCGCGCCCGCCAAAGTTGAAAGATTGAACCAACCGCCGCCAAAACGCAGACATCCCCAGCTTGCCAGACCGGCGGCCAAAGAAGCCAAAATAATTTTTAGCGCGCTGGCGAAAATTTCTTTACCGGCCAAACCGGCTGCTTTTCTACTAAGCAAAAACCACAACCAAACCATATTGATTATGCCGCCCGAAGCGTAACCTAAAGCCAGACCAGCCACGCCCAAAGACCCAGCCAGCCACCAAGCGCCGCCGATCCTCAAAGTTGAAGAAAAAAGGCCTACCCAAAAAGGCGTTTTCGTGTCTTCCAAAGCAAAAAACCCGCGCACCAAAAGCAAATTTACCGCTTCGGCGAACAAACCCAGAATTAAAAACTTAAGCGCTTCGCCGGTGCTTAAAACATCCGCCAGGCCAAATTTACCAGTGCCTAAAATAACTTGAACCAACGGCGTCCGCAAAACCCAAAAAAGAGCGCTGACCGGCAAAATCAAAAATAAAATCTGCCGGCAAGTGGCGGAAAAAATTTCGCGAAAACCCTGCCGGTTGCCGGCGGCAATGGCTTGGGAAAGCTGAGGAAAAGCCGCCGTCGCCAAAGAAGCCGCCAAAATGCCCAAAGGAAAAGTCCAGATGTTATAAGTCAAATTGAAAATCGTCAAACTGCCCGCCACTAGTCCTGAACCAATCGCTGTCAAGGCCAAAAAATTAATCTGAGAAACCGCCAACGTCAGAATTCTGGGACCGGTTAATCTTATCAGCCGCCGAACGCTTTCATCCGCCCAGCCAAAAACCATTTTATAACGAAATCCCAACCCGTAAAAAGCTGGACACTGAATCAGAAAATGAAGCAACGCTCCGATGATTACGCCGGCCGCTACGCCGTAAACGCCAAAAGACGGCGCCAAAAACATAATTCCGCCGATAATTCCCATGTTATAAAAAATCGGCGCTAAAGAATAAATTAAAAATCTTCGGCGCGCCTGCAAAACGCCGCCCATTACCGCGCTTAAACCTAAAATCAAAGGGCTTAAAAATAAAATCCGGGTCAGACTTATGGTCTGGGCCAGCTTTTCGCCGGCAAAACCCGGCGTAATGAATTTAACGAAAGAAGGCGCCGCCAGCCATCCGACAACGGTCAGGACAATTAATCCGACGGCCAATAGATTAAAAACGCCGCTGACGAACCGCCAAGGGTCAGAAGCTTCTCCTTCTATTTTTTCTTTTTGCCATAAACTGACAAAAACCGGAATAAAACCGGCTGACAGCGCACCCATCACTAAAAGGTTATAAACCAGATCCGGCACGCGAAAAGCGGCGTAGTAAGCGTCCAGCGCGTCGCTGGCGCCAAAACTGCCGGCCAAAAGACGATCGCGAAAAAATCCCAAAACCCGGCTAATCAGCGAAGTTAGCGCCAAAATTAAAGCCGCGGAGGTGATTGTCTGCGATTGGTCTTTAAAAATTTTTTGGGCAAAATCAAACATCAGTTTTCTAAAACCAAACCGTAAAACTTGTCAACCGATAAATCGGAAATAAATTTAATTTGGCTGCCGGAAATTTTCAAATCAGTCGGATATTGCCAATTGATTTTTGAATCGGCGGGCAGCTGCAAAATACTGATGAATTCGCCGCTTGGGCTGCCGGACTGTTTTTGCGCCAATAAACTATAACTGGTGTTTACCGCTTTCAAATCAAGCTTAAAAGGCAAACGGTATTGGTAAATCACCGTCACGCTTTCACCAGGGCTTACGTAAACCCAGTTGCCGAAAACGGTTTTGCCGGATTCTTCAAAAATCTGCGTGCCTGAATTTGAGTCAATGGTCATTCCTGCTTCCTGCGCCGCTACCTCTGCGTCGGCTTTAAATCCTTGTGCCTGATAATCAATGGGCGAAATATAATTTTCCGGCGTCTGTCCCTGCGCCGAAATTAACTGGGAGCCCAAAGGCAAGTAAAGCCGCAAAAAGTCGGCGTTAACCTTGTTGTACCAATCGTATTGGCTCTGGCCGCCGCGGTGCGTACGCGTAATTTTTACCGTGTCAATAATTGAACCGTCGCTTTGGACTTGCGCCGAATGATGAATTTTTTGTTCTATAATTTTATCGGTTTTAAAACCGTTGATATTAGTGTTCACCACCATCAAATAATCTTTTTCGGTTGACAGCACTTCTCCGCCCCAACCCTGCTGGGCAAAAACTTTTTCTAAATTTTCGTCGCTGAAATAAAACAGAATGTGTTTTTCGGCCAAGGCATCGGCTAAAACAGCGATTATTTCTTGGTAGCGGTCGGGCCAAACCTGCCAGAGCTTATCTAAAAATAACGGCGCGAAATCAGCTAAAATTTTTTTCGGCTGGTTTAATTTTTTATCGTAATCGGATTCCACCTTATACTGAGTCAGGTCTAAAAAGTTTTCCGCCGCCAAGGTCACGCCGTAAGACGGCATATCAATCGGCCCGGTAATTTTTAACAGTCTTTCAAAAACCGTCGGCGTCAAAGAAATCGCCCCGTCGGCGGTCGCCCCTCCGGCTTTTTCATAAAACCACATGATTTTGCGGGCGGAAACCGGCCAATCGGCAAACCAGTTGGCGTCGTGGGTCGACCAAGCGGTGGAGATTTTCTGAATGGCTTTAGGCGGAATAATTTTCTCATAGAGTTGGCCGTCCAAATTGAAAATGCCGTCCACCTGAAGGTTTTTTATTTGGCCTCCGGCTAAATCCAACACGCCGTAAGTTCCGATGAAACCGCCGGTTGCCCTAATCTCGGAATTATTTTGGAAAACCAACAAATATTTTTTAGGCTGCCGGTGACCCAGAATTTCCAAAAAAGCTCCGCTCCAAAGATTCACCTGGTCCAAAGAATTAACGATAACCGGCAATTTTTCTTTCAGTTGGCCGACAGCCAAACGCATATTTTCTGGCAAATCGGCCAAATTAACTTCACCTAAGCTTTCGCTGGCTTGGGCAAGATATTTTTGCGCCGGTCCGATCTCCTGGCGGGCGGCAACGATTTTTTCAGTCAACGGCTGGCCTTGTCCGGAAAAGCTGACATTCCAATCTCCTATTAAAAAGAGGCCGGCGACTTGAGAAAAACTTTGGCCGGCTTTAGCCAGGTTCTCTCCCGCGTCAAGCAAGGCCGATCCGGAGGAAACAACTGAACCACCGGGCAGTTTTTCCAAAACGGCAATGACGGTTTTGCCCATTTTATTTAATTCGTTCTGCGCGGCCAAAAAATTCTGGTAAGCCAAGCCGAAATCTTCTTGGGCGGACGAAAAATCAAACTGGGTCGCCGAATCGGCGGCCGAAGTCATCGCTTCATACGCCTCCAACGCTGAGCTTAAAATGTTTTCTTTGGCGGAAAATCCTCGACCAGCCAACGACAAGCCGAAAATGACCAGCCATATCAGCATGCCGGCGCCGGCAAATTTGGCTCCCGTAGCCCAAAAACGGCTCAAAGAAGAAAAAACGCGCTTCCGGGGATGCTCTTTTGGCTTAATGAAAATTTTAGGATCAATCGAATTAAAAAGTTCGGCAATATTCTTTTTGCCCGCCGAAAAGCCAGCGATTTTCTTCGGCTTTTCTAAAACAGCCGCTTCTTCAACAACAAAATCAGAAAATTTTAATTCTTCAGCGAAAAACGATGCCGTTTCATCCGTTTCCATAAGCCATCCGTCCACCTCGTCAGTTTCCGGCTCAATTAAAAACTGGGAAATAATTTCTTCCGGCGTCAGCGGCATTACTTCTTCAACAATAGCTTCTTCCGACAAATCGGGAACGGTTTCGCCGATCCCGCTGGCCAATTCCAATCTCAACTTGGTTTCCGCTTCTTCTATGCGAGCCAGAGTTTCTAGCAATTCGTCGCGGCTGGGCGTCTTTTTCTCCTCCAGATTAATTTCGCCGATTGCCGCCGACGACCAAAACAAAGCCCCCGGTCGCCGATAACAGCGAGTGTTTTTTCTGGTCAATGTTTTTCTGATTTTCGGCGGTAAATCTTTCTCCTCAAAACCCGGATTCCTTAAATTAATAATTCGGCTAGATTCATAGCTAAAATCGACTGGTTGTTTTCTAGCCGGCTTTTTCATTCTTACGCCAAAAAACGGACCGGTTTTCTTGTCCTTCTTTATCATAATTTCATTATAACATAGTCTTTAAGCTGATAATCCCCAAGGCATACGCAGTCAAAACCAGTTAAACAGAAAAAAATCGGACAACTGTTATAGCTGCCCGACTATTATTCATTTTATTGCCCTGGATAAAACCCTGGGCTTACTGTAGGACTTTTGAAAATTATCTTTGCCAAACTGCCGAACCGACCAATCAAAAAGCGTATCTTTACCCCTCAGGTAAGCGTATGCCAACACGTCTTCCTCGCGGGTAAAAAACAAATACGCGCCACTGGAATAAGGATTCATGCCGATGCCCCGAGCGGTCATTCCCCAATTACCGTTATCGGTCAGGGCCAAAATACCAAGGTCCACCAAAATGTGAGTATAAACCTGTTTCCAAGCGCCTTCGCCTTGATACATCAAAAGGTACTCTCGCCAGTCTATTTTCACCCGACCGTCTTCCAGTTTGACCAGTCCGCGGGCAAAACCGTACTCTTTAAGCCTTTTTATCGTTTTCTTTTTTTCGCATTCAAAACAAGTTCCTCCGGACTTGAAAACCCTGAATCTGAAACCGCCTTTTTCAAAAACAATCCATTCCGGACCGCCTGCCGTATTCTTCCCGCAATAAGAACAAGAATTATTTTTCTCTTTCATTTACTCCTCCTTTTTTGTTGAAATGATAAGAACTTCCTTCTTCGATAATTTTTCATTATGTCTTTATCTGGTTCTAAAGTCAACGCCAGCGTAAATCTCCATGGTCTGGCAAGCCATTTTTTCCCAAGAATATTTTTTAATCTGCGCCAATCCTTTTTCTTTTAAAGTTTGGCGCAATTGATTATTCTCTAAAATGCCAGCGATTTTCGATGCCATGTCATTGGCGTCTTTTGGATCAAAATAAACCGCCGCCTCGCCTAAAACCTCTGGCAAACAGGTGGCTTTGGCTGCCGCCACCGGCACGCCGCAAGCCATCGCTTCTAACGGCGGCAAACCGAACCCTTCGCACAAAGAAGGAAAAACATAAACGCTGGCCCGCTGGTAAATTTCCGCTAATTCCTTGTCCGGCGCAAAACCGGCAAAAATCACTCCGTTCGGCGCTCTTGCTTTCAGCCGCCGGTAAAAATAATCTTCCTCGCCTACCAGCACCAAACGCAAATTCGGCCGGTCGTCCCGGCGCAAAATTTCAAACGCCGCCAATAAGGTTTCCAGATTTTTATGAGGATAAGCATTGCCCACATAAAGCAGGTACTGACCGACTAGCCGGTTTTTTATTTTTTTTTCGCTTTCGGCCGCCGGCGCGCCTTCGTAAATAACGGCGATTCTGTCCGCCGGCACATTAAAAGATTTCATTATGTCTTCTTTGACGAATCGGGAAATGGTGATAATCCTTGCCGCCCGCTTGACTGCCGATTTAATGACTATTTTATAAATCTGGTATTTAAACCAATAGCTTAACGGACCCAGCGTTGAAGCTCGGCGGGTAGAAAAATGCCGCAAAATCAAATCGTGGACGGTGACGACAAACGGTCCGCGCCAAAAAATCGGCACGTTAAAATGAGGAAAGTGCATCAAATCAACTTTCTGCCGGGCGATAGCCAAAGGCATAAAAATTTGCTCCGCCAAAGAATACCAGCGCCAATCAGCTAAAACTTTTTTAAACCGCGGATTGACCGGCTGGCACCGAATAAATTCCGGCTGGCGCAAAAAAATCACGTAATTATTAACGCTATCCTGCTTTTCCAACTCCGCAATCAGCTTTTCGGTGTATCGCCCCAAGCCCTTGGCCCGCGGGCCGAAGAATCGGGCGTCAATGCCAATAGTCATAAATAATTTAAAATTCAAAAATCAAAAGGTAAAATAAATTTACGAAATTAAAAACTCCAGCGTTTCTTTAGCGCACTTATCCCAACTGAATTTTTTGGCTTGCCGGTATCCTTGCTCTACCAGATAATCGCGTAAATTTTTATCTTGCCAAATTTCCGCCATTGCCCAGGCGATTTCGCCGAAATTATAGGGGTCGACTAAAATAGCCGCTTCGCCCGCCGTTTCCGGAAAAGAGGAATTACGGGAACAAACCACCGGCACGCCGCAAGCCATCGCTTCCAACGGCGGAAAACCGAATCCTTCGAAAAAGCTCGGATAAACGAAAAAAGACGCTAGATTGTAAAGACAAGCCTTGTCCGCTGGCTCAATGAAACCGGTAAAAATAATATCTTTGGTAAACGGTGATTTTTTGGCGGTGGCCAAAATGTCGCCATAAAGCCAGCCGGGTTGGCCGGCGATAACCAACGAAGGCGGATTTTTTCCAATAATTCTCCGACGAAAAATTTCGTAGGCTTTTATCAGGCCGATTAAATTTTTGCGCGGCTCTAAGGTTCCGAAATACAAAATAAACTCCTCTGGCAAACAATATTTATTCCGAATGAATTTTTTCTTTTCCAACGACAAATCCGCCTTTTTAAATTCTTCTCCCACGCCCGAATAAATAACCTTAATTTTTTCTTCCGGCACGCCATAAAATTCTATTAAATCATTTTTAGTTGAGCGCGAAACGGCGATAATCTTATCCGCTTCGCCGGCTCTGGCGCTGGGATTCTGGGTTTTATGCCAAAAACGCTTATACCAAGGGAAAAATTCCGGAAAATACTCGAAAGACAGATCATGAAAAGTAACAATTTTTTTGACGCGGCCAGAAACCGGACTCAACAAAAAATGCGGGCAGAAAAAAACATCCGCGCCTCCTAATAATTTATCGAGGCGAGGCCGCCGGCAGAATTTAGCCAAAGGATCAAAAATAAAACGGTTAGGCAAACTGAATTTTTTAAGCTCGACATTGGACAAACTGACCCAGGGAAAATCAAGAGGTGCCTTGTTGAAAGCGTTATAGAAAAGCTTAAATTTAACGCTTCGGTCCGCAGACAAAAGACGGGACAGAAGATTTAAAGCGTATTCTTCTATCCCGGTCCGCGTTCCTTTGGCCAAAAATCTGATATCAATGCCGATTGTCATAAAAAATTAAACGAAATAATTTTTGGCCGCCTTGATAAACCAGCCGGCGGCCAGCCCGGTTATAAATCCGGCCAAAGATTTCCACCAAATCGCCTGCTTGTTTTCCGCCACCACCGGCTCTCCAGCCGTAACCGCAAAAGCCAGACCTTGCGCCGAAGAAGGATTAAGCAAAGAAACTTTTTCCTGCAAAACGCTGGCGATTCCTCTAGCCAAAGCTCCGGCTTCCGGTTCCGTTTGAACGCCGAATCTCACTTCCACCACGTTCGGCGAAATTTTTGCGGCCTGAAAACGCCTGGCCAGGCCATTCAAACTGTTTTGGGACAAAGGCAAACCAGCTTGCCGGTAAACCGCTACCGCCATTTCCGGTGTTTTGAACCAACCGGTAACCGTATCGCCAAATTCATCGCTGGCCAAAACCGCATAATAGCTATCGTATTTGTAATCCGCGGCGGCCTGCGTACCTTGCCGGCTAACGCTTATCGCCATTGAAACGCTGTATTTTTCTCCCTGCCGCCAAGTAAAAAATCCGGCGGCCACCGCTACCAAAAGCGCAAAAACCAAAACCCATCTATATTCCTTAAATATGTTTTTCATAATTTTTTATTGTTTTTTTTAATTGTTCTTCTACGTAATCTTTTATTTTTTTCTTAAAGATTTCCTTATCAAATTGCCGGGCGTGATTTTTGATGGCGACCGGATTAAAACCTTCTGGCCGGAAATTATTCAAAGCTTCCAGCAAAGATGCCGTTGATTGCTCCCGAAAAAAAACTCCCGTTTCCCCTTCTTTCACGATTTCTAACGCTCCGCCGCCGGCAAAAGCGACGACTGGCCGGCCGGCGCTCATCGCCTCCACAGCCGTAATGCCAAAATCCTCTTCTTGTGGAAACAGGAAAGCGCGGCAACGGGCATAATATTTCTTCAGCTTCTCGTCGCTAACCAAACCAATAAATTCTATATTCGGCCGCGCCATTTTTTGCAAGCGTTTTTTTTCCGGACCGTCGCCGATAATCTTCAACGGCCAGCCCAATTCGTTAAAAGCGCTAACTGCCAAATCAGTTTTTTTATAAGGCAAAAGCCGGGCGACAATTAAAAAATAATTATCTGGCTTATCTTCGGTGTTGAAAAAATCTGTTTTGACCGGCGGATGAATCACTTGCGATTGGCGGCCGTAATATTTTTTTATGCGTGCCGCCACGAATTCCGAATTGGCCAAATATTGGTCCGGCCGATCGGCGGCCGCCTCGTCCCAAAGACGCAAATAACTTAAAAACGGCGGAAGGATTTTTTTTACCAGCGCCGGATAGCTGAATTCCTCGATGTAGCGGTGGCTGTCATCCCAAACATAACGGGTGGGCGTATGGCAATAACAAAGATGAAAGGACTGCGGCCGGGTAATTACTCCTTTGGCGAAACTGGCCGAATCGGAAACCACCAAATCGTATTTTGATAAATCAAACTGCTCTATCGCCAAAGGCATTAGCATCAGGAATGGCCGGTGGTGCTTTTTTACTCCGGGAATTTTTTGCAAAAAAGACGTCCGAACCTGCCGACTGACAAAAGCCCGGCCGGTGCGCCTAACATCATAAATCAAAGTATAAATCGGCGCCTGGGGCCAAATCTCGCAAAAGGCCTCTAGCACGCGTTCGCCCCCTCCGTATTGATTTAAATAATCGTGCACCAACGCTACGCGCATAAAAATAGTTTTACGGCCGCCTCCGAAATAAAACCGCCAAGGGGGTTTTTAGCAAAATTTTGATGTCCAAAATTAATGACCAATTTTCAATATAATAAGTGTCCAACTTCGCTTCTTCGTCAAAATTAATATCTGAACGGCCGGAAATCTGGGCCAAACCAGTGATTCCCGGCTTGATATTAAAAACTTTCTTATGCCATTTTTCGTACCGGGCGACTTCCTTGGGCATATGCGGCCGCGGGCCCACCAAACTCATATTGCCCATCAAAACATTAAAAAACTGCGGGAACTCGTCTAGGCTTGTTTTTTCCAGCCACCGTCCCAATTTCGTTCGGCGCGGGTCGTTTGCTACTTTAAAAACTGGCCCTTGGCGGCTGCTTTGTTTTTGCGCCAATTCATCTTCCAAGCGGCTAGCTTCACCGGTAGTATCGTATTCTGGTCCAGTACAATGCTCTATTTTCATTGAACGGAATTTGTAAGTGTTAAATATTTTTCCTTTCGGGCCTACTCGCTGGTTCTTATAAATCACCGGGCCGGACGAACCGATTTTTACCATGAGGGCGACCAACGCCATCAACGGCGAAAAAATTATCAACGCGAAAGTCGCTCCAACAATATCTATTAATCGCTTCAAAATCCGTCCCCAGCCGTCCAAAGCGGTGCGCTTCAATTCCAACAGCGGCACGCCACCCAGAGTATAAAAATCAATATTGGTAGTTAAGGCCTGAAAGAGATTGGGTACGAATTTGAAATTTATTTGTCTCTCTTCGCACCATTCAATAAGTTCTGTCACGCTCTCGCGCGGCCAGTCGGGATTGGCCAAAATAATTCCATCTACGATATTTTTGTCCACCTGTTTCTTTATTTCTTCCAAATCCAGCCGAGGAAAAGACGCTATCAGATTATAACCCAAAACCGGTTGGTTGCTTATTTCGTCTATGATGTTTTGGGAAAGACCGTCGCCGCCCACCACAATAACATTGTGCAAACCGATTCGCCGGCGGCCGGCTAAATACTTCTGCAGGCCGCGAACGAGCAAACGCCCGAAACTGACGAAAAAAATCGAAATCAGCCAAGCGCCTAAAATCAAAAAACGGGAATCAAAGAATTCCCGCCTGATAAAAATATAAATAATTATGCCGACCAATCCCGCCGAAGTAGCGATAATGATTTTAAAAAATTCGCCCAAAAGCTTATCGCTGCGCCGAATTTCGTAAAGTCCGGCGGCCGTAAAAACCAAAAGCCAAAACGCCGCAATAATCAAAGCCAATCCCAGATAACGGTCTAGGGGCAAATTCAAACCAAAAAGTACCGGCCTAAATTGAGCTACCCAATCGCTGGTGCGCAACCAATAAGCGGCCAAAGCCGCCGCCACCAGCATCAAATAATCAACCGGCACCAAAATCGCCGTAAAAATCAATTCTGACTTTTTCATAATCTTAACTAATTCTAACGCCTAGTTTTGGATAAAATCAAGCCAAAACTCCTCCCTTGACAAACTAAAATTTAAATCATAAAATATAACAGCTCAAGCAGATTGGAGAATCGCTCTTTGCCAAAAGCAAAGAGAGGAAAGTCCGAACTCCATCGCGCTCCGCATTTGCGGGGCAGATAAAAAAGTAGCGGTCCCGACGTAAAAATCGGGATTCCGGCCTCGTTAGAGAGCCGGAGCTAACAGCCGTCTGCCGCAAGGCACGAGGTGCGAACAGTGACGATTTTGTCCGAAAGGATAAAATCGCCCTCCGAAGCTTTACGTGTAGGAGGGCGCAATTCGGCCATAAGAAATTTCGCAAGAGATTTTGAAAGCTGAAGTGAAACGGCTAAATCCTTATTGGGAGCAAGATCAAACTATGAGGTTGAACAAGCTTGAATCTCATAAGACAAGTGGATCGCCCGAGTCCCGCAGCAATGCCGGACCCAGACAGATGATTCTCGGCCCGTTTTACGGGATTACAGAATTCGGCTTACAGATCTGCTTGAGCGACAAAAAATCCCCGCAACTACGGGGATTTTTTGTTTTTCCGCCCATTTTTTACGCCGCCTTTAATCAACCGCTTTTTATTCTGAAAAAAGACCCGCTGAAAAGCGGGCCCTTGAATATCAGAAAGAACTTTTGGAGAAGAGGGAAGCAGGAATCCCTCCTCTTGACTTGCCTTGTGCGCTTCCTTTGGAAGCTTCAAGTTTTTTTGATTTGATAGCGCCTGCTTCGCCACCGATAAAAGAAGATGTCCTCTCCCCGCCTTTTTGGCGCCCGACCGGCCGAAAACGGTCGCTGGACTAAGGGATCGGTTCGGCTAAGCATCGGCCGAAACGATAACTAAGACCGCTTGCCAATGCCTGACAAGCGGTATTTTAAACAAAAATTTTTCTTAAGTCAACGGCCTGGGCTATTCGCTCGTCACGCCGTCAAATTCCAAATCATTAGCTTCCGCTTCCGCCTTAGTCGCCCGCACGACGCCATCTTTGTGGTGCGCCGGAGAATAAATCGTGTAAAGCTTCAGTTCTTCCGCATCGGAAACGTTGATGATGTTATGTTCCGCGCCGGCCGGCACGACAATAGCGGAACCGTCGCTTACTTCGTATTCGTTTCCGTCAATCACGCATTTGCCCTGGCCTTTTTCAAAACGGAAAAACTGATCGTTGTCCGGATGGGTTTCCGTCCCGATTTCTTCTTTTGGCCGCAAGCTCATCAATACCAACTGGCTGTGCTTGCCGGTATAAAGCACCTGGCGAAAATTATTATTTGCCAAAGTGGCTTTTTCAATATTCGTGTTGAATCCTTTCATGTTTTTAAATAATTAAAAATTAATTGTTCAATTTAAACCGCCATTCTTTTGTCTTGGTTTTCATTTTTGTCTTTTTCTATAATTTTCCCTACTCCCTCCACCGTCTGCTCGATAAATCGCTCGCGCGTCTGGGTTTTTTCTTCACCTTTCAAACGAATGTCTCCTTCTGATATCTTTTTCGGATCTTTTCCTGGCATTACCTTAAAGTGTCTTTCAAAAATATTCATATTTTTAATTTAATATTTGTTTTGTTCTTATATTTTACTTACTTTCTTGTATTCCTACAATAGGTTTCCTTGTTTCTTGTCCAACGCTTCGTTAACCAGTTTGTCCGCTTCTTTGTTTCTTTCCCGCGGCACGGCGATAAACTTTACGCCCCCGAAATCCAAGGTCAAATTCCAAACCTGCAAAAACAACGGCTGAAGATCAGCGTCTTCAATTTTATATTGGTGATTTAAATGCTTCACGACCAATTCCGAATCAAGCCGCGCCTCTACCTGCGCCTGCTTCATTTCATCCTTGCCGAAAAGCTGTTTTAATTTTTTTAGCCCGAAGACCAACGCTTGGTATTCGGCCTGGTTGTTGGTCGCCCGACCAATAGCTTGACCGTACTTTTTTAGCGCTTCTCCTTTTTCGCTACGAATTACTATTCCGATAGCCGCTTCGCCCGGATTGCCGCGCGAACCGCCGTCAGTGTTCAAAAAGTATTTCATAATCTTTTTATGTCAATAATTTTTAATTGCAGATTGCGTGTGCCGTTCCATTGGTCGGCCAACAGCTCAAAAGCTACATCAATCTTGTCGCCTTTTTCCAAATTTGCGCCGCCGTTTTTGGCCAAACCAAAGCCGATGGCGCGAAGAATCTTCCTCGGATCTTTATCGTATATTAATTCCAGCTTCAGATGCTGGTTTTGGGCGCCAACCAGCCTAATACCGTCTACTGTCAGGTTCCGTAAACAAAATACGGGCTGTTCGTTTTCTTCGCCGAAAGGAGAGAATTTTTCCAACTGGTCAAAAAACTCCCAGGAAATATCCTCTGCCGAAAGCTCGCCGTCTAATTCCAGCACCGGCGCCAAGTCTTCCGCTTTTAGCCGCCGCGCCAAATCATTTATTTTTTCGGCAAAAATGGACAAATTTTTCTCCGCTAGTGCCAAACCGGCCGCGCCCGGATGCCCGCCGAATTCATGCAACAAGGGAGCGCAAAGTGTTAACGCTTCAATAATATTAAAAGAGTGGATACTGCGGGCAGAACCGCGAAAATATGGTCCGCTTTGCCCAAAAATTATCGTCGGCCGGTGGTATTTTTCACAAATTTTTCCGGCGGCCAATCCAACGATACCAACTTGCCATGATTTATCAGCTTCCACCAAAACGCGCTGCTTTTCATCTCCCACTTTGTCTTTTACCCGCTCCTCTATTTGTTTAACCATTTGGTCGGTGATTTTTTGCCTTTCACGATTTTTTTGGTCAAGCTCCTGTGCCAAAGTCGCCGCCTCTTGCGGCAATTGTGCTTTAAGCAGCCGGTAGGCCACATTCGCGTGGTCTACGCGCGCCGCGGCGTTCAGCCGCGGCGCCAACGCAAAACCCAAAGAACAAGTATCCAAATTGGTTTTCAGTCCTTCCTCGTTAAAAACCGGCTCTAGCCGCGCCACACGCATCAATTCTTGCAAACCCAAACGTTTCGTTTTGGCTAAAACATAGAGACCGTATCTGACTAACGTACGATTCTCGCCAAGCAACGGCATACAATCGGCTACCGTGGCTAACGCCACCAAATCAAGCAAATTTTTTTCCCAGCCAGCCGGCAATTTTTTGATTCTGAAACTCTCACTTTTTTCAAACAAAGCGCTGGCTAACTTAAAAGCCACGCCAGCTCCCGACAAGTCTTTAAAAGGATATTTGTCTTTCGGCTGATGCGGATCGATAACGGCTAAAGCCGACGGAATTTTTTTGGGCACGTGATGGTGATCTGTCACTATCACATCCAACTTCAGCTTTTTTGCCAGTTTTACTTCTTCCCAATCGGAAATGCCGCAATCAACGGTCAAAATCAGCTTGGCGCCTTTTTTCGCCAAATTTTCCAAAGCCGGCTTGTTCAACCCGTAGCCTTCTTTATAACGGTCGGGGATATAAACCTTGATATCTGTCGCGCCCAAATCGCGCAAAGCGGTTTCCAAAATCACCGCGCCGCAAACCCCATCAGCGTCATAATCGCCGAAAATCGCCATCGGTTCTTTTTTCTCTATCGCCCGGAAAATTCTTCTCACCGCTTTTTCCACGCCCAACATCAAAAAAGGATTATGCAAATCCTGTTCGTAGTCGGGATTGAAAAACTCATCGATTTGCGCCTGCGTTTTCAATCCCCGATCCCAAAGGAGCTGAAGGATGATTTCGGAAAATTCCGGAAACCGTTTGGAAAATCCGGCTTCCGCTTTTTCTTTAAATCGCCAAACCATTTTTATTTTAAAGCTGTCAAACCCGGCAACCGTTTCCCTGATAAAAACTCCATCATGGCTCCGCCACCGGTAGAAACAAAACTAAATTTATTAATTAATTTTATCTTTTCTAAATAAGCCACGGTTTCTCCGCCGCCGACTACCGAAAAAGCGCCTGAACGACTAATGGCTTCGGCGACAGCTTGCGTTCCGTGAGCAAACGCCTCGTTTTCAAACATCCCCATTGGCCCGTTCCAGACGACCATTTTAGCTTTAGCGATTATCCGGCCAAATAACGATTCAGTTTCCGGGCCGATGTCTAGAAGACACTCATTCGGCTCCACCCTACCAACCGGCCCAGGATGGCAGAATTGAGGATTATCTTTATCAACGCATAAAATCGCGTCCACGGGCAGATGAATTTTAGTATCGGTAATTTTCATCCTTTGAACTTCGGAAATCATCTTTTCCTCCGTAAAAGATTTGCCAATAGCGATGCCTTTAGCCGCTAAAACGGTATTGGCCAACGCACCGCCTAAAATTATATTCTCAGCTTTATTCAAAAAACTCTGAATGAGCTTTATTTTAGTGGAAATCTTAGAACCGCCGATAATTGCCGCCAAGGGGTGATCGGGGTTATCGCGCACGCGGCTTAAATTAACAATCTCTTTTTCCAACAACAGTCCGGCGGCGCCGGGTAAAAATTTCGTAATGGCTTCCACCGAAGCGTGCGCCCGGTGCGATACGGCAAAAGCATCATTGACATACACCTCACCTATCTCGGCCAATTTTTTAGCGAACTCTGGGTCGTTATTTTCCTCACCCGGATAGAAACGCAAATTCTCCAACATGATAATTTCTCCAGGTTTTATTTTTTTTGCGCGGGATAAAATCTCTCCACCCAAACAATCGGGCAAAAATTCAACCGGTTGGCCAGCAATCTGTCCCATCTTTTCGGCGACCGGCCGCAAAGTCAAAGCTGGCACGCGCTGGCCTTCCGGCCTCCCTAAATGCGCCAATAAAATTATGCCAGCGCCTTGCTCCCGCAAATAGCTGATTGTCGGCAAAGCGGACTGTAGCCGAAAATCATCCAAGACGTTTCCGTCCGCGTCTAAAGAAACGTTAAAATCAACCCGTACTAGGACGCGTTTTCCCGCCAGGTCAATATCCTGGATTTTTTTCATAAGATTATTTTAAGTTTTCTATTATTTTACCGAATTCTTTTTCGTTTAAACTCGCTCCGCCTACCAACAAACCGTCCATCTGCGCTTTATCCAAATAGTCGATCGCATTAAGAGAAGTAACGCTACCTCCGTAAAGAATTAAAATTTTATCAGCCAAAAAGCGGCTATAAAGTTTCGTTAAGGTTTTTTTAACAAACAACGCCGCGCTCAACGCATTATCGGGCGAACAGGCGTTACCGGTACCAATTGCCCAAACCGGTTCATAAGCCACGATTATTTCTTTGGCCTGGTTGACGCTTAAGCTGGCCGTTGCCCGCGCCAGCTGTTCCTCTAAAACCGAACTCATTTCTTCGCCGGCTTTTTCTCCGACGCACAATATCGGCTTCAGCCCTGCCTTAAGCGCGGTTTTTATTTTCAAATTGATTATTTCGTTGGTTTCGCCCATAAACTGGCGGCGTTCGGAATGCCCCAGAATAACGTATTTGGCGCCCGCGTCCGCCATCATAACGGCCGCCACTTCGCCGGTGTAAGCGCCGCTGATTTCCCAATGGCAATTTTGCGCGCCGAAAGATATTCCCTTGACGGCGTTCTTTAGCGCCAAAGAACGCAGCCAGACAAAAGGAGAACAAATCACCACTTCGTTTTCCGGGCCGCGCTTGGCTTTTTTAATGGAATCGAAAAGAGCTTGCGCTTCCTTAAAATTTTTAGGATTCATTTTCCAATTGGCGATAATGATTTTTTTCATAATTTTTGTTTTCAATTTTTAATTTAGCCCTTCTGACCGATGACGAAAATGCCTGAAAATCCACCAAGCCGCCGCTAAAACAATGAACGCCCCGATTAAAAAATCAAATTTATGGAAATATTTTTCCAAACCCGACCAATTTTCTCCCAAAGCCAAACCGGCGTAAGCCAGCGCCAATGACCAAGGCAAAGATCCGACGGTCGTATAAAAACAGAATTTTTTAAAATCCATCTTCACTATGCCGGCCGGTAAAGAAATAAAAGTACGCACTACCGGCAAAAGGCGGCTGAAGAAAACCGTCGCCTGGCCGTATTTCTTAAACCAACCGTCCGCCAACGCCAAATCATGTTCGGAGATTAAAATAAATTTGCCGTATTTTATAATTGTCCGACGGCCGCCCCAGTAACCGACGGCGTAAGCGGCAACGGAACCAATTAAGTTTCCCGCGGTCCCCCAGCAAGCTACCGCCACCAAAGAGAACTGGCCTTTCCAGACCAAAAATCCGGCAAACGGCATGATAATTTCCGACGGCACAGGCAAACAAGCGCTTTCCAAAGCCATCAAAAAAAATACGCCAAAATATCCGGCGTCGGAAATCAGGCCAATTATCAGAGAGCTTAACCAAACCAAAACAGATGAAATCATTATAAAATTATAAATTTAAGATTCGTCGAAAGATTCTAATACGGCCTTTGAAATTATTTTATCTCCCTCAAATATTTAGCCGCTTCTTCCGGTTTTACCGTGGAAATTTCAATGCCGGTACTTAATTCAAAACCCGCCCAAGTTGAAGTTTTAGGCAAAATCTCAAAGTGCCAGTGATAATGGTTCCAATCCTTGCCGTCGCAAGGGGCAGTATGCAAAAAGAAATTATAAGCAGGGTCATTAAGTCCTTTATACAGCTTAGCGAGAGCCATCCGTAAAGCTTCCGCTAACTGGTTTTTTTCATCGTCTTTAATGCGCTCAAAATAAGAATGGTGCTCTTTGGGATAAATTCGCGTTTCAAAAGCCACGCGCGAAGCAAAAGGCACCAGCACCACAAATTTTTCGTTTTCATAAACTATTCTTTGCCCGTCTTCCCTGTCCCACTCCAGCATTTTGCAATGGACACATTTGCCCTGATTTTCAAAAAACATGCGAGAACCATTCAGGCTTCTTTGCAAATCCGGATCGGTTAAAGGAATAGCGATAATTTGCGAATGTGGGTGGGTGATAGACGCACCGGCTTCACGGCCATGGTTATGGAAAATTGACACGTAATAAACGTTTTCTTCATTAGCTAAAGCCAAATACCTTTCCTGGTAAGCGTCAATCACCCGCTTAACTTGCGCTGTTTCCATCTGAGCCAAAGATTTATTGTGATCACGCATTATCACCACCTCGTGGAATCCTACGCCGTCCATTAAGGAATAGGGGCCTTCAGCTCTTTCACGCAAGTTAACTTGGTGGACGAAAGCGGGAAATTTGTTTGGGATAACCGCCACTTCCCACTCGCCCTTTTCATTTTTTATTTCCAGCAATGTTTTTTCTTGCGTCGCCAAATCACAAAAAGGGCAATTCTCGGCTCCGTTTTCTTCTTTTGGGCGCTCTTGCCTGGCAAAGGTATCGGGCCGTTTAGCCCGGCCGGTAGCGATAACAACCCAATCCTTAGAAACCAAATCAAACCTTAATTCTGAAGCTGGCTTATTCGGTTTTTCTTTTTTTTCTGGTAAGTTCAAGGTTTTTAGCTTTTATTTTTTATTCCGTATTTGTCAATCACCAGCCACCACCAAACCTGAAACAGTTCCTTAAAAGTCATTAAATAGCCTCTCAAATTCACCCGGCTGTTCGGATCGTTTATCCAATAAACCGGCACAATGGCAATTTTATATTTCAAACGGCGCGCCAATGCCAGCGCTTCTATGTCAAAACCCCACCGGTCTATTTTACAGCGGGAAAAAATGGCTTGTGCCGCCCGAGCGGAAAAGGCCTTAAAGCCGCATTGCGTATCCCAGACGCCCCAAACGGCAAAAATCTGAATCAAAATATTGCCGGCGTTACCTAACGTCCTTTTAAAAGCTGACTGGGGCACGGCCTGTTTGGCTCCTTTGGCGTCTTTCGGATCGCGCGAACCAATGGCCACATCGGCGCCGGATTCAAAATGCGGTTTCATTTTATCAAAATGGTCGATCGTCGTCGCGTTGTCGGCGTCCATAAAAAGGCGCACCTGTCCCTGCGCTGCCAACATTCCTTGGCGGACAACCCAACCTTTGCCGTGATTAACCGGATTATTAATTAGTTCCAAATTCCTAATGCTGGCCTTAAAATTTTCCACCACTTCGGCGGTTTTGTCTTTTGAGCCGTCTGAAACCACCAGAATCTCGTAACCAAAATCCTGTTTTTGCAAATACTGGTCGACCGCCAACAGCGTTTTAGTTATCCGGTCCTGTTCGTTATAGGCCGGAATTACCACTGAAAGAAAAATTTGCTGGTTTTCCATATAAAAAACTGACTTAGCTTTTAAGTCCTCCAATTTAATTAAGCATACCACAAAAAAGGGCAAAATAAAAAGCCCCTTACGAAGGGGCTAATCATCTAAAAATCATATCTTCGTCAGAATTTCCGCGCCTTCGCTGGTTATTGCCACCGTATGCTCAAAATGGGCAGCTAAAGACTTGTCTGCCGTGGCGTAGCCATGCTTATCTTTGGTTTTTTTTATTTTTCCGCCGCCGGCAGCGACCATCGGCTCCAGCGCCAAAACCATTCCTTCTTTCAAAACGACATCTTTCAACCAACTTGCCTGATAATTGGGAATATCTGGCTCTTCGTGCAAATCATAGCCAACGCCATGCCCGATTAATTCCCGGATTACGGCCAAACCGGACTTTTCAACGTAACGCTGGATTTCCCCGGAAATTTCACTTAGTTTCCGCCCTGGTTTTATTTTGGCGATGGCCGCCTTAAGCGCGCCTTCGGCCGTTTCTATCAATTTTTGCGCCTCCGGGCTTATTTCGCCCACTGGCGCGGTTATCGCCATATCCGTATTTAAACCTCGCTGACCGCCGCACCCTTGGCTGAAAGGGCAACTACCACATTGCTCGGACGGCCACAAAACTCCCAAATCCAATCCGACAATATCGCCTTCCCGCAACTTACGCGAAGAAGGCAAAGCGTGAACAATCTCTTCGTTGACGGAAGTGCAAAGAGAAGCCGGATATCCCTGATACCCCAAAAAAGCCGGTGCGGCTCCTCTTTCAACAATCAGTTTTTCGGCCAAATCGTTCAAACTTTGCGTAGTGACTCCCGGTTTTACGGCTTTAGCCACTTCTCTTAAAACAAACGCCAAGATTTTTCCACCTTGGCGCATCAATTCAATTTCTTTTTCCGTTTTTATTTTTATCATTTTTCTATTTTAGACAGTATTTCCTGATGGACATTTTCAATCGGCTGCTCTCCGTTTATTTTTACCAATAATCCTTTTTTATCAAAATAATCAATTACCGGTTTCACTTCCTGTTCGAACAAATCCAACCGCAAATTGATGGCTTCTGGCGCATCATCAACGCGCTCTATTAATTCTCCACCGCATTTATCGCATTTCTCTAGGGTTTTATAATAACCGACGAAGGGAATCAGCTGACCGCAATTTTTGCACTGCCGCCTTCTGGTCAAGCGGTTAAAGGCTTCTTCGCGGGAAATATCAACCAACAACACTTTCAAATTTTTATCCCATTCGTACCAACGAAGCGCTTCCTCCAGCATCTGAGCTTCGACCAGTTTTCGCGGACTGCCGTCAAAAACCAGCCCTGAAAAATCTTGATTTTGATTTATTTTCGTTTCTTCCAAAAAATTCACCCAAAGCCGAAAAATTAAAAAAGTCGGCACCAAATCACCGCTATTCATCACCGCCGCCGTCTTTTGGCCGGTAAAGCCCGGCTGCCGGCTCAATGACCGCAGCATTTCGCCGCTGCCGATATAAGCCAAGTTGAATTTATCCACCAAAAGCTTGGCCTGAGTTCCTTTGCCGCAACCAGCACGACCCAAAAATATGAAAACTTGGGGTTTATTCAATTTTTCAGTTGCCAGAACCAAGCGATTAACCGCTAGATTTTTCTATTGGCTAATGGCTAATGGCTAATGGCTAATTAAAATCCTTCGTATTCCCGCATCGTCAATTGGGCCTCAATCTGCCTAATAGTTTCCAGGACCACCGAAACGACAATCAAAATTGAGGTACCGCCGATCTGAAAAGCGGTTATGCCGGTCAACCCCTGAACGACATTCGGAGCGATGGCAATTAAGCCCAAAAAAATCGCGCCCACTAGCAATACGCGGTTCAAAATAAAATTAAGGAAATCCTTGGTCGGCTGACCCGGCCTTATCCCCGGCACAAACCCGCCTGATTTCTGCAAATTGTTAGCGATGTTTTTCGGGTCAAAAGTGACGGCGGTGTAAAAATAAGTAAATAGTACCACTAACAAGAAATAGATCACGCTGTAAAAAACCTGATTAGTCGAAAAAATATCATTTAAGAATCGGGCGACGGCCGCCACCCAAGAGATACTAACATTGGACAAAAAACTGCCCAGCATTCCCGGCATCAGCATAAAAGACAAAGCGAAAATAATCGGCATTACGCCCGCCGGATTAACGTTCATGGGCAAAAAAGTGGAAGAACCGCCGTAAATCCGGTTACCGCGGATATGCTTAGCGTAAGAAACTGGAATATTACGCCGGCCTTCGGTGATAACAACCACCCCGACAATCACCACCAAAGCGATAAATACGAAAGCCAGGTATGTCGGAATATTGGCTGAGTTCCAAGAAACTAAAATCTGGCGCAAAGAATTCGGAAAGCTTGCCACAATACCGGCAAAAATAAGCAAAGAAACGCCGTTGCCGATGCCTTTTTCCGAAATCAGTTCTCCCAGCCACATCAGGAATACGGCACCAGCCGTAATAACGGAAATAGTCGTCGCCATCTGAAAAAGAGACAATTCGCTGAAAATCTGCTGGGATTTAAAAAGCATTATCATACCGTATCCTTGAAGCATCGCCAGTGGCACGGTCAGTATACGGCTCCACTGGTTGAATTTTTGCCGACCGGCCTCTCCTTCTTCTTTATACATCGCTTCCAACTTGGGAAAAATCATCGTTAAAAGCTGCATAATGATACTGGCGGTGATGTAAGGGCTAACACCCAACATGGCAATGGATAAATTACGCATCGCGCCTCCCGTAAAAAGATTCAACAAGCCAAAAAGCTGATTACCTTCAAAAAAGGTCCTTAAGTTTTCGGCGTCTATCCCCGGAATAGGGATATTGGCCGCTAAACGAAAAACGACCAAAATTCCCAAGACAAACAAAATCTTGTTTCGCAGTTCTTTGATTTTAAAAATTTGGGTTAATTTCTGCCACCACATAAATTTATTTTATCATTCCGCCCGCCTGCTCAATTTTGGCTTTGGCGCTTTGGGACAACGCTAATCCCTCCAAGTTTAATTTAACATTTATTTCCCCGCTGCCCAAGATTTTTATTTGCGGCAGGCGATTTTTGATTTTTCTTACCAGCCCTTTGGTTAATAGAATCTTTGGCGAAACCAAACCGCCTTCAGGAAAAAAACTGGCTAAATCTTTCAAATTCAAAATCGCCGGACGGTCGTTCGCCGAACTGAATTTATAACCGCGTTTTTTAGGAATACTTTTCAACGCGTCCCGCCACTCAGGCCTGATTTTCCGCCCAGCGCGGGCTTTTTGGCCCTTAACGCCACGGCCGGAGTAAGTGCCCCTCTTGCCTCCGCGGCCAACTCGCTTCTTGTTTTTCCGTCCAACGCTTTTTGTTAATTGGTGCCACTGCATAAAATTATTTCTTTAAGCTTCGTAACGCCGCCAAGGTCGCCCGGGCGTTGTTTAATTTATTGGCTGAACGGCCTAAAATCTTAGCCGTAACGTTTTCGATACCCGCCAAATAACAAATTACCCGCACAGCTCCGCCAGCCACCAAACCGGCGCCTCTAGGAGAAGGTTTCAATAGAACCTTGGCAGCCGAATATTTGGCGTAAACTTCATGCGGTATAGTGCCGTTCTTCAACGGGATAAACGTTAAATTCTTCTTGGCGTCGGCTACGCCCTTGTCCACCGATTTGGCCACGTCCAATCCCTTGCCTATTCCCACACCGATTTTTCCCTGGTGGTTGCCAATCGCCACGGTCGCCCGAAAACTAAACCTTTTGCCACCGGCCACCACCCGCGTCACCCGAGCCATGTCCAAAACCTTTTGGTCAAATTCCGACTTTTCTTTAAATCTTGATCTTTCAAATTTTCTTGCCATAAATTTGCCTAATTAAAATTTCAATCCGCCGCGCCGGGCACCTTCGGCCGCCGCCTTCACCTGTCCGTGGTACTGATAACCGCCTTTGTCAAAAATCGCCTGGCTGATTTTCAACTCCGCCGCTTTCTTAGCCAACAACTCGCCGACTTGGCCGGCTATTTCGCTTTTCGCGGCCTTGTTGTTTTTTTTAATTTCCGAATCGCTGGCCGCCGCCAAAGTTTTCCCTTTTTCGTCGCTTATCAGCTGTAAATAAATATGCTTATTACTACGGAAAACCGACAGACGTGGCCGCTTGGCCGTTCCGAAAATCTTGGCCCGCGTACGCTTGGCCCGCTTTTGTTTTTTTTGCCTTTTTTGATAACCTGCGTTTTTCATGTTGTTATCTTAGAATCCCCCCTTGACCGCTTTCTTACCGGCTTTCATTTTCACCGTTTCGCCAACATAACGGATGCCTTTGCCTTTATACGGTTCAGGCTTTCTCAGCTTGCGTATATCGGCGGCTATCTGGCCAACCAACTCTTTATTTATGCCGCTGACGGAAATAATGTTTTTTTCAATTTTAAATTCAACTCCCGGAACAGCCGAAAAAATTATCGGGTGGGAAAAACCCAAGCTTAAACCTAAATCTTTGCCCTGAAGTAAAACCTTATAACCCACTCCTTGCAATTCCAATTTTTTTTCAAAACCTTGGCTGGCGCCGATCACCATATTCGCTAAAAGTTGCCTGGTTAAACCCCATAAAGCCGCCGTTCTTTTCGTTTGCGAAGCCGGAGAAACCAAAATTTTCTTATCCGACAACTCGGCTTTTATTTCAGGAGGAATTTCCCGCTTCAGTTCTCCTTTCGGCCCTTTGACGGAAACCAAATTGCCACTGATTTTTACCTCAACGCCGTCGGGAATGCTAATTGGCTGCTTGCCTATTTTACTCATACTGTTTTCTGAAAAATCTTACCAAATTTCACAAAAAATTTCTCCGCCCAGCTTTTTCTTTCTCGCTTCCTTTTCGGTCATCAATCCTTGGGAAGTGGAAATTATGGCCAAACCGTAACCCTGTTTTACCGATTTTAAATTCTTGGCTTGGCTATAAAGCCGCTTGCTCGGTTTGCTTATCCGGCGCACTTCGGTTATGGCCGGCCGGCCGTCTTCGTCGTATTTCAGCTTAATTTCCAAGCGTTCTTTAGGCTTAACGCCTTTCTTTTCTGCGCTTTCCGCCAATCCTTCAGCTACCAAAAGTTTGGCGATGGCCAATTTAACCTTGGAAAAAGGCGCTTCAACAGCTTGATGCCTTGCCATTTGGGCATTTTTTATTCTAATTAAAAAATTTCCGATTGAGTCCATATAATTAAATTACCAACTTGATTTTTTTATTCCCGGAACTTCTCCGCGATTAGCCATTTCCCGGAAACAAATCCGGCATAGATTAAAAGCCCGCATATAACCGCGCTTGCGGCCACAGCGAAAACACCGCCGCGTTTGGCGCGAAGAAAATTTCGGTTTTTTCTTTGATTTAGCAATCTGCGCTTGTGTTGCCATAAATAAAATTAAGATTTTATCGGAAAGCCCAGCAGTTTAAATAATTCTAGCCCTTTTTCATAGGAACCAGCGTTAGTCGTCACCGCTACCTCCAGACCAAAAATCAGCCTAACATGCTCGTGCGATATTTCGGGAAAAATAATTTGCTCTTTAATGCCGATGTTCAAGTTGCCGGCCTGGTCAACCGCTGACTCTGACAAACCGCGGAAATCCCGCGTCCGCGGCAAAGCCAAATTGACTAACCGATCCAAAAAATCATACATGCGTTGGCCGCGCAAGGTAACTTTTATGCCGATTGGCTGGCCAACGCGGGTTTTGAAAGAAGCTATGGCTTTTTTGGCTTGGCTAAAAACCGGTTTTTGCCCCGAAATCAAAGTCAAATCTTTAACCACTTCTTCTACGCTTTCTTTTTCCTGACGAATCCGCCCGATCCCGGTATTTATCGTCACTTTTAAAATTCTAGGCACGGCCAAATCGCTGGTTAAACCGAACCTTTCTTTCATTTTCGCTATGATTTCCTGCTGGTATCTTGTCTTTATGCTTTTCATATTTCCTGCTGGCATTTTTTACAAATTCTGAATTTTCCGCCCGGCGTCAATTTGAAACCGACCCGCGAGGCCTGGCCGCATTTAGGGCAAACCAATTTGACTTTCGCCGCCGGCAAAGGATGAGGCACGGCCACTATCTGGCCTTTTTCGCCCTGTCGGCGCGCCCGGCGGTGTTTTTTTACCAAATTAATATTCTCCACCGTCAATTTTCCGCTGGCTGGCCAAACCTGCAGCACCTTCCCTTTTTTCCCTTTATCCTTGCCGCTGATTATTAAAACTTGGTCGTCTTTTTTAATCTTCATGCCTTTAAATTTAAACTACTTCCGGCGCCAAAGAAACAATCGTATCAAATCCGCGTGCTTTAAGCTCCCGGGCCACCGGCCCAAAAATTCGGCCGCCTTTGGGTTCAAGACCGTCAACTATCACCGCCGCGTTTTCGTCAAAACGCACATATGAACCGTCAGCGCGCCGAAAAGGCTTTTTCTGCCTAACAATTACCGCCTTGACCACATCGCCTTTTTTTACGGCTTTGCGCGGTTCCGCTTCTTGGACAGAACAAACTACAATATCGCCCAACTGCGCCCAGCGCCGCCGCGTCCCGCCTAAAATCTTAAAACAACGCACGTTTTTGGCGCCGCTATTGTCAGCTACTTTCAAAATGGTCTGTGGTTGAATCATAAAAACTAATCTTAAATTCTCGCCTCTTGATTGTCAATTATTCGCCCGTTTTTCTATTCTAAATTTTCCTGTTCTTTAGCCGCCATTTTTTTAACTACCCGCCAGTGTTTGTTTTTTGACAACGGCCGGCTTTCCTGGAGCAAAACAAGATCGCCTACTTGGCAGCTGTTATTTTCGTCATGAGCCTGATAGCGCTTGGTCACCCGATAACGCTTTTGGTATTTTTTGTGCTCCTTCAGACGCGTTATCGCCACCACCACGGTTTTGGCCATTTTATTAGCCACTACCGTTCCTTTAATCTGTCTTTTGGGCATGGTTTTTTCCTTCCTGGCTAATAGTTAAAATTTTAGCAATCATTTTTTTTGTCTGGCTCAATTCACCGGTGTTTTTTAATTTTTTGCTGGCCAAATCAAAACGCAGTCGCTGGAGTTTCGTCTGGCTTTCCTTCAGAAGCAACGACAGCTCTTCGGTTGTTTTTTGCCTCAATTCCTGCGTTTTAATTTTCATGAGCAAATTACTTAATTACTATTTTAGTTTTTACCGGCAATTTATGGGAAGCCAATCTCATCGCTTCCCGGGCCATATCGGCCGTCACTCCATCCATCTCAAATAGAATTCTTCCCGGTTTGACCGGCGCCACGTAATGGTCAACGCTACCCTTGCCGCCGCCCATAGGAGTTTCCGCGCCTTTTTTCGTTACCGGCTTGTCGGGAAAAATCCGCAGCCAAACTTTTCCGCCGCGCTGGATATAGCGAGTCATCGCCCGCCGGGCGGCCTCAATCTGCCTAGCGGTCAGCCAGCCAGCCGACAAGGTTTTCAAACCGAAACTACCGAAAGCCAAATCAGCCCCCTTGGTAGCTTGTCCGCTGGTTCTGCCTTTATGCCATTTTCTGTGTTTGACTCTTTTTGGCGCTAACATATTCTTATTTTACTCTTTTTTTATCTCTTCTGGCCAAATCCACCTCCTGTTTTTTACCCGTTTCTTCTTTTTTAAAATCTTCCTCTTTTTTATAAACCCAGACTTTTATGCCAATCGTTCCGTAAGTGGTGAAAGCCGTGGTATTAGCAAAGTCAACTTTCGCCCGCAGGGTCTGCAACGGAATGCGGCCTTCGCGCAACCATTCTTTGCGGGCGATTTCGTTACCGTCCAAACGCCCTTTTATCATTATTTTGACGCCGGTCACCCCTTTCATTTGCGCTACTTTTTCCAAGGACTGTTTCATCGTCCGCCGAAAAGGAATTCTTTTTTCTATCTGTTCAGCGATATTCCGACCGATAATCGCGGCCCGGCTTTCCGAGTTTTTTATTTCTTCAACCGATAGCTGCAAATCTGCTTTTAAAGGAAGCTTGGTTTTTTTGCGCAAAAACAGCTTTAACGATTTTCTCAAGTCCTCAATACCCGAGCCTCCCCGGCCAATTATAAAACCGGGGCGGGCAGCGAAAATCGTTATTTTCACCGCGCTGGAATTTCGATCAATTTCAATACGCTCTACGCCGGCTTTAATGGTTTTGCCGGCCAAAAACTCCCGGACATAAAAATCCTCTTGCAAAAAATCCTTGTATCTCTTTTTATTGGCGAACCAATTGGATCGCCAATTTTGCGTAATCCCCAAACGGAAAACTATTGGATTGACTTTCTGTCCCATACTTTTTAAATCGCTTTACGTCTAAAAACTTTTTTAAGATTACCGAACGTCTGCCGGGAAAAATGCCGTTTCTTGGCTTGGCCGGAAGCGCCATAAGGCCTGGCTGGCGGAACCGATTTTTGCTTTGCTTCCGTTTCCGTTGCTACCGGCTGGCTTTCCGCCGACTGGCTTCCTGCCAGCGCTTCTTCAGGCGTCAAAACTTGCGGCTTGCTGCTTTTCGCTTTTTTCGCTTTCGTTCCCTTAATTGTTTCCAAAACCAGCTTTACAGAACAAGTGCGTTTCATGATCGGAGTGGCTCTCCCCATCGCTCGAGGCAGCCAGCGTTTCAAAGTCGGTCCGGCTTCCACAAGAATAGTGGCTATCCTTAAATTGTTTTCGTCCGCCAGATTAAAATTCTGCTTGGCGTTGGCGGCTGCCGATTCCAACAATTTCAAAATCAGCGGCGCTGGTTTTTTAATTAAAAATCTCAGCTGGTTTTTGGCGTCAGGTAGACTTTTGCCGCGAACCAAATCAACCACCAATTTAACCTTGCGCGGCGCAATTCTCAAATTATTCAAACTGGCTTTAATCTCGGTCATAAAAATTTATTTCTTGCTTGTTTCCGCCTGCGCGCCGACTTGGACTTTCTGTTGTTCCAATTCCCGCTGCATGCGGCCGCCGTGCCTGACAAATTTGCGAGTCAGGGAAAATTCTCCCAGCCGATGGCCTACCATTTCTTCGGTCACAAAAACCGGAATGTGATCTTTGCCGTTGTGGACGCCGAAAGTGAAACCGACCATTTCCGGAGTTATGGTGCAAGCGCGCGACCAGGTTTTAATAATAACCTTGTCGCCTGGCTTAAGATTGGCAATTTTTTTTAAAAGTTTTTGGTCAACAAACGGACCTTTCTTTAAGCTTCTCGACATATTTTTATTTCCTTCTTTGTAAAATTAAACGATTACCTGATTTGCGCCGGCGCCGGGTTCTGACTCCGAAAGCCTGCTTGCCCCAAGGCGTTTTCGGGCCACGGCGCAAACCAATGGGCGCCCGGCCTTCTCCGCCTCCGTGGGGATGGTCGCAGGGATTCATTACCGAACCCCTTACCGTCGGCCTGATACCCAACCATCGCGAACGGCCGGCTTTACTGGTCACCTGAGCGCTAAATTCCGAGTTGCTTACTTGGCCGACGGTCGCGAAACAATTATCTTTAACCAGCCGGATTTCTCCTGACGGCATTTTTATCTGGGCATAGCCGCCTTCAACGGCTAAAACTTGGGCAGATGAACCGGCGCCACGGACCAAAATGGCTCCGCTGCCGGGATAAAGCTCAATGCCAAAAATTGGCGTTCCAACAGGAATATTCCTTAAAAATAAACGATTGCCTGCCTTAACCGGAACTTTTTCGCCAAAAATTATTTCATCGCCCACCGCCAAACCATTCGCCGCAATCACATAACGTTTTTCGCCGTCTTTAAAAACAATCAAATTAATGAAACAATTGCGGAAAGGATCGTATTCCAAAGTTAAAACCTTAGCGGGGATATTGAATTTGTCTTGTTTGAAATCAACCACCCGATAAAGTTTCTTATGGCCGCCTCCCTTATGCCGGGTAGTAATGCGCCCCGAAGCGCCGCTGCGCCCCTGGCGGCGCAAATGCGAAACCACCAGTTTTTTTTCTGGTTTGTTTTTGGCTAATTGCGCGTTCTTCGTTTTTATCAGCTGGCGCCGGCCGGGACTAGTTGGTCGATAGTTTTTTAACATGAACGTTACCGGGTAATGATATCAATTTTTTCTCCGGGCGCCAAAAAAACAATTGCTTTCTTGAAGCCCGGCCGATAACCGACGAAACGGCCAAGGTGCCTTTTTTTGCCGGGTAAATTTATCAAATTAATTTTAGCCACTTTAACGCCGTACAAATCCTGAACGATTTTTTTCAATTCTGATTTGTTAGTTTCTTTTCTTACCTTAAAAACATATTGGTTTAATTTATCGGTCAAACCGACTGATTTTTCCGTCACTACCGGCCGCACCAAAAAACGGTGGGCTTGGGTAAATTCTTTTTTGGCAATCTTTCTTTCAACTGAAACCGACGCGGTTTTTTCCGGCCGCGGTTTTTTGACCGCCCGGGTTTTGGGGACCGGCGCGGTTTTTAACTCTTCTTTTTTATTTTTCCTGATTTTATCAAACAGCCCCATAGGTTTGTTTTACGGTTTCTATCGCTTCTTTAATTAAAATCAGATGTTTTCGGGAAAGCAAATCGCTTATATTCAAACTTTTGGCCGACAAAGTTTCTATTCTGGGCAAATTGCGCACGGCGGAAACCAACACTTCGTCGTTCTTAGCCATGATGATTTTCGTTCCCTTGGCAAAATCTTTACCGGCGCCCGCAGATAAATCCTTGATGACTTTTGCCATTTCTTTGGTCTTTGGGGCAGCCAATTTTATTTCTTGGACCACGGTAATCTCGCCGTCTTTAGCTTTGCCGGAAAGCACCACTAACAATGCCTGGCGCTTCATTTTCTTGTTTATTTTTTTGGCAAAATCTTTTTCCTTGCGGGGGCCAAAAGTCACGCCGCCGCCCGCCCATAAAGGCGAACGAATAGAGCCATGTCGCGCCCGTCCCGTGCCTTTTTGCCGCCAGGGCTTTTTGCCGCCGCCCCTAACTTCGCTTCTGTCTTTCGTATGCGCCAAACTCTGCCGGCTATTGGCCAAGTGCGCTGTTGCCGCCTGTTTTACAAGTTCCGCGTTCATTTCCAAACCAAAAATTTCCGCCGGTAATTCCAGCCTTTCCACTTCCTGCCCTTGCTGATTATAAACAATGGTTTTCATTTTTCTTATTTCTTATTATCCGTCGGCTGCCGGTCATCATTCTGGACAACCACCAGCGTCCCCGGCCGCCCGGGAATCGCTCCCAAAATCGCCAAAACATTGTTATCGGCGTCCACTCTTACAATCTTCAATCCTCGGGTAGTCGTCTGTTCAAAACCCATCCGGCCGGCCATGCGCCGGCCTTTGGGTACACGTTCAGGAAAAGTCGCCCCAATGGAGCCAGGAGCGCGTAAACTGTGCTTTTGGCCATGGGTCTTGGGACCGCCGCCGAATCCATGACGTTTCACCACGCCGGCGAAACCCTTACCCTTGGACAAGCCGCTAACTTTCACTTTGTCGCCTTCCTTAAAAATATCCGCTCTGATTTCTTTTCCCAGTTCTAATCCCGAATCTTCCGTCCTAAATTCTTTCAAATATTTCAAATTTTTGACTTGCGGATTTTGCGCGGCGGCTTTTTTAAAATGCCCGGCCTGCGCCCTTTTCATCTGTTTGTCTTTTTTCGTTCCGAAACCGATCTGGACAGCGGCGTAACTGTCTTTATCCGCCGTTTTCAACTGAGTCACCCAACAGGGCCCGGCCTCAACTAAGGTCACCGGTTGCGCCTGGCCAGCCGTCCCGAAAAGCTGCGTCATCTTCAGTTTTTTGCCTAAAATGAATTTCATAATAAAAGACAATAGAAAAACCCAGGGCTAGCCCGGGCTTTTCCTGACTAAATCCTAGACACAAGTGTTGCTAATTTTCAAAAAGTAATTTTGCCTTTAAACCAACTTACCTACATCTTTATCTCAATATCTACGCCCGCCGGCAAGTTAAGATTGGTCAACGAATCAATAACCTTGGCGCCGGGATTCAAAATGTCAATCAAGCGTTTATGCACCCGCATTTCGTATTGCTCGCGCGAATTCTTGTGGACGAAAGTCGAACGGTTTACGGTATACTTGCGAATTTCGGTCGGCAAAGGCACCGGCCCCAAAACTTGGGCGCCGTAGCGCTGCGCCGTTTCCACAATTTGTCGCGCCGATTGGTCGATCAATTTATGGTCGTAAGCGCGAATCTTAATGCGAATCCGCAATTTTCCTTCGTTGTTGTTCGCTTCTTTCTTGGCTGTGCTCATAATTGGCTTAAAGAACTGAAATTAAACTTTAATTATTACTTAGTGATTTTCAGCACCACGCCAGCGCCGACCGTATGGCCGCCTTCCCGAATGGCAAATTTCTGTTTTTCTTCCAGCGCTACCGGCGTAATCAATTTTATTTTCAAATTAACCGTATCTCCGGGCATCACCATTTCGCTTCCCGCCGGCAATTCTGTTTCGCCGGTCACGTCAGTGGTGCGAATGTAAAACTGGGGTTTGTACCCTTTGAAAAACGGGGTGTGCCGGCCACCTTCTTCCTTGGTCAGAATGTAAACTTCCGCTTCAAATTCGGTGTGCGGCGTTACCGTACCCGGCTTAACGATTACCTGACCGCGCTCCACGTCTTCTTTCTTCAAACCGCGCAGGAGCAAACCAGCGTTATCTCCGGCCATGCCTTCATCCAATGACTTGTTAAACATCTCGATGCCGGTAACCACGGTTTTCTGCGTCGGCCGAATACCGATAATTTCCACTTCTTCGTTAATCTTAATGGCGCCCCGTTCAATTCTACCAGTCACCACAGTTCCCCGACCTTCAATCGAAAAGACGTCTTCCACTGGCATTAAAAACGGCTTGGCAATATCGCGCGTCGGTTCGGGCACATTCTCGTCCAAAGCTTTCATCAATTCCATAATCGGCTTAGCGGCTTCGTCGTCAATAGATTTAGCGTCCAAGGCCTTCAGAGCCGAACCGCGAATAATTGAAGCTTTGTCACCCGGATAATTATACTTGGTCAAAAGTTCCCTGATTTCCTGTTCAACCAAATCAACCAATTCCGGGTCGTCAACTTGGTCAACTTTGTTTAAAAACACGACAATGCTGGGCACGCCAACCTGGTAAGCCAACAAAATGTGTTCGCGGGTTTGAGGCATCGGGCCGTCAGTCGCCGCCACGACCAAAATCGCTCCGTCCATCTGCGCCGCGCCGGTAATCATGTTCTTGATGTAGTCGGCGTGACCAGGACAATCAATGTGCGCGTAGTGCCGTTTTTCGGTTTCATACTCAACGTGGCAAGTCGCGATGGTAATTCCCCGAGCTTTTTCTTCCGGAGCCGCGTCAATCTGATCAACGCCTTTTTGCGACGCTTTTAAGCCAGCCAAACCCAAAACCTTGAGTATGGCCGCGGTTAAAGTAGTCTTGCCGTGGTCAACATGACCAATGGTGCCCACATTTACATGGGGCTTGGTGCGCTCAAATTTTTCCGCCATTATTTTTTGCCTGCCTGGCCGCTTGTTGCGGATACCCGCTTGGAAACCGCGGGCTATTCGTAACAGCCGGCAAAACCAGCAAATTAATATTTTTTATTATATTTAGCTTTATTATATTATCTGTTTTTTCGTCAAAAGTCAATAAACAAAACCCCTCCTTTTTTTATCGTTGTTTTATCTTGCTAAACCAAAGGCAAATCCTCTATTTTTAAATCATCTTCTTCCAGATCAGTGACCTCGGGATTATTCTCGCTTTGTCTGGCTTTCCAATCGGTTATCTCCTGGTTGATTTTCGTCAACAGTTCTTCTTCGTCAGACACGGGCGTTTCCTGACAGATAAATTTTTCCTTCGGCTCGCCCAAGTCCTTTTGGAAAGACGAAAAAGTCGTCACCACAAAAACCGGTTGGCCGTCTTCTACAATAATACAAGCGCCGGCATTTTTTCGCAAGATTTGTTTTATGGTTTCCCACATACCGATAAATTTACTGTTATTATTTTTTCCGACCCTCCGCTATTTGCTGAGCGATGTTTGACGGCACTTCTTCGTAGTGGTCAAACTCCATGGTAAAATTCCCCCGACCCTGAGTCATGGAACGTAAAGACGTGGCATAGCCGAACATCTCCGCCAAAGGAACCGTAGCGTCAATAATTTTAACGCGCGCCACGCCTTCGCCCCGGTCGGCCATGTTTTCAATACGGCCGCGTTTTGAATTTATATCACCGATAACGTCTCCCATGAATTTTTCCGGCACAATCACCTGTAAGCGCATTACCGGTTCCAGTAATACCAATTTAGCCCGCCGCGTCGCTTCTTGCAAAGCCATGGAAGCAGCAATTTTAAAAGCGATTTCCGAAGAATCAACTTCATGAAAAGAACCATCGTATAAAAATACTTCCAAGTCAACCAAAGGATAACCGGCCAACACTCCTTTATCAACCGCTTCCTTAACGCCTTTTTCCACTGCCGGAATAAATTCATTGGGGATAATACCGCCTTTGATTTCGTTGGTGAATTCAAAACCCTCGCCCCGATTTTTGGGCTCAACCCGCAAACGCACGTGGCCGTACTGGCCGCGGCCGCCCGACTGGCGAATGTATTTCCCTTCGGCCTCGGCCTGCTGTTTTATGGTTTCTTTAAAAGCCACTTGAGGCCGGCCGACATTGGCCTCCACCTTGAATTCGCGCAGCATTCGGTCAACGATAACCTCCAAATGGAGTTCGCCCATGCCGGAAATAATCGTCTGGGCGGTTTCCTGGTCGGTTTTAATCTTAAAGGTCGGGTCTTCGTCGGACAAACGCCGCAAAGCCAAACCCATTTTTTCCTGGTCAGCTTTGGTTTTCGGCTCAATCGCCACGGAAATAACCGGTTCGGGAAATTCCATTTTTTCCAGCACGATCGGATTCTGCTGGTCGCACAAAGTGTCGCCGGTGCCGGTTTTTTTCAAACCGACCGTAGCGGCTATCTCTCCGGCGTACATTTCTTTAACTTCTTCGCGGTGATTGGCGTGCATGCGCAAAATCCGGCCGATGCGTTCCTGCTGGCCGGAAACCGAATTAAAAACATAGGAGCCGGCCTGTAAAGTTCCCGAGTATATTCTAAAAAAAGTCAGCTGGCCGACATAAGGGTCAGTGGCGATTTTAAAGGCCAAAGAGGCGAACGGCGCGTCATCCTTGGCTTCGCGAATTTCTTTTTTGGCTTCGTCTTTCGGATCAAATCCTTCCACCGGCGGCAAATCAACTGGCGAAGGTAGAAAGTCGCAGACCGCATCCAGCATCAGCTGCACGCCTTTGTTCTTCAAGGCCGAACCGCAAAGTACCGGCACCAGTTTGTAGCCGATAACCGCCTGGCGCAAAACCCGTTTCAAGTCTTCGTTGCTCGGTTCTTTGCCTTCCAAATACTGCTGCATTAATCCGTCTTCCTGTTCAACGATTTTTTCCACCAGTTCGTGGCGCCATTTTTTAGCCCATTCCAATTTATCGGCCGGAATTTCTTCCTGAGTAATTTTTTCTCCCTTATCGCCTTCAAACCGCACGGCTTTCATAATGAACAAATCGATTACGCCGGAGAATTTTTCTTCCGCGCCGATCGGCAAATTTACCGGCACGGCGTTAGGCGTCAGCCGTTCGCGGATTGACGCCAGATCGTTCTCCCAATTGGCGCCGGTCCTGTCCATTTTGTTAATAAAACACATCCGCGGCACGAGATATTTGTCGGCTTGGTGCCAAACGGTCTCTGATTGCGGTTCCACTCCGGCCACACCGTCAAACACCACTACCGCCCCATCTAGCACCCGCAACGAACGCTGAACTTCGGCAGTAAAATCAATATGCCCGGGCGTATCAATAATGTTTATCTGGCAATCCCGCCAAAAAGCAGTAGTCGCGGCCGAAGTAATGGTGATTCCCCGTTCCCGCTCCTGTTCCATCCAGTCCATTTCCGCTTCGCCTTCGTGCACTTCGCCGATTTTATGTTTTTTGCCGGTATAAAAAAGCACCCGTTCGGACACTGTGGTTTTGCCGGCGTCAATATGGGCGATAATGCCGATATTTCTGATTTTTTCTATTGGGTGTTGCCTAGGCATGAAATTATTTCAAAATACAAAAATCAAAATGCAAAATAACAATTTAATTTTAAAATTCAGCGAAAAGATCCTACCAGCTGAAATGGGCAAAAGCTTTGTTGGCTTCGGCCATGCGGTGCACATCCTGTTTTTTCTTGATAGCCGTGCCTTCGTTGTTCGCCGCCGCCAAAAGTTCTTCCGCCAGCTTTTGCGCCATCGGCTTGCCTTTCTTGGCTTGAGCGGCGTTAATCAGCCAACGAATCGCCAGGGTCAATTTGCGCTCGCCCCGCACTTCGCGCGGCACCTGGTAATTGGCACCGCCGATTCTTTTAGACTTGACTTCCATTTGCGGCGATACGTTCTTTATCGCTTCGTCAAAAATTTGAATCGGGTCTTTTTGCTGTTTGGTTAAAATACTAAAAGATTCGTAGACGATTTTTTGGGCTACGCTTTTTTTCCCTGCCTGCATCACGCGGTTAATAAATTTGGCTACCACTACGTTCTGATAGCGGGAATCCGGCAAAATTTCTCTTTGGTATTGGCGTTTTCTGCGCATAAATTTATCGGCAATTCATCAATAAAATTATTTCGGCCGCTTGGCGCCGTATTTACTTCTTTGCCGCTTGCGATTTTCCACACCCGTCGTATCTAAAACTCCCCGAACGACGTGGTAACGCACTCCGGGCAAATCCTTAACGCGGCCGCCGCGGATAACCACCATTGAATGTTCCTGTAAATTATGGCCTTCGCCGGGAATGTAAGCAGTTACTTCCACGCCGTTAGTCAGACGCACGCGGGCAATCTTCCGCAAGGCGGAATTGGGTTTCTTGGGAGTAGTCGTCGTTACTTTCGTGCAAACGCCCCGCTTAAAAGGCGAACTGAAAAAAGAAGGCCTGTTTCCTAAAGTATTAAAACCGCGAGCCAAAACCGGCGCTTTAGATTTAGCGCTTAATTTTTTCCGCGGATGCTTAATTAGCTGATGGATAGTCGGCATGCTGATTTTATCTAAAATTAGGGTTTTTCATCCTGATAAAAATCAAAATAAAAAACAGCGGTCAGCCATTTTTTTCTCCATCATAAACGATGGGACAACCCTTAAATTTTTTATTTTCAAATCAAGTGTGTTTCCAGCTTATCACTTTGGCTTTCCTCTGTCAACCAGCGGCTCAGGCTAATAGCAACCCCAACAGCCAGTCGGCCAAAAAAGGCAAAAATGTCATCGCCACTAAAATTGCCAAAATCACGCCCCAGGGCTTGCTCAGAAATTCCACCAACCCCGCCCAGCGCTGAGACTTTAAATCAGCCAAAGCCAACAAAAGCTTAGATCCGTCCAGCGGCGGGAAAGGCAAAAGGTTAAAAAGTCCCAACCAAATATTAACCTGGATTATAAAAACGAAAAATGGATTCAAGAAAAAATTGGGCAAAAACCGCACCACCAGAGATAAAGAAATTGCTATCAGAAAGTTGGCGGCCACGCCGGCAATGCTAACCCAAATCATTCCCCGCCGCTGGTCGCGGAAATTATAAGGATTAATTGGCACTGGCTTGGCGTAACCGAAAAAAAACTGAAAAAAGAAAAGCAAAAACAGAGGCAGTAAAACCGTGCCCCAAAGGTCAATGTGCGCCAAAGGGTTCAAGGTCAAGCGGCCGGCATATTTGGCGGTTGGGTCGCCCTGCCGGAAGGCCGCCCAAGCATGGGCGTACTCATGGACAATCGCCGACAGAATAACCACCGCGTATAAAAATAAAATATTCTGCCAATACATAAAAATTTGCCAAAACTATTTTTTTCCGTTAAGATATCAAAGGTTGTTATTAATTCTACAAGAATTCTTATGTCCAGGCAATGCCCGCTTTGCGGCAAATCGTCAATTATGGCTACGGTCTTAGTCAAGTTGCGCGGCAAGTATAATCCGACAACCAAAAAAAGAAAATATCCCAATTTACAATGGGTGAAATTGCCGTCCGGCAAAAGGATAAAGGCCTGCACCAAGTGCATCAAAACGCTTCATAAAAAATAATTGTTGAAGCGTAAATCCGAAATCCTAAGCGCGAAATTTCCAAACAACATCAAATAACCAGAATTCCAAACTTAAATGGTTTTGAATTTTGAAAATTTGAATTTATAATTTGTTTCGGATTTTGAATTTAGGATTTCGGATTTTTATTTTCGGGCCATATCGGGGTGTCGTATAACGGCTATTACACAAGGCTGGGGGTCTTGCTACCGGGGTTCAACTCCCCGCACCCCGACCAAATAGGACCTAAATGGAACCTCCCATTATTGAAGTAAGGAATCTTACTAAAAAGTTCAACGGCTTCACGGCCGTTGAAAATATTTCTTTCTCGGTAAACCACGGAGAAATTTTTGCTTTTCTCGGACCAAACGGCGCGGGAAAAACCACAACTATCAGAATGCTGACAACTCTTCTCCGTCCTACTAGCGGCCAAATAAAAATCAACGGCTACGACCCCGTTCATCAAGAAAATTCTGTCCGTCGCTCTTTCGGCATCGTCTTCCAAGATCCAAGCCTGGACGACGAACTGACCGCTTGGGAAAATTTGGAATTTCACGGAGTAATCTATGGCGTTCCGAAAGAATTACGCCGCCAGAGAATCGAAGAAGTCTTAAAATTGGTTGACTTGTGGGATCGGCGTCGAGATTTGGTAAAACATTTTTCCGGCGGCATGAAGCGGCGGCTGGAAATCGCCCGCGGTTTTATTCACCACCCTAAAATTCTTTTTTTGGACGAACCGACATTGGGCCTGGACCCGCAAACCCGCAACCATATTTGGGAGTATACAAAAGGATTAAACCGACGAGAAGGATTAACCATTTTTTTAACTACCCACTATTTGGAAGAAGCGGACAAAATAGCGCAACGCATCGCGATTATCGACCACGGCCATATAGTTGCCGAAGGAACCGGCCAAGAACTAAAAGCTAAAACCGGCGCCAGTTTCCTAGAAGAAGCGTTCTTGGTTCTTACTGGCAAAAGCATCCGGAATGAACAAGCCAACGGCTTAGAACAAATAAGAACCAGGCGCCAACAAGGATTCCGCCATTAAAAAACATCATGAAAGTAATTTATATTCTTTGGTTAAGACAACTAAAAAGATATTTTCGTTCGAAATCACGCCTCTTATCGTCGCTCGGCCAACCGTTGCTTTTTTTATTGGCGCTAGGTTTCGGTTTCGGACCGATTTATCAAAAAGCCAGCGGCGGCAGCTATATTGAGTTTTTGGGACCGGGTATTATTGCCATGAGTGTCATTTTCACGGCCATGTTTACGGGAATAGAAATCGTCTGGGACCGGCAATTCGGATTTCTAAAAGAGACCTTAGTCGCACCCGTTTCGCGCCTGGAAATTATGATTGGCCGAACATTAGGCGGAGCAACGGTTTCTATGATCCAGGGTTTCGTCGTTTTTATTCTGGCTCTGGCGGTCGGCTTTCGGCCTGTCAATTTAACGGCTTTGCCTTTAGCTTTTTTGTTCGCATTTCTAATCGCCTTGCTTTTTACGGCCCTAGGGACAGCCATCGCCTCCCTCATAAAAGACATGCAAGTTTTTCCGGTAATTATGAATTTTTTGGTTATGCCGATCTTTTTCTTATCCGGCGCGCTTTTTCCGCTAAACGACTTGCCTAAATCAGTTTCTTTAATAGCTAAGATTAACCCTCTTTCTTACGGCGTTGACGGACTACGAATAGCCCTAACCAGCCAAAGCCATTTCGGCGTACCGCTTGATCTTTTGATATTAACTTTAGCTTCTTTCGCTTTACTCGCCCTCGGCAGTTATCTTTTTTCTAGAATTGAAGCGTAATTTTCTATAAGATAAAAAGCGGCTGGAATCAGCCGCTTTTTTGTTTAAGAACTTTTTTGCGAATTGCCGTTTTTCCGGCACGGACTCTTGCCTTTTTTGCCATTATGGCAGTACCTCTGGCCACATCGGCATCTTTTTTGAAAATTTGGCCGGCCGCACTCGCTGCATATCCACCTGCCTATTCCCTTGCCCATAAAAACCTCCTTTTTGTTTTTTTATAAAGAACAAAAAAAACTGGCTATTTTGAGCCAGCTGTCGCCAAGATTTTTCTTGTCTTTGTTTTCTATAAGCGCAAATCGGCTGGCCCAAAACAGTCAGTAAGATAAAACCAGAAAAAATAATAATTGAATTTGAATCGCCTCATAAATTTATTTTCTCTCCGGGCCGATTTCGCTTAACGGCGGCACTTTGCCCGTTATGATTCTCAAGCAAACGATGAAAGGCAAACTGATAAAAATTACCATAGAAAACCACTTGTTAGCTTGGCCGGGAAAATCCATAGAATGAGGCATAAGGAGTTGCTCTTAGGTTTGTTATTCTTTGAGGCCGTCCAGGTTGACATCGTAAAGAATCTTTTCCTGAACGATATTGTATTTTATTATTTCCGATTCCTTGAACCAGATGCCGATTTCTTTTTCCGCCTCTTTGGGAGAACCGGAAGCATGAATCAAATTTCTCACCGCCCGATTATCACTATCAGCCAACTCATAAGAATCAAGCGTGAAATCGCCGCGAATGGTGCCGATGTCCGACGCCAACGGTTCGGTCCCGCCGGTGATTTTCCGCACAACGCCGACCGCCTGGTTCCCTTCCCAAACCATCGCCACCACCGGCCCGGAAGACAAATATTTTATTAATCTTCCCAGCACAGCCTCGCCGCATTCCTTAGGATTAGCGAACGGCGCCGGCAATCCTTTTTTTTCATAAGCGGCCAAGGATTTAATGCCGACTGATTCCAACCATTTGTCATCTGATAAATAGTGCTTTTTTATTAAATCTTCCTCGGGAATAAAAAACTTCAGGGCCGCCAATTTCAAACCGGTGCGTTCGTAGCGCTTGATAATCTCACCGACCAGCGACCGCTGGACACCGTCCGGCTTGATAAGCACCAAAGTTCTTTCGCGCTGTTGGATCATATGTTTAGGTTATCGCTGAAAATTATAAAAGTTTTATTGTTATTATAATAACAGAAAAATTTTTAAAAAGCAATGAAAAAGGGAGCTTGCGCTCCCCTGATATTGAAAACATTAAACCGCCAAATAAAGTTTTTCGCCCTTGGGCCTCAAGAAGAAAATTACCGGATCATCAATTTTTTCCTGGCGCGCTTTAGCCAGCGCCTTGTCCGGATTCTTGTCAGCAACGACTATTTCCAGATTTTTGAAATCACAAGCAACCACGTACTGGCCGCCGAAAGCATCCCTGACTTTATCTGAGTCTGCAAAAAATCTTCGCTGTTCTTCTATCAACGGGACCCAAAATATATTGAATATATTTTGGCCGGCCTGTTGCGCTGTTTTTCTCGCCTCTTTCTCCGTTCGGCCTGAAGAAAAAACTTTGACGCTGTCTTTTAAAAAGAGCTCGGTGGCTACTGCCTGACCGCTGAATTTTCGGCGGTCGGCGATCGTTAAATAAGTCCAAGACGGTCTTTTGTTTCTTCCCATTATACCATCCTCCTTTTTCGTTTTTGCAGCCAATACTCAAGTTAATTTTTTTTCCGCTAAAAGTCAAGGAGCTAAGGCGCATTCCGCCAAATCGCACCGCAACATTATATCGCCATCTAAATCCGTCCGCCAAACGTCCAAGCCCTTAAGCCGCTCCAAGGTTTCGTTGCTCGGGTGGCCATAACGGTTATTCCTTCCCGCTTGGATTACGGCGGCTCGCGGCGCCACGGCCGCCAAAAAATTCTCGCCGGTAGAGGTCTTGCTACCGTGATGGCCGACGACTAATATATCCGCCCGCAAATCAACGCCGGCGAAAATCAAAGAATTTTCCGCCGTTTTTTCCGCGTCGCCGGTAAATAAAATTTCGTTTTCTCCGTAAATGATTTTGCCGACAACGGAAGTCCTGTTCGTGTCGTCGCCGAAATCCTGGCCGGCAATCTGGCCAAGCGGATATAAAATATCTATTTTCAAATTGTCGGCAATTTTTACCGTCTGCCCGGCCCGCGCGAAAACTACGGGGACGTTCTTCTGTTTTATCAAATTATTCCATTCCCGATATTCGGCGGAGTCGTCCAAAATGCCAGTTTCCAAAATTTCTCCGACCTCATAACGCTTCAAAACTTCTACCAAACCGCTCAAATGGTCGCTGTCCGGATGGGTTAAAATCAGCAATTCGATTTTTTCGTCAAACAAAGGCAAGGTCCGGCCCAGTTTGGCCAAAATCGCGTCCGACGGCCCGCCATCAATCAAAACCTGGTTCTGGTTTGGCGCGCTGATTAAAATCGCGCTCCCTTGGCCAATGTCAAAAAAATCTATTCTTGTTTTTTCTTCCGGCGCTGCCTCCAAGATCCGCCACCAAACAAAAACCGCGGTCAGCGCCAAAACCGCCAAAAGCAACCAAACAAAATTATTTTTTATTTTCGGCCACATAATTTAACTTTTCTGCCTCTTTTATAATAACGGATTTCCCGAAAAATAAAAAAAGGCCCCAAGCAGTTTTAAAATTCGAGGAGGCGCTGCGTTTTCTTTTGCCCTTTTATCTGATATAACTACATTAAGGTGGAACAAAAGAATCCTCGCCTAACACCGAATATCGGGAAAATTGTTCGGCTCGCAATTTTCGCAAATTGCCTTCGCTACGCTTCGGCAACTTCCGATATTCGGATACGTTATCGGAAACATTGCTCTTTAAAACAGGTATTTTTCAGGAAGCTTGAAAACAATAAACTTAAAGGAGGTAACTACAAATGAGTCGAAAATGGGCAGTTCATCACATTATCACTGGCGTAACGGAGAAGATGAAAAAAGTACTGCCAAAGGGACTACGATGCGCCAACGACAAAATCAAGGTGCCAGAATGGCCGCATCCGCTAAATGACAAATTTTACAAATGGTGCTTGAAATTCGGCATCGGCAGCGGCTTTTCATTGTAGTTTTCAAAATACGGGGAGACGACAATTCGTCTCCCCGCTTCCTAAAAATAATTGGACGCAAACCCTTCTCAGACAGGGTTTTTTATTTTCTTATTAAACCGACAAATCAGCCAAATCAAAACCGCATAATATATTCCCCCGCTCAGCCAAGTCCATTTAAAGCTCACGGCTGCCAGCGGAATTTTGGCCAAAAGTTCAATAACTTTTATTTCGTAAGTTAAAAAAAGCCAGCTGAGCCAACCGAAAATCTGGCCTAAGGGCAAAAACAGCAATCCGGCCAAAGCGGCCAAAAAACCAAAAAGCATGGTGATAGGGATTACCGGCAAAACCAGCAAATTGGCCAAGGGTGAAATTAAAGAAAGCTGGCCGAAATTAACGACCAACAGCGGCAAAACCGCAATTTGCGCCGATAGCGTGGCGACCAGTATCAGTTTTACCGACTTGTCTGATTTAACAAACGCTCCGATGCTGCCCGGCAAAGAAAAATCGTCTTTATCCGCCTCCAGCCATTTTTGCAAAATCGGCGAAATATAAACGAGCCCGAGCGTCGCGGCAAAAGACAACTGAAAGCCAACATCCCAAACCAAAACTTTCGGATTTATAAAAATCATCAGCGCGCCGGCGAAAACGAGTGCATTTTTAATTTGATAAAGCCGTCCGGCCTGTTGCGCCAACAGAATTAAAATTCCCATTACCGCCGCCCGGACGACCGAAGCGCCGGCGCCGACCATCAGCACGAACAGAATTATTATCGCCACCGAAATCCAAAAAGAAACTTGCCGCCGCACCATAAAAAAATTGAACAACGACATCAGCGCCACGGCGATAATGGTAATGTTAAATCCGGACAAAGCGATGATGTGCGTGGTGCCGGTGCGGGAAAAAGCCGCCATCAAATCTTCCGGCAATCCCCGCTTTTCACCTAACAGCAACCCGCCAAGCAACGCCGCCTGGGGCTCTTTTAAAATCCGGCTGACGGAATCTTTAAACTTGTTTTTAACTTTCAAAAGATTCGCCATGAGCCAATGGCCTTGGTTTTGCGCCAAAATTTTTATTTCCGGATAATAAACAATTGAATAAATATCGTCTTTGGCCAAGTATTTTTGGTAATCAAAGTCTTCGTCGCTTGACGGCGTTTTCAGCTGGCCGGCAATTTCCAGCTTGTCGCCATAATGGTAAGCCGGGTATTTTTTAGCCACGACTAAAATTTTCCCTTCGCCCGGCGATTGCGCGGCTACGACATATTTCGCGTTATCTGAACGGACATCTGGCTCTTCCACCACCTCTCCAGCTAAAACTGTTTTTTCTTTATCGTTAAAATGTTTAATGGAATTAATAACATCATCGACCGCCGCATAACGCCAGGCGCCGCCAACCAAAAAAACCAAACAAAAGCCCACGGTCACCGCCTTGTGCCAACGGGCCCAGCATAACGCCACCGCCATCACTCCCAAAATTAAAATCCCCAGCCAGAAAAGCCGGGGCAAACCAAACAAGGACTGGATAAAAATGCCGAAAATGAAAGACAGGCAAAAAGCAAGAAAAACTTTGGATTTGGTCATTCTTGACTGCTCAGACATGACGGCCAACCGCCAGGTTTAATCTTTTATTGGTTGGCGGCTAATGGCTATTAGTTATTCCCTAATTCCGCATTCGCCAAAAAAAACCTCTAGGGATTTTTTCAAATTTACCAATCTTTCCCATTCCATCGGAGATTCTTTCTCAAAAGCGGCGTCCAAAGTTTTTATCGGCCGGAATTGCTGAAGGTAATATTTTTTGCTCCCTTGCAGCCAGCGGCCGATGCTTAAAATATCTTCGTCCGAATGCAGCGCCGGCAAAATCGTTGTCCGAAACTCGTAATCCGGCGCCTGGCGCGTTAATTCCACGCTACGCTGAATATTCGCCAAACTGACGTCCCGGCCGACAACTTTCCCGTAATTTTCCAAAGCAGTTTTTATGTCCATCGCCACGTAATCAACCAGTTTCTCCGCCAGAAATTTTTCCAGCAAATCCGGGTTGGTACCGTTAGTATCCAGCTTGACCAAAAATCCCAGATCTTTGATTTTTCTGATAAATTTTTCCAAATCCGGCTGAATCGTCGGTTCGCCGCCGGTGATACAAACGGCTTCCAGTTTTTCCCGACGGCTGTCCAAAAAATCAAAAAATTCTTTTTCCGGCACTCGCGGCTGTTCCTTGATTTTTTTCGCATCAACCAACTCCGGATTGTGGCAAAAAGGGCAAGAAAAATTACAGCCGACCGTAAAAACGGTGGCTGCTAATTTTCCCGGGTAATCAATCAAAGTCAGTTTTTGGAGGCCGCCCAGCACCATACCAGAATGTTTTTATTTTCTAACGGTCTAATTTCTACTACCTGGTCATACGCTAACCGGAACTCTTTCTTTTGGTTTGCTCTCTTTAACTTTGAAAACCCGCCGGTCTTTAAATTCTTCCTGCTTGCCCGGATGCCACTGCTGGACCGGCCGGATATAGCCGACGATGCGCGAATAGACTTCGCACGGTTGCTCAATGAGGCACTTGGGGCAAGTAAAATGCTCGCCGGCCAGATACCCGTGATTGGGGCAAATGCTGAAAGTCGGCGTAAAGGTCATATAAGGCAACTGGTATTTTGTGAATATTTTTTTCAAAAGATTCTTTATGGTTTCCGACTGATAAATCCGCTCGCCCAAGAAAGCGTGAAAAACCGTGCCGCCGGTGTATTTCGACTGCAAATCATCCTGCAAATCCAAGGCGTCAAAAACGTCGTTGGTAAAACCCACTGGCAATTGCGAAGAATTAGTGTAATAAACTTCTTTGTCGCCGGCGGTGATAATATCCGGATATTTGGCCTTGTCCATTTTTGCCAAACGGTAACTCGTTCCTTCGGCCGGCGTCGCTTCCAAATTATAAAGATTGCCGGTTTCTTCCTGGTATTTGACGAGTTTGTCGCGCATAAAATCAAGCACTTCGCCGGCGAATTTCTGGCCTTCGCGCGAAGTGATGTCTTTATCGATAAAATTAAGCAGCATTTCGTTCATACCAACCAAACCGATTGTTGAAAAATGATTATGCCAGCAACTACCGCGCATTTTTTTGATTGATTCCAAATAATGCCGCGAGTAAGGATACAATCCTTTTTCGATAAAATTATCCAGAGTTTTGCGTTTGATTTCCAAACTGATTTTCGCCAGTTCCATTATCCTTTCCAAGCGGACAAAAAAATCTTTTTTGGTTTTCGCCAAATAGCCTATCCGCGGCAAATTAACTGTAACCACGCCGATTGAACCGGTCAACGGATACGCTCCGAAAAGCCCGCCGCCGCGCTTATAAAGCTCGCGGTTATCCAGCCGCAACCGGCAACACATAGACCGGGCATCATCCGGATTCATGTCCGAATTGATAAAATTAGCGAAATAAGGCACGCCGTACTTAGCGGTCATTTCCCAAATGCCCGCTAAAGCGGAATTGTCCCAGTCAAAATCCTTAGTGATGTTATAAGTGGGAATCGGAAAAGTAAAAACCCGCCCCTTGGCGTCGCCTTCAGCCATCACTTCGGAAAACGCACGGTTAAAAACGTTTATCTCCTCCTGAAATTCGCCGTAAGTTTCCTTCTGCGCCGCGCCGCCTATAATTACCGGCTGATGCGCCAAGTTGGCCGGCGGTCGCAAATCCAAAGTCACGTTCAGAAAAGGCGTCTGGAAACCCACGCGGGTAGGAATGGCGCAATTAAAAATGAATTCTTGAATGGCCTGTTTAACTTGCTGGTAATTCAGCGAATCGTATCGGATGAAAGGCGCTAACAGCGTGTCGAAATTGCTGACCGCCTGCGCGCCGGCCGATTCGCCCTGCAAAGTGTAAAAAAAGTTAACGAGCTGCCCCAAGGCGGTCTTTAAGTGCTTGGCTGGCTTTGATTCAACTTTAGAAGCTACGCCGCCGAAACCGCGGTTCAGCAAATCGTACAAATCCCAACCGCAGCAATACGGCCCCAAAAAATCCAAATTATGGAGATGGAAATCTCCGCTCTGCGCCGCTTCCCTGATTTCTTTGGTGTAAATTTTATTCAGCCAATATTTTTTACTGACGGCCGAAGTAACGTAATGGTGCAAACCCTGCAAAGAATAAGCCATGTTGGCGTTTTCTTTCACTTGCCAATCCAGCTCTTGAATATATTTGTCCACCATTTCTACCGTCTCGTCCAAGGCGCTTTGCGCTTCGCGGATGCGCCGGCGCTGCTCCCGATAAAGGATGTAAGCCCGCGCCGTTTCCACCAAATTTTCCAAAATTAAAACCTCCTCAACGATATCTTGGATTTCTTCCACTTTGGGAATTTCGTTTTTCTTAAAACGTCTGTTGAGAAGGCTAACGACCCTGTTGGTGACGCGCCGGGCGGTTGGCCCATTTCCTTGACCGGCAGCAGTAACGGCCTTGTGAACCGCTTTTTCGATTTTGACTTTGTCAAAATCGACAATGCGGCCATCGCGTTTTTGGATTTTTTCAAATTTACAGATTAAACCTTTTTTCATGGCAGCGCGACATGATTATTAATTTATTGATTGGTCAAAATTTAACGTAAAAAAAACAAATCACACTTCCCCTCCAAAAGTTGCGGTGTGATTTTTGGGATTTTTAAGTCCGGACTACTTCTATTTTAAAGCATAAAAAAATCCTGTCAACAGGCAAAATAAAAAAACAAAAACCCTTCCGTTAAAAACGGAAGGGTTTCCAGAAATGTCCTGTTTTTTTCTTTTTTTGCTCTTTTCCAAACAAACGCGGGCTTGCCCGCCAAAATCAAATCTTATTTTTTCTTTATTTCATTTTCTTCCGGATGAAAGCGGGTATGTCCCATTCCTCGTCAGCGCCGCCGACAGAACTGACCTGACCGGAAAAAGAAGATTTCTTGCCGGCGCCAATCGGAATTTCCTGCCGGGCGGTTTCTGGCTTGCTAACTTCAATCTTATCCCGATGCAAGGGCATTTCGCCAAAACCGGCGGCAATAACCGTAACTTTTATTTCGCCTTTCTTCAAAGTGTTGTCGGTCACCGCGCCGAAAATAACTTTCGCCTGCGGGTCAATGGATTCAGTAATAATTTTCGCCGCTTCGTTTATCTCCACCATCGTCATATCCAGCCCACCGGAAACATTAAAGATGACTCCTTTGGCGCCGTCAATGGAAACTTCAAGCAAAGGAGAGTTAATGGCGGTTTTGGCCGCTTCGATGGCGCGGTTGTCGCCTTGCGCCCGACCGATACCCATCAAAGCCGAACCGGCTCCCGACATCACGGTCTTCAAATCGGCAAAATCAACGTTAATCAAACCGGGCGTAACGATAATGTCGGAAATGCCCTGAACAGCCTGACGCAAAACGTCGTCTACGATTTTAAAAGCGTCCATCAAAGACGTGTTCTTATCAACGGTTTGCATCAGCTTATCGTTGGGAATGGTAATCAAAGTATCCACTTTCTCCTGCAAACGAGACAGCCCGCCTTCCGCCAACCGCCAACGCTGCGCTCCTTCAAAAGAAAAAGGCTTGGTGACCACCCCGACGGTCAGCGCGCCGACTTCTTTGGCGGCTTCCGCCACAATCGGACCGGCGCCGGTGCCCACACCTCCGCCCAGCCCGTAAGTCACGAAAACCAAATCTGCGCCTTTTAAGACCTCGTGGATTTCATCGCGGTTTTCCTCAGCCGCCTGCCGGCCGATATCCGGATTCATTCCCGCACCTAAACCCTTAGTCAGATTTTTGCCGATTAAAAGTTTCTGGGGCACGGAACAATGGTGCAAATCCTGCGCATCGGCATTGATGGCAATCAGCTCCACTCCCTGGATTTTACATTCGTTCATCCGCGAAACTACATTCCCTCCCCCTCCACCGACGCCCACCACCTTAATTTTGGCGAACGTCTCCATATCCGGTTTAATTTGGGCCATAGAATTATGTAAAAATTAAAAATATTCAGAGAAAGCGATAATATTCTGTTATATCACCGCCGAAAGCCGGCTGTCAATAGCTAAAAATTTAGGGCATAAAACCCCTAAACCACTTCTTAATTTGGTTGACGGAAATACTTATGGGCAATAAATCTTTAAACGATTCGCCGCCTTCCGACAGATTTTCTTCTTGCAGCGCCGAAACTATCAGCCCGCCAACGGTAGCTAAAGCCGGATCGTCTATTTCTTCCACGACTCCTTCCAAATCATGGACGCTGCCCAACTGCACCGGTAATTTTAATTTTTCTTTTACTAATTCGGCCAAGCCGCGCATTTTGGCACCGCCGCCGATCAGAACCACACCGGCCGGCAAAAGTCCGGCGCGGTCGATTTTTTTCAATTCTTTATTGACTAAATCCAAAATTTCGCTGGCCCGGGCTTCAATAATCTCTGCCACTTGGTGGCGAGCCACCTGGCCTTCTTCTTCACCCATTTTCCCCAAATCAATCATTTCCTTTTTACCGATGCCGCCCGGCAGAGTTGAACCGTATTCTATTTTTATTTTTTCCGCTACGTCAACGGAAGTACGCAAGCCGATGGCGATATCATTGGTAATATGGGCGCTACCCACCGGCAAAATTTGGCAATGCAAAATATCGCCTTCTTCAAAAACCGCCATACCGGTAGTACCGCCGCCGAAATCAAGAACCAAAACTCCCAGTTCTTTCTGGCGCTTGCTCAGCACCGCGTGGCTGGCGGCCCAAATCGTCAAAATTATGCCGTCAATATCCAATCCCGCTTCCTTAACGCTTTTAGTCAGATTTTTGATAAACGGCGCCGAGCCTTCAATGATTAAAGCATCTAATTCCAAACGAACGCCCTGCATGCCCACTGGATTTTTTATGGCCTCTTGGCCGTCAACGTTAAAACGCCGAGGCAAACAATGCATAATTTCCCGGTTCAAAGCCAGAGATACTGTTTTGGCGGCCTGCAGCGCCCGCTCCTTGTCTTCTTCGGAAATTTGGCCGTCAGCCCGCGAAACCGCTATCGCTCCTTTGCTATTCCGGCATAAAATATGAGAACCGCCAATACCGACAAAAGCGTGCTCTATCGGCACACCCGCCACCCGTTCCGCCTGCTGGACAGCTTCTTTGATGTTTTTAGCCACTTCGTCAATGTCCACTACTGTTCCCTTGCGCACGCCGCCGGTAGGCACCCGGCTCACGGCTAAAACTTGCGGCATCAAACTGCCTTCCTTTTTCTGTGCCACCGCCACTCTAATCTGGCAAGTGCCGACATCCAAACCGACAATGACTTTTTCACGAGACATTGAACTAAAATAAGAATAAATTGCTTAAAGCGCGTTCAGGATTTTTTCCTCCACAGCGGCCATCATCTTGGCTTCTTTTAGCGTTTTATGGTCGTAATGCCGCAAGTGAACTATACCATGGACAAATAGTCGGGTCAATTCGCTATTTAACGGGGTTTTTTGCGCTTTCGCCTGTTTGGCGGCTTGCGGCAGACAGATTACGATTTCATCCAAACCTTCAAAACTCAACACATCGGTTACGCTGTTTTTACCCCGATATCTTTTGTTTAAATTCTTCATTCGCGCCTCGCCGACTATAACCAAACTGACATCTGTTAATTTTTTTCCATCCAAAAAAGCGGCTGCCTTATCGGCTATTTTTTTTAACTTTCTCTCGCTAACCTTGCTTTTGGTAAAATTGGCTATTTCCATTAATTGCCTAATTCTTCCCTGACAATTTTGTTAACCAGGTTACCATCCGCCTTGCCCTTGGTTTGCGGCGCCAATATTTTCATTACTTTACCCAAATCAGCTGTTCCCGCAGCGTCGCTGCTGGTTATCGCTTCTTTAACCATCTTTCTTATTTTGTCTTCGCTCAATTGTTCCGGCAAATAAACCGCCAGAATTTTAAGTTCCGCTTCTTCCTGCGACGCCAATTCCGCCCGACCGCCGGTTTTATATTGGTCAATGGAATCCCTCCGGCGCTTGGCTTCAGCAGAGATAACTGCCAAAGTTTCTTCGTCCGTCAATTGAACTTGCTTTTCCAGCTCCTCAGCGGAAATTCCGGCCTTATTAAGCTTGGCCCTTTTTTCCAATTCCTTGTTTTTTATTGCCGAATTAAGCATGCGCAAAACCGACACTTTCTTTTCTTCTTTGGCTTTGAAAGCATCCTTAAAATCTTGGTTGATTTTTTCCTTTAGGGCCATGTTTTATTTATTAATTTTTATTTTTTCCTTGGGAATCAATTGCCCTTCTTCCAAAAGGCCGGCTTTCATCATATCCTTACGCAATGCCCGCAATTGTTCCCGCCGCAAAGCGGACAAACGGACCTGCCTTTTAGTTTTCTTTTTATTGTGGAAACGGCCTTTGCGCGCGGCCAACAAAACCCTGCTCTGTTGCACCCGACGGGTAAACCGCCGCAAAAGCGACCCTACTGGTTCTCTTTCTTTTCGTCTGACTTCTACTGCCATTTGAAACACCTCTCTTTCTAAGTTTAATTAATTGGTTTAATGTTTTCCGACAATTTCGCTCCGCCCAAAAGATGCAGATGCACATGCGGCACTTCTTGTCCGCCGTCGCGCCCGACGCGCAACAAAAGCTTATAGCCGCCGGCAGCCGTGCCTAATTTTTCAGCTAAATTTTTTGCCGCCATAATCATCCGGCCAGCCAGCGCTTCGTGTTTTTCTTTAAAATCAGCAACTGATTCAATGTGTTCCTTGGGAACAATCAAAACATGAATTGGCGCGATGGGTTGCTTGTCTTTAAAAGCGGCTACCAAATCGTCTTCGTATAAAAAATCGACTGGAATCTCGCGGCGAATAATTTTACAAAAAATACAATCGGCCATTTTTATTGCTTTTTAAGCCTTTTTTTCAGTTCGTCAACTGCCTTTTCTTGCAGCACGACTTCCTGCACGCCCGTCGCCATATCGCGAATGATTACCGTGCCTTCCAGCGCTTCTTGCTGGCCTAAAATCAACGCCAGTTTTACTTTCAAATAATCGGCTATTTTCAACTGGGCTTTAATAGAATCCCGGCTCAACGATTCAGCCGCGGAAATTCCCGCCTGGCGCAAATTTTCAAAAAGCTTTAAGCTTTTCTTTTTGCCCGCGTTGCCTAATTGCACCAAAAAAACCTTGGGAGCCGGTTCGGCAATGGCCTTCGTCTGCTCTTTTTTCATCAGATAAACTATCCGGTCTATGCCCAAAGCCGCTCCGACCGCCGGTGTCGGTTTGCCGCCTAGTTCTTTTATCAAGCCGTCGTAGCGGCCGCCGCCACCCAAGGCCATAGGCAACAAAACTCCTTCTTCTTCCCAAAAAATTTCAAAAATCGTTTTGGTATAATAATCCAAACCCCGCACTAAGGAGTTATTTAAAAAATAAGGGATCTCCAGCTCATCCAAAAAATCAAGCACTTCTTTGAAATGCTTACGGCAGTCGTCGCAAAGATAATCCACCAACGCCGGCGCCTGCGATTTTATCGGCTGGCATTTTTCTTCTTTGCAATCTAGCAACCGCAAAGGATTTTCTTTCATTCTCTTTTGGCAATCCGGACAGATTTTATTTTTGCGCCAGCGGTAATAATCAAGCAAGGCCCGACGGAAAGCCGAACGGCACTGTGGGCAGCCAAGACTGTTAATCTGGATACTGATTTTTTTCAATCCCAAATTTTTCAACAGAACAAAGCACCATTGGATGATTTGCGCGTCCATTACCGATTCGCTGGCGCCGATTATTTCCAATCCAAATTGGTAGAACTGCCGGAAACGCCCGGCCTGCGGATGCTCATAGCGGAACATCGGCCCTTCGTAATAAAGTTTCAGCGGCTGAGGCAAGTTCATCAAGCCATTTTCCAAGTAAGCGCGGATCACGCCCGGCGTGCCTTCGGGCCGCAAAGCCAGATTGTCGCCACCGGCGGTTTTCAAAAAATACATCTGTTTCGTTACGATATCAGTGCTGGCGCCGGTCCCCCGGACAAATAATTCCGTATCTTCCAACAAAGGCAATTCTATTTTTTGAAAACCGTAACTCTGCGCCAAATCATCGGCGGCTTTATAAAATTTTTGCCACCAGGGCTGTTCCTGGGGCAAAATATCACGCAGGCCTTTAGGCGCCTGCCAAGCTTTTATTTTCTTTTTTTTGGTTATCTTCATATAAGTCTTATTGACTGAAACTGTATTGGGGACTAATCAGCCAGTCGGCATCCTGCGGCGGCCAAGCACGCAGCAACGCGCGGCCGACAATGTTGTTTTCCGGCAAAATTCCCCAGCGCCGCGAATCAAAAGACGATTCCCGATTATCGCCCAAAACGAAATAATCGTCTTCGCCCAAAACCGTTTTCGCGTCACCATAAGTCATCGCTTCTCTGGTCAAATAAGACGATTCGTCAAGAATAAAACCTTCCGGATTATCTTGATTATAAATTTTAACCCACCCGTCGTTGATTTCCACAGTTTCTCCCGGCAAACCGATTAAACGCTTAATGTAAAATTGTTTCGGGTCAAGCGGATAACGGAAAATAACCACCTCTCCCCGCTGGGGCTCGCGCAAACGGTAAGACAGTTCGTCAATGATTAAATACTGCCCGTCCTGGAAACTCGGCTCCATGGAAGCGCCTTTGACAAAAAAGGGCTGAAACAAAAAATAGCGGACCGGTATGACTATCGCCAGCGTCACGGCCGCGATTTTAATCGTTTCCCAAAGGAATAACCAGAAATTACGCATAAAAGAGGATAAGGTTAAAATTTAGTAATCCTATAATAAACCAATTTTCATTTTGGCGCAAGAGGCATTTTCTTGCTATTTTTGCTATAATGAAACTGCCATGAATTTTCACCGTTTTTGGAAATTAGTTCCCCTGGCGTTAGCTTTTGGTTTTATTACTTTACTGGTAATATTTTGGCCAAAACTTAACCAACCGCGAATCGTTGAAATTAAAAAATCTATTCTAGAAGCTACCGCCCAAAAACTGCCGATAGCGTGGCAGCCAAATGGCGCTTCTTCGCCACTTGTTAATTTTTTACTGTTGGGCGCTCCGGGCGAAGGTTGGGACGCACCGGACCTAACCGACACCATTCTGATTGCCCGCTTTGACCAAGCCACCGACCGCATTTATCTTTTTTCCCTGCCGCGCGACTTATTGGTAAAAATACCAAACCAAGACGCTTGGACGAAAATCAACGCACTGTACGCTTACTATAAAAATCTCAAAGGCCAAGAATTTGATGCCTTGAAACAAACCGTCCAGGAAATCACCGGCCTGGAAATCAATAATTATATCTTTATTGATCTGGCGCTGGTCAAACAAGTTGTTGACTTGCTGGATGGCGTCAACATTCTGGTTACCAAAGACATTTACGATACCGCTTATCCCGGACCTAATCATAGTTTTGAAACGTTTGAAATAAAAACCGGCTGGCGATATTTGGACGGCGCCACGGCACTGAAGTACATCCGCTCACGCCAAAGCACTAGCGATTTTGACCGCGTGACCAGGCAACAACAAGTTTTGCAGGCCCTTAAACAAAAAGCTTTAACGCTGAACTTCTGGGATATCGGCACTTTCCTGAACCTTTACCAGGAATTTTCCCGCCACGTAAAAACCGATTTGTCCTTGTTGCAAATGGGAAATTTTTGGCAGCAAGTCAAAAACGTTTCCGGCCAAAACGTAATTCGCCAGGAAATCAGCCCTTCGGAATTTTTAGTCAGCCGCCAAATGGTTTTAGGGCAAGATACGGCTTCGGTTTTAATTCCGCGGGCCGGCCAAGGCAATTACGAAGAAATAAAAAAATACATCCAAGAATCAATTCGATAATAAAAATTATGAAACTGATTGTCGGTTTGGGCAACCCCGGCCCAAAATATCTTAATACCCGCCATAATTTCGGCTTTATGGCGCTAAATTATTTCCAGGATTCTACCGGTGCCTTTGCCGACTGGCTAGCCAACGATAGCTTCAAGTCAATTATCAGCGAAGGCGAACTGAACGAGGAAAAAGTTTTTCTGGTAAAACCGCAAACGATGATGAACGCTTCCGGCGAAGCTATCCGGCTTCTGGCTGATTTTTACCAAAAACCCTTAAACGATTTAATAGTCGTTCACGATGACTTGGATTTGACTCTGGGCACACTACGCGTCAGTTTTGACGCTTCGGCCGCCGGCCACAAAGGCGTTTCTTCTGTCATTAACTGTCTGGGTGGCCAAAAATTTGTCCGGGTCCGCCTGGGGATAAAACCGCCGCAAACTCAAGAAAAACAACTTCTATCTTTCCGGCTCCCGGAAACGGCGGAGAAATTCGTGCTCCAAAAATTTTCCGGCCAGGAAGAACCTTTGGTTAAAAAAACCCTAGAACAAGCCCAAAAAGCCCTGCTCGTTTTATTAAAAGACGGACTGGAAACAGCGCAAAACCAATTTAATTGAAATTTACCCTGAAAAACAAAACCCTTCGCAATAATTTACGAAGGGTTTTGTTTTTCGTTTTGTCCGTTATCCTACCTACGAGCGCCAGGAATAGTCCACATAAGCGGACCCTCCTGATGCCGCCGCTAAAAAGCGGCGACCCCCGACCTGGCGTCGGAGCTTGCGGTTAATCGCTCGAGTCTAGGAGGGATTGGCCCGAACTTTCACCACTCGCAGATAGGACAACGAACAAAAATCAGTAATTCTTTTAGAATACTATACTATAGAACCGCTAATCTACTCTGTCAAGAAAAAAGCTCGCGGTATTATTATGGAAAAAACCAGCCGAAACTTCAAGGAAACAAAAACATATTTGGCGCGGAGAAAAGAAAAATGATATAGTGGTTTTATGACGCACCCGCACGCCAAATATTTTCACGCTTTTAATTTGTTCAACGAACGCATCGGCCCCATGCGGTTTAAAAAACTGCTGGGGTATTTTGGTTCGCTGGAACAGGCATGGCAAAACGGCCAATCGGCTGATTTCATTACCGCTGGCTTGGAAGAAAATCTGGCGCAGGAAATCATTTTGCGCCGGCCGCAAATAAATCTGGAAGCTGAATTGGCTTCTTTAACAAAACAAAACATCGGCATTATGACCATCTTAGACGAAAATTACCCGAAGATTTTAAAAGAGATTTACGACCCGCCATATATAATGTATATAAAAGGGCAACTTAAACCGGAAGACGAATTCGCGCTGGCCGTCGTCGGTACGCGCCACGTTTCGCCTTACGGCCAGCAGGCCGCTGCGCATTTGGCCGCCGACTTGGCGCAAGCGGGACTGACTATCGTTTCCGGTTTGGCACGGGGCGTAGACACTTTGGCGCACCTGGCTGCCGTCAACCAAAGGAAAAGAACGATAGCCGTCGTCGGCTCGTCACTTGACGGCCAAAGCTTATTCCCGCCGGCCAATCGCCGGCTGGCCGAACAAGTCGCCCAAAACGGCGCCGTGCTTTCTGAATACCCGCTTGGCTCTTTCGCCCTAAAACACCATTTTCCCGCCCGCAACAGGATAATCAGCGGCTTGTCACTGGGCACGCTGGTAATTGAAGCGCCGGAAAAATCCGGCGCGCTACTGACCGCCAACCATGCTTTAGTGCAAAACCGAGAAGTTTTTGCCGTCCCCGGTTCAATCTATAACGCCAATTCAGCCGGTCCAAATTCTTTAATAAAAATGGGCGCAAAGATGACAGTCAACGCCCAAGATGTTCTGGAAGAATTGAACCTTAAAAACTTGGCGCAAAACATCGTTTCTCGGCAGCTAGCCGCCGATACGCCGGAAGAAGAAATTATTTTGAAAAACCTCTCGCACGATCCGCTGCCGATTGACAAAATAATCCATTTGACTAAACTGGACACGGCCCAAGCCAACGCCACGCTAAGCTTGATGGAAATGAAAGGAATGGTAAAAAACGTCGGCGGCATGCAATATGTTTTGGCTCGCTAACGAGCTAAAACTAAAATCAAAATTCAAAAGTCAAAATGCAAAATTTTGGTGTCGCTTCGCGACAAAATTAAAACAAATCCCGCGTAGCGGGATACCTAAATTTTGAACTTTGATTTTTACATTTTTATGAATCTCGTTATCGTCGAATCCCCCACGAAAGCCAAAACAATCCAGCGATTCTTGCCGGCTGGTTTCACCGTAAAATCTTCTTACGGCCATGTGCGCGACTTGCCCAAAAAAAATTTGGGCGTAGATACGGCCAATAATTTTGAGCCGAAATATGTCGTGCCGCTGTTGGCGCGCAAACGCCTAGGTGAAATAAAAAAGGTCCTGCCAAAAGCCGAAAAAATAATTCTAGCCAGCGACGAAGACCGCGAAGGAGAAGCGATTGCCTGGCACCTGACCCAGGCGTTGAAAATCAAACCGGAAGAAACGGAACGCATCGTCTTCCACGAAATCACCAAATCGGCGATTGCCGCCGCCCTGAAGAATCCGCGACAGATTGACATGAATCTGGTAAACGCCCAGCAGGCCCGCCGGATTTTGGACCGGCTGGTCGGCTACGAACTCTCGCCTTTTTTATGGCGCAAAGTGGCCAAAGGGCTTTCCGCCGGCCGGGTGCAATCCGTCGCCGTCCGGCTGATTGCAGAACGGGAAAGGGAAATTCAGGCCTTTAAGCCAGAAGAATATTGGAGCATTGAAGCGCTATTCGGCAAAAAGTCGTCTGAAGAATTTTCAGCGCAGCTGATTAAAAAGAACGGCGAAACAGTCCCTAAACCCGGGATAAAAACCCAGGCCGAGGCGGAAAAAATCGCCGCCGACCTGAAAGAAGCCAATTTTGAAATCGCGGCCATAGAAAAAAAAGACGCCCTCAGGCATCCGGCGCCACCCTTCACTACCAGTACCCTTCAGCAAGAAGCCGCCAACAAGCTGCATTTTTCCGCCAAACAAACAATGCAAATCGCCCAACAGCTTTATGAAGGCGTCGCGCTGGGACAAGAAGGCGAAGCCGGCCTAATAACCTATATGCGCACCGATTCTTTAAACTTGGCCTCCGAAGCCGTAACGGCCGCCGCTGATTATATCGCCGAAAAATTCGGCAAAGAATATCTGCCTGATAGCCAACGACTTTATAAAACCAAAAGCAAAGGCGCCCAGGAAGCGCACGAGGCCATCCGGCCAACCGACATCAATCTTGAGCCAGGAAAAATCCAATCTTACCTGACGCCGCAACAATTCAAACTTTACAATTTAATCTGGCGCCGGACTTTGGCTTGCCAGATGGCCGATGCCGTAATTGACACTCTGACAGTTGACGTTGAAGCCGCCAAAAATAAAAATGTTTATATTTTCCGCGCCAACGGTTCACAAATAAAATTTGACGGTTTTTTAAAAATGTACAATGGAAAAATTAAAGAAAATATCCTGCCGCCGCTGGAAGAAAAAGAAAAGTTGGATTTAAAAAAACTGATGCCGGATCAACATTTTACCCAACCGCCGGCGCGCTACAGCGAAGCCTCGCTGATTAAAGCCCTGGAAGCGGAAGGCATTGGCCGACCGTCAACTTACGCGCCGACCATTTCCACCATCCAGGACCGCAATTACGTCCAAAAAAACGCTGACCGGAAATTCGTCCCGACGGAAATTGGTTTTATTGTCAACGACCTGCTGGTGGAACATTTTCCGCAAATCGTGGATATAAAATTTACCGCGCACGTTGAAGAAGACTTTGACGAAATAGCGACTGGGAAAATCGCTTGGACGGAAGCGATAAAAGAATTTTATGAACCGTTCAAAGCCAACCTTGAAAAAAAATACACCCAAGTGAAAAAGCAGAAAAAAGAACCGATAACCACCGACGAAATTTGTCCGCAGTGCGGCGCGAACTTACTTATCCGCACCAGCCGCTTCGGCCAATTTTACGCCTGTTCACAATATCCCAAATGCCGCTATACCAAAAACATCGCCGATCCGAAACAAAATTTGAATATGCCCTGCCCCAAATGCCTGGCCGGCGAAGTGGTTGTCAAAAGAACCAAACGCGGTAAAATATTTTACGGCTGTTCCCGCTGGCCGGAATGCGATTTCGCCTCCTGGGACAAGCCCAACGGACAAAAATGCCCGCTCTGCGGCCAGCCGCTGACGGAAAACAAATACGGCCTAAAGTGCTCAAACAAGGCCTGCGATTTCAAAGAAAAAAACATAAAAAACAACCTTGATGATACCGCCTGAAACTTATATTGAAAAATTAATCGGCTCCTACCAGCAAAATTCAACGGCTAGCGAGTCCGACAAAAAAAAACACAGCGAGTTAATCCGCCGGGCTTTTAATTTTGCCCAACGCGCTCATGATGGGCAAAAACGGCTGTCGGGCGAGGACTATATTTACCATTGCCTAGCGGCAACGGAAATCATTATTGACCTAAAAATAGACTGCCAAACTATTGCCGCCACTCTAATGCACGACGTGCTTGACGGCAAAGATGGCTCTTCGGCCGAATTCTGGGAAAAAGAGCTAAAAAAGGAATTTGACAAAGAAATTATCAATTTAATCAAAGCCGTTACCAAAGTTGGGAAAATCAAATACCGAGGCATTGAACGGGCAGTGGAAAATTTACGGAAAATGTTTTTGGCTACTGCCCAAGATATTCGTGTTGTCTTAATCAAATTGGCTGACCGGCTCAATAATATGCGCACTTTGTCCGCTCAACCGCCAGAAAAACAAAAACGCATCGCTTTGGAAACGCTAGAAATTTTCGCGCCGCTGGCCGATCGGCTGGGCATCGGCAAAATAAAAAGAGAACTAGAAGATTTGTCTTTCCAGTATTTAATGACCGGCGAGTACGCGTGGCTGATTAACCAGGTGAAAGACCAATACGAACAGCGGGAAAAATACCTGGAAAAAATAATTCCGGTAGTCAAGAAGGAACTGCTCAAAGAAGAAATAAAGCCCCTGGAAATCCATTGGCGCGCCAAAAATTATTATAGCTTATACCGCAAACTCAAACGCTACGAAATGAACCTTAACCGCATCTACGATTTAGTGGCACTGCGCATTATCGTGCCGACGATTGAGGACTGCTATGCCACTTTGGGCGTCATTCATAAAACCTGGCGGCCTTTGCCCGGCCGCGTCAAGGATTATATCGCTCTGCCTAAGCCCAACGGCTACCAATCCTTGCACACGACAGTTTTTTGCGACGGCGGCAAGATTACCGAAGTGCAAATCCGTACGCCGCAAATGCATGAAGAAGCGGAACGGGGTATCGCCGCCCACTGGTTCTATTCCGAACAAAAAGGCATCAAAGCCTACTTAAAAAGAATTTTCCGGCAAACACCGCAAAAAGAAATCGCCTGGATAAAACAATTGCAAAAATGGCAAGAAGAAACACAGGAATCGCCGGAAGAATTTATGCGTTCCCTGAAAATAGATTTTTTCAAAGACCGGATTTTCGTTTTCACGCCTAAAGGCGACGTCATCGACCTACCCGAAGGGGCCACGCCGATTGATTTCGCCTACAATATACATTCCGACGTCGGCAACCGTTGCCAAGGAGCAAAAGTGGACGGCCGAATGGTGGCGCTGGACGCAGCGCTGCAAAACGGCCAAGTGGTAGAAATTATCAAAAATAAAAACGCCAAACCCAACCGCGATTGGTTAAAATTCGCGAAAACCAGCCAAGCGCAGAATAAAATACGGCAATGGCTTAATAAAAACCAAAAAGATTTTTGGGACGAGAAAATAAAAAAAGAAGAAACGCCAAAAACAATCCAGCCGAAAACGGTCTTTGCTCCCAGCGCCAAAATTTTGAAGCCGGAAGCGGAGGTGGCCGGCGACCCGAAAATCGCGGCGCAATTAGCCAAATGCTGCCGTCCCCAGCCGCCGGACGCCATCGCCGGTTATATCACCTTAAACCAACGCATTACCGTACACCGGAAGGATTGCAAAAACCTCCAAAAATTAAAAGACCCTTCCCGTTTGGTATCGGCGGTCTGGAAAACAAAAAATTAAAAACTCCGTCCCGCAAAAAGCCAGACGGAGTTTTTCTGTTTTTTATCCATCACCCTTTCAGAAACTTGCCGATGATTCTTTCCAGGTCTTTTTTGTTTTCAAAATCAATAGTGATTTTGCCGCCTACGCCGCTTTTACGTACTAAAACTTTTTGCCCCAAAAAAACCGAAAGCCGCTGAGTCAAATCTCTGACTTCCGGGTCAAATAGCACGCGGCGCTTATGCGCTTGGACGTAAACTTCCCGCGCCCGCTGTTCTGCTTGGCGCACGGACAAATTATTCTGCAGCATTTCTTTAAATAAGGCCTGCTGGGCGGCGAGATTTTTTATGCCGGCGATAGCCCGAGCGTGGCCCTCGGAAATCCTTCCTTCCTTCAAAGCCGTTTGAATTTCCGACGGTAAATTAAGCAAACGCAAGGAATTGGATACGAATTCGCGGCTTTTACCGACTTTTTTAGCAACCTCCTCGTGAGTCAAATCAAATTCTTCAGCCAGTTTCTTAAAAGCCGTTGCCCGGTCAATAGCGTTCAAATCGTCTCTTTGGAGATTCTCCACCAGCGCTAATTCCAGCTTTTGTTGCCGGGTAGCGTCGCGGATAATCGCCGGCACCAAACGCAAACCGCTGATTTTAGCCGCCGCCAGCCGGCGATGACCAGCCACCAGTTGATATTCCACGTCTTGGCCGTTATGGGTTTCTTTAACGTTCTTAGTCACAATCAGCGGCTGCAAAATTCCGTGCTGTTTAATAGAGAAAGCCAGATCCTTAAGCGAACCTTCTTCCATTGAAGAACGGGGCTGAAAAGGATTGTCCTTGATTTTGCCAACTTCAATGTCAAAAACGCTTTCCTTTTTTTCCCGCAACGGCTGGGAAATTTTCGGGTATTCCACTTCTGTCGCTTTCTGCTTCGGAGGAATAAGCGACTGAAGGCCTTTGCCGAGCTTATCCATAAAATTAGTTTTTTTATTTTTTATAAATTGTTTTCTTTATCCAATCTTATCAGCTCTTCCGCCAACTGGCGATAGGCCTGGCCACCCGGCGAACCCGTGTCGTATTGAAAAATAGTTTTGCCGAAGCTGGGCGCTTCAGCCAGTTTTACGCACCGCGGAATTTCCGTGGCAAAAACGTAACCGGGAAAATGAAGACGAACTTCTTTGGCTACTTGGCGAGCAAGCTTGTTACGCTTGTCGTACATCGTCAGCAACGCCCCCTTGATTTTCAAATCCCGCCCCAAATTATCCTGAATCAAATTAATGGTTTTCAACAATTGCCCCAACCCTTCCAAAGCGTAATATTCGCTTTGCACCGGAACAATTACTTCGTCGGCAGCGGTCAAACCGTTAATGGTCAGCAATCCCAGGCTCGGCGGGCAATCTATTAAAATATAATCATAATTGGTGCGCAAATGCTGCAATAGATTATAAAGCCTGAATTCCCGCTCGGGCAGATTGACAAGCTCTATGGCCGCGCCGGCCAAATCAGCGCCCGAAGGCAACAAATCATAACCAAAAAGATTTGTTCTTCTGACGGTTTCCGCCGGATGGATGTCGCCGGCCAAAGTGTGGTAAAGGTTTTTTTCCAGGCTTTCCGGCTCAAAACCCAAACCGCTGGTGGCGTTAGCCTGCGGATCCAAGTCCACCAATAAAACATATTTGCCCAACGCCGCCAAAAAAGCCGCCAGGTTGGTAGCTGTCGTTGTTTTTCCGGTTCCTCCTTTTTGGTTAACCACACTGATTATCTTCGCCATTTGAGTAACGGTTTTCGACTATCTACTTCTATTTTACACTAAAATCTAAATTGACAAAAGAGGGAAATGGCGGCTAAAATTAGTCAACGCCCGAGTGGTGAAATGGTAAACACGTGCGACTCAAAATCGCATGCCGCAAGGCTTGAGAGTTCGAGTCTCTCCTCGGGCACCTTAAAACCCCGCGTTAACGCGGGGTTTTTTAAACCGATAATATTTCCAATAGCTTCTGCTTGTCCACCGGCCCAATGCGGGTGATTTTCGGCTGAGGGCCAGTCAAGTCAAGAACAGTTGACGGTTGGGCAAATTTCAAATCGCCGGCATCCAACACCAAATCCGGCTTTAAATATGTTTTGTCGAAATAATTTATCACTTCGCTTATTTTAGTAGTCGCCGGTTCGCCGGTAAAATTGGCCGAAGTCGCTACATACGGCCGACCCATATTTTCTGCCAACCAGTAAGTCAATTTGTAATCCGGCACGCGCAAACCAATAGTTTGCTTGCCGGCCGACAAAACTTCTGGCAGCTTGGAACGCCGCCACAAAATAACGGTAATGGCTCCCGGCCAAATCACAGAAAGGGCTTTTTCTGTTTTCTTTTCCAAAAAAGCTATTTTTCCCGCCATGGCTATGTCCCGAACCACTACGGCTAGCGGCTTATTGTCAACCCTGTTTTTTATTTTAAAAATTTTTTTAATTGCTTCTTCGTTAGTCGCGTCGCACCCTAAACCATAAACCGTGTCAGTCGGAAAAACCACCGTGCCGCCCGACAACATTGTTTTGGCCGCTTCAATAATCGCTTCTTCAGATTCGCGTAAATTTTCCGGATTAACTTTCAAAATTTTCATTCTAATATTCCTTAAATTTTAAACTAGCTTCCCGCTGGACAATACTAATAATCAACCGCGCCAGACGGTCTGAGTCATGGCGAATCAAAGTCTTGTGGCTGGCCAAATCAGAACCCAAATACTTAGTTCGGGAACCGGTTTTATTCTGGCAATCAAATTTGACGGGCACTTTGTTTTCTTTGGCGTAACGCTTCAAAAGGCGCGGCGGAAACTGGCCTTCGTTAAAAATGACGTAATCCAAGCTACCACCAATATATTTTCCCATTTCTCTGACGAAAGCGCTGACTGACCAATTGTTTGTTTCGCCGAATTTCGTGGTCAGGTTACAAACGAAAATTTTTTTCGCTCGGCTCCATTTCACCGCTTGAGCAATTCCGTTAACTAAAAAATTGGGAACCAAACTGGTGTAAAAATCACCCGGCCCGACAACGATAAAATCCGCTTTTTTAATTACCGCCAGCGCACGGGGGTTGGCTTTAGCAAACGGCTCTAACCAAACTTTTTTGATTTTCAAATTGGCGTCATGGACCGGCCGGTCAATCTGGGTCTGGCCGCGGATTACCTGCCCGTCTTCCAGCCGGGCGCAAAGGTTGACCGAACGCGTGGTCACCGGAATCACTTCGCCATCAATAGCCAAAATTTTAGCGGCTTGTTTTATTGCCTCTTCAAAATTACCGGTAATTTTTTCCAACGCCGTTAAAAAAAGATTGCCGAAACTGTGGCCCTCCAATCCCTTACCGGCTGAAAAACGATAATTGAACAAATCGCGCAAAATCTGGTCTGAACCAGCCAGCGCTACTAGGCACGACCGCACATCTCCCGGCGGCAAAACTCCCAGCTCATCGCGCAAACGGCCGGTGGAACGGCCGTTGTCAGACATATTGACGATGGCGGAAATATTCTTAGTATATTTTTTCAATCCCGACAATACCACGAAACTGCCGGTACCTCCTCCGATAACTACTATCCTTTTCATAGTTTTTAACGGCAAAAACTAAAGTGGCCAATCTTCAACCATTAAAACCTGCTTGGGTCGGCCGGGTATTTCCTGATAGATCGCCTCGGTAACGAAAGGCATAAACGGATGAAGAAGTTTTAAAGAAGAAAGCAGAACCCGCCACAAAATTAGCTGCGCCGTTTTTTTATCGCTCTCGCTAATCGGCTGGCTTATTCTCGGCTTTATGTCCTCGATGTATTTGTCGCAAAATTCATGCCAGAAAAAATGGTAAATTTCCTGCGCCGCTTCGTGAAATTTGTAATTCTCCAGGTCTTTGGTAACTTTAACCACCGTTTTCTTTAACTCCTCCAAAATCCATTTGTCCTTAACGGTTGGCTTGGGTTTTATTTTTTCCGGATTGAAACCTTCGCCCCAATTAGCCAAGGAAAAACGCGCCGCGTTCCAAATTTTATTGGCGAACCTTTTCTGAGCGACAACTTTATCTTCGCTGAAAGGCAAATCGCTGTCAGAAGCGGCGTTAAAAACCAACGCCATACGCAAAGCGTCCGCCCCGTTTTCATCAACCACCGCCAAAGGATTAACCACGTTCCCTTTGGATTTTGACATTTTCTGTCTGTCTTTATCGCGAATTAAACCGTGCAAATAAACCTCTTCAAAAGGCTCTTCCCCCGTGGCATAAACGCCCATCATTATCATGCGCGCTACCCAAAAAAACAAAATATCCCAACCGGTTTCCATAACGGCTGTCGGATAAAACTTTTTGAAATCGCCCGGCTGATTCGCCTTAAGCGTGGCGAAAGGCCATTGGCCGGAAGAAAACCAGGTATCAAAAGTGTCGGTCTCGGGCGTAAATTTTGTTGCCCCGCACTTTGGGCATTTCGCCGGCCGCTCATCAGAAATAACGTAGCAACTCTTTTTGGCTTCACCTTGGCCAAGCGAAGCTTGGCAGTACCAAACTGGTATTTTTATCCCCCAGACAATTTGCCGCGAAATGTTCCAATCGCGAATGTTTTGCATCCAATGCTGGAAGATTTTTTCGTATTTTTTGCTGATGAATTTTACTTTGCCCTTTTTAACCGCTTTCACCGCTTTTTCGGCCAAGGGTTTAATTTTTATAAACCATTGCTCCGAAACCAAAGGCTCAATTACCCGGCCGCATTTATAGCAAACGCCGACTGAATGCCGGTAAGGCTCTTCTTTTTCCAGAAACCCGCGAGCCGTCAAATCAGCCACTACTTTATTTCTCGCTTCTTCGACTTTTAGATTTTGGTAATTTTTTCCGGCCGCCGCCGTCATCCGGCCATCTTGCCCGATAACAGCGATACTTGCCAAATTATGGCGCTGGCCGATTTCAAAATCGGTCGCGTCGTGAGCCGGCGTCACTTTAACCACGCCGGTGCCAAAATCCTTTTCCACGGCTGCGTCCGCGACAATCGTAATTTCCCTGTCGGTTAAAGGCAACTTTGCTTTCCGGTCAATCAAATTCTTGTATCTTTCGTCTTCCGGACTAACCGCCACGGCCGTGTCGCCGAGCATCGTTTCCGGTCGTGTCGTCGCCACGACGACAAACTCTCCGGCATTATCCGCCAACGGATATTTTATATACCACAACTTGTCAATCCGCTCCTCGTATCTAACTTCCAAATCAGAAAGGCCGGTTTGGTGCTTCGGACACCAATTAACAATCCTGGGCCCGCGATAAACCAAACCTTCGTCGTATAATTTTTTAAAAGTTCCATAAACAATTTTTATAATATCCTGATCCAGCGTGAATTTGCCGCGCGACCAATCGCACGAAGCCCCCAACCTTTTCAGCTGATTTTTAGCCACGTCTTTGTTTTCCTGCACGTAATCCCAAATCATTTTATAAAGCGTTTCCCGGTCAAATTGGAAGCGATTCTTCCCTTCTTTTTCCAATTTTTTCTCAAAAACCACCTGCGTTTCAAAACCGGCGTGATCCGCTCCGGGTAACCAAAGAACCGAGTCGCCCCGCATCCGGCGATAACGAATCAAAATGTCTTCCAACGCCGCCATCAAAGCGTGTCCCAAATGCAACGCTTCGTTGGCGTTAGGCGGTGGCATAATGACGCAATACGGCTTTTTCCGCTTCCCGGGCAAATTATCCGGATTAAAAAACCCGCTTTGTTCCCAAAGCTGGTAAATTTCGCCTTCTACCGATTGCGGATTATAAGCCTTTTCCATGGATTCATTCTATCGCCGAAAAACAAAAAAATCCAGCGCCGGGCTGGATTTTTCATCGCTTTTATTCTCTCTCTACTCTATGAAACCGACGGCCTTTTTTACTTCCGTCATCGTCTCGCTGGCAATTTTTTGGGCCTTGGCCGCGCCGTCCCTTAAAATTTCCATTACCTTTTCATCGTCCAAAGCGCCGTATCTTTCCTGAAATGGTTTTAAAAACTTTACCGCTACCTCCGCCAGATCGTTTTTAAAATCGGCGTATCCCTTGCCCTGATACATTTTTTCTACGTCCTTCGTCTCTTTTTTCGCCAACAGAGAATAAATCGTTAACAAATTCGCCAACGCCGGCTTATCGGGTCGAAAAACAATTTCTTTGCCCGAGTCGGTTACCGCCTTTTTTATTTTTTCCCGTATCAAATCCGGCGAATCCGTCAAAGAGATATAGTTATACGCGCTAGAGGCGCTTTTGGACATTTTTTTCTCCGGATCGTCCAAGGCCATAATCCGCGCGCCTGATTTTCTTATCAGCGCCTTAGGAAGCACGAATGTCTCGCCGAAACGGTTATTAAAGCGCTGCGCCAGATCGCGCGCCAGCTCGACATGCTGCGATTGGTCTTCGCCCACCGGCACGGCGCCGGTTTTATAAAGCAAAATATCGGCCGCCATCAAGACCGGATAAGAAAACAGACCCAAATTTACGTCTTTTTTATGTTCCTTGGCTTTTTCCTTATATTGCGTCATCCGTTCCATTTCCGGCAACCGCGCCAAGGTATTCAAAATCCAAGCCAATTCGGCGTGCTCTTTGACGTGGGACTGGACAAAGATAATCGATTTCTCCGGATCCAAGCCGGCGGCCAAATAAATCTTGGTTACCTCTATGGTTTTTTTGAATAATTCTTTCGGGTCTTGCGGCACGGTAATAGCGTGCAAATCCACCACGCAAAAAACGCAGCGGTATTCATCCTGTAATTCCACCCAATTTTTTATCGCGCCCAAATAATTGCCGATATGCAAAACCCCGCTGGGCTGGGCGCCGGAAAAAACCGTTTCCATAAATTTATCTCTTTAGTTTAACTTTTAAATCCTTCTCCAGTTTGGCGAAAATTTTCTCCCGAATTTCCCGAGTTTCCGCCGAAGAAATTTGTTTATCCCGATCCAAATATTCAATCGCCAAAGTCAAACAATTCTGATAAATACCCTTAAACAACAATCTGCTAATCCGCTGGTCAACCGCCAAAATTAATTTATTCATTTCCGGATAGGTCACACTTTCTGGAACGACAAAAGTTAAATCTTCCTTAATGGCGTTGAAAGCGCAGAGCGGCGTGTAAACTTTGTCTCGGCTTGCCTGTTTAGCCAACGCCTCAAAATCAAGCTCCGTGGCTAAAATTCCCCGGCCTAAATCCAAAATTTCAAATTTTGGCGCTTTGGCTGCGCCTAGTTCTTTAAATAGTCCCTCCACCGCTCCTTTGAAAATTACAAAATCAACATTTTTTACCATCAACCCCAGTCTTATCGGCTGGCGCGGCAAGTTACGCCCGTCTTTCAAATAGGTATTGGCCAGTTCGAATACTTTCAACGACTCGCCGTAGCCCTGGTTTTTTTGTAAGACCGCTTCCAGTTGCGGCAACAGCGAAGTTTTTAAATAAGCGAATTCTTCCGAGAGCGCATTAGCTAAAGCCATTGCTTCTTCGCCGGCTTTGTCGTGGCTAGTGGCGGAATTGGTATAACATTCAAAAAATCCCTGCATTCGTAAATAATCTTTCGCTTTGTCTTCCCAATAGAAAATCCGGTCTTCGACCGCCAAAGGAATCTGGCCAATTAACAAATTGTCCGGCAGTTTTTGGTAGCCGTAAAGCCTAATCACCTCTTCGGCTAAATCTTCGGCGATATTAATGTCATCATAACGCCAAGACGGCACTTGCGCCCGGTCCCCTTCAATTTTAAAACCTAAATCCGTCAACGTCTTATCGGCCAAAGATTTATCTATCTCTATTCCTGCCATGGCGCTGATTTTCTCATAATCAATTTCCACGCTCTTGGGCCGGTAATCGGCATTTAAAATATCAATCAGCTCTGAGACAACTTGCGCTCCGGCGTATTCTTTCATCATCGCCACCGCTTCCCAAAGCGCCGGCAAAACTCCTTCCGGGTCAATTCCTTTTTCGAATCGCATGGCCGCTTCGGTCCGATGGCCCAAAGCCATTGACGCTTGACGTATGCGAACCGGATCGTAAACTTGCACGAACAACAATACGTTTTTTGTCTGTTCGTCCACTTCGCTGTTCTTAGCGCCCATAATGCCGCAAAGGTCAATCAGCCGACCGTCGCCGTCCTCAATCACGATGACACCCGCCGGCAAAACCCTTTCTGTTCCGTCCAAAGTGATAATTTTTTCGCCTTTCTTCGATTCCCGCACAACCATTTTTTGCCCCTTGATTTTATCATAATCGAAAGCGTGCATCGGCTGGCCTTTATCAAACATCAGATAATTGGTGATGTCGATGACATTGTTCAAAGCGCGCGTGCCCACCGCTTCCAAACGCCGCTGCATCGATTCCGGCGAAGGTTTGATTTCCACCCCACCCAGAACGATGGCGCAAAAACGCGGCACCAACGACCTGTCTTTTATCTCAACTTTCAATTGGCGCTGGTCAGTCGTTTCGCCACCGTTGAAATTTTTCGGTTCTCGCCATTCGGCCGAAAATCCGGCTCGCGGCAAAATGGCGCGCAGTTCCCGCGCGACGCCCAAAACCGAAAGCGCGTCACCGCGGTTAGTCGTCACTTCTATTTCGTAGTTTTTGTCGCCGCCGGGCAAATCTTCGATTTTTTCCACGCTGAAAGCGCGCAACGACAAAGCGTCCGCCATCTCTTGTGACGAAGCGTTGGTTTTTATATAATCTTTCAGCCAGGAATTCGGCACTAAAATATTCATTTTAAATCAAAAATTTAAAATTGTTCCAAAAATCGCAAATCATTGTTAAACAAATACCTGATATCATCCAGTTGCGTCCCTGATTTCATCATATAGGTTCGTTCCACTCCCCAGCCAAAAGCGAAACCGCTGTAAATCTTCGGGTCAATGCCGCCATACGCCAAAACCTTCGGGTGAACCATTCCCGAACCTCCCAACTCTACCCAGCCGCCTTTGCAAAAACGGCATCCTTTGCCTTGACAAAGGCCGCAAGATACGTCGATTTCAAAACTGGGCTCGGTAAAACGAAAATGATGCGGCCGCAAACGAATTTGCCGGTCGGGGCCGAAAAACCGCTTGGCGAAATAATCCATCGTGCCTTTCAAATGAGTAATATTTATTCCTTTATCCACGGCCAAACCTTCAAACTGGAAAAAAGTCGGGATATGCCGCACGTCTTCTTGCCGTCGGCCGCAACGGGAAACGTTCAGCATGCGAATCGGCAATTGGCCTTTCAGCATTTCATGCACCTGGCCGTTGGAAGTATGAGGCGTAATAACCAAGCGCCCGTGTTTTTTGTCGGCCGGCGCGTCCACGAAAAAAGTTTCCCAGTCGTCCCGTGCCGGATGGCCGGCAGGAATGTTCAATGCCTCAAAAGCAAAGTATTCCCAATCGATTTCCGGATGGCGCACTCGCGTGAAACCCAACGGCTTGAAAATCTCCGTAATTTCCCTAATGGCTTGCGTGATAATATGTAAATGGCCGATCTCCGGCTGCTTGCCGGGCAAACTTTTTAAAAATTCGCTAAGCGGTGTGGTTTTCGAATACTGGGCCACCTTGTCTTTTAGAGCCGCCAAATCGCCCTCCGCTTCTTGTTTGAATTTATTTATCTTCTGCCCCCATTCCTTTTTTTCTTCCGCCGGCAATTTAACCAATTCTTCGATAGCTTTCGCTAATTCTCCTTTGCGGCCGAAAAAACGCAACCGCAATTCTTCCATTTCTTCTTCGGAAGAAATTTTCTGCAGCTGTTCGGAAAAATCTTGTTTTAATTGGTCAAATTCTTTTTTATCCATAAAAATTACGGCGTTAATCTTTTCACGTCGCGCGGAAAAAGAACCGCTTCCTTGACGCTTTTGAGCTCTAGTATCTGCTGGATTAAACGCTCTGATCCTAAGCCCCAGCCGCCGTGAGGCGGTAAGGCGAATTTGAAGGTTTCCAAATAATACTCTAAACCGTCCGGACTAACGCCTTTTTTCTTCATGTTAACCAACAGTTTCTGGTAATCGTGAATGCGCTGGCTACCGGTCGCCAATTCCGTGCCTTTAAAAATCAAATCAAAACCGCAAGTTTCTTCCGGATTATCGGCGCAGGGCGAAGTATAAAAAGGCCGTTCGCTCCAAGGATAATGGGTAATAAAAAGAAAATCCGAGTTAAATTCTTCTTTAGCCCAACGGCCGGCCAGACGTTCGCCTTCCGGATCAATATCGGTTTGGGCCGGAATTTCATATTTGTATTTTTGGACGATAATTTTTTTGATTTCCGCCAGTTTAACACTAGGAATTTTTTCGGGAACTCCGGAAATTTCCAAGTCATACATTTTCAAATATTCCTTACCTTCCCGAGCCAAGCATTCAAATATTTGTTTCAAGATTTTATTCAGCATTGCGGTTACATCGGTAAAATCACTGATAAAACCCATTTCCGCGTCTAATGAAATGTATTCGTTAACGTGCCGGGTGGTAAAATGCGGTTCTGCCCGAAACGCTGGCCCGATTTCGAACACGCGCTCAAAAACGCCCACCATCATTTGCTTGTAAAGTTGGGGGCTTTGGGCGAGATACGCATTCTGGTCAAAATATTTAACTTTGAAAAAATTCGCCCCGCCCTCGGAAGCCGTGCCCAGAAGCTTGGGTGTTTTAATTTCTGTAAAACCTTCGCCGCGCATTGCTTCGCCGTAGCTTTTCAGCAACAAATCGTAAAGTTTAAAGATCGCCTGGACTTTCGGATGGCGCAATGACAAGGCCCGCTGGTCAAGCAAAGTAGTCAGCTGCAGATTTAAATCCTTTTTGGACAAATCAAACGGCGTTTCTTCAACGCTGACAGAAATCATTTTTAGCTTATCGCCCAAAATTTCGCAGCCGCCTTTGGCCCGTTCGTCTGGCCGAACGGTTCCGGCGATTTCCACCGCATCGCCAACCTTGGCGCTTTTAACCGATTTTTCCCAAACGGTCTGAATCAAACCGGTATAATCCTGAATCTGCAAAAAAGTTACTTTACTTAATTCGCGGATATTCATTATCCGGCCCATAACTAAAACCGATTCGTTCTTTTTTTGGCTGGCCTCCTTGATTAAAATTCGCTCCATAAGGAAGATTCGTATAATTACTTAAAAAATAGCACAAATCCGGCAAACTTAAAAGAGCTTGGCTTTTTGCCGAATCGGCGCTAAAATGGGATTAACTTCGTCGGAGGGGTAAAAATCGGTCTCTTTTGAGGCTATTATTTTAAGCCGATTTTGTGAAAAATAAACTGACTTTGCCTTATTTCACCCAAACAATCTGCTGGCTGATTCTCAAGCCGGCCCTGTTGTTTTTTGCCCGCTTTAAGGTTTTTAACCAAAAAAATGTTCTAGGCCTGAAGCCGCCGATTATCATAGTTTGCAATCACCAAAGTTTTTACGACGCCCTTTTTCTAGGCAATGCATTGAATCTGACATCATCTCTGCTTCCTTTGCATTTTATGGCCAAAGACGTGATTTACAGGCACGTGTCTTTCAAAATCTATGCTTGGCTTTCAGGAGCTTTCCCTTCAAAAAAGCACCAAGGGCTGGCAATCTCCCTGGCCAAACCGGTTGATATTTTGAAAAAAAACGGAACGGTGGCGTTGTTCCCTGAAGGTTCGGTGATTAAAGAAGACCGCGTGGCCTGCGAGCAAGGCCGCAAAGGAGCGGCAATGCTGGCCTGTTTCGGTAATTATGCCATTCTGCCCGTGGCCATTAAAGGCACAATCGGAATCAATTTCTCCAATTTTTTATTGCGCCGCCATAAAGTGAGGATTGTCTTTGGCCAACCTTTCGGCTTAAGCTGCCCTTTTTCTTCTTTTGACGCCGACTATCAGGAACAGACGCAAAAAATTATGGCAAAAATAAAAGAGCTCTATGATTCGCTCTGAAAATTGGTGTTTTTCAGTAATCTTCCACCGGCATTCCGCCGGTTTTTTTATTTGCCGGCCAATCTCAGCAATTGTTCGAAGTCGTCATCCAAAGCCGCTTTGACGCGAAAGGCAAAACCGCACTTAAGGCATCGGTAATTTATGGCGTATTCCCCCGCTTTCATTTCGACGCTTACCGGCTCCATCGCCCCGCCGCATTCGGCCTGCCGGTCGCCCGGATTCACGTCAACGTGCTTTGACCAAAGGCATTTCGGGCAATGGTCGGTATAGCCAGTGCCTTTTGTTTTTGCCCCGCATTGCTCGCAAACAAAGTCCTCAATTTTACGCTGAAACTTCCTATTTTTTAACATATAATGATTGTCAAAACATTATCCTTAGATTATATTAAAGGTATGCGACAATCAACCCTCGCCGCTAAAATCAGGCGCGAAGCGCCAAAAGACGAAGAGAGCTTAAACGCCATTTGGCTTATCCGTGCCGGCTTTATTGATAAACTAGCCGCGGGAATTTACAGTTTCCTGCCGTTGGGACTTAAAACACTGCGCAAAATTGAAAATATCATTAGGGAAGAAATGATTACTATCGGCGGCCAAGAGGTTTTAATGCCCGCTTTGCACCCCAAAGAAAATTGGGAAAAAACCGGCCGCTGGTCAACCTTAGATGTTCTTTTTAAGTTAAACGGCGTCGGCGACAAAGATTATGCGCTCGGCTCGACTCACGAAGAAATCGTTTCGCCGCTGGCAAAAAAAATCGTTTTTTCCTACAAAGACCTGCCGCTTTTTCTTTTCCAAATTCAGACCAAATTCCGCAACGAACCGCGCGCCAAATCCGGCTTGTTGCGTACCCGCGAGTTTTCCATGAAAGACCTTTATTCTTTTCACGCCGACGCGGCCGATTTGGACAAATATTACGAAAAAGCGATTGCCGCCTACAAAAATATTTTCAAAAAATGCGGCTTAAGTGATAAAACTTACCTGACCGTAGCTTCCGGCGGCTCCTTTTCCAAATACTCGCACGAATTCCAAACCGTCAGCGAAACAGGAGAAGACACGATCTACATCTGCCAAAAATGCCAATTGGCCGTCAACAAAGAAATCAAAAACGAAAATCCTGTCTGCCCAGAATGCCAAAGCAAAGATTTCAAAGAGGCATCCGCCATAGAGGTCGGCAATATTTTCAAACTAGGGACAAAATATTCCACGCCATTTGACCTGAAATACAAAGACGAAAAAGGACAAGAACAAACCGTGATTATGGGCTGTTACGGTCTGGGCCCCACTCGCTTGATAGGCGCGATTGTGGAAACTCATCATGACGACAAAGGGCTTATCTGGCCGGAAAGCGTAGCGCCGTTCAAAGTCCATTTGTTGACGTTGGGTGAAGACAAAAAAATAAAAAAAGAAGCCGATGAGCTTTACGAAAAACTGTCGGCCGAAGGCGTTGAAGCCCTGTACGACGACCGCCCGCTCTCCCCGGGAGAAAAATTCGCCGAAGCTGATTTAATCGGCCTGCCGTACCGCTTGGTGATTTCGGAAAAAACATTGAAAGAAAAATCCGTAGAGCTAAAAAAACGCAGTGCCAAAGAAATTAAATTGATTGACTTGGATAAAATTGTTGAAGAGTTAAAATAAAAAATCCTAAAAAATAAAAAGCCTCGAACATATAGTCAAAGGGCTTTTTATTTTTGGTGCAGCCCGTCTTTTCGGAAAGATAACGTGTGAAATGGCTGTGGACTACTTAAGGAGCGCCAGTGCTGTCTTTGTTTATACCAACCCCAAAAGCCTAAACTGTGCGAATGACGCACATTAAATCTTTCATCTTTTATAGCTTTATAGCCGCGTTTAAACCAGTAATCAGCCCATTCACCATCCTCACCACCCAAACCATAATCTTCGTTAAAATGTTTCTTGTCCCAAAGTTCTTTTAAAATTATGGCATTGGTAAATCCCATCACGCCCATTCCGGCTCTCTCAATCAAAACCCGTCTTTCTTTAAAAAATACTTTCAGGCGCCGCCAAAAATCCACCGCTTCCATAACCAACCACGTCCGCCAATCAGCGCCAGGCAGCGGTTTTAAAAATCCATAAACCCCCATTATTTTTTCATAACGGGAAAAATTTTTTATTCCATCGGCCAGCCAGGTATTGGAAATCGGAACGGAATGACCGGAAATTATCACGATATATTTTGACGCTTCACACCTCTCAATGCCAAAATTTAAAGCAAAAGGGTAAGAAAAATCTTGTGGCGCTATATTTAATATCTTTACCGGATATTTTTTGGCAACAGCCAACGTATTATCAGTTGAGCCGGAATCAACAATTATAATTTCAAAATCTTTATAAGTCTGCCGGCTTAACGAGCCCAGGACAACACCTAGGTATTTCTGTTCGTTTTTAGTTCGGATAATAATTGCGGTTTCCGCCATCATTTTACTAAGCTTAAAAACTTCACCGAATTGATTCTTTCACCCGCCAGCGATTCTAAATAATGTGAGCGTTGCTGCTCCGTTGTCTTGTCCTGCGTCTTAAACGATGGATGGCCAAGATATTCCAAAAGCTTTTCTTCAAAAGCTTCTTTTAATTTTAGCCAATCGGCGCGCGGCTGGTTAAGGACGCTAAACGCCCGACAAATCAGCCGCCATAAATTCTCGTCCGGCTCGGGCGCCGCCACTAATTTGTCAACCAATTCGGCGAAGTAAAAAGCGTGGCTCAAGTTTTCCAAACGGTGATGCAGTTGAAGATAGCTGTCGACAACCGAAACGTCCGTCACGATATCAATAGTTTTGCTTTTGGCTAACAAAAAACGGACGCGCGTGAACGGCTGCAAATTTCCCGCCAGCTTTGACTCTTTTTTCCGCGCGGAAATCGCCCGCGCCTGGATCTTGCCGTAGCCATTTGTGTAAATAGTCAGCAGCCGATCCAGTTCTCCCAGATCGGCTGCTTTTAAAATTACGCCTTCGGTTTTGTAAACGGAAATTTTATTGGCCATGTTGCTTTTTCAATTTAATCGCCAGTTTGATTTTTCCGTCCGGCGCGCTTAATTCTTTTTCCGACAAATATTTATCTTTTTTGTCATAGGGCAAAATTTCCTTGACCAAGCTTTCTTTTTTAATATAGTCGCCGAATTCGGCAAAAACATCTTTACCTGATTTGCCGGCGGCGGCGAAAAAGACAAAAATCGAATCGCGGCGCGTCAATCCGGCTTCTTTTCTCATGTCCTGCAAATAGCGCACAACATCGCGCGCCAAACCTTCGGCTCGCAATTCTTCGGTGATTTTAGTATCCAGTTTAACTTCACCGTTTTTTAACGTTCCGTCAAAAATAATTTCTTTGACGTTAACTTCGTCTTTAATAAGTTCTGCCAGCTCTTTTTCGCTTCGAACGGATGTTTCTAGCACTGCGAGAGGTTGCCTGACTTTGATGCCGGCACCGGCCCGTTGCGCCAAAGCCAAGACGACGATTTCCCGCGCCTGAGCCATTTTTTCTTCCAAATTTTTATTAATAAGCTTCTTTTCCGGTGTCGGCCAATCGCACAAATGGACCGATTCGGGCATTCTCGCTTTCTTCATCCCCAAGTAGATTTCCTCCGAAAGAAAAGGAATAAAAGGCGCCGTCAGTTTCGCCAAGGTTAGAAGCGTCCAATACAAAGTTTGCGCGGCTTCGTTTTTTTCGGTTTTGTTTTCCGGTTTCTGGAATCGCCGGCGCGAACGCCTGACATACCAATTGGACAAATCCTCGACAAAAGAAATAATCGGCCGGCCGCCATCGGTCAAATCATAATTTTCTAGGCCTTTAGTCACCGACACCACGGTATTTTGCAGACGGGAAAAAATCCAACGGTCCAAAACATCCTGCGGCTTGAAATTTTTATTCGGTTTGAATAATTTGTCGGTGTAGGTTTTGAAAAAAGAAAAAGTGTGCCAAAGAGTGGAAATTGTCTGCCGATAGGTCTCTTCTATCCGCCTGTCCGAAACCAGATAATCTTCCCCAATAGGCGTAGAGGTCAAAAGAAAAAAGCGCAAAGTGTCAGCGCCGAACTTGTCTATAATTTCATCCGGCGGCGTGTAATTTTTCAGGCTCTTAGAAAGTTTTTTGCCGGTTTCGTCTAAGATTAAGCCATTAACAATCGCGTTTTTGAAAGCCGGTTTATTTTGGCCCAACCCAAAATTATTTTGCGTCAGCGCCGAAGCTAAAACATGAAGAGTGTAAAACCAACCCCGCGTCTGATCAACGCCTTCGGCGATAAAATCAGCCGGAAAGGTTTCTTCCACCAGCTTTTTATTTTCAAAAGGATAGTGCCATTGGGCGTAAGGCATAGAACCGGATTCAAACCAACAATCAAACACTTCTTCCGTCCTGACCATTTCGCCGTTGCAGGCCGGACATTTGAATTTGATTTCGTCTATGTAAGGGCGATGGGGATTGGCAATTTTCTTGCCTAATTCTTTCATTGAACCAACAATTTTTATCTGGCCGCATTTTTGGCAAGTCCAGATGGGAATCGGCGCGCCCCAAAAACGGTTACGCGAAACCGCCCAGTCGCGCGCCCCTGCCAGCCATTTGCCGAAACGCCCGTCTTTCAAATGAGCGGGAACCCAACGGATCTGGTCGTTATTAGCGACTAAATTGTCTTTGATTTTGCTGACGGCGACATACCAAGTGTTCAAGGGATAATAAAGCAACGGGGTGCCGCAACGCCAACAGAAAGGATACGAATGCGTTATTTTTTCCTCGCGGAAAATCAGTTGGCGCTTTTTTAAGTCAGTTTTGATAAATTCATCTGCTTCCTTCACAAACTTGCCTTCGCCGGGCAAATCCAATCCTTTCTTTACTTTGCCTTCCAAGTCGACCGTGACCATGGACGGCAAATTCTCTTTTTGCCCAAGCTCCATATCGTCAACTCCGAAAGCCGGAGCAATATGAACGATGCCTGTTCCTTCTTCCACAGAAACGAAATCAGCCGCCACCACGCGATAACCCGGCTTCTCCAAATTTACCGAAAAAAGCGGCTCGTATTCCCTTCCGATCAGCGCCCCGCCCAAAAATTCGTTTTCTATCTCGACGCTTTCGCCTAAAAGACTTAAGCGGTCTTTAGCCAAAATATATTTTTCTTCGCCAAATTTGGCTTTCACGTAACTGATGTTTTCTCCGACGGCCAAAGCGGTATTGGCCGGCAAAGTCCAGGGGGTCGTGGTCCAAACCAGAAAGAAATTGCCTTTCTCTCCCCGAATGGGGAATTTCAAAAAAATTGACTGGTCTTCTATGTCACGGTAAGCGTCTGGCTGATTGAGTTCAAAATTGGAAAGCGGCGTGCCGCAACGCGGACAATAAGGAGTAACCCGATAGGCCTGATAGACCAATCCCATTTCGTGCAACTTTTTAAAAACCCACCAAACCGACTCGATATAATTCTTGTCCATCGTGGCGTAAGCGTTTTTGTAATCGGCCCAGCGGCCCACGCGCCGCAAAGTGTCCACCCATTCTTTCATACAGCGGAAAACCGAGGCCTGGCAGGCCTGATTGAATTTTTTGACGCCGATTTTTTCGATGTCTTTTTTCGATTTGAGCCCGAGCTCTTTTTCAATTAAATTTTCTATCGGTAAACCGTGGCAATCCCAGCCTACCCGGCGTTCAACCCGAAAACCGCGCATAGCGAAATATCGCGTCACCGTATCTTTGATGGTCGTCGCTAAAACATGGCCGTAATGCGGCAAACCGGTGGCAAAAGGCGGCCCGTCATAAAAACTAAAAAAGCGCCCGCCTTTGCGCTGGCTTATTGATTTTTTGAAAATCCTTTTTTTATCCCAAAACTTGAGAATTTTCTCTTCAATCTGAGGCAGGTTCATAAGTTTTTACCCTTTCACCCTAACAAAAAAACGGCTACCGGTCAAAATAAAAGCTGCTTTTTGGCTTATTTAAGCCATTCTTTACGTCACTACTGGCTATTTGCGTAATAAGATTCGATAAAAGCCCTTATTGCCCTTTCGTTTCCCTGATAAAACTTTCCTAGCCACGTTTCCGCTTCTTCTTCTTTGCCTTCGGACAACGCCAACAACGCCAGGTTCTCATAAGCGCCGTAATACGGGAACCGGTAGCTTAAAGCCCGCAGAAAAAGTTCCCGCGCTTTTTGGTTGTCCCCTTCTTTCCAGTAAACCAATCCCAAATTATTCACGCCTTTGGGATAATCAGGATAAATTTCCTGCGCCGCCAAAAGCCATTTTTTGGCGTTAGCCAAATCGCCCGCCAAATAATAAGCCGCTCCCAAATTAGAGCGGGATAGAACGCTGTTCGGCGCGCATTTGGCGGCCGATGCAAAAAGCCGTTTTTCGGTCAGCCAGTCGCCGGCCCGCCAAAAACTCAAAACGCCGTAAAAAATTATCAGTGCCAGCGCGCCGCCGGCAATTAACCAATAAAAAACTTTTTTCCGGCAACGGCTCAAAAGCCAGTCGAACAGCCAAGCCAGAAAAAAAGCGGCGCCCAAGGAAGAAAAATAAACCAGCCGCTCGCCGGCAATCGTGCCGATGGGAAAAACGAAATTGGAAACCAAGATAAATCCTATCAGCCACCAACCGACCGCCAAAGACAACGCCGGCTGCCGGCGGCGGCAGAACCAAAAAATCGCCGCCAAGAAAAAAATAGCCGCCGCGCCAGCCAAAACTTCTAGATTCAGCCAATTTTTGGCAATTTCAATCTGGCTATAAGAATAATCGGAACACAGGCCGAACGGCCAAAATGTCTTTTTAAAATACATCAGCGAAATTTTCAAAGCCGTGGCCAGCCGCGGTCCGGCGGCAACAAATTTAAGCGGGTTTTCCACCAAACTCGTTTCTACCGCTGAAAAATACTTAAATCCCAAAACCAGCGCCCGCGCCCCGAAATAAACAAAAGCGCCGCCAACAGCCGCCACCGTCGGCAAAAAATACCGCTTTAATTTCTCCCAAAACAGGTTTTTTTCTTTTAAAAAAGACAGGGAAAAAGCCAACGGGAAAATCGCTATAGCCGTTTCTTTGGAACCCAAAGCCAAAACGGCCCACAGCGCCAAACGCCAAAGAATCGGCTTGTCTTTCAGCCATTCGCCAAGCAGCAACAAAGAAAAAAACAACGCCAAGATTTCCGCCCGACCAATAATATTAGCGACCACTTCGGTATGAATCGGCAAAACCAAAAAAAACAACGCCGCCGAATAAGCAAAAATCTTTCTTCCGAATAACTTGTCTGCTAGCCGATAGACCAACCAGCTGGTAGCCAAATAAAACAATAAATTAATCAGATGGAAACCCCAGGGATTTCCGCCCAACAGCGCGAAATTGAAAGCGTAACTGACGAGAGTTGTCGGCCGATAGAGCCCCGCTTCCGCCGTCCAATAAGGCAAAGCAAAAACTTTATGCAATTTGGCGAAATCGCCGAGCAAGGCCTGATGGTCGATTATGCCGCGGTCGTCAAAAACAAAATCGCCGGCCAAGGTGCGGCCGAAAATCGCAAAAACCGCCAAAAAACAAAGGCCGAAAAATATTAAATCTTTTTTTGTCCCTTCTTTCATTATAGACATTATAGCCGATGGCGCGTTCTGTTTCAAAAGTGATAAAATGAAAATATGCTTAAAGAATCCCTTCTCTACCAAAAGTTGCCGAACCAAGCGGTCCGCTGCCAAACCTGTAGCCATCGCTGTCAAATCCTGCCTGGTCGGCGGGGAATTTGCGGCGTCCGCCAAAATATTGACGGCGCGCTTTATGTTTTAAATTATGGCCGAGCCATTGCCGCCCACGTTGACCCGATAGAGAAAAAACCGCTTTATCATTTTTTGCCCGGCACTTTTACTTATTCGGTGGCCGCGGCCGGCTGTAATTTTCGCTGCCAAAATTGCCAGAACTGGGAAATTTCGCAGATGCCAAAAGACCGAAAATTAACCGGCGAGCAAATTGCGGTTTTGGGCGAAGAACTGGCGCCGCAAGAAATTGTGGCGCAAACTATAAAAAACAACTGCCCCAGCATTTCTTACACTTACACCGAGCCGACGATTTTTCTGGAATGGGCGCTGGAGACAATGAAATTGGCAAAAAATGAAAGATTAAAAAATATCTGGGTAACGAATGGTTTTATGAGCGCCGAAACGATAAAGCTAATCGCGCCTTATCTGGACGCGGCCAATGTTGACCTGAAATCTTCTGATGACAAGTTTTACCAAAAAGTTTGCGGCGCGCGGCTTGAGCCGGTTTTAGAAAATTTAAAAACTCTGAAAAAAGCCGGTGTCCATTTGGAAATCACCACGCTAATAATTCCGACTCTTTCTGACGATTTAAAAACGCTCGGGCAAATCGCGAATTTCATAAAATCGGAACTGGGCGCCGACACGCCCTGGCATCTCTCGCGCTTTTTTCCGGATGTTTCTTTCTCTCTCCAAGGCCTGCCCGCCACGCCGCTTGAAACACTAAAAAAAGCCGAACAAATCGGCTTCTCCGCAGGGCTTAAAAATGTTTACTTGGGGAATATTTAACTACATTTTTTCTCTCGGTTCAATCCCCATCAACGCCAGAGTGTTTGCCAAAACGATTTTCGTCGCTTCACACAAACCCAGCCGCGCCTGGGTTTTTTCTTTGTCGTTTTCGTCTAAAACTTTGCACTTCTCGTAAAACTTGTGGAACGCCCGCACCAGATCCAGCGCGTATTGAGGTAAGCGGTGAACCTGATAATCGAGCGCGGTGTCGGCAATGATTTCGGGAAGACGAATAAGTTGTTTGATAAGGGCGAGTTCGGCTGGATGGTTAAGCGATTTAGTGATTGAGTGATTGAAACTAAATCCCTCCCCGCCTCCCTTTACAAAAAGGGAGGAGCTGCTGGATTTGCGAAGGATTGAACAAATCCGGGCGTGGGCGTATTGGGCATAATAAACCGGGTTTTTTTCTGACTGCTCTTTGGCTAAGTCCAAATCAAAATCCATATGCGTGTCGGCTGAACGCGTTAAAAAGAACCACCGCGCCACGTCTAGTGGAATTTCATCCAGCAATTCGTCCAAAGTTATGTAAGTGCCGGCGCGTTTGGACATTTTTACTTCTTGACCATTCTCAAACAGCCGCACCAGCTGCATAATGATAATTTTTAATTTCTGTTCGTCCCATTCCCCGAGCGCCTTGCCTGCCGCTTGCAACCTTGCCACATAACCGTGGTGGTCCGCTCCCCAAACGTTTATGACTTTATCAAATTTATCCTCCGCGAATTTTTTGTGATGATAAGCGATGTCTGGCAACAAATAAGTTTCGGCTTGGCCGCGGCCGTCTTTGGCGGAAGTAATCAGCACCCGGTCTTTGTCGTCGCCGAACTCCGTTGATTTGAACCAAGTCGCGCCGTCCTGTTCATAAATCAGATTTTTTTCTCTCAGAGTTTTAAGGATTTTTTCCGGTCGGCCGGATTTTTTTATTTCCTGCTCCGAAATCCAAGCGTCAAAATTAATTTTCATACGCTCGGAAATTGTCGGCTTAATTAAGTTTTTTAAAATATAGCGGGCGGCTTTTTGGCCGATTTTTTTCGGGTCTTTAGAACAAAGCCAACAAACTAATTTTTTGTTTAATTTGTCTATATGTTCACCTTTGTATTGCGCCCTCTCGTCTTTCAAAACCGAATGCCCTAAAACTTCAACCTGAAAGCCCGCATCATTTATAAAATATTCCCGCTTAACGTCGCAGCCAGCTACGGTTAAAATATTCGCCAAAACATCGCCGAAAAAACCGCCTCGGCCATTACCCAGCGTCAGCGGTCCTGTAGGATTAGCTGAAATAAATTCTATTTGGATTTTTCCGCCCGGGGCGGATCCGCCTTGGGCGGATTGACCATATTTTTCGCCCGTCTTTAAAATTTCCCTTACCTGCTGTCGCAAAAATTCCTCCGACAGATAAAAATTAATAAAGCCGGGTACCACTGCTTCTATCTTGGCGAACATCGGATTTTTTATCTTTTGCGCTATTTCCCTGGCGAATTCCATCGGGTTTTTCCCTTCTTTTTTAGCCAATTTCAAAGCCACGCTAGTGGAATAATCACCGAATTTTTCACTTTCCGGCCGTTCAATTTGCGCTTCCGGATGGCCAATTAATTCTTGTATTTTTTGCCTGATCATCATCTTTAGTTTAATCTAAAATCGTGATAAAGTAAATTTACTTCTATGCCGGGTAGTAGAAATTCAATTGGGTATTTATTCCTTTGACAACACCGTTGTCTTATGCCCTTCGAAACTTATATAACTCGGCAAGTCCGCCAAAAGATAATTAATAATTATCGAATTCTCACTACCCAGTATGTCCGATTACGCTTTCAACCGCCAAGCGACTTTTGATTACGCTATCCTGGAAAAATTCGAGGCGGGTTTGAAATTGACCGGGCAGGAAGTCAAATCCGTCCGCGCCAGTCAGATTTCCCTTAAAAGCGCTTTCGTGGTCATCCAAGGCGAGGAGGCCTGGCTGCTAAACGCTTCAATTTCCCCCTACCAGCCCCACAACACCCCGGCTGGCTATAATCCGACGCGTTCACGCAAACTCCTTCTTCATAAAGCCGAAATTCGCTCATTAATCGGGAAAACCAAACAGGTAGGGTTGACTTTGGTGCCTCTTCGCGTTTATAATCTTAAAGGTAAAATCAAGCTGGAATTCGCGCTCTGCCGCGGCAAAAAACAATACGACAAACGGGAGCAAATCAATCGCCGGGAAACCGACCGTCAAATTGAGCGAGCGCTTAGAGGAAAAATTGAATAAATTTTGGGAGCGCAAGCTTCGCCAGTTGAAATCTTTAAAAATAAGCAAACCGAGCTGACGGAATCTCGATAAACTTCCGCCAACCAAAAATTGTCAACTTTATGACAAAAGTGAAGGCGGCTTTAACTCCGTCCTTCGCTCCGGCTCTCGCTTAATTTCGGGAGCCCATCCGGCCGGCTCATGCTCGCTAGGCCGTTACCGGGTGTAATTTCAGCGAGCGCCTCTGTTTTTTAGCCAGGACTGGCAGAGGTAAAAATTCTGGCTGGTGACTTTAAGCGTTTGGCCCGACTTTAAGCTTTAAGTCCGAGATTTTAAGACGGGCTAAGTTTGTAGAATTATTTTAAAGATTTTTCCTGCACGGGGGTTCAATCCCCCCGCTTCCACCTAATTAAAAATTAATTTCTTGTTTAAGAAACCTTTTTTTCAAAGTGCAAATCAAAACCGCGCCAATGAAAGAATTACCGCACTGCAAGTGAGGGTCATCGGCGCTGACAGCCAACAGCTGGGCGTCATGGCCACGGCCAAAGCGTTAGAACTGGCAAAAAACCAAGGGCTGGATTTGGTTGAAGTTTCCGCCAAAGCCGAACCGCCGGTCTGCAAGATCACTGATTTTGGCAAATTCCTTTATCAAAAAGAAAAGCAGGCGCGGCAACACAAAGGCCACAAAGTAGAAATAAAAAATATCCGACTGAGTTTCAATATCGCTGCCAATGATTTAAAAATAAAAGCCCAACGGGCGGAAAAATTTTTAAGCAAAGGCGACCGGGTAAGAGTTGAAATTTTGTTGCGCGGCCGGGAAAAAGCTTTCGGCGATTTGGCAAAGCGGAAACTGGCGGAGTTCAAAGACAATATTCAGCTGCCTTTGATTCTGGACCAGCCCATCACCAAACAGCCGCGCGGTTTCTATATGTTGTTAAGCAAAGGAAAATAATTTTATGAAAACTTGTAAATTCGCCACCAAGCGCCTCCGCCAAACCAAAAAAGGGAAAATAATGTTCCGACCGGCACGCCAAAACCATTTCAACGCCAAACAATCAGGCAATCAAGCACGCGACAAACGAGGCTTTAACGTTTTGCCTAAAAACCAAACTAAAATTTTTAAAAAAGTGCTTTCAAGATAATTATCTATTATGACCAGAGTTAAACGCGCTGTCGGCGCCCATAAAAAAAGGAAAAAGATACTGAAGATGGCTAAAGGTTACCGCTGGAGCCGCAGCGACCGCTACGTGGCGGCCAAAGACGCGGTGCGGCACGCCCTGGCCCACGCCTATAAAGACCGGCGGCGCAAAAAACGCGACTTCCGGCGATTGTGGAACCTGCAAATCAACGCCGCTACCCGCCAACAGGGCTTGACCTATAGCCGATTTATCGCCGGACTGAAAAAAAACAAAATAGAAATAGACCGCAAAGCATTAGCGCAACTGGCCGGCCAACATCCGGAAATATTCCAAGAAATCGTGGCCAAAGCCAAATAGTTTTCTCAAAAAATCCCCGCCTTTCTGGCGGGGATTTTTAGTTTTTATTTTGCCTTTTTATTTTCAATAACAATAAGGTCGCGCTGCCGAAAATTGCCCCCAGGCTGTCAATACCGACATCCAACAACCGGCACTGCCGGTCGGGCACGAAATATTGGTGAACCTCGTCGGAGACCGCGTAAAGAACCGTCGCCGCCAAACTTAAAATCAGGGCTTGGCCGAACTTTAAATCGTGCGCCCGCAATGCCCGCCAAAGAAGCCAATTGAAAATCGTAAATTCTCCCGCGTGGGCGAATTTGCGCCACAAAACATCCCAAAAAACCGCTAGGCCGGAAGACAATCCCGGCAAAGAAGACAAATAAAAAATAACGCCGGCCCAAAAAATTACCGGCAGCCAATATTTTAAAAGCTTATCTGACTTTTCCATATTTAAAATATCTAGAAATACTCCTATAAAAATTTATCGGCCTTTTTTAAAATTTCCCGGCTACTTTTATATTTCAATTTTTTTAACGCCGCCGATAAATCGAACCAGCCGAAGTCCTGATGCTCGCAAGATATTTTCACCCGGCAATTGGCCGGCGCCGACGCCAAATAAAAAATAGCTTCTTTAAAAATGGTTTTTTTCAACTGCTTTATTTTAGGCACTTCTTGGGCCAGACGGAAAAAATATTTTTCCGTCTGGCGAAATTTCGGCAAAATTTTTATCGCCGTCAAACCGGTTTCTTCTTGAATTTCCCGTAAAGCCGTCTTTTTATCGCTTTCTTTCTCTTCCTTCCTGCCTTTGGGAAAATTCCAATAATTGCCGCGGTGCTGCAACAACAAATAATTGATGCGGCCATCTGGCAAACGCCTGAAAACTACCGCGCCGACTGATTTAACGAACAACATCTTTTATTTTTTTAAAAATTTAATCAAATCCCGGTAGCCCAAACAATTTATAATGTCTTTTTTCTCCGCCCAGCCGCGGCGCGCCACCGAAACGCCTAACGGCAAATAAGCCAAGTGGCCGAAAGAATGCGCGTCCGTGCCGATAGACAATTTAACGCCCGAAGCAATGGCTTTCTTAACGTTCTGCCAGCTTAAATCCAACCTTTCCGGATAAGCGTTTATTTCTATCGCCACCTGATTTTTTCTGGCGGCGGCGAAAACCTTTTCCCAATCAACGGCGTAACCTTCCCGCCGATTAATCAGCCGGCCGGAAGGGTGGGCTAAAATATTCGCGTATCGGTTGCTTAACGCCCGACAAATCCTGGCGGTCATCGCTTCTTTATCCATTTTAAAATTATCGTGGATCGCAACCAACACTAAATCCAGTTTAGCCAAAACTTCATCGGCAATGGCCAAGGCGCCGTCTTTTTTTATATCCACTTCCGCGCCTTTTAAAATCTTTATGCCGGACAATTTTTTGTTTATTTTATCAATTTCCACCATGTGTTCTTTCAGCTTCGTTTCGTTTAATCCGCCGGCAATGGCCAAATGCCCGGCGTGGTCGGTAATCGCGATGTATTGGCGTCCCAGTTTTTGCGCCGCCCGCGCCATTTCTTCAATTGAATTGGCGCCGTCTGACCAAGTAGAATGCATCTGTAAATCGCCTTTTACGTCTTGAACTTTAACCAAAACCGGCAATTTGTTCTTTCGGGCGGCCTCTATTTCTCCGGTGTTCTCTCTCAGTTCCGGCTCGGGATACTGCAATCCCAAAACTTTATAAATTTCCTGTTCGGTTTTACCGGCTACGGACTGCTTGCCGCGAAACAACCCGTATTCGTTTAATTTATGTCCTCTGTCTTGGGCAATCTGGCGCAAGGCGATATTATGGTCTTTATTGCCGGTAAAATACTGGAGCGCCGCGCCAAACGACTCCTCGCCCACTACCCGCAAATCCGCGTCCAGCCCGTTATGCAAACGGACCATTGATTTCGTGTCTCCCTTGGCTAAAATTTTTTCCACTTCAGGCAAAGAACAAAAAACATCCATAATCTTGGAAGAATTCTCCGCTACCGCCAAAATATCTATGTCGCCGGCGGTTTCTTTCCGCCGGCGAATTGAACCGGCGGTTACGACTTCTTTGACTCCGGGAATTTCTCGCAAACGATTTTCTATTTTTTCGGCCAGCGGTAAAGCCACGCCCAACAGTATCCGTCCTTGCCCGCTTTTAACAAAATCAATGCTGCGCAAAATGTTTTCTTGCGTCTTCGGTCCGAAACGCGGTAGCTTAGCGATTTTGCCCGACTTAGCAGCTTTGGTTAAATCTGTTAAATTCCTTATTTTGAGTTTCTGGTAAAGCGTCTTTATCATCTTAGGACCTAACCCTTCCACGGCGCTCAAGTGTTCCAAATCAACCGGGCATTTCTTTTTTAATTCTATGTGTTCTTTGACGCGGCCGGTCTTGATGAATTCTTCAATCTTCTCCGCCAAATTTTGGCCTACGCCGTCGATTTCCACCAAGGCCTTTTTTCCGCCTTGACCGTAAATTTCTTCCAAATCGTCTTCCATTCCTTCAATCACCCGCGCCGCCCGTTCATAGGCCTGGGGTTTAAACGGCACTTCATCCATCGCCAGATATTCAGCGATCTCATAAAAAATTTTGGCAAGTTGCTGGTTAACCATAAAGTTTTTTATTTTTAGAAAATTTGCGCCGTGAAGGTATAAATTTCCGTATCTTTCTCCTTCCAACAATCCCAATCCAATCCGGCTTTTTGTGAACAAAGCTGCCCCATAAAGGTTTCTAAGTCCCAGCCGGTTTCGATAGCGACTTGCGGCAAGAAAAGGCCTGAACGCGAACCGTTTTTTATTTCCACGCCGTGTTTGCCTAATTGGATTTGACGCCAGTCGTCAATTTTTTGCAAAGGGCTCAAGACTGAAATTTCGTAATCTAATTCTGTTAGTTCGTCTTCGGTTAACGGCAAAAAACGCGGGTCCTGCGCGGCGGCGGCTACGGCCGTCTGTTGGACATTTTGCCAAAGCGGCAAAAAGCTGCCGTTTTCCTCCGCGCTTAACGGGGCAAAATTGCCGATACAGCCGCGCAATTCGCCGCCTTTTTTTAAAGTCACGAAAACGCCTAACTTTCTATTCAAGGCATCGCCTGTTTGTTCCAGGTTTGGCGTCTGGCCGGTTTTAACGTAAGATTCCACGGTTTTTTTCGCTATTTCCAGTAATTTTTGCTGTTCCGCTTCTGTTAAATCTTTGTTATCGTTTCCGCCGTAAAAAGCGATAGCGCCGTAACCAACAACCTGTGAACGTTCGACGGAAGAATCGCCCGAATTGGCGTAGTTTAAAAGACGGATGTCTTCAGCTCCCGATTCTTTCATTACCAGCATCAAAACTTCCACCGCGTCCTTAGCGCATAAAAATGTTTGGGCGTTGGCAATATTTTTCCGCTCTAATACCAACAGGGTTTTTTCCAAATTGTTTACATCTCCGCTCAAAATCGCCTCAGCGGTTTTTTTGTCGGCGTAATTAGCGTCTTCATAGATCGGGTAATGCGACAAATCGGAGCTGGCTACCAATAAGATATTTTTACCGACAATGTTTCTGCTGATTGCCCGCGCCAAAATTTCCACGTCCGACAAATCTCCTTTGCCCATTAGAATCGGCACGATTCTAAAATTTTTCAGCATGCGCTGTAAAAAAGGAATCTCCACTTCCAAAGAATGCTCTTTTTCGTGCGCCGCCATATCAGCTTTTATCGTTTTGCCTTCGTTAATAATTTTTCCGGCCAGACCGGCATCAATTTCCACTTCGCCTAACGGGGTTTTAAAGTATCCTTCTTGATAAACCGCCGCGCCGGAAAAATAGGCGCTGTGCGAATTGCCGATTAAAATCACCGTGTCAATATCTTTCCCTTTAAGCTGTTTGAAACCCCAAGCCGCCACTTGGCCGGAATACTCGTATCCAGCGTGCGGCACTACCAATCCCAAAACCGCCCCGCCGGGTTTTTCTATTTCGGCCTTGTCCAAAAATCCGTCTGCTTGGCGAACCAATTCTTCTTTGTCAAACGGATAAAATTGGCCCGCTACCGCCGGCTCCCTAACGTTTATGCGCTTGGCTATTCCAGTCATATCTTTGCTTTCTTTATTATGCGCCAAAAAACACCAGCCGCCAAACAAAAAGCCGGCCGCCAAAATAAAAATAATGGCGAAGCGTTTTTTCATTTTATGACGGTTTCAAAAATAAATTCCTCTTCCAGGTTTTTGGCTTTAGGCGCGAATTTAACGATTAAATCTTTGGCTCTTTTTATAGCCTCGTCGGAAATTTTCTTGCCGCGAACCAAAGCTTCCGGGCCGGCAAAATTCAGCGGCACGACAAAAGCATCCGCTGGTTTTTTGTGTTTTTTTAAAAATTCGTTTTCCGCTTTATCGCGGCCTAAAATAAACCAGGTTTCGCCGTAAAAAAAATGCCGGCCAACACCAATCAGGTTAGCGTCATCGGCTGAAAAATCAGGCCGGTTTTCCATCGTCTTTTTCAACCGCGCCGCAAAACCGGACTGCGTCAAAACACAACCACCGCCGGGTGAAGGATAGTTTTTTATGCCGTATTTTTTCGCCAGCGCCATCTGCCGTTGGCGACTCCGACCGGAGATATCCAATAATTTTTCCCTATCCACTAAACTTTGTTTTTCCGGAATCGTCGGCTCAAGCAATTTAACGGAAAGTGGCCTCAACAAACGCCCTTCCAGACCCGCTTCTTTTTCCACGATTTTTAGAGCTCGCTGATTTTGGCTCATCGGCCGCTCGCCTAAAACTTCGCCGGTGGCGACAAAATCAAATCCTTCTTTTCTCATAATCTCGCTAGCTTTTTTCAGCATAAAAGCGCGGCAGTCAATACAAGGATTCAGTCCCGCGCCGTACCCGTGTTTCGGCTTTTTCAAAACCGTTAAAAAATCTTCGCTAATATTTTCCTTTCGCAGCGGCAAACCCAAAATTCTAGCGCTTGATTCCGCCGTTTTTGAATCAAAAAAATTACTGGTGAAACAAACCAACATTGTTTCAACGCCCTGTTCAACCAACAACTTGACGGCCAACATTGAATCCAACCCGCCGGAAAACAGCACCAACGCCTTATTTTTTTGTTTTTTCATACTGCTATTATTGATTATTTTCATATTTTGGGCAATAAAAATCGGGGAGCGAGCTCCCCGACATAGTTTATCTTTTCTTTTTTTGTTCTGCCAAAAATTCTTTCATCTGCGCCGTTCGCCGCGGCAAATAGGTCTTAACTTCATCCGGCAAAAAATAAGTTTTGCCGCAAGTAAGGCACTTGATGGCCAATTGGTTTTTTTCGGTTTCCATCCAAAGATCTTCCACTACGTGTTCCGGCCCGCCTACTGGACAATGCCAATTTTCCATTATCCGTCCTCCTTTTTTAATTTTCGTTTATCACTGCCAAAGTACTGCCATTTTTCACCTCCTGTTTATGGACACGATAAAACGATATTGCCAAAAAGTCAAACAAAAACCCTCCGCTTTGGACGGAGGGTTTAAGGTTCTTCTCTGCTGATTATCTGCCGAACCGATCGTTGCGCTGCTTGCGATAACAATCGCGGCAGAAAATCGGGCGGTCGCCCGAAGGCTGAAACGGCAGCTCGGTTATCGGCGTGCCGCACTCAGAACACTTCCAGTCGCCCTGGAAGGTTTGGCGAGGCCTGTCATCGCGCTGAAACCGCTGGCCGCCGCCAAAATTTCTTTGGAAAGCCATAGCTTATTTAACTAAGTTAGTTGCTCAACTTTGGCTTTCGCGAAAAGCGACCCGCGGTTGAAATTAATAACTCGTTAAACGAATTAATGATTACTTTATCATCATAAACGGTTATTCGTTTTCCGTCAAGCAAAATCAGAACAGGCTTTTTTGTTTGCCGAAATCTTCCTGTTCTCCTTCGGTAAAAATTTTTATCTTGCCATACTCCCCGTCGTACCCCGGCTCTATTTTTACCCGGCTTTCGCGCACCCGCATAATGCCTTCGGCGACAGCCGGACTGGCGCCAGCGAGCAATTCCGCCTGCGGCACTTCCATCAAAATCTTAAATTCGTTGCCGAAACGATTAATTATTTCCTTGTATTCCTGTTCCACGGTTTTAGTGCCCACGCCAACGTCAAAAGCATCGGCAATAATTTCCGCCAAAGGAATTAAATTCCTAAAAGGAATCTTCCGTTGCGGTTCGCCGCCGACTGGCCGATCGGCCAGTGTCACCACGCGATTCATCACTCCGACGGTTACCCTTTTATGACAAATCGAACAGATTCCGTTATTCTTTTTCGTTTCTTCCGGCGACCAAGCAATTTTACAGTTGCGGTGGCCGTCATAGTGATATTTCCCTTCTTCAGGGAAAAATTCTATCGTTTCCACCAGCCGGTTTTTTACGGAAGACGGCGCTCGAACGCCTAAACGCAAGGCCTCTATCAAGCATTTATAACCTTCTATCTTGCCTTCAAAAACATTCGCTTCCCGGCCAAGTTTTGCCGGGCTGTGCGCGTCGGAATTAGAAATCAAAGTGATGTTGTCCAAAGCCGACAGCCGCCAGTTCATCGCCGGATCGGAAGACAAACCGGTTTCCATGGCAAAAATATATTGGCTTAAATCCTCAAAGCATTCTCTGGTCGAATCAAACCCGGACTCCGAACCGAACAAAGAAAAATGAGGCGTCCAGATATGCGCTGGCACCACAAAGGCCTCCGGCGTTACTCCCAAGGCGATTTTCAAAAGCTCTTTGGCGTCTAGCCCCAGAATCGGCCGGCCATCAGCTTTCAAATTGCCTATCCAGCCCAAATGAGCGTTGAATTTTTCTACCGCCTCAAAAGACGGCATAAAAACTACCAAATGGATTTTCCGCGTTCTTTCTTTCTTGCTGTAAATGCAGCTGATTTCACTACTTAAAACATAACGGGTTTCTTTGCTCTGCCGGCCATTGTCAGGCAAATGCCAGCCGTTATTCAGCTTGATTTTTTCGGTACCGCGCAATTTAAACAATCCCGGCTCAGCCGATTCCAGTTTGGCTTTCAACTCTTTAAGCCAGACTGGATGGGTAAAATCACCGGTGCCCAAAAGGTCTATTCCCTTGATTTTGGCCCACTTGTCCAGATTGTCCAAGTCCATATCGCGCGAGGTGGCGCGGGAATATTTACTGTGGATATGTAAATCAGCGATAAAACGATTCATTTTTTAGCAATGGCGAAAAGGTTTTTTTCTCCGCCCGGCCGGCTAAAAACCGCCAGCCGGCCAACCGAAAAACCATTTTCTTTTAATATTTTTTTCAAACCGATTTTGGTAAAATTATGAAAATAACGCTGGCCGTTTTTCTCCCATGGCTTAAAAACGTCTCCCCAGTCAAGCGGCGATAGCCCGAGTAATTTTTTGAAAAAATATTTCAAAAAAAGCGGCGCGTGTTTTCGATTCGGCCATAAACGCCAACTGCTTATGACCAAATTGCCGCCTTTTTTAAGTACCCGAAAAATTTCTCTTAAAAATTTTTCTCTCAGTTCGCCGCCGGGAATGTGGTGCAAAACAGCCAAACAAAAGACTCTGTCAAACTCATTGTCGGCGAAAGGCAAACTGGTTCCATCTGTCAAAACGAATTCGCGTTCCGGATATTTTTGGCGGGCGATTTTCAAAAGCTCTTCCGAATTGTCGCAACCCACGTATTTTATCGGCTTCTCTTGAAAAAGTTCGGCCAGTTTGCCGTTGCCGCATCCTAAATCTAAAACTTTCTCGCCGTCTTGCGCGCATTCGCCAAATGCTTTAGACTCCCAAACATAGGAACGGGTCCGGGAAAAATCAGCCGCGATTTCGTCGTAAGTCTGCCGGCTCTGCTCCATTATTTTTATGGCTTCCTCTAATTTCATTGCTGCTCAAAATGTTTTAAAAACAATAATAAAAAAGGGCTGCTTTACTCCCTCCTTTTTGGCAATCCTCAAACGCCGCGCGGCCAAAAGCTCAAAAAACAAATTCCTGACCGACGCGGAATTGCTTTCATTCTATCACGGATTGGTCCGGCGAAAAAGCGTTGAAAAAAATGCTTCTCTGGAAAATTTATTGCGTCGGCGCGCGGTGCGCACGCTTTCGGGCGTGGCGCCGGTTACGGTCTTAACCCAACCGTTTCCCTGTCCGGGAAAATGCCTTTATTGCCCCGATGAGCCGGGTTTGCCAAAAAGTTATTTAAAAAACGAACCGGCCGCCAGCCGCGCCTGGATGAGCGGCTTTGACCCTTTCAAACAAGTCAAAGTCAGGTTGAAAGCCCTGCGCGATAACGGCCACCCGACTGATAAAATTGAATTGATTGTCTTGGGTGGCACCTGGAGCGCCTATCCAAAAAAATACCAATACTGGTTCATCAAAGAGTGTTTTCGGGCGGCCAATGCTGAAAATTCAAAATTTAAAAATCCCTCGCCTACCGGCAAACAGAAAAAATCAAAAATCAAAGGCAAAATTCAAAACCTAATCAATTCCCTAAAACAAGAGCAACGCAAAAATGAAAAAGCGAAAAACAGGATTATCGGGCTAACGCTGGAAACGCGCCCGGATTTTATTAGCTTGGCTGAAATAAAAACGATGCGCGATTTGGGCTGTACGCGCGTGGAATTAGGCGTCCAAAGCGTTTACGATGAAATTTTAAACGCCAACCGCCGCGGCCACAGCGTGGCGCAAACCGCCGCGGCGACGAAGCTTTTAAAAAACGCCAGCTTTAAAATCAACCACCACATAATGCTTAATCTGCCCGGCAGCACGCCGGCGCACGACCTAAAGGTTTTTAAAACCCTGTTCTCCGACGCGCGTTTTCAGCCGGATTTGCTGAAAATTTACCCTTGCGTCGTCTTGAAAACCGCGCCGCTCTATCGCCTCTGGCGACAAGGCAAATATCGCCCTTATTCGGAAAAGCAATTGGTAAATTTATTAATTAAGATCAAAAAAATAATTCCGCCTTACGTACGCATTCAGCGAATCGTCCGCGACATTCCCAAGCAGGATATCGTCGCCGGCAGCCAAACGTCGAATTTACGCCAGCTAATCGCCGATTCCGGCAAAAAGCAGTGCCGCTGCATCCGTTGCCGGGAAATCCGCGGCCGATACAAATCAACCGATGAAATAAAATTTTTCCGCCTGGACTATCCGGCTTCCGGCGGCCAAGAAATATTTTTATCCTACGAAAGCCCCGACCAAAAAAAATTATACGCGCTTTTACGCCTGCGTTTACCCGAGCCGGAAGCCCAAACTTTGCCGGTCCTGAAAAACGCCGCCTTAATCCGTGAACTGCATACCTACGGCGAATTGGTGCCCGTCGGCCAAAAAGACAAACAAAAAACCCAACACACGGGGCTGGGCAAAAAACTGATGGCGAAAGCGGAAAGAATCGTCAAAGCCGAAACCGATTACCAAAAAATCGCCGTCATCGCCGGCATCGGCGTAAGGGGATATTACCAGAAACTCGGCTATTCCCTAAAAGAAGAGTATATGGTAAAAAAAATATAAACAAACATTTAAGGAGGAAGCCATGAAAAAATCAATTATTGTGGTCTCTGGCCCTGTTATTATCGAAAACGGCAAAGTTCTTTTGAATAAACACGGCGATGATAATTTTTGGAAATTTTTAGGCGGCCGTGTCGAGGATTCCGATTTTAAAAAAGAGATTAACTCTCTTGAAGAAGCTTGCCGCCGAGAAGCTAAAGAAGAAATGGGTTTCGACATAAAAATCGTCCGTCCTCTCAAACCAATGATGGTGTCCAAATCGGGCGACCCTAACGCCCAGGTGGTGCTTATCCATTACTTAGCGGAACGACTAGGAAAAATAAACCTCGGCGCCGATATTAAAGAAGCCAAATGGTTTAGCGTAAACGACTTGCCACCCGACTGCGCGCCCAACATTAAACCAGTCGTCGCCGAATATATGAAACAGAAATGACCGCACAAAAAAATCCGCCTTTCGTCAGAAAGCGGATTTTTTCTTTTGCGCCCCTAAAAATCACTTCTAGCGATTACGGGGTAAAGAAGATTACGCAACACCTGCCCCGTATAAATTTGTGCGCCCATGAGGAATCGAACCTCAATCTCAAGCTCCGGAGGCTTGCGCTCTATCCGTTGAGCCATGGGCGCCCAACTACGCTCCGATTCACATCGGAACTACGATGGGCAAACGGCTGGTTAAACAAATTGCTTGCCATTCCGTAGTTTAAATGCAATTTGAGCGAAGGAGAGAGCCATGGGCGCTTAAAATCCCCAACAATATCCAAAACAACAATTGTCCCTGCTGCAAATCCCATAAAAAATGGTCAAATAAACCAAAAAACAACAAACAGCCGATGACGAACAATAAATGGCTGTTATTAAATTCTGATTTCCGCCGCCAGGCGGCTTTTATAGTTAAAAACAAAAATGCCAAAAAAGCAAGCAAGCCGATAATTCCGGTTTCCGCCGCAACCAACAAATAAACATTGTGAACCGGCTGCCAAACCCAAAACGCCAAATCGGCATGATTTTGCGCTAACGCCGTAACGAAATTCCCCTGCCCCGTACCGACAAACAAATGTTTGCCCATAAGACCAGCTGCTGCCTGATTGTAAAAAACGCGCAGATTCAACGCCTGCTCGCCGGCTAAATTCGCAACGCCATAACGCGCCGCGGCATAGGGCCAAAAAAACATCAATAGCAGGCAAAAAACGGCAAACAGCGTAATGGCGGTCGTCAAAATTTCAGCCCTGGTTCGATACCATACCAGAAAAAGCCAAAATGCCAAAAAAATCAGCCCGACAACGATAACGCTGCGAGAAAAAGTAAAGAACAAAGCCGCGGCCGAAACAGCCAAAAACAAAACATAGGCTGTTTTTTTAAAAATAACGAAACGGCTATTTTCCGCCGCCGTCAACCAAGCCAGACCGAAAATCGCTGTTATTAATATTGCCGCCAAAACATTCGGATGCGGCACCAAACCGTAAGCGCGGACAATCGGCTGGCCGTTGACTATAATCTTTGCCACTCCGGCCAAACCGGGCGCCAACGGGCTTTCATGAAAAAAAGAAAAACCTAAATTACCCTGATTGAAAAATTGCGCGATGGCGATAATGCTTTGGCAAAAAGCGCTTAGGGCAAAAATTTGCCAAAACCTTTCCAAAGAAAAAAGTTTAGCGAAGTTTATTTTCAAGTAAAAAAACAGCAGGGCGAATTCGGCTAATCTCACCCAGCTGTAAAGTCCTAAAAATTTGTTCTGCGCCAAAAAAACCGACAATCCGCTAATTACTAAAAAAACAGTTAAAGCCATTCCCGGCCGGGAAAAAACCGAACGGATTATTATGCTATTCTTTTCTTGCCAGCTCCGCGCCAACCACAAGCCCAAAAGAGCCAAAATCAAAATATCAGTGGCGTAAAAACAAATTGCCTGCCATTCGTTGAAGGGCTGGCCGAAAAAATGAAAAATATGCCTGATTTGCAGCGGCAGGCAAAAAACCAAAAAGTAGAAAATGATTTTTTCCGCCTTTGCTAAAATTTTCATCTGGCAAAATTTATTTTACCGAAAGATAAATAAACTGGTAAATCAAGCCGAGAATAAAAACTATCATCAAAAATCCGGCCATCGGCCGCGCCAGAGGCAACCGGTATTCCGGCCGGCGGTCACCCGTTTTTCTGGCACGCAAAAAAATTAAAACCGTTAAAAGCCCGTCCAGGCCGGAGGCAACCGCCCCGACCAGCCCCACGACGAAAATAAAATCTCGCAATCCGGAAAAATACGCTAAAAGAGGCACGCTGAAAACCAAAAAATAACCCCAGGTTTTTTTGATTTTGTAATCCTTGTCAAAAACGTTTTTCAAGCTCCATCCCAGCACCAAAAAAGAAGTAAACACCGCCAGAAGCCCGAAAACCGCCCCAAAATAAATTATTTCCCTTCCCAAATACGGCGCCAACCCTTCAAAGGCGCTTTCCGTGGTAGCCGGACCGCTAATGCCGACAACCACGAAAATAAACAAAAAATACAAAACAATCGGGATAACCGTTCCCCAAAAAATCGCCTGGCTTATTTTTCTTTCCTGCCCGCGCAAAATGTGGCGGATTTCCGGTATGGCGGCCGAGCCGGCCAAAGCGAACAAAAAGACGCCGTACGGCAAAAAGAACTTAGGCCAAACAGTTGCGGAAAAATTATTCAAGCTTACCTGCGGCCACCCTTTAACCGCCAAAGCCGCCACAGCCAGCAATAACAGACCAGACATCAAAAACTCGCTGCGCTCAAAAGATTTCAAACCGCCGATTATCGCTCCTATTCCCAGCAAAAAGAAAACCAACGGCCAAAACCAAACGGGCGCGCCTAACCAAAAAAAGCCGAAAATTGATTTCAAAAAACTTCCGCCCAAAATCAAATAAACAAGTAAAGCGCCATAATACTCAAACAGCAAAATACTGGTTGCTGCCACTTTAGCTCTTTTCCCCAAATATTTTTCCGCGTAGCCGACTAAACGATGTTGGCCATCTGTCCGCAAAACTATTTCTCCGTAAATCAAATGAACCAGCAACGCCGCCAGCCCTAAAAGCGACAAATAAAAAAAGCTCAGCCAGAAACCCGACTGGGCCGCGATATATGGAAGCCCGAAAGTTCCCGCGCCCACGATCATTCCGATTAAAGCGGCAACGGCGTAAAAAAATTGGCGTGGCGATTTGTCTGCCATAAAAATTAACGGCTCTAAAAACTAATCCCGAAATCCTGCCTTAACAAATAAAAAAGGACGGCTCCCCACAGAATTGCCAAAGCTGAAATGACCCTGCCGGCGTTTTTCAATTCCGGTTCGGACAGATAAACTGCGCCTACCAACAACCCCGCTATCACCGGATTAAACAACGCCACTAAAATTCCCAACCACCACCATTTCTTTTTGGAACCCAAAACCAAACGGTTGTTTTCTGATGAAATAAAATTTTGTTCTGCCATCAGGTTCTGCGCTGAACTAACGCCGCGATAAATAATTATTCCAAAACCTTAAAGACTTCATCGCCCTCTTTAATCTTTTGGGCTACTTTGATTCCGATTGCCTGACCGGCGCCGGCTTCTGCTATTTCTTTATGCTCCGATTGCATAGAATCAATCGTTTGCTCAAAATCGGTCGTGTGGCCTTTGATATGAATTTTATCGCCCACCGCCAATTTATCGGTCAACTCAATAATGCCCACGCTGATGTTGTTAAAAAAGTGGGAAATTTTGCCGATTAATTTTTCCGATGCCATTTGTTTCACCCCCTTCCGCTTTTTGTTTGCGCTATTTGTTGTTTTGCGTCGGCTGATATTTGATTTTGCCGGTTTTTTCCTTTTTTATTAATTCGATAAGCTTGGCCACCAGTTTCTGCGGATTGTCATCATAAACTATTTTACCCGGTCCCCGATTGCCTTTGGCGACGATTTCTTTTATCTCGTCCGCCATGCCGCCGGTGCCGGTCAGCACGCCGATGGGCTTCTGGTCTTCAAAAGCGATGGTAAATTCGTTAAGCGTGCCCAGCCGCCCGCAAGCCAATATCACCGCGTCGGAAGCCCGCGTCAAAATCAGGTTGCGGCCGGAATACTCAAAGCCGGTGTAGATAATCATATCATAATAATCAATCGGCAAACGGTAAGTTTTGACATGCGCCGCTTCCGAAGCCGCCGGCGAAAAACCGACGGAAATGCCGCCGGCTTCCTTAGCGCCGATAGCCGCCCAATAAGGCACGCCAATGGTGGCGCCGGTCAAAACAATGCCTCCCTGCGCCACGATTTCCCGCCCCAATTCTTTGACTTTATCAATGGTGCCCGGCGCGCAGCATTCCGTCCGGGCGGCGCCGGAAACACAAATTTTGTATTTAAGATAGCTTTTAGCGAGTTCTGACATAGTGTTTTTTATTCTAAAACAAAAAGAGAGCTTCGTCTATTTCAATTAATTCACAGTTTTTCCACTTGTCCCATTTCCGGTGCTATCGCCGCCACGCCCAGTTCGTCCTGCGCCAAATTAGCTAAAACCTTAGCCGCCTCCGGCTCGCCTTGGGTAACGAAAATCTTCTTCAGCTTAAAAGAATCTTTACCGTCACCGTAGCACGGCTTCTGGAAATTCTTCAGCCATTCCATCAAAAATTTCTGGTCGGCGTGCGCCGAATAGCCAGAAATTTTTTCCCGGTGGGCCAACACCGTTATTTTCTGATCCAAAATTTCCACTTCCTTGGCGCCGTCTGCCAGTTTCCGCCCCAGTGTCCCTTCGGCCTGATAAGTCACTTGCAACAAAGTGCTTTTCTCATCCGGCAAATAACGGGCTTCGTGGTGCACAATCCGGCCGCCTTGCGACATGCCAGAACCGGCGATAATGATTTTCGGCGGCGGAACATCGTTTATCTCTTTTGATTCTTTTGAAGTTTGCGTCAGACGCAAACCGGGAAAACTGAAAATATCGTCACCCATTTTAATCTCGCTGGAAGTTTGCTTGTTGTAATACTGCGGATATTTTTTATAGACCTCGGTGATGCGCAAGGCCAAGGGGCTATCAATGAAAATCGGCACCCGAGGAATCCGCTTGTGCTCCACCAAATCGTTCAAATGATAAAGCAACTGCTGTGTCCTCTCCATGGCGAAGCTGGGGATCATCAACGTGCCGCCGCGGGCAATAGCGTCTTCAATAACGTTTTCTATTAGTTCTTTGCAACTTTCCGACGCTTCATGTTTTTTGTCGCCATAAGTCGATTCCACCACTACGTAATCGGCGCTGTCCAGAAAATCAGGCGAACGCAACACCGGCGTTGGCGGATTGCCAATATCGCCGGAAAAAACTATTTTTTTGCTTTCCGCTTCCAATTCTATGATAGCCGAACCCAAAATATGGCCGGCATCGTGAAAAGTGAACTCAAATCCTTCGGCCGCCCGAGTTTTTTTGTAATAATCAACCGGTATAAAATGCTTCATCAGGTCGCCCACTTCGCTTAAGGAAAAAAGCGGCACTACTCCCGCTTTTTTCGCTTTTTCCGCCAAAACCTTGGCGCTGTCGTCTAGAATCAAATGGGTAAAATCAACGGTCGGCGGCGTGGCAAAAATCTTGCCGGAAAATCCGGCCTTAATAAGCTGGGGCAAGCGGCCGACGTGGTCCAAATGCGAATGAGTAACGATAACGGCGTCTATTTCGCGCGGGTCAAAAGAAAAATCTTCATAATTTTTTTCTTCCAACTCCCGGCCGCCTTGGAACAAACCGCAATCAACCAAAATCTTTGTCTGGCCGGTTTCCAAAAGATAGCAAACGCCGGTAACGGCGCCCGCACCGCCGCAAAATTTAAGAATCATATTTTTTCGCTGATTTTGATAATTTAACTTTATTAACCGCCTGGATTTTTCGGTAACGCCACAAGCTGGGCGTGCGGTAGGCGGTTTTGCCGCGGCCAGCCCGAGAGGACGAATAATTTTTCATAACGCTGCTATTATAGCATTTTGTCTCAAAAAGCTCTACTATTGACAAAATACCATAATATATGATACTATATATTTATAGGCATCTTGCCCGTTCCTTAAAAGCTTCCAAAAAACAAGGAAAAAGGAGGTGTTTGATGACTAAAAAGAATAACCCTGATAACGAATTAATCGTTGTTGAGGAAGCGACGCCCGCTTTTGTCCGAATTCGCGTCCTAAAGATTTCTTTCACCTTTGCGAAAAACAAAGACGGGACAATCAGAATCGTCGCTCGTTCCAACCCAGCCCAGATCTACGACCGCAAAAATAGCTGGGTACCGACAGGGCTTTTCAATCAGGCTTGCCGGAAAGCCGTCGGTATCCTTAAATACGGACACCGATCAAAATCAGCTCTTCCTCTTTTTCCCAATCTAAATCTTAATTAATTGACTACTTTTTCGAGGCGCTAACAGCGCCTCTTTTTTTCCAAAATAAAACCCCTGCTTGGGATGCAAGCAGGGGCCGATCGTAGAAGCAATTAGGGCGGTCTGAACTCCTGTCCAGAAGCGCCAGGGGTTATGGGCCCTTTGTCTAACCGCTTCCGAGGAAGGGGCAAAGAACTATATTAAACTGTGCTCTATCTATAACATGCTGTTTTGGGCGTTGTCAACAAAAAACTCCCGGGCTTGACAAACTGCCGCGAAAGTAAAAAAATACCAGCAAGCTCTTTCAAAAACACAATCAGGAGGTGGCTATGGCCAAATCAAAATATCGCTTTTTTATCGAGACCTATGACGGGAAAAGAACCGATGACACCATTCGCGAAAACCTAAACCAGCTTAATCTCCCCGTGTCTGCCGAACTAATCGCTTACCAAGACAGAAAAATTTCGGCCTACGAAGTTCCCCCCGATTTTATCGACCGGCTAAATGGCGTGAAAACCGCCGAGAGACTTCGTTTCCGGACATACATGATGACTCCTCTTGGCACAGTCCAGCGCTGGCGGATGACCGAAAGAGTTATCCGCAAAAAAGCCAAATCTGCCCGTCGGCTAAAAATTCCCGATGGGAAACAAAAAGGAGCCTGAAAACATCAGGCTCCCCGACCGACCCCTTTTCACGAGAAAGGGGTCTTATTTTTTTAACTTTTTCAACTCTTCCCGCGTCACTTCCCGGTCATCCCAATGAATTTTTTTATCACCCTCAACATAGGTCTGTTCCGTGCCTTTGCCCAAAATCAAGACAACATCTCCGGTCCGCGCCAAAGATAAAGCGCGGTTTATCGCTTCTCGCCTGCCCAACACAATATCAGCTTTGTTTTTATCGCTGCCCGCCAGAATCTGCTCGGCAATGGACAGCGGATCCTCATCGTACGGGTCTTCATTGCAGATAAAAACCTGGTCGGAATATAAAGAAGCGATTTTTCCGAGTTCCGGCCGTTTCCATTTGTCGCGCCCGCCGCCGGCCGAACCGAAAACGGAAATGATTCTACCGATTTTCTGTCTCTCCTTTTCAAGGAGAGGGTTAGGGTGAGGTTGGTTCCTTAATTCATTAAACAATTTAAAAACTTTTTCAAAAGAATCGGGCGTATGAGCCAAATCAACCACCACGGAAAAATCTTGGCCTTCGTCAATAATTTCCAGCCGCCCCGGAATCGCTTGAATTTTTCCCAGCGCTACGCTCGCGTCTTCTAATTTTACGCCGCACGCCTCACCGATTGCCGCCGCGGCGGTGCAATTATAAACATTAAACTCGCCCAGCAAATTGGTCTTGAAATCCACGCCATTCAGTTTGAACCCACTGCCGTCAGCGCCCAATTTAACATCCGAAATTTCGAAATCCCTCCCCGCCTCCCCTTTATAAAGGGAGGAGTCCCCCTCCTTTTTAAAGGAGGGTTGGGGTGGATTTAAAAAATACCCAAATTTTTTACCCACCGGATATTTCAAAAACCAATCCGCGTTTTTATCGTCCAAATTATACACTCCAAAACTTTCTTTGTTTTTCGCCGCCGCCGCAAATAATTTTTCTTTGGCCTGCCTGTATCCTTCAAATCCGCCGTGCGCTTCCAAGTGCTCGGGCGCTAAATTTGTAAACACCGCCCCCGCCCATTTGATAAAGCGGTGCCGGTGCTGTTTTATGCCTTCGCTGGTCACTTCCACTAAAGCATACTCACAGCCGTTTTTTACCATCCGCCTCAATGTTTGTTGGATAAAAAACCGTCCGGGCATAGTCATATGGTACGGGTTCATATATTCTCTTTTCCCGTCATTGATCGTTAAAGACGAAACCCACCCGACTTTTGTAACAAAATCTCCCCTAACCCCTCCTAAAGGAGGGGAACTGCCTTCTTCACCCCCTCCCTTTAGGGAGGGCTGGGGAGGATTTGTATTGTTCGAGCTTGTCGAGAACTTTTCTTGCAAAATTTTCCCCGCTAAATAAACCACTGTCGACTTCCCTTTCGTCCCCGTCACGCCAATGACTTTCAATTTCCGGCTCGGCCAGCCAAAAACCGCCGCGCTAAAAAACGCCCATTTCCAGTGGTACCAATAAAGAATAAAATCGGGGATAAGTTTTTTAAGCAGTTTTTTCATCTTCTAAATTTTTGCACTAATCTATATAAAAAATACCACGGCTTATTTAATGGATAATCCCAGTAGCCGACATAATTCACTTCTTCGCCGCCGAAGCCCTTTTTGAAACGGGTAAAGCCCTCCCAGGACTTGCCGCGTCTGTCCAAGGTGTGCTCGTTCACAATTCCCCAAAAATCGTATTCCGCGCAACCTTGGGATTTGGCGTATTTTATCTGCTCCCATTGGAGCAAATGCGGCGCCATAACTTCACGGTGCTCGCTTGAAGTCGCGCCGTGAAGATAAGTTGCGCGGTTGCCGAAAAATACCACGATGTTAGCTGCAATCACTTTCCCTTCGTGTTCGGCGACGAACAAAACGCTTTTTAAATCTCCCCCAACCCCTCCTAAAGGAGGGGAATTGCTTTCTTCACCCTGTCCTTTTAGGGAGGACTGGGGAGGATTTAGTTCCAGCTGTTTTCTATAATAATCTTTCGGGTGATGTTTGATGTTTTTTCTTTCCGACGTACCTTCGCTGACCAACCGATAAAATTCCTCGAAATAGTTTTCAAAATTATCGACATCGTAAGTCGATAATTTTATGCGCACGCCTTTGCGTTCCGCCAGACGAATATTGTAACGCCACTTCTCGTGCATTTGCGCCAACAATTCTTCTTCGGTTTTTGAAATGTCCAAAATTAAAGTTTGCGACGGCTCAATGTCGTAAGACAGCCGCTGGAAACCACTGTGAAATAGCTCCTGGCCGCTGGACAAATCCCATTCCGGACCAAAACGGAAAAACACAATTTTATCTCCCGCCTTTTCTTTAACCTGCCTCTTAATTTCCTGTATTTTGCTAATGTCGGCTATTGGTCCTCGCGGGCAATACCAATAAAATTTATTGACGCCGGGAATTTTCGTTTCCACAAACTGTGCCTGCCAGCCCTCGCCCGCAAACCGAAAAACGCGCTTGCCCGCGCGCTCCTGAAACTCGCCCCAGTCCCACGACTGCAAAAACGAACCCCGATTATCTAAAACGAATTTATTCCAGGTTTCTTTGTTCATTTTTTGCCCAATCTTTTTAACGCTTCCTTCACCTTATTTTCTATTCCTTTAATATCCGAAGGCAAACTCTTTAACGCGTCCCTCGCTTCATAAAGTTTGTATCCCAGAACCACCAGCGCGTCAATAATTTCAATATCATCGGCCACTTTAAATTTATCGCCCGAACCCTTGGCGAGCTTTTTGACTTTGGTTTTCAGCTCAATAACGATTTTCTGCGCCACTTTTTTCCCGATGCCCGACACGCGCGCCAGAATTGTTTCGTCGCCCAACACAATCGCCTCCTGCAGGTCATCAACTGACGCGCCGCTTAAAATTCCGGCGGCGGTCTTTGGCCCGATGCCCGGAATCGTAATCAGTAATTCAAACATTTCCAAGTCGTCGGCAGTCAAAAATCCGAACAAATCCCAGCCGTTTTCCTTAACGGACAAATAAGTAAAAAGTTTTGCCTCTTCGCCGACCGGCGGTATTTTTTTAAGCGTCTTCTCGGCGCAAAAAACCTTGAAACCGACGCCGCCGGCTTCAACAATTATGTGTTTCTCGGCTTTAACTAAGATTTTGCCCCTTAACGAAGTTATCATTGCCTTAATTTTACGCTCCCCTTTCTTTTATTTCAACTCTCTTGCCAGAAAAAGCAAAGCGTGCTAATCCTTTGTCAGGAGGTGAAAAATGAAAAAGCTAGCTTTGGTAATTTTGGTTGCGCTTTTGCTCGCGTGCATGTTTGTTCTTTTTTTCGCTTCAGCGGCAAAAGCCGGCGGTTATTACCACCACGGGCACCATTATGTCGCCGGCAGCCATTTCTGGGCCGGGTTCCTGGTCGGAACAGTTACTTTTCTGCTGGTTGAACAGCTCGTTAGTTCCCAGCACCAACAGCCGAAAATCTGCGGCCGATGGACCTATGTGCCGGCAAGCGACGCTTACGGAAATTCCCTTGGGTATTATGTCCAAACCTGGACACAGTTGCCTTGCGATTAAAGGCCTTCTTTGAAGGCCTTTTTCTTTTGCCTTGCCAGGAAGTAAAAATTTAGCAGCAACCTAAAACTTGCTGCCAGAGCAGCAGCCAAATTTCTATTTCCTGGCTTGCCAAAAAATATTTTACCTGCTACACTTGAAAAACTAATAACTATGCCGATAAAAGATTCTGCGAAAAAAGAACTCCGCAAAAGCAAAGCCCGCCGGTTTTTAAATTTGGCGCGGCTTAACGCCCTGCGGCAAACGGTCAAAAAAATAAAAAAATTGGCCTCGGCCGGCCAGAAAGAAGAAGGGAAAAAATTAGTCTCTTCGGCTTATCAAGCTATCGATAAAGCGGCGAAAAGAGGCGTTATCAAGAAAAACTCGGCTGCCCGCCAGAAATCGCGCCTGATGAAACTCTTGAACAAATAGGGCTTCCTTCGATAAACAAAACCCCACCAGCAAAAAATTCCCGCAAGGGAATTTTTTGCTAAACGGCGATTTCGCCAACCAACAAATCCAAAGCGGCCGGCGCCTCCAAGCGGCCACTCTTGATAAAAATATCCAGCTCTCCCAGCCGGCTGTAAATTTTTTTCAGACCGGCCAGAGTAAAATCCTGCGACTGGGAAAAGGTTTTGCGCAAAACGAACGGGTGCCAAGCTAATTTTTTATTCAACTGATAAAACGGCACGCCTTTTTCCACTTGTTCTTTCACCAACAACAAATTGCGGAATTGGTAAGCCAACATGCCTAACAGCGCTATTTCCGATTCCCCCAGCGCCAATTGGCGGCGCAAAAGCTTGAAAGCCGCCGATTTCTGGCGTTGCGCCAAAGCGTCAACCGCCCGGAAAATATCGTCTTCAATTTTCGCCCGCACAAAAGTTTCCACATCTTTGTCGGAAATCATTTCGCCGTTCTTATATGCCAGCATTTTGTCCAACTCTCTGGCTTGCTGCCACAAGTCGCCGCCGACATAGGCGGCCAGCTTTTTGGCGGCCGAGTCGGAAATTTTTCCTCCGGCTTGGACGACTTTGTCTTTCAGCCACTTCTCCAGCCGAACGCCGGAAAGAAGTTCAAATTCTTCGTTGGCGACTTTTTTACTCGTTAAAAATTCCCAGAGTTTTTCGTTTTTTACGCGGTATTTTTTACTTGTTTTTTTACCTTTGCCTTCAGCCGGCAAAAGCTCCTGCGTTAAAGCCACAAAACTATCCTGCGTCTTGGCCAAGTCGCCACCGGCAAAAAATTCCCAAGCCTTTTCCTGCGTATCGGCCGAAGCGGTAAGCAAGTTTTCCGCTACGGCCAATTTTTTCTCCAAAAACATGGACTGCGACTGAATGAAATCTTTGAATTTTTCCCAAGCCGCCGGCTCTTCAAAGTCAAACCGGCCCAGATTGAAACCGCTGGAATTTTTTAAGAAATATTTAGCTTTGATTTCCTTCACTTTCTCGCGCAGGCGATAAGTGTCGGGGCCGTAGAAAAAATAAATCATATATAGATGACGCTTTGATCTGTTTGAATGATCTCCAGCCAGATCTGCCCCGGTACCAGCTTTATTTCTTTGCCGGCCCGGTCGTAAAAATAAAGTTTGCCGGTTGCGCTGGTCTTTTTCCAATTGCCGAAAACTTCTTCTCCGTTGCGGTAAACTATCGCTTCTCCCTGACCTGTCACCTGAACATCATTGTATTGCCCTTCTATCTGCTGAGAAGTGGTTTTCATCACTAAAACATTCTTTGCCACCACCTGCTGGCCGGTATTTTTATCAATCTCTTTGGTACCGCCCCGCCAACGCCGATAAGAATTATCCGCAGGATTATATTCGTATTTAACCTGAAAACTACCCGAAAAGCCCAAGGTTAAAGTTTTAGTCGTGGTCGCCACCGGCGTTAATTCTCCGGCCAGATGCGGGTAGCCGGCTTCTTCGCCGGTTAAGCGATAATCAAGTTTTTGCGAGGCCTCCCAGAGACGAATAAAAGAAGTAAAGCCGTTGTGCGGCGATTCAATCCCCGATTTACGGTAGAAAATACTGCCCGAATCTTTCAAGGCGTCCAAATTATCCATTACGCCTTTGTTCAATTGTTCTAAAGCGAAATGAGAGCCGCCCCAATGGGCAAAAATGGCGTCCATCCCCTGCGCCAGCGGCAAAAAATCATCGCGAGCCGAGCGCACCGAACCGATTTCTTTTGGGCTCTCACAAACATAAACCGCCATCATCCGTGTAATGCTGCCGGTAATCACCGGCATATTAACCACCAAATCCGCCTCCGCCAAACCGGACAAAGGCCTGGTTATGGCGTCGCCAGACAACATCACTGCCACCGGCCGGCGGCTGGTGTTGGCGCAAGGCAAACCGGAAAACGGGCTAAGATCAACTGATGGCGTTTCGCTCACCTTTTCTTTGCCTCTTAAATTGCCGCCGATTTCAAAGGTCTTGCCGCCGCGGCCGAAAATCAAAATCGCGCCGAAAGCCAACGCCAGAGCCAAAAAAATTAACGGCCACCAATTTATTCTTTTCATCCTTATCATTTTAGTTTTTTAATTTTCGCCTGGCAAATCAACCCGTTCCATTTGACCCCAGCTGTCGCCAGCTGCCATATCCACCGGCAACGGCACAGGAAATTCTACCACTTGCTCCATTAAAGGTTTTATTTCCGCGGCGACTTTTTCAATTTCGCCGGCCGGCAACTCAAAAACCAATTCGTCGTGGACTTGCAATAACAGCTTGACACTTAACGCTGGATGCTTAGCAATCTCTACCATCGCCATTTTAATAATGTCGGCGGCTGTACCTTGAACCGGCATATTAATGGCCATCCGTTCGGCCGCGGCCCGCAAATTCCAGGCCGAAGAATTAACCTCTGGAATAAATCGCTTGCGGCCGAACATCGTTTGTACAAAGCCGTTTTTGGCGGCTTGTTTTTTCGTTTCTTCAACATACCGCGCCACGCCGGAAAATTTATCAAAATATTTATCTATAAATTCTTTTGCCCGAGACATTTCCACGCTGGCGGCTTCGGCAAAACCGCGGGTGCTCATTCCGTAAATCACGCCGAAGTTCAAAACTTTGGCGACTCGCCGCATTTCTTTGGTTACGTCCGCTGGCTTGACGCCAAAAACCTCATGAGCCGTTTCCGTGTGAATATCCCGCCCATCTTTAAATGCCTTTAACATATTTTCGTCTTTGGCCAAAACAGCCACCACCCGCAATTCTATCTGGGAATAATCAGCCGATAAAATTTTATTGCCTTTTTCCGCCACAAACGCCCGGCGGATTTCTTGCCCCAGTTCGGTCTTTACGGGGATGTTCTGCAAATTAGGATTTTTAGAAGACAAGCGTCCGGTCAGCGTGCCCAACTGGTCAAAACTGGTGTGCAGCCGGCCGTCCGCCGCGACCAATTTTGGCAAAGCGTCCAAATAGGTGTTTTTCAATTTCGCCAACTCCCGGTATTTTAAAACTGAATCAATGGCCGGGTGTTGGCCTTTAAGTTTTGCCAGCTCGCCAGCGGCGGTGGAGATGACTTTGCCTGGCGTTTTTTTCAACCCCTTGACGCTGATCTTCAAGCGGTTAAATAAGATTTCAGACAATTGCTGGGGCGAATTGACGTTAAATTTTTGGCCGACCAATTCGTAAATCTTTTTTTCCAACACAACAAGATCCTGGCCGACCTGCCGGCTGATTTTCGCCAAATGTTTTACGTCCAGCTTAATGCCGTTTTTTTCTATCTGCCGCAAAACCGGCAAAAGTTTTTTTTCCAATTCGTATAATTTGAAAGATAGGACGCCGGCTTTAAACGCCTGATCTATTTTTTCCAAAGATTCGTCGTCCGCCGGCGGCTGCGGGTTTTTTTCATCGTCCGCGCTTTCATTGCTTGGCGCGACCAAACCGCCGGAAAGCTCTTTCAGGCGATTTAATAAGCTGTAAAAACCGAGTTTTTTGAATAATTTCGCGACTTCTGCTTGATCGTAATCGCGGGCCAAAGCCGACGATAAATCAAATTTCAGCGGCACATCAATTTTTATCGTCGCCAAATACTGGCTAAAAAATGCCTGTTCTTTTTGGCTGGAAAGCTTTTCCCAAAGCTTAGCCTGGCCAGCCGGCGCCGGATTTTTTTCCACGGCGGCAAAGAGTTTTTTCAAACTGCCATATTTTTTCAACAATTCTATAGCTGTTTTTTCGCCGATTCCCGGCACGCCGGGAATATTGTCGGACGGGTCGCCTTTCAACCCCTTAAAATCAACCATCTGTTTTGGCGCCAACCCGCCAAATCTTTCCCGTACGGCTTTTTCATCGTACAAAATCGTGTCTTTAATTCCTTTTTTCAAAGTAAAAACATTCACTTTTTTATTAACCAGCTGAAGCGTGTCCAAATCGCCGGTAACGATAATTATTTTGGAATTCGGGTTTTGGAACTTGGAATTTCGGCAGGCCTGCGCGGCAAGCGTGCCGATTACGTCATCGGCCTCGTATCCTTCTTTTTCGTAAACTGGAATGTTAAAAGCCCGCAGAACGTCCTTGACCCGCTTTATCTGCGCGTAAAGCTCATCCGGCGCCTTAACCCGTTTGGCTTTATACGCTTCAAATTCTTTGTGCCGAAAAGTCGGCTTGGGTAAATCAAAAGTCGCGGCGATGTAATCCGGCTTCCAATCCCTCAGTACTTTGAGCAAAATCGAAAAGAAGCCGAAAACCGCGTTAACTAATTCCCCGCCGTCAGTGTTCAACGGCGGCAAGGCGTGGTAGGCCCGATGGACAAGAGCGTGGCCGTCAATCAGAACGAGGGTTTTAGGGCTTTTATTCGCCATAAAAATTCTAAAGTCTAAATTTTAAATTTAAAATCAAATCCCAAGTTTAATAATTTAAAATTCATTTAAAATTTAGAAATTAAAATTTAAAATTTTTATTCTCCGCTTTTCTTTTTCCTCGTGCTCAAATTTCAGCCAAACGGCGTCTTTGGGCAAAACATTTTTCACGCGTTCCGCCCATTCAATCACCACGATTTTTTTAGGGTTTTTTATAATTTCTTCAAATCCCAATTCTTTTAAATCCTTGCCGCCGGACAAACGATAGCAATCAATGTGGTACAGATTTTTAAAGCGCCTCATTATGACGAAAGTCGGGCTCAGCACTTTTTCTTTTATACCCAGTGCTTTGGCCAGTCCTTGGACAAAAGTTGTCTTGCCCGCGCCCAACTCGCCTTCCATGGCCAAAACCAACGCCTCCTGCCGCGGCTGGCTGGCCAATTTTTCTATTATTTTCCTCGCAACTGCCTGCGTTTCTTTAGCGCTGTTAGTGATAAATTCCATGCTTGATATTAATACATTATAGCATTTTGGCAAAAGAAAAACCCGAGACAGAAATTGCTTTCTGCTCGGGCTAAAGTTCAAAGAACTAGAACGTTCGGCCGCGGAATCCGCCGCCGAAGGAGTTATACAGACGAGGAAAGTCTGATTCATAGAACCATAATTCCCTCGTGTTAGATACATACCCCCAGGAAGCGCTTCCCGTCTTGAACGAGAAGCTGACCCTTCCGACCGACCGCCAGCCATAAGGACCGGCTTTCACTTGGCCTTCCACATAAAGAGTGTGGTCGCCCAAGTCAGTATTGATGAACTGGCACTGTTCTGGCACCAGTTCAAGCAACGGAGGATCGCTGCCGACGCCATCCACCCAGACCTTAGCGTAAACGATCTGGGTCTTGTTGCAGACCAGCGCCCGGGTGATGTCCGGACGCCAGACGCCGGGCTGTTCGGTCCCGGGCGACACGATTGCCGCGTAAGGACCAGGCTGGTTGATAACCACCGGACTTTGATAAAGCCCACAACCAGTCCCCAGAAGGAAGACGAAGAAAAAAAGAAAAAATAATTTTTTCATCGCCCACCTCCGAAGATTGCCCTCTTCAGAACAGCGCCGGGGTTAAATTCAAACCTCGGCCGCCACTGCGTCGGGCCAGCGTCTTCTCTATGCGGTAGCTGAACTACCCCGCCGCACTGGACTCTCGGCTCTGTCGGCGACCTTTTGTAATAGGTCGTCGCTGACGGATTGCTTCCCGTCCGAAAAGAAGAAACAAATGGTTCTCCTACCGGATCGGAAAACACAATCCTCTCAGCTTGCTCATAAACCACAAACTGAGAGTTGCGTGACAAATTCTGCCACGCATCCTTTTGCCAGTCCCGGCTGTGAGCCGGGTCGATCTTGAATTCGGTCATGGCGGGCCGGTTGAACATCCAGCCACCCCTAGGATCAGGGATGACTTCGACTCGCTGGCTGCCCTCAAACAGCCACACATGCCGGTAAACCCCGGGGCTGGGGTTTACGAAGACGACTGGCACTGAACCGCCAGCTGTCTGCTGTGCCTGACCAAAACCGGTCTGTCCGCCGGAAACACCAACCGGCGGATTGCTGATCTGCCGTGCCGCCTTTGGAAGGGCGCAGCCAACCAACAAAAACCCAATTGCCACTAAAATTAGTGCTTTCATTTTCCGCCTCCTGTATATTTTTTATTTTAAACTACTGTCTTTTTGGCTCAATAGAGCCAAATTCAGGATACTTATATTATACCAAAAATAGCAACTTTGTCAAGACCTTGACCCTTTTATTTTCTTGGGCTAAATTTACATATTACGCGCCTTGTTTTTTCAATTTTTTATTTTTAATTTTTAATTCCCGATGCTTTCCCCTCTCCAGCAAGCCGTAGACCGGCTGCAAAAAAGCCAGAATATTTTAATCGCCCTGCCGGAAAACTTGAACGGCGATTCTTTGGGCTCGGCGCTGGCGCTGGCGGAAACCTTAAGCCAGCTTACCAAAAAAGTTGACATTGTCGCGGCCGAACCCGCGCCGGAAAAGCTGGCTTTCCTCTACGGCGCCAACCAGCTGAAACAACGGCTCCAGCCGCGCCGCGATTTCATCATTTCCGTCAATACCGAAAAAAACAAAATCGCTTCCCTGCGTTACGAACAACAAAACAATTCCTTAAAAATATTTTTGGCCACGCCCCGGCAAATCGAAGAAAAAGACATAAAACTGGAAGCCGGCGCTTTCGCTTACGAGCTTATCGTCGTTTTGGACGCACCGGATTTGGAAACACTGGGCCGGACTTTTGAAGACCACACCGAACTCTTCTTCCAAAAGCCGATTCTCAATATTGACCACCAAGCGGCCAATGAAAATTTCGGCGAAATAAACTTAGTGGAACCGGCCGCCGCCGCCAACGCGGAAATAACCGCCAAACTCCTGGAATCGCTGGGCATGGCAACTCTTTCGCCGTCGCAAGCCACTTCCCTTTTATGTGGCCTGATAACCAAAACTCACAGCTTCCAAAACATCCGCACGACTCCCCAGTCGCTTAATCTCGCTTCTTGGCTGATCGGTCAAGGCGCCGACCGCGAGCTCATCGTCCAGCAGCTTTACAAAACAAAACCCCTCAACCGGCTGAAACTTTTCGGCCGCCTGCTGGAACAGACGGAATACGACGCCGCCCAAAAAATCCTTTGGGCGAAAGCCGGCCCGGCTGATTTAGCCGCCACCGCGTCTTCATCGCGCGACCTGACTTGCCTTTTGGAAGAAATCGGCGATTTTTTTCCGGAAGCCAGAATTATTTTTATTTTATGGACAGATGAAACCGGCGCCATTTGGGCGCTGGGACAGGGAGAAAGGGCGGAAATTGTCCAAAAAATAAGCCTGGATTTGGGCGGCACCGTCAAACAAAACCGCTGGCTCGCTAAAACGGCTTTTTCCAGCCCGGAGCAAATAAAAGAAGCCATCAACCGCTTGCTAAATTCCCTTCCTTAAAGTAAACTTAAAGAGAACTTTCCGTGTTCTCTTATGGCTTTATTTAAAAAAAATTTTTCAAAAAACCCTGCCAGCGACGACCAAATGACCGATAAATTAGCGCAAGTGCGCCGGCAGGAAGAAGAACAACGCACCAAAGATTTAGCCGCTAAATTGGGGTTGCCTTATTTAAATTTGTCTGCTTTGCCGATTCAGGGAGACGCTCTCGGCCTGATTGACGAAACGGAAGCCAAAGCCGGCCAACTGGCCATAATCCAAAAAAGCGGTTTTGAGATTAAAGCCGCTTTGGCCGATCCAAAAAATTCCGTTACCCTGGGAATTCTCGACCGCCTAAAACAGCAAAAGCTGAACGTGGCGGTTTTTTTAGTTTCCCGTTCCAGCCTGCAAAAGGCCTGGCAAACTTACCAAAACGTCATCCGCACCGGCGCTAAAATCACTGAAGAAGTATCTCTCCGTTCAACCGACTTAAAACAAATAAGCCAAGAGGTAAAAACTCTGGCTGACGTCAAAAACAAACTCGGCTCGCTAAAAGAAGAAAGCGCCACCGGATTCTTGGAAATAATCATTGCTGGCGCGCTGGCCAACAGCGCTTCCGACATCCATATAGAAAAAGAAGAAAAACAGGCCTTATTGCGTTATCGTTTGGACGGCATGCTCCAAGACGCAGCCCCTCTGCCGCCTAAAGTTTATTCTCTTCTACTATCCCGGATAAAACTGCTTGCCAATATAACTTTGAATGTCCGCGACCAAGCCCAAGACGGACGGTTTTCCATCGCCTTGAACGAAAAAGATATTGAAGTGCGCGTTTCCGTAATTCCCGGCGCCTACGGAGAAAACATCGTTATGCGAATTCTAAACCCCACTGACATTGAGCTGGGATTGGAAAGGCTGGGATTCCGGCCGGACGCCCTGAAATTTATGCAGGAAGAAATTCGCCGGCCCAACGGAATAATTGTTACCACCGGTCCCACCGGTTCGGGAAAAACAACCACGCTCTACGCTTTTCTGAAATCGGTCACGCGGCCGGAAATTAAAATCATCACCTTGGAAGACCCGATTGAATACCATTTGTCCGGCATTACCCAAACACAGGTAGAAGCCGAACGCGGCTACACTTTCGCTTCCGGCTTACGCGCGATTCTGCGCCAGGACCCGGACGTGATTTTGGTGGGCGAAATCCGCGACAAGGAAACCGCCGAGGTCGCTTTGCAAGCCGCCCTGACCGGCCATATCGTTTTTTCCACCCTTCACACCAACGACGCGGCTGGCGCCATTCCCCGCTTTATTGACCTGGGCGCTAATCCAACAACTTTGTCAGCCGGATTAATTGACATTATGGCTCAACGGCTCCTGCGCCGGGTTTGCCAAAAATGCCAAGAATCCTATTCGCCATCGGCTGAAGAAACGGCAAAAATAAAAAAAGCTTTGGCTGATTGGCCGAAAAAAATTCCAGCGCCGGAATTCAACGAAAAAACCAAACTAGTCCGCGGCCGCGGCTGTCCCGCCTGCAACAATACCGGCTACAAAGGCCGCATCGCGGTTTACGAAATCATCCCCGTTACCCCAGAAATAGAAAAACTCATTACCAAGTCGCCTTCCCACGCCGAAGTCCTGGAAACGATCAAAAAAGGGCAAGGTTTTATTTCTTTATACCAAGACGGTTTGCTCAAAGTCTTATCTGGCGTTACCACGCTGGCTGAACTGGAAAACGTTGTCGGCCAATCGTAAATCAAGCAAAACAAAAAAGCTCCTTTTAAACTGTAGGCAAATCCTTTTCCGTCCGGAAAAGCTTAAAGATTTTGTCCAGGAGTAATCCAGCCGGAGCCAAACTATCCTTAAGTAGCTAAACAAAACCCCACCAAGACCCATATATTAGATAAGGCCCCATTGCCTACAGATTAAAGAGAGCTTTCAACCTGCCAGAAGCTTTTTTTGGCAGAATTTACTATTTAAGCATAACTCTTAATCTCTGTCAAGTGATACTCACTTCTCCCAAGCAAAAAGAAGAAGACCGCAACCTAGACCAAACATTGAGGCCGCGGTCTTTTGCCGATTACCAAGGACAAGAAAAGATCAAAGAGAACCTGCGGATTTTGATTTCCGCCGCTAAAAAACGGCGCGAACCGATTGAGCATGTTTTGTTATGTGGCGCCGCCGGGCTGGGCAAAACGACGCTGGCGCACATTATCGCCGCTGAAATGGGCGTCGGGCTGAAAGTCACTTCCGGCCCGGCAATTGAGCGGGTCGGAGATCTGGGCTCGATTTTAACCAATCTGGCCGATGGCGATGTTTTATTCATTGACGAAGCCCACCGGCTGAACAAACTTATAGAAGAAGTGCTTTATCCGGCGATGGAAGACTTCAAGCTGGATATCGTTATCGGCAAAGGACCGTCAGCCAGAACCTTACAGCTAGACTTGCCGCATTTCACTTTAGTAGCCGCCACTACCCGACCCGGATTACTTTCTTCTCCCCTGCGCTCCCGTTTCGGCATTACTTTCCGGCTGGATTTTTATAATTTGCCGGATATTGAACAAATTATCGCCCGCTCCGCCAACATTTTAAGCGTCAGTGCGGACGATAAAGCCGTTGGGTTAATTGCCCAAGCCAGCCGTTTTACGCCGCGCGTGGCCAACCGCCTGCTTAAACGAGTACGGGACTTCGCCCAAGTAAAAGGCGACGGTTTGATTACGCGCGAACTAGCCCAAGCCGCCCTGAAAATGCTGGAAATTGACCAGTTGGGACTAGAGCCGGTTGACCGGCAAATCCTACGCCTGATTACGGAAAAATTTAACGGCGGGCCTGTCGGTTTACAAACGCTGGCGGCGGCGATTAACGAAGAACAAGACACGCTGGAAGACGTTTATGAACCGTACCTTTTGCGGATGGGCTTCATCGCTCGCACGCCGCGCGGCCGGGTCGCCACCCGTCCGGCATATGAACATTTGGGATTAAGGCATCCGGACGAAACGCAGAATAAGTTAATTTAAAATATTAGGCCTAATATGCTTCAACCGTTGCCTAAAAAAATTGGTTTTCCAGCCGCCAAATGCTGGATTATTTTTTTAATTCTGGCGGCTTTTTTTGTTTTACCGAAAATTTCTTCGGCCGCCGGGTTAACCGTTAATGAAATTATGTATGATTTGGCTGGCGCGGATGACAAACACGAATGGGTGGAGCTGTATAACGGCGGCGCAACGGATATTGATTTGGCTAATTGGAAATTCAACGATGGCTCAAACCATAAATTAAATCCGCCTCCTGACAACGGCAGCCGCGGTTCGCTTGTTTTGCCGGCTGGTGGATATTTGCTTTTAGCCGACGACGCGGCTACGCTGGCTGCCGACCTACCTGATTACTCTGGAACGATAATTGATACGGTAATGGATTTGAACAACGTAGCCGACTCGATAAAAACGATAAATCCGGACGGCCAAGAAATAACGGTGGCAAACTATACCAGCGAAATGGGCGCGGCTGGCAACGGCAAAACTTTATCCTGGGACGGCGCAACGTTCAAAGAAAGTTCGTCTGACGGCGGCACGCCGGGCCGAGTCAATGATTTTTCCAGCGGCACGCTAACGCCTTCGCTTTCTCCGTCTCCGTCGCCTTCTTCGTCGCCAACGCCCGGCTCTTCGCCGTCTCCCAGCCAATCAGCCGAAACTATCCCTTCCGCCACGCCGGAAACATCCAACGCGCCCAAATTCCAGTATTCTGCCGATATTTTTCTTTCCGAATTTTTTCCCTATCCCGAATCTGGCTCGCCAGAATGGGTGGAAATTTACAACGCCGGTGACGCTGCTATCAATTTAACCGGCTGGTCATTGATGGATGGCGCCGAACACAACCTGGCCATCGCCGATCAAACGACCATCGCCGCCGGCCAATATCTGGTAATCGCGCTGAACCAATCGCTTCTGAACAATGACGGCGACCAAATAGAGTTGCTTTGGCCGGACGGGCAAACAATCCATTCCGTCGCTTACCAAAAAGTCAAACAAAATTACGCCTGCGCCCGCTTCAACGGTCAATGGCTCTGGACAAACCAACCGACGCCGGGCAGCGCCAACAAAAAATCTTTTTCTGCCCAATCGCCTTCCTCTCCCGCTCCCTCACCGACGCCGGCGGTTTCAATTCCGGCGACGCCCAGACCCAGCGCTGTTTTAAAAGAAGAAACGGCCGCTGATTTTTCTAGCAGCCAGCCAACGGCAAAAAAAGAAACAATGGCCAACGAAAAACCAATCGCCGACCAATCTTCCCTTGATTTGACGGCTAGCGCCCAAGAACCGATAAAAAATTCCAGTTTTAAATCCGCATTGGCTTTAATCGCCGTCGTCCTGTTTGCGGGCCTGACCGCCGGCGGGCTGATTTATTTTAAAAAACAAAAACAAGTTGACATTGAAAACCAAGACACTTAAGATAGAGGCGGTGTCTTTAACTTAAAAATCAAATGTCAATTTTAACCTAATTTTTCATTTTGATTTTTGATATTTAAATTTTGATTTCTTATGTCCGGGCATTCCAAATGGTCGCAGATCAAACACAAAAAAGCGCTGACCGACGCCAAAAAAGGAAAGCTTTTCAGTAAAATGGCGCGGCTGATTTCTATTGCCGCTAAAAACAAAGGCGGCGACCCGAATGCCAATCCGGCGCTACGCATGTCGATAGAAAGAGCAAGATCCTTCAACATGCCGATAGACAACATTGACCGGGCAATCAAGCGCGGCACCGGCGAAGCCGAAGGGATGAAAATCGAAGAATTCGTCCTAGAGGCGTACGGACCCGGCGGTTCGGCGCTGCTTTTGGAAGGCACGACCGACAACAAAAACCGCACTTTTTCGGAAATTAAATTTTTGCTTTCCCAGCACGACGGCAAGTTGGCTAATCCCGGTTCGGTGATGTGGCTCTTTGAGCGGCAAGGGTTTATAGCGCTGAAGATTTCTCCGGCCAAAAAAGAAGAAACGGAACTGCTGGCAATTGATGCCGGCGCACAAGATATCAAAAGGCCGGATGAAGAAACCTTAGAAATCTATATCCGACCCGAAAAGCTGGAAAAAACTAAAAAATCTCTGGAAGAAAAAAATTTGCGGCCGGAAGACGCTTCTCTGGTCTGGACGCCGAAAAATGAAATTTCCCTTGAAAAAACACAAGACAAAGAACGGCTGGAAAAACTTTGGGAAGCGCTGGACGACCACGATGACATCAATGAAATTTATTCTAACGTCTCTTAAATTATGCTGATCTTAGGAATTGACCCCGGTACGGCCATTATCGGCTACGGGCTTATCGAAGCGGAACGCGGCCAAAATTGCCGCGCGAAAGCTTTCGGCTGCATTAAAACCGCGGCTGGATTGGCAACCGCCCGGCGCTTAAATGATCTTCATTCCGCCTTAACAAAAATCATAAAAAAATACCGGCCCGACGCGATGGCTGTAGAAGACATTTTCTTTTTTAAAAACTTAAAAACCGCAGTCAAAGTCAGCCAGGCCCGCGGCGTAATCCTGTTGGCCGGACAGCAATGCCATTTGCCCATTTACGAATTTACTCCTCTGCAGGTAAAACAGGCTTTAACCGGCTACGGCCGGGCGGAAAAAAAACAAATCCAGCAAATGGTGAAAGCAGTGCTTAGTCTGAACGATTTGCCCCGACCGGATGACGCCGCCGACGCTTTAGCGATAGCTGTCTGCTGTTTTCATTCCCTCGGACATCCTTCTTTAAAACGTTAAAAGTTATCCCCAGCCATAGCGCTTGACAGCTTTTTAAGAATTCCCTAAAATGACCTCACTGTCCTGAATTTTATCTTAAAAACAAATCTTAAAGGTCGACTTTAAAAATAACTTCTTTTTTTCTATGAGCAGCGAACCTTATTTACAAGACGATGTCCAGGACGAAGACCTGGCTGATGACTCCGACGACTTAGAAGGAGGAGAAAAAATAAACGAAGAAGAGAAAGACGAGCTGGAAGACGAAGACGAGACAGAGTAGGCCTTTTAATTAAACAGCTCCGCGATGGCGGAGCTGTTTAATTTTTACCTCCTCTTGAATTTTATTCAAAATTTTAGCATGATAAAAACATGAAAACATCTCTGTTTTTTCTTCCCGGAAAACACCGTGGCGAACGCTTGAAAAAATGGGGCCGAACAGCCCTAAAGCTATTGGCGCTGATTTTTTTTATCGGCGTCGGCGTCTTTGTTTACTTCGCCAAAGATCTGCCCAACGCCCAGAAGCTGAACGAAGGACAAATAACCCAATCAACGAAAATTTTTGACCGCACCGGCAAAATCCTGCTTTACGACATTCACGGAGAAGAAAAAAGAACCGTTATTCCTTTCGAAGAAATCCCCCTTTCCGTCAAACAGGCAACTATCGCCATTGAAGACTCTAATTTTTACCAACATTTCGGCCTGGATTTTAAAGGCATTTTACGCTCTTTTATTTATAATGTCTTAGGTAAGAAATTTTTGGGTCAAAAAACCAGCGTCGGCGGCTCAACCATTACCCAGCAATTCATCAAAAGCGCCTTGCTAAGCCCGGAAAAAACCTACACGAGAAAAGCCAAAGAAGCAATCCTGGCCATAGAGATGGAGTTGCGCTATTCAAAAGACGAAATTTTAAGCTTCTATCTCAACCAGGTCCCTTACGGCTCCAACGCTTATGGGATAGAAGCCGCCGCCCAGACATTTTTCAATAAAAATGCCAAGGATTTGACCTTGGCGGAATCCGCTTTGCTGGCTTCCCTTACCCAGGCGCCGAGCTATTACTCTCCTTACGGTTCCCACACCGAAATGACGAAAGCCCGCCAAGAATACGTCTTGGAAAGGATGCAAAAATTGGGATTTATTTCCGAAGAAGAATTCAACGCCGCCAAAGAAGAAGAGTTAAAGTTTTCTCCGATTGCCGCCAGCTTTAAAGCGCCTCATTTTGTTATGTACATCAAGGAGTATTTGGAAGAAAAATACGGCCAAGACTACATGGAAAACGCAGGGCTGAAAGTTTATACCACTCTGGACTGGGACTTGCAGCAGGCGGCTGAAAAAATAATCAACGAAGGGGCGCAGGCCAATTGGAAAAAATACCGCGCCCGCAACGCGGCGCTGGTGGCCATAGACCCAAAAACCGGCCAGATTTTGGCGATGGTCGGTTCTTATGATTATTTTGACACAGAAAATGATGGCAACGTGAACGTCGCTATTCGGGACCGCCAGCCCGGCTCTTCTTTTAAGCCGTTTGCCTACGTAACGGCTTTCCAAAACGGATACGCTCCGGAAACCGTGCTTTTTGACCTGGCAACGGAATACAATCCTAATTGCTCGGCCGACGCCACCCAGGAAAAAGACCAATACGGGCTGGATTGTTATCACCCGGGAAATTATGACGACCTAACCCGCGGTCCGGTAACCGCCCGCCAAGCACTGGCCCAATCGCTGAACATCCCTTCCGTGCAAATGCTTTATTTGGCCGGCGTGCAGGAAACCGTAAAAACCGCCAAATCGCTGGGAATTACCACCTTGAACGATCCCCAACGCTACGGCCTGGCGCTGGTTCTGGGCGGCGGCGAAGTTAAACTGCTGGACGAAGTGGCCGCTTACAGCGTTTTTGCCAACGACGGCGTTAAAAACGAAAAAACGGCCATTTTAAAAATAGAAGATGCCGACGGCAAAATTCTGGAAGAATTTGAAAGCGACCCGGAAAAAGTCCTGGAATCAAACCTCGCCCGAATGGTTTCCAATATTTTGTCGGATAATGAAGCGCGCACGCCGGTTTTCGGCGCCAATTCTTACCTTCATTTTGCCGACCGCCAAGTAGCGGCTAAAACCGGCACCACCCAGGGTTACCGCGACGCTTGGACGGTCGGCTATACCCCTTCTCTGGCGGTAGGCGTTTGGGTAGGCAATAACGACAATTCGGCCATGGCCAAATCCGGCGCCGGCATCGCCGCCGCCGGCCCGCTTTGGCATAATTTTATAAAACAGGCCTACCAGTTGAAAACCGAAACTAAAGAATCCGGCGAGCAGGAAACAGAATCGGCTTTTCGCCTCCCCGCAGAAAAAGAAACCTTTCCGGCGCCGGAAGAAAGCACAACCAACAAGCCAATTCTCAACGGCCAATACCTCAACCAGAAAAAAATAAAAACAAACAAGCTTACCGGCCAGCTCGCCGACGAAAACACACCGACCGATCTTGTTGAAGAAAAAATAATAAACGAAATCCACAACATTCTGTATTACGTCCAAAGAAACGATCCTTTGGGCGACTCGCCGTCGTCCCCCTGGGACGATCCGCAATTCGCCAACTGGGAATACGCCGTGCTCTCCTGGGCCAAACAGCACTTCGGCCAAAGCGTAAACCAGCCCTTACCCGACGAAACCATGACCGATCCGGCCAAATTGCCGCGGATAACCATCGCCTCGCCAATAGCCAACCAAACCATATCGGGAAACAGTTTCGTTTTCGCCAGCCAGCCGCAAGCGCCCTTAGGGCTAAAACAGGTTGATTATTTTTTAAATAATGAATTTTTAGGGTCCACGCTGGCCTCGCCCCATCAGTTAATAATAACGCCTAACAGCGGCTCGCCTAACGGAATAACGACGCTAAAAGCCAGGGTTTACGACAATTATCTAAATTATCAAGAAACGGAAATAAAAATATTCATTGAACGGTAAAATAAAAAACAGCTTCGCAAAAAACGGAGCTGTTTTTTTTATTCCCGCCTAACGACTGATAAATCTAAGGTTTTTTATTTTTATTTCAGGGAATTGCTCTGCCAAAACCCGCTGCAAAGAAACGGCGCGCAACTGGAACTCGCTGGCCCAAAGGGAATTAGCGCAACCAACAATTAAAAAATCCCGGCTAAGTTTAAGCGGCTGGGATTTTTTCTTGAACTTTCCGCCCAATGATTGGCCGACCACCTCGTCCCACTGGCGATAAAGCCGCGCCATCGCAAACCCCTTTTCTAATCCCAGGGCCTTAATCTTGAACGCTAAAATTCTTACTATTCCTTCCACGGTTTCTGGCGGTTTAAATATTTTTTATCGGCATTGCCACATAAAGATAGTCATTTCCTTCGGCCGGCCGAATAACTACCGGCTGAGCGCTGGAGTTAAATCCCAAAAATACTTTTTGGGAAAAAATATTACTTAAACCGTCTAAAATATAACGGTAGTTGAAATTTATCTCCAGGTCTTTGCCTTTTATTTTCGGCGCCAGCAAAGACCGGTTTTCGCCCAGATCCGGGTCGTGGGAAATTATTTCCAACCTACCAGACCTAACGACGAATTTTATATCATTAATCTTACTGCTAAAAAATCCAGCCAAACGAACACTGTTTAATAATTCTTCTTTTTCTATTTCTATTTTAGTGGAAAAATCTCTAGGAATTATCTGCTGGTAGTCCGGATACTGCCCGTCGATAATCCGGGAAATCAGCTGGCTGTCGGCCATTTCAAATAAAACCTGGTTATTGCCTAAAATTATTTTCACTTTTTCTCCTTTTTCGCCCAAAATTCTGATTAATTCCTGAATAGTGCGTTGGGGAATAATTAAATCTTGGTTGTTATTTTTAGAAGCGGCGCTAAAAATTATTTTTTCCGCCAAACGGAAACTGTCCGTAGCCGCCAAAACCAAATTATTCTTGTCAAATTTAAAAAATATTCCAGAAATCTCCGGCCGCGACTCCGAAACAGCCGCCGCTCCCACTATTTGAGACAAAGCTTCTTTTAATTTAACACTGTCAATTTCCAAAAGCGCCGGTTCTTTAATTTTAGGAATAAGAGGAAAATCATCAGCTGGTAAACCCTTTAAATTAGCTTTATAATTCTCGCATTTTATAGACAAGTTATTATCTTTTGTGTTTATTTCAATTTTTTTATTAGGTAAATTACTTATAAAACTATAAAATATTTTTGCCGGACAAGTAATCGACCCTTCTTTTTCTATTTTACCCGATGTCCAAGTGTTAATTCCTATTTCTAAATTGGTGGCGGAGATTTTTAATCTTCCATTCTCGGTTTCTAATAATAAATTATTTAATATTGGTAAAGTTAAATTACGACCAATAATATTTTGGACAATATTTAAATTGTTTTTTAAATTTTCTTGTAAACAAATAATTTTCATATTATTTAATATATATTATATTTAATATTTTAAAATTGTTATTTTTAAAAATTAAATTAATGTGGAAAAGTTAAATTTTTGAATTAAATAAAAGAAAAAACACTTACTTAAACTTGTGAATAACTTAAAAATAAAATATGTATAATTTATTTTTTGAAAAAATACTTAAAATTATAAACTAAAAACCCTATCTTTAACTAACAGGTTATTCAGGTTTTATTGTAAACTCTTTCTAGTATTAAACTAACCTCTTGTTGAAGGGAATTATTTTTTTCTATTTCTTTAGACATTTTTTCAAAAGCGTACATTACAGTGGTGTGGTCACGGCCGCCTAGTTTTTCTCCAATAAAAGGAAATGATTTTTTTAATTCGCCGCGTAATAAATACATAGCCACTTGGCGTGGATAGGCCATTTCTTTTTTCCGGCAGCGGTTTATTAAATCCCGGTAATTTATATCATAAAATTCCGCTACCGCTTGAAGGACATTTTTATAATGGGTTATTTTTTTGGGCTGGGAAATAATATTATTAAGAATTTTACTGACTTGATTTATGTCGGAAATATTAAGATTGTTTAAATTAACGGCGGCGACCAAGCGGTTTAAGGCGCCTTCTAACTCTCGGATATTTTTCTGGATATTGGAAGCAATATAATTTAAGACTTCGTCAGGTAGGTTTAATTTTTTTTCGGCGGACTTGAATTTTAAAATGGCCAGGCGGGTTTCCAGATCAGGATAAGAAACGTCGGCAATCATTCCTCCTTCAAAACGGGAACGCAGCCGCTCTTCCAGGGTAGAAATGGCCTTAGGCGGTCGGTCTGAGCTTAAAATAATTTGTTTGTTCTGTTGGTAAAGAAAATTAAAGGTATGGAAAAATTCTTCTTGGGTTTTTTCTTTGCCGGCCAAAAACTGAACGTCGTCAATAATTAAAACATCGGCCTGGCGGTACCCTTCTTTAAAGTTTTCTATTTTTCCGTTATGCAAGGCGCTAACTAGTTCGGAGGTGAATTTTTCCGAGCTGGTGTATCTTATTTTCTTTTTCTTTTTATATTTCTCTATAACGGCATTGCCCACGGCTTGTAAGAGGTGGGTTTTTCCCAGGCCAACGCCGCCATAAATAAATAGCGGATTATAAAGTTTCCCAGGATTGTTAACAACCGCCTTGGCGGCAGCTTGGGCGAGTTCATTAAACGAACCAACGATAAAATTATCAAAAGTATATTTTGGATTAAGATTGGTTTCTTTATCCACTTCTAGCTCTTGGAACGGTTGTTCAAGGCCGTTTTCCGCCGCCGAGATTTCTTTTTTGGTTATCGGTTGGCGGTTGGCTTTTTCCGCGCTAGCCACCGGCTGGTGGCTGATGACAAAGGCCAGTTCTTTCGTGTCCGGCGATATGTTGCGCAGGGCCCGCAGAATTAGCTTATTATATTTGTTTTCTAACCATTCTTTGCTAAAGCCGTTAGGAACCGCTACGGTAACTAGTCCTTCTTGGCTTTTTATGATGCTGGTGCCGCGAAACCAGGTGATAAAATTAGCCCGAGAAATATTCAGTTCAATTTCGCCTAAGGCGGTTTGCCAAAGTTTGTCTAAGCTCATGAGAGAAGCCCTCCTTTAAAAATTAGGAAGAATCTTTGTTTCCAAATTATAACATAAAAACAGGATAAAAAAACAACAAAAAAGAGCGAAAAAGACGAAAAACGTTGACAACATGTGGATGAAAAGTGGAAAGAGAAATAAGTGTTTTTCAGAGACGCCAAGCGGTTAATCAAATTGACTTTAGGGCTGAAAGCGGCTATACTGGGAAACAAGTAAATCTTTATACCCGCGCTTTATATTTAGGCGTGGAGAATAATTTTTATGAGCGTCACTTATCAGCCGAAAAAAAGAAAAAGAAAAAAAACTCACGGTTTTTTGGTGCGCCAACGGACTTCTTACGGCCGGCGGGTTGTCGCTCGGCGGCGCCGCAAGGGGCGGGCTCGCTTGACCGTGTGATTATGTTACCACGGGTTTTCCACTTAAGTAAACAAGGCGATCTGGCGAAGGTTTTCCGCCGGGGAAAAATTTTCCAGGACAGCTTTTTTATCTTACGTTTGGCGGCCAATGATTTGGATTGTTGCCGGGCAGCGATAATTATCAGCGGCAAGGTTAGCAGAAAAGCCGTTTGGCGCAACCGGTGGCGACGGCAGATAAAAGAAATTTTAAGATTAAGCGCGTTAAGCGTGGCTAAAGGATACGACCTAACAATAACCGTGAAAAAACCGCTGTTTAAACAAAGATACCAAGACATTAAAAATTCCTTAATCAGACTTTTCGGCCGGGCCGGACTGACAATTGACTAAAGAATTTAAAGATGATTAAAAAAATTATTTTATTTTTAATTAAAGCTTACCAGTTGGCTGTTTCGCCTGACCGGGGGTGGCGGCAGTGCTTTTTTTCTCCCGCTTGCCGTTTTTATCCTTCTTGTTCCGAATACGCCAAACAGGCCATTGACCGATACGGGGCGGCGCGGGGCGGCTGGAAAGCGATAAAGCGGATTGGGCGTTGCCATCCTTGGCACGAGGGCGGCTACGATCCGTTGGCTTGATAAAAAAGATGAGTTTTATTTCTTTGGCCTTTCAAGAATGCCTTTATCGGCCGTTGTTCAACGGACTGATTTTTTTATACAACATTTTCCCCTGGCACGATTTCGGCTTATCAATCGTTCTGTTGACGGTTCTAATTCGGCTTGTCTTATATCCCTTAAACCAGAAATCAATTAAGTCACAAGCGGTTCTCAATAAGCTCCAGCCGGAAATTAAGAATTTGCAGCAAAAATATAAAGACGATAAAGTCAGGCAATCGCAGGAGATGATGGCTCTTTATAAAACCAAAAACATAAATCCCGCTTCCGGCTGCTTGCCGTTGCTTATTCAGTTGCCGATTCTTTTCGCTTTGTACCGGGTTTTTTGGACCGGGCTTGACCCGTCACGGTTGGAAGCTCTTTATTCTTTTGTTTCTCGTCCCGAATCAATAAATCCGATTTTTTTAGGCCTGGTTAACTTAAGCCAGGCGAATATAATAATGGCAATTCTTGCCGGAGCGTTCACTTTTATCCAGTCAAAAATGATGGCGCCGAAAACCTCTGTTGGTTCCGGCCACGATTTCAGCTCCGCCTTAAACAAGCAAATGGTCTATTTTATGCCATTAATCACTGTTTTTATCGCCTGGAAATTGCCGGCCGGTCTGGTGCTTTACTGGATCATAACCACGCTTTTCGGCATCGGCCAGCAATATTTGATTTTAAGGAAAAAAAATGGCAACTGATAACGTTTTAGCCATAAAACAGATCATAGAAGAACTTTTGGCCAAGATGGATTTTTCTGGCCAAGTAACTTTTGACGCTGACGACGAACAGCAGGTGTGTTTCAATATCCAAAGCGAAGAAGCGCCTTCTCTGATAGGGCGGGGCGGCGACAATTTGAAGGCCTTGCAGAATTTAGCCAGAGCGATAGTTAATAAGCGTTTGGGCCAAATAACGCGTTTCTCTTTAGATATTAACAACTACCAGCAAGGCCGCTTGTCTCTGCTTAAGGAAATGGTCCAAAATTTGGCCCAAGAGGTTTTAGAACGGCGCGAGTCCCGCTGGCTGCCGCCGATGAGCGCTTACGAGCGCCGGGTCGCTCACCTAGCGTTAAAAGAAATCGAAGGAATTGATAGCGAATCCGAAGGCCTTGGCCCGGAAAGGCGCGTAGTTATAAGGCCTAAAAAATAAAAATATGCTGGCGCGCAGAATTGCCTTAAACACGATTGTGGCGGCAGCGGCGCGAATCGCCAATACGGCCCTAGCTTTGGTAACCATTGGCTTAATCACGCGTTATTTGACCAAGGCCGAATGGGGAGAATATTCTTTAATGCTGACTTTTGGCGGCATTTTCGCCGTTTTGGCCGACGGAGGCCTTTACCAGCTGTTGGTTAGGGAAATTTCCCGTCCGGGAGCGGACGAACAAAAAATCGTCAATAATATTTTTTCTTTAAGGCTGTTAAGCGGCCTTTTTATTTTTGCCTTGGCGCCGGCCGCGGCTTTGTTTTTCCCTTACTCCAGCCAAGCGCGCTGGGGTATCGCCGTCGGTATGGCCGGATACTGGCTTTTGTCCAACAACCAGGTTTTAATGGGCGTTTTCCAAAAACATTTGCGTTTGGACAAGGTTGCCGTTACCGAAACAGCCGGCCGAATTGTTCAGCTGGGGCTGGTGGTTATTTTTAGCAAAGCGCAACTCGGTTTTTTATGGATAGTTGCCGCTTTGGGTTTTGGCAGTTTGATTAATCTGGGTTGGTTGGTTTTTTCCGCCCGGCAATGGGTCTTTTGGCGATGGCAGATAGATTTTAATTTTTGGCGGCAAAGCATCAGGCAGAGTTTGCCCTTGGGATTGGCGGCGATTTTAACCATGGTGTATTTTTCTTTCGACACGTTAATTTTATCCATTTGGCAGCCGGCCGAAACAGTAGGGACATACAGGTTGTCTTATAAGGTTTTGGAAAGCTTGATTTTTTTCCCGGCAATGTTCGCCGGGCTGATTATGCCGATATTTTCCCAAGCCGCCTGGCTGGACAAGGAACGGTTTTGCCGGATTTTGCAGAAGAGCCAGGAAATATTGTTGATTTTCGCGGTACCGCTGGTTTTAGGAACCTTAATTGTCTCTCCCAAAGTAGTGGCCCTGTTGGGCGGCGGCAATTATCCGGAAGCGGCGGCGGTTCTCAATATTCTAATTGTGGCAACGGGTTTTATCTTTTTAAGCACGCTTTTTTCTTACGCTTTGATAGCATTGGGTAAGCAAAAAATTAATTTTAAAATTTCTTTCGGGGTGGCGATTGTCAGCTTGGCTTTTAACTTCGGTCTTATCCCCTACTGGTCTTATTGGGCGGCGGCCTGGAGCCACGTGCTGACGGAATTTTTGGTGGCGGCGGCTATGCTGCTGGCCTTAAAGCGCCTATTGGGATTTTTCCCGTCGTTTAGGATTGTCTTTAAGTGCCTGGCGGCGGCTTTGCCCATGGCCGCCCTTTTGTGGTGGTGGCGCGAACAGAATATTTTTTGCCTGTTGGCGGCGGCTGTTTTTGTTTATTTCGGCTTGCTTTATTTATTTAAGGGGTTTTCGGCCAAAGAGCTGTTTTCTTTAGTCAAAAAATCCGTATGATAAAAAAGCCAATTTATTTTTTAACGGGAGTGGCGCTGGCCGGTTTGCTGGTCGGATTGGTTTTTTGGCATTGGCAACTGGGTCTGGCGGTTTCTTTTTGTTTGGTTTTTTTATGGTTGAGCTGGCTTTTCCCTTTTGCGGTTTTTTGCGGCTTGGCCGCTTACCTTCCTTGGCAGCTGGCTTTAAACTTGGCGCCGGACTTTGACATTTTGTCCGGCCGGCTGCTGGTTTTGTTGTTTTTTAGTTCTTGGCTACTGAAAATTATTTTAAAAAAAGAAAAACTAGGTTTAGTTGGTTTTCCCGCCGCCGGAGCGCTGGGCGTTTTTTTTGTTTTAGCGGCCGGTTCGCTTATCGGCGCGGATCAGCCCTTCTGGGGTTTAAGGAAACTGCTGGTTTTTGTTTCCGTTTGGCCGCTGTTTTTCCTGACCAAGTATTTTATAAACAGCCGAGCTAGGCGGGATAAACTTATTTTAACGATAAGCGTTTCATCTGGCGCGGCGGCCTTGGCGGCATTAAGCCAGTTTGGCGCTCAGTTTCTTTGGGGTTTGGAAAAGACAAGAATTTTTTTGGGTGAGATTACCGCTCCGTATTTTTTCGGTCGGACTGCCGCTGAATCGGTTTTGGCTAATCCCAGTTGGTTGGTGGAAATCGGCGGTCGGGTTTGGCTGCGGGCCTTAGGCGTTTTTCCCGACCCGCACACATTGGCGTTTTTTCTGGGCTTGAGCTTTTGTTTGGTTTTCGCGGCGGCTTGGGAGAGAAAAAAGCGCGCCGGTTGGCTGCTACTGCCTAGCGGTTTGCTTTTTTCCGCCTTGTTGTTAACTTTTTCCCGGGGCGGATATTTGGGGCTAGGCGCGGCGCTGGTTTTTTTCGGAACGGCTGTTTGGCCGAAAATTAAAATATCCGGCCGGCTGGTTTTTGCCAGTGGCGCGGTTTTTCTTTTGGCAATAATTTTTTTCTGGGGCACGCCGGTGTTGGGCCGTTTCCAGTCAATTTTTGATTTTGGAGAAGGTTCAAACCTGGGGCGTTTGCAGATTTGGCGCCAATCTCTGGAAGTGGCTAAACAGAATCCGTTGCTGGGGGTGGGCTTGGGTAATTATCCAGCGGCGCTTAATTTTAACGAAAATTACCGGAGCGCCGTTTCCAGCCACAACGCTTATTTGGATATTTTAGCCGAAACCGGCGTTTTGGGGCTGTCCGCCTGGCTGTTTTTTTGGCTGGTGGTTTTGCGGGCCGCTTGGGGAAAAACAAGAAAAGCCAAAGAACCGGCGTTTTTCTATGCTGGCATCGGTAGTGCGATAATTTATTTTTTAACGCATTCTTTTTTTGAAACAGCGATTTTTAACCCGACAGTGGCGGCTTGGCTAGCGATGATTTCCGGCTTGGCCGTCAGCCGGATTAAAGGAGAAGATTAGAAATGTTTATTGTTTTAAGCGGGATAAATTCTTTATGGATTCCTCTGGCGGCCGGTTTGGCAGCGGCCTGGCTTTATTGGCGTTGGCCGCAATGGGCGTTGGGTTTGGTTTTGTTTTTTTCGCCTTTATACCTGATAAAGCTTCAGGCGGGCTGGCTGCCAATGACATTGCTGGAAGTTATTTTAATTTCCGTTTTTTTAAGCTGGCTTTTTAAGCAAATAGCGGAAAAACAGAAAATAAATTGGCGTTTGGCTGTTTGGCAACAAAGCGATTTTTTCTGGCCGGTTACTCTCTTGCTGGCTGGCGCAATCGCGGCTACCGCCGTATCCGTTGATAAAATAGCGAGTTTGGGAATTCTGAAAAGCTGGATAATCGAACCGATGCTTTTTGCCGGCATTATTTATCAAAACGTAAAAAATCAACGGCACTTGGAAATTTTGTCTGGATTATTAATCGCCGGAGCCGCTGGTTTGGCCATGGTCGGTCTCTCTTTTTTTTGCGCCGGACGCCTGACCTACGACGGGCGCTTGGCGGCAATTTTCCTTTCGCCGAACCAGTTGGCCATGGCTTTGGCGCCCGGGCTGGTTTTGTGCTTCGGCTGGCTGGCGATAACTAAATCTAAAACGCTTTTTTCGGTTTTGTGTCTGGCGGGCGGTTTTATAAGCGCGGCGGTTTATTTTACTTTTTCTTACGCGGCCTGGTTGGCTGTTTGGTGGGCTTTAGTTTTTTTGGCGGCTGTTTTTTGGCAAAAAAAAACAATCAGCCGGCGTTTGGCTGTTTGGTTGTTGGCTGTTTTAACGGCGGTAATTTTGGCGGCCGTGATCTGGCAACTCCCCAGCGTTAAAATGGCAGATTTATTAAAATTTGACCGCTCGTCCTGGCAGTCGCGCCTAGTGGTTTGGCAAGCGGCCGCCGCCATTCTGAAAAACCATTGGGTTTTGGGCATTGGTCCGGGAATGTTCCAAAGCTTTTATCTGGATTACCAAAAATATTTCCCGTCTTACTTGGAATGGGCGGTGCCTCAGCCACATAATTTATTTCTGGCTTGGTGGCTGCAGGCGGGGCTGGCAGGCTTCATTGGTTTTTTGTGGCTGCTTAAAAATTTTTTCCGGCGGATAAAAAATAATTTAAAACCCTCCTTTCTGGGAAAGGAGGGCGCGATATCAATAATTCTGGCGGCCGCAATGGTTTATTTTCTTTTTCACGGGTTGGTTGACACGCCGTATTGGAAAAACGATTTAGCGCTGATTTTTTGGGCGATTACAGCTTTAGGCTGTAAAGTAGGCCGTCTCGACGGTTAACGAAGAAAAGGTAATCTTCTTGGGGCGACAAAAACAAATCTTGCGCGTCGTAGCCGGTTTCTATGCTGGAACCGGCGATTTTTGTTTTTTTGCCGGTTTCCAAATTGATTTTATAAAAATCGTCATTCACCAGAACCAGTCCTTTGTAATAATCATCCGGCCAGGTAGCGTTGGCGGAAATTTGCTGGGGCAGGGCGCAAAAAACCGTGCGGTTGTCTTTTGCCCAAACGCATTTGTCCACCAATCCTGCCAGCCCGAGGTCGCTAGTTTGCTGGCCGGCAGAATCGGTTAAAAGCAATTTGGGGTTTTTGGCGTTTTGGTCCACGATGGAATATAAAATTTTGTCGGCCTTGGGCGACCATTTAGCGTTCAGTCCCAGATAACCGCTTAAAACATTGGCGAATTCGCCAGTTTCGGAATTTAAAGAATAAAGAAATCCCTGGGACAAACCGCTGGGCTGGCTTTTAATGGATATTTTTTCTTTTGAAGGCCACTCTACCACCAGGTTCGCCAAGCGGGTTTTAAAAACGGTTTTCCAGTTTTGCCCGTCCGGGTCAGACGTGCTGATGTTGCTTTGGCCGGTTTGCGGGTCGGTATACTGGTAGGCGATTTTTTTGCTGTCGGGAGAAAAAGCCACAAAACCGATATTAGAGTTCAGCGGCGACGATTGGCCGGTGGCGTAGTTATAAAAATACTTCTTGATGGTTCCGTTTTCCGAAACGACGCTAACGACTTTTTCTTTGTCCGGCGACCAGATTATTTTTATCAGTCCGGATAGCGTTTTGCTGGAAATTATCTGGGGGTTTAGCCCGTCGAAGCTTGTTTGCCAAACCTGGCCGGTCGTTTGGCTGTAAAACTTGACGCTTTGGCCGTCAGCTTTCAGCGTCGGCGCCAGCGCTTTTTCCTGGCTGATGGCTTTGAGTTTCAGTGAAGCCAGTGATTGGCCAGCCGGCGAAATACTGGCCGATTGGCCGGTATCGGCGCCGGTTCCGTTTTCCGGCAAAGTCCCGGTTTCTTCTTCCGTGGGCGAAGAGCCGCTGTCAGATTTAAAAAAGAGGTTGTAGGTCAAAAAAGTGCCGCTAATAAGAGCCAGCAGGACCAAAGAAATAAGAAAAACTTTTTTCAGATTAGTCATAATTTGTAGAGTTAAAGTTGATAAAGTTAAGAAGAAAATTCGTTATAGTAGCGGCTGACTCGCGACAGATAGGTTTTGGTTTCGCTGGGAAGCCTGGAACAGCCAGTCGGGTCGCCGCCGCATTTTCTTTCCAAATTACCCGGCCCCCAATTGTAAGCCGCCAGCATTTTGCTTTGGTCGCTGTTATAGCGCCGCGATAAGGCGGCTAAAAATTTCGTGCCGGCAGCGATATTTTCTTCCGGATTAAGACAATTAGACAAATTATGAACGGGCATTAGCTGCATCAGGCCGCAGGCGCCAGCCGAACTTTTAGCGCTTGGGTTGCCGCCTGATTCCGCCTGAATTACCGCTTTGACAAAATTCGGGTCAAGGTTGTATTTCCCGGCGTATTTGTTTATTAAGTCAGCGTAAGGACCTTTAATTAAACTAGAACTTTTGATTTGAGAGGCGGTGTATTCCAAACCGGCGTCAGGCGCGTCTATGTTATAACGGTCCAGAGCCGGCGCCGTCAGATTCGTCAATTGTTGGCCGCCCAGAGTGTAAAGAATAAGATAAGAACCCATCAGCAGAATAAGTCCGAATATCGCGCCTTTTATCAAATCTTTTGCCTGGTCAACCTTAGTCAAAGAGCCGGCGGTTATGTAAATCACTCCGCCGGCGGCGATGGTGGTAACTGCCAAGAAAGCCAATAAAGACAGCCCGAAGATGAAAAAATAACGAATGTATGAAGCCGGTTCGGAAAACTCGGTGCCGGCCGCTGCGCCCGGAAGTTCAAACTGGATTTGATAAGCCGCTAAGGCATTTTGCCAAAAGAAAAGGCCGATTGCCAAAAGTGCCAGTGCGCAGAGAAAATAAACAGAAACTGATTTCCGCGGTATCTTAGGTTTTTTCATAAAAATTGCGTTTTTAAAATTAGCGTATTTTTACGGTTAAATTTATTGAGTCCTGCTGGTCAGCGTTTCTTTTATTCGTTACTACCAGCCGGACATTTTTGATTAAAACTTCGGATAATTCTCCTTGGGGAACAGCCATTACCAGTTGGTCGGGGTCAGTTCCGTCTGGGTTATCCAGTCTCTCTTCCTCAAAAAACCAGTCAAAAGTTAAATCTTGCGTTGGCCGATTAGTGGAGAAGAAAAAAGGCAAAGCCCGCAGTTTGGCAGTTTGGCCGGTAGATACCAGTATTTCGCCGGTCGCGGCAGTTCGGCCATTTTCTTCTAAAGTCACTTCCGGCGCCACCACGGGAACATAAACCAAGTAGCTGTCTAAAAGTTTGTCGTCGGCGCTGGTAATTTGCATTTCCACTTCGTGATAGTCGCCCGGCCACTTTTTCACCGTAAAGGTTAAGCTGTGTTGCCCTTGGCCTTTGGCGTAGTTTTGGGCTTTGCCGTCCAATAGCCAACGGAAATACATTTTGTCGGGCGAAGCCACCAATTTTTTAGTCGGAATCGCCGCCACGGTTACTTGGCTGCCGCGGACAGGCAGGGCTTTGCCTTGGTAGGTCGGCGGCACGTACGAATCGGCGGCCCAGTCCAGAATAAAATCGCTTCCGGCCGTGGCGGCGGGCAAGGCGCGCGTTAAGCAAAAAACTCCGGCCAGCAGCAGGCCGCCAAAGAAAACATATTTTAATCGGGAGCGTTTAAGCATAAAATTTTAGGTTATGACCGTTTTTATTTTTTCCAATGTTTTTTTCCGCCAGTAAGCATAAAGGACAATCGCTATATTGCTGGGCAGGATACCGAAAGAGATGGCGTCGGCTATTTTGGCAAGAATAAAAGTTATTACCGGATCTGTTTTGGGGCTGTATATTTTTTGCCAAAAGCCGAAAATCAAGCCGGCCAGCGCCTCGGAGAAAAAATTTACGTAAGGAATCAAGCCGATTAAATCAAAAACGGCAGCCAGAAAGAACATTAGCCAAGGAAAACTAATTTTTGGAGGAATGGCGGAAACATAATCTTTTTCTTCCGGCGAAGAAGCGGTGGAAGCGGAACTTTTTTCTTTTTCCGGCATAAAGCATGCTTTAAAGTAATTCTTCTTTGGCTTTTTCGATTTCCAAAATTTGCCGCGGGTCGGAAGTGATAATTTGGTCCTCGGTGTAAGAGGCCACTACCTGGATGGCGGCGTGCTGGAGGCCGGCAAAAAATATTCCCTCCCCCACTTTGCATTCCAGCAGCAAGTATTTTTCCTGGTCGGTTAGGTTAAAAGTTTTTTGGATTATGTCCATCGTGGCCGGCGATTGGCGCAGCAAAATCTGCATTGAGGAATTGGTGACAATCGCTTTGCCGTAAGGGGAATTCATAAAGTCGCCGACGTCTTGGGTAATAGTGGTCAATCCCAGATAGTATTTGCGGCAGCGTTTGGCGATGCCAAAAAGGAAAGAGGCCGCGTCTTCGTGCCGCATCATCACCCAAGCCTCGTCTGCCACCAACAGCCGTTTTTTGAGTTCCGACCGGATGACGTTCCAGATGAAGTGGAGGACGACATACATGGCGATGGGCCGCAGGCCTTCTTCCATGTCCCGAATTGAAAAAGCCACGAGTTTATTGTTCAATTCCACATTGGTTTGTTGGTTGAAAAAATTGGCGTAGGAGCCGGAAACGAATTTTTCCAGGCGGGTAACCAAAGATTCGGCTCCCTGCATATTGCGCAAAATGGCGTAAAGGTCGGACAGGACCGGCGGCGTTATTTTGCTGAAATCGGAACGCTCGGTGATGTCGCGCGAAGAATAAGTTTCCGTAATCGCCCTGTCTAGAATGGCATCTTCTTCGGCGGTCAGACCGTTGAGCATAATGCGCATTAGCCCGACCAAATTGATAACGTTGGAGCGCAGAATGTCGCCGGGATTTTCCCCTTTGGGCGGCACCGGCAAATCAAAAGGATTCAGGTGGTGCGGCGAGTTCAGGGAAATTTTGACGAAAGACCCGCCGACGGTTTCGGTCAGATACTGGTATTCATTTTCCGGGTCAATAATGATAATTTCCGTGCCCATCATCAGTGAACGCAGGACTTCCAGTTTTACGGCGTAGCTTTTGCCGGCGCCGGATTTGGCGAATACGCAGGAATTAGCGTTTTCCAAAGAGAAACGGTCAAAAATAATCAAAGAATTGTTATGGCGGTTGATGCCGTAAAGGATGCCTTTGTTGTCGGAAAGGTTGGCGGAAACGAAAGGAAAGGCGCTGGATAGCGGTCCGGTGTTCATCGGCGTGTGGATTGACAAATTGTCGCGAAACAGCGGCAAGGTGGAAGTGAAGCCAGCTTCCTGTTGGAAAGTGGCCGGTTTGATGTAAACCATTTTTCCTTCTAGCATTGACCGCAGTTCGTTTTCAACGTCGTCCAGCTCTTTTTCGCTGTCGGCGAAGATAGTTAGGTATAAGCCGAACTTGAAAAATTTTTCGTTGCCCTGCTGAAGGTTGTCGCGCAGGGTTTCAATGTCAATCATGGCGGTTTCCAGCATCGGGTCGCGCACTTGGCCTTTTTCTTGCCGCTCGCTTAATTGCGCTTGGACTTGAGCGACTTTTTTGCGCAGGCGGTTCATTATCCAAGCGGTTTCCAAGGGATGGATGAAGAAAGAAACGTTGATTTCGCGGTCAAGCGACAGGATTGGCGCCAGCCAGCTGGTCAGCAAATAGCGCGGATAAGTAAAAACAAACAATGTCCGGGCGAGTTTTCCGCCGATTTGCAGGTAATTGGCATTGATTTGCATTCCCGGAGGCGCAATCAGGTCTTTGACCGACGGGCTGTCTGCCTGAAGCGGGCCGGAAAAAGAAACGTTCAAATCGCCATCGTTTGCCGGTTCTGTTTTTTTACCGAATAAGCTGAAAGGCATGAATTAAAAATTTATAAAATTTAAAAATTAACTTTCTTTGCCGAGTTTCAAGGTCGGTTTTTCTTTCAATCCCATATTGTAAAGATGGTAGAAAAGCTCGGTCAGCTCATCGTTGTTGAGAGGGACCGCGTTTAGCCCCAAGCCGGAAAGCCCGGAAACAACATATTCAACCCGCTGCCAGAGCTGATTTTTCATTTCTTCCAAGTTTTTTTCCTGCTGGACGGCAACTTCTTTTTTAAAAGACAAGCCCAGTTTTTCCACCAGCCCGGCTTCCTTTTTTTCCATCGGAGTCAGCGGCACCACCACAAAAAAAGACTGGCTCATAATATTGCTGACTTCAACGAGATTATGGACAAAATCGACGTATTCGGAAATTTGGATTTGCAATAACTCGTTTGGCTGTTCTTTTTTCTTTTGTTCCAGCATCGCCAGATAGCCGGAAATGTCCAATTTTCTGGAAACCGTCAAAATCTGGACGGGAAAGTCCAAGGAATTCAGGAATTGCTGGTATTTAAAAATCAGAGCGTCCTGTTCTTCTTCTGATTTTAAGGCGAAATTGATTGACGAAGTCATCAGCACCGCCCGCAATTCGCCGCCGCGCAAAATAACCACGCCTTCCTGGATGTCTTCAATGTCAATTTTTTGTTGGACGGCTAAAGTTTCGGTCATGTTTTTCTTTTCCAAGTATAGGTTTTAGGGTTAAAAAAATAAGAAAACCAAGCAATGATTATTTGGTGGAACGGCCGGCCGTTGATTTTCAAAAAGAATTCCATCGTCAGCAGGCACGCCAGCGGAACGCCAACGATCATCACGAACCAAAGCTTGAAAAAATACCAGAGGAAAAACAAAACCACGGCCGCGCCGACAACCATAAAAAACTGTTTGAGCGTCAACGGGCCAAAAATTTTGTCTTCTACGTCAATGAATTGCGGAACGCTGAAGCGCATATGTTGAGATTATTCTTTATTGAAATCGCTTAAATCTATAACGTTGCCTGAAAGCTTGGGGGCCGGATGGGTTGTTTTTTCGGCAACGGAAAAATTTTTTTCCAAATCGCTTTTGGCTAATTGTTCGCGATAACTGTCTGTTTCTCTGGTGGCTGGTTTGGCGGCCGGAATGTTGGCCGGCGGCGAAGGTCTTTTGGCGGGAATTTCCGCGCCGCTCCAAGCTAGCTTCTCTGTATCAAACAGGCCGGTCGTCGGGACAATTGGTAAAACGATGTCATCGTCGTAAGCGTGCAAAATAGCGATGACTTTTGCCTGGTCTTTTTCCGACAATTCTTTAAAATTGGGATTTTTGAATACGAAATCGCTTCTTTCCAGGGCTTCGTGATGGCCGGCGCCTTTTTGCTTTATGTAATCGGCCAGCCAGTTTTTTATGGTCGGCCTTACCGGTTGGTTCATGCCGGTGATTTTCAGCGGTTGGGGCGTTAGGAGCTGGTTGAGGATTTCTTTGTTGTCTTTGATGGCTTGGCGGAAAGGTTTTTGGCTGGCGTTTGAAATGGGAGATCCTAGGAAAGTGGCGGGCGGTTCTGGCGCCGCCAGCGCCGGTTTTTGTAATTTTTCCGGCGTTTCTCCGCCCAGCCGTTCAATAAAATCTTTTAATTTCGGGAAATGGCTGCCAATGGGCAGAAATTGACGGTAAATCACTTCTAATGTGATTTGGCGGGCGGCCAATTCGTCAATTTCCAAATCGCGCTGGAGGGCGTAAACCAAAGAATCAACGGGAATTTTTTTTAAAATTGCTTGGCCGGTCAGGTAAGCCAGTAAAGAATTTTTATTCGGCGGCAAGTTGAATTTTTTAGCGATGTCGCGGTTATTGTTGGCGGCGTTTTCGGAACAAAGCCATTCCTGGACCTGTACGGACAAGGAACTAAAAGTTATTTGCCAGTCGTCAGGCGGCAAATTTTGGGCGTCTTCGGTCGTGTAATATTTTTGGGCTAAATCTTCAGGCATAATAGAAATTAAGCTTTCCGTTCCCTTGGCGGCGGCACGGGAGCGCCGGCCGAATAAATTTTAACTTTGGGTTCGGGTGATTGCTGTTCTGATTCGGGTGATTGTTGTTTTGTTGCTATTTTTCTTGTCCCTCCCCAAGCCGGAGTATTCTGGAGATAATCTAACAGTTTTTCATTGCCGGATTGGTATTTTTGGACGCTTTTCAGTATCTTGTCTTTTTGGAATCCGCTCAATTCGCCGCGGATACTTTCAACCACTTTTCTTTCAATGCGGCTACCGATTAATTCTAAGCTTTGTAAGGCGTCTTCGTCGTTGCCGCGAATATTGCCGATTTGCCGGGGACCCATCTGTTGGATGTACTCCGTCGCTAAGTCGCTAACAGTCTTGTTTTCTGGTCTAGTCAGAAAATCAGCTGTGCCGAAAGATTCATTGAGATTGCCGGTAAAATCGGCGCGTCGGCTGCGCAAATCGTTGATTAGTTTCTGTTTGATTTGTTCGTCTTTTTCAAAGCCAAAGTCTATCTTGCCGTCGATTACGTCTTTTGTTGATTTTTTGGCAGCTTCTTTGGTCTCTTTATTCCAGCTGTTGTAGATGTCGGTTATTTCCGCCGGATTGAATGTTTTTAAAATGCCTTCAAAAATATTAGCGTCATTTTTGAACAGATTTTTATGCAGTTTAGTCAAATGGCCGGAATCTTTTGATTTGCGGAAAAGTTTTTTAATGGTTTCTTCCTGTTTGTTTTCCGGAACGGTTTCCCTGATAATATCTGTGGCGACGTCCAAGCGTGACCGTTCAAGATTTTTGCCCGCGTCGGTTTTTCCTTCATCGTCTTTAACTCCGTAAGCATTGAGGGCTTTCATAGCTTCTTTTACCACTTTTTTGTTTTCGGTCCTGCCCAGCAAGCCGTTTTCCTGGGCAGCTTTGGCCGCCAAATATTTTCTGATGCCGTAAGCGTGTTCTACTTCATAGAGCAAACCGTCGTCGCCCATGGACTTAAGTTTCTTTTCGTAATCTTTGTGCCAGGTTCTTTTCATCGGTTCTTCCGTTTTCATTTGGGTCGCTTTGGCCTGGAGCCGATAGCCGGTTTTACCTGGTAACATGGCTCCGGCCAGCCCGACGGTTTTCGGAGCTAAAGTGTCATAAGCCCAATCAAAAGGCCGGCCCAAGGTTCTTCTGGCGAGATGGCCGAAGCCCTGTTCCGCGCCAACGGCTTTTTTGCCCCAGCCCTGCATTTTTTTACTGACCGTGGCCATCGCGCCGCCAGCCGCGCCGCCCAGTTTTTGCGCCGACATGATGCCGATAAGCAGGAAGATGATAACAACGATGTATTGTAAGAAAAATTTGATATTAGCCAGCAAGCCAGAAAAAAATCCTTCTTTGACGGAAACGCTTTGGGCGTTTTGGAACGCTTTTTCAATACCGCCACTGCCGACAGCCGTAGTGGCCAGATAAATGAAAAAAGCGTAAGTTGGCGCGAAAAAAGTCCAGCGGAAGAATTCGCTCCACCATTCGCCCCAAAACTGGCCGATTTTTCCCATTCCTCCGCCGAGTGTCCGCGACAGCCACGCCAGCGGAGCCGCAATGAGCAACACCCAGAGAACGACAACCCGAAAAATTAAGAATACCGCGCCGGCCAATAGCGTAAAAACCGCCAATAGCATTATAATAATGCCAAAAAAAAGTCCGCCGGCTACCTGAATTAGGCCATTAGCGTCGGCCGCCATTTTATTGCCGATTTCTTCGGCAGAACCGTCGACTTGGTAGACTCTACTTAAATTCAATCCGTTCATTAATTGTTCTGAAATGCTGTTGTTGAGTCCACCGGCGGCATCAATGAAATAGTGGGTCAGGATTTGGGAAAAATCAATGACGATTCCGGCAATCACCAAACTGAAATTTATCAGCAGGATGGAAACGGTTAGCTTCCAAAGCAGGCGCTTGGCACCGAATTCTTCAATCCGCAAAATGGTGGAAAAAGACATAACCAGCAGAATCAACGCGAAAAACATATTGCACAATCCGCGGGTGATGTTCCAACCGGTTTCCACGATCGGAACGCCGCGGAACTGCTCTATTTTAAAAGACGCTTCCAGAAGTTTGCTTGCTACTTCGACAAACCAACCTAAAAAAGTAAAAACCAGAAACATTACATAACCGACCAGTTTAGACATTCCTTTCAGGGTCATGTCCACTAAAATTCCACCAGCAGAGACCTCTTCAATGCCGGATTTTTGCCGATTTTCTTTGCTGACCGAAGTATCAACAGGGCCGGTGGAGTCATAAGTGTTGTCAAAAACATTAGTGCTAACATTTTCTTGGGGCGCCGCTTCATATTGAGCTTGAGCTTTATTCATTTGCCAAACAAAAAACCCTCCGGCAAGTATTATAGCCAGCAAACCGATCAGTAAAAAGCGGTATTTTTTAGGGAAAAAGCCCATAGTTTATAATCTTTCTTGCGCGGCTAGGCAAGCGCTCAGGGTCGACTGGAAAGACGAAACTGCGCTTTGGGCGTTGCACAGATACTGGTAATAGGTATCGCCGGTATCATAGCCGCAATAGCCGGATACGCCGCGTTTGATTTGCGAATCGCCGTATTCTTGAAGGGTTTGTTGCGACATTTCCTGCGCTTTTTGCGCCAGTTCCTGCAGGTTGCTGGTGGTAACGCCGAATAAGCTTTGCAGTGAAGACAAAACAGCCGTTTTGGCGGTCCACATCGCGGTTTCCGCCAGATTGGCGGCGGTTTGCGTGCCGAGGCCGTCTATCCAGTCGTCGTAAGCGGCAATGTATTCGGCGGCTTTGTTTATATAGTCGTTTAGGGCGGCGCTGGCCGAAGCGACTTTAGTTATTTGCGTTTGTTCGTCGGCGATTTGCGAATTCATCTGGCTGATGGCCGGGGCGATTGCCGGCGAAGAGCTATTGATGGAAGCGAAGCCGTCATCGTAACTGCCGCAGTCATAGGTTCTGGCTAGTGTTCTTTCTATTTCCGCTTCGCCGATATTTGTCGCGGAGACCTTCACAGTTTCTTCTGTACAGCCGCAAACAGCCGAGAGAGGCGGACAGCTGGAAAGGGATTGCGAATTTAAAACCGATGAAGAAACGCCGCTGGGCAATGAACAATTCGGTTCGGCCAAGATGTCTTTTAGGGCGGTAAAACCGTTAATCTGGGCGGTTTGGGTATCATTGAGCACGCTTAAGCTGATTTGGTAATCGCTGGCCAATTTTTCTTTATTTTCTTGCAAAAGAAGCACTTGTTCGTTAAGCGCCTCAGCCAAAGGTTTATTCACGGTCGCGTCCTGGTAAGCGGAAGAGCTGATGTTTGAATCGGACGCCGGAATCGTAATGCCGACGCCTGTCTGGCCGGCAGAGCCCGTACCTTTGAGCATGGTCATGCCTTCGCGGAAAACCCGATTGAAAGCCGCGTCTACGATTACTCCCAGATATTCTCCCCATTCGTCGGCGCCGGCCAGCCAATCAATGTCCGAACTAATGGCCTTGGAAAGAGTATCACTTATTGTCTTTCCGGGCGTTCTGGTTTCCCATTTAGTGCAGGAACAATTATTGCTAAGATTGGCATCGGCGCTGATTTCGTCTTTGGTCCAGGTGCCGGAAACATAAGCGCCGGAATAATCGGTTTCTTGTCCCGGGCAGAATATTTCTTTACAAACTTTATCGCTTAAAAATCCGCCGCTGGCCAGCGCTTCGTTTTTAGCCGATTCGGAAGCGGATAATTCCGCCAGCCATTTGGCGTCTAGAGCCATATAGTAAGCGCCGAAAATATTATTTTGTGGCTGCGTCAGTTGCATCCAGCGATCCCAGCCGCCGTTGGAGAAATCTTCAAAAAAATTATTAAGATTTTTGCCCGCGTCAGACAAGGTGCACTTGGCCGTTTGGCTGAAAGTGCGCGAAGAACTCAAAGCGATTTTAATCGTCGGCGCTAAGTTTTCGCACAAAAAGCCCAAGCCCAGCTGGTCGATGAATTGGCCGCCAGCTTGGTCAGCCGCGTCGCTTAAAAACCCTTCCCAATCAGAAACGAACTTTGGCTCGCCGCCGCCGTTAATCCAGTTGACAATATCATCTACCATCATATTCATCAGCTGTTTTTTTAACGCTTGCCAAGCGGCGGTCGTTGCTTTTTCTAACACGGTATTTAACCAGTCTTTTTGGTTTGCCAGAGCGGAAGTCCAAGAAGCAAAGGATTCGTATTCATCCGCTATCTTTTCTGCTGCCCAGCCGGCTACATTGGCCGGACCGCCGATGTAATCACCTGTCATATAAGCCAGCGCTTGCTGGCGAGGTAATAAAATTCCGCCGACGATTATTTGGGCTATAAAAATGGCTAACGCTATCGGAGAGAGAATTTTAGAAAAAAATTGTTTCATAAAAAGCCGGAATAAGCGCGTTAAATTATTTGGAATGTTGTTTGATGAAACCACTTAATTTGTCCAGCCAGCCGTAAATTTGCGTATTAACGTTTTGGTAAGCCAAAAGAGCCAAGTTCGTTTTTAACGGGTCATCGGCAAAGCTTTGCATAGCGCCATAGATTTTGCCCGTGGCGGAAAAAATTTCCAGCATTTCTTTGTGCAGTGGCAGAAAATCGCTGGGTACGGTCAGCTGGTCCGCTTTTTGACAAACATCCTGATAATATTTTTCCGCTTCTTTCAGGCCACTAAGATTTTTCGTTTCCAGTGCCCGAACTATCATTTCTTGTTCGGTTTGGTACGTTAAGCTTGCCGGACGGGAAGAATTTATTGTTTCCGTCAAAGCCGAGGCGTAGGTTTTGATGGCGGAAACGCTGTTGTCTTCAGTGATTTTTATTTGTTCTTTGTCTATTTTTTCCGGAGCGAACGCCTGTTGGGCGGCGAGAGTTATTTCTTCAACGGTTTTTAAAACGGAAGGAAAAATTTTCAAATCGTCGTAAGACAAAACATCGCCTTCGGTACTGAAAGCAGTCAGCTTGTTTTGGGTGATCTGTTCAATCAATTTTTGTTTTAGCGCCAGGGTCAGGTTGCTTGGCAAGGAGCGAGATCCCGAAGTAGTGCCGGGTAATTCATCTCCCGGGGCAGCTTTCGCCGGATCGTAGCCGGCGGCGACTTCTTCGCCGTCAAGATACCCATCGCCGTCGGAATCCTGTTGGCAAGGATCGGTTTTGTAAACTTGTTCTTCCTGCCAGTCGGGCAAACCGTCCTCGTCAGCATCCGATTTGGCGTCTTGCGGATTGGGCTCACATACTCCGGATTCAAAAGTTTTGCCTTTCAGTATGTCGGAAAGTTCGCTGGCGGTTCCTCGGCCGCTTTTCAGCACCAAATAACCGCCAATAAAAATTCCGCAAAGCAATATAAAAACAGCCGTCACCCAAGTTAAAATTTTGGTTTTTTGACGCGTTGGGTTCATCAGCCCTAAAGTGTTTAATTGTTGCTTAAATTATACAATAAAACGGCGGGTAAGTGAACAAGTGGATAAGTTAAAAAGCGATTAAGTCGTTATTTGAAAAAAACGGCTGTTTTTAGCCGTTTTTTTCAAATAATATATCAGCCAATTTGAGCCACTCTTTCAGAGCCAACGATTCGGCCCGTTGGGCTGGCTTAATTTTTAGGCTTTTCAGGGCGGCTGAAATTTTTTCTTGGTCAATTTTTAGCCCATTCCGCAAATTATTTTGTAACTGTTTGCGTGGCTGGGAAAAGCCGGCTTTGGCTATGCGGAAAAAGCGGCGCGCGAAGTCCTCGTTTCCTGTTTTTTTGAGAGGGGTGATTTTTATGACAGCCGAATCAACTTTCGGTTGCGGCCGGAAAGCGCCACGCGGCACTTTGGCGATGATTTTCGCTTGGGCGTAAAACTGGACTGCGATTGCCAAAAGGGACATTCGCGGCGGCTGGGCGCAAATTCGTTGCGCCACCTCTTGCTGGACCAGCAAAACCATTTCGCGCGGCGGATGAGGCGATTCCAGTAGTAGCCGGATTAAATGCGAAGTTAGGTAATACGGGATATTGGCAACGACTTTGTAATTTTCAATGGGCCGGGATTTCAAGAATTTCAAAATATCGGCTTGGACTATTTCAATATTCTCCGCATTCTTGAAATCTTCTTGCAACAGAGCGGCCAGGCGCCGATCTTTTTCCACGGCGACCACTCGATTGGCTCGCGCGGCCAATTCACGCGTCAGAATCCCCTTTCCCGGACCTACTTCCAGCACAGTGTCGTTTTTAAACAGATCAGCCGCAGCGATAATTTTCGCCAAGACATTTTTGTCAACCAGAAAATTCTGGCCCAGGAGCTTATTGGGCTTAATTTTTTTGAACTCTTTTTTTGTTGAACAATTTTTCAATTTAAAATTCAAATCTCAAAACGTAAAATGACAATGTAAAGTGTAAGTTTTTTAATTTTGGATTGTCATTTTGATTTTTGATTTTTGCCTTTTTGTTTTTTAGAACGGCATTATTATTCCGTCTTCGTCGGCTTCGTTGTCTTCGTCTTCAAGGTTGATGTATTCTGCCAAGGTTGGCGGGATTTCGTTCAAAAACCGCGACGGTAGGTTGGCTTGGGTGGCGCCGAACAATTGCCGGCGGCGGGCGCACGTGAGAAGAAGTTTTTCTTTAGCGCGCGTGATCCCCACGTAGCACAGTCGCCGTTCTTCTTCCATTTGCCAAGGATCAAGAAGGCTGCGGCTGTGGGGAAAGATTCCTTCTTCGCACCCGACGATAAAAACCACCGGCCATTCCAGCCCTTTGGCGCAGTGCAGGGTCATTAAATTCACCAAATCTTTTTGGGTTTCCACTTCGTCGTGATTTGACATTAGGGCCGCTTCTTCCAGAAACAAGCGCAGGCCTTCGCCCGGAGGCAGGGAATCGTATTTTTTAGTTACGGAAAAAAGCTCCTGGACGTTTTCCCGGCGGTCTTCCCCTCCTTCGGTCCGGTCGCTCAAAAATTTTTCATAATCAATGTCATTGATAATTTGTTTTAGGAGCCGGCTGAGGGGCTGATTCAGCGAAGCTTGCCGCCAAACATCAACTTGGCAGGAAAATTTTTCCCAAGCCCGCTGGCGTTGGGGCGTGAGCTGCGAGAGCAAAGCGTTGCCGCTGTCCAGCAGTGTCTGGCAGTCGGGGTTTTTGCCAAATCCCCTGGCGGGAGTATTAATGATTCTCTCCAAGGCCACCAAATCTTGCGGGTTTTGGACGAATCGCAGGTAAGAAACCAAGTCTTTTACTTCCCGCCGGTCGAAAAACTTTAGTGCTCCCACGATTTTGTAAGGCAGGCCGGCGCGCAAAAAAGTTTCTTCCAGCGCTCTCGACTGGGCATTGGTGCGGTACAGCACGGCGAAATCTCGGAGGCAGAGATTGGAATTCTGCCTTTGGCTGGCGGCGATTTCATCGATAATATATCGGCTTTCGTCTTTTTCGTCGTTGGCCGCGAAAATAACGATGGGATGGCCGGCCGGATTCTGCGTCCAGAGCTTCTTGTCTTTGCGGGATTTTGTTTTGACAATAATTTGGTGGGCGGCGTCCAGAATATTTTGGGTGGAGCGGTAATTTTGTTCCAGCAAAATTACTTTGGCTTCGGGATAGTCATTTTCGAAATTCAGGATATTGCGGAAATCAGCCCCGCGCCAAGAATAAATGGACTGGGCTTCGTCGCCGATAACGAACAAATTGCGCCAGCGCTGGGCCAGCAGATTGACCAAGACGTATTGGGCGTGATTGGTGTCCTGGTATTCGTCCACCAGAATATAGCGGAATTTATTTTGGTATTTGGCTAGGACAGCCGCATCTTTTTGAAAGATTTTCACGGCCAGCATTAAAAGGTCGTCGAAATCCAAAGAGTTGTTTTTTTTCAGGCGGTTTTGGTAGGCGGCGTATATCTTCGCCACGATTTGCGGGAAAAAATCAGCGGCTTGTTCCGCGTAGGCGTCTTCGTCCGATAATTCGCTTTTGGCCTGCGAGATGGCTTCCTGGATCGCTTCCGGGCTGAATTGCTGGTCGCTGATTTGCAATTCCTGCATGGTTTTTTTGACCAAAGACAGGGAATCCTTGGCATCCATAATGACGAAATCCCTTTTGCGGCCGTTCAGGCGGTTTATCTCGCGGCGCAGAATTTGGGCGCAAACCGCGTGAAAGGTTCCCAGCGTCGGCAACTTGAAGTCGCGTTTGGCTTTTAAGGAAATAAGCCGCTGGACGCGCTCTTTTATTTCGCCGGCCGCTTTGTTGGTAAAAGTAACGGCCAGAATATTTTCCGCCGGTATCCTCCGCTGGATAAGGTAAGCGATACGGTGCGTCAGCACCCGCGTTTTTCCCGAACCGGGTCCGGCAATAATCAAAACCGGCCCATCAATGGTGGTGACTGCTTCAATTTGTTTAGGATTTAAGTTTTTGAGAATCATTTCGTTCTTTTCTTTATCAAGTATAAGGCAAAAATAACAAAAACGCTAAATCTTTGATTGGAGAAGAACAACAGGCGTTTTCATTGACATTTGGGGCCGTAGCCGCTACCCTGAAAATAGGCGGAAAAAGCCTTTTTACATTATAAAAACAAAAAAATCTGTTATTCCCGTTTTTTGAAATTAATAAAATAAAAAACATTCTCCCCAGGCGCGTCTTGGGATTTTTTAGTTGGACGGGAAAGAAAACGTTGAATTATTGGCGGCGGCAAAGGCCTTGTTTGGTGGCCCTGCTGGGAATTTTGGTGATTTTTTATTGGCTTAACTGGGCGAAGATTTCGGAAAAAAGCCGGTTGGCCGAGCCGCTTTTTGCCGATTCCGGACAGGAAACCCTGATTGAAGAAGCGGCAGGCGGGGAAGAAGGCGTTTTGGGCGGCGCGATTGATTGTTTAAGCGCGGCCGACGTTTCTACGGTTGAAGCCAGTTTTGATTTCACTTCCGACGATTCCAGTGAAGAAACCGGCCTGGTTTTGCTTGAGGGCACCGGACTGGTGCCACCGACCGGCCCAGGTTCCTCCGACCCTTTTAGCGGTTTCCGGCGGGAAATAACGACTTATAAAGTGCAGAGCGGAGACACGGCTTCCGGTTTGGCGATTAAGTTCGGCGTCAATACGGATACGATTCTTTGGGCCAATAATTTGCAAGATTCGGATTTAATCAGGCCCGGGCAGGCACTGTTAATTTTGCCCATTAATGGTGTGCGCATAAAAGTTGGTTCCAAAGACACGGCAGAATCAATGGCCAAACGCTATCAGGGCAAAGCGTCGGAAATTCTCGCTTTCAACAATATTGACTCTGGGCAACTGCCAGTCGGGGAATATGTTATTATTCCCAACGGCGAAATGCCGGCCGCGGCCAAAACCGTCACCGCTCCCAAATACGCTACAGCCACGGTTTCTAGCGGCTGGCTGATTATGCCGACTTCGGGCAAGAACTGGGGGAAATTGCATAATCGTTACGGCGTGGATATTTCCAATGTTTGCGGCACGCCGATTTACGCGGCGGCTGCCGGCAAGGTCACTTTGGTAGACGGAACCGGTTGGAATTACGGATACGGCAAATATTTGATGATTAAGCACCCGAATGGCGTAACTACTCTTTACGCCCATGCTTCGCAGCTTTTGGTGGAAGTCGGCCAGCAAGTTGGCCAAGGCCAGCTGATTGCTTTAATGGGCACGACCGGCCATTCAACCGGCTGCCATTTGCATTTCGAAGTGCGCGGCGCCAAAAATCCGTTTGTCTGGCGGTAACACCCTGAATTATAAAAACCGCTCCGCGGCCACGGAGCGGTTTTTTGTTTTTTTCAAAAACTTTCTTCCCGCGGCCGGTATTGGAGAGCTTCGGCCAAATACTGGACCTTAATGTTCGTTTCGCCGGCTAAATCCGCGATAGTCCGCGCCAGCTTTAAAACGCGATGGTATGCCCGGGCTGACAAATGAAGATTATTAACCGCGGTTTTCAAAATTTGCTGGCCGGCGGAATCAAGCTGGCAATATTTTTTGAGTTGGGGCAATCCCATTTCTGAATTGGTGTTAACTGGCTCGGACAAAAAACGCCGTTTTTGTATTTGGCGGGCTTGGGCGACCCGCTGGCGCACCGGAAACGATTCTTCTTCTGTTTTATCGCCGGCCAATTTTTCGTATTTTATCGCCGGAATTTCCAGGTGGATGTCGATGCGGTCAAGCAAAGGGCCGGATAAGCGGCGTTTATACCGGCTGATTTGGGCCGGCGAGCAAGTGCATTGTTTTTGGGGGTCGTTGGCGTGGCCGCAGGGGCAGGGATTCATTGCTCCTACCAGCATAAAATTAGCCGGAAAATCCAGCGAACCGGTGGCGCGGGAAACGGTGATAACCCTGTTTTCCAGCGGTTGGCGCAACGATTCCAAGACGTCGCGATGAAATTCCGGCAACTCGTCCAGAAAAAGCACTCCGCGGTGAGCCAGAGTTATTTCGCCCGGTTTTATGTGATTGCCGCCACCCACCAGGGCGACGGCCGAAGCCGTATGATGCGGATTGCGAAACGGCCGGTAGCGGACCAGCGGTTGGCGCTGGTTAAGGCGGCCGGCGATGCTAAAAATTTTTGTTACCTCTAGAGCTTCTTCAAATTCCAGCGGCGGCAGGATGGTTGGCAGGGCTTTCGCCAGTAAAGTTTTGCCGGCGCCTGGCGGGCCGGACATCAGGATGTTATGGTGGCCGGCGGCGGCGATTTCCAAAGCCCGTTTGGCGTGCTCTTGGCCTTTGATGTAGCCGAAATCCGATTCTTCGTTTTCTCCGTTGTTTTCGGCCAACAGCGAAAAATCAGTCGGGCGCTGGCTGGTTAGCGGCTGTTTGTTTTCCAGGTGTAAAAAAAGTTCTGCCAGAGAAGAAATGCCGAAAATCTCCAGTTCTTTTACTAGGGCGGCTTCAGCCGCGTTTTCTTTGGGAAGGAATAAAGTTTTAAATCCTTGTTCGCGCGCCATCAGGGCCATGGGCAAAACGCCGCTGATGGGCCGGAGCCGGCCTTCTAGAGAAAGTTCGCCGGCGAATAGTTTTTTGTCGATTTCGGTAGCGAGTAATTGTTCCGATGCCAGCAAAAAAGCCACGGCAATCGGCAAATCGTAAGACGGGCCTTCTTTTTTCAAATCGGCTGGCGCCAAATTGACGATGACGCGGCGGTTGGCGTGGTGCGGCGGCGAGGCGCCGGAATTTTTTATGGCGGCCGCCACCCGTTCTTTGGCTTCGTTGACCGCCGTGTCGGGCAGGCCGACAATCTGAAAACTGGGCAGGCCGGGTGACATATCCACTTCCACTTCTATTGGCAGAGAATTAAGCCCTAGGGTAGCGGCTGAGAAAACTTTGGCTGGCAAAGTTTTGAATTAATTATTTTTTCTTTTAACAAAAAACACCCCTATTGGAGAGTGTTTTTCATAAATTATTTTTGGCATTTAAGGCAGAATTTGGCTTCCGGCATGGCGGCCAATCTTTTTTCACCGATGGGCTGGCCGCATTTTTCGCATTGGCCGTAAGTTCCTTTGTCTATTTTTTTCAAGGTCAGGTTTATTTCCGCCAAACGGCTTTCCAGCGCGTATTCCACTGATAATCGATTTTCGTAAGCCGTCACCCGCTGGGCATCTTCGTCTGAACTTTGGAGAGTCCCCAGATCCGGAAACCGGGAATCATAATCGCCCGGCACTTTTTTGTCTTTCAAAGCAAAGCCCCCTAGCTCTTTTTCTAGCTGGCTTTTGCGTTCCAAGAGGTTCTTTTTGGCTTGGTTTAAGAAATTTTTGTCCATAATGTCGTTGAAACGGCCTTTTTGGCATTATAAGGCAAAAGAGGCGGTTAAGGCAAGAAATAAAAAAAACACCGCGCGACAAGGGTGTTGTTCTGGAAGGCTGAGGGATTAATGAGGGGCGTTTTAAGCCCGGATTTCTGATTTGATATTTCAGGGGCCAACGCCCCTCAGCCTTTCGGTGCAGCGCCCATCAGGGCGGCTTTTCGGATGTTTTATTTATAGTCCTTAAGCGGACCTGTACAGAAAGGAAACCTTCGTCTCCTGGCCGACTATTCCTTGAAGGAAATTAAAGAACTAAAAGCATAGTCAGTTTCAGGATCCAATGATATTTTAACATGGCCGGAACCTTTGTCAATCGGAACTTTTCCACAAGTTTTCCCCATTCTTATTCTATGAGTTTATCCAAAGTGTCTTTTAATAAGTCGCGCTGGTTGCTGAAAAGAAAATAGCCTTGGGCGGAGACCAAAAAACAGCCGTTGTTTTCTTGTCCCAAGGGTTTGATTTGAATGATAGTCAGATGCCGGTAGGTTTCTTCCAGAACGTTGAAGTTTTGCTTTAAGCTGTTTTTCAGTTCTGATAAGGCCGCCGTTATTTTTTCTTCTCCGGTTTTTTGGCGGGTCAAAATCAGCCAGGCCGGCGGGACAGAGTCTCCCGGTAAAACGACCAGAGCCGCTTCGTCTTGGAAATATTCGGCAATTCGGTTCGCTAAACCGGCTGGAGCTTTAGATAAAAAATAAGCGGTTTTGTCTTGCGCCCAGGCAAGCGGCAGCCAGGAGAAGTTTTTCGCGGTTAAATTTTTAGCCAAGGAAATCATGGCTGCCGGTTTGAAATAGAAAACGCCGGCGTTATTTTCGGGCAGAAGTTTTTCGTACGGCGAACAGTCGGGCGGCCAAAGCAAGAAATAGCCGACGGTTAAGGTTTCGGCTAGAATTGCCGCTAATAGCCACCAAACCAATTTTTTGGCCGGCCGCGATTTTTCCGGCGGCGAAGGCATCGTCGGTTGGTTGGAGGAAGGCGGTATGTTTTTTTTAATTTTTACGGGAAGGTTCATTTTTGCAATCAGTGATTTATTAGGAATTCGGCCAGCCGTTGTTCAAAAGCTTTCATAATCCGGAAGCTTTTGGATTGGGGATGGAACATCAGGCAGGCGTCGCTGATAAAAACTTGGTCCGCGGGCTGGTGCTGGCTTTTGGCCCGGACACGTTTTATCTGCCATTGGCTGAGTTTCTTTTCCAGCCAATTTCCCGGCGGGCCGGAAAGCAAAATTTCCAGGCAGCGCCGGCAGGCGTTAAAAAGTCGCGGCGGCTTTAAGTTTTTTGGGCTGGGGCCGGCCGGCCAAGGGTAATTTTCCAAAAATTGTTCTAACCAAAGAGCGTTGTCTTGGGTAAATTTTTCGTAGATTCCTTTAGCTGTTTCCATTATTGGAATTAAACGGCCGTACTCTTGGGCCGCATGGAAATCGCGGAGTTTGGCGGTTGGCAGAATAATCAATTTTTTATCCGTTAGGTAGCAATTAAGACAAAATCGGTCGCGGGTTAATTGGCCGTGCCGCCGCCGGCCCAAAAGGCCGGTGAGCGCCGTTAGCATAAGGCGGGCGGTCCAGAGCCGGTTTTTTTTCGTCACCACCAGCAAATCCCAGTCGCTGGACGTTTCCGGATTATCGGCGGAAAGGGATCCGGTAACGGCAATCAGGCGGATAAAAGGGGTTAAAGCCAAAAACTTAGCCGATCGCAATAAAAGCCGCCATTTTTTTTGGGCGATTTTAGCCCTTTTTTCCCTTTCCCCTACTAGGCAGGAGTGTCCTGCCAAAAAATAAAGCCCCTCGTTTTGATTAAAGACATTTGACGAGCGGCTGTCTTTTTGTAATTGCGTCAGCACCGGAAGAAATTCTTTTGAGCCAGAACCGGCCATTAAGTATTTAAAAATTTCCGTGGAAGTCAACGGCCGATTCAGTAAATCATAATAGGCTAAAGTAGCGAAAATTGCTTGCGATAAATTAATACGGGACATTTAGCTGGTTTGAAGCCGGAAACGAAGATGCCGATGGGCTAGCGGATGATTCAATTGTTCCCGACAGCCGGTCAATGATGGCGTACATCGCGCTTTTGGAAGTAGCGATAACAAGTTTGTCTTCAAAAATCGCGTAATCAAAAGAGGTTGCCGGCGTGGAGAGGTTTTGGTAGCGAATCGGCGTTTGGCGATAGAGATTGTCTTGGAAGAAATTATCCAAGACGCTGATTTCTTGGCCGAGCCAAAGAAAACCGGCGTTGCTGACCAAAGACGATTCCATATTTTTGAAAGCGGCCAGAACGGAAGAGCTGCTGGCGGTCGGTTTCAGGTCAATTATTATGCCCATTCGCCAGGCGTAAGGGGAAACAGACGTTGAAGTTCCGGAAGCCGTGTTTATAGCCAAGAAAGAAAATTCGTTTGGGTTTAAATAATCTTTAATAATGAGAATGTTGGCGCAATTGTTTTCGGCGGAGTCGCATTTTTGCGCCAACAGTTCAAAAAAGTCAATTTCCAAAGCTTTCGTGATTTTATCAAAATCAGCCCATTGGTTATCGTCGCTGTCCTTAAAAACGATTTGGGATAAATGGCCGGCAGGCGTTCCGGAAGACATCAGTTCATTGAGCAGCCGGTTTTTAGTCGTCGCCGGTTGGCTGGACAATAAATCAACGACGAGTTGTTGGCTGACTTCAAAAGGAGAAGAAGGCAAAACCAAGGGAGTAGGCGTGGTTTGGGAAGGCGTCGGGGTTTGGGAAACGGTTGGTTGGGATTCTTGGCTTCGCCACCACCACCAGCCGCTTAACGCCAGTAAAATCACCAGAGAAGAAATTATTAAAATCAAGCGCCTTTTGTTGGCGGGCAAGGCAGGGGCAGCGGTCGAAAAGGCAGAAGGCGGAATCGCCGGAGCGGCAGGCGTTGGTTTTTCCGGCCGGGGAACGTAAGTTTTCTTTTCCGTGGGTATTTTTTTCAGCAAAGGATTAAGCGAAGGGGCTTCGTTGCCCAAATTGTCCAAAATTTTGTCTACGTCCATTTTTTCCGTTTCAATTTCGGTTGTCGTTCGGGCGGGAGAAGGAGCAATGGCCGGTTTTTCGGCAAAAACTTTTTCTGGTTCGGCTTCCGGCAAAGCCCGCGGCGTAATTTCCTGAATAATCGGTAAGGCGGCCGGCGGTTCGGTTTTGGCGGGCGACGCCGGAACGGTTGGTGGCGTTTCGGCTACCATCGGTTTAGGCGTGAAAGAAGCGCCGGAAATAATTTTTTTGTCCCGTTCTTTGGCAATTTGTCCCAGGAGGCGTTTGGTTTTCCAGCGCAGCCACCATGAAGCATCCGCGCTGCCGGAAATTTTTTGCAGTTCTTTTTGGGCGTCGTCCCAAGATTCAACGGAAATCAGAGATTGGGCTTTTTGAAAAGATTGGGACAGCTCTTCCATAGCCTGTCTTTTTTTTTGGGCGGCGACATCAAGTGCCGGCTTTTCTTTTTTTTCTTTTGGAGCAATTGGTTTGGCGGTTGGCGGAGGGGCGGCGGGAGCGGAAAGCTTTTCCAAAAAATGCGTTTTGGCCGGTATCTGGCGGCCGCCCAGCCGTTCCAGATCGCTCTTCATGGTACGGACGGAAAACTGAGACGAAAAATCAGCCGTCCCTTTGCCGGAAGTTGAGTTGCTCTGCCCTTTCGCAATCTGGTTCACCTCGGATTCCAAAGAAGGTTTAGAGGTTGTTTCAGGCATAGGCCCTCCAATGAATTAAACGGATTATTTTTTATTGTTTGGAGAAGAATCGTTTTTCGCGTCTTTCAGAGACAGATTGATGCGTCCCAGTTCGTCGACGTTTTTGACTTTCACCGGAATCACGTCGCCTACCTTTACTATATCATCAACCTTATTGACACGCCAAGGGGCAAGTTCGGAAATGTGGATTAACCCTTCCTGCCCGGGCAGGATTTCCGCGAAAGCGCCGAAATTTATCAGGCGGGTTATTTTCCCTTGGAAGATTTCACCCGGCTTAACTTCGTGAGTCAGGTCTTTTATCCACTGGAGCGCTTTTTGCGCGCCCGCGGCGCTTTCGGAAGTGATGAAAATCAGGCCGGAATCTTCAATATCAATCTTGACGCCGGTTTGGGCGGTAATCTCGTTGATTACTTTGCCTCCCGGGCCGATGACTTCGCGGATTTTTTCCGGATTAATTTGATGGACGATAATGCGGGGAGCGAATTGGGAAAGCTCTTCTCTCGGTTTGGCCAGCGCTTTTTGCATCGCTTCCAGAATTTCCAGACGGGCTTTTTTAGCTTGAATTATTGCTTGAGAAACGACATCCGCGCTGACGCCTTCGATTTTGACGTCCATCTGGAGAGCGCAAACGCCTGCGGCCGTGCCGGCGACTTTCAGGTCCATGTCGCCGTGGTGGTCTTCCGGCCCTTGAATGTCGGTGAGAATTTCAAATTTATCCGGATTTTTTTCATCTATCATCAGCCCCATGGCGATGCCGGCCACCGGCGCCTTAATCGGCACGCCGGCGTCCATTAAAGCCAAAGAAGAGCCGCAGGCCGAAGCCATGGACGAAGAGCCGTTGGATGATAAAATTTCCGAGACCACGCGAATGGTGTAAGGAAATTCTTCTTCGGGCGGAATAACCGCCGCCAGCGCTTTTTCCGCCAATGCTCCGTGTCCCACTTCCCTTCTGCCCGGGCCGCCCAGCCGACCGGTTTCTCCCACGGAGAAAGGCGGGAAATTATAATGGTGCAAAAATCTTTTTTTGAATTCTTCTTCCAAGCCGTCGATTATCTGTTTATCGCCGGGCGAGCCGAGAGTGACGGTGGAAAGCGCCTGGGTCGTGCCGCGGTTGAATAAAGCTGAGCCGTGAGTGCGGGGCAAAACGCCTACTTGGCAGTTCAGCTCCCTGACTTGATCCAGCCGTCGTCCGTCTGGCCTCTTTTTGTTTTTTAAAACTTCGTGGTGCACTATTTGGTTTATTTCTTCTTCAAAAACCATCATCGCCTGGCTTATTTTTTCTTCTTGGTTTTCCGTTTCGCTTGTTTTTATGAATTCGGCCAAGGCCTCGCCTAAAGCCGCGATTTGGGTTTTATGGCTATGTTTGTCTTTGGCGTAGATGGCGTCGGTTAGTTTATCTTTCAGAAATCCTTTTGTTTTTTCCAGAATTTCTTTTGTTGGTTTTTGGGCGCTGACTTCCGCCTTGGCCGGTTTTAGCGTTTCGATGATTTTGTGTTGGAATTTTATCAATTCCTGATAAGCCTCGAATCCGGCGGCAATCGCTTTGGCTGTCATTTCTTCGGGAATCTGTTGGCCTTGACCTTCCAGCATGTTGATACAGTTTTCCGTGCCGGCGACAATCAGATCTAAGTCGCCTTGGCCGCGCTGTTGGTAAGTGGGGTTAACGATAAATTGGTTGTCTGTTCTCCCGATTCTTACGCCGGCAATCGGCCCGTTCCAGGGGATATCGGATAAAGACAGGGCTAAAGAAGCCGCTAGAATCCCCGGCACGTCGTAGTCGTTTTCTTTGTCAAAAGACAAGACAGTGATAACTACTTGGATGTCGTGGCGAATGGCTTGGTCAAAACGGGGCCTGATGGTTCGGTCAATCAGACGGCCGCACAGGATAGCTTCGTCCTGCGGCCGACCTTCGCGTTTGATGAACCGACTACCTTTAATTTTGCCGGCGGCGTAAAGTTTTTCTTCAAATTCCACGGTCAGCGGCAAATAGTCGCAGTTAGCTTTGGCGCGATGGTTCATCACCGCCGTGCCTAAAACTACCGTGTCGCCGTAGCTAACGAGCACGGAACCGTTGGCTTGTTGCGCCAAAACGCCGGTGGAGACCTTAAGCGTCCGGCCGGCAAACTGGCAAGAAAATTCTTTGGGTGTCATTTTGTTTTTGAGTTGGCCGCTTAACCCGTCTGGCTAAGAGCAAAAGAGGAAAAAAGCCGCGAAAACCGCTTCTTTTCTCTTCTTCCCTTTGCCGGCCGAGCGCGGTGGCAAACCAGTTAACTGATTAAATATTTTTTTAAAGATTGGCCCAAATCGGTAAAGTCATCAGCCGCTTCTTTTAGGTGTCCGGAGGTCGAACGGCCGAAAGCGATAACTTCTACTTGGCAGCCGCAGACGGTTTTCAAATATTGCACCAGCGGGACGAAATCGCCGTCGCCCGTGACTAAAACAATCGTGTCCAGCTTGTTGCTTAAAGCGATGGCGTCAACCGCGATGCCCACATCCCAGTCCCCTTTTTTCATGCCGCCGGGGAAAATTTGCAGGTCTTTTAGTTTGACTTCGATGCCCGATTTAGTCAGGGCGTCAACGAACGCCTGCTCTTCGCCACTTTCGGTCCTGATGGAATAAGCGATGGCGCGGATTAAATGTCGGCCGGCTTGGGCAGTTTTCAAAACTTCTTTAAAATTCACTTTGGCGTGGTAGATGTTTTTGGCGGAATGGTATAAATTCGGCACGTCAATAAAAACGCCGACCCGCTGTTCTTTGTGTTTGATAACGCTCATGTTCGGATTATAACAAACTCCCGTCTTTTTGGAAGAGGGAGTTGGCTATTTTTTAAGCTCTAATTTTTTGATTAGCGACTTATATCTTTTTTCGTCTTCCCTTTTCAAGTAATCCAGAAATTTTTTCCGCTTGGCCACCATTTTCAGTAGTCCGTAGCGGGAATGGTTGTCTTTGGTGTGTTTTTTCAAATGGCGGGTCAATTGGTGGATTTGTTCGGTTAAAATCGCCACCTGGACATCAGCCGAACCGGTATCGTTCTCGTGAACCTTAAAATCGTCAATCAGTTTGGTTTTCTTAGTTTTTTTAATCATAGGAAAAATATTTCTTGATAGGTTTTTAATATAACATAAAGCTTTTAAAAAAGCAATAAGCTTGGCTAAATTCAATTTACGTCGTACATTATAAGTATGACGGTCAGTGATTTAACCAAAGATTACCTCGCCTATTTGGAGGTGGAAAAAGGCCGGTCCAAAAAAACCGGAGAGAATTACGCACATTATTTGAAGCGTTTTTCTGATTGGGCGAAAGTGGAAAAACCTTCCCAGATAGACATGGATTTGGTGCGGGAGTACCGGCTTTACCTTAATCGCCTTTCGGAAAACAGCCGTCCTTTGAAAAAAATTACCCAGAATTACCATGTCATCGCCCTGCGCAATTTTTTGAAATATCTGGCCAAGCGCGACATCAAAACTTTGGCGGCGGAAAAGATAGAATTGGCGAAACAGGCGCCGCGGCAAGTGGAATTTCTGGAAGGCGACGAGCTGGCGCGGCTTTTGGGCGCGCCCGGCGGCGATTCCCTGCGTTCTTTGCGCGACCGGGCATTGTTGGAAACTCTTTTTTCCACCGGTTTGCGCGTGTCGGAAATTTGCCAATTGAACCGGGATAGTGTTAATTTGTCAAAGGGTGAATTTTCCGTCCGCGGCAAAGGCGAAAAACTCCGGGTGGTGTTCCTTTCGGAAACGGCCAAAGCGGCATTGAAATCTTACTTGGACAAAAGGCGGGACGTGGAGCCGGCTTTATTCGTCAGGATTCCCAAAAGTAAAAAATCCGTTTCGGGCGGAGAAACAGCCGCGCAGGCGAAGCTTAAAAAACTGCGGCTGACTCCCCGTAGCGTTCAGCGTTTGATAAAAAAATATGCTGTCGCCGCCGGCATTACTCGGCGCGTCAGTCCGCATACTTTGCGCCATAGTTTTGCCACTGACCTGCTGGTTTCCGGCGCCGACATCCGTTCGGTTCAAGCGATGTTGGGACATTCTTCCATTACCACTACCCAAATTTACACACATATCACGGATAAACAATTAAGGGAGGTGCATAAAACGTTTCATGACAAAAAAAGGACATAGCGATAAAAAATTAGTCCCCATAGCTCAATGGATAGAGCGGCAGCCTTCTAAGCTGCATATCTAGGTTCGATTCCTAGTGGGGATACAAATAGCTCCCTCCTTTGCTCAAATTGCATTTGAGCTACGGAAGGGCAAGCAATTTGTTTAACCATCTGCTTGCCCTTCGTAGCTCCGATGTGAATCGGAGCGTAGATGGGCGCCGTTAGCTCAGTTGGTAGAGCAGCTGCCTCTTAAGCAGACGGTCGGGGGTTCGAATCCCTCACGGCGCACCACCCTTCGCTAAAGCTTCGGGATGGTAAACCCTAACGAACTGCAGTAAAAATATTTTAGTCAGGTCTTCCGAAGCCTTGGCGCAGGAGACCTCACGGCGCACCAATATTAAAAACCCCGAAAGGGGTTTTTAAATTTCCGGATTTTTAGTTTGTGATTTTTACGGTTGTAGCCGCAAAATGATTTTTTCTCCTTCTTTAACGGGCATTATTGAAACGCGTAAAGAAGTTTTGCGCCCGTCAATTTCAACTTGGAGGTCACCCTCTTGAGTCTGATGATGTTCGCCAATATTCAGGTTAGCCAGAACTTTTATCCTGGCTGCGACTTCCGCCGCCACCTGGTTGGGCAGGGTCATGGCTTCGCATAGCGCGCCGCCAATGCGGTAACGGACAGCCAGTTCTTTTTCCATCGGTTCGATCTGGATATCAGAGGCGCGCCGCAGGAAAGCCTGTTTTATTAGAGTGTCCACTATTTTGATGACTGGCAGTTCGCGGGCGGCCTTTTCTAGTTCTTCTTTGGGGATTTCTTCTTCGCCGGCAGCGGCTATCGTTTTTTCGGCCGACGGCGTTTCTTGGTATTGGTCTAAGGCGAATTGGATGCTTTTTTCGGAAGTCAGGCGCGGCAGAATTTTCAAGTTGGCTTTTTCTTTGAGGAATTCAATGGTTTGCAAATCTTCCGGATTAAGCATGGCTACTTCCAAATTGCGCCCAACTTTGCGGAAAGCCACGATATTCCATTTGCGGGCGATGGATTCGGGAATGATGTTTAAGATGGCAGGTGAAATTTTTTCTTCTTCTAGGCCAATGAAAGGAATGCCCAGAATGTAGGCCTTGAGTTTCGTCAGTTCTTCTTTTTTTACCAGGCCGGAATCGATTAAAGCTTCTTCCAGGGTTTGTTTGTTGGTTTCCGCCGTTTTTTCCGCCTGGGCGAGCTGGGCCTTACTGGTTAATCCGCCGTCCAGCAAAAAGGCCTTCAATTGCGAAGGTTCAACGCGCATGAAGATAAGTTGCGATTAAGAATAGATTATTTCGGCTGGTTTTTGGCAATGGCATCTTTGACCTTAGCGATAACGTCTTTTAGGTCATAGTTGGCTTTGACCAGGTAAGTGGTCGCGCCGAGAGAAAGCGCTTTTTCAATATCCTGAACGCTTTCCAGGTTGGTCAGGACGATTACCGGAATTTCTTTCGTTTCTTCTTTTTTTTTCAGTTCGGTCAGGACTTCAAAACCGTCCATTTTTGGCAGGATCAAATCAAGCAGAATCAGATCCGGTTTTTCTTCGCCGGCTGTCTTCAGCCCGATTTCGCCGTCCAGCGCGTTCTTGACTTCAAAACCCTCTTGGTTTAAAGCCAAGCTTAAGGTTTTCTGCAGCGTCGGCTCGTCTTCCACGAGCAAAATTTTTTGCGCCATAAGTTTTTAATTTATTATTTGTAAATTGGCAAAGTGAAGAAAAAAGTCGTCCCCTTCTCCGGTTCGGATTCAAACCAAATTTTTCCTTTGCTTTCTTCAACGACTGATTTGGCGATGAAAAGCCCCAGCCCGGTGCCCATGGTTTGGTTTTTCAAGGCGTTGTCCGAGCGGAAAAATTTTTGGAAAATGAATTTTTGCTGTTTTTTTGGTATGCCCACGCCGGTATCTTTGACAGCGGTCTTCAGGAATCCTTTTTCCTGCGACATGGTAATTTTTATTTCCCCTTTTTCTTTGGTGTATTTGATGGCGTTGTCAACCAGGTTCTGGATGACCAAATTTATTTTTTCCGGGTCGGTTAAAACATTAGGCAGTGTTTCGGGCGCGTCCATGGATAAGGTGATATTATGCGATTGGGCGAAGAGCGCAAAACCGTCAAGCGTTTTTTTGATCAGGATGTAAAGGTTGGTTTGGCGCGGGACTAAAACCATTTTGCCCATTTCAATCCGGGAAACGTCCAGAAGATCGTTGACCAACCTGACCATGCGCTCATTGCCTTCTTTTATCAGCCCGATGTAATTGTTTTGTTCCGGAGTCATTTGCCCTAAGCGTCCGTCGGTCAAGAGGTTGAGAGTCCACCGGATTGCGGCTAAGGGCGTGCGCAGCTGATGAGAAGCGATGCTGACGAATTCCGTTTTCATTTTGTTGGCTTGCGCCAGGCGTTCAAACCCGCTTGTCACAGATTGGGAAATGACGAAGATAATGCCGGTAACCGCGATAACGATGATAGCGACTATTTCCGGTTCTTCGGTATAACGGGTGGCGATGAAATAAGTCCCCAGCATGGCGCAGATATTAACCGTGCCCATGACCAAAAAAATAAAACTGGGGCATTGCCAAAGGCCAAGATTATATTCTCGGCATTCCCGAAAGATATTTAGGCGGTTAAATAAATTTTTTATTCCCATTGCTAAAAATTATAGCACAGGAGAAATCGTTAAGCCAAGCGAATTGAAATTTCGGCGTTTTTAGAATAGAATAGAAAAAATGCTTTTGATGACATAATTAATTTCGGCGGGGCACAGTGCAATGGCTAGCAAGAGTGCTTCTTGCCCTGCTAAATTAAGGCGGAGAATTGTGTAATGGCTAGCACGCGTGCTTTGGGAGCACGTAGTCCGGGTTCGAATCCCGGTTCTCCGACTCAGTTCGGTCGAATATTTTTTCCTAACTTAAAGCTAGGCGGGCTTGCCCGCCGAAGCTTTAGCGCAGGCGGGTATAGCACAATGGCAGTGCGTCTGCCTTCCAAGCAGAATACACGGGTCCGATTCCCGTTACCCGCTCCATCCTACGCCAAGGCTTCGGATTGGCAAACCGCTGGCAAAATAGAAAAAACCAAGAATTTTTGGCGTTTTTGGCCAAAGGAAAAAATAAGGAGCTACTATTGACAAAGTAGTAGCGTTATGTTATTCTCTAAACATCCCCAAACGGGGATTTTTTGTTTGGCCAAATCCCTTTAAAAGGCCTAAAAATGGCTTAAATAAAGGGATCAACAAATATGATTAAAATGACTAAAATTTACAAATCAATAAAAGAGAAAAGGTTGCTTTCTAGCGCCCGTCCTTGGTCGGCTTATCTGATGATTTTCGGGCTTTTCGGCCAAGTAGTATCCATGGCCACGCCGACGGTTTTAGCCCAAGGCGATACGGCGAGCGATTATTCTTTAGTCGTTTTATCGCCGGCATATTTGGCCATAAACAGCGACCCGTTAGTTGGAAACGAACCTTTAATTATCAATGATTCGCTTGTCGGCTCTATGCGTTTGGCGGACGATTATTCCGCGGAAACCGAAACTAAATCGGTCCGCGAAAACGTTATCGTGACCGCTTACTCTTCAACCGCCGACCAAACCGATGCCACTCCTTTTATCACAGCCAACGGCACTTACGTGTATGATGGTATAGTGGCTTGTAATTTTTTGCCCTTCGGCGCCAAGGTCAGGTTTCCGGAATATTCCGGCGACAAAGTTTATGTCGTGGCTGACCGGATGGCCAAAAAGAACAGCCATAAAATAGATATCTGGATGGAATCGCGCGGCGCGGCTCTGGAATTCGGCGTTCAATATCTAACCGTGGAAATTCTGGAAGGAGCGTAAGGCGAGTGAACAAGTGATTGAGTGATTAAGATTAAGAAAAAATACCCCGCATATGCGGGGTATTTTTTTGTGCCCGGGGCGCCCAGCACCACTAAAGGGTGCTGGGCGCCCCGAATCGTTTACTGGTTCGGGGCGAACTTTTGTTTGTTGTCTTTTTTACTAAAGTTTGATTGTGGTGCCCGGGGCGAGACTCGAACTCGCACGGGTATTAGCCCAAGGGATTTTAAGTCCCTCGTGTCTACCGGTTCCACCACCCGGGCATGAAGTTAAATTAAAATGTAAAAATCAAAATGGAAAAATTATGTCGCGAAGCGACCGCCAAAACTTTACATTTTGATCTTTGAACTTTCAATTTTTGATGAGGCCGGGGCGGGAATTGGACCCGCGTATAGAAGTTTTGCAGACTTCCGCCTTACCACTTGGCTACCCGGCCACTTTATTATTTTATCCGCTGAAGTTTTAACGAGGGAGGACCACTTGCCTGCCCGCCGAAGCCCCGTAGCAGCGGGGCGAAGGCGGGGCTACCCGGCCCGAAAATTCTTTGCCAGCCGTTATTTTTATTATAATATTTTATTCGCTGTCTTGCGACAGGGATTCGTTGATGGCGGAAATAATTTCCGCCATTTTTTTATTTGTCCGGAAACCGGCGGCCAGTTTGTGGCCGCCGCCGCCGAAGCGCTGGGCAATCTTGGCTACGTTCACTCCCCTGTTTTTCTGGCTGCGCAGGGAGCCGTCAATTTGCCCGGGATTTTTTTCCGCCAAAAGCAAGGCGGCTTTGGCTTCGGGCGCGGCGCTTAACAAGTTAACCACCTCCGAGCGTTTGAAGTCAACGTTTGTTTCCAGGATATTTTGATAGTTCAGCCAGGAAAAAATCAAGCCGGTTTTTTCGTCTATTTCCAGCCGGGAAAAGATTTTTTGCCAAACGGATATTTCCTGGGGCAATAGGCTTTGGGTCGTCAGTTTGGCGATTTTAGTTAAAGGGGCGCCGGCCAGCATCAGCTGGCTAGCGATTTTTAAAGTTTGGGCGCTGGTGTTGGGGTGGTGGAAACCGCCGGTGTCGTCAAATATGCCGGCTAAAAGACAGGTGGCGATTGGGCGGTCAAGCGGTACTTTCAGAAAATTAAGAAAAAGGTAGATTATTTCAGCGGTGGAAGAAGCGTTGCCATCCAGGACCTGCAGTCCTAAATGTTTGCCGATGGCGTGGTGGTCAAAAGTGATGAATTTCAGCGAATCGTCAATTTCCAAACGGTAGTTAGGCAGGCGGAGCCGTTCAAAACTGCCGTAATCCAGGCCGAAAATAACGGAAACTTTTTCCAAAGAGGCCTGAGATTTTATTTCGTTAGTTTTAGGCAGGAATTTTAAAAAATCAGGTACGCGGTCGGCGCAAAAAGCGACGGCTTTTTTTCCCTGTTTTTCCAGCGCCATTTTAAGGGCTAAAGTTGAGCCCAGCGCGTCGGCGTCCGGTTCAACATGGGTGGCGATAAGGAAACTTTGCGCCGCTTCGATGATTTTTTTGACCTGCTGGAATTTTTCCTCCAGATTTTTTACGGCCATAATTTTTCGTTTTGCGCCAGTCCGGCCGGGCTGGCGGCCAGCTCAATTTTAGGCGCGGGATAGAGAGCTGCTTTTTCTTTTAGGATCTTTTGGAAATAGGGCAGGCGCCGGTTAATGTGGCGTAAAACGGCTTCTTCTTGCCGGACCGGAAAGACGCTTAAGAAAATCTTGGCGGAGCGCAGGTCGCCGGAAATGTCGGCTCCCATCACCGTTACCAAAACGCCGCTGCCGAATTCCTCTTCCGACAATAAAATTTGCCCGAACTGATGGCAAAGCAATTCGCTTATTTTCTCTTGGCGGTGGGTTGCCATTTAGAGTTCTCTTTTAATCTTTTCTTCCCGATAGAGCTCCAAAATGTCGTTTTTCTCCACGGCGATTTCACTTTCAATTTGCAGTCCGCATTCTTTGTCTTTGCCGACGGTGGCAATAGATTGCTTGTTTTGCTGTAATTGTAGGATTTTTCCCTGTCCCAGAATTTCTTCGTCACGGCTGACGGAAACAATTGCGTTGCGCGTCGCTTGGCCGTCCGTCACCCGGCCGCCGATAATCTGTTTCCGGCCTTCGGTTTTAAAAACCGCCAAGACCCTTAGCCGGCCGACTCTTTCCCGATTAGTTTCCGGCCGGAGCAAGGCGCCGGCGTCCTGGCGTATTTGCTGGACGAGCTCGTAAATTATGGGTGAAGTCCGGATTTTTATTTTTTTCCTTTCCGCTAGCTTTTCCGCCATGCTTTGGGTTTTGGTCCGGAAGCCGTAAATTTTGGCGCGGGCGGCTTCCGCCAATTTCACGTCGCTTTCGTTTATCTCCCCCGCTTCGGCTTTGAGCACCCGCAAGATTATTTCGTCTTGCGGAATTGACTTCAGCGTTTCGTAAATAGCTTCCAGAGAACCGGAAACATCGGCTTTTAAAATCAGATTAAAAACTTTTTGGTCCGGGCCAATTTCCAAGATTTCCGCCATTTCCCTTTTTGGTTTTTCCGAAGCGGCTTTAGCCAAGGTTTTGGCCCGGGCTTCTTCCGGCGAAGCGAGAACCGACCATTCTTCGCCGACCGGCGGCACAGCCGTGAAGCCGGTAATCAGCACTGGAGTGCTGGGAGGCGCTTGTTCTAGCGGCTGGCCCAAAAAATTCTCCATTGATTTGACGGTTCCGTAAGCGGACTCGGCCGCGATGCTGTCTTTTGTTTTCAGCGTTCCTTCTTTGACCAGCAGAGTGGCAACAGTGCCTTTTTGGGCGTCAAGCCGCGATTCAATAATCACGCCGTTGGCCGAACCTTCTTTTTTCATTTCAAAGTTTTCCATTTCCGCCACCAGCAGGATCATTTCCAGCAACTCGTCTATTCCCAGACCCGTTTTGGCGGAAGTGAAAACTAGAGGAATTTTGCCGCCCATTGGCTCAACCACTATGCCGTTATCCGACAATTCTTTTTTTACTTTATCGGGCAAAGCGGTCGGTTTGTCCATTTTATTCAAAGCGACGATTATTGGCAAATCAAGGCGTAAAATATGCTTTATCGCTTCTTTGGTTTGGGGTTTGACGCCGTCGTCGGCCGCCACCACCAGCACCGCCATGTCCGCTACTTTGGCGCCGCGCGAGCGCATGGCGGAAAACGCTTCGTGCCCGGGCGTATCAAGAAAAGTGATGGTCTTACCCTGATGTTCTATTTGGTAAGCGCCGATGTGCTGGGTGATGCCGCCGGATTCCTTTTCTGCCACTTTGGTCTTCTTGATAAAGTCCAAGATGCTGGTTTTTCCGTGGTCAACGTGCCCTAAAACAACCACGACTGGCGGTCGCGGCTGGCGGTCTTTTTTTATTTTGGCGGTGGTGTTTATCGGGGTCATTTGTTTTTTACTTGTTTTAAAACGCGGTCATTTTTGGTGGCTATTTTTATCGCTTCTTTTTCTTCTTCGGTCAGCGGATATTTTGATTCGGCTCCGGTTAAGGGTTTTGTATAGAGCCGCGTGCCTTCGCGAGAAAAGAGGCCGGTTAACGTGAAGCCGTCATTTTGGGCGTCTAAACAAGCTAGGGAAAAGCTTTGGTCGCCGCCGGTGTCTTTGAACGGGTTGAAGCGCAAGACGCCGACTTTTTGGATTCCTTTAAGCGACATTTTTTCCAGATAACGACAGAATTTATTCAGTTCTTTCAGTTCTCTTTCGGCTTGGCGCAAGCGCTTGATTTGGGCGAAAATTACTTCTTCCAGATCAGCGGCTTTGGCGCCGGCGAAAAGAGCCTTGATTTTTTTGCTGGTTTTCGCTATCTGCCAATGGAGAACCAGATTCCAAGCCGAAAAAGCGGCAATGGCCAGCAACACCAGCCCCAGATAGTGGTTAGCGGAAATAAAATCAAAAAAATTCTCCAGCATGATTTTATAGTATAGCCGATTTGGCGGAATTGGCAAATGCGGCAAAAATAAAAACCCGCTTTTTAGCGGATTTCAACTGGCGGTGGGAGAGGGATTTCCCGCCCGAGGCGGGTGCTCCTTGGGAGCAGAACCCCCGATCCGCCCAAGGCGGATACCGCATTTTCCGCCAGAGGCGGACCAGCCTTGGGCTGGCGACGCGGTTCTTAAAGAAAGCGGAGGGTAGAGGATTTGAACCTCTGATGCCCTTGCGGGCATACCGCATTTCGAGTGCGGCCCATTCGGCCTCTCTGGCAACCCTCCGTTTTCTTTAAGAATTTTTATTAGCGGCCCATTCGGCCTCTCTGGCATCCCACCATTATTTATCGGCAATTTCCAGGATTGATTTTAAGGCAATCGGCAATTCTTTTTGGCTGTCAAAATGGCCATGGTTGTGTTCTATGGCTATTTTTGAATGTAATTTATCGGCAAAGTCGCTTTGGTTATCGGCAGAAACATACGGGTCGTTATCGGAAAATACGGCAACGCTTGTTTTTAGGCGTTTGCCGATTGCCGATAAATCAAGCGGTGTTTCAAGCCATTCGCGGGCCACGTCATAGACAACTTCTTCGTCTTCCAATCCGGTCAAACTTTTAAAGAATCCGGCGACAAAAACCGCGCCGCCCACTTTTGTTCCTTCTGGCAAGGCAGCCAGGTATCTGGCGATTGCCTGACAGCCCATGCTATGGCCGACAAAATAGGTCTGTTCGTCTGGCTCGCCGACGGCTTCTTTAATCTTGGGCACCCAATTGCTGATTCTTGGCTCTTCGGGTTTTGGAAGCTGTGGCGCTAGAACTTTAAACCCTTTGTTTTCCATTTCTTTTTTAAGCCACGGAAACCACCCTCCTTCCGGAGAGCCGTCCCAGCCGTGAACTAAAATAACTCTTGGTTTTATGGGCATAAGGTGGTGTTTGTTGGAAAAAGTCAGAACTCATTTTGAACGAAATCCCGACTGATTGCCGCGCGAAGCGCCGAGCGAGGCTAATTCCTCTGTAAATAAACTTTGGTGGACCCGAGGAGACTCGAACTCCTGACCTCCTCCATGCCATGGAGGCGCTCTACCAACTAAGCTACGGGCCCTCACCTGTGAAGCTATAAGAAGCTGAAGACAAATCTTGTTCGCGACTTATTTTATAAAAATTTTTCTTTGCGGTCAAATGAAATTAGTTCCGCGTGAAACCGAATTTGTCCAAAAATAAATTTTTACAAAATACCCAGATTGGCCAAATCAGCGTTCAGTTTTTCCAAAGAATCGGTTCGACAATTGTATTTTATGCCGCGGACGCCGAATTTAGCGAAACCTTCAACGTTGCGCGGCTCATCGTCAATGAAAAGAATTTCCGACGGCTGGAAAGCGCATTTTTCCAATACGGTTCGGAAGATGGCCGGATCTGGTTTTTTGGAACCGATTTTGAAAGACAGGAAAATATCGCTGTTTTCGAAATTGTCTTTGATGACGCTGAAATTTTGGAGATAGTTCCAGTTTAGTTCGTTGGTGTTGGAAAGGATGGACAATTTAAAATTTTGTTTCACGTGCCCCAGGATTTTTTTAATGGCAGTATTTTCTTTAAAAATACCGTTGGCTATTTCCTGGAATTTTTCCATAGTCAAGCCGCTATTGGCTTGAATGGCTTTTTTTGCCTGATGGAAAAATTCGGGAATGCCGATTTGCCCGGTTTCAAGCTGGTGGTGCAAGCTGCCGCCGAAAAGCAGCCCTTGGCCGTAAATGGCCGAAAAAATCCGGTCCGGGCTTAACGGAGAAAAAACGGCTAATTCCCGGCAGACGATTCCTATATCAAAAGCCACCAGCACGTTGCCGCAGTCAAAAAACAGGCATTTTATTTTTTGTTCAGGCATAGGTCTGTGCCCCCGAGAGGCCCCCTTCGCCAAGGCTACGGACGGCCAAAATTAACCAGTTGACCTTGGAAAGAAATAGTTTGCTATTCCGAAGCTTTAGCGTAGGGTGGTCTCCCCGGAAGGAATTGAACCCTCATCAATGCCTTAGGACGGCACTGCTCTAATCCGTTGAGCTACGGGGAGAAAAAATTAGCGTGGGGGCGTTGCTTGCCCTTCCGAAGCTCAAATGTAATTTGAGCGAAGGAGGGAGCTACGGGGGCTGGCATGAATTTTCAATTTTCAATTACCAATTTTTAATAAAATCCTGCTTCGCAGGATAGCTTAAGGGAATAAATTGCGCTAATTACGAGTTAAGAAAATAAGAATGGGGCGATCAGAGGGAATCGGACCCTCGTCACCAGAGCCACAATCTGGCGCTCTACCATTGAGCTATGATCGCCATAACGGCTTTTTTAAACCGAAGTTTGGGCTTCCGGCATTTGCCGGTTTTTTGGCTGCCGGCGAATTTTCAGCTGTTCCTGATTAAGGCGGCGTTTCAGCGTTTCGGCGGCGAGCTGGGCGTAAAAATCAATAGTTTTTAGATACTCTTTTTCGTTAAAATTGTCGTCGCTCGGGTCCGGGATGTCGCCGCCGATTAAAATATCTGTTTTGCCCAGAGTCTCTTCTTTGTCGGGATTTTTGGTGATGTCAAAAGTTACCCGATGCTTTAAGCCGTTTGCTTCCGGCTGCCAGGAAAAAAAGAAATCAACATGATGCATATCCAACGGGCCGCCGATAGCCGTAAAAAACTTCAGCTTGTCCGTTTCGGTTTCTTCTTCAATGCCCAGTTTTTCCGCCAAGGCCAAACGCAGTTCGCGGGCAAAATCCTGTCGGGGATTTGTCGGGTCGCCGGACTGGAATTTTTCCGTGAATTCCGCCGCTTCCTTGAAAGGCAGGGCCTCGGGGCAAGTCGGCCGCCAACCGGTTTTCATTGCCGCCCATTGGACTTGTTTCAGCTCTTTTTCGTAATCAGGATGCTGGCGGTTTATTTCTCCGGCCAGGTCTCTTTCGTACTCCCGGCCGGTATATAAATTTTTTGCGGTTTCAAAACGCATAAGTTTCCCGATTATTATAGAATAAAAATTGGAAAAAAGCAAAAAATGGAGTATGATGAAAAAAGAAAAAAATAATTTGGCGGAGTTTATTCCGCCCAAAGCGCGCCCCTAGCTCAATTGGACAGAGCGTCTGGCTTCGGACCAGAAGGTTGGGGGTTCGAGCCCCTCGGGGCGCGCTTTGGGCGGGAGACCAAGGGGTTATAGTTTTGAGTCCTACCGAGGGCACTGGCGCTGGCAGGCGGGTCGGACCAGAAGGTTAGGGTTCGATTTCCCCTCCTTTAGGAGGGGCTAGGGGAGATTTTAGAAATGAATTTTTATCCGTATAACGCAAATCTTAAGCGTTTAAGCCGCCAATTGCGCGGAAAATCGACGGATGCCGAAAAGTTGCTTTGGTCAAAAATCGGAAGAAAACAAATCAACGGTTACCGGTTCTCAAGACAAAAACCAATTGGAAATTATATAGTAGATTTTTATTGTAAAGAAGCTCAGCTGGTGATAGAAATTGACGGCGGCCAACATTATGAAGAGAGAAACATTAAAAAAGATAAAGCGCGAGAGGCGTTTTTGAACAGCGTTGGCTTGCAGGTTTTGCGTTTTACTAATTTAGAAGTATTAAAAAATTTAAATGGCGTTTTGGGAGAGATTTATGTTAAGTTAAATCCTCCCCAGCCCTCCTTTAAAAAGGAGGGAGTCTAAATCCACCCCAGCCCTCCTTTAAAAAGGAGGGAGGACGGAAATCCTCCCCAGCCCTCCCTAAAGGGAGGGGGAAAATAAATGAAATTTCCTCCCTTTTTAAAGGGAGGCGAGGAGGGATTTAGGAAACGGGAACAAAGCCGAAATCCTCCCCGACCCTCCTTTAAAAAGGAGGGAGAAAAAATTCTCTCCAGCCCTCCCTAAAGGGAGGGAGGCGAAAATAATTATGCAAATTCCTCATGAGGTAAAAAATATTTTAACCAAGCTGGAAGCGGCTGGGTTTGAAGCGTACGCGGTTGGCGGCTGCGTGCGTGATTTGCTGTTGAAAAAAAAGCCGAAGGACTGGGACGTTTGCACTAATGCCCAACCGGAACAAATTCAATCTGTTTTTCCAGATAGTTTCTACACTAATGAATTTGGCACAGTGGGAGTAAAAGTTCAAAAATCAAAAATCAAAAATCAAAATGACAAGAAAAAATTAAAAATCAAGGAAACGAATGGCCAAGATATTGAAATTGTAGAGGTGACGACTTTTCGGGCGGACGAAAAATACTCTGACAAGAGGCACCCGGATGCGGTACGTTTCACGGAAAACCTAGAAGAAGATTTGGCGCGGCGGGACTTCACGATTAACGCCCTGGCCTTAAGCAGTAAAGGAAAAATCACTGATCCTTTTGGCGGGCAGGAAGATTTAAAAGCCGGCATTATCCGCGCGGTTGGCGATCCGGAGAAAAGGTTTAACGAAGACGCTTTGCGGCTGTTGCGGGCAGTCAGGTTCTCGGTGGAACTTAGTTTCACGATTGAAGAAAAAACCACCAAAGCCATCAAAAAGAACGCGGCTTGGCTTCAGGCGATTGCCAAAGAACGGATAAAAGACGAACTGGTGAAAATAATAATGAGTGATCGGCCAGACGAAGGCATTGCGCGCTTGCAAGAGCTCGGACTTTTGGAATATATAATTCCGGAATTGGTCAAAGGCGTGGGCGTGGCGCAGAACCGCCATCACATTTATACGATTTTTGAACACGGAATTTTTTCTCTGAAATTCGCGGCCGAGAAAAAATACAATTTAGCAGTGCGTTTGGCGGCGTTGCTCCATGACGTTGCCAAGCCGCAGGCGAAAAGGGGAGAGGGGCCGGACGCGACTTTTTACAACCATGACATTCTGGGCGCCAAAACAGCAATCAGGATTTTGGAGCGTTTGCGGTTTCCTAAGGAAACAATTGAGCGCGTGGCAAACCTGATTAGAAACCATATGTTCGTCTATGACATCGGCGCGGTGACGGAAGCCGGCGTGCGGCGGCTGCTGAAGCGCGTGGGGCCGGAAAATATGAAAGATTTAGTGGCCTTGCGCGTGGCGGACCGGCTAGGGTCGGGCGTGCCCAAAGCCCAGCCGTACCGTTTGCGGCATTTCCAGTATATGGTCGCCAAAGTCCAGCACGACCCGATATCCGTCAAAATGCTGAAAATCAACGGGAACGACATTATGGAAATTTTAAAAATCAAACCCGGACCGAAAATCGGCGCGATTTTGGACGTTTTGTTGGCCGAGGTCATTGAGGACCCGCAAAAAAACACCAAAGAATATTTGACCGAGCGGTCGCGTAAGTTAAATGAAATTGATTTGGCGTCTTTGCGCCAGCTGGCCAAAGAGCGCGTGGCGGAAAAGAAAGAAGAGGAGGACCAGGTTATAAAAAGTAAGTTTTGGGTGAAATGATTTAGAAATAAAGAATAAAAATCGCCTCAAAAATGAGGCGGTTTTTAGGTTGAATAAAAATTTGACATAAGACGAGTGAGGTGATGAATTGATCCGATTTTGGTCGTCGTCTATTGGGAGCGCGACCAGTGGCAATAAAAAACTCCCAAGAAAGGAGGTGCGAGATGAAGGTCGGATTTAGTTCTCTTCTTGAGAATGCGCCCTCTACCGTTTTAGCCGCGTGCGATAACTCCAGTGGTGGCTGTGATAGCGGTGGTTGTGACATCTGCCAGTCAGGTTGTGAAGGAGGCACCGATGGTTGTGATGGCACATAGGGCGTGGAGTCGGCCCGGGGTATTATTAAATAATTGTTATCCCGGGCAGCCCCTCTTTTGGTCAAATCCAGGAGGGGCTTTTTTCTTGGTTGGTCTTTGCGTAATCGCAGGCAATCAGCAGGGTTTTTTTGAAATCATGCGATTCCAAAAAACTTTTTTGAATTAACTTTCTTAGCTCGGTGTGTTCTTCATGGCCCCAATCATAGTCTATAAGTTGATTTTTAAACCAAGAGTTAAGCAGGACAGTCGTCGCTTCTTTAATATCCCAGATATTTTTTTCTAACACATCTTGTTCCTGGCAAAGCTTCCACCATTGTTTATGAAAAAAGATATGCATTATTTCGTGCATAGTCACACATGTATTTTGAAGAGTTCCGTTATGCAAACTAACGGCAAAATAATTTTCGCCGGGATTATAACCGCAGCCGTAACGCGAGCTGAAAAAACCTTGTAATTCGCTGACGCCGAAATATGAATCTAGTTGCATACGGTCGGCTAGATGAATAAAGAATTTTTCTTCAATAGCGTCCCAATATTCTGGAAGTTGTTTAATAACCAAATCAATAATAGGTTTTTTGTCTTGCCAACGCAAATTTAAATAGTCCTGCAAGTTTTCTTCGGTTGGTTTTTGTCCATAGCGTTGGATAATTTCACTTAACTCCCGGTCAGGCCTTCTACCTTTTGAAGTTAGCTCTAAGCCGATTTTTAGATTCCAAAGATCTTTCTCCCGATTATATCCGAATTTTACTCTTGGGTAATCCATGTTTTTATAGTTAAATATGTTGCAATTATAGCATAAATTTGACAAAAATGAAAATTTTTCTTGAAAGTAATTTCTTTCTTTTCCGTTCTTTTCTAAAAGTGCTATAATATATTCAAGAAAATGGACTTTGCGTTTTTGATTCATTCGCGCGACTGGCGGGATGTTCAGCGGAAGTTTAAAATCGCCTCAAAAATGAGGCGGTTTTTAGTTCGAATAAAAATTTGACATAAGACGAATGAGGTGATTTAATATAGGGTAAAGGAGGTAAAAGTACATAAAAAACATAATGAAAAGGAGGAATTTGTGAAGAACAGACAGAAAAAAAGAAGCAGGATTATGAAGGCGATGCTGAGAAAAAAGACCCAAGCAAGTTCTTTCGAAGTGGGCTACAAATGCCATAGCGACGGTCCTTATGGCGACGGTTACGGGGATGCCCAGTACGGAGATCGTTCTGATTGATCGAGACGGGGCAGGAAGAATTTTACCTGCCCTTTTTTTAAAAGGAGGAAGCAAAATGGAAAGGATAACCTTTATAGTCAAGCCTGTTGCTGCTGCCTGTAATCTTCGTTGCCGATATTGCTACAATACCATGCTTTGGGATGATAATGCTTATTGTGAGAAAATGTCATTAGAGACCCTAGAATTTCTCATAGCCCAAGCCGCTAAGTTGGATTTACACAAGATTGATTTTATCTGGCACGGAGGAGAACCGCTTCTCGCGGGAATAGCTTTTTATGAAGAAGCATACAGATTGCAACTTCATTATTTAAAAGAAAAGCGTTTTTCCAATGCCTTTCAGTCTAATGGTACGTTGATCAACGATGAATGGGCGTATTTCGCGAGACAGAGTCATTTCACCTTTGGCATAAGTCTTGATGGGCCAGAAAAAATTAATAATTACAATCGGGTTTTTCCAAGCGGCGAAGGGTCTTTTCAAAAAATCATGAAAGGCGTAGAAATCTTAAGACGACAAGGAATTGAACCGGGAGCCATCGCTGTAATTACAAAAAAATCTATCGAAAAAGCGCAAGAGATTATGGATTTTTTTACGAAGAACAAACTGTATAAACTTAATCTTTCTGCATGTGCAGAAAAATCAAGAGATCAGTTTAATGAGTTTTCGATCACACCTTCCGAGTGGGCGCAGTTTATGATAGAGGTTTTTGACAGGTGGATAGAAGACGATAATCCAGACGTTAAGATTCAATTGCTAGAGAATCTTTTCCAGGGACTGATTGGCGGCAAGACGACTTTATGTTATTGCACAAAAGACTGCTCTTCTTATGTAGCTGTAAATTCAAACGGAGACTTGTATCTGTGCGGACGATTCCTAGGCATAGAAGATTTTAAACTTGGGAATATCGCTCACACCGAGATTTCGAATATTCTAACGACAGATAGGTACCAACATTTTGTGAGAGAGACGAGTATTGTAAAAAAAGAATGCCGAAGATGCCCTTGGAAATTAATTTGCAATGGAGGTTGCACCTATTATCGTTTTATAAACGGTTCGATAGCTGACCATTATTATTTCTGTTCTTCAATGAAAAAACTGCTTAGTCATATGAATTTCGTTATCGGTGGATTAAAACCGGCCGATTAAAGAGGGGCGTGCGATTCACCCCTCTTTTTATTTTTTTAAAAAAGAGGTATATTTTTTACATGGAACAAATCGATAATTATTTAAAAAATGGGTCTCAAACTGAGCCATCAGAGAATATCCGCAATACGGCCGTTAATTTTAAATCGGTTGGTTTAAATTTAATTTTCGAAATTTTAGAGTGGCTGAAGAAGAATCTTAAAGAAACAAAATCAACCGAAGAGAAAAATAAGCTTTTTCGCAGAAGGACGGCAGAAGAAATAATTAGAAGCGGAATGGTAACTGGTTGTACGGATTATGCTTTAGCGTTTATCGCCTTAACTCGGGCTAAGGGCATTCCGACTAAATATGTTGAAGCGATAAGAAATAGATGGTTAGATGTTGGCGATGAAGGTTTTATAGAAGGCCATGTTTTTGCGGAATGTTTTATTAATGGAAAATGGTATGTTATTGATCCGCAGGAAGGCGATATAAAAACCGGTTATCAGCGGTTTCGGGTTTTCAAAAAAGGATTAGATTCGTGGGATATCGGCATTAAAAGCTTTGATGATTTGAAAAAGCATTTTTTGGAATTCAAGAAAAATTATAAAGCATAAAGTTTGAGGTTTCTGTTTAGGCGGCTTGTTAGACCGTTTTTTTATTTTCCTCCCAAAATGCTATAATAGGGGATAATGTCAGGTAGTGAAAATTCAACAGCTGCCTGGCAGCAAGGAAAGTTTATTTAGCCCAATTTCTACTACCTGAAATGGACTTTGCGTTTTTGATTCATTCGCGCGATTATAGGGATGTGGCGAGAAAATTCTGGTTCGCCAAATATCTGCCCCAAGGTTGGGTAGAGTTTTAACAGTTGTTAGAGTTGATAAACATGCAACAGAAAAAAATATCAAGTAATAATAAATTAATAATTGATAGAGACCCTGCTATCAATTACGAAACAAATAATTTTTTAACTGGACTATTTCATATTGTTTCGGCGGCTTTTCTGAATTTAATGCCGCCTAAAATGGGGAACGCTTTAGTCAATAAAACTACCGATAAGGGCAGGGAAGTTAAAGATAAAGCAACGACTTACTATGCCTTGGATATGATGTACACGACTTATCACTTTTCTTCGGAGAAGGGTGTTTTCAAAGGCGTTGCCGAATATCTTTGGTTTAAACTTGGCAACCCTCGGGCAGTTAGAAATCGGCTAAAACTGGTAAAGAGGTTTCTTAAAGAAATCATTAGCAGTATTAGTCACAAGGAAGAAGCTCTTATTTTTAGTTTGGGTTGCGGTTCAGCCCGGGCAGTCATTGAGTCGCTCCACGAGATTAAAAAATTCGGCACAGATTTGAAATTTTTAGATGTTAAATTGCTGGATAAAGACCCGCAGGCGTTAGATCTTAGTAAAACTATAATTTCTAATCACGATCTTAAAGAATGTCGTTTTTCTTTTATCTTGGATAAAATCAGAAATTTTCCTCTATATCTTGAAAGTCACCAGCCAGATATAATTGAAATGGTAGGAGTTCTTGATTATTTGCCTGATGATAAAGCGATAGAGATTTTTCAAAAAATTTATCAAGAATTGATTCCGGGCGGGTTTTTTATCACCGCTAACATTCGGGATAATCGTGAAGCCGATTTTGTGACTAAGACCATTAATTGGCGGATGATTTATCGGGAACCGGCGGATTTGATGAAAATTTTATTGGTTGCCGGTTTTGATAAGGATAAAATTAGGATCGTTTACGAACCGTTGAAAACTCACGGCATAGCAATTTGTCAAAAATAATCCAATACCAAAATGAATATCTATTTTAACATAGATGTTCGCGATTTTATTCTGATTGTTGTTGCTATCCTGAATTCTGTTTTGGGTCTTTTAATCTTGTTTAAAAACCGGAAAGACCCGATTAACGTCTTTTATGGTTTTACCGCTTTTTCCACTTCTCTTTGGGCTGTAGGTTTAGCTATGTTCCGTTTGACTGGCGATTTGTCAACGGCTGATTTTTGGGCCCGGCTTTATTACATAGCTGCTGCTTTAATCGGCTTTTCTTTTTTGTTGTTTTCTTTTTATTTTCCTTTCCAAAATCTTAAAGTAAAGAAATCTTATAAGCTACTCTTTTTCTTTTTCAGCGCGGCGGTCATCGTTATCTCTCTATGGCCAAAATTTTTAGTGCAGGATATAGCTTGGCGCGATTGGGGAAAAGAAGTAAAGCTATCTGATTTTTACATCATCTACACGACCTATTTTATAATGTGTATGGTCGGAGCTTTTGGCAGTTTTATTTCCAAACTAAAGGGAGCCAGTCGTTTACAGCGAATCCAAATAAATTATGTTTTTGCCGGCACGCTGATTGCCGCTATTTGGGGAGTTGCTTTTAATCTGATATTTCCATTAATCGGCAATTACAAGTTTATTTGGTTGGGCCCGTATCTTACGGTGATTATGGTCGGATTGATTGCTTACGCGGTTATTAAGCACCAATTAATGAATATCAGAGTTATCGCTACAGAGGCTTTTGCGGTTTTAATTCCTTTATCGTTATTGATAGACATTTTCTTTTCTAAGACTAAAACGGAGACTCTGTTAAAAATTGGATTATTCATTATTGTCTCTTTTTTCTCAATTTTCTTAATCCGCAGTGTTTTGAAAGAAGTGCGGTCAAAAGAAGCGTTAGAAAAAATGACCAAAAGTTTGCATAAAGCTAACCTGGAACTGCAAAAATTAGACAGAGCCAAGTCTGATTTCATTTCCATCGCTTCACACCAATTGCGCACGCCTTTGTCCATTGTCAAAGGACTGGCTTCTATGGTGATTGAGGGGTCATTCGGCGAAGTGGGCGACAAAGTGAAAGAACAGGTAACTAAGATTTACGATAGCAATGAACGGCTGAATAAGTTAGTTGATTCTTTGCTCGATTTGTCGCATATTGAAGGCGGCAAGCTGCAGTTTGATTTTGCCAAAGTTGATTTTACGGCCATGGCGCAAAGCGTGGCGGACGAGCTGTCGTTGAATGCCCAGAAAAAAGGCCTGGAGTTTTCTTTTAAAAAGCCGGCTGAACCGTTCTTTGTCCGGGCGGACGAGCAAAAGCTTCGCCAAGTGGTGCTTAACTTGGTTGATAACGCCATTAAATACACGCCCCAGGGTAGCGTGACGATGGATTTGACGAAAAAAGACGGCTATTTACTGTTGGCGATAAAAGACACAGGTATGGGTTTGGGCAAAGGAGAAAAAGAGCAGCTATTCCAGAAATTTGTCCGCGGCGCCAACGCCCCGCGGCTCCACACCGAGGGCGCGGGCATCGGCCTTTACGTCGCCAAGAAAATGCTGGAAGAGCATAAAGGAGAGGTTTGGGCGGAGTCGGAAGGAGAAGGGAAAGGCAGCACTTTTTTTGTGAAATTGCCGGAGTGGACGGAAGCCAGGCAGTAGAAATAATGAACTGGTTAAACGGGAATAAGCTTAATTTGACAAAGATTTTTTGAAGGATAAAATGAGGGTATGAAAAAACAGATAAAGAAACAAGATAAATTCGTTACCCACAGCGAGATGGATCGACTGTTGTCAAAACAGACCGGGGTTATTTTGGACGCGATGGATCGGAAATTTCAGCAGGTTGATTTTAGGTTCCAGCAGGTGAATAAAAGAATGGATCGGTTGGAAAACAGCCTGAATGAATTAAAAAACACGCTGGATAAATTTTTGAAGCGGTTGATGGATTTTGATGATGAATTTAAAATAGTTAAAGCCCGATTGGCGCGAGTGGAAAAAATTTTGCACGATAAACTGGGCGTAGCGATAGACAGGATTTAGGAATTAAACAGGACAGAATAAATAAAAAATCCCGCTATTGGCGGGATTTTGGTTTTTACGCGGTTTTGGGGTAAAATGTAAATAGCGAAGTGAACAAGCAAACTAGTAAACTAGCGAAATATAACTATGGACTTGGAACAGCTTAGGAAAAAACTTTACGAGCCGGAAGGAGAAATTTCCGACCGGCCGCGGCCGCCGGTTTTTTCGCCGTCGGTTGAGCCGCCAAAAGAAGACCAGCCGGTTTGGGCGGGGGAGCGGCCGAAGAAACCGCTGTTGTCGGCCGGCGGCCGCAAAAAAATCTGGTGGACAATTTTTTCCGCGGCGGCTTTGGCGCTGGGTTTGGCTGCGGGCTGGTGGTGGTACGCCGGCCATTCTTTTGACAAAAACCAGACAACTTTGGAAATTTTCGGCGCCGAAAGGGTGGTTAGCGGCGAAGAAGTCAATTATACGGTGCGTTACAAAAACAATTCCGGCGTCGTTTTGAATGACGCTGTCCTGACTTTTTATTTTCCCAAGGGTTCTTTGGCCGAAGAAAACGCTTCAGCCAAACAATTCGGCGACACTTGGGCGATAGAAAAGAAATTGGGCAATTTGGCCGGCGGCCAGGAAGGCCAGGCGGAATTTTACATTACGGTTTTAGGCGACAAAGACAGCCAGCAAAAATTTTCCGCCAAACTGAGTTACCGGCCGGCCAACGTCAAACTGGAATACGCCAACGAAGCGGAATTTGCCAGTACGATTATAGCCGTGCCGCTGGTTTTGAGTTTTGATTTGCCGGAAAAAGTGGTGGCCGGCCAGACCATAAATTTTTCTTTGAAATATCTCAATACCTCGGAAACCGTTTTTGCCGGTGCCAAAATTAAAATTGACTTTCCCGACGGCTTCACTTTTTTGGCTTCCCAGCCCGGCTGGGTTGAAGACGAAAAGCTTTGGGATTTGTTGGAGATCAGCGGGCGGGAAGAGGGAAAGATTTTATTGAGTGGGACGATTGCCGGCCAGGAAGGGGATAATAAGGCTTTTAAGGCGTACATCGGCGTGGAAAAGAATAACGAGTTTGTCCCTTACGCCCAAACAGTCGCTTTTCCCCAGATAGCCGTTTCGCCTCTTTGGGTTGAGCAGAGTTTGGTTAATAACACGGCGCTGGCGGCTGACCCGGGCAGCTCTTTGACTTACCGTTTGAAATACCGCAATACCACCAACGCGGCCATCGGGCCGGTGGCCATTACCGTCAAAATTGACAGCCAGGCGGTTGATTTCACCGATGTCACCGCGCTAAACGGAAACTTCAACAGCGCCGGCAGCACGATTGTCTGGAACGAATCCAGTTTGCCGGCTTTGAAAGAATTGGCCGGCGGCAAATCGGGCGAGCTGGAATTCGTTTTGCGGGTTAAAGACAAATTGCCGATAGTCAAAACCGCCGACAAGAACTTTATTGTTTCCACCAAGGCGAAAATCGATTCTTCCAACGTGCCGCTGGAGCTGACCGGCATGCAAATTTCCGGCGAGAACCAGCTGGCGGTTAAAATCAATTCGCGGCTGTCTTTGAAGATGAAGGGTTTTTACAGCGATAACCTTTTGCCGAATTCCGGCCCCATACCGCCCAAAGTCGGCCAAAAAACGACTTACACGGTTTATTGGCAGGTTTTAAACATTGCCAATGATTTGTCCGGCGTGACGCTGGAGGCGTATTTGCCTTCTTATGTCCAATGGGAAAACAACGTGTATCAGAGCGGCGAGGATTTGAAATATGATTCGGCCAGCGGGAAAATCACCTGGAAAATCGGTAAGTTGTCGGCCGGCACAGGAATTTTATTGCCGACCCGCACAGTCACTTTTCAGGTCGGGCTGGTGCCGTCGTTAAGCCAGGTTGGCCAAACGGTGGAAATCGTCAAAACGCCGCGGGTTTATGGGCAGGACGATTTTACTGGCGAGGAAATTTCCGCCATGGCCGAAAGTTTGCGCAGTGATATGCCCGATGACCCGAACATAGGCGCGGAAAAAGGAAGAATCACGAATTAAAATGTTTGAAATCACCAAGACCGAAAAAAGAAAAAGAGCCGGTTTATTGAAGACGAGGCGGGGGTCAGTGATGACTCCCGTTTTTATGCCGATTGCCACCAAGGGCGCGGTCAAGAGCTTATCGCCGGAGGAATTAAAATCTTTGGGCGCGGAACTGCTTTTGGGCAACACCTACCATTTATGGCTGAGGCCGGGAGAAAAAATTATTAAACGCGCCGGTGATTTGCATAAATTTATGAACTGGCCGGGGCCGATTTTGACGGATTCGGGCGGATACCAAGTGTTTTCTCTGGGTGAGAAAATAAAAATTAAAAATCAAAATTCAAAAATTAAGGCTGCTGTTGCGGTGAAAATTTCCGACAGAGGCGTGGAGTTTCGCGATCCTTTTGACGGCCAGAAACATTTTTTGACGCCGGAGAAATCCATTGAAATTCAGCTGGCTTTGGGTAGCGATATTATTATGGTGTTGGACGAGTGCCCGGCTTTTCCCTGTACTCGCGAACAAGCCGAGAAGACGGTGAAACGGACGACTGAGTGGGCGAAAAGGTGCAAAGAATATTTTGAAAAAAAAGTTAAATCTTCCCTAACCCTCCCTAAAGGGAGGGAGGCGAAACAAATTCCTCCCTTTCGTAAAGGGAGGGTAGGAGAGATTTCGCGGCCGTTGTTGTTTTGTATTGTTCAAGGCGGGATTTATAAAGATTTGCGCGAGCGTTCGGCCAAAGAACTGACGGGGATAGGATTTGACGGTTACGCCGTCGGCGGAGTGGCGGTAGGGGAGCCGCGGCAATATTTGAAAAAAGTTTTAGGTTATGTTTTGCCGCTTTTGCCGAAAGACAAGCCGCGGTATCTGATGGGGCTAGGCAAGCCGGAGGAAATAGCGGCGGCGGTTAAGGCAGGCGTTGATATGTTTGATTGCGTTATTCCCACTAGGGAAGCGAGGCACGGAAGGATATATAAATTCAAAAATCAAAATTCAAAAATCAAAATTACAAATCAAAAATCAAAATTTTACGAGATTTTAAATATTAACAATTCAAAATTCAAAGAAGATTTTCAGCCGATAGATAAAAATTGTTCTTGCTACACTTGCCAAAATTATTCGCGGGCGTATTTAGCGCATCTTTTTCGGACGGGCGAACCGCTGGCTTTGCGTCTAGCGACCATCCATAATTTGAAGTTTTATTTGGGGCTGATGGAGGGATTGCGTAAATAATTTTTTATTTCCCTCCCCTTGGAAAGGGGAGGGGCAGGGTGGGGTTGATGATTAATAAAGTACATAATTTAAAATCGCAAATAAAACTAAGGAAGGACTTGAGGCAGAAGCAGACAAAAGCCGAATTGTTGTTATGGCAGAGAATAAGAAACAAACAGCTCGGCTATAAGTTTCGCCGACAACACGGTATCGGGCCTTATGTGGTCGATTTTTATTGTCCGAAAGCGAAAGCAATCGTTGAAATTGATGGCGATATTCATTTTTATGAGCAAAATATAAAAGCAGATAAACAGCGGGAGGAATACTTAAAGAGCCAGGGTTTAATCGTAAAAAGATATACGAATTTAGACGTTATAAAAAACATAAGTAACGTTTTGGAAGATTTAAGAAGTTTTCTGATAGCTAAAAAACCTCACCCTAACCCTCTCCTTAAAAAGGAGAGGGAAATATTATGTTGACGGAAAAGCGCCGATTCGGCGACCGGGGCGAAGAAGCCGCGGCAAATTTTTTGAAAAAGAAGGGTTATAAAATTCTGGACCGCAATTGGGCGCGCCATAATTGCGGCGAGATTGACATCGTGGCGGCCAAAGCCGCTTTTTTAGGCAAAATCAAAGAGCTGGTTTTCGTGGAAGTGAAAACCATCCAGGGTGCGTCGCGAGGAAGCGCGGCTTTGGCCGCCCAAAACGTCCATTTTGAAAAACAGCGGCGGCTGATAAAAACTGCCCAAAGTTATTTGGCGGCGAAGAAAATACCGGAAAAAATTCCCTGGCGGATTGACGTGATTGCCGTGGCGATGGACGAGAAAAGCGGTTTGCTAAAAATAGAGCATTTGGAAAACGCGGTTTGGGAAAGGTAAAAAGCGCGCGAAACCAAAATAAAAACCCCTGGCCTGGAGAAGGCGCAGGGGTCGGTGGGGCGCGGTTCGCGCGCACCGTGATAGCCCACGTTGCAAGCTTCATTTTTAAGGGTAAAAATAGTTTTTTGGAGGGGTGAGAATGAAGTCAACGTGGCGAGCCGGACTGATGCTAATAGTCTCGTGCTTGGTTTTTAACGCGAACCGCGTGGGGTCCAAAGAACTTAGGTTTTTGAGCGGCCCGTCCCGTAAGGCAACGGACCGCCGTGAAGCAGCCGATGTACTTATAAACTAGCCAAAAACAACTTCCTTGTCAATAAAGGAGAAAAAAGATATCATACAAGCATAAATTAACCTTTTTAAGGCAATTTTATGGCGAATGACTCAATGGAAAAAATAGTTTCTTTGTGCAAGAGACGGGGTCTTGTGTATCCCGGTTCGGAAATTTACGGCGGGCTGGCGGCGACTTATGATTATGGCCCGTTAGGCGCGGAGCTGAAGAAAAATATCAAAGATTTATGGTGGCAGTATTTTATTCGCCAGCGCGACGATATGGTCGGTTTGGACGGCAACATAATTTTGCATCCCAAAATCTGGGAAGCGAGCGGCCACGTAAAGAATTTCCAGGATCCGCTGGTTGAATGCAAAAAATGCCATCATCGTTTCCGGCCGGACAAATTGGCGGACGCGAAAAAATGCCCGGATTGTGGCGGGCCGTTTACCGAACCCAAAATGTTTTCCGGCATGTTCAAGACCTCCATCGGGCCGGTGGAGAAAGAAGGATTAACGGCTTATTTGCGTCCGGAAACGGCGCAGGCGATTTTCGCCGATTTTAAAAATGTGCTGGATTCCACCGGCCGGAAGATTCCTTTCGGCGTAGGCCAGATGGGCAAGGCGTTCCGCAACGAAATCACCGTCGGCAATTTCATTTTCCGGATGCTGGAATTTGAAATGATGGAAATAGAATATTTCATTTCGCCCCAAGCCGATTGGAATAATATTTTTGAGAGTTGGTTGGAATACATTTACGGATTCGCCGATTTGCTTGGCTTGGACAGGAAGAAGTTTTTCAACCACGAAATTCCGGAAAAAGAACGGGCATTTTATTCTCAAAGGACGATTGATATTGAATATGAATTTCCTTTCGGCCGCGACGAGCTTTGGGCAATCGCTTACCGGACGGATTACGATTTGTCGCGCCACCAGGAATTTTCCGGCAAGAATCTGGAATATTTTGACGATCAGGCGAAACAAAGATATTTGCCGCACGTGATTGAGCCGACTTTCGGCGTTGACCGCACGGTGCTGGCGATTTTGTCGGCGGCTTACCGAGAAGAAGGGGAGAGGGTGGTGCTGAAGTTCGCTCCCCGCGTCGCGCCTTACAAGGCGGCGGTTTTCCCGCTTTTGGGGAACAAAGAGAAACTGATTGCCAAAGCGCGGGAAATTTACGATGATTTGAAAAAAGATTTCACTTGCGCCTGGGATGATCGCGGTAACATCGGCAAGCGGTATTTCAGCCAGGACGAAATCGGCACGCCTTTCTGCGTCACCGTTGATTTCGATTCTCTGGAGAAAGGCGACGCGACCGTGCGGGACCGCGACACGATGAAACAAGAGAGGGTAAAAATTGACGAATTGAAAGAATACCTGGCGGAAAAATTAAAATAGGTTTGCCGATTTTTGGCGTCAAAAAGCGGCGGAAATAATGTAAATTTATGTTGCAGAAACAAATTTTAGATTTGGCGATAGGGATGGGGATAAAGGCCGATTTGCGCGGCGAAGCGGCGGTCAAAAAATATCTAGCGAGGCAAAAAGAAAAATTCGCCAAACTGTCTAAGGACGAACAAAAAGATTTTGATAAAGAAAAATTGGCCAATCCCTTTATGGATTCGGGCGTTTGGTTTGACAACGGCCGGCCGGTGAAGAAAGCCTTGGCGACTATTGACGTTACGGCCGGCGATGTTTTGTTAGCCAAGAACTTGGGAATAGACACTATTATCAATCATCACCCTCTCGGTAAGGGGCTGGCGATGCTGGATGACGTAATGCATTCGCAGGCCGAGGTGCTGGCGCTTTACGGCGTGCCGATTAACGTGGCCGAAGCGCTGCTTAAAGTTAGGATTTCCGAAGTCGCCCGGGGGGTGCACGCCGCCAACCATTACAAAGTCGCGGATACGGCGCGGCTAGCCGGCGTCAATTTGATGAATTTGCACACGCCAGCCGATAATCTGGTGGCGGATTTTTTGAAAAAAATAATTGAAAAAGAACAGCCGGAATATATCGGCGAACTGACGGAGTTGATTGGCGGCATTGAAGAATACCGAGAATCCGCCAGGCGCGGCGCGCCGGTTAAAATTTTTGCTGGCCAGAAAGATAATCACGCCGGCCGTATCGCGATTACCGAAATCACCGGCGGCACCGAAGGCGCCAAGGAAATTTACCGGGAAATGGCTAACGTGGGTTTGGGAACGGTGCTGGCGATGCATCTCTCCGAAGAACACCGCAAAAACGCTGAAGAAGCGCACGTAAACGTCGTGGTTGCGCCGCATATGGCTTCCGATTCCTTGGGAATGAATCTTATTTTGGACGAGTTGGAAAAGAAAGGAATCAAAATCGTGCCCAGCGGCGGATTGATTAGGGTGAAAAGGAAATAGTTTAGTTGCGAAATACTAAAAATTTTGAATTTTGAATTTTGATATTTGAATTCCGGATTTATTTAGGATTTAGAATTTAGAGCTTCATATTTTATGTTCAAAAAAATCACTTTGCCTAACGGTTTGCGACTGTTGGCGGTACCGAAGGAAGGGAGCGAATCGGTAACCGTACTGGTGCTTTTCGGCACGGGCTCCAAATACGAAACGAAAAACATTAACGGCGTTTCCCATTTTTTGGAACACATGTTTTTTAAGGGTACTGAAAAACGCCCCGATACCCAAGCCGTCAGTGAAGTTTTAGACCGGATTGGCGGCGCCTATAACGCTTTTACCGGCAAGGAGACGACTGGTTATTGGGCTAAGGTGGCGGCTGAAAATTGGGAGGTTGCCGTGGATTGGGTATCCGATATTTTACTGAATTCCAAGTTTGAAGCGAAAGAAATTGAGAAAGAAAAAGGCGTGATTATGGAAGAGATAAATATGTATTTGGACGATCCGCGGAGTTACGTCGGTGAAATCTGGGAAGATTTGCTTTATGGCGACCAGCCGGCCGGCTGGGACACCATTGGCACCAAAGAAGTGGTGGCGAAATTAACCCGGCCGCAATTCATCAGGTATTTAGGCGAACATTACCGCAGCCGAAGCGCGATTATCTGTTTGGCCGGCAAATTGCCGCCGGAAAAAGAGCTGAAGCGGAAAATCGGCCGGTATTTCCAGGCGATAAAAAAAGGCAAGGGCAAAGACAAGCTGTCGGTCAAGGAAAAGCAGGAAAAGCCGAAATCGCTTATTCGTTTCAAAGATACGGACCAGACGCATCTTTGTTTGGGCGTGCGAGCTTACGGCTTGTCCCATCCCGACCGTTACGCGCTAACTCTTTTGGCCACGATGCTGGGTGGTATGATGAGCTCGCGGCTGTGGATTTCTGTTCGGGAAAAAAACGGCTTGGCTTATTATGTCCGCACTTCTTTTGAAAAATATACGGACAGCGGTTATTTGGTTACCCAGGCGGGTGTGGCTAATAATCGGGCGAAAGAAGCTATCAGCACTATTTTGGCGGAATATCGGAAAATCAGAGACGAGAAAGTCAAAGCAGATGAAATTAAAAAAGCCAAGGATTGCCTGAAAGGTTCGACAAAACTTTATTTGGAAACTTCCGATCATTTGGCCGGCTGGGTGGGCGAACAGGAAATTTTGCAAGATAGGGTTTTGACCCCGGCGCAGGTTATTGCTAAAATAGAAGCAGTAACGGCAGAGGACTTGCAGCGCGTCGCGCGCGACATATTCCGGCCGGAAAAAATTAATTTGGCGCTTATCGGGCCTTTTAAAGAAAAAGAGAAGTTTGAGGGATTGTTAAAAATCTAAAAAAGCGGCACCAAGACACCAAGGATACACGAATAACACAAATTAATTCGTGCCATTCGTGAAAATTTCTTGTATGCGTGTCGGGTTTGATGAATCAAACTTTAAATATTTCCACTTCCACGATTTTCCGATTTATCCTGATTATTTTAGGGCTGGTTTTTCTTTATCTGATACGCGATATTTTGCTGATGATTTTCGTGGCGATGATTATTGCTGCGGCGATAGACGCCCCTGTTTGCTGGCTTGCCCGCCATAAAGTTCGGCGGGGGTTGGGCGTGACGATGGTTTACGTGGCGATACTTTTATTGCTGGCCTTGTTTGTTTATTTGGTCTTTCCGGCGCTGGCCGGGCAAATAAAGGCACTGGCGGCGAATTTACCCAGTTACCTTAGTGGTTTAGGGACGAGCGTGAGCGAGCTTGAGCAAAAAATTTCAATGCCCGCCGTTCAGCAAATTCTTGAGAACGTCAGCAACCAATTGTCGGAAGCCGCCACCAACGCTTTCGGGACGGTGATTAACGTCTTCGGCGGCATTTTTTCGGCTTTGGTTATTTTAGTCGCCTCTTTTTATTTAAGCGTCCAGGACAAAGGCATAAAAAAATTCATAGCGGTAATAACGCCGGTTCAGCACCGGCCTTACGTGACTAGCTTGACCGAGCGCATCCAGTTAAAGCTGGGCAGCTGGTTGCGGGGGCAGCTGCTTTTGATGCTGATAGTCGGTTTGATGATTTACATCGGCCTGACTTTACTGAAGGTAAAATTTGCTTTGACTTTGGCTTTGATTGCCGGTTTGCTGGAAATCGTGCCGTATATCGGGCCGATTTTAGGCGCCGTGCCGGCTTTGGCGATGTCGTTTTTGCAGTCGCCTTTGTTGATTTTTGTAGTGGCGGCGTTATTCGTGCTGGTTCAGCAAATGGAAAATTATATTTTCACTCCGCTGATTTTGCGTAAAGTCGTAGGGCTTAATCCCTTGATAATAATGATTTCCATAATCGTCGGCGGTAAACTCGGCGGCGTTTTGGGAGCCGTAGTGGCGGTGCCATTAGTGGCGGCGGTTTCGGTTTTTTTGGGCGATATGCTCCAGCGGACGGAAGAAATTAAATAAGGAACAATTTAAAAAAAGCCCCGCGTTGGCGGGGCTTTTTTGTTGGCTTTGGTTTCCGGTTCAACTAAGAAAAACCAATAAAGCGACTAATAGAATAAAACCTTCGGCAAGCAGGCCGACTAAAAATTTGTTTTTGGCGTCGGGAATATGGAAAAACTTATGGAAATCATAATATTTTTTAAGCCAATTATCCTTTTTTTTGCTGGCAACCGCCCAAACAGCGTAAAGCAAAACTAACCCGTCCGGCAAGATGCTCACTAGGGCGCCGAAAAGCACATAATAGTTAAACGGTTCAGGCCAAAGGACCCAAACGATAATGGCCAAGCCGGCGAATAAATCAATCAGGGCTTGAAGGAAGAAAAGAAAAAGCCCGCGGCGGGTGATGGTCTCTATTTCGTAGCGGCGGCCATATTCCCAATGGGGGAGCGTGTCAAAAATAAAATGCAAAGCGGTTGCCAAAATAAAAATAGCCCAATAATTTTCGATTTTTGAGCCGATGGCCGCGCCGACCAGCATGTGGGGAGTCAGGATCATAAATAATTTTCAATAATGTCCCGCCTTGCGGGATGGCTGGATTTGGGCTTTTTGTTTGCCAAATCGCCAGAACGTAAATTATAATAAACGCATGGGTATATTATATATTATCGCCACACCTCTTGGCAATCTGAAAGATATTACTTTGAGGGCTTTAGAGTTATTAAAAGAAGTTGATTTGGTGGTTTGTGAAGACACGCGCCAGACACTGAAGCTTTTGAACCATTACGAAATAAAAAAACCGCTGGCCAGCTATTTTCAGCACAGCAAATTGTCTAAAATTGACTATATTGCTGGACAGCTAAAAAGCGGCAAAAACGTGGCGTTGGTCACGGACGCGGGCACGCCGGGGATTTCCGACCCAGGCGGGATTCTAGTAAATAAGTTGGCAAACGAACAGGTAAATAAGATAAAAGTTGTGCCGATTCCCGGACCTTGCGCTGCCGTTGCCGCTTTGAGCGTTTCCGGTTTTCCAACGGATAGATTTGTTTTTATGGGTTTTCCGCCGCACAAAAAAGGGCGGGAAAAATACTTTAAAGAAGTTGCCGTTGCGGAACACACGGTTGTCTTCTATGAATCAACGCACCGGATTGTAAAAACGCTAGAGCAGTTAATCAAAGTATTGCCGCAAAGGCAGATTGTCGTTTGCCGCGAATTGACTAAAATTTTTGAAAGCGTTTATCGCGGTTCGGCGGAAGAAATTTTAAATATTTTAAACAGTGATAAAAATAATCTGAAAGGCGAATTCGTTATTGTCGTTAACCATGAATAAATTTTATATTACCACCCCTATCTATTACGTGAACGACCGGCCGCACATCGGCCACGCTTACACTACCGTGGCGGCGGATGTTCTGGCGCGTTGGCGCCGCGCCAAAGGCGAGAAAGTATTTCTTTCCACCGGCACCGATGAGCACGGAGCAAAGGTTGCCGCGGCTGCCGAAAAAGCCGGCCAGTCGCCGCAGGAATTTTGCGATCAGAAAGCGCAGGATTTCCAGCAGGCCTGGAAATCGCTTGGCATTCAATACGACAATTTTATTCGGACGACGGACGAAGCGCATCGTTTAGCCGTACAGGCGGCTCTGCAAGAAATGAAAAACGCGGAACAAATCTATCAGGGAGATTACGAAGGCCTTTATTGCCAGAGTTGCGAGCAATACAAAAACCCCGACGATTTAATTGACGGCAAGTGCCCTGAGCACCAAATCGTGCCCCAGGCAATGAAAGAAAAAAGTTATTTTTTCCGGCTGTCAGCTTGGCAGTCGGAATTGGCAAAGCGTTTAGAGAAGAATGAATTAGCGATTGAGCCGGCGGAGCGAAAAAACGAAGCGGTAAATTTTATCAGCAAGGGCTTAAAAGATATTTCCATTTCGCGCCAGAATGTAAAGTGGGGCGTAGATTTGCCTTTTGACAAAGAATACACGACCTACGTCTGGATTGATGCCTTTTTGAACTATCTGACGGTTTTGGGCTGGTCGGGCAAAGCGGGTTCCGCGCCGGAATTTTTTCCGCCCGATGTCCAATTAATGTCCAAGGATATTTTGCGGGTTCACGCTACGATTTGGCCGGCTTTGCTTTTGGCTTTGAATCTGCCTTTGCCGAAAAAAATCTATGTTCACGGCTATTTTACGATTGACGGCCAGAAAATGTCCAAATCTCTGGGTAATGTCATTTGGCCGGAAGATTTAGTCGCCAGATTCGGCCAGGACGGCGCGCGATATTTGTTGTTGTCGGTTCTTTCTTTCGGCCAGGACAGCGATGTCTCTTGGGAAAAATTGTCTGAAAAATACAACGCCGATTTAGCGAATAATTTAGGCAATTTGGTTAGCCGGGTGGTGAAGATGAACGAGAAAATAAAAGCCGTTTTCGGCAAAGCGCCCAGCCGGATAAAAAATCTGGAAAAATCGCTGGCCGGTTTCCGGCTGAAAGAATCTTTGGAAGAAATTTGGGCGCAGATTGATTGGGCGAATAAACGCATTGAAGAAACGAAATTATGGGAGCTGGTGAAAAACAATCCGGAACAGGGCAAGAAAATTTTAACTGAATTGCTTTCTTTTATCGGGGAAGTCGGCGATGCTTTAACGCCTTTTTTGCCGGCCACGGCCGAAAAAATCAAAAAGATTTTGCAGTCGGGAGAGGCGGAAATTTTGTTTCCCCGAGTTTAATTATGCTAATTGACACTCACGCCCACGTTAACTTCGCCGCTTACAAGGACGACGGCGATGAAGTCGTTAAGCGTTCGTTGGCGGAAAATATTTGGCTGATTAACGTTGGCTCGCAGCTGGACACTTCACGGCGGGCCGTTGAATATGCCCAAAAGTATCCTGCCGGCGTTTTCGCGGCGGTGGGTTTGCACCCGATTCATTTGCGTGAAGGGGAACTTCAAGCGCACGTGGATGAACTGGAAGAAGTGAGAATTGCTAGCCGGGCGGAAAAGTTTGATCACAACGCTTATAAAAATTTGGCGCAGAACGGCAAAGTAGTGGCGATAGGGGAAATCGGGTTGGATTATTACCGCAACGCGGCGGCGAAATATTTGCAGAAAGAAATTTTTGTGAAACAGCTTGAATTGGCTTTGGAATTAAATAAACCGATAATTTTTCATTGCCGCGAAGCGCATCGGGATTTGCTGGAAATTTTGAAAAAATACGCCGGAAAAATTTCCGGCGTCGTCCATTCTTTTTCCGGCCGCTGGTCGCAGGCGCAGGAATATCTAGAAATGGGTTTTTATCTTGGGTTCAATGGCATTATCACTTTTGCCCGGGATTACGACCGCGTGGTGCGGGAAACGCCCTTGGAGCGGCTGGTTTTGGAAACCGACTGCCCTTATTTGACGCCCGAGCCGTTTCGCGGTAAAAGGAACGAGCCGGCGTACGTGAAGTATGTGGCGCAAAAAGTGGCGGAATTGCGCGGCATTAGTTTTGAAGAAGTGGCGGAGCGGACGACAAAAAACGCGAAGGAATTATTTGGAATATAAAACCAATAAAAATATTCGCATTATGATTTTGGATATCAGAAAATACCCCGATAAAATCTTAACTCGTAAAACGAAGCGGGTAGTTGAGTTTGACGACGATTTGAAAAAAATAGTCGATGATTTGGTGGAAACGATGTACGCCAAAGACGGCGCGGGATTGGCGGCTAATCAGGTAGGCATAACCAAGCAGGTTGCCGCGGTGGACACGGGTAACGGGCTGGTTGTTTTAATTAACCCTAAAATTATCGGCCGCAAAGGCAAGCTTATAGGTGTGGAAGGGTGTTTGAGTTTTCCCGGATTGGAACTGCAAATAAAGCGGCCGCAAAGGATAACCGTTAAGTTTTTGGACAAAAATGGCCAGTTAAAAACAATAAAAGCCCAGGATCTTTTAGCCCGGGCGATTTGCCATGAAGTTGACCATTTGAACGGTAAGACGATGTTGGACAGAGTGTCTTTTTGGAAACGATTTAAAGCAAAAAAGAATTGGAAAAAACAGAATTTTTCCTAAAGCCAGCCGAAGATAATCGCTAGTCCCAATATTACCAGCACTAATCCGGCAATTAAATGCAAGAGCCGGATTTTTTGTTGCCGCCAAGATTCCGCTTTTTCCGGAGAAATGCCCCAGCGCATCGCCAAAACAATAGCCAGCATCGGTAAAACGAAAATCAGATTATAAAAAACCAAATACAGCCAAGCCTTTGCCAAAGAGGTCTTGGAAGCCAACAGCCCTAAAATAACCACATAAGGCCCGGAAGTGCAGGGGAGAAGGAATAAGCTGACAACCAGTCCAGTAACAAATCCGCCTAAAGGACTGGTTATGCCGCGGATCAGTTCTTTCATTTTCGGCCGCCAACTTAGCGGAACTTCCATCAGAAAGCCGCCTCCGCCGTACCAAAAATAATCTTTGACATTGAATAAGCCGATAATAATTGCCAGGCCGCCGACAATTTTATAAAAATAATCGTAAAAAGATAGGGTGAAATTCCGGATAAATTCCAACAGCCCGACGCCCATCAGGAAATAAGCCAGAAAAACCGCGGTGGTAAAAGCCAGCCCGGTTAGGAGCGCCCGGCGGCGGTTGTTTTCGGCAACCAGCATGGAGGCCATCAGTAATATCAAAACCGCCAGCTCGCAAGGATTAATCGCGTCCAGCGCCGCGCCGCAAGCCACTGCCCAAGGTGTCAGATTAAGGGATAAAAGTCCGGTTTGGCAGGCGTCCCCCGCGGCCAGAGCCGGAACGGCCAGCAAAATAAAGAAAATAACCAGAAGAAATGATTTTTTCATAAGCTTTGGTATAATATCATGAATTTGAGTTGAAAAAAAGGCTGAACAGATGTAAAGTAAGAATAATATGTCGAATTACGATCACGACAAAATTGAAAAGAAATGGCAGGAGCGTTGGAGAAAAGAAGAGATATATAAAGATTATACTCGGCCAAAAAAGTTTTACGCCCTGGACATGTTCCCGTATCCTTCCGGCGCCGGCTTACATGTTGGCCATCCCAAGGGATATATCGCCACGGACGTTTTTTCGCGTTATAAAATGTTGCAAGGCTATTCTGTTTTGCATCCAATGGGCTGGGATGCTTTTGGTTTGCCCGCGGAAAACTACGCGATTGTCAATAAAATCCATCCCCGTGTGGCAGTGGAGCAAAATATAACGACCTTTAAAAAACAGTTGGAAAAATTTGGTTTTACTTATGACTGGGAGCGTGAAATTAACACGACCGATCCGGAATATTATAAATGGACGCAATGGGCGTTTTTAAAAATGTTTGAAAAGGGACTTGCGTATCAATCGGACGAAGCTATTAATTGGTGCCCAAAGTGCCAGACGGGTTTGGCATTGGAAGACTTAGAAGGGGGAGTGTGCGAGAGATGTGGCACGGAGGTTGAACAAAAGAAGATGCGGCAGTGGGTGCTGAAAATGACCGCTTACGCTGACCGGTTGCTTTATGACTTGGATAAAGAAAAGCTGAATTGGGAAGAAGCGATACTGGAGCAACAGCGAAACTGGATTGGGCGAAGCGAGGGGGCGCAATTCAAAATGGCGATTGTGGGCAGCGAAGAGAAGTTGGAAGTTTTTACGACCCGGCTAGACACGGTCTTTGGCATGACTTTTGCGCTGATTGCGCCAGAGCATAATTTAGTGCAAAAGCTCAAGCCGCAGATAAAAAACTGGAGCGAGGTAGAAAAATATATTGACCAGGCGCAAAAGAAGACGGATTTACAGCGTCAGACCGAAATTAAAAAGAAGACCGGCGTTGAACTTAAGGGCGTTAAAGTTATTAATCCTTTTACAAAAAAAGAAATTTCGCTTTTTGCGAGCGATTTTGTGCTGGCGAGCTACGGTACGGGCGCGGTGATGGCGGTTCCTAGCCATGATTCAAGGGATTGGGATTTTGCCGATAAATATAGAATTTTAAAAATTCAAGTAATAGACCCTGTTTTTGAGGAAAATATTTCTGTCAGTAATGTTTATCCATCTTTTATTCCCAGCACATTAAAAGGAGAGACCATTGAGGACGCTACCAAAAGATGGCGTAAACAAGAACTAGAAAGAATAAAAAAAGGGGAAAGATGTTTTACCGACGACGGCGTTTTGATAAATTCCGGCGAATACAATGGTTTGGCGTCGGCGGAAGCGCGCAAAAAAATGATAAAATGGCTGGAAAAAGAAAAGATTGGCCAGAGCGCCGTAAATTATAAAATGCGGGATTGGGTCTTTTCGCGCCAGCGCTACTGGGGCGAACCGATTCCAATAGTGCATTGTGAAAAGTGCGGCGCGGTCGCGGTACCATATAATGAGTTGCCGCTAAAATTGCCGGAAGTTGAACAATATGAACCGACCGGCACAGGGGAGGGGCCATTAGTGGGAATTTCCGAGTGGGTGAACACTAAATGCCCCAAGTGCGGCGGACCGGGAAAAAGAGAGACCAATACTATGCCCCAGTGGGCGGGCTCTTCTTGGTATTATTTGCGCTATATTGATCCGAAAAATAAGCAAGCGCTGGTTGATAAGCAAAAAGAGAAAGACTGGATGCCGGTTGATTTATACGTCGGCGGGGCGGAACATGCCACGCGCCATTTGCTCTATGCGAGGTTCTGGCATAAGTTTTTATACGATATCGGCGCGGTTTCAACGCCAGAACCATTTAAGCGTTTGGTTCATGTTGGTTTGATTCAGGCCGAGGACGGCCGGAAGATGTCCAAACGCTGGGATAACGTGATTAATCCCGACGACGTTATTGAACAATACGGCGCGGATTCCATCAGGCTTTACGAAATGTTTATGGGACCGTTCACGCAAAATATTTCCTGGAGCACCAAAAGCGTGGTGGGAGTTAAAAGATTTTTAGATAGAACATGGAATTGTTTTTTTGCTGATTATACGGGTATATTTATAAATGATGAAGATCGGAATAAGTGGATTAAAGGTGAGGCAGGAGCAGAAGGAGTTACTTCGCATGAAATAGAAGTTTTATTGAACAAAACAATAAAAAAGGTTTCCGAGGATATTGAAAATCTGAAATTTAATACAGCAATTAGCCAGCTCATGGTTCTTGGAAATTCTTTTTACAAAGTGGGTGAAAAAGAGCGGATACCATTAGGTTCTTCGTTAGACAAATATTATAGTGAGTCTATAAACGGCCAACGTATAAAGAAATCTGATTTTGAAAAATTCGTAATTTTACTTGCGCCGTTCGCGCCGCACATGGCGGAAGAACTTTGGTCTAATCTTGGACACGATAAAAGTATTTTTACCGAATCTTGGCCCGAATATGATCCGGCGTTGATAAAAGAAGACACCATTCAGTTGCCGGTTCAGGTTAATGGCAAAGTCCGCGCGGTTTTATCCGCGCCTGCCGATATTTCCGAGGAAGAGGCGAAAAAACTTGCTTTATCCGATGAAAATGTTAAAAAATGGCTTGAAGGCAAAGAGCCGAAGAAAGTGATTTTCGTAAAAGGGAGATTGCTGAACTTATTGGTGTAAAAACAAGAATAACGGGCTGTAGTATAAAGGCATTACGCACGCTTCGGGTGCGTGTTATCCGGGTTCAATTCCCGGCAGCCCGACCAGATTATGACCGTCTCGGAAATCCTTAAAAAACTGAAAGCGCTGGGCGATAAGAAAAACATCACCGGTATGGCGCGGTTTGGCATTAAGGGCAAAAAGATGCTGGGCGTATCTATGCCGAAACTGCGCGCGTTTGCCAAGCAGATTGGCAAAAACCACGAGTTGGCGCTGGAGCTTTGGCAAAGCGGATTCCACGAAGCGAAGATTTTGGCTTCGCTGGTCGCCGAGGTTGAGAAAACTACGCCGGCGCTGATGGACAAATGGATAAAAGATTTTGATTCTTGGGACGTGTGCGACCAGACCTGCATGAATTTATTCAGCAAAACCAGCGTTGCTTACAAAAAGGCGCTGGTTTGGAGCCAACGGGGGAGGGAATTTGAAAAACGGGCCGGTTTTGCCCTGATGGCTTGTCTGGGCTGGTATGACAAAACCGCGTCCGACAAAAAGCTGGCGCAATTTTTTCCGGCGATAAAGCGCGCGGCGGCCGACGACCGGATTTATGTCAGAAAAGCGGTTAACTGGGCTTTGCGGCAAATCGGCAAACGGAACAAAAATTTAAACAAACAAGCAATCGGCGCGGCGGAAAAAATAAAGAAAATTGATTCGCGGTCTGCCCGCTGGATTGCCGTTGACGCTTTGCGGGAACTGCAAAGTGAAGCGGTTAAAAAACGAATATGCGGTTAACTATTTTTTCTCCCAAAAACACGGCTTTGAACGTTTTGCGGCGCGCCGGCTACAGTTTTTTGCGGCAAGATGGGCAAACCGGCGAGCAGTCGTTTGCCAAAAGGGTCGGCAGCGCCGACTTTCCTCGTTTCCACGTTTACGCCAAGCAAAACGAGAAAGGCGAAATAGAAGTAAGCCTGCATTTGGACCAGAAAAAAGCTTCTTATAAAGGTGTGGCGGCCCATAGCGGCGAATACGATAGCGCCGGTTGGCTGGCCAAGGAAGCTGAATTTTTAAAACAAGAATTTGCCAAATAAATTAAGATAAGATAAATTTTATGATCAGACAGCCAAACGCCAAAGCGCTAATTTTATATATTGAAGACGATAGTTCTTTGGCTCAAATGTATAAATTTAAAATGGAGCGCGAAGGCATTCAGGTTATTCTGGCTGTTGACGGTCGAGAAGGGGTGAAAATGGCGCAGGAACAAAAGCCGGATTTAATCCTGCTTGATATTCTGATGCCCGAGTTGGATGGCTGGTGGGCGCTGAAGCTTTTGAAATCAGACAGCCACACCAAGGACATCCCGGTGATAGTGCTGACTAATTTGGATGCCGAACTGTTCGTTAAACAGGCACAGGAAGCTGGCGCGGTTGATTTTTTGGTCAAAGCCAAACTGACTCCTTCGCAAGTGCTGGAGAAGATAAAAGAGAAGCTGAAAAAATAGATTCAGGGCATATGGTCCAGTGGCCCGCCCGCAACGCCAAGCGTAGCTTTGGCGGGCGAGGCAAGACGCCATCCTTTTTCGCTAAGGCTACGAAGGATAAAACATTCGCACCGCGCCCGCCGTAGCGGTGGGCCTATGGTCTAGTGGTATGACGCGACATTCGCATTGTCGAGACGCCAGTTCGATTCTGGCTAGGTCCACCAGTGCGGCGGAGGCGGGTTGTGGAGACGGGAGTTCGATTCTCCCTGGGTCCACCAAAGCCATCGGGACATTGCTGGGACGGGAGTTTCCCGATTTTGTTTCCGCAAAGCGGAATTACAAAATCGAGGATCCGCGATATTTCAGTTTCGCGTAGCGGGACGAAATATTAGGACGATTCTCCTTGAGTCCACCATATTGAATTCTTTTATAAATTTTTTATGCAAGCTGTAATTTTAGCTGCCGGGCGCGGCAAGCGTATGGGCGAGCTGACTAATGATGTTCCCAAGCCCATGCTTTTGGTAAAAGGCCGGCCGATACTTGAATACACTTTGTCGAATCTGCCCGAAGAAATCGATGAAATAATTTTGGTTGTTGGCTACAAAGGCGAGATTATCAAAAAGCATTTCGGCGATAATTGGCAAGGCAAGAAAATCGTTTATTGTGAACAACGGGAACTGGACGGCACCGGCGGCGCGCTAGCCGCGGCAAAGAGTTTGGTAGGCGAGCGTTTTTTGGTCCTGATGGGAGACGATTTTTATTGCCGGAAAGATTTGGAAAAATTGTCGGCTTACGATTTGGCCTTGTTGGCGAAAGAAACAAAAAACAATCGGCGTTTCGGCGTTGTGCAGGCGGACGAACGCGGGAATTTAAAAAATATTACAGAATTCAAGGACATTAAAGATAAAAAAAGAGAACGCCATTTGGTGAATACCGGCGCTTACGCGCTGACCAGGGAAATTTTCGATTACCCGTTGGTTAAGGTTTCCGAAAACGAGTTCGGCTTGCCACAAACCTTGGCGCAGCTGGCTTCGAAAAGGGAAATTAAAGTAGTGGAAGCCAGCGTCTGGCACCCAAACGGCCACGAAGAGGATTTGATTAAGGGGGAGAAAATAATTGACAAGCATTTCAATCACCTGATTTAATAGAATAATTCAATAAAACAATGGCAAAGCAAATAAAAAAACCAGTTGTCGTCGCCGTGAGCGGCGGTTTCGACCCGATTCATGTCGGGCATATTGAACTTTTTTTTGAGGCCAAAATGCTGGGTGATAAGCTGGTGGTGATTTTGAACAACGATAATTGGCTCCGCAAGAAAAAACAGCATATTTTCATGCATCAGAAAGAGAGACGGGCGATTATTGAGGCGCTAAAGCCGGTGGATCGGGTAATTTTGTCAAAACACAAGCCGGGCGCCAAAGACATGAGCGTTTGCGCCGAACTGGAAAAGTTGAGGCCGGATATTTTCGCCAATGGCGGCGATCGGCAAAAGACTAACGTTCCGGAGGTGGCTGTTTGCAAAAAAATCGGTTGTCAGATGGTTTTTAATGTTGGTAAAAGCGGTAAAGTGCAATCCAGTTCTTGGCTATTAGCTAAATACCTGAAAAGAGTAAACGGAAAAAAACAATCTTGACTCCAATCAAATTAGCTGATATTATCTAAATAGATTGTGGATATTAGGTTTTTTGGGTCCGTGCGAACGGGCCAATTTTTTTAAAAAATTTAAAATGCAAATATCAAAATGTAAAATTTTGGTATCCCGCATAGCGGGATAAATTATAATGATTTGTCGCGCAGCGACTCCTTAATTTTGATTTTTGATTTTTACATTTTAATTTATTTTTATGGACAAACAATCTTTTTTGCCCGTTATCGAGCAAATTTGTGAAGAGAAGGGCATTTCCAAAGATAAAGTGCTAGAGACGATTGAGGTGGCGATTGCCGCCGCCTATAAAAAGGATTATGGCCACAAAGGCCAGAATATCCGGGCCAAATTCAATTTGGAGACCGGTGACCTTAAGGTCTTTCAAGTCCGTCAGGTGGTTGATGAAACGATGATAAAAAGTGAGGAAGAAATTGAGGCGGAAAAAGCTCAAACGACTGCCGAAGGGGAAGAGAAGGCGGAATTTATTGAAGAAGACGAAGAAGGCGAAAGGAAAGTGCGTTTCAATCCGGAAAAGCACATTATGATTGACGAGGCCAAAAAAATTCAGAAGAAAATAAAAGCCGGAGAAGAGCTTTGGCAGGAGCTGGAAGCCAAAACTGATTTCGGCCGTATTGCCGCCCAAACCGCCAAGCAAGTGATTATCCAGCGGATTCGCGAAGCGGAACGGGAAGCGGTTTACGACGATTTTAAAGATAAAGAAGGCGAAGTGCTTTCTGGCATCGTTCAGCGGATTGAGCGGGGAGCGGTTTTTATTGATATCGGCAAAACTACCGGCGTGCTTTATCCGGAAGAGCAGATTCAGGGAGAACGTTACCGTATCGGCCAGCGTTTGCGGGTTTTGGTTTTGGAAGTCCAAAAAGAATCGCGCGGCCCCAGCATTATTCTGTCGCGGGCGCACCCCAAGATGTTATCCAAGCTTTTTGAACTGGAAGTGCCGGAAATCGCTTCCGGCGCGGTGGAAATAAAATCCATTGCCCGCGAAGCCGGTTCGCGTTCAAAAATCGCCGTCGTTTCGGCGGAAGAAGGGGTGGATCCGATCGGTTCTTGCGTCGGCCAGAAGGGGACGCGAGTGCAGGCGGTTATCGGCGAGCTTTCCGGCGAAAAAATTGACATCATTGAATGGTCGGATGACTCAACGAAATTTATCGCTAACGCTTTAGCGCCGGCCAAGGTTTTAAACGTGGAAACAGACGAAGAAGAGAGAAAAGCCCAAGTGGAAGTGCCGGAAGACCAACTGTCTTTGGCTATCGGCAAACGGGGACAGAACGTGCGCTTGGCTGCCAAATTGACCGAGTGGAAAATTGACGTTAAAGGAGCGGCCGGATTAATGGACGAAGAAAAGAGCGGGAAAGAATCGAAAGAAAAGGAAGAAGAAGGCGGTTCGGAAAACAAAGACGAGGAAAATATTGAAAAAGAATAAAAATTAAAATAAAAAATATTTATGTTAATTCTTTTTTTGGCGACGTTGGCGAGCTGCTTGGCTATCGCGTTCGCGTTTTACCTTATTTGGCGCGTCAAGCGGCATAGCCAAGGCGAAGGTAAAATGGTGGAAATTGCTAAAGCCATCAGCGAGGGGGCCAAAGCGTATTTGAACCGCCAGTACCGGACAGTGGCGATGGTGGCGGTGGTTATTTCCGCTTTGCTTTTCTGGGCGTTTGATAGCTGGCTGATGGTGGTTGGATTTTTAATCGGCGCGGCGGCATCGGCGCTGGCCGGTTACATCGGTATGAATATCGCCGTGCGGGCAAATGTGCGGACGGCTCAGGCTGCCAAAGATGGCTTGCAGAAAGCTTTAACCGTCGCTTTTCAAGGAGGCAACGTTACCGGCCTGTTGGTGGTCGGCTTGGCTCTTTTGGCGGTTACTTTGTTTTACTGGCTGACCGGCGATTTGAAAGCGTTGGTCGCTCTAGGTTTTGGCGGCAGTTTGATTTCCGTTTTCGCTCGTTTGGGCGGTGGCATTTACACCAAAGGCGCGGATGTAGGCGCTGATTTGGTTGGCAAGGTGGAAGCGGGCATTCCGGAAGACGACCCGCGGAATCCGGCCGTTATTGCCGACAACGTCGGCGACAACGTCGGCGACTGCGCCGGCATGGCTGCCGATTTATTTGAAACTTACGCCGTGACGGCGATTGCCGCGATGATTCTCGGCAATCTGGTTATTCCCGGATTCAGCAACGCGATTTTGCTGCCTTTGGCTTTAGGCGCGGTTTCAATCGTCGGAACGATTTTGGCCACTTTCTTTATCCGGTTGGGCAAAAAACAATATATCATGGGAGCATTGTATAAAGGATTGGCGGCGGCGGCGTTTTTTTCCGCGATCGGCTTTTTTGCCGTTTTGAAATATCTGACCAAAAATGTCGTTAATCCTTCTTTCCAGTTTGGGCCGCTGTTTTGTTCGACTTTAATCGGGCTCGGCGTGACCGCCGGCTTGGTGCTGATTACCGAATATTACACCGCCAAGAAATTTCGGCCGGTAAAATCAATCGCCCAGGCTTCAACCACCGGGCACGGCACTAATATCATTACTGGTCTGGCCGTATCCCTTGAATCAACGGCTTTGCCGGTGTTGGTGATTTCCGCTGGCATTTTGGGTTCATTTTGGCTGGCGGGAATTTACGGCGTGGCGCTGGCGGCGATGAGTATGCTGTCGATGGCGGGAATTATCGTGGCGATTGATTCTTTTGGCCCGATTACCGATAACGCCGGCGGCATCGCCGAAATGGCGGAAATGCCCAAAGAGGTGAGGGAAGTAACCGACGCCTTGGACGCGGTCGGCAACACCACCAAAGCGATTACCAAAGGTTACGCTATCGGTTCGGCCGGTTTGGCGGCTTTGGTGCTGTTCGGCTCGTATGCTCAGGAATTGTCGGATATGAGCAGCCAGAATTTTATTTTTGAATTGAACGATCCTAGGGTTCTGGTGGGGCTTTTTATCGGCGGTTTGATTCCTTATTTCTTCGGCGCTTTGGCGATGAAAGCGGTGGGTAAAGCCGGTTCAGCCGTGGTTAATGAAGTGAGGCGGCAGTTTCGCGACATTAAAGGCATTATGGACGGCACGGCTAAACCGCAATACGGTGTCTGCGTTGATATCGTTACCAAGTCGGCTATCAGACAAATGATTATTCCGGCTTTGATTCCAGTGGTTGCGCCGTTGCTTGTCGGCTGGCTTTTGGGCGCTCAGGCGGTCGGCGGACTTTTGGTCGGTTCAATTATTACCGGTCTTTTCGTGGCGATTTCCATGACTTCCGGCGGCGCGGCCTGGGATAACGCCAAAAAATACATTGAAGAAGGGAATTTCGGCGGCAAAGGTTCTTTGGCGCATCAGGCGGCGGTAACCGGCGACACAGTCGGTGATCCTTATAAAGATACGGCCGGCCCGGCGATAAATCCGGTGATTAAGATTCTGAATATCGTGGCGTTGCTGATGGTATCGTTTTTGGTATAGCTTTTTGTTCTTTTTTGCATAGACGAAAGAGAACCAGAAAAACTTCCGCGCTTGGCAAAAATTTTTCGCAGGCACGGAAGAATAAAGAATGTTTTATTATGAAACTTGAAATAAAAAAACTTCCGCACTCGGAAGTGGAATTAAGTTTTGAGATTAACTCCAAAGAGTGGGGAAGTTTTATTGATGAAGCGACGCGGGAATTAGGGCAGGGCGTGGCGCTTGACGGATTTCGGCCCGGCAAAGCGCCTAAAGAAAAACTGGTGGAGAAAATCGGCTGGGGAAAAATTTTAGAAAGGGCGGCCGAATTGGCCGTGCGCCGGAGTTACGCGCGGGCGTTAATTGATAACCGGATTGAAGCCGTTGGCCAGCCGCGCGTCCATATCCAAAAAGCCGCTCCGGATAATCCTTTCGAATTCAAGGCGCAGGTGACCGTGGTGCCGGCAGTGGAAATGCCTGACTACCGGAAAATAGCCAAACAGGAGCCGTTGGTTAAAGCCGCAGACTTAGAAATCAACACGGAAGAAATTGATAAGTCGCTTGATTGGCTGAGGCAGTCGCGCGCCAAATTCGTGACAGTCAACCGGCCGAGTCAAGAAGGGGACCGCGTGGAAATCGATTTTTCCGTTATGAAAGACGGCCAGCCCATGGAAGGCGGCAAAAGCCAGAACCATCCTTTGGTTTTGGGCGAAAAAAAATTCATCCCCGGTTTTGAGGATAATTTAACAGAGCTGAAAGAAGGGGAAGAAAAAAAATTCAGCTTGGTTTTTCCGTCCGATTACAGCCAAAAAGATTTAGCGGGACAGCTGGCCGATTTTGAAGTTAAGATGAAACTAGTGCAGGCGAGAGAACTACCTGAGATTAACGATGAATTTGCCCGCTCTTTGGGAAAATTTGCTGACTTGGCGCAATTGCGCCAAAGCATCGCCGGCGGTTTGGCGGAAGAAAAGAAAATAAAAGCGAAAGACGCTTGGCGGGCTAAGGTCTTGAATAAAATCAGCCAAAAAATCAAGGTTGATTTGCCGGAAATTTTGGTTAAAACGGAACAGGAAAGAATGCTGAAAGAGCTGGAAATAAGCTTGGAGCAGATGGGTTTAAACTTGGCCGATTATTTAAAAAACATCAAAAAAACGGAAAACGATTTGTTGGCGGAATGGCTGCCGAAAGCCCAAGAGCGGGTTTTGGGGGCGTTAGCCCTGGAAGCGATTGCCCGCCAGGAAAACATAGCCGTTTCCGACGGTGAAGCGGAAGAAGAAGCCAGTAAATTTTTGAAGCATTTTAGCGACATGGTGAAGACCGAAGAACAAATTGACAAAAAGCGGCTTATTGAGTACCATAAAGGAAAGTTGCGTAACGAAAAAGTCTTTGAATTTCTGGAAAATCTGGCGTGATAAAATTTGGTCGTTGACTTTTGCGCCGGCGGGCAAAACCGCGGGCGCAAAACCAAACGAACAAATAATTAATTTTGTAATTAGTTTTTAAGCTTGACCAGTTATGAATTTGATTCCGACGGTCATCGAAAAATCACCGCAAGGGGAACGGGCTTACGACATTTATTCCCGTTTGCTTAAAGACCGGATTATTTTTTTAGGCGGTCCGATAAACGACGCGCTGGCCAATTCCGTCATTGCCCAGCTGCTGTTTTTGGATTCCCAGGACCCCAAAAAAGACATCCAGCTTTATTTGAATTCCCCGGGTGGCATGGTGACGGCCGGAATGGCGATTTACGATACTATGCAGTATGTCAACGCGGACGTAGCCACGATTTGCGTGGGTATGGCCGCTTCCATGGGCGCCGTCCTGTTGGCGGCCGGCGCGCCGGGCAAGCGTTCGATTTTGCCGCATTCTTTGGTGTTAATCCATCAAGTGATGGGCGGCGCCGAGGGACAGGCCGTCGATTTGGACATTGAGGCGCGTCAGATCATCAAAACCAAGGAACGGCTGAACCAGGTCTTATCTAAGCACACAGGCCAGGATATTAAGAAAATCGAACGTGATTCCGACCGCAATTTCTACATGGCGCCGGAAGAGGCGAAGGCTTACGGTTTGGTTGACAAGATTATCAAAAACGCCAAAAAGGTTAAATAGAAAAACCGCAAATTCTCTGGTTAAGGCTTAGGGCTTTAACTTTATGGAAAACCAATTGACCCTCATCGTTTTAGGGGTCGGGGCTTTGGGTCTCGGCTCGATTTTAGGATATTTTGCGCGCCAGAGCATCGCTAAAAAACAAGCTGGCTCTTTGGAAGCCAAGCTTTTGAAGATGACCGAAGAGGCCCGGAATGAAGCTAAGGAAACGGTAATGCGCGCCAAAGACAAGGCCATTCAAATTTTGGAAGACACCAAAAAAGAGCAGAAGGAAAAAGAACACCAGTTGCTACGGTCGGAAGAACGGCTGGAAAGACGGGAGCAAGGTTTGGAGAAAAAAGACAGGGAAGTGGAGGAAAAATATAAAGAATTGGCCGAGAAAGCGCGTAAAGTCAAAGAGATAAAAGAAGAGCTGACACATATTCAAGAACAGAAGACGGCGGAATTGGAGCGGGTGGCCAAATTGAGTTGCGAAGACGCCAAAAACGAACTTTTGGCGCAAGTGGAAAAAGAACAGCAGGAAATATTATTGGAGCGTAGCCAAAAACTGGAGCGGGAAGGCCACGAGGAATTAGAGAAAAAAGCCCGCAATATTTTAGCGCTGGCTATGCAGCGTTTTGCCGCTTCCCAGGCCTCGGAAATTACCACGACTTCTGTGGCTTTGCCGGCGGAAGAATTGAAAGGCCGGATTATTGGCAAGGAAGGCCGTAACATCAAGACGCTGGAAAAAATCACCGGCGTGGAAATAATCGTTGATGATACGCCGGGCGCCATCGTCATTTCGGCTTTTGACCCGGTGCGTCGCCAGATTGCCAAAGTGGCTTTGGAAAAACTAATGGCCGACGGCCGAATCCAACCGGCGCGCATTGAAGACGCGGTGGAAAAAGCCAAGGAAGAAATCGCCGAAAAAATTAAAGAGGCGGGCGAGGCAGCCGCTTACGACACGGGCGTAGCCGGCCTTGACCCGCGTTTAATCAGGATTTTGGGCCGGCTGAGTTTCCGGACAAGTTACGGCCAGAACGTTCTTCTGCATTCGGTGGAAGTGGCGCATTTGGCCGCGGCTATCGCCGGAGAACTGGGAGCCGACGTGGCTTTGGCCAAAAAAGCCGGCTTGCTGCACGATATCGGCAAAGCGGTTACCCATGAAGTCCAGGGTTCGCATGTGGAAATCGGGAAAATGATTTTGCAGAAGTTCGGTTTGCCAGAAGAAGTGATAAAGGTGATGCAATCGCACCACGAAGAATATCCTTACGAATCGGTTGAAGCGGTGATTGTCCAGGTAGCGGACCAGATTTCCGGCGCCCGGCCGGGCGCGCGCAAAGACACGCTGGAGGCCTATCTTAAGCGGTTGGAAGAGTTGGAAAAAATCGCCAATGACTTTGAAGGCGTGGACAAATCGTTCGCCATTCAGGCGGGTCGGGAAATCAGGGTTTTCGTCCAGCCGGAAAGAATGGATGATTTGCAAGCTAGGAAATTAGCCCGCCAGATCGCCGACAGAATCCAGCAGGAGCTTAATTATCCGGGGGAAATAAAAGTTAACGTTATCAGGGAACTGCGGGTGACGGAGTACGCCAGATAACCGCAAAACACAAAACATGTAACAAGTAACAAAAATTAGATTGTTACATGTTATGTGTTACATGTTATATGAAAATATTATTTTTTGGCGACATTGTCGGCCAGCCCGGACGGCAGGCGATGAAGAAAATTTTACCGGAATTGAAAGAAGAATTTCAGCCAGATTTGACTATAGCCAACGGTGAAAATATGGCCGCTGGTTTGGGTTTCTCGCAGAAAACCCTTGAAGAAATCATGGAAGCCGGCGTTGATTGGTTAACCAACGGCGACCACGCTTTTGACGTTAAAGAAGCTGCCGGTTTGTTGGCGGACAAAAAATGGCCGATTTTAAGGCCGCTTAACTGGCCGGGTGACGCTCCGGGCCGAGGCTGGGAGATTATTAGGGTAGGAGCCAGAAGAATTTTGTTGGTCGTTTTGGCCGGCCGGGTTTTTATGCGGCAAAATTTCAACGATCCTTTTTTCCAGATAAAAGAATTGTTGGAAGATTATTCTTTGAAGGGCGGAAAACAGGGAGATGAAGCCGTAGACGCGATTTTAATTGATTTTCACGCCGAAGCTACCTCGGAGAAAGGGGCGATGGCTTGGTTTTTGGATGGTCGGGTTTCAGCTGTTTTGGGAACGCATACCCACGTGCCGACGGCCGACGAAAAAATTATGCCGCAGGGCACGGCGTTCATTTCCGATTTAGGCATGGTTGGGCCCAGAGATTCGGTTTTGGGCATAGAGCCGGATATTATCGTCAAGCGCCTTTTGACTCAGCGTTTGATAAAAAAGGAAGTAGCCAAAAATTCACCGGTTGAAATAAACGGCGTTTTTTTGGACATTGACGATCAAACCGGATTGGCAAAAAAGATCCAGCGGATAAGGCGGGAAATTGCGCCGATTTAACTTTTAGGTTAGAATATTAACAGCAAAATATTTTTTGGAGGGTTGCTCAAAGGTCGATAAAAAGCACACAACACGAATCATATAACATGTAACAAAAATTGTTGCATGTCATATGTTATATGTTTCATGTTCCGTTAACATGACTAAAGATCAAATAATTGAAGCGATAGCCGCCAGATGCGGCTGTTCTAAAAAGCAAAGCGGTGATTGTCTGGATACTATTTTGGAAACAATTACCAAGGCTTTGCAAAAAGGCGACAAGGTGGCGCTAACCGGCTTCGGCGTTTTCCAAGTTTCAAACCGTAAAGCGCGCAAAGGCGTCAATCCCAAAACCGGCGCCAAAATCCAGATTCCGGCAATGAAAGTTCCTAAATTCCGCGCCGGCAAAGCGTTGAAAGACGCGGTGAGATAATCTTTTATTCGCATATCGTTGAAACAAAAAACTCCCGAAGCGGGGTTTTTTGTTTTTGAGCGTAACTTGTGTTATTCGCCGGCGTTTGCTAACCTTAAATATTAAAATAGTTCCATAAAAAAATAAAAAGCGGGAGGTGAAAAATGGTAGATTTAAGGCAATATCAAGGTTGTTTGGTGCGTAAACGCTTTAAGGAAGAAAACAGCAAAGGAAGGAGAGACATTGAAGACGAAGACGGATGGCTGTTTGAAACAACCAATCCTTTTGGCATTGATTCTTTGAAGGTGGAGAAATCAAAAGCCAAGCGCCGGCTGGATACTAAAACTCAGGTTTTCAGTTTTCCGAGCAACGTCCATATCCGCAATCGGGCTTCCCATAGCCGCGAAGTGGCGGTTACATCTCAGGTAATCGCCGGTTTTCTCGGCTTGAACAGCGTTTTGTGCGGAACAATCGCCCAAGCGCATGACATCGGCCACGTGCCTTTTGGCCACGCGGGAGAGGCGTTTATCAGGCAAATTACCGGACGGCCTTTCAGCCACGCCAAATACGGGGCGGTAGTCGCGCAAGAAATAGAAAGAAGAGGCAAGGGAATGAATCTTTCTTTTGAAGTATTGGCAGGCGTTTGCTGTCATTCCGGCGACGGATTGGCCGAAGCATCGGCGGAAGAATATCGGCTCGTTTATCATAACGATAAGATAAATTACGTGAGCCATGATATTAACGACGCCATCAGAGTCGGTTATTTGGAAGAGAAAAGCTTGCCGGATTTCGCTAGGCGTTTGGGCCAAACGCAGCGCGAGCGGGAAAAAAATTGTTTTGAGGCCTTGATAAAAGAAAGCGCCGAGCAGGGAAAGGTGTCTTTCGGATACTCTTTAACGGCCCGGGATTTTGCCCGAACTCGCCAGTGGATGTTTGAAAAAGTTTACAATCGGATTAACGAAAGGCCGGTTTCTTTCATCTTGGGGTCCATCTACGATTTTTTTGCCCGGGAGGATTATTTCTCGGATTGTGATCCAATCGTTCTTATTAGCCTTTTGAGCGACGAGGATTGTTACAATTTTGCCAGGAATCTCTTAACCTCGATTTCCATAAAAGGGATAAACACTCTCGGTTTTATGGAAATAGTTCCTTTTTTGAGGGGTAAAAAGATAAACTGGGAGGAACCGGATTTTTTTTGGGCAACAAAAAAGAGCGTTTAAAAAACGCTCTTTTTCTATTTTGCCAGCGGCTTGCCAATCCGAAGCCTTGGCGTAGGATGGAGCGGGTAACGGGAGTCGGACCCGTGTCTTCTCCATGGCAAGGAGATATAATAGCCACTATACGATACCCGCCGGAATTAATTTAAAATGTAAAAATCAAAGTTAAAAATTAAGGAGTCGAAATTCTTTTGGAAAAATTTCGACAATTTTTATAATTTTCTATGTGCCGGGGGTCGGAGTTGAACCGACATCTCAGCTTTTTCAGAGCCGCGCCGTAACCACCTTGGCTACCCCGGCCAGCACTACGCTCCGATTACATCGGAGCTTCGGCTTGGCAAGCAATTTATTAAATCAATCGCTTGCCCTTCCGGAGCTCAAATACAATTTGAGCGAAGAAGGGCTACCCCGGCCAGCACCACGCTCTAATTCTATCGGAGCTTCGGTTTGGCGAACAATTTGTTAAATCAACCACTCGCCTCGCCAAATTTCGGATTTCTAGTGGGCGACTCAGGATTCGAACCTGAGGCCTTCTCGGTGTAAACGAGACGCTCTAACCAGCTGAGCTAGTCGCCCGAAGTCTGGCTAGGAGGAGACGCCTTGAACCGTTTACTGGTTAGGGCGAACTCTCCTTTTTATTTCTTTTATAAGCAACTTTGGTGCCCAGGAGGAGACTCGAACTCCTACGGGTTGCCCCACTACCACCTCAAAGTAGCGCGTCTGCCAATTCCGCCACCTGGGCTTGGTCACTGGTTTTGTTTGGGCGTTTCGGTTTCGGTTGACGTTTCGGGAACTACAACGTTTTTCATTTTCGCGCGTTTGCCGAAGCGTTGCCGCATATAATAGAGCTTAGATCGGCGAACTTTAGCGCTTTTTACGATTTCAATTTTTTCAATTGTTGGCGCATGCAAAGGATAGGTGCGTTCCACGCCTACGCCTTCGGCTATTTTGCGGACGCAAAAAGTTCCATCCAGCCCCCGGCCATGCTTTCGGGAAATAACCAGCCCTTCGAATGACTGGAGCCGCTCTTTGTTGCCTTCTTTTACTTTTTGGTGGACGCGGACCGTTTGGCCGACTTTGATATCGGGAATTTTCTTCATTTGTTCTTGAATTATTTTCATATTTTCTTTGCCTAATCGATTATGAATTACGAATAAAGATTATCACAAGTTTTGTTTATTTTCAAGGGCGTTAAGAACGTTTTTAAGGTCAGCGGGCAGAGGGGCTTCAAACACCCTTTTTTGGCCGTCGGGAAGCGTTATGGCCAGTTTTTCGGCGTGCAGAAATTGGCGAGAGAGGCCGGACGGTATTGGTAGTTTTTGGGAGCCGTATTTTTTGTCGCCAGCCACCGGATGGCCAAGCCAAGCCAGCTGAACTCGGATTTGGTGAAGACGGCCAGTCCGGGGAGAGGCTTCCAGTAAAGAGTAAAGATTGAATTCTTTAATGACTTGATATTCGGTAATGGCTTCTTTGCCTCCGTTTTTAACCACTTTTTGTTTTGCCGGGTCGGATTTGGCGCGCGCCAAAAATATTTTGATTTCGCCGGATTTTTCTTTTAATTTTCCGGCAACCAAGGCGATATATTTTTTCTTAGTTTTTCTTTCTTTGAATTGCTTTTTCAACCAGGTGAAACTTTTTTGGTTTTTAGCGGCAATTATTACGCCCGAAGTGTCTTTGTCCAAGCGATGGACGATACCGGGGCGCAAAGCGGGGGAGTCGCCGACGGCGGCGATTGCCGGACAGCGAGCCAACAAACCGCTGGCCAGCGTATTGTTCAGTTCGCTTGCCAACGGCAAGCCATTTTTGTCTTGCCTGGGATGGACGGTTAAACCGGCTGGTTTGCTGATAACGAGCACATTGTCGTCTTCGTAAATGGTTTCTAGTTTAATATCCGGATTTGGCAAAATCTTGGTCGTGTCAGGCAGGGTAAAGTCCGGCGCCAAGGCGACAGCGTCGCCTTGGCGCAGAATGTAAGAAGGTTTAACTTTTTTACCAATGGTCCCTTGGCTACGCTCGGGGTAAACCAAAAAATTCCCGAGCTTTATCTGTTCTTTCAGATAGGCGCGGGAATACTGGGGAAAGCCGGCAAGCAAATATTTGTCTAAACGGATTGGGATTTTTTTATCCATGGTTTTTTATTTGACGGAACCTAAAGATTTTTGAACGGCGCCGGCAGAAAAAAGTTTTTTAACCCGTTGTTTAGCGGTTAATCAGGAATTCTACAACGGCATAAAACGCCCAGAAAGCCAGAAGCATAAATCCTTCTCTTCTTGATATTGTCCGGTCGGAACGCATAAATTTCAAAAGCACAAGCGACGCGACGACCATGAAAGCGCCTGTTACGTAAACTATTTTTGCGGGAAAAGAAAAAGGGCTGATGAAAGCAAGAATGCCCACGACTATTGTGGCGTCCGCCAACACCGATCCCATGATGTCTCCGATTGCCAGACCGTCATCTTTTCTTTTGATAGATTTGAGCGAATAAAACAGCTCGGGCATGGTTGTCCCTAAACCAACGACGAGCATGCCGATAATGATCGGAGATATTTTTAGCGCGTTAGCCAGATTGGTCGCCGACGCCACCGTGAAATGAGAGCCTGCCAGCAGTATGGCCATGGCTAAAAGAAGCAACAGGATATTTTTGTATTTGTCTTTTCCGTCGTGCGGCCGTTTTTCTTTGTCCGCGCAGCAGTTCTTGAAAACAAAATAATAAAAAAGAGAACCGGCAAGAATCAGAGCCGTGCCTTCAACGCGGGAATAATTGCCGTTCAATCCGAAAAGAAGAGGCAAAAATAGAAAAAACGGGTACAGGCGGATGTTTTTTAGCGCTTTGCTTTCTATTTTTATTCCGCGGCCGGCGTAGATGATTAAAATCGCGAAAATAAGCGTAAGGTCGGCTATGTTTGACCCGAATAAAGTGCCAAGGCCAAATTCCGGAATTCCTCTGATGGCTGAGTTTATGGAAATAAGCGTTTCAGGAATAATGGAAACGAAAGCAACGATAATAAAACCGATGACGTATTTGGAAAGGCGAAAGTTCTCCGCCAGTTTGGCGGAATATTTTGTTGCCCAGGTCGCGCCTCTGATGACGAGAATCAGCGAAAAAATAAAAATTAAAAAATTTTCGGTCATAGGCGCGGTTTGCGGATTTTAAAAATTTCTTTACGGCGGCGAGGCAAAATCAAAGGTGGGCGTGCCCCGACTCGAACGGGGGACCTTTTCGATGTCAACGAAACGCTCTAACCAGCTGAGCTACACGCCCTTATGGCTGTTGGCCAACGGCCTATAATTTTTGTTTATTTTAACAACAGCAGGCCAAAAAACGCAAAAGAAGTTAAGATAAGCAGCCAGCCTAAAGTCCAAAGGAATAATTTAACGGCGTCTGATTTTCGTCCTTCCAGATAAAGCAAAATTGGTCTGGCCAGGACTAGCGAACCCGTAATGGCGGCTGAAAGCACGAAGAGCATCAATACGGCAACGGGCGTTAAAAATTTGTCTTCTTTGCCGAACCATTGATTGCCTTGGTTCATTAGGGTGGCTACGGCTGTAATATAAGCCGATACGCCCAAAGAATGGAGAAAACTCCATAGGACGATTTTATTTTTTTCCATATTTTTTTATAAATTAAGTGAACCGGGCAAAAAACGAACCTTTGGCCACGGTCTTGGCTATATGGGTGTGGGCCAGGAAGGGATCGAACCTTCGACCACGGTCTTATAAGGGCCGCGCTCTACCACTGAGCTACTGGCCCAAACATAGCCTTTGATTTTGGAGCGGCAAGTTTTGGCAAGGCGGGTAAGGGCCGCGCTCTACCACTGAGCTACTGGCCCCTAAAAGATGAAAGGGCAAGTTGAACTACTTTGATTTTATTATTTCTTCGAACTCGTCTTTTTCTATGGTTTCTTTCTCAATCAGGCGGTTGGCCAATTTATCCAACAAAGATTTTTTGCTGGTAAGGATCTTTTGGGCGGTTTGGCCGGCGCTGACGATAAAATTTTGGACTTCTTTGTCGATTTCCGCCGCTACTTTTTCCGAGTAATTTTTTTCGGTGGAAATTTCTTTGCCCAAAAATATCAGGTCTTCGGTCTCGCCGAAAGTCCGCGGTCCGAGTTTTTCCGACATGCCGTATCTCATTACCAGCCGTCGTGCCAAATCGGTGGCTTTTTCCAAGTCGTTGGCCGCGCCGGTAGTGATTTCCGAAAAAACCAGTTTTTCCGCATAACGGCCAGCTAGCAACACAGCCAGTTCTTCGGTAAACTCACTTTTGCTGTGTAGGTGTTTATCTTGCTCCGGCAGTTTTAAGGTGTAGCCGGCCGCTTGCCCGCGGGCAATGATTGAAATTTTTCGGATAGGATCGGTATGGGGCAGAGAAGCGGCTACCAGCGCGTGTCCGGCTTCGTGGTAGGCTGTGATTTTTTTCTCGTCAGCCGATAAGATATGGCTTTTTCGTTCCGGCCCGATAAGCACTTTTTCAATGGAAGAAACGAGTTCCGGCATAGCCACTTCTTTTTTATCTTGGCGGGCTGCCATAATAGCCGCTTCGTTCATCAGATTGGCCAAGTCGGCGCCGGAAAATCCGGGCGTGCGTTCGGCAATCTGCCGCAAATTTACTTCGGGGGTTAAGGGCTTGTTTTTAGCGTGGATTTTCAGAACCGCTTCCCGATCGTTGATGTCCGGCAGGTCCAGAACAACTCTTCGGTCAAAGCGCCCCGGCCGCAACAGTGCCGGATCCAAAATATCCGGCCGGTTGGTAGCGGCCAAAACGACTACGCCGCTGTTCGGTTCAAAACCGTCCATTTCCACCAGAATTTGGTTTAGGGTTTGTTCTCTTTCATCATGCCCGCCGCCGAGCCCCGCGCCGCGGTGTCGGCCGATAGCGTCCAGTTCGTCAATAAAAATAATGCAGGGTTTGGAACGTTTGGCGGTTTGGAACAAATCGCGCACCCGGGCGCTGCCCACACCGACAAACAATTCCACGAATTCAGATCCTGATATGTGGAAAAAGGGGACTTGAGCTTCGCCGGCTACTGCCCGCGCCAGCAAAGTTTTGCCGCAACCGGGCGGACCGATAAGCAGTACACCTTTAGGAATACGGGCGCCGATATCCACGAATTTTTGCGGATGGCGCAAAAAGTCAACCACTTCCAGCAGCTCTTCTTTGGCTTCTTTCAGCCCGGCGACATCTTGAAAATTCGTGCCTTGGTCTTTTTTGTCTTCGGGCATAACCAAGCGGGCGAGCGAACGGGTGAAGCCGAATGTCTGGCCGGCGCCTTGTTTCGCTTGGCGCATCATGAACCACAGAAACGCGCCCATCAGCGCCAGGGGCATTAAAAACGGCAAGATAACGCTGCCCAGCCAAAATTCCCAGCCATTGTTTTGTTTGATGGAAATGGCGACGCTTTGCAGTTTAATCGGTTCCACGCCGTAATTTTTTAACGATTCGGTTAGGCCGGTTTCCATTTCTTTGCTGGAAGTTTTTTGGGAACCGTCTTTCAAAGAAATTTCCAATTGATGGTCTTTAACGACAATGGCCGATACTTCTTCTTTGTTTATCCGCTGGGTCAGTTCCGTTAAAGTAATTTCTTCGGGTTTTTTTTCATCTTCTGAAAAAAAAGAAAAAACGCCTGATACCAGGATAAAAAGCAAAAAGACGATAAAAATATTTTTGAGCAGATTCTTCATTGAGCTGATCTCACTCTACTCTTATTTTAATCAAGATACTTGTTTTGGCAAACTTTCTTCTTCGGTTTGCCCTTCGGCCAGAGAAGGCGCGTTGATGTCTTGGGGGAGCGCGGGCTCAGAAAGGTTTTCTTTGGCGTTTTTGCCGGTTGCCGGCGCCAGAGCCATTTTATGGCTTTTGGGCTCAACGGAAAGAATCTTGAATTCGTATCTTTGGCCGATTTTCAGCTGTTGCCCCATTTCTTCAAAAGAAGAGAATTCTGAGACGTGAACCAGGCCGTGAATGTCTTGGTCCAGCTGGACGAAAGCGCCGAAGGGATTGATTTTCGTGACTGCGGCGGAAACCATCTGGTCTTTTTGGTATTTTTGTTCAACGTCAAGCCACGGATCTTTTTTCAAGGCCTTCAGCGACAAGTATAGCCGGTCGCCGGAAATGCTGATGATTTTGGCGGTGACTTTTTGGCCGACTTTCAAATGTTGGCGCGGATCTTCAATCAGCTGCCAGTCGATTTCCGAAATATGGATTAATCCTTCCATGGTTTCCGGATGGTTCGAGCCCTCTGTCTCTTTCAGCGGAAATTTTATAAAAGCGCCGAAATCAACCACGCCGGAAATCTCACCGGTTACCAAGTCGCCCAATTGGTATTGAGACAGGGCCTGCCGGATTTTTTCTTCTTCGGTGGCTTTTTCCGAGACAATCAGTTTTTGCTCGGAAGCGTCGACATCAATCGCCCGGACGTTAAGTTCTTGACCGACTAATTTATTCAATTCCTGCAGAATTTTGGTTTTATCACCGTCTTCCACGCGGGGATAATGTTCGTAGCTTAATTGTGAAACCGGTAAGAAACCCGACATTTCGTTGACGGAAACCATTAGTCCGCCGCGGTTGGCGGAAATGACTTTCGCCTTGGCGATGGTTTTTTCAGCCAGAAGTTTTTTGAGAGCGTCCCAGCTCTGTTCGCGGTGCGCCGCTTGTAGCGAAAGCTCAACCAGGCCTTGTTCGTTTTCCGTCTCCAAAACCATCGCGGAAATATCCTGGCCTATCTGCAGGGCTTTTATCAAATTGCGGTTTTCTTTTATTTCTCGGCCCAGCAAGACGCCCGTGCCAATTTTGCCCAAATCAACGAAAACGCTGCTTTTGCCGATTTCCAAAATTTTTCCCTGGACGATATCGCCCGGTTTTAGTAATTTGGTTTCTTGGTCAAATAACGCGTTTTGGTCGTTTTTGGCGGGAGAATCAATTATTTTTTGCGTCATAAAATATAATAACCCACGCCCTGAATTCTTGAAGGGAGACCGCGCCCTATTAATTATTATGTGGTCAATTAGCAGGGGTGGGATTTTCGCCTTGGCGGCTTCGGCCGTTTTAGGCATTAGTAGTATAGAGTAAAAAAAACACCTTGGCAAGGGCGGGTACTTGAATTTTTGCTCTTGGCAGAGGGGTTATTTTGTGATAAAATTGAAATAGCTCAAATTAATTTTGGGTTTTAAATTATGGTTATAACCTGGTACGGACAATCATGTTTCAAGATTCAAAGCGGCGAAACCGTTATTTTTACCGATCCTTTTTCTAAAGAAACGGGGTTGACGCCGCCGCGCGGCCAAGCGCATATCGTGACAGTTTCCCATAATCACTTTGACCACAATAACGTTGAAACGCTAACCGGCGAACCGTTGGTGGTGGCTGGGCCGGGTGAGTACGAAACAAAAGGGATAAACATTCGGGGGATTTTTTCCTATCACGACGACAAAGAAGGCAAGGAGCGCGGCACGAACACCATTTATGTTTTGGAAGTGGAAGGGGTAAAGATTTGCCATTTGGGAGATTTGGGGCAAAAAAAGCTGACTGATGAACAGTTGGAACAAATAGACGAAGTGGACATTCTGTTGGTGCCGGTCGGCGGAGAAGCGACCATAGACGCGGAAGAGGCGGCAGAAATTATTAGTCAGATAGAGCCGCGGTTGGTTATTCCAATGCATTATAAAATTCCCGGTCTGGCTTTGAAATTTGCCGGCGTGGAGCCATTTTTGAAAGAAATGGGCGTGGCCAAAAAAGAAACTGTGGAAAAATTAACTTTGAAAAAGAAAGATTTGCCTACAGAAGGGACGGAAGTGGTCGTGCTGAAGGTCTAGCCGCTGTTTAATTTTCAAAAAATTATGTCTTCGTTGGTCGACTTTATTGAGAAACTCCAAAATAAGCCGAAATATATCCGCGTACAAATTATGTGGCTTGGCGTTACTGTCTGCATGATAGTTTTTTTGTTTTTGTGGTTGTGGTCGCTAGACAGCATCACCGGACAGGCACGCCAGCAAAAAGAAGAAAAAACCGACGATTTTTCCCAAAACTGGCAACAAGTAAAGGAAGATATTCCGACGCTTTGGCAAAGTTTGGGAGCGGGGATAGGCAATTTAATGGATTCAATTAATTTAACGGAAGGAAGTCCGTCGCCGGCAGCCAACGAAGAAAATTATTTGCCGACGGACAAATTACCGTTGGAATAACTTAGAATTTTATGGAAATTGGTCAAGTTAAAGCTCAGGAAATTACCGAAGAGATGCGCAATTCCTATTTGGATTACGCCATGTCCGTCATTATCGGCCGGGCTTTACCCGATGTGCGCGACGGATTGAAGCCGGTGCACCGGCGTATTCTTTACGCCATGTGGGAAATGGGATTGCGTTCCAGCGCCAAATTGCGCAAGTCAGCCACCGTGGTTGGCGAATGTCTCGGCAAATACCATCCGCACGGCGACGCGGCGGTTTACGATACTTTGGTCAGGTTGGCGCAGGATTTCTCCATGCGCTATCCTTTGGTTTTGGGCCAGGGAAATTTCGGCTCTCTGGACGGCGACGCGGCGGCGGCCATGCGTTACACCGAATGCAAACTGACGCCGCTGGCCGAAGAAATGATGCAGGATATTGATAAAGACACCGTTGATTGGGCGGATAATTACGATGGTACCCGCCAAGAGCCAAAGGTAATGCCGGCAAAACTTCCTCAACTTTTGCTCAACGGCTCTTTAGGCATCGCCGTAGGAATGGCAACCTCCATTCCGCCGCATAATTTGAGCGAGCTGGTGGACGGCATCATTTATTTAATCGGCAATCCCAAATCAACCAGCGAGGATTTGCTAAAATTCGTCAAAGGGCCGGATTTCCCCACCGGTGGCGCCATTTATGATAAACAAAGCATTATTCAGGCATATTCTACCGGCAAGGGTTCGATTGTTACGCGAGGAACAACCGAAATCGTAGAAGATAAAAAAGGCGTCAGGCAAATTTTAATTACCGAGATTCCTTATCAGGTGAACAAAGCCACGCTTTTGGAAAACATCGCCGAATTGGTGAAAGATAAGAAAATTGAAGGCATAAAAGACATTCGGGACGAATCGGACAAAGACGGCGTGCGTATCGTCATAGACCTGAAGGCCGACGCTTATCCGCAAAAAGTTTTGAACCGGCTTTACAAAATGACCGATTTGCAGCGGACTTTCCATTTGAACATGTTGGCCTTGGTGGAAGGCGGACTGCAGCCACAGGTGCTTTCGCTCAAAGGATTTTTGGAACAATACGTGGAGCACCGCTATTTTGTGGTAACGCGCCGCACCCAGTTTGACTTGGCGCGGGCGAAAGAGCGGGCGCATATTTTGGAAGGCCTGAAAAAAGCGCTTGACCATATTGACGCCATAATTTCCACTATAAAAAAATCAGCCACCAAGGAAGAGGCGCACGCGGCTTTGTGCAAGAAATTCAAATTGACGGAAATTCAGTCGACCGCCATTTTGGAAATGAAATTGCAGGCCTTGGCGGGATTGGAACGCAAAAAAATAGAAGATGAGCTTAAAGAAAAGCGCCGACTGATCGCCGAATTGGAAGATTTGTTGAAATCGCCGAAAAAAATTCTAGGATTGATAAAGCAGGAGCTGGAATATCTGAAGGAAAAGTACGGCGATGATCGCCGGACCAAAGTGATAGCGTCTCCGGTAGGGGAGTTCAAAGAGGAGGATTTGATTCCCGAGGAAGAATGCATTATTACTTTGACGGAAGGCGGTTATATCAAGCGTATGAACCCCAAGAATTATCGGGCGCAAAAACGCGGCGGCAAGGGAATATCCGGCATTACCACGCGCGAAGAGGATGAAGTGCGCTTTTTATCCACGGTCAATACGCATGACGAGATGCTGTTTTTTTCCAGCGCCGGCCGTGTTTTCCAAACTAAGGCCTACGAAATCCCCGAGGCCAGCCGGGTGGCGAGAGGACAGGCGATAGTCAATTTCCTGCAGCTGGGACCGAAAGAGCAGATAAACGCGATGGTGTCTTTGAAAGAAAGTTTAAAGAGCCGAAAAGGCGCCAAGGAAAAAACGAGTTCCGCCGGCGGGGAAAATTTCCTGGTGATGACCACGAAAAATGGTATAATCAAGAAAACCGCCGTGGTTGATTTCGCCAACGTCCGGCGTTCCGGCCTGATGGCCATAACTTTGGATAAAAACGACGAGTTGCGCTGGGTGAAAACTTCTTCGGGCCAGGATGAAATAATTTTAATAACCGCCAAAGGGCAGAGTGTTCATTTTAAGGAAAAAGACGTGCGCGCTATGGGCCGGGCCGCGGGCGGCGTGCGCGGGATAAAACTAAGAAAAGACGATGAAATTATCGGTATGGATATAGTGCATTTGGCGGAAGCTAAAGGCGGAGAAAAGAAATTATTGTTGGTAGTGACGGAAAATGGTTACGGTAAAAAAACAGACCTAAAGCAATTTAAAATTCAGCGGCGCGGCGGTTCCGGCATCAAAGCCGCCCAGGTAACGCCTAAAACCGGCAAAATCGTTACGGCTAAAATACTTGAAGGCAAAGAAGAGGACTTAATCGCCATTTCCCACCAAGGGCAGGTAATCAGGACTCCTTTGGGCGCGATTTCAATTTTAGGCCGGGCTACCCAAGGCGTGCGGATTATGAAACTGGAAGAAAAAGATAAAGTCGCTTCAGTTACTTGTTTGTAAAAATAAAAATTTTCTATGGAGTACAGCAGCGGCGGATTCGTTAATCCGAGCAAGGTGTTGCTTCAATTAAACATTGAACCGGGCACTAACTTGGCCGATTTCGGCTGCGGCCACGGCTATTTTTCGATTCCGGCGGCCAAATTGACCGGCGATACCGGCCGCGTTTGGGCGATAGATATTTTACCCGATGCTTTGGAAGCGGTGCGGTCGCGGGCCCAAATAGAAAAATTAAGCAACATAGAAACGCTGCGGGTTAATTTGGAAAATTTCGGCAGCGCAAAAATTTCCGACAATTCAATAGATATGGTTTTATTGCATAACATTCTTTTCCAGTCGCGGAGAAAAGAGAGCATCTTAAAAGAAGCCAAGCGGGTGCTGCGGCCGGGCGGTTCGTTAGATGTTATTGACTGGCGGCCGGAAAAAGATTTTTTCGGTCCAAAGGAAGGCTGGCGTTTATCGGCGGCCGAAGCGAGGAAAATGGCGGAAAACGAAGGGTTTGTTTTCGTAAAAGAGTTTGACGCCGGCGAATACCATTTCGGCTTAATGTTTAAAAAACCATAATTTTAGCGATGGCGGACAGCCGCAAAAAAACTATTTTAGCGTCATTGGTCGTACCGGTTTTCTTTTCCGGCATTTTTGCCGGCTTTTCGCCTTGCAAAGAAGAACAGCCGCCCGCCGCTACGCTGGAGTTTTGGGGAGTATTTGACGATTCGGATATCTGGCAGCCGATTATCAGGCAATTTTCCCAGCAATACCCTTATATAACAATCAATTACCACAAAAAAAACATCACGACTTACGAAAGCGAACTGGTTGACGCTTTGGCCGCCGGCCGCGGTCCCGATATTTTTATGCTGAACAATTCCTGGCTTCCCAAGCATAAGGATAAATTGGCCGCCGCGCCGGAAACGCTGATAAGCGCAAGTAAGTTTAATGAAATTTTTGTGGATGTCGCCAGCGCCGATTTTATTGACGGAGGCAAAATTTACGGTTGGCCTTTGGCGGTGGATACATTAGCGCTTTTTTATAATAAGGACCTTTTTAACAACGCCGGCGTTGCCCAGCCGCCGGAAACTTGGGGGGAATTCAACGAAGCGGTAACCAAACTGACGCGAAAAGACGAATCAGGAAATATCAAACAAGCCGGCGCGGCGATAGGGACCGCCCGTAACGTTAACCGTTCAACCGATATTCTTTCGGCGCTGATGCTGCAAAGCGGGGCCAAAATGGTGGCTGACGACAAGAAATCAGCCGCTTTCAACTTGTCGGTGACTTTGTCCAGCGGCGAAAGCTTCAACCCCGGCGAGCAGGCGCTTTCTTATTATTCCAGCTTTGCCAATCCGCAGAAAAAAGTTTATACCTGGAATGATCTCCAGCATTATTCTTTAGACAGCTTCGTGGAGGGGCAGGCGGCCATGATGTTCAATTACGCCTATCAGATTTCCGTGTTGCGCGTCCGTTCGCCCCATTTGAATTTCGGCGTTGCGCCCTTGCCGCAGATTAGCGACACGGGCAAAAAAATAACTTTGGCCAATTATTGGGGACAGGTGGTTGCCAAAACTTCGGTTAATCAAACTCACGCTTGGACTTTTTTGGCATGGCTTATTCAACCGGAAAACCTAAAAACTTATTTGGCCGCTACCGGAAAGCCGACCAGCCGGCGCGATTTAGTCAGTTGGCAACAGAACGACCAGGATTTGGGGATTTTTGCCACCCAAGCTTTGACGGGCAAATCTTGGTGGCAAGCCGATAATAACCAGGTGGAAAAGATTCTCGCCGACGCGGTAGACAGCGCGGTGAGCGGTAGCCAGACCGTTCGGGAGGCGATTGACGAAGCGGTGAAAAAGGTCACTCTTTTGATGAAAGATTAAAATAAAAATATGAGCAAATTTTCAAAAAATTTGGCCGGCGCCGCGATTTTAACCTTTTTGCTGGTTGGAACGGCCAGCACGGCGGCAATCGTTCCTTGCACCGGACTAGACTGTACTATTTGCCATTTTCTGGTGATGCTTAAAAACATTCTGGATTTTTTGGTTAAAATGGTGATGCCGCCGTTGGCTGGACTGATGTTTCTGGTGGGTGGTATAATGATGATAGCGGGCGGAGCTTCGGAGGAAAATTACAAAAAAGGGCGTGATATAATGAAAAACGCCTTGATTGGCGTATTAATCGTTTTGGCTTCTTGGGCGATAATAAACACTTTAATCGTAACTTTCGGCCGGGCGGTGGACGGCTTTACGCCTATTTCTTGGTGGAAAGTAGAGTGCAAATGAAAAAAATAAAAACCGTTTTTTATCCCAAGCTCGTTTTATTTTTATCCGGATTGGTTGTCGGAACTTTTTTTGCGGCAAATCTAGTTGTTTTCGCCGCGAATGAAACACCGCGTTATTTAGGATTTGGTACCAATTTTGACACCAATGAAATCGTTGCGCCCGCCGTAGACATTAATAGCGGAGACGGGTCTAATGAAGTGTATATTCCTAGCGGGCAGACAAATAAATCGAATAAAGCGTTAAATAACATAGTTGTTTCTATGCCCAATTTTTTGCAGGCCGACACCATACCGCAGCTTTTGTCCGGTATCGCTGATTTTATATTAAAATACATAGCTTTGCCTTTCGCGGTTTTGATGATGATTTGGGCTGGTTTCCGTTTCGTGACGGCGCAGGGGCAGCCGGAAGCCATCAATAAAGCTAAGAAAAATTTTATCTGGACGATTGCCGGCGTGGCGCTGATTTTAGCCGCCAATTTGCTGGTCGGTTTTGTAACGGATTTCTTGGGCGGAGGCGGCGGGCAAGTTTCTTCTTTGCTCAGCCAAGTGAAAAGCACCTTGAACATATTTATAGGATTTTTGTTTACCTTAGTGACGGTTTACTTTTTTTGGGGAATCGTGGAATTCGTGCGTTCCACCGGCGCGGGCAACGAAGAAGGCATAAAAAAAGGGAAAAGCCATATGGTTTGGGGAATTATCGGCATGGCAATTATGGGCGCCGCTCGGGGAATTGTGGAGATTATCACCAATTATTTGCAATAAAAAGACAGATTATAATTTAAAAATATTTTATGGAAGGGGGTGAGGAGTAATGGCAAAAAACAAAATAACCGCGGGCGCTGTTTTGGCGCTGGCAACTCCGTTGTTGGTTTTCGCGGCTCAAATTGATAACTTGTTGACGAATATTCGTGCGACCCTGAATTACATTATTGCGATTTTGTTCGTTTTGGTCACGCTGTTTTTCATTTGGGGAGTCGTCCAATATGTGGCGTCTGGCGGCGACGAGACGAAACTTAAAAATGGCAAACAGCATATGATTTGGGGGCTTATCGGGATGATAGTCATGGGCGCGGCTTGGGGAATTGCCAGAATAGTTTGGGACTACTTCGGGATTACCGGCGGCGCTACGCCACCGATTCCGAACATTTAATTTTTATTGTTGGTTTATATAAGCTAATAAAAACAAAAGGCCCCGTTCTTGGGGTTTTTTGTTTTTGGCGGCAAAGAAAAAATAGTCAAATACCGTAATACTATATAGTATTACGGTATTTTGGAAAAAGAAAAACCGGAGACGCTTATTTTTTTTGCGTCTCCGGTTGGAGTTCTTTATTCGTCAAAAGGACATGTGTTTCCCGAAGGGGAAGCGGGAGAAAGAACGGTTTTGGTCGCCAGCGCCGGTTTTATTTTTCCGGCGTCGGAATCTAACCCGGCGGAGGGCGTGACGGAAAACCGGTAATTAGACAATTTTCCGCCAGAAGGCAGGGCGACGAAGATTTTTATTCTCTCCGTGCCGGTGTTTCTTAGGCGCCAGAATTTGTACTTTGGCGCCCATTGGCCGCCGGAAAAAGTTTGTCCGGATTCGTCTCGGGCGAATAACTGAACCGGTGGGGCTTCGCCCAAACGGTCAATTCTCACCACTTGCCCGGGCGCGGCGGATACGTTCGTATCTACCACGGCGGCAGGCAGAGTCGTTTTTTGAGCGACTGTCGGACCGGTTGGCGCCATTAATTTTGCCTTTGTCAGATCACCGGACCAGAAATAAAATAGTCCGAGGGCCAAGACGACAAGCGCCAATCCGCGCCCGCGCTTGATGCTTTTCTCAGCGTCAGCGCCGATGCCGGCGATGAATAGAATTATCAGAGCCGCAATCAGCGCCGCAATTGCCCAAGCGGGCAACGCCTTGAACTTGTCCCAGAACGCCGCCGCGGATACTACCGCGATAATCGTCAGGACCCCGACGTTAACCATCACGGCCTGCGACGGGCGCCAGGCGAACGACGGTTTGCCTGTAGTTGCGGCAGGCTTATCGGTCGCTGGTCTTTTTTTCTTTTCTTCTTCCTTCTTTTTTTTCAGAAGAAGAAAAGGAAAGCTAATGACACAAGCCAAGACAAGGACACTAATGATTATTGTCAGTGCTGTGTTCATTTGTTATCTCCTTTTTGGTTTGGCGGTTTTTCTGAGCCCGAACCGAATAATTTTCCGAGAACTTGCCCGATGTCAAAAGGAATTATCCAGTTACCCGGGTTTTTCCCGGCATTATCCAAACTTTCCATAAAACGGATAGCCTTGCCGTCTTTGTGTTTTTCAATAGTTTCGTAGACGGTGTCTATCCTGTCTTTTTCTGCTTGCGCTATGATTTTAATCCGTTCGGCTTCTCGGTCAGCCAACCATTTTTTACTGGCCGCCTGTTCATAAAGATTTTTTTCGGTTCCCGAAGGGTTTACGTCGCGCATCTCTATGCCTTTGATTTTAATCCCGTATTCTTCTTCGAATAATCCTTGACCTTTGATTTTAGTCCTGTATTCTTCTTCGAATAATAATCCTTGACTTTCTTTTTCTTTTGGGCTGGTTAAACCCGCTTCAACCATTTTTTGCCAGATCTCTCCCCCCGCTTTTTGTTTTTCTTTAATTATGTCTTCAAAAGATAATTGAGCGACATACTCGCGGAAGATCGCTTCGGATCGGTTAATAATCATTTCCATCCAATCCTGAGTTTTAAACAGGGCTTTATAGGGATTAACGCAGCAAGCGGTTAAAAGAAGAGTGATATCCAAAGGCACCATGCCTCGGGATTCGGCGTTTTTTATTTCTGCCACATAAACATCATCTTTAACCAGAATGTAATTAATTATTTCGTCCCGCGGAATGATTTCTCCGCTTTGGACGCGCAAAGTTTTCCAGCGAAAATGATATTCGTAGAGCGAATGGTAGAAAGGAATTCCCAACCAGCGTAATCCGCCGAAAAGATGAAATTCTCTGCCTTCGTCTACTTCGCCGTCAGCGTTGATGGTTTTTCCGCGGTATTGCATAATTATGCGGCTGAAACCGTCCAAAGCCATTACGGCTTTAGCTGTTCCTTCTTCTGCCAGCGTGAAGAAAATATCAAGCCGCGCCAAGATTAGGATCAGGATAATTGTTGCCAAAGTTGTTGCGGCCAGCAAGCCCAATGTTAGCCACCCAAAAAATAGGTAAACTGAAAAACCGAACATCAAAACCGCCAAGACCAACAAAACCTTTAGGCCTTTTCCCAGTAATGCTTTCATTTCTTCCTCCTTGTAAGTTTTTTTATATTTAATTTTTTAAGTTCTATCTGAACTTGATTTGGCTTTAAATAAGGCAAATCAAGGATAGTATATTATACAAAATACTAAAACACTTGTCAAGGAAAAGGTTTTCTGGTAAAATAGGCGTAAAATAAGCCGAGGTGGTGAAATTGGCAGACACGCTAGCCTTAGGAGCTAGTGGGGTAACCCGTGGGAGTTCAAATCTCCCCCTCGGCACCCATCTTGCGTCCCGCGCATTTGCGGGGTTTCGGAACGGCAAAGCAAAAAAGCCCGATAGCCGGGCTTTTTTATGTGAATAAAAAAAGACAAAATAAATCAATTAAGGCGTTGGCGAAGGAGCCGGAGTAGAGGTGACAATCGGGTAAGAATCAACCGGCTTATATGAAGAATTGAAAGTTTCCTCGCGGTCCAAATTGCCGTCGCGCCAGATTTGCTGGGTGAGCGTGGCTTTGAGCGAACCGTTGGCGCCCCTGTAAGTCGTTTTGGGGCCGATGATTTTCACTTGGCGGCTGTCGTTGGTGCCGTATATTTCAAAATACAATTTTGTTCCGGCGATGCGGCTTTGCAATAAAATATTATTGCCGGTGTCGTTTAAAAAACTCAAGTCGGTCCAAGGCGGATAAATGGTAGCGTCAAAGCCCGGGGGATTGTAGTAGTTCAGGGGAATGGCGTGGGCGTGGCGTTCGGTAATTTTTAGCCCGGAATTGACCGCGGCCCGGAAGAGCGTGGTGGAAACCTGGCAAATGCCGCCGCCGTATTCCAGGATGGTCTGGTTGTCTTTTAAGACATAACCGACATACCATCCGTGTTCCGCGTCAATTTCACCGATGGCCCGGATAAAAGAAAATTCTTCGCCGGGCTTAATTAGCAATCCATTCAGTTTTTGCGCGCCCAAAGCGATGTTTTTCTTTCGGTTAGTCGCTGAACCGGCGAAGTTTGATTCGCCCATGCCCAGCCGGGCGGTGATTCCCAGATACTTCAAGCTGTCGTTTGATATGGCCGGCGGCGCGGTGACAACCGAGAGTTTTATCTCTTTTTGTCGCGCCAAAACGCCTTCGGTTATCGCTTCGGCGGAAAGCGTGATATCAAGCTCACGGCCTTCCTGCGCCAAATTCACGGTTTTTATTTCTCCGTTCTCTTCGGTCAGTTTGGCGCTGACGGCCGACTGGTTAACTTCGGGCGCGACGGAACTCGCCAAAAATTTTTTAATTGCCGTTTGGCTTAAAGACAATTGGGCGGTTGCCGGATTATCCGGTGAGGGAATCGGTTCCAACCAGGCGGCCACTTGTTTTTTGTCAATTGTCCAGCCGGAAAAATCAACGGCGGTCAGTTTATAAGGCGCCGCGCCAATAATTTCATTAGCCGGTTCCAGCAGGGTTTGGGCGGCGTCAACGTTGACGGCCGGTTCGACATTTTCCAGTGAAAGCGCTATCGGCTTGATTTCCAAGTTTTCCGCTCGGTTCGCTAAATCGGCCAGCAGTTTTTGGCTGTTGATTTTCAGCCCGGCTTTTTCGGCGGTGACTTCCAAGCTGTCGTTTGAAGCGTCGTATTTCAGAATTGCATTTTGCGGTTCCGTTTCCAAAGAGGAAAAATTGGCCAGCGCTTTATTGAATTGGTTTGGATTGAAAGAAAAAACCGCGGCGACGGGCTGTTTGGTGAAAAAAGCCGTGAGTTGTTCGGAAATATTGGTGAAAAAATTATTTTGCCGGCCAAGCAATGAAATCGTCTGGCAACTCGCGGCTTCGTCGATATTCAAACCGAATTCAGTCAGAGCTATCTGCCATTTTTGTCCATTGCCGGAAATTTCTATTTTCGCTTCTTTGGCGGCGGCGATTTTAGTTTTAAGTTCGTCAGTAGCCGCGGAAAAACTGCGTCCGCCCAAAGAAAGGCCGGCGATTTGCGCGCCGTAAATTATCCGGTTTTGGTTGGCCGCCAACAAGCCGCCGGAAAACAAAACCAGAATCGCGATGGCCGCCAAAATGGCAATGCCGAACCGGCGGCCGATTTTCCAGCTGAAAAATTTCATTATTTTTAGAATAACATAAATTTATTTTTTGCCAAACAAAAACAGCTCCCGACGGAAGCTGTTTTTTCAATGGCTAATCTGTTAGCTCAACACTTTGATTTTTTTGGTTTTTATCTTTTCGATTTTCGGCAGTTTAATTGTCAGAATACCGTTTTTCAAACTGGCTTCGGCTTTTTCCGCTTCCACGTCCACCGGCAAAATTACCGAACGCGAGAACGAGCCCCAATAGCATTCTTGGTAATAATAGTCGCCGTTTTGGATAATTTCGTCTTTTTCCCGTTTGCCTTTTATCGTTACCATGTCGTTGGTGATGGTGATGTCCAAATCGTCCGGATTGACGCCGGCGATGGTAGATTTAATGACAATGTCCGCCGGCGTCTGGTAAACGTCAATCGTCAGCTGGCCTTCCGAGTCAGGCAGCCATTCGCCCGGTTTTTCCATAACCGGTTCCGGCGGCGTTTCTTTTTTGGCTTTTTTGGCGATTTCGCGCGGAGGCGCGATTTTTATTTCTTCTTCCTCTTCTTCTTCGGGTTCTTCCGTTTCCAGCGGAATAGTTTTTTCCGCCGGCTCGTCTTCTTCCAGCGCGCCAGTTAAGCGTTCCAAAAACGAAGGTTTTTTAGCCATATTTGATGCCGGCTTTGCTGGCGCCCCTCCCTAATCTAGATTAGATGAATCAGCGCCGAAATGGCAAAGCAGCTTAAGTTTAAATTCTTTAGGTTAACTTAAGCCGGATTTCTGCAGAAGTTGTTCGTTATTTATATTTTACAAATAGTCAATTGTTTTTTCAAGCGGCGGAATTGCCAGGAGACCAAAACCGTCAGTCCCGCCAGCAGCCCAGCCATCGCCAGGCCGGCAAAAAGTTTTTCCGTTTCCATCAGCCAGGCAAGGAGATTGTAAAAACTATGAATGGAAATCGCCGCCAAAAATCCTACGAACAGCAAGCGTTTTCTTTTTTCGGAATCAAAGAGCGAACGCGCCAGAAAATATCCCAGAATTCCCGAAGACAAAGCGTGCAGCAGGGTGGCGCTTAGAAATCTGGCCAGGGTATGCGTCAAAGCGGTTTCTATCCTTAAGTCGGTTAGGAAAAATATGTTTAACGAGTTTTCTATCGCCGCGAAACCCAGCGCGCTGATGATTAAATATAGCATGGCGTCCAATGGTTCGTCAAAAGCCGGATTTTTCAAAATTTTCCAGCGCACCACCGCGTATTTCAGGCATTCTTCCGCCACCGGCGCCAGCAATAAAATATTGAAAAAAAACCGCCAGTCCCGAAAACCCAGGTCTTTTAGGAATGACGGCCAATCGGTGGTTATGTTGCCTAACCAACGGGCGGAAAGCTGAAGCAATATGGCTACGGGTCCGGCTATTATCCCCCAAAGAAAAACCTTGAAAACCAATTTTTTCGGTTCGGGATGCGCGTCTTTATGGAGATAAAAAAATAGCCAAATCAAACTGGGTAGAACTCCCAGGGCGGCGTAGCCGGCGTAGTAAGCTAAATTAGTCATCTTTTTTATTATAACAAAAAGCGGGAGAGCTGTCTTTATCCGATTCGCCAGTTGGCATCAGCTTTTATTTTTTGCCAGCCGGTTTTCCGGCCGATATCTTCTTCGGCGGCCAAAGCAATCATCGCCGCGTTGTCGGAGCAAAATTCCGGCGCGGGTGAAAGAAATTTCACTTTCAGTTTTTTAGCTTGGTTTTTTAATTCTTGGCGCAAAGCCGAGTTGGCCGCCACGCCGCCGGCCAAAACGATGGTTTTCGCTTCGTATTTTTTAACGGCAGCCGAAGTTTTGGCGGACAAAACATCAATAACCGCTTGTTGGAATTCGGCGGCGATGGCCGGAGTTTGCCGTTTGATTTGGGTTGGTGACATCTTTTGGAGCGCGTAGAGCACGGCGGTTTTCAGGCCGGAAAAAGAGAAATCAAAATCGCCGGAACGGAGCATGGGACGGGGGAGTTTATTAATTTTCAATTTTAAATTTTCAATTTTAAATTTAGCCGCTTTAGCGGCGATGGCTGGTCCGCCCGGATAGCCCAAACCCAGCATTTTGGCGACTTTATCAAATGCTTCGCCGGCGGCATCATCGCGAGTTTCGCCGATAATTCGGTATTTTAAAACATTGCCCGATGAAATCCTTATTAAAACCAATTGGGTGTGTCCACCGGAAACCACTAGGCCGATGGCGGGAAAGTAGTTTTTATCTGATTTTTTTTCCGCCAGAGCCGCCAGAAGATGGCCTTTGATGTGGTTGGCCGGAATAATTGGCAGCCGCCAAAAACAAGCGAGCGCCCGGGCCAAATTGACGCCCGCCCAAAGCGCCGGTTCCAGCCCCGGGCCGGCCGTGACGGCAAGGCAATCAACAGGCGGTTTTGGATACTTTTTCAAAAAAGGAATCAGTTGTTTCGCCAGTTCTGGTTCGCGTTCAAGAATTTTTTCTAAATTTTTTAATTTGGATTTTTGAATTTGTTTGGCAATTGGAATTTGTGATTGGGAGGTTTTTAGCAATTTGCTTTCCGATAAGGCTTTTATTAAAAGAGGCAGCAAATTGCGCTGGTGTTCCCGTGCGGCCAACGACGGCACCACTCCTCCCCAAGGGGCGTGGACTTTGATTTGCGAAGAAACCAAATTGGCCAGCAAGCGCTGCCGACCGTTGGGCAAAACTTCTAAAACAGCGATTCCAGTATCGTCGCAGGAGGTTTCAATAGCTAATATTTTCATACTGAGCAGTGAAAATTAGATAAATTATTATCGCTCCAAAAGGCGATGGCTTTGGCTTTAATTAATTAAAATTTATGGATAGCTTTTTATCCGGGCGGACCAGCCGAGGTTTCAATTTCTACTGTCCGGCATGTCCCCAGCATAGCGATTTAATTGATTTTTTTCAATATTTAAGCTATGATAAGCTTGATTTTTAGGCGTTTTGGCCCCGCGCTGAGCGCGGGTTCAACCAAGTTTAGCTTGGCCCCTTCGTCTAGTGGTTAGGACTCCACGCTTTCAATGTGGTAACAGGGGTTCGATTCCCCTAGGGGCTACCATCTTGCGCTAAAGCTTTGGAACGGCAAGCCAATTATGGACAAAAATGATTTAATAAAAATCGGCAACGCGCGCGATTTGGCGGACAAAACAGAAAGGCGGGTTTACCGCCTTTTTGAAATTTTGCCCGGTCTTTTGGCCTGGGCAACTTTGCTCGGCGTCATTTTTTTATCATGGGCTTCGCCGGTCGGCATCGCTTTTTTTATCATCGCTTTCGACATATACTGGCTTCTGAAAACCATTTTTTTATCGCTGCATTTGCGGTCTTCTTGGTCGCGGATAAAAAAAATTATGGCCATTGACTGGCTGGCGAAACTGAAAGACGAGCCGGCAAAAAATAAGTGGAACGATGTTTATCATCTGGTCGTTTTACCGATGTATAAGGAAAACTATAGCTTAGTTTCCGCCACTTTTGAGTCGTTGTTAAAAATTAATTATCCGCTGGATAAGCTTATCGTGGTGCTGGGCGTTGAAGAACGGGCCGGCAAAGAGGCCGCTAAAGTTGCCCAAAAAATCAAGGAAAAATACAGCCGCCATTTTTTCAAATTTATGACTACTGTCCACCCGGCTGATATCGCCGGCGAGTTGGCCGGCAAGGGTTCAAACGAGACCTGGGCAGGCAAGCGCGCCAAAGAGCAGCTTATCGATAAGCTGGGAATTTCTTACGAAAATATTTTAGTTTCCGTTTTTGACGTTGACTCGGTTTTTTACTCCGATTATTTCGCCCGGCTGACTTATGTCTTTTTGGCTACGCCCGACCGGTATCATTGCAGTTTTCAGCCGGTGCCGATTTTCAATAATAACATTTGGGACGCGCCGTCTTTCTCGCGGGTAGTGGCGCAAAGCGGCACTTTTTGGCACATGATGCAGCAGGAAAGGCCGGAAAGGTTATCCACTTTCTCTTCGCACTCAATGAGCTTTAAGGCAATTGTGGAAATGAATTGGTGGTCCACCAGAAACGTTTCCGAGGATTCGCGGATTTTCTGGCAAGCGCTGCTTTTTTATGACTGCCGTTATCGCGCGGTGCCGCTTCATTATCCGGTGTCTATGGACGCCAATTTGGCCAGAAGCTGGTGGCAGACGATAATAAATGTTTACAAACAGCAGCGGCGTTGGGGTTGGGGAGTGGAAAATGTGCCGTATTTGCTTTTTGGCTTTTGGCGGAACAAGGCGATTTCTTTCAGGGATAAGGTTTTTTGGGCGTTCCAGCAGCTGGAAGGATTTTGGTCTTGGGCGACCAACGCTTTAATTATTTTTATGCTGGGCTGGATGCCGCTTCTTTTGGGCGGCCACAAATTCAATATGACCCAGCTTTCTTATAATTTGCCCCAGATTACCCGGATAATTATGACCGCGGCGATGGTCGGCGTAGCTTCTTCGGCGATCTACGGGCTTTTAATTTTGCCGCCGCGGCCGGCCGAACGGAAGAAAGGCCAGTACGTTTTGATGGTGGCGCAATGGATTTTGATGCCCGTAACCATAATTATCTTTGGCGCTTTGCCGGGGCTGGAAGCGCAGACCAGATTGATATTCGGAAAATATATGGGGTTTTGGGTAACGCCAAAAACGAGGAAAAAATAAAAAAGGGAATTGCCAAAAGAAAAAAGGGCGGTTAAGCCCTTTTTTGTTTTTGAGACGAAAGCCTTTCTTTGCATTCGACGCATTTGTCGGCAAAGATTACTTTTTCCAACCTGGCTAAGGGAATCGGTTCGCCGCAAATGACGCAATAGCCATATTCGTCTTTTGCCAGCCGGATTATGGAAACATAAACTTTCTTGAGGCATTTTTTGAGATTTTCAATCCTTTCTTCAATAATGCCTGTTTCTGGTTCAACGAAGCTGCTGGCGATTTCACTTCCGGTTTTTTCCGGCGGCTGGCGGATTTGGGCAGCCAGGATTTCCTGGTTTTTTATTATCTCGCCGATAATTTCTGCCCCTTTTTCTTGGAGCGCGTTTAAAACACATTCCTTGGCCGAATACGACAAAACATTTTTCCCTTCCATTTTGCCCCCTTGTTTGTTGGATTTTTCAAAAAGAACAAATTTGTTATATCTTATTTTTAAAAAACAATCAAGGTTATTCCAGATGGATAATCATCTGCATCTCTTTTATTTTTTCTTTCAGCGCCGGATAATTTTTCAATTCCGGGTCTTGGTTCAAAATTTTGGCGGCTTCCAAACGGCAATTTTTTATAAGCGGCAAATCGGTTAACGACGCCATGGACAAATCGGGCAACCCCCATTGGCGTGAGCCGTAGAGCTGTCCTGGGCCACGCAAGGCCAAATCTTTTTCCGCCAGCTCAAATCCGTTGTTGGCGCTGAGCACCGCTTTTAAGCGCGCGTTAGCTTTGGCGCCGGACGATTCCGCCATCAGAAAACAATAAGATTGGTGCGGCCCGCGGCCGACGCGGCCGCGGAACTGGTGCAACTGCGCTAAGCCGAAACGTTCGGCGCCTTCAATCATCATCACCGTGGCGTTCGGCACATCAATGCCGACTTCTACCACCGAAGTGGCGACCAGAATTTGCGTCTGGCCGTCGCGAAAAGAACCCATAACTTTTTCTTTTTCCGCCGAACGCATTGAACCGTAAAGCAGGGCGATTTTTAATTCGGGGAATATTTTTTGGGCGAGTTTTTGGAATTCTTCTTTGGCGGCTTTGACTTCGTTGAGTAGGGTATCTCCGCCGCCGTTTGTTTTTTCTACGCGCGGGCAGATGACAAACGCCTGCCGGCCGGCGGAAACTTGCTGGCGGATGAAGCCGTAAGTTTGGCGGCGTTTGGCCGGTGGCACGACAGCGGTGACGATTTCGGGCCGGCCAGCGGGCAATTCTTTCAACAAAGAAATGTCCAAGTCGCCGTAAATCGTTAAGGCCAAACTTCGGGGAATGGGCGTGGCAGTCAGCGACAAGAGGTGGGGGATGGCGGAAGGCAGGCCGTCGGCCATTTGGGAAACGTTTTTTTGCAGCGCCGCCCGCTGTTCCACGCCGAAGCGGTGCTGTTCGTCAATCACGACCAGCGCCAGATTTTTGAATTTTGTTTTTTCTTGGATGAGCGCGTGCGTGCCGATAACAATCTGGATTTGCCCGTTTTGGATTTTTTTCAGCAGCTCTTTTTTCGTTGTTTTTTTGATTTGGCGTCCGGAAAAGATTCGGGCGTCTTTGCCGGTCAACAGGGCGAGGGAAAAATATTTTTTGCCCAGAATGGCGCTGAATTCTTTAAAGTGTTGCTGGGCCAGAATTTCCGTCGGCGCCATCAGTGCCGTTTGCCAGCCGCTGGCCGCTGTTTGCAGCGCCGCGATGGCCGCCACGACGGTTTTTCCCGAACCGACGTCTCCTTCCAGAAGCCGGTTCATCGGCCGGTTTTTTTGCAAATCCTTCAAGATTTCCCAGGCGGCCTGGCGCTGGCCGGCCGTCAGGCGGAAAGGCAAGCCGTCAACGAAATTTTTTACCAGCGATTGGTCAAATTTTATTTGCGGCGCGCGGGATTGGTTCCATTTTATTTTCTGCTGCAGGGCGTAAAGCTGGATAAGAAAAATTTCGTCAAAAGCCAAACGCCTTTTGGTTCCGTCCAATGTTTTGGGCGAGGCGGGAAAATGAACTTGTTTTAAAGCGTTTTGCAAATCGGAAAGTTTTTGCGATTTTTTTATTTCCGGCGGCAGCCAGTCGGCCATTTGTTCCGTTGCCGGCAGGAAAACTTTTAGCAGATAGCGCAGGTAGCGCGATGACAAGCCGGCGGTTTCCGGATAGACGGGAATCAAACCGCCGGTATGCCGGAGGTTATTTGATGTCTGATTGTGAGCGTCCGGCAATAGCCGTTCGTACGCCGGATTGGAAAAATAAGGAATTTTATCAAACTTAACTTTGCCGGAAACACTCAGCAGAGAGCCGGATTTCAAAGTGTTTAACAAAAATGGCTGGTTAAACCAAACAGCTTTAATGGCGCCGGTTTTGTCCCGAAGATAAGCCTCGGTGACGGACATCCGTTTTTTCCAAGTGCGGATGTTTTTTATTCCAATGATTTTTCCTTGGACGGTCGCCGTTTCGCCGAACTTCAAATCAACGATATCGGAAATATTTGAAAAGTCATCATAGCGGCTGGGAAAATGATAAAATAAATCCCGGAGATTTTTAATTCCGAGTTTCGCCAGCCGTTTCTGGTAAGCAGGCAGAATTCTAGAGATGTTTTGGATAGGAGTGTCTAAATTCATGTAACATATAGCATGTAACATAAAACATCACGATTTGTTATGTGTTTTTATGTTTTGCGTTACATGAGGACTGTGCTCTCGTGAGTAGTTTTGCTTCCACGTCTCAGGATCATTTTTTGATACCGAATCATTTCGTAATTTAATTTGTGCGCCCGCGAGGAATCGAACCTCGATCTTGAGCTCCGCAAGCTCACGTTCTATCCGTTGGACTACGGGCGCAAATAATAATGTAAGGGCGTGGGGCGTGCCTCAACTACAAGTTCCGCGAGAAGCTCGCGTTCTATCCATTGGGCCACGGGCCCTTTTTAGAATTTTATCATTCTGGCCAGCCAGTCGCTAAGATTTTCTTCGTGTTCCACCTCTTTTATGTGTTGCGAGAGCAGGGCGCGCAGGGGAGCGGGCGGCTGGTTTCCTAGAGGCAAAAGCATATGCGAATTAAGCAATTTTTTCGTATTTAATGACAAAGCGTTTATCTGCTGGTCTTCAAAAATCCAGAAGGAATGAATTTCCTTGTAAGATACCAGTTGGTCGTTAATCTTTAAGCCGTCAGGCAGGATGGAAAAACGGAAAATTCTGGGGCGTTTCAACGCTTGGATGAAAAATAAAGCGGCGGCCAAAACTATCAGGCCGGAGAAAAAATAATTTTTGAACCAAATTGACAAAGTGAGCAGCAAAGCGACGATTACAAAAAAAACGACAAACCAGCCGCTGCTTTTTGTCTGCCGGACAAATTCCGGCGCGGTCCAGGAAAGCAATGTTTTTTGTTCGGTGTTTTCCATATAGTTTTTCGAAGACCCCGTAAGAAAGCGGTGGGAGTGAGATTCGAACTCACGGTCCCCGTGAAGGGACAACGGTTTTCAAGACCGTCCCCTTAAACCACTCAGGCATCCCACCGCTTTTCTGCGAGGCAAGCTGTCTTTTTCAACCGTTTAGACGTTTCTCTTTTTTAATGGCGGACTGCGTCACCGTAGCTACGCTTTAGCGTAGCGAAGGCGGAGAGGGTGGGATTCGAACCCACGGAGCCGGTTAGGGCTCAACACATTAGCAGTGTGCTGCTTTCGGCCACTCAGCCACCTCTCCAAATATTAAAAGTATTTTTTAATAAAAAATTAAGCCTTTCTCTTCCTTTCCCTGTCTTTAAAAATTTTTCTTCTCTCAGTGCATCTCTCTTTGAAAGAAAAGCTTCATAATAAACCAAATTCCAGCAATCTCCCTTTGAAGTAAAAACCGAGCGACCAGAGTTGTGTCTTGCTATTCTTTTTTTGAGATCAGAAGTGCTTCCGATATACTTTTTGTCCAAACTGGAGCTGTAAATTATATATACATAATACATGATATATGTTATGCCGCCCCGCCCGAGGCGGGTGCGCCTTGGGCGCATCAGCCACCTCTCCACAATAAAACTTTATCTTTTTTTGACTGGGCAGTCAATTTTATAACTAGCCGCGAGCTATGACCAATCCCCAAATTTCTTTCGGTTTTAACGGCTTGAGCGCGCGGGCGCATTCCTCCAGGGTGGCGGTAGTGGTGGCGACGTCGTCAACCAGAACGACGATTTTATTTTTTAAAATTTCAGAAAAACTTTCTGGGCTTAATTTCGGGTTAAGCGCGAAAGCGTTTTTAATGTTATCGCGGCGGGAGAGGGGATTGTCCAATTCCATTTGGGGAAAAGTGTGGCGCGAGCGGCAAACGATATCGTTGCGGAATTCTGTTGAAAAATTCTGCGCCACGATTTTTGCCAGAAGCTCGCTTTGGTTGAAGCCGCGCCATACTTGGCGCCGGGGATGGAGCGGGACGGGAATGAAAATTATGTTTTCCGCCGCGCCCCAGCTTGTCGGTTTGGCGGTTTTTAAAAAGTTTACCATTATTTCCGACAGAGGCAGGCAAAGCTCTTTGATGATGCTGTATTTGTAAGCGTAGATAAGCCGGCGCAACAAAAGGTTTTCCCAGTCGGCGGCCACCAATAAGCCGGCCAAGGGAGAGCCGCGCTTTTTGCGGCAACGGGAGCAAAGGCGGCCGTCGGGCGAACGCCGTCCGCAAGTGGGACAGGCGACACTCTTTTTTACAGTGAGGTTGTTTCGGCACTTGGGGCAAAGATAAGTCCCTTCGGTTTGGCAGCCGAGGCAATGTTTCGGAAAGATTAAATCCCAAACCCATTTTAACGATTTGCCAAGCATAATGAGCTGTTTATTTATTAAAGTTTATTAAAGTCCCTGTGTTTAATTTATTATTGTTTTTTAAAAATTGCCTTTCTGTTTTTTAATTTTATTTTTTAGACAAGCCCTAAATCTATTTTAAGCCGTAAGAGGAAGGGCAGGAGAGCCGTTTCTGGCCCGGTCGGAAGAATGATTTTTCAACCGGCAAAGCAGGCCGCGATTAGAGTCGCCGGCGAAAAGTCGTTTTTACCCGGTTGGGGATAATTTTTAAAAAAATCAAAAGATTTTTAGCAGACCGATAGGCGTTTTTCCTTTATTATAGCAAATTTTTTGCCTTTTGTTATCCGCAAATGTCGGTTATCCGATAGCCCTCTTGACAAGGTTTTTGGAAGCGCTAAAATAGAAGCAGGACAATAAGTCCGGATTTCTGCAGAACGACCCCGCCAAGGCGGGGTTTTCTGTTTTTTATTTTCTACGAAAAGGCAAAAAAATAAAAAACCGCCATTGAGGCGGATCTATTGTTTAACGGAATATTTTCGTTTTTAAAAGATGTCAATTTTCCGGCTGGCTTTTTTTGCCTGGCTACCTTCCAATCGCCTTAGAAACGATTCTATTTGGTCTAGGCGATAAACGCGGTAATTATTAGCCGGATGCCTATAGGCTTTCAGCTTGCCGTTTTTGTCCCAATTGCGCAAAGTTAAGGGAGTGACATGGAGAAGGCGGGCAGCCTTTTTTATGGTTATATACTTAAACATTTATTTGATAGTAATGTTTATCAACGTTTACCTAATATAATTCTAATTTATAGAAAAATTGTGTCAATAGCCAAATTTTATAAAAAAGAAAGCGGAAATTTTTCCTTTTTTAGCGTTATCCAGCGGCTGTTTTTTGCCTGATTAAACCTGATTAAAGCGGTTTAACCGAGCAAAAATCGCAGAAGAAAAAATAAAACAAAATGCCTTCCTTTGTGGGCTTCCTGTGGATAACTAAAAAAGTGGGAAATGATTAAAGCGGAAGAAATGGCCTATTCGGCCGCGGAAAGGAAAAAATAATCGCCAAAAAACCTTTTATTTAAGCCGAAAAAACGATGGCGGAATTTTTCCTTATTTTATGCGGTTTTTTATATCGGATAAAAATATCGGTATGACGATAGGGCTATTGACAGGCGCCCCTTAAAAAATAATAATAGATATACAGGCAAATAAGCCGGTATTTCTTAAGAAACCCGAAGGGGACAAAAAGTCCCAGCGGGTTTTTATTTTTACCAAAAAAAGCTAAAACACCCCTCCGTGGCTAAAAAAAGCGTTAAAAGCAAAAAATACCTCCTTCTCTCCAAGATTGCCGAGAAAACTCCCTATTCCCAGGAGTATTTGAGCTTGCGCGCCCGGCAGGGAAAACTGAAAGCCATCAAAGTCGGGCGGGATTGGCTCACGACTTGGGATTGGCTTAAAGAATATAGGGAAGGCGGTAACGGGAACCGCGGGCCTCAGCCGTCGGCAACGGAAGCGGAAAAGAAAAGCGTTTCTTCGCCGGCTTCAAGAAGGGCCAAAAGCAAAAAATATATTTTGCTTTCCAAGGCCGCCGAGAAAACTCCCTATTCCCAGGAGTATTTGAGCTTGCGCGCCCGGCAGGGAAAACTGAAAGCCATCAAAGTCGGGCGGGATTGGTTTACCACTTTGCCGTGGTTGAACAAGTACACGGAAAGCATAAGCGGCGGCAAACAGAAAACTGATTTAGGCGCCAAAAAGAAAAAATATTTTTCTCTTTCCCAGATTGCCCAGGGTTCTCCCTATTCCCAGGAGTATTTAAGCTTGCGCGCCCGGCAGGGAAAACTGAAAGCCATCAAAGTCGGGCGGGATTGGTTTACCACGCCGACTTGGTTTGAAGAATACATCCAAAGCGCGAAAGAAGGAAAAGAAAAAATTTCCGTTCCGGAAACAAAAACTTTTATTGAAACTGAAAGCGCAATTCCTTTTCGCCAGCCGGCCGTTTCTTTTCCCGTTTTTAAATCTCTCATTGCTTCATTCGGCCGAACCGCCGAATCTTCCGCCCAGCATCTCCGCCTGGCTTTCGTTCTCCTCGGCCTGCGCCTGCGGGCGTTTGAACAAACGCTGGAGAAGTTCCAAACCAAACCATTAGCCGAAGCGCCGTTGTTCGTCAGGTGCTGGCAGGTTTTTATCATCTCCTCGGCGTTGTTAGCCGGCAGCGTCTGGTTCGCCGCCAGCGGCGCCGGCGAAAAGTTTCTGAGCGGCGTGGGAGAGAATCTAATCAAGGCCTCCCAACAAACCCTGGCTACCGCGAAAAACCTGCCTGCCGATCTAACTGGATTCTTACCAACAGCCGAACAAGGGATTAAAACCGTTGGCCAAGACATTTTCGCTAGCGCGAAGATTCTGCCGCGAAGCGTCGCGTCAACCGCCCAACCAATAGCTAACGCTTTCAACGAACTTATTCAGCAAGGCGACAGTTTGTTTAACGAAACAGCCGAAGGCTTAATTGCCGCTCGAAAAGAAATTTCCCTTTTGCCCTCACGTCTGGCCACCGAAGGAAAATCTCTGAAGAACGATTTATCCCGATTACCCGAACGGACTAGCGAGCTGTCTTTGGTCTTTCAGCAAAAAACGATTGCCGCCGCTTTATCCGCGGCCGAAAACGCGGTCGCGATGCCCGGCAAAGCGGTGGCGGCGTATCTGTCTCTAGACAGCGGGAACGAGCGGTTAAAAAGCAATTTTAAAAACGCTTTGGCCGGTGCGAAAGCCAATCTGGCTGTTTGGGCTGAAAAAACCGCTGAACTGCCAACCCGTTCAGCCAAACTGCCCGGGTTGGCTTATGACGCTTATCTCAGTTTGAGAAAAAAGACGGCTTGGGGCGTTAATGAAAGTTTGGAATTGGCTTTTGTTAAAGCGAAAGGCATAAAAAATTTGCCGGCAAAAGCGGGCAAATCTTTGGTTGCGGTTTTTGGAAAAACAGGAGGAGAGATAAAAGAAAAAACAATCGCGGCCGGAACATTTTTCAAAGAAAGGGTTTATCTTCTCCCTTCTTCCGCCCGCCGCATCGCCTTCGCCCTGACCCAGTTCAGCCAAGTCGGCAACCAGACGGACGATTTGTTCGTCCGCCTGGCCGGGATCTTCTACCCCGACAGGATTGAATTCGCTTCTTACGAAGACAAAGAGCTGGCTGACAGGCTTCAGGCCCTGCGTGACGAACTGCAGCAGCTGAAAGAACAGCAAGCGACCGGCACCACCCGGGAAACCATCAGGGAAATCACCAAGGAAATATCAAGAATCACCAATGTGGAAAACATCCAGAAGATTGAGAACATCCAGAACGTCCAAAACATCACCGCGCCGGACGGCAGCTACGCCACGCCGGCCGAACTGGCCTCCCTGAAATCGGAACTCACCGCCTTAGTCAGCAAGAATACCCAGAACGTTACCCAAGTCAATCAGTGGATTACTTATTCCAGTTTTGACCAGCTCGCCAACCCGACGATGATAGACGGCTTCACCGTGGAATCCGGCAACATCAAGATTGAAACCAACGGCTTCATTACCCAGTCCGGTTCGGGCCAAATAACCCTCAAAGGCAACATTGACGCCAACGGCGGATTGGACGTCGCCGGCGCCGACCTGACAGTCGGCGGAGCAAACTTCTCGGTTGACCAGACCGGCAACCTCAACATGGCCGGCCAATTAACCTTAACTGGCACCGCCACTTCCACCCTTGCCGGCGACGTCTATTTTGACACCGACACTTTGGTTGTTGATTCGTTGAATAATTTTATCGGCATCGGTACGTCAACACCCTTTACGACTTTCTCCGTTGTCGGCGATTCGTATTTTGACGGGGCGATAACCGTGAGCGGCGGCCAGAACATCAACGGCGATTTTTCAATTTCCGGCAACACCATTTTAGGCGACGCCACTTCCACGGATGTGGTTTTCTTAAATTCCCGCTTAGCGGATTCTTTGGTTCCAACCGGAGACAATCTTTTAGATTTGGGGGACGGGACTAACTGGCTGCGCTGGCGCACCGGCTACTTCGGCACTTCCGTCGGCATCGGCGGCATTGCCACTTCCACCGGCACCCAACTTTTGGCGAACGGCGAATATCTAATAGACACCGGTTCAACTTTGTCAATCAATACGACCAACAACCAGCAGGTAATTTTTGGCAGCGGCAATGTGGGCATCGGTGTTGCCAACCCAACTTCGCTTTTTACTATTGCTTCAACGACCGCTGACACGGCTTTGACTTTTACTTCCGGCGCCGGCAGTTGGACATTAGGAATGGATTATTCCGAAGGCGGAAAATTCAAAATTTCTTCTTCCACTGTTTTGGGTACAGCCGACAGATTAACAATTGATACCAATGGTTATTTTGGCATCGGAACTACTTCGCCTTGGGGATTTTTATCGGTTAACGCCGACGGTTTAGCCGCCGGCACTCCGCAATTCGTTGTCGGTTCTTCCACGGCGACTAATTTTATTGTGGCTAATGGCGGCAATGTCGGCATCGGAACGGTGAGTCCAGAAGCGAAATTGCATATTCATGCAACTGGCGGCGCAGTAGCGCCAATAATTTCTACCGACGGCGAAAACGATGCTTACTTGGTTTTCAGGTATGATGCCGACGGCACACCGGTTAACCAATATGTCGGGTTGGATTATCCTTCTCAAAATGTATTTTTAGGCCCTACCGTGAATTCGTTGGTTGTTAACCAAGCCGGCAACGTCGGCATCGGGACTTCAACTCCCGCTTGGCTGGCGCAAATCTCTGGCACCCGGCCGTCGTTGGCGCTTTCCGACTATTCATCCGGCGCGGATTTGAAACACTGGCTTTTCTCTTCCATGGGCGGCAACCTTTATGTCGGCACTTCCACCGACAGCTACGCCACTTCTTCTCCCGCGGCGCTGACGATTTTAAACAACGGCAACGTGGGCATCGGCACCTCAACGCCGGCGCAGCTTTTTTCGGTCAATGGCAACGGCTATCTCACCGGCGGATTGGGGATAGGGGTTTCCACCAGCACGGCCGGAGTTTTGCAGACATCGGGCTACGCGCATTTCGGCGGAGACACTTACGTTGCCGGCAATTTGAGAGTTATCAGCAACAGCACTTCCGACACTTTGACCGTCGTCACTTCCGTTAACTCGGATTTAATTCCGGACGAAAACGTCAAATGGGATTTGGGCTCGGCGGCTTATTACTGGGATAACATTTTCGTGGACACGATCGTCGCCAATAATTTATCCGCCGCTTCTTCCACGGTCGCCGGCACCACCGCTGAAACTTTCACCATTAACTCGGACAATCTCACGGCGGATACGGAAGACGAAACCTTAATTTTTTTCCGCGGCACAGTGGTGCCTAACGCTTTGCTCGGCTGGGATTCTCACCAAAACAGGTTTGATTTTAACCAGTCCGTTTTCATTCAGGACGATTCGCACACTTCCGCCACCAGCACCTTGCTGGTCCAGGGCTGGTCCGGCCAGACCTCGGACATTTTCCGCGTGGCGTCGTCATCCGCCGAAACCAATTCGTATTTTAACGTGACCGCCGGCGGAAATGTTGGCATCGGAACGACGGCGCCGAGTGATATTCTCTATATTTCTGGTACAGGCGACAAAGCAATATCAATAGAGAACACAGAAGCCAGCGGTGTTCGTTGGAGACTTTTAACTGATAACACGGGCACTTTTAAGATTAGAAATCAAGATTCCGGATTTAATCCATTTGTTATTGAGTCCGATGCTACTAGTAACAGTTTATATTTAAAAGCCGGCAACGTCGGTATCGGGACGACGGATCCATTAAGCGTATTACATATAGTAAATTCCGGTGCCGTCGGTATTAGATTGTCAAATAACGAAACGGATGATACGGCAAAATATGGTTATATTATCGGCTCACAGTACGATTCAGGAACGGAAACGGAAGGTGCGTTTATGATGGGTAGCGCTTCAACGGATAATGGCACGAACAAATTATGGATAGGCGGAGGAAGTAGCGTAGTAAACGCCGTGACAGAAATTCAGTTTTATACCGCCGCTAATTCAATAACTCACACGGGAACACAACAGATGACAATTAATAGTTCGGGAAACGTCGGCATCGGTTCTACCACTCCTCACGCTAAACTCTCTGTCACCAACACCGGTTCTACTCCCAGTTTTATCGTGGAGGATTCCACTTCGCCGGATACCACGCCGTTCATTATTGATGCGGGCGGGAACGTGGGGATAGGGACGACAAATCCGGGAGCTTATAAGATTGCGGCGCAAGGAAGCATGGGTTTAAATCTTTTGGACGCGTCGGCGGAATCTTATTTGCAAGCTTGGAATTGTAGCGCAGAAGGCGGGTGTTTTGCCATTTACCGAGACGGCGGTTCAAATCGCGCCGCAGAAATAAGAGGCGACAACGGCGCGACATATTTTGGATACAATAATAACGGTAATGTCGGCATTGGGACAAACAGTCCCGGAGCGAATTTTGAAGTTTCAACTTCCACTTCGCTTGTCGCCCAATTTACAAGAACCGGAAGCGCAGGAGGAACAATAAGACTGAATAGCGACTCTTCTCATTATGCGGATATTGGTTATACCTATAGCACGAACTTAATGAGTTTCGGGCCCTATGGCCAGACATCGGCATTAAATATAAATACTAACGGCAACGTCGGCATCGGTTCCACCACCCCCAGTTACAAGCTCTCCGTAGCCGGTTCCGCCTATTTTGACGGCGGCACGGTCATCGCTTCCGGTTTCACCGCCACTTCAAGCATCAGCGCCCCATATTTCACCGCCACCTCGGCATCAGCCACCTCTACCTTCGCCGGCGGATTAGCGATTGAAACCTCGGGGCTCGTCTATGATTACTCAACGAACAATGTTGGAATAGGGACGGCGGCGCCCGAAGAGAAGTTGCACGTTAAGATGACCGGTGATGGAGTTGGAATAATTACAGCAGAGACTAATGATGATATTGCTCTTAGGTTAAATTCTACTTATAGCGCGAATAATGGAGCACAAGTATATATAGAATTTGACGACGGATTTATTGCTGATGGCAAATCTTGGAATATTGGTAAAATAGGGGGCAGTAATAATTTTGCAATAGGGAGAGATACATTGGGAGCCTTTAATAGCGATGCTTTTTTATCTATTCAAACTGACGGTAACGTCGGCATCGGCACCACCACTCCCGTCTCTCTTTTGAACATTGCCAATGCCACGGCTCCCAAAATCACCATCTCCGACACCGACGCCACCACCAACCAGAAACACTGGTTCATAGAATCAAACACCGGCTCTTTCACTATTGGCACCACCAGCGACGCTTTAGCCAATAACGCGACTTATCGGGCATTAACTATAAACTCCTCGGGCAATGTGGGGATAGGCACGACGAATTCAAGAAGCAGTTTTCATATAAGCAGCAGCAGTTTGAGTTATTCGCCGACAATTATGGCTTACACGGATGCCGGACAGCTATCCATCGGACAAAGCGCCAGCGAAGTCAGCGCCAATGATTATACCGCTTTAAGTTTTCATTTCGGGCAGACGGGCAGAGCCACGGCAATGATAGGGCTGGTTGACGAAGACGGAACGAGCGGATTCAGCGAAAGGATGTTTTTTTCTTTAAGGAACGGCAGCTATTTGGTTGAGAGAATGGCCATTGACGAATCCGGCTATGTCGGCATCGGTTCAACCACTCCTTGGGGGTTGCTATCCGTTAACGCCAACGGCATCACCGCCGGCACGCCGCAGTTCGTGGTCGGGTCTTCTAGCGCCACGAATTTTGTCGTAGCTAATGGTGGCAACATCGGCATCGGGACGGCGGCGCCGGGTAATCTTTTAACTCTTTTGCCTGGAAGCGGAAAAGGATTAACGATTCGCGAATCTGACAATGGGAACGATGCTCTAACTATAAATAGTTTTACCACAGGCGTGACTATAAACGGCTATACTGCTGGCGCGCAAACTTTTTTAGTTGACACATCAACTGGAGGAAAAATGTATTTCACAAACGGCAACGTCGGTATCGGAACGACGACACCGATGGAAACTTTGCATGTTTATAATTCTGCCGGCGGAGCGGTTTTGGGTTTGCAGGGTACGGGAGTTGATACTGTCAGAATAGAATTTCAAGCTGCCAACGGTAGTACGATGAATAAAATCGGCCGCATCGGGATAGAGGCGTCAACTCTTACCGCCGGCGCTGAAAGCGTAGGCATGTATTTCAGCACTGTTGGTTCCGGCACGTTAGCAGAGAGAATGAGAATAACGAACACCGGCAACGTCGGTATCGGGACAACGACGCCAGGATTCAAACTGGACGTTGAAACCGGTTCGTCTTACGCGCGATTTAGGAACGGTGGCGGAATAGCGGCCTTGCGGATTGAGTCAGCAAGCAATTCTTATAGCGTTTTACAAATGGGAGACGTTGACGACGGCGATATTGGCAGGATCTATTACGATCAGACATCGGACTTTATGAGTTTCTACACGAGTAATTACGAACGAATGCGAATCACCAGCGCCGGCAACGTCGGCATCGGTTCCACCACTCCCTATTACAAGCTCTCCGTAGCCGGCTCCGCTTATTTTGACGGCGGTACGGTCATCGCTTCAGGATTCACCGCCACTTCAAGCATCAGCGCCCCGTACTTTACCGCTACCTCGGCATCAGCCACTTCCACCTTTGCCGGCGGATTGGCCGTGGAAACTTCGGGATTGGTTTACGATTACTCAACGAATAATGTGGGCATCGGGACGGCGGGACCGGGGAGTACTTTGGAAATTTATAATACAAATTCTTCAACCGATTACGATCATATAAGAATGTCGAGCAATCAAGTGGCGCATGGAATGACTGATGTAATCGCAACGAATGTTTTCGGCGCTCTTTCAAGATGGGGTAGTTCAAGCGGAGGAATAAAACTTTCGGGACTTTCTGAAACAGGAGAAGCTCTATTAATTGAAGGTTCGGCAGGGATTGCTCCGACTACTTATCCGGCAATTGAAATTAGAGGATACTTGAAAAGTGGAACAAGCCGTACCTCTCTTGGCAATACCGATCCTGTTTTTGGTGTTAGCAATACAACAACCAGATTATTGACGGTTTTGGGCAACGGCAACGTCGGGATCGGCACCACTACCCCCGTCTCTCTTTTGAACATTGCCAACGCCACGGCCCCCAAAATCACCATCTCCGACACCGACGCCACCACCAACCAGAAACACTGGTTCATAGAATCAAACACCGGCTCTTTCGCCATCGGCACCACCTCGGACGCTTTAGCCACCAACGCGACTTATCGGGCGTTGACGATTAATTCTTCCGGTAATGTGGGAATAGGGACGGTGAGCCCGGGAACAAAGCTTACTTTGTATAATTCATCAGGCATAGATTTTATAAATTTTGGCACTTCGGGTGGTACTTATTTTGCCGCAGGAGCTAATTCCACAGACGGTTATTATTATTTTGATAATACAACTGGATCATCTGCGTCGCCTGATGTCGCAGTAAAATCCGGCAATGTCGGGATAGGGACGACGACGCCTTACGGTAAGCTTAATATTTCGGCCGCTGACGGTTCGGGAAGAGTCTTGTCTTTCACCGGAGCAAATTCCACGACTAGAAAAAACTGGATGATTGCCACCCAGCAAAATTATGACGATACTTTTGAAATCACTCCTTCAACGGCTAATGGCGGGCTGACATTTTCAACTCCGGCTTTAGTTATTAAAGGCGCTACTAGTTATGTCGGCATCGGGACGACAAGCCCGATGAGCTTGTTGGCACTGCAGGGCAACAGCGCTTACGCAAGTTTTGGTGATGACACGGGAGGGTTGGGAATGAAAATGGGAAGCGATACCAGCGGCAACGGATTTTTCCAAATGTTTTCCAGTGGGACAGAACGGATAAGATTATATGCGCATCCAACTGCCGCCGAATATTGGTTTACTAATGGCAACGTCGGGATCGGAACAACGGCGCCTTATAAGGAGTTAGAGGTATACAAAGCCGGAGATTCTGATATTTTGATAAACTCTTCCGCGACGACGGATGACAGCACGGCTGCGACGCTGTGGTTTAGAACAGATAGTTCTGTTATTACAAGTTATGAGAGAACGAAAGGCGCAATTATTTTCAGGCGTTCCGGAACTTATGGCGTTGGAAATATGTATTTCGCGCTTGATGACAGCGCGGACAATGGCTCCGCTTCGGTAGGTGATGCCAAGATGACAATATTAAGCGGTGGCAATGTCGGCATCGGGACGACGGCGCCGGGGACAGAATTGGAAATTTATAAAACAACTAGTGGCGCTACGGTTGAAGGCGCAATAATTGATATAACTGGCGTGGCTGATAATAATGATTATTCAGGAATTAGAATGGGTTTTGACAAAGATAGCGGTTATAAAGTTGGAATATTTTACGAACGGACTACGACCTATTCTCGCGGAAAATTACATTTTGCCACTAGTAATACCGAGGATTACACTAATTTAGGTTTGAGCGACGCAAGGATGACGATTGATAACACCGGCAACGTCGGGATTGGGACGACGGTGCCGGGGTATCAACTACAGATTGGCGGGGCGTCTAGTAATGGATTTTCAGTTTTAGAAACAGATGGTGGAAATTCTGCTTTTCAGATAACCAGAGATAGCGCACAGGCGATTTTAACATTGTATGATAGAGGAGGTAGTGGCGGCTCAGTTCTTTTGCAGGCTAGAAATTCGGGTAATTCCTATTTTAACGGCGGCAACGTCGGCATCGGGACGACAAGTCCAACTTCGAGGATGGAAGTAGTGGACAGCGTTAACGGGATTTTTAATGGTTTAACAATAACCAATACGCAATCGGATGACAGCAGCGGCCGAGGGTCATCACTGACGATGTATTCAAGGTCCAGCAAAGACGTTTATGGGCAAATAAAATATTTCCGAAATACTTCGCCCGACGGGAGATATTTGGATTTTATTAATTCCGATACCGGTTCCACGGCAGCCCAAAGATTTTTATTTAGCACGAACGAACGAATGCGAATCACCAGCGCCGGCAACGTCGGCATCGGTTCCACTACCCCCAGTTACAAGCTCTCCGTAGCCGGTTCCGCCTATTTTGACGGCGGCACGGTCATTGCTTCCGGTTTCACCGCCACTTCAAGCATCAGCGCCCCGTACTTTACCGCCACCTCGGCATCAGCCACCTCCACTTTCGCCGGCGGATTGGCCGTGGAAACGTCGGGATTGGTCTATAACTATTCGTTAGATAAGGTCGGTATCGGCACAGCAAATCCTGAAAGAAAGCTCCATGTTTATAACAGCGATTCATCGGGAACTCCATACTCTACGGCTTCCCATTTGTTGATTGAATCGGCTACTACCGCGGCTTTGGAATTTTTAACCGGCGCCAATTCCGATTCAAGAATCTGGTTTTCCGACCCGAATGACGCCCCCGGAGGAGGGGTAGTTTATAGCCATAACGCTACGGATGCCAACGAAAGTATGAATTTTTACGCCGGAAATACCGTCAAATTAACTATTTTAGGAGGTGGCAACGTCGGCATCGGGACGACAGCACCGGGACAGAAATTGCACATAGAAAATAGTGCAGGCGATGCCAGACTTCGTATCGTTTCTAATACAGCATCTGATGCTGCAATTCAATTGGGTGATACTGATAGTGCTACACAAGGATCAATTATTTATTCAAACAATGGCGATGCCATGCGTTTCCAAGTAAATAACTCCGAGCAAGTCAGAATAACAAGCACTGGCAACGTCGGCATCGGGACGACGGCGCCGGGGGCCAAAATAGAAGTCTATGACTCAGACGTTAGGGCTCCGAGTTTAACTTATAATTCTGCGGTATCTTGGGAATTCGGGTCTTCGGCCGTCAGCTTGGTGGGCTCTGTTAATACCGTATCGCCTTACGGAGTTTGGTTACAGGCGAGAAATAACACAGCCGGCGAAACGGCTTATCCGATATCATTGAATCCGCTCGGCGGCGGTGTCGGCGTCGGCACAACTTCTCCGTGGGGGTTGTTATCAATTGACGCGCCGGCAGGCAGCCCTTCTTTTGTGGTTGGCTCTACTACTGGTACTAGTTTTATCGTGAATAAAAGCGGGTTTGTCGGAATTGGTACGGCCGTGCCAACGCAAAAATTACAGGTTCAAGGAACAGGGTACGCTACCACCGATTTTCGGGCGCCGATTTTTTATGACAGCGCGGCCACCAGTTATTATCTGGACCCAAACAACTCCGGCACTTCTTTGAATATTGCCGGAGGAATCACTCTTGTTTTGCCGGCTAATGACGTGGGAAATCACGTTAGGGTCCAGGGAGGCATCCTTTATTACGACACTGGCGTCTGTCCTTTCTTTTATTCTTGGACAGGCGAAGAATACAAAAGGGACACGTCAATTTTAGAAGCGTTAGCCGGCAAATATCTTGAAGGCGAGCAGGAAGAAGCTTTGAATTTTATGGTAAAGAACGGAAAAATTTTAGGCAAAATTTCCATGGAAGAACCGGAAACCGCTTATATAGATATGGTTAAAATAATAGTGGAAGACAGCTTGGGTGAAAATAAAATTGTTACGGAATTGAAAATGATTTGGGCTTCCAAGGACTTGGAAAAGCTTTTGTCTGACGACGGCAATTATTCAGTCAATCAATTAGGGGAAGAGATTCTGGTTGAATTTGGTGAAGCGCCGGCTTTGGCAGAGGGTTATTCGCGGACAATCAAAGTGGCGTCAAAGGGTTATTACGACCCGGATTTCCCCGCTTTAGCGACGCCGGAATGGCGATATTTGAGCAAAGAAAGAATGGTTGAAAAAATAATGAGCATAGACGCGGAAGGCAACGTTAACGAATTCAGGCCGATGGTTTTAAGGAATTTGGACGAATTCGGCTACGAAACGCCGGAAAATATGCTGACGGTCAACGGCGGCACTTGGCTGAGAGGTTTGGCTAACGGTATCGGTTTGAGAGTTGACCATTTCGGCAACGTCGGCATCGGCACCACCACCCCGAACCATGAGTTGGAAGTCGTTGGCGATATCGCCGCCCAAGGCTTCATCAACCTCTCCACCAAAGATGCCAAGACCGGCATAGAATATCTGACCGATGTTGACTACGAAACCGCCCTGTCTAAAATCTCCGGCGAAGTGAAAGTAGCGACTTACTACTATATAGGCAGCGAGGAATCGATAAGGGAAAAGCGCCTCGGCTTGATTGCCGAAGAATCACCCTCCGAGGTCTTAAGCGTGGATGGCAAAGGAGTGGACCTCTACAAACTGTCTTCTTTCACCTTGATGGGCGTGAAAGCTCTGGATGCCAAGGTTAACAGTCAGCAAACAGCCATTGACAGCTTGGCATCGCGGATAGAATCCTTGGAAGCCGCCGTCAGTTCCGGCGCGCTCAACGCCCAAGCTGATTTCAACGAAGCCCTGACCACCGTTTCCGGCGAATCAATCACCCTCAGCCAGGAATCGGTTGATACGCTGACCGAAAATCTTCTCGCCGCGGTCATCAGCGGCCTCCGCAATCTCGGCCTTTCCATAGAGCAGGGGATGATGAAGGTTAAAAGCTTGGCCGCTGATTTGCTTTATACGCGGAAGCTGGCCATAGCCGACCAGCCGCAAGGCGATGATGACCCGACGATTGGCACGGCAATGTTGGCAATCGGCGACACGGAAGTTTTCGTTTTGAACAACCAGATAACCGATACGGTGAGAATCTTCGTTACGCCGGAAAGCGCCCAGCCGGTCGGCTTTACCATTTGCGAGAAAAATTCCGAGACCATTAACATCGGCGGGGTTTACAAAGCCCAAGGATTCCGCATTTGCATTTCCGAGTCGGCGGAACAGGAAGTGAAATTCAACTGGTGGCTGGTAGAGACGGCGACCAATGACCAAATCTCAATGCCCGATGACCAAACATCAAGCCAGCCGTCAACCTCACCCCAACCCTCTCCTTTTCAAGAAGAGGGAGCGGAAGAGGTTAGCGTGAGTCCGTTGGCCAGTCCCGAAGCGTCGGCCACGCCAACGTCGTCGGAAACGCCCGCAGTATCCGAATCGCCCTTACCCAGCGAATCGCCCGCAGTGTCCGAATCACCTGAACCAGAGCCGGAGGAAAGCGCCAGCCCGGAACCGTCAACCAGCCCCGAGCCGGAGGTAACACCTGAGCTGTTGCCGGTGTCGGAGTAAGGCGGATAGAGAAACGACCCCGAAATCCACCCCAGCCCTCCTTTAGAAAGGAGGGAGACGGAAATCCTCCCCCGACCCTCCTTTAAAAAGGAGGGAGAACGGAAATCCTCCCCCGACCCTCCTTTAGAAAGGAGGGGGAACGGAAATCCTCCCCAGCCCTCCTTTAGAAAGGAGGGGGAACGGAAATCCTCCCCAGCCCTCCTTTAGAAAGGAGGGGGACGGAAATTTCCTCCCTTTTTAAAGGGAGGTTAGGAGGGATTTAAAACGCAATTAAATTTAGAATGCCATTAAGATACAAAAGAAAATTAAAGCCACTGGGCAGGCGATTGAGAAGCAACTTAACAGATGCGGAAAAATTATTATGGCGAAAAATAAGACGAGGGCAAATAAATGATTTAATATTTAACAGGCAAAAACCGATTGGGAATTATATCGTTGATTTTTATTGCGATAAGGCAAAATTAGTTATTGAAATTGACGGAGGGCAGCATTACGAAAAAGAGAACGTTTTAAAAGATAAGGCCAGAGACCGGTATTTTTATGGTTTAGGATTGAAGGTTCTCAGATTCACCAATTTAGACATTTTAAAAAACATTGATAGTGCGGTGAATAAAATTTATCAGGAGGTAAAATAAATCCACCCCAACGCCGAAATTCTCCCCAGCCCTCCTTTAGAAAGGAGGGGGAACGGAAATCCACCCCAGCCCTCCTTTAGAAAGGAGGGGGGAACGGAAATCCTCCCCCGACCCTCCTTTAAAAAGGAGGGAGAACGGATAAGGTTTCCTCCCTTTTTAAAGGGAGGTTAGGAGGGATTTAAGGGAGAGACAATAAACAAATTTTAAATTTAGCCTTTTAATAGTTAGTTGTGTATAAATATCTACTCGCCTGTGATATACTATATATAATATATAGGTAGAAAACAGTATTTATGTTTAATTGGTTTTTAAGCAAAAAAAGCGGTCCGCGGCTGGGAATTGACATCGGCAGTTCCACGATAAAAGTCGTTGAGCTGGCAAAAAGCGACGAGAGGGTTTTTTTGTCCAATTACGCCTTGTTGCAAACGGATAAAGGCGCGAGTTTGCGCATCATCGATTTGCCGGAAAAGGAAATCGCCAATCTTTTGAGAGGGTTGCTGGAGCAGGCAGGTATAAAGAGCCGCCGCGCCAGCTTGTCTTTGCCGGTTGACCGGACTTTTTCGGTGACGATTGACTTGCCGCTGATGGCCGAAAGCGAACTGGCCGCCGCCATTCCTTTTGAAGCCAGAAAATACGTGCCAGTGCCGCTGGAAGAAATAGTGCTGGATTGGTCGGTTGTTTCCGCGGAGCCGGCTCCGGCCGCCGCGTTGGTTGCGCCGGCGCCTGTTGTTCCAGAAAGCGGGGACAAGGCGAAAGCGGGAGCCGCGGAAAACACTTCAACGGGAAATGCCGGCGAAAAAAAACAGCCGGATTCTTCCGGTTCGCCGGCCGGACAGCCAGCCGGAAAAAAAATGCAGGTCTTGGTGGTGGCGGTGCCCAAAGAAATAATTAGCCGCCTGACGCGCATAGCCAAAATGGCCGGATTGGACGTGGAAGCGCTGGAGCAGGAAAGCTTCAGTTTGGCGAGATCGGTTTTGGGCAACGACAAAAACGCTTACCTGATGGTTGATTTGGGGCGCAAAGGCGCGGATTTGATAATCGTGGACCAGGGGCTTGTCCGGTCGAGCCACAATCTGGACACCCAGAACAAAGAAATGGTCCTGATGGAGATTGACCGGGTTGTGAACAATTTCCAGATGAGATATAATAAAAAAGTCAGCCAGTGTTTGCTGGTGGGCGGCCGTGGCGGCGGCGGCGAATTGGTAGATTTTTTAAAAAACAAGCTGAAAATGCCGGTGGCGATTGCCAATCCTTTTTCGCGCGTCGGTTACGATCCGGCGCTGAAACCGATTTTGCCGGAAATCAGCCCGACTTTTGCCGTAGCCGTCGGTCTGGCGATGCAGAAAGCGTAAAGGGCTTTGTTAAAATTTCGAAGCCGACAGGCGCACGAAATTTTATTACAAAACCTTTACCGAGCACATAATTTTTATATGTATTGTGTTTATTTCATAAGAAACAAAGAAACTAAAAAAAGCTATATTGGTTATACGGATAACATAAAAAGAAGAATAAAAGAACATAAAAATAGAAAACCAGAATTAATCTATTGCGAGTTTTACAAAAGTGAAATTGATGCGAGAAACAGAGAAAGGAAACTGAAACAACGCGGGCAAGCAGTCAGGCGGTTAAAAGAGAAGATAAAAAATAGTTTAATAAATTAAAAATTATGTGCTCGGTGCTCAATTTTGTAGCTAACCGAACACATAACCTAGTGCTATTTAGGCGTAGAAGTCATTATTGATAATAAATTTCTTGTTAGCCGGGAAAATAAAATAATTTTTTATGTGCTCGGTTAGACAAAATTGGCATGGACTTAGTGCCGCGAGAATACAAACAGAATAATTTTTTAGGCCAAACGGACCCGGGCAAGGGGGTTTTTTCCGCGGTTGTTCCGAAAGACCGGGCGGCGGCTGAAAAAGTAATGAGGGTTTTCACGCTGGCCGGCTTTCTGATTTTGGCTTTGTTGGTTTTGGGCTGGGGCGGAATGAAATTTTACCAGATGAAATTGGAGAAAGACATCGCGTCGGTAGAAGACGCTTACGGCCAGTTTTTCAGCCAGGAAGAGAAAGCGCAGGCCGAAGAAATCATTGACTGGCAAAAACGGCTGGCGGCTTTGTCCGTTCTTTGGAAAAACCACGTTCACGGTTCTAATGTTTTGGCGGCGCTGAGCGCGTCAACTTTGCCGAAAGTCCAATGGCAGGATTTCAGCTTGGACGCGGCGAACAAAACAGTGAACCTTAAAGGGTTGGCGTTGAATTATGAAACCATCGCCAAGCAGATTCTGGCTTTCCAGGAAGAAGGGTTCAGCAAAATAAAAGTGGCGGACATTGAGCTGGACAAGATGGGCGGCGTGGCTTTTAACGTGATTTTCAATTTTCCGGCCAAGTTATTGCAAACGGAATAACTTTTTATTATAAATTGACCTTCTGTTCAATAATTGAAAAGTGCAAATAATCAGTTTTGAATTTTGGCAAATTGAATTTAGATATTATTTAGAATTTAAAAATTAGCATTTAGAATTTCGCCTTATGGATCGTCCCGTTTTTATTTTAATTTTCATCTATCTGGCCATCGCGCTGATTGGCTGGGCTTTTTTTTGGCCGGCTTGGCAAATAACCGCTAACCAGATGGCCGAGTTGAAAGAATGGCAGGAAAAAATGGCTTTGGCGCAGGATGTTTGGGGGAGAATAAAGGCGCAGAGCGTTGGTTTCAGCGGAGGCGAAGCGAAAGAGAATGTTCTTGAAGCGATGCCTGCCAGCGAAGACGAAGCCAGTTTGCTGGTCCAATTGGAAGCTCTGTCTTCGCAAAACGGCCTGATTTTGAGCTCGGTCGGTTTTTCTTCGGAAGAGAACGCTGTTTCCGCCGCCGGCCAGACAGCGGCTGCCGCTTCCGCGGCCAAAGAAATGAAGATAAGCTTGGTTTTGGCGGGCGGCTTTCCGGAGTTCCGCAATTTTTTGCAGGCGGCCGAAAAAAATCTCCGCCTGCTTGATCTGGTCTCCGCTAATTTTTCCAGCGAGCAAGGAACGGGCGAAGGCGCCTGGCGTGACGAGTTCAACGTTGATTTGAAAACATATTATTTGAAGAAGTAATTTTTAAATTTCTACTACCTGGTATGGCGATTATTCCCGGGCAACAGGCGGGCGGCGGCGCGTCTTTCGCCAGCCCACAAGAAGAAAAACAAAAAAAACTGCTTTATGTTTTCGGCCTTCTGGCTTTGGCGGCGGGAGCGATTATTTATTTCGGATTTTATTACCAGTCAGCCCCTTCTGAACAGGCATCTCTCGTTCCGGCCACCGGATTGGCGCCCGAGCAGATAACGGAAAATTTGATAAAATCTTTGCAAGGAGTGAATTTTGAAGCGGCGTTGTTGAGCGACAGAAAGTTTAAGGAACTGGTTTTGCCGGGCAATTTGCCGATTAGCGTCGGGGAAAAAGGCCGCGACAATCCGTTCGCGCCATACTGAACTAAACTCTAAACTCTAAATTCTAGATCCTAAATAAATTCAAGATTCCAATATCTAAATTCAAAAATGTTTGGAGTTTCTGGTTTATCATTAGAAATTGTTTCTAATTTCGGATTTCAATTGGCATGCCTAAAGTGTCCGAAGAAGTAAAATTAGTCCAGCAAAAAGCACAGGCATCAGGCGTGCCTTTTATTGATTTAAGCGGCAAAACGATATCCGCCGACGCTTTGCGCCAGATATCGGAAGAGGCCGCTACTTTTTACCAAATCGTTCCCATTGAACAGAGCGGCAAAAAACTGGTTGTCGGAATGATAAATCCGGACGATTTGAGGTCCCGGGAAGCCGTGCGTTTTATCGCCCAAAGCCGCAACCTGACTCCGGACATCAAAATAATCACGCCGACCGACTTTAAAAATATTTTGAAGCAGTACCGCACTTTGAAGGAAGAAGTGGAATCGGCGTTGGGCGAGCTGGAAAAAGAACTGACGAAAAAAGGCAAGGAAAAGGAAAAAGAGAAAGAAAAGACCGAAGAAGAAGAAACGATGGAGAGGATAATGGCCGAGGCGCCCATCACGAAAATCGTGGCCGTGGTGCTGCGCCACGCCCAAGACGGCCGGGCTTCCGATATCCATCTTGAGCCGGGAGAAAAAGAATTCAAGGTCCGTTTCCGGGTTGACGGTTTGCTGCACACCAGTTTGCTTTTGCCGAAAAACATCCAGCCGGCGGTGGTTTCGCGGATAAAAATCCTTTCCAATCTAAAAATAGACGAAACGCGCGTCCCACAGGACGGCCGGTTCCATTCGGTGATGGACGGCAAGAAAATTGACTTCCGCGTTTCCACTTTTCCGACCTCTTTTGGTGAAAAAGTGGTGTTGCGTTTGCTTGATTCTTCCGTCGGGCTGATGTCTTTTGACCAGCTGGGGCTGATTGGCAAAAATCGCGAGATAGTGGAAGCGGCCATTGAAGAGCCCTTCGGCATGGTACTGATTACCGGTCCGACCGGTTCGGGCAAAACGACGACCCTTTACGCCATTTTGCGGATTTTGAACGATGACGAGGTGAATATAGTTTCCTTGGAAGACCCAGTTGAATATTATATTGAAGGCGTGGCGCAGTCGCAGATTAAGCCGGAAATCGGTTATAATTTCGCTTCCGGCCTGCGATCCATCGTCCGCCAAGATCCCGATGTTATCATGGTCGGTGAAATTCGCGACGCGGAGACCGCGGAACTGGCCACGCACGCGGCCCTGACCGGCCATGTCGTCCTTTCCACTTTGCACACCAACAACGCCTTGGGAGTCATTCCGCGTTTGGTGGATATGGGCGTGGAAAGGTTTTTAATCCCTTCTTCTTTGAACGTGGCCATGGCCCAGCGTTTGATCAGGCGGCTTTGTCCCGATTGCCGCCAAGCCATAGAGCCGCCGGCGGAAGTGAAAAAAATCATTAGTGAAGAAATAGCCGGCTTGCCGGAAGCCGCCAAAAAAGAAATTGCCAAGGAAAGTTCGGATATTAAAATTTGGCGGGCGCCGGGCTGCAAAGCGTGCGGCAATAAAGGGACCAAAGACCGGATAGCGATTTACGAGGCCTTGGCGATGACGCCGGAACTGGAGAGAATAATCATAGAGAACCCGACGGAGATTAAAATAAAAGCCGAAGCCGAACGCCAAGGGATGATAACTATGAAACAAGATGGTATAATAAAAGTGCTGAAGGGGTTGATTTCTTTTGAGGAGCTGATGAGCGCGGTGGAGGATTAAGCATCGCAAATATTATGAAAAATAAATTTAAAAAAGGGTTCACTTTGATTGAATTGCTGGTAGTTATCGCCATTATCGGTATTTTAGCGACCATCACCATGGTTTCTTTAAGCGACGCGCGGGCGCGTTCGCGGGACGCGCGCCGGGTCCAGGATATGAACAATTTGCAAGCGGCCTTGGCCTTGTACCAAACCCGGCAAACGCTTTATCCCGACGCCGCCACCGCTGTCACGATAAACGGCACCACGGACGTTTTGTCGCTAGCGTTGAAAAGCGAGGGCGCGATGGCCGCCGTCCCCGTTGACCCGATAAACAAAGTCCAGGACGGGGTCAATTACGTTTACACTTACCAGTCGTTAAGCGGCCGGGCTTCTTATGCCATTACCTATTGTCTGGAAACGAATTCCATCAAGGGCCAGGCGGCCGGCTGCGGCAAACAGAGAACGCCGTAAAGCCGTAAAAATGATTATTAAAGCTTATGGGCGGAGAAAAAAAGAAAATATTTTTATTGGAGGACGACAAATTCCTTTCGGAAATGTACGTTACCAAATTGACCGAAAGCGGTTTTGACGTGGAAACGGCCATTGACGGCGAAGAGGGGTTTCGGAAAATAAAAGAAACCAAGCCGGATTTGGTCCTGTTGGACATGGTTTTGCCGAAAAAAGACGGCTTTGAAATTTTGGCGGAAATAAAAAAAGACGCCGCCTTGAAAAACATTTTCGTCATCGCTTTGACGAATTTAGGCCAGAAAGAAGAAGTGGAGAAGGGGATGAAACTGGGAGCCGACGATTATGTCGTCAAAGCGCATTTCACGCCGACGGAAGTGGCTGCCAAGGTCAGAAAATTTTTGAATAAATAATAATTTTTAATTTCATTTTTTATTTGTATGGCGGAAAACAGCCCTTTTAGAAAAGAATTGGAGGAATTGTTGGAAGAGGTCGTCAAGCGCGACGCGACCGACCTTCATATTTCCACGGACCGGCCGCCAAGCGTTCGGGTTGATGGAAGCTTGGTCGTGCTGGAAGAAAGAGGCGTGTTGGATAAGGAGCACGCGAAAAATTTGGCGCTCAGCCTTTTGGATAAGGAACAGGAAGACAAGTTCTGGGCCTATAAAGACATAGACCTGTCTTTTAATTACAAAGACCAAGCGCGTTTTCGCGTCAATGTTTTTCAGGAAAGCAACAACATTTCCGCGGCTTTGCGTTTTATTCCTCGGCATATCAGGACGATAGAAGAGCTTCATTTGCCGACGATTCTGCACCGTTTCGCCAAGGTTTCGCAGGGATTCTTTCTGGTAGTCGGCCCTTCCGGCCACGGAAAATCAACCGCTTTGGCGGCGATGATTGACGAAGTGAACCACAGCCGCAGGGACCATATAATCACCATTGAGGACCCGATTGAATACATTTTTCAGCAGGACAAGTGCATTATTGACCAGCGGGAGGTGGGCGTGGACGTGATAGATTTTCACCGCGGCTTGCGGTCAATGTTTCGGGAGGACGCCGACGTGGTTATGATAGGCGAAATGCGCGATTCGGAAACCATTTCCACCGCTATAACCGCCGCCGAAACAGGCCACCTTATTTTTTCCACTTTGCATACCAATACCGCTTCGCAGACCATTGACCGGATTATTGACAGTTTTCCGCCGCACCAGCAGCCGCAAATCAGGGCGCAATTATCTTCAACCCTGCTCGGCATTTTGTCGCGCCGCCTGTTGCCGGCGATTAACGGCGGTATGATTAACGCGGTGGAACTTTTAATCGCCAATTCGGCGGTGCGCAATTTAATTCGGGAGGGAAAAACCCATCAGATTGACATCGTGATTGAAACCAGCCAGGAAGAAGGGATGATTTCGCTTAACCGTTCGCTGATTTCTTTAGTCAGGGAAGGGAAAGTAACTTACGAAAACGCCGAAACTTATTCCACAAACAGGGAAGAATTGAAAATGCTTTTTCAGAGATAAATCATAGAACACGAAACATAAAACATATAACAAATTTTTGCAATTTAATTATCTCGCTAAAACTAAAGAGGGCAGTGTCCAGTCCGGAGCGATAGAGGCGCCGGTGGAATCGGCCGCCATTGAAATTCTTCAGAACAGAGGATTGATTATTCTCAGCTTGAGCGCCGCCAAGCGGGGACCGATTTTCGTTCGGCAAATAAAAATTTTCCAGCGGGTAAAGCAGAAAGAGTTGGTTAATTTTTCGCGGCAGTTCGCCACTTTGTCGTCGGCGCAGGTGCCTTTGCTGCAGTCGTTGCAGGCCTTAATTAAGCAGACGCCCAACCAGTATTTTCGGGAGATCTTGTCGGGAATTTCCAGCGAAGTGGAAGGCGGGAGTTTGCTTTCCCGGGCTTTCGCCAAGCACCCGAAAGTTTTTTCCGATTTCTTCGTCAATATGATAAAATCGGGCGAAGTTTCGGGAAATCTGGAGAGTACTTTGAACTATTTGGCCGATTATCTGGAAAAGCAGTACTATCTGACTTCGCGGATAAAAGGGGCGCTGATTTATCCGGCTTTTATTTTAAGCGCTTTTATCGTTATCGGCGTTTTGATGCTGATTTTAGTGGTGCCGAAACTGATGCAATTTTTATCGGAAACCGGGCAGGAATTGCCGCTGACGACGCGAATGATCGTCTGGGTCGCCACTTTCATGCAGAGCTGGTGGTGGCTGGGGGCTATTTTGCTGGCGGGAGCGGCATCCTACGGCTGGTACGCGTATAAGCGGTATCCGGAAGTGCGGGAATGGCGGGACGGAATGATTTTGCGGATACCGATTTTAGGCGAGCGCGTTTTTAAAAAAATGTTCGTCACGCGCATGGCGGAAAATTTAAGCACGCTTATCCAAGGCGGCGTGTCAATCTTGCAGTCCTTGCAGGTGACGGCCGAAGTGGTGGGCAATGCGGTTTATAAAAAAATTATCCTGCAGGCGCGCGAAGAAGTTCGGGTGGGCGGTTCACTGTCCGTTGCCTTGGCCAAGCACGAAGAAATTCCGCCATTGGTCGCTCAGATGATGGCGACGGGCGAACAGACAGGAGCCATAGATTCCATTTTGAAAAAATTAGCCGCTTTTTTCGGTAAAGAAATTGACGCCACGGTTGACAATCTTTCTCAGCTGATTGAGCCGATTTTAATCCTGATGATTGGCGGAGCGATAGCTTTTCTGATTGCCGCTATCATAGGCCCAATTTACAGTTTAACCAGCAGCGGGGCGATTTAACGCATATAACATGTAACATATAATACGTAACAAACAATAAAAATGACGGAGGGCAAAAAGGGTTCTTTCCATGAAATTTTGAAAATAAAAATGGATGAATTGGTTAAATTGGTTTACGAAGCCACTAAAATTTTTCCCCGAGATGAGATTTTCGGCGTTGTTTCACAGTTGCGGCGGGCGGCCTTGTCGGTTATTCTTAATTACATAGAAGGATACGCAAGAAACAAAAAAGCCGTAATGATAAATTTTTGGGAAATTTCTTACGGTTCGCTAAAAGAAACAAAATATCTTTTATATTTTTCGAGAGAAGAGAAGTACTTAGACGAAAAAAAATACAGAAAAATGATAGGTCTGACTGAAGAAATAGGCGCTATGCTTTGGCGAACAATAAAAAATCTTCAAAAAAATTGATTTTTTGTTATATGCTATATGTTTTGTGTTATATGATAATTCTGAAAGGGGGTGAGCAAAAGTGAAGAAACAAAAAGGTTTTACTTTAATTGAATTGCTGGTGGTTATCGCCATCATCGGTATTTTGGCGACGATTGTTATGGTTTCGCTGAATACCGCCCGGTCTAAAGCCCGCGACAGCCGGCGCGTTTCCGATGTGCGGCAGCTGCAGCTGGCTTTGCAGATGTATTACGACGCCAACGGTTCTTATCCGGCGGCTTTGTCAAGTTTAACGCCGACTTATATCAGCGTGACGCCAGTTGACCCGGATGGAACGAGCGCTTACCAATATTGCATCGGTACAAATACCTACCATTTGGGGACCCGGGCTGCCGGTCTGGAGAACGCCGGCGGGGCATTGGCTTCCGACGCTGACGCGGCGGCTGGCGTTTGCACCAGCGGCGGTTTTGCCGGCACGGACCCGGTTTATGACGTTCTTCCGTAGTAAATTTAATTAACGTTAATTAAGGGCAAAAACCATTGCGCCGCCAGCCGGCGGAAATGGTTTTTGTTTTATTATGATATAATAAAACAAGACACAAGAAACAAGATACAAGGCACAAACAAATGATTATAGCTAAAATTAATCTAATTGATTTAATTTCTAATTGACCTAAAAAATGACTAATATCCAAATTCCAAATAATAAATATGACTTAGAAGAAAGAACAGCGAAGTTTGGAGAAAAAGTTATTAAATTTTGCAAAGATTTGCCCAAAAATGAAATTACTAGGCCGTTAATTAATCAATTGGTTAAATGTGGCACATCGGTCGGAGCAAACTATTGTGAGGCCGACGATGCTGAAAGCAGGGCGGATTTTAAGCATAAAATAGGGATTTGTAAGAAGGAGTCAAGAGAAGCGAAGCATTTTTTACGAATGTCAGCGATTGCCGTTCTTGAGAGAAAAAATAACGCTAGAACATTATGGGTTGAGGCGAAAGAGTTAAATTTAATTTTTAACTCAATCTATAAAAAGTTGAAATGAATTAAGAATTGGGATTTGGGATTTGTTTAGAATAATTAGGTTAATTAGGTCAATTAGAAATTCTTTTTTCTTAAAAAGATATGATATTGATGCCTATGTACTTTTATGTTTTTCTATTTCTCCTCGGTTCTGCCGTCGGTAGTTTTCTGAACGTAATCATTTGCCGCCTGGAAACGAAAGAAGAGATTGTCGGCGGCCGTTCGCATTGCCTCCGATGCGGCCAAACTTTGCGCTGGTATGATTTAATCCCGTTGGCCAGTTTTTTTATTTTGCGTGGACGATGCCGATATTGCCGGGAAAAAATAAGTTGGCAATATCCGTTAGTGGAATTGGCAACCGGTCTTTTGTTTGTGGCTGTTTTTAAATTTGCTGATTTGCCATCTTTTTGTTTTTCTGGCTATTGGCTATTGGCTATTGGCTATTGGCTTTATATTGTATGTTCGCTGCTTATCATTTTCGTTTACGATTTGCGCCATTACGTTATTCCCGATAAAGTCGTTTTTCCGGCGATGGGCGCCGTTTTGTTATTTCGGGCTTGGAATTCTGGATTTTTTTCGGATTTCGGATTTCGGATCTCGGATTTTACGGGTTTGTTGAATCCGCTTTTATCCGCTTGCGGCGCGGCGGCTTTTTTTGCTCTTCTAATAATGATAACCCGCGGCCGCGGCATGGGCTGGGGCGACGTTAAGTTGGCATTTCTAATGGGCTTGTTTTTGGGCTGGCCGGCGATTTTTTTGGCTTTATTTTCGGCTTTTTTCAGCGGTTCGCTGGCCGGTTTAGCGCTTATCGCCGCCGGCCGGAAAAAATTCAGTTCGCAAATACCCTTCGGGCCGTTTTTGGTTTTAGGGACGGTTTTAAGCTGGCTGGCCGGACAAGGGCTGGCGGATAAGCTTTCAAGCGTTTTTATGATATAATGATACGGCTTATTAAAGATGGAGGGGGCTAATATGATTGGGAAATTTTTCAATCTTTTCAAATTTGACGAAAAAGAAAAACAGACAAAAGCGGTATTTGACTGGCTGGGCGGCGTTGCTAGCCAGAAAGATTTGATTTTGGTGGAACAGGAAGGGAAGAGGGAATATTATCGTTTCCGTTTTCCTTTAAAAATTGGCGATAAGCCCGAGAGAACAGAAAACCAAGAAAATAAATCACCCGCTTTTTTTATCAGAGCTTCCGTTGGCCAAATGGACTTTAACGAAGAAGAATGGCAGCCGATTTTCCGTTCGCCGGAACTGGAAGTTTACGAAAGCAAGAAAAAGTTTGAAGGCAAACAGCCGCCTTTGCGGTGGGGGCTGGGAAAAGAAGACAGAAAAACGGCTTTAAAAATCGTCCGAAAGTCAATTGAAATATTCTTGAAAGAAAAAACAATTCCCGAAATCGCCGATTTGAATTTGTCTTTATCAAGGTCGTTTTTTATGAAAACAGATCTGGATGTCGCCCTTTGGACCAACGGGGTATTGCGCGGCTCTTGGGTGGTTGAAAATAGCTATTTGGCGACGGGGATTATAGAAGCGGCGGTTTCCGCTTGCCGCGACAAAAGATTCAAGCCGTTGGAATTGGACGAGCTTAAAAATACCAAAATAGAAATTACTTTGTTCTCTGAGCTAAAAATTCCTCTTTCCAAAAAACTGATTGACAAAGAAGAAATTTTTTATGATAAGGGCTATTTATTGAAGAAGGGCGAAAAACAAGGTTGGTTTTTACCGGAAGTTTTTAACGTTCTGTTATTTAAAAACCTAAAAGAATTATTATTACGATTGGGAACGGAAAAAGCATTTTTATCGCCGGAGGAAGTTTTTGACAAGCGCGCCGAGTTTTTCATTTTTGAAGTGGACGATTTTATTGAATCGAAAAAACAGAGAGACGCGCTTGTTTTAGACGGGCCAGTCGCTGTTTCAGCGAGGAAAAACAAAACAATAAAAGAATCGGCTTTGGCGGCGGCGGATTGGCTTTTGGGACGGCAGGAGCCGGACGGCAATTTTGTTCCTATTATAAACCCTTTAACCGACAAAACTTCTCAACTTGATTGGCCGCGTTCAATTTTTACGGGCTGGAGCTTGATTGAGCTTGGCAAGACAGTAAATAGTCAGAAATACATTGAAGCCGGCCGAAAAAATTTTTCTTACGGAAAAAAATATATTCTGGACGAACAGGTTTTGAAAAACTTTGGCGAGGAATGTTTGGCTCTGGCTTATCTAGGCCAAGAGGCGTTAAGTTTAGGTTATCCGCCGGAGGCATTGCTTTGCGGAAAGATGATTTTAGAGAAAGAAGGCCGATTAAAATTTGAGCCGATTTTGTTTTCGCAAATCGGCAGTTTTTTTTCCGAGCTTTCCAAAACCAATAAAAATTTTTTGGCGCCGGCTTTAAGATTTGGCGAAAAGACGCGAATTGTTTTTGACGAAAAACTGCGCCAAAAACAACCTATGCCGTTGGCGGTCTGGGCGGAATTGGTTAATCTGCATTTGAAGTTGTTTAAAATCCAAAATGATGGCTTCCACTTGCAGGCGGCGCGCAAAGTGATGGATTGGCTTTTAAGCAATCAGCTGGATAACGGCTCTTTTAAGGCGAAAAACGGAAGCAAAATTAACCTTGTTTACACGCGAGGTACGGCAAAAATCGCCGAAGTTTTGGCGGAAATACTGGCGCTGGAAAATCAAATTGACACGGTTTTTGATACGGCTTATTATAAAACTTGTTTTGAAAAATCAATCAATTGGTTGATAGCGATGCAATATTCACCAGAGAACAGTTTCTTTATTCCTAATGAAAACCTTGATTCGGCTATCGGCGGGTTTCGCCACGATTATTTCAACAAAGAGGCCTGGATTGACAGCGCCGGGCATTTTCTTTTAGCCGTTAGCAGATTTTTAAACAGCCAAAATTAAACATATGGAAACAGAACAACAAATAAGCACATTCAGAAAAACGCCGCCGGTAGCGATGGTGCCGACTGCGGATATTAAGGCGTCAGGAGACGATTCAATTTTTCCTTATAAGATTGGTTCCAGCGAGGAAATAGCCAAGCTTTCAAAAAAAGTTATCGCCAGCAGCTATCAGTTTATTGATTCCATATCCGGTCACCCGAGCCATTTGTTGTTGAACTTAGATGATTACCATTTTCCACAGCTTCGGGACATTCTTAAACTTTTGGAAGCTAAAAAAATCATCAAACAGTATATGTTAGGCGATATGCGCTATAACGACGCGCCGTCTTTTTACCGTATGAACATAGTTCCTAATTACGAAAAAGGAGTTACCGATGGAACGAAGTTAGACAGGGCAATAGGCCACGGTTTCGGGAAAAACGCAAAAATAGTTTTTTCGCAAGCCATCGGAGAAATTTTAGAACGGTATTTTTTGACGCTTTATCGCAAAAAAGACTTTTTGCGGGGTTCTCCTGATGATTTGAAAAACAAAAAAATTCCGGCGCTGGATTTGAATTTGTTGGTCGGATTTTCGGAAGAGCAGAAAAAAGATAACCCTAAGCTGCGGTTTAACGGGGAGAGCGTGTTTTGTTGGGAAAAAGCCAAAAGGTTTTCAACCGGCGAAACAATATATCTGCCGGCGCAAACCATTTATTGGACATACCAAAACGATTATGAGCCACTTCTTGGCGAAACCAACACAAACGGCGCCGGCGGCTGGTTTACCGAAGAAGGGGCGATTTTGTCCGGCATTTACGAAATAATCCAGCGGGATTCTTTTTTGATTTACTGGCTTAACGAGTTAACGCCCAAAACCGTTGATCCGGAAACCGTTCCCGACGAAGATTTCCAGAGTCTTTTGGCCGAATCAAAACGCTACGGGTTTGAGATTTATTGTTTGAACATAACGGCCGACACCGGCGTGCCGGCTTTCGCGGTGGTCATTTCCGATTCTTCGGGCAAAGGCCCGCGTTTCTGTTTGGGCGCCGGCTGCCAGGCGAATCCCGCCAGAGCGCTTCATCGGGCCTTGGAAGAAGCGTGGAGCGTTTATTATTGGATACGGCCTTTGCCGCCTTTTTCCGCTTTGGACGAGAGCTACCAGCCGTTCAAAGAAAAAAGAATCAAACAAGACGAAAGGTTGAGATTATGGGCCAATCCGGAAATGGCCGACCGTTTCAAATTTCTCATTTCCGGGAAAAAAGAATCGTTTGCCGATATCGATTTCAATTATCCGAAAGAATTCGCGTCGCAAAAAGAAGAGCTTGATTTTTTAGTTAAAAGAATAGAGAAATTGGGTTCCGGTTACGAGGTTTATTATTTTTTGCCGCAGCATTCCGTTCTTTCCGAAATCGGCTATTATTCTGCCCAGGTTATTATTCCCCGATTTATGCCGCTTTACATTTTTGAAATAGATATTCCTTTGAACAGCCCGCGGCTGAAAGAAGTGCCTCCCAAGCTGGGATTAAAAGCGGCCAAAAACATAAATCCTTTGCCGCACCCATTCCCTTAGATTAGTATCTGGTATTTTGTATCCTGTATTTAGTATTTTGTATTGATATATGGAAGAAAGTAAAAATAAAATTAAGTCATTCACGGATTTGTTTGCTTGGCAAAAGGGCCACGAATTAGTGGTCACGATTTATGAAAAGACAGATAAATTTCCAAACAAAGAAATTTTTGGTCTGACAAATCAGATGCGCAGAGCAGCAATTTCGATTACCTCCAATATTGCCGAGGGGTTTAGTCGCAACACATCGAAGGATAAGTATCAATTTTATTCAATAGCTCAAGGTTCATTAACGGAACTTCAAAACCAACTATTAATTAGTCGCGATGTTGGGTATTTGAGCAAAGAATTATTTGAAGAATTAATGGAGCAAACAATTATTGTTAATAAACTGATTTATGGTTTGAAAAGAATAAAATATAGCAAAGAATACTGAATACTTTATACAAAATACTTTATACAAAATAATATGGCTGATGAGATAAAATTTTCGCAGCTTTTCCACCAATACACGAAAGGATTCCATACGCCTATTCCCCGCGATTCTTCTTTGTGGCCGGATGAGTGGAAAACCGTTTATTATAAAGTTTACCCCCGTTTGCCGAAGACGAAGCTTTTCCATAAAGAAAGGAAGTTTGATTTGTTTGGAGCGATTAGAGAGAGAAGTTCAAAAAGGGAAATGAACGGCGGAGAAATTTCCTCGGAAGAGCTTTCACTTCTTTTGAAGTATTCCTGTGGGATAATCAGAAAAGCGGAAAACGGAGACGGGCGGCGCGCCCAACCGTCAGGAGGCGCCAGATACCCAATTGAAACTTATTGTCTGGTTGTTAAGCCGGGCAAGGGCCTGAAACCGGGGCTTTTCCACTACAACGTGAAAGACCATTGTTTGGAAACGATTTGGAACAAAAAATTCGTTAAAGAAGATTTGGACAAAATAGCCACTTATGAATTCGTTAAAGACGCGTCTTTGATAATATTCCTGACCGCGGTTTTTTGGCGCAACCAGAACAAATACGGTGAAAGGGGATACCGGTTTATTCTTCAGGAATCCGGCCACATCGGCCAGAATATCCACTTGCTTTCCGAGGCGTTAGATCTGAAATGCTGTTCTTTGGGCGGTTTCCGGATATCCGACGAGCAGATAGAAAAAATCCTTGACATAGACGGAGTGACGGAATCGCTGGCGTATACTTTGGCTATAGGCAAATAAAATAACCAAAATAAAAAAGTGAGCCCGTGGGCTCACTTTTGTTTCATTGAAATGAAGGTCTTGCCTTCGCCATTGTTTCTGTCGCAGAGTCCCCGGCAGATTCCTTCCAACTCGTTTCCTATGAGATGAAATTCAAGCCGCGATTCCACCAGAGGCAGAAAAAAGAACAATCTGTTTTTTTCGTCCCGGAGAAGGTTGACCGTGCGGCGTTTCCAGCCGCGTCTTATTTTCCATCTTGAGTTATCTCCCCATCCGTAAACCACGGTTGCCTGGCTCTCGTTGATTATTTTTTCAACAATCAGCACCGCGTCAAGGTCAAAATAGTTGCCCGGATACCACCATTTGCCGCTCCATTTGCCGGAAAACGCCTTTACTTCATTAGGCAGGTCTGTTTTGGGAACGATGATTTTGTAGGAAGGAAGAGGAACGAAAATCGTTTCAAAGGAAAGGGTGGGAGAGACGAAAAACATTGCCAAACAGCTAACTAAAGCAATCAATAAAAATTTTTTCATTTTACCCTCCTTTTTTGCGGGATTTTAACGAACAAGCTTACTGTTAGTATTCTGGCATAAAAATTTTAGTTTTGTCAAGTTATTTATAAAAAAGAAAAAGACGGGCTTTTTGTAACCCGTCTTATTATTAATTTTAACGATTGGAGCGTTCTTTCATGAAATGAACGGGAATTTCTCCTGTCGGTTCTAAATACGCCACTGCTCCATCGTCTGGAAGTATGGTGATTTTGCCGTTTTCTAATCTGAAAAGAAGAAATAATTTAAACTTTCTTCCTTCTCCCCTTATCAGGCATTTGAATTCACTGTCGTTATCATGAGACATAGAACAATCAAGAAACGGTTGGCTTATTGTTATTGGCCACCAAAATATTTCTATTTCTTTGGCTGTCCATTTAGTAAAAATCAGATACCTGAGCGGTCCGAGATTAAAACCTCTGGGGTAAACGAATTGGGCGCGGTACACCTTTCCTTCAACAAAACGCTTGTTTTCGGGCAACTGAAGATCAAATTTCAGCCCGGAAATATCCGCTGGTTCAATCGTTTTTTCCGGAAAAATCAGCCGTTTTCCGTCAAAGACAACCGCTTCCGCTGCGAGAACAGAGGACGCAAGTATTCCGACCAGAGCCGAAATTAAAACCGCTAACATTATCTTCTTCATTGTTACCTCCTTTTTGTTTTTAAAGTGCTATACTATAATAACAATGATTCTATTCTTTGTCAATATATAATAGAATATTCGCTGTAGATAACTTTATTGACCATAGTCCTTGTAAGTTTTATAATTAAAATAGATAAAAATTAAAGCCATTGGTAAAAACTTATGGGAGAGATAAAGAAAAGATTTAACATTAATAAAATAACCGGAAAAAACCTGTTTTTGGTTATTTTGTTAATGGTGGCGATGGCGGTTGTCGGCATAGCCAATAAATTAACTGGTAGCAAAACGATAGATGCGGTTCAGGCCCAAGATTGTTGGACTGGTGGCATTTTTTCCGGCTGTGCCGGTGGTTGCGAAGGAAGCAGTGGAGCCAGTAGCGAAGCTTCTAGTGACTGTGCGAGTGATTGTGGCGCTTGCGAAGGCGCTGGTTACGCATAAATTCCTAATTTATAATTTAGTTAAATGAAATTTTCAGCGAAGGTTGTCGTTCCAATCGTTTTGGTTCTGTTTATTATCACAGGCAGTCTTTATTATTTTTATTATTACCGAAATCAGATGAATTTTTTGATTCCCGGAATACCTTACTACGGGTTCTATAACCAGTTTTTTGACGCCAATTCATCCGAGCTTTCCACCGTTGCCAGCATCTTGGGTTATTGGGATAAAAAGGTAAATCCGTCCGATCTTTTTGAAGAATTCGCAGAAATAGATTCGAGCGCTAGTGGCAGATATTCGCAAATTCAGAGCTTGGTTCTTTATCCTTCGCAAATCACGGTTTTTTTTCAAAAAAAAGGATACGAAACGCGTTTTTATAGCCCAGCCGTAGACAGCGAGATAGATAAAATCAGCGAAATAAAAAAATTCGTCAATCCGCAGAAGAAAACGCCGGTTATCATTTATCAAAGGCGTTCCGCTGACGCAGAGCGTATTAGTAACGGATTTCGCATAATAATTGGAGTTTTTGATAAGGAAAAGAAAATCATCGTTCACGATTACGATTTCGGCAATAATTACGAAATTTCCTACGAAGATTTTGAAAAAATGTTTGACCTGACTAATAATTGGGCGATTTTGGCGGTTTGGCCAGGTGAGGAATTAACAGCGGAAATTAAAGGGCCGGATTACAGCAGGACTTATCCTAAAAGATTAGAGGCAATGGATAACGTAGGAGAGATTCTTATTAAGAGTAACGATATTGTTTGGTTTAACAACAATCAAAAATACGAACAGGCGCTTAATTTGTTTAAAGAGATTATTGCCGATCCTAAATTTGAATATCTTCCGCCGGCCCATCGCGTTTCTTTCTTTACTTCTTTTGCTAATCTTTATCTTCGGGCGGATAGAGCCGACGAAGCCATTAAAATATTGAACGAAAAAGCTTTGCCGTTAAACCACGATTTATCGCAATCATACGGAGATTGGAATAAGCCATTAAATATTGATAAGTTTTCAACGCCTTATTATGTTTTGGGGACGGCTTACCAAAAGAAAGGGGATAAAGAATCGGCGCGGCAAAATTTTGAAGAAGCGTTAAAAATTAAGCCGGATAACAAAGAGGTGCAAGACGCCCTTAAGCAATTAGAATAAAAAGACAAATGAATTTTTCCCAGCTTTTGGAAAATAAAAAAATTTGTTTAGTATGCCCAGTAGTCATCTTGGCCGGTTTATTTTTTCTTTTTGCCGCTTCGCCGATTTGGGCGGCCGAATGCGGAGAAAGCCGGAAAGAACAATTGACTTCTTATTTTAATCCCTTGGTTTCTTTCGCTGAAAAAACCATAAAAGGTTTCGGTTTTGACGTGAGTTTGGCAGCCGAGCCCGACCCTGATTTTTGCGGCAGTGACACAGTCCAGTGTTCCGGTTTTGCTCCGACCGCTACCGTTACTTGGGAGCTAGCGCCCTATTATTATGACCCTAGTGCAGGAAACCAGCCTGACCATTATGTTTTAAGTGTTTCCGGGGTCGGTGATTTTCAAGTTTATGTTTCTCCTTTAGAATACCTATCTTGGTATAATCCGGATGGCACATTTTCTTACGATATTGCATCGGGTTTGGCAAACGGAACAACTTATAATTGGTCAGTGGAAGCGTATTATTATGTTTTTACTCCAGATGTTTATTTTTATTGTTTATATCATCCGGGCGCTTGTTGGGTGATGTATTCATCGGCTAATCTTGGTGTTACCGATCAGCCTTACGGCTCTTTCACTGCGCCTAATTGCGCTCCGGCGCCTACCGCGTCCATTTCCGCCGATTCCACGCTTATCCCGTATAACACCGCGACTGTCGTCCATTGGTCTTCAACTAATGCCACTGCTTGCTCTGTTTCTCCCGCTGGCTGGACAGGCACTTCCGGAAACCAGTCAACCGGCAATCTGACTTCTTCCACAACTTATACCTTGAATTGCACCGGCCCGGGAGGATCGGCTTCCGCCAGCGTGACGGTCACGGTCAACAATCTTCCCTTGGCCAGCAACCTTAACGTAGCTCAACCGGACTACTGCCAAGCCGGACCCGCCGCCAGTTTTTCCTGGATTTTTTCCGACGCGGACGGCGACACCCAGTCCGCCTATCGCGTCCAAGCCGACAACAACGCCAATTTTTCTTCTCCCGAGGTTGATTCCGGCCAAGTCAGTTCCGCTTCCCATTCTTACGCCACGCCGGCCGGCCTTTTGTCTTATGACCAGACATATTATTGGCGGGTGATGGTTTGGGACAGTCAAGGTTCTTCTTCTGTTTGGGCTAACGGTTCCGCTTTTACCGTTCCCAAACACGCTTATCCGACGATTGACTTTACTTGGGCTCCGGTGAACCCTTCCCGCAACGAAGATGTCCAGTTTTTTGACCAATCGGTCGTTTACGGCTCAACGAAATCCAGCTGGTCTTGGAATTTTCAGGATGGCAGTCCGGCGTCTTCAGCGGTCCAGAATCCGGTGGTCAAGTTCGTTTCCCGCGGTTCCAAAACCGTTACTTTGCGCCTTACCGATTCTGACGGATTTTTCTGCGACCAATCAAAGACCTTAAGTGTCCAGTATTCTTTGCCTAGTTGGAAAGAGATAATTCCTTGGTAAAAATCCGTTAATTTTATCGGCGGCTAAAACCCCTTCGGGGGATTTTTAGTAGTTTAATTTCAGTGGTATAATATAAACAGCCCGGATTGGATTATTTCAGATGGGCTAGCCCAGATGTTGGAAAATTTAAGCGGAAAAGACAAGCGCAAGAAGCGGTTTAATGAAAAACTTTGCCCGAATGGAGGCAAAGCGGGTTTCACTTTGCTGGAAGTATTGGTCGTGATTTTTATAATGGGGCTTCTGGGCAGTTTGGCTTTGGCGAATTTCCGGCAAGGCGAGCAGGCCTATAATTTGTCGGTGGCAGCCCGAAAGGTGGTCTCCGATTTGCGCCGCGTCCAGAATTTGGCTATGAGCGGAATCGGAGAATCAATCACGGATGACAGCAAAAAAGGTTACGGTATACATTTTGGAAAAAATGACGACGAGTACTTTATTTTTGTAGATAGAAACGGAAATATGAAATTTCAGCCCAGCGATGAAAAAGAAGTAGCAGAAGAACTACAAGAGACGATAGTTTTGCCGCGCAATATAAAAATTTCGTCTAGTAAGAATTTAGATGTTTTTTTCTTGTCTCCTATGTCAATAACTTATTTGGATGGTAAGTCAAACGCCGGCGATTCGGCCACCGTTACTTTAGAGGTAGAAGGCACGGATTTGACGAAAACAATATTGATAACTTCCGCCGGCTTAATCCAATAAATCATTTTGATTAAATTAAAATGAGCCAGGATATTTTTAAAAAACAGAACGGTTTTAGTTTGCTGGGGGTCATTTTGTCGGTTTTCATCTGCTCTATGGCTTTGGTGGCTTTTTTGAGCTTGATTCATTCTTCTTTGGCGGCGGCGGAATTGAGCAGGATGCGCCTGACTGCCGCCGGGCTCGCCCAAGAAGGAGCGGAAGTGACGCGCAGTATCCGTGACCGGCAGGAGGACTGGAACGCGTGGTACGCGGCCGCGGCCAGCGGCGATTTCCGCGTTCAGTACGACAGCGATGATTTTTTGGCTTTTGTCGAGACCCCGCTGAGAACGAACGCCGCCGGCGTTTACCAATACGACAGCGGCGCAGATTCCCGGTTCTATCGGAAAGTATCGTTGGAAAAAATTTCAGCCGACGAAATCAAGGTGGCGGTGGAAATGAAATGGTTCGCTTATAAAAACTGGCGGTATTTGCGCGTGGAAGACCGATTGTGGAATTGGCGTTAATATTTTTTCGGCGAATATAAAATGAAAAAACAGAACGAAAAACAAAAAGGATTTACCCTGATTGAATTGCTGACGGCGGTGGCGGTTTTTCTTATTGTCGTTTTGGTAATAACCGGAATTTTTTCGGCGGCGGCGAAAAGCCAGCGTAAGGCATTTGCCTTACAGAACGTCCAGGAAACCGCCAGATATTTGCTGGAATCAATGACAAAGGAAATCAGGATGAGCACGGTCAATACGGCGGACAGCGGCGGTTTGCCTCTGGCTACTCTTAATGTCACCAATCCGTCTTCGTCCACTTTCAATTATTTTTTTGACGGCGTGAGCAAAAGTTTGTGGCGGGCCGGCTACGCGGTCAGCCCGGACAGCGTTGAAGTGGAAGGAAGTTTTTATGTTTCAAAAAGCGCCTTGCCCAACACTTCCCGGGTAACTATTTTTATTAAAGTCAGGACGCGTTCGTCGGCTTCGGCCGAGAGTTACGCGGAGATTTCCGCCCAAAGCACCGTGGCGGCGCGCTGAAAAATATGGAAAAATTCACAAATAAAAATTCGCAAACCGGAGCGATTTCCGTCTTGATGACGATGCTGGTTTTGGGTAATTTGCTGATTATCGCTTCGGGCATCTCGGCTTTGCTTTTGGCGCAGGTGAAGATGTCGGATGACGCCGGCGAATCCGTGCCGGCTTTTTACGCCGCCGACGCCGGCGCCGAGAGGTGTCTTTTTGAAATAAGGAAAGGTTCGGGCAGCTGCGATTTGGACGGCAGCGACAACGTTTTGGATAACCAAGCCGTTTATCGGGCCGCCGGCAGCCTTGACGGCGAGAGCGGCCAGATTGATTCAACCGGCTATTTCAATTCTTTGAAAAAAGTCAGCCGGCGGATTCAGATTGACTGGTAGCGATTTTTCGGGCAAGCAAAATGGATATGATTAAAAACGAGGCGAAAAAAAGAATAGAAAAATTGAAGGCGGAAATAAACAAACACCGCTATTCTTACCACGTATTGGACACGATAGGCATCTCTGACGCGGCGTTTGACTCGCTGAAAAACGAGTTGGAAGAGCTGGAGCTGAAATTTCCCGATTTGGTGACGCCTGATTCGCCGACCCAGCGCGTCGGCGGCCAGCCGCTGGATAAATTCAAGAAGATCGCCCACAGCTCGCCGATGCTGTCGCTGAACGACGCTTTCGGCGAGGGAGAAATCAGTGCTTGGCAGGAGAGAATCCAAAAGCTTGTGCCGCAGAGCAAGCTTGATTTTTTTTGCGAACTGAAGCTTGACGGTTTGGCCGTAGCGTTGGTTTACGAAAATGGCGTTTTGGCTTATGGCGCGACCAGAGGCGACGGCAAAATCGGTGAAGACGTTACCCAAAATTTAAAAACCATTGAAGCTATTCCTTTGAAATTGCGGAAGCCGGACGCTTCGGAATTGAAAAAAGCCGGATTGGGCGCCGGCCAGATAAAAAAAATCATTGGCGCGATTGAGAAAGGGCGGATAGAAGTAAGGGGTGAGGTGATAATGGCTAAGAAAACTTTTGAGTTTTTGAACAGGAAATACGCCAAGGAAATAAAGGCCTTGCTGGCCAACCCGCGTAACGGCGCGGCCGGCTCCATTCGCCAGCTTGACCCGAAGATTGCCGCTGAACGCCGGTTGGATTTTTTCGCCTATGCCTTGGTTTCGGATTTGGGGCAGGAAAGGCATGAGCAGGAGCATCTGATAATCCGGGCCCTGGGTTTTCCTATTTTTGTTGGCGAGCAGAAAAAAAACTATGCCCGTTTTTGCCGCAATCTAGACGAAGTTATAAAATTCCATAAGTTTTGGGCAGGCCGCCGCGATAAATTGCCTTTTGGCTGTGACGGCGTGGTGGTGGTAGTTGATAAAATTAATTTGCATAAAAAATTAGGTGTAGTCGGCAAGGCGCCGCGCTGGATGGAGGCCTATAAGTTTTCCGGCGAGGAAGCGGCGACCATCGTGGAAGATATTGGCGTGCAGGTCGGGCGAACTGGCATTTTGACGCCGGTGGCGCGTTTGAAGCCGGTTAATGTCGGCGGGGTCGTTATTTCACGCGCCACCCTGCATAACGAAGACGAAATAAAAAGGTTAGGCATTAAAATAGGCGACACGGTAATCGTCCAACGGGCCGGCGACGTGATACCCGATGTGATAAAAGTTTTGCCCGAACTTCGGACCGGCAAGGAAAAGAATTTCCGTATGCCGGAAAAATGCCCGATGTGCGGCGGGCGGGTGGAGCGTCGGGTTGTTGGGGGAGGCGGCCAGGCGAAACAAGGCGCCGGACATTTTTGCGCGAATAAAAATTGTTTTGCTGTCAACCGGCGCCGGTTGCACCATTTCGCGTCCAAACAAGCAATGGACATTGAGGGGCTGGGCCCGAAGATTATTGACCAGCTTTTGAAAGAAGGGTTAGTTAGTAACGTGGCCGATATTTATGATTTGAAAACCGGGGATTTAGAGCCGCTGGAGCGATTTGCCGAAAAATCAGCCCAGAACATTATCGCTTCAACAGATAAAAGCCGGCAGGCGCCGTTAGCGCGTTTCGTACACGCTTTGGGCATCCTGCACGTGGGCGAGGAAACGGCGATTGGCCTGGCAAACCGTTTCGGCTCTTTGGAAAAATTGGCCGGCGCTTCGTTGGAAGAAATTAGCGCCGTTTCCGACATCGGCCCGGTGGTGGCGCAAAGCGTCAAAGATTGGTTTGGCGACGCGAAAAACAAAAAACTGCTTGCTAGGCTCATTAAAGCTGTTAGAATTATTTCGCCGGAAACATCAAAGAAAAAACAGATTTTTGAAGGTATGATTTTAGTGCTGACCGGTGAGCTTAGCAGCTTGAGCCGCGAGCAAGCCAAACAATTAATTCGAGAACGAGGCGGAGATGTCGCTTCGTCTGTTTCCCAAAATACAGATCTGGTGGTAGCTGGCGAAACGCCAGGGTCTAAATATGATAAAGCGAAAGAGCTGGGAATTAAAATTATCAACGAAGAAGAATTTTTAAAGCTTATAAAATGAAAATTGATGTTGAACACGTGGCTAAATTGGCCCGACTGGGTTTGACCGAACAAGAAAAAGGCAAATTTGCCAAGGACTTGTCGGCGATTTTGGATTTCGTTGAAAAATTAAAAGAAGTTAAGGTTGAAGGAGTGGAGCCGATGACTCAGGCGACCGGTTTAAGCAATGCTTGGCGGGAGGATAAAAAACTGAAGAACGACGTTGCCGGCCGTCAGAAAATTTTAGATAATGCGCCGGAGACAGAAGGCGGACACGTAAAAGTTAAGGCGGTGTTCGAATAGAACATTTTGCCGCTTTTTTGGCAGCAAAAAAGCGGCGGAAAAAACTGCCGCCCGGCGATAAAATTTTGATAAATTCGGATTCGCTCGGCTAAAATCGTTTCAGTAAAGTCGTCGCTTCGCTTCTCCCTTCAACGATTTTTACGCCTCGCTCATTGCGAATTTCTTACAAAATTTTTCGCATGGGCGGGATAAAAAACCTAACAAAGAAGATGGATTTAGTAAAACTGACAATCAAACAAGCGCATAATGGTTTGATGGCTAAAGAGTTTTCGGCTAAAGAATTAACCGAAGCGTTTTTGGCGCGCATCAAAAAAGAAGATGGGGAAATTCACGCCTTTTTGGAAACAACGGCTGATCTAGCTAGGGAAGCCGCCGTCAAAATTGACGCTAGGATTAAAGCAGGCGAAAAAATCGGAATATTGGAAGGCGTGCCTTGCGCCATAAAAGACAATATGTTGGTTGAGGGTGAGAAATGCACGGCGGCGTCAAAAATTTTACAAAATTACATTGCGCCTTATGACGCTACGGTTGTCAAAAAACTGAAATCAGCCGGCGCAATAATTTTAGGCAAGTCAAATATGGACGAGTTTGCCATGGGTTCTTCAACCGAGAATTCGGCTTTCGGCGCCACCCGTAATCCGCATGACTTGGAACGCGTGCCGGGCGGTTCTTCCGGCGGTTCGGCGGCGGCCGTGGCGGCCGGCGAGTGCGTTTACGCTTTGGGTTCGGACACCGGTGGTTCAATCAGGCAACCCGCTTCTTTCTGCGGCGTTGTCGGTTTGAAGCCGACCTACGGGGCGGTTTCGCGCTACGGCTTGATGGCAATGGCTTCTTCGCTTGATCAAATCGGACCGTTAGCAAAAAACGTTGAAGATTGTAAGATAGCGTATGAGTCGATAAAAGGGAAAGACGCGCGCGATGCTACAAGTATAAATTCCGAAATCCGAATTCCGAAATCCTTGCCTACCGGACAGGCAGGCGAAATTCGAAATTTGCGGATTGGCGTTCCGAAAGAATATTTCGCCAAAGGGCTGGATAAGGAAGTGGAAAAACTGGTCAAGGAAGCCATCGGGAAACTTGTTCAGCAAGGCGCGCGCGTTGAAGAAATCAGTTTGCCGCATTCCGAATACGCTTTGGCCTGCTATTACATTATTATGGCTTCGGAGGTTTCGGCGAATCTGGCGCGTTACGACGGAATAAAATACGGGTATTCGGAAGTCAGAAACCAGAAATCAGAAATCCGAAATTTGCTGGACGTGTATCTTAAGTCGCGCCAGCGGGGTTTTGGCGACGAAGTGCGGCGGCGGATAATGCTGGGAACTTACGCTTTGTCGGCCGGATATTATGACGCTTACTATTTACGGGCGCAGAAAGTCCGCGCTAAAATTCTGGAAGATTTCCAGAAGGCCTTTTCCAAAGTTGACCTGATAATGACGCCGGTTTCGCCGACGCCCGCTTTCCGTATCGGCGAAAAGATAGACGATCCGGTAACTATGTATTTATCAGATGTCTACACCGTGCCGGTCAACCTGGCAGGTGTGCCGGCATTAGCCATGCCTTGTGGAAAAATCGACAATTTGCCAGTCGGGCTGCAAATTATAGGTTCGCATTTCAGTGAAGAGCTTATTTTTGAAGTGGCGGAACTTTGCGAAAATTTGCTAAAATGAAATAAACCCTATGAGGACTTTTTTTCTGGAAATTTACGACAAAATTTACCTGTGGTTGAATTCTCCGGAATTCGTCAGGTCTTTACTGGTCTTTCGGCTGGCCAGTTGGGTGGTTTCGCTTTTCTTGGCGATTTTATCCCTTGTTTTGCTGAAAAGATCGGACGCGGGCTGGCAGTTTCGCGAGCGGCTTTACGCCCGATCAATGGCTACCGGCCAAAATGATAAGCGCTGGCAGAAAATACAGGAACGGCTGAAGCTGGGAGATGACGCCAATTTAAAACTGGCGGTGATTGATGCTGACAAATTGTTTGACGATATTTTAGTCCGTATGGCCGCGCCGGGCAGAACCATGGATGAACGGTTAGGAATTTTTCAGCCGCATGAGCTTCAGAGCATCGATTTGGTTTGGGAAGCGCATCGGTTGCGCGATTTCATCGTCAGGAATCCCAAAACGCCGGTAGAGAGGGAAGAAATAGAAAAAGCCGTGGCCGGCTATGAGTCCGCCTTGCGGGAATTGGAATATTTGAGTTGAAGAAATAAAGTAAAGTATTAAAAAACGCCCCGCAGCTACGGGGCGTTTTTGTGCGCGCTTGCCAAAAAAGAACAATCTCTATATACTGAATATTGAATTCAGAATTCATCATCGCGGGGTAGAGAAGTAGTCCCGAAAATAAAAAAATTTACAATTTTTATTATTTTCGAGGATCCTCGATTTTCTAACCAAATCGAAGATTTGGAGAAAATCGGGATATCTCGGATGATTGTTTGGAATACATACTATATATAATGAAAAGTCAAAAGAACGGAATGTATTATATCGGCCAGACGGACAATCTTAACAGAAGAATTCAGGAACACAATTTAGGAAAATCAAAATTTACTAAGAATGGTATTCCTTGGGCGGTGGTCTATAGAGAAAATTATATTTCTCGAAAGGATGCAATAAAAAGAGAAAGGCAATTGAAAAAAACAAAAAAAAGATATATATTGGAAAAATTGATAGCGTTATATCGCGGGGTAGAGAAGTAGTATCTCGGGGGTCTCATAAGCCCCAGGCCCGGGTGCAATTCCCGGCCCCGCAACACTTCGGTTAGCTGACGCTCGCCTCAGCGCAAGCGCAGCGAATCATAAATTAACGTCGTTGAATTAGATAGTGACAGTATTTAGTCGCGGCGTTATATTTATTTAGAGAAGTAAGGCAGGGTAGCTCAGTTGGCAGAGCGTGGGACTCATAAGCCCGAGGTCGTGGGTTCGATCCCCACCCCTGCTACAAAATTATTTTGGACCGTTAGTGTAGCCTGGTCTAACACGTCTCCCTGTCACGGAGAAGATCGCGGGTTCAAATCCCGCACGGTCCGCCGATGAAATAACCGCAATACGCGGTTATTTTTATTTTTTAGCAGAGCGCTTGACAGCGGATAGTTATGAATATATACTCATAATAGAGTCTGAAAGGCGGCCTATAAAGGTCGAGCTGCCAATTGAATAATTAAAAAGAAAGGAAAATAAATATATGCCAAGATTTGATGGAACTGGTCCTCGAGGCATGGGGGCTGGCACTGGTTGGGGAAATGGTCCTTGTTGCGGAGGAGGATGGGGAATGGGCTTTGGGCGAAGGCGATTTTTCACAAAAAAAGAAGAGAAGGATATTTTGGAAGACAACATAAAAGAAATAGAACAAGAGATGCTAGCGATGAAAGAGCGTTTAGCCCAGTTTAAGGACCAAAAATAAAAGAAGGCCGAGAGCCCGACCCTTTCTAAACGAGAGGGTCGGGGACCTTCTTTGTTTATAAGATATCCGACTATTAAAGTTTTTTCAACATTGTGTTATTATTTTTATAAATTATGACCAGGCCAAAACTTTGCCGAAAAATAAGATTTAATCCGGAGATAACCTATTTTAAGCCCCAAGGCGTGCCTATGAGGGCTTTAGAAGTGGTTGATTTAACGCGCGAAGAGCTCGAGGCCTTACGATTGAAAAATATAAAAAACTTAGAACAAGTTGAATGCGCCGAACTCATGAAAACTTCTCAAAGCACTTTTCAGAGGATTTTATCTTCGGCTTATAAAAAAGTGTCGGAAGCCCTAATTAAAGGCAAGGCAATTGAGATAAGGAAGTAGGCAGATAAGCTCCAGCTTTGTTTCATGCTCACTATTCTTAAAAAACCGCTTAAATAAGCGGTTTTTTGGCTCTTATGTTATCCACAATTTTGCTTGATTTTGGGCTTGTTTTTTTATTAAAAATAAGTTAAAATTAAAGCAGAAAAAAACTAAAATATGAGCTTGAAAATTTACCTGTGGCTCATGGGATTGGCCAGCTTTCTGGCGTTGGTTTCTTTGGCGGCAATTTTGTGGTTTTTTAGCCCGCAGAACGCCGGTTGGCCAATTTTAATTTTGCTATTTTTAAGTTTGTTCTTGGCGCTTTGCGGCTTTTTCAGCTTAATCGGTTTCTGGTTGCGACGGCGGAAGAACGGCCAAGAGCAAGAGGTTTTAGTAATCGCTTTGCGGGAAGGTGTTTTGTTGAGCGGCTTGCTGGTAAGTTTTATGGTTTTGAAAGCCTTGAATATTTTTTGGTGGTGGAGCGCGCTGATTTTTTTAGTCATTGTCGTGGCGATAGAAATCGCTTTTTTATCAAAACAAGATTAAGAAATAATTTAAACTAAGATGGCAAAAAACGGAAATAGCCAAAACGGTTTAAATGGCAATAACGTCAGTTATGAAGCGAAAGACATTTATGTTTTGGAAGGATTGGAGCCGGTGCGCAAACGCCCGGGAATGTATATCGGTTCCACCGGCGTTGACGGTTTGCACCATTTGATTTGGGAGGTGGTGGATAACTCTATTGATGAGGCGATGGGCGGTTTTGCCAATGAAGTGGAAGTGGCATTGTTACCGGGAGGACGGGTAAAAGTTCAGGATAATGGCCGGGGTATTCCGATAGACATCCATAAGCAAACAAAAAAATCCGCTTTGGAAACGGTTATGTGCACTTTGCACGCGGGCGGAAAATTCGGCGGCGAATCGTATAAGGTCGCCGGCGGTTTGCACGGCGTTGGCGTTTCAGTCGTTAATGCTTTGTCTAACTGGCTACGGGCGGAAGTTTGCCGCGATGGCTATATGTATTCCCAAGAGTACGAACGTGGTAAACCCAAGGCCAAAGTGCAAAAAGTCGGAAAATGCGAACGGCGCGGCACCACGATTTTCTTTGAGCCCGATGCCGAAATTTTTAAAGAAATCCGTTTTAACTGGGACGCTATTTTGAATCATTTGCGCCAGCAGGCCTATTTGACGAAAGCGGTAAAAATTACCATTCGCGACCTGCGTTCGGTCTCCAGTGAGATAAAAAGCTTTTACGGCACTTGCGAAGTGCCCGGCAAAAAAAAGAAAACGGTTGAGCAAAAAGGGGGCGATAACGGCGAGCGTTCCTATGGTTTCTTTTTTGAAGGCGGTATACTTTCTTATGTTAGATTTTTAAACGATGATCACGAGCCGCGGCACAATAACATTTTTTATGTTAACCGCGAAGTGGAAGGTATGCAAATAGAAACCGCTTTCCAGTATACCGATGATTTGCAGGGTTATGAAATAAGCTTTGCCAATAACATCCATACGGTTGAAGGCGGCATGCACATTACCGGTTTTCGGGCAGCGTTAACCAGAGGGTTGAACGATTATGCCCGTAAAAACGGATTTTTGAAAAATTCCGAAGAGAATTTAGCTGGTGAAGATGTTCGGGAGGGTTTGACGGCAATCGTATCTGTGAAATTGCGCGAGCCGCAGTTCGAAGGGCAAACCAAGGCGAAACTCGGCAATCCTGAAGCGCGCACCGCCACCGAAGCGGCAGTGGCTTACGGGCTGGAAGAATATCTAGAAAAAAGCCCCAATGACGCCAAGGATATACTAAGCAAATGTATTTTAGCTTCCAAGGCCCGCCAGGCCGCCAAAGCCGCCAAGGATACGGTTTTGCGCAAAGGAATCCTGGAGGGATTGTCTTTGCCCGGCAAATTGGCTGATTGTTCTTCTCGTGAGCCGGAAAAATCAGAATTGTTTATAGTAGAAGGCGATTCGGCAGGCGGTTCGGCCAAGCAGGGCCGCAACCGGACTTTTCAGGCGATTTTGCCTCTGCGGGGCAAAATTTTAAACGTGGAAAAAGCGCGTCTGGACAAAGCCCTGGCTTCCAAGGAAGTAAAAGCGCTGATTATCGCGCTAGGTACAGCCATCGCCGAGGAATTTGATTTGTCAAAATTGCGCTACCACCGCATTGTGATAATGACTGATGCTGATGTGGACGGCGCGCATATCCGGACATTGCTTCTGACTTTATTCTTTCGTTATTTTGAGCCGATCATTGCCGCTGGGCATCTTTACATCGCCCAGCCGCCACTTTTTCGGGTTTCTCGGGGCAAAGAAATCCGCTATGCTTATACTGAAGTGGAAAGAGACCAGATAGTAGCCGAGCTTAAAAAGATTAAATTGGAAAAAGCGGTTAAGGCCGGAAAAATTACCAAAGAAGCCGCCGAAGAAGAAATCACTGACGAAGAAAAGGTTGCCGGTGCCTCCATTCAGCGCTACAAGGGTTTGGGCGAGATGAACCCCGGACAGCTCTGGGAAACAACCATGAATCCGCAAAACCGGGTGTTAAAACAAGTAACCGTTGAAGACGCTAAAGAAGCCGACAAAGTTTTTGATATTCTTATGGGAGACGAGGTGGCGCCGCGCAAGCGTTTTATCCAAACCCACGCGAAAAAGGTGAAAAATTTGGATATTTAGCAAATTCGCTTTTATTTCCAGCAGGAAGTGGATAACTTTCTTTTCAACAGGATATCCATGTTCTATGCTTAAGACAGGCAAGAGTTATTTTATGTTTAGAAAAAGCTTCGTTTTCTTGTCGGTTATGTCTTTTTGTTTGGCGATAGTTTTTCTATTGGACGGTTTTTCCGTCTCTTTTTTTGACGAAAACAACAATCGCGCTGTTTCGGCGGCGGCATCGGATAATGTTTCCGGTTATGCCTGGTCGGAGAACATCGGCTGGATTAGCTTTAATAATTTGTCAGCCGGCGGGGAGCAAAACTACGGCGTGGACATAAATCCGAGCAACGGTAAATTTTCCGGTTTTGCCTGGTCGGAAAATATCGGCTGGATAAAATTTGATCCCAGCGGTCCCTATCCCGGAGCGCCAAATCAGGAAGCGAGATTAGATTTTAATACTAATCAAGTAACCGGCTGGGTGCGGGCTTGCGCCGGCACTGTGAACGGCGATTGTTCTAGCGCTTCCCGGACCGACGGCTGGGATGGTTGGATTAAAATGTCAGGTCCGGGATATGGCGTGACGCGCTCGGGTTGCCAGCTTCAGGGTTTTGCCTGGGGTCCGGATGTTGTCGGTTGGATTAGTTTTAAAGGAATAGGGTATGGCGCGATTTTGGCAGCGGAAGTTTGTCAAAATAGCGTTCCATCTGTTGCTTCTGTTTCAGTTTTTCAGCCCAACTACTGTTATTCTTCTCCCACCGCCACTGTTTCCTGGGTTTTTTCCGACGCTAACCCCGGCGACAGCCAATCGGCTTATCGGGTTCAGGTGAGCAGCAATCCCGGCTTCGGCACTCCGGAAGCCGATTCCGGTAAAGTTTCTTCGCCTTCAACCAGCTACGCTGTCCCGATCGGCCGCCTTTCTTACGATGAGGCTTATTACACCCGGGTAATGGTCTGGGACAGCCAAGACATCGCTTCTGCTTGGACCGACGGCCCTTCTTTCGCCACGCCGCGCCATCAGTACCCATCGGTCAATTTCACCTGGTCGCCGTCTTCGCCCGCGCAGGGAGAGAACGTCCAGTTCAATGACGCTTCGTCTGCTTTCGGCGGCGCGACTATCCAGACCCGTTCCTGGGCTTTCACCGACGGCAATCCGGCAACTTCGGTTATCGCTAACCCGGTTGTCCAGTTCACTTCCCGGGGCCAAAAAGCGGCTACCCTGACCGTTACGGATTCAGACGGCTTTAGCTGTCCTTTGTCCCAAAACGTGGGCATCCAGTTCCGTTTGCCGCGGTGGCGGGAAGTGCTGCCTTGGTAAGAAAGGATTAATTGCCGGCATAAATTATAATTTATGATGCGGGAAATTATAGAAGGCAAAAAACTTTTCGTTATTTTAGCCACAGCGGTACTGTTGATGTTTTTGGCATTAGGCGCGGTTTTTTTTGAAGAAAAAATACGGGAAAAAATGGCTGAACCGACGCCTTCTCTCAGCGCGGAAGAATTATTAAAAAAACAGCAGCTGGACGAACTTGACCGGCAAAGACAGCAAGTCAGCCCCCAGGCTTTTACAGCCGGGCAGCCGAAACAGCAAGAAGAGGAATTGGACAAAATGCATCAAGCGACAGTTGGCGCCAGTCCGGCGCCGGATGAACAAACGCAATCGGAGCGGCTGGACAAGATAAGAGCAAGTGAAAACGATTAGTATTAATATTTAAAAATTTATGCAACGCTTCCACCCTTTTTTAAAAACCATTGGCATTGTTCCTTTGGTTCTAATAGTCGGTTTTTTAACCCTTTTGGCCGTATCTTATGTCCAGGGCTGGACAGAACCAGCCGGCGCGCCGCCTTTAGATAATGTTGCCGCTCCCGTAAATGTTGGCAGCGGTCTTCAGTACAAAATTGGCGCCTTGGGAATCGGCGGGATAATCAAGGGCTACAGCGATGTTATCGGCGAAAGATTGTGCATCGGCGATGATTGCCGAGACGAATGGCCGGCGGGAGAAGGGATTTGTAAATATTGGGAAACTCCGTATAACACAGGGACGGCGCTGGACTTAATGTACGGCGGAAAGAACATTTGCGCGGACAATGCTGGATGCACAGTCAGGCTCGGAGTCGTTTACGGAGACACTCGTCCCGGCGCTTCAGTGGGCCCGATTGTTCTTCGCCAGACCAGCAGCGGATATAACCATTTATATTTTGGAGGCGAAGACAAAAACGGCAATACGAACGCCGGTCTTATTCACGAGGCATATTATAGCGGTAATCTTCTCGGCCACCTCTACGATGATTGTAACGGGAATTCGTGGTGCGGCGGAATTACCGAGACGGATGTCAATAAATTCACTTTTTATGGATATTCGGCGTCATCTTGCAGCTGGTGGCTGGCGATTTGCGATTGAGACAGCGCAAAATTATCGCTTGACAGGCGAACATTAAGGACTTAAAATGGAATTAAGTTGATTTTAAGCCCCCGCAAGGGGGTTTTAAAAACCAGAAAAATATGAATATTTTTTCCAAGGCCGCTAACTTTCTGAAAGAGGTTAAGCTGGAAATGAAGAAAGTGACTTGGCCTACCAAGAAGGAAACCCTAAAGCACACCATGCTTGTTATCGGCATTTCTTTGGGCGTGGCGGCTTTTTTGGGCATTTTGGATTTCATTTTCACTTGGCTGATAAATGAGTTTATTATCTAGCAAATAGGTTTTAGCCAATAGCCAATAGGTAATTTTCATGCTGAGCTATAAGGATTTAATTGTTTGGCAGAAATCAATTAAACTCGCAAGAGAAATTTATTTTATTACGAGTGATTTCCCAAAATCAGAAATTTACGGTTTGGTTTCTCAGATGCGGCGTTCGGCAATTTCTATTCCATCAAACATAGCCGAAGGATATTGCCGCGGTTCCAGAAAAGAGTATGCCCAATTTATAAATATAGCTTTTGGTTCAGGCGCGGAGCTGGAAACGCAGATGGTTTTAGTCAAATCGCTTAACTTTATTGAGATTCAGAAATACAAAAAAGCGGAGATATTATTGGAAGAAATAATGAAAATGTTGAATGTATTATTAAGAAAACTAAAGAATTAGCCCTAATCCCTAAAGGCTAGTGGCTATTCGCTAAACAAATGGCAAAACAAGTATCTCGCGGTCGAAATTGGTACGTGCTCCATACTTATTCGGGCTACGAAGAAGCGGTGGCGCGTAATCTGCGCCAGCGCATTGAATCCATGGGCATGGAAGATAAAATTTTTAACGTGCTGGTGCCGATTGAGAAAAAAATCAAAATCAAAAGCGGCAAACGCAAAGTCGTGGAAGAAAAAATTTATCCCGGCTATGTGCTGGTGGAAATGGTCGTGACCGACGATTCCTGGTATGTTGTCCGCAACACGCCACGCGTGACCGGTTTTATCGGTTCAGGTACTACGCCCACGCCGATTTCATCTGAAGAGATAAAAGATATCCAGAAGCGCATGGGCGTGGAAGAGCCTAAATACAAAATTGACGTTTTAGTGGGCGATATGGTTAAAATAAACGACGGGCCGTTTAAAGATACGGACGGCAAGGTATCGGAAGTGGACGAGGAACGCGGTCGGGTAAAAGTGCTGATTTCCATGTTTGGTCGGGAAACGCCGGTAGAGCTGGATTTTTTGCAAGTGAAGAAAATCTAGTTATTAGTTGTAAGTTTTTGGTTTTAGTTGTTTAGTTAAAAGTTATGGCTACGGGATTAGAAAATTTATGGATATATAAATTGGCAGAAGATCTAGAGTTAACAGTTCATGAAATTACTAAAAAATTTCCGAAGGACGAAATCTATCGTAGCGTAGATCAATTAAGGAGATCTTCTTCCTCTGTATCGAATAATATCGCTGAATCTTATTATAAGAATTCTGTGAAAGAAAAAATTAGATTTATAAGTATAGCTAGATGCGAAGCAGAAGAAACAAAACGTAATATCGGACGGTCTGCAAGAAAGGGATTTGTTCCTAATCAAGCAGCGGATAATATCATAAATGATTATACGGTTTTGCTTAAAGGTATTTATGCGTATATTAAATTTTTAATGTTGAATGAATTAAAAACCAAATAACTATAACTAATAACAAGATACTAAAAACTAAAATGGCTAAAAAAATAAAGACAATTATCAAACTTCAGTTGTCTGCCGGGCAGGCGACGCCGGCGCCGCCGGTTGGTCCGGCTTTGGGCCAGCACGGCCTGAATTTGGCCGAATTTTGTTCGCGCTTTAACGACGGCACGAAAAAGAACATCGGCGACATTATTCCGGTGGAAATTACGGTTTACGAAGACCGGTCTTATGATTTGAAATTTAAAACGCCGCCGGCAGCTGACCTTTTGCGCAAAGCGGCCGGCGTGGCCAAAGGCGCGGGCAATCCCTTGAAAGACAAAGTAGGAAAAGTGACGCGAGAACAGCTGAGACAGATTGCCGAAAAGAAAATGCCCGATTTGAATGCTAATGATGTTGAAGGAGCGATGAAAATCATAGAAGGCACGGCGCGGAATATGGGCATAAAAATAGAATAAAAACAAAGAAAACAATATTTGCCGGGCAGTAAGCTTTGCTTTACTGCCCGGCTTGCCTTTTAATTTTGCCCGTGATAAATTGAAGAATCAAAAAGGAGGGAAAAGAACCTTAAAATATAAATAAAATTGGGAGGTGTGAAATGGCAAATAAGGATATTCGTCCCAGCTGGGACGAGAGCTTTATGGAAGTGACGGAAATTTTCGCCAAGCGTTCAAGATGCTGCCACTATAAAGTCGGGGCGGTAATCGCCCGAAACAAACAGCTTCTTTCCATCGGTTATAACGGGCCGGTGGCGGGCGAACCGCATTGCACGGAAGTCGGCTGTGCCAAAATGAAAGACGGCGTAAAATTGCCGCCGGGTTCCGGTTTTTGCCGGGGCGCGCACGCGGAAATGAACGCGATTGCCAACGCCGCCAACTTGGGAGTTGGGGTTTCCGGCGCAACGCTTTATGTTTCGTATCGGCCATGTTTGGAATGCACCAAGCACATCATTAATGCCGGCATAAGGCGGGTTGTCTATTTGAACGATTATGACGGTGATTTAGCGGCGATTGATTTGATGAATCGCGTCGGCGTGGGGCTGATTAAATTCAGCACCATTAGCAAAATGAAGTTCAAATGAGAGGAGGAGGAAAATGGCGGTAAAACCGGTTTTTTTGGAAGCTAGGGACTTGGGCGACGCCTGGTTTCAGGCATTGGACGAAGCGATGTTGAGAGGCCGGCGGTATTTGATAACCAAAGGAAGCTACGAGGGACAAAATCGGTCAGGCAAACCGATAACTATTTTAATCAACCATCCGGGAACTAGGCCGCTTTTTCCGATAATGCCTGATGGTTTAAACGTTCCGCCGCCGACAACGGAAGATGACATCAATGAATACACGGAATATTTGATGACCGGACGGCGGCGGCCCAACGAACACTACACTTACGGCGAGGATTTGAGCTGGCTGATAGAGTGGGTAATCAAGCATTACCGAAAATACGGTTATGGCACTAACCATTGCTATATGGCTGTAGGCCGGCCGGAAACGGTTTTTTTCTACGACAGAGGTGTCAATTACCACGAAGAGATTATTGCCATGTGCGGAATGGAAAACGAAGAGGAAGGAGGGAAGGTTATTGTCCAGCGGGAAATTTCCAATCTTTGGAACAAAGACCAGCAAATCGAAACCAGCTCTCAGTGTTTGCGCGGCATTGACACTTGGATTGACGAAGGGGAGCTGATGTTTTGGTGTTACTTTCGTTCTTGGGATTTGTGGGGCGGTTTTCCGGTAAATTTGGGCGGCATCCAGCTGGTCAAAGAATATATGGCGGACGCTATTGGCGTAAAAGACGGCTATATGGTCGTTTCCAGCAAAGACCTGCACGTTTATGAGCATGCTTGGGCAGTGGCGCTGATGCGTTTGAGAAAAAGCCAGGAAGGAGGCTGAGATGGAAAAGAAAATTCCCGAGAGGCCTTACTTACAATGCGTAGGGTGCGCGAACCGTTTGTTTTTCGTCCCTTTTCCGGCGGAAGTTTTTACTTGTTGTGCGGCGTGGAAAGAAACCGTTAAAGACATAGCCATTGGAAAAGGCATTTCGCCGTTCGTAGCCGCCAACGGTATGGGCGGGAGAATATGTAAGAAATTTACCCGGGGCGAAAGCGTGTGCGAGCCATCGCGAGATAAGCCGTTTCTGATTCCGAAGATTCGGCAAGAAGGAGAGATCTACCTTATGAAAAAATTGGCGCCGCCGAAACGCCAGAGCCGTTCAGCCGGCCAGTTATCGCAGAGAAGTCGTTTTTAACAGTTCTTTGATTGATTTTTAAAGGCCTTTTGGTTAGAATAAAGCTAACCACGAGGCCTTTTTTATATAATATGATTTTAGGTGTAGACAAGCTTCATCGGTTGGTGAAAACAAAAAAACTGGTAGTCGGTCTTTGCGAACGGGAATTGAAAAATCCCGAAGGCGCGGGTTTTGATTTACGGTTGGGAGAAGTTTATGAAATTTCCGGCCCGGGATTTTTGGGCGAGATTGAAAGGAAAACGCCTGATATAAAATTGGCTGCCAAATACGGCCGCGACAAATTTTTTATTTTCAAGCCAAGCCGTTATTATTTGATAAAGACGATTGAAAAAGTGAATACGCCCGCCGATATTCTGATATTGTTTCGGCCGCGCACCACGATGTTCCGTTCCGGCTTGGCGGTTTTTACCGGCAACGCTTCGCCCGGCTATTGCGGCGAATTGACTTTTGGCTTGGCGAATTTGGGTAAAAGCCAAATAAAAATCGAACTGGGCGCGCGGGTAGTTCACGCCATGTTTTACGAAGTGAAAGGCAAAACGCGCCTTTACCGCGGCCAATGGCAAGGCGGCCGGGTCGGCGCCAAAAAAAAAGAAAAACAGATTTAAAATATGGACAAACAGATTAACGAATTGATAAAAAAAGAAATTCTTCGCCAGCGCGAAGGGCTGACTTTGATTCCGTCGGAGAATTACGCTTCCGAAGAAGTTTTGCGGGCGATGGGTACGCCGCTGTCCAACAAGTACTCGGAAGGGTATCCGGGTAAGCGTTATTATAGCGGCAATGAAGTTATTGACGAGATTGAGAGTTTGGCAGTGGAACGGGCTAAAAAATTATTCGGCGCCGAGCACGCCAACGTCCAGCCGCACTCCGGCTCTCAGGCTAACGCCGCGGTTTATTTGGCGTTGCTTAAACCCGGTGATAAAGTTTTAGGTTTTGATCTGGCGGCCGGCGGGCACCTGACTCACGGTTCACCGGTGAATTTCTCCGGACTGACTTACGATTTCGCACATTATGGCGTGGATAAACAGACCGAGCTGATAGATTTTGGCGAAGTGGCTAAAAAAGCCGCGGAATTTAAACCCAAACTTATCGTTGTTAGCACAACTTCTTACTCGCGCGTTTTGGATTTTCAAAAATTTGGCGCTATTGCTAAAAAAGTCGGCGCTTATCTTTTAGGCGACATTGCGCACGTAGCCGGACTTGTGGCAACGGGCGATCACTCTAACCCTTTCCCGTATTGCGACGTGGTGACCGCCACGACTCATAAAACCCTGCGCGGGCCGCGCGGCGGGCTAGTTTTATGCAAAAAAGAATTAGCGGAAAAAATTGACAAGGCGGTTTTTCCGGGTGTCCAAGGCGGGCCGCTGGAAAACATTATCGCCGCCAAGGCAATTTGCTTTTACGAAGCCGGTCAGCCGGAATTTAAAACTTATCAGCGCCAAGTTATTTTAAATGCCCGGGTGATGGCCGAAGAATTTTTAGCCGAAGGTTTTCGTTTGGTCAGCGGCGGCACGGATAATCATTTGCTGGTCATTGATTTGTCGCCAATTAATTTGGACGCCAGACAGGTTCAGGATGAATTGGGCGAAGTCGGCCTTTACGCCAACCGTAACGCTATTCCTTTTGACGCGAAACCGCCGTTTAACCCTTCGGGCTTGCGGTTAGGTTCGCCGGCCATCACTACCAGAGGTTTTAAAGAAAAAGAAGCTAGATTGGCGGCGCAATTAGCGATAAAAATCATTAAGAATTTAGGCGACCAAAAAACCAAAGAAGAAGTGAAAAAAGAAATCAGCAGCCTTTGCGCTGAATTCCTTGTTTATGAAAATTTTCAATGGTAAAAAATTAGCTGACCAGATTTTGCAGGAAACCGGCGCGGTCGTCAAAAAAGCCAAATTACGGCCGGTTTTGGCGGTGGTACTGGCGGGGGACGACGAAGCGTCGAAACTTTACGTTAAGCTGAAAAAAGAAGCCGGCCAGAAAATCGGCGTCGAAGTTAGGGAATTCGTTTTTAGTGCCGAGACTGAAGAAGAAAAAATAATTTCCCGGATTGAAGAATTGAACCGGGATGCGGAAATTTCCGGCATTATCGTCCAGTTGCCTTTGCCAACGATTTTCAATACGGATAAAATTATTGCGGCCGTCAGTCCGGCAAAAGATGTCGACGGCTTTACCGAACAGAACCGCCGGTCTTTGGAGAAAGACAAAGAGCCGTTTTTTTTGCCGGTTTTGCCGGCGTCTGTTTTAACGGCTTTGATTTCCGCCGGCAAGGCCTTGAAATGCGATTTGGCTAAAAAGAATATTTTGGCCTTGGTTAATTCTGAAATTTTCGGCGAAACGCTTAAACTAGTTTTGGCGAAAGACGGAATGAAGGCGGAATATTTGGTGCGGCAGATCTGCGTGGTTTCCGGGGCGGAAAAAAAGATAAAAACGGCGGACATTTTGATTTCGGTCTGCGGTTGCCCCAACCATCTGAAAGCGGAAGACATAAAAGAAAGCGCGATTTTAATCGACGCCGGCGTTACCCGCTACCATGACGGTAAAGTAGTCGGCGATATTGATCAGGAAAGCGTCAGGAACAAAGCCGCTTTTTTAACGCCGGTGCCCGGGGGACTCGGGCCTTTAACCGTGGCGCTGCTGTTGCGCAATGTTTATTTGGCGGCAACAAAAAATTCTTGACCTCGCTCGGCCGTTTTATGGTATAATTATGACGGCGCCTTTCCCGATTCCGGGAAGGACCGCAAAGGCGGGTTCTACCCGCCTTATTTTTGTGTTAAAATATTTGTATGCCAGGCAGTGAAAATTCGGCAAAGCTGAACTTGGTTCGGCGGTTTAGGCCGACCTTAACTTCTTGGCAAGCTAATATAGATTAGAGAATTCGGGGATTAAAATAAATCCACTACTCGGGATTTGCAGAAAGCCGAATTTCTACTGCTTGGTATGAAACACAAGCCAGTTATCGGGCTGGAAATCCACGTTGAGTTAAAAACGCAGAGCAAGATGTTTTGTTCTTGCGCCAATGGTTTTGGATTGGAAAAAGAGCCCAATGTTAATATTTGCCCGGTTTGTTCCGGTCAGCCCGGGACTTTGCCGGTTATCAATAAAGAGGCGGTAAAAATGGTGCTGAAAACCGGCTTGGCCTTGGGCTGCCAGATTCCCGACAGCGCTAAGTTTGACCGCAAGAACTATTTTTATCCCGATTTGCCCAAAGGATATCAGATTTCCCAATATGACCAGCCGTTGTGCGGGTCCGGATCTTTGAAGATTGCCGTTAACGGCGAGAAAAAAGCTGTTGGCATTAGGCGGATTCATTTGGAAGAAGATACCGGAAAACTGATTCATCCTAAAGGCGCGGCTTATTCTTTGGTTGACTTTAACCGGGCGGGTGTGCCTTTGATGGAATTAGTGACCGAACCGGATATCACTTCCGGCGCGCAGGCGAAAATTTTCTGCCAGGAATTGCAGCAGATTTTGCGCTATCTGGGCGTATCGGACGCCGATATGGAGAAAGGCCAGATGCGTTGTGAGGTTAATATTAGCATTTCAGCCAGTAAAGAGCTGGGCACGAAAGTAGAAATTAAAAATTTAAATTCTTTCCGGGCGGTGGAAAAATCCATTGATTATGAAATTAAACGGCAGAATGAAGCGCTGGCGGCAAGGGAGAAAATAATTCAAGAAACCCGCGGTTGGGATGACGCGGCCGGTGTTACTGTCAGCCAGCGCGTGAAAGAAGAAGCGCACGATTATCGGTATTTCCCTGAACCGGATTTACCGCCGCTTAAAGGAGTGGCGGCTATGGCTGAGCAATTACGCGCCGAATTGCCCGAATTACCGGCGCAAAAAAGAAAAAGGTTGGCGGAAGAATATGAATTGCCTGTTGATGATGCCGATTTTTTGGCGGCCAACGCTGATTTAAGCGAATATTTTGAGAAGGCGGCGAGCGAATTAAAAGCTTGGGCAAAAGACGCTCGACCTGAAATCGATGGCGTTCGGGCTGTAAAATCAGCGGCTAATTATTTAATAACCGAATTGCAGAAGCTTTTATACCAATCAGGAACGGTTTTTAAAGAAATAAAAATAACTCCGGAAAATTTCGCGGAATTCGTAAAATTGGTTTCGCAAAACGTGGTTTCTTCCAGCGGCGCGCAAATTTTATTAGCGGAAATGTTTATTAAAGGCGGTGACCCATCGCAGATTATTAAAGAAAAAGATTTAGGGCAGGTGAGTGACGAAGAAGAATTAAACGCGGCGGTGTTGGAAGTTATTAGCCAAAATCCCGGGCCGGTGGCGGATTATAAAAAAGGCAAACAGAACGCTTTGATGTTTTTAGTTGGTAAAGTGATGGCGCGAACCCGTGGCAAAGCTAATCCGCAAATAGTAACAGAGCTTTTGAAAAAGCAATTGACAAAATAAAGAAGTTTAGTTAGTTTTAGTAACTGTTCTTAAAAACAAAAAAAGGAGAATCGCCATGATAGAAGAAGAAGTGTTGAAAGCAAATATGTTTTTTGGCGAAGACCATAAGGCGAGTGTGCGGTGCCCTTATTGCGGCAAGGTTTGGCGCGGCGGAGGAGTTACTTGCGCCCAACTTTCCGGACGGGCTATCCGTTGCGGCAACGGTCTTGCTGGTTTGGGATGCGGGAAAAACTTCCGTGTGGCAAGGAGAGCAAAAACAGAGGAGCGCTAGCCGCTCCTTTTTATTATGAAAAAATAAAAAAGCCCGATTTTTGAGCAAGCCGGGCTTTTATTCTAATTCCAATATTTTTCTTTTTAGTTTTTAAAAAACACCCTTTAGGGTTTGTTTAAGATTATCGTAGAAAGAAATGAAAGTCAATTATTCTTTAAGGAACCGTTTTATCAATTTTTGGGTTTGTTGGTAATCTTTAATCCATATAATTTTTGGATTTTTTTTGAACCAGACCATTTGCCGTTTAGCGTAATGCTCAATGTCTTTTTGTAGGCGCGTGACCATTTCATCGTAAGAAATTTTTTTCTGGAGATAATAGGCCAGCCACCGGTATTCCAAGCCAAAGCTTTCCAGTTTTTTCCAGGAGACGCCTTGCGTTAGCAATTTTTTAACTTCAGCCAGCATGCCTTGGCGGAGGCGTTTTTGGAGGCGGGTTTCGATGCGTTGTTTTAGTTTTTCTTGAGGAAACCGGAGGCCGAGGAATAGAATGTTTGTCATTCCGGCCTCCGAGCCGGAATCCAGGCCTGGATCCCGGGTCAAGCCCGGGATGACAATTGGCGGCACGGGCCGGCCGGTTTTCAAAACAATTTCCAGCGCCCGGACTAAACGCCGGCGGTTATGGCGGTCAATGTTTTTGGCGCGGCGCGGGTCCAGTTTTCGCAGTTTTTTAAAAAGATCTTTCGCCGTCAATTTTTCCAGCTTGGCGCGCAATCCATAGTCCGGTTTAACGGCGGGAAAGTTCGTGTTGCTGGTTAATGCGTCGATATAAAAGCCCGTGCCGCCGCAGATAATCGGCAATTTGTTTTTTTGCCGGATTTTTTTTATGGCCGCCGACGCCAATTTTTTATAGCGTGCCGCGGAGAAACGCGATTTGGGTGAAGCTACGTCTAAAAGGTGATGCGGTACGCCGCGCATTTCTTTCTCGGTAATTTTGCCGGTGCCTAAATTCATCCCGCGATAAACTTGTCGTGAGTCGGCGGAAATTATTTCACCGTTGAATTCTTTGGCTAGTTCCACGGCTAAATCAGATTTTCCCGAAGCCGTGGGGCCAAGAATAACAATGACTTTCTTTTTTTGACTAAAACTATTCATTTCGTTATAATAAAAATGGTTATTAGCAAAATCTTTACAGGAGGCGGCAGATGAAAGAATTATTTTGGTCGTTGGGCGGGATGTTCCATGCTTATTGCCATCCGGACAGTTCCTTTTTTTCGCTTCGCGAAGCGGGTTTAGTTTTTTGGCAGATGGTCGCCTTGGCTATTCTGTTTAATTCCTTAGGGCTGCTGACGATCTACGTGATTAACCATTTCGGTTTGAAAATAGCTCGGAGTAAATTTGATTTTTTCAGAAAAATCAAAAATTGTACGTCGGGCTTCGTCATCAGATTCGGTTATTTAGGGATGATAGCGGTGCTGTTTGTACCGTTTATTCCCGGCGTCAGGAGCGCAAGCTTAGTAGCTGGCCAGACGATTGGCTTGCGATATGCTTTGCCACTGGCTTTAACCTGCAGCGCTTTGCGGCTATTTGTTTTGTTCTTTTTTTCCCAAGGATTTTTTTAAAGGGGGCGCTTGCAAAAAGCCGCCTCTTTTATTTTGCCAAATTGCCCGATAACCCCCAAGCGCTTGCTTTTTCTATTTTTATTTCTGTCATGTCGCCCGGTTTTAGGTTTTTCGCTGGCAACTTCAGGGCTTTGTTGGTAGCGGTGTGGCCAAAGGCGCTGTTTTTTTCTATTTTGTCTATTAGAACCTTAATGGTTTCGTTCAGGTATTTTTTATTATTGGCCGAGGCGGTTTTTTTTAAAATTTCGTTTATTTTTTGCGCCCGGCGCCTTTTTTCTTGCGGTGGCACGTCATCTTTTAGTCGTGAAGCGGCTGTGTCCGGACGGGGTGAATATTTGGCGAAATAAATCATGTCAAAACTGATTTCCCGGCAGAGCTTGGCGGTGTTGTTGAATTGTTTTTTGGTTTCGCCGGGAAAGCCGACGATAATATCGGTGGTGACGGCAACCGGCGGAAAACCAGGCCGATTTTTCTTAAAAGCCGATCGGATTTTTTTAACCAGATTTTTATAATGGGCGACGGTATAATGCCGGTTCATTCGTTTTAAGATTTCATCGTCGCCGTTTTGAACGGGCAAATGGACATAAGGCATAATTTTTTTGCACTCAGCGATAGCGGTGATGAGTTCATCGGACATGTCTTTGGGATGGGAGGTAAGGAAGGTCAGCCAAAAATTTCCAGGCAGGGCGTTAATTTTTTTGAGAAGCCGAGGAAAATTGATACCGGACGCTTGGTACGAATTAACGTTTTGTCCCAGCAAAATTATCTCCTTATATTTTTTTCCGACTAGCGATTTAATCTCGGCGATAATTTCTTTTGCCGGCCGCGATTTTTCCCGTCCCCGGGTGTAGGGGACGACGCAGTAAGAGCAAAAATTATTGCAGCCGGTCATTATGGGAACATAAGCGCTGAAACTGTTTTGTCTCAAGGGCTGGCAGCCGAAATATTCGTCGGGGTGCCAAAGTTCAACTTTGTTTTTCAGTTTCTGTTTGTCGGTTTTCAAAACGCAGCCGGCCAGAATAATTTTTTTGCCCTTGGCTTTGTTTATTTTATCAAACATTCGGTGGACGGCCGCTTGCCGGACGGAGCAGGCGTTAACCACGATTAAATCGGCCGGATGCCGATCGGTTGCCGGCCGGTGCCCTGATTTTTCAAGCAAAAAGGCGATTTTTTCCGAATCTGAATGGTTCATCTGGCAGCCGTAAGTGAAGATGCGGTATTTCATACAAACCGATACTAACAAAACAACCGTTCTTTTTCAAGAACGGTTGTTTTGTTCTTCCGCCCATTTTTTAGTTTTGGAAACGGACAGGCAGGGAAACTTTGTTAATTTCCGCGTTGTCTTTAATCCTGGCTTGGAAAATTTCCAGCGTGCCTTTGTTGCTGGTTGGTTTTTTGAAGACCAAATTAACAGAAAAAGGATGGAAGGCGGAATCGTTTTTTATCCAGAAAAAGGTTTCTCCCAAAACTAGTCCCCGCGAATCTTTCAGGCGGGCTTTTAGCCGCCCTTCGGCGTTGGCCGCCTGACCGGAAACCAGTAAGGGGCTTTTTATGGCGTCATTAGGCCTGGGCGAGCTAATTTTTAGAGAATTGCTTCTTGGCGAAGCGAGAATAGACGCGTTTAGAAAAATATCCGGCAGGGATTGCTCTTCAACGATGATTTGCTGGTTGGTCCACCAGATAAATCCGAAAAAAGCCGTGGCTACCAAAGTAACCAACAAAAGGCGTTCCCGATTTATTTTTATTTTCATTTTAGCCATTTGAAGTTTGTGTTTATCTAAGTTTACCTGAATTAATTCATATAAACAAATTAATCAATTGGTTAAGCGGACGGGAAACGGCGGGCGGCAGCGGCCAGCCATAGCAGTAGGGCGAAAAAACCAAAAAAGCGGCGGCTACGAAACTCGAGATTGTTATAAAAGCAAATTTTTCTTTTGGCCAAAGCCGAGCCAGGCATAAAGCCAGAATTAGAGTGGCGAAAGCCGACGGCAGAAGATAGTGGTACAAAAAGGCGACGCGGCTTATCAAAATGAAAGGCAGCCAATTGGCCAACCAGGCGAAAATTAAAATATAGAAAACGGGAGAAATTTTCTGTCGGCTTTTTTTATTCCAGATAATCATCAACAAGGTTAATAGAGCGAGGCCGGCGCCTGAAATCCAGAGCAAAGGATTGCTTAGGAAATAAATTTTAGCTGTCCAGCCGGGCTGGCCGGCGAAAACATCCTGGTTCCAATAATAAACCGGCTTGTGCCCTAACGGCCAGCTCCACCAGCGGCTGCCGTAAGGATGTTCCGAAGTAATGCCGGCATTAGCCCGATACATCGTTTTATTTAATTCAATTACTTTTTGCCAGAAAGTCGGCGAAGTTTCGCTCGGCCCATAACGCAATTCTTGTTGCCAGGCCCAGCTGGCGAAAGCGTCGCCCGGCCCGGAATGGGGAAGAAGCCGGAAATGGGCGGCGAATGGCAGAAGGTAAACGATGGCGCCCAGAATTAAAATAATTGTTAATCCCTGCCAGGCCTCTTTTATTTTTATCTTTCTGGTTTTTCTCTCCCAGTCGCCAAAAAATTGTTCTTTTGGAATTTCGGGCGTTTTTGGCGGCGCCAAATAAGATTGCGGGCTTAAATAATCGGCCAGCTTCGCCCAGAATATTTTCGCCGTTAAAATCATCACAATAACACCCAGCGTCGCGACCCCTGTCCATTTGACGGAAATGGTCAAACCGAAAAACAAAGCCGTCAGAGCCAGATAAGATTTCCAGCGGCGGCTAAAAGGCGTTTGGCGCTGGTATAGGAAAAAGAAACAGAAAGTCAGCGTTTCGAAAAACAGTAGAAAAATATCCACCAGAATGAATTTTGATTGGACCAAGAAAGCATTATCCAGCAAAATCAAAAAACCGGCTATTAAAGCGGCGGTTCGGCTACGGCTGATTAAAAAAGCCAGCCAAGAGAAAGCCAAGACAAAAAAACCGCCGGTCAGCGCCGGCAAGAATCGCATAGCCGAAGGGATATTTGCCGGAATAGCTTCGCCGATTTTATCAAAGGCAAAAACCGGATTAACGCCGGCTAATTTTACAAAACCAGCGATTAAGAGTTTTCCCAATGGCGGGTGGATGTCAAAATAATATTTACCGGTAAAATAAGCGCTGACGAATTTGCCGAAATGGACTTCGTCAAAAACTACCTGCGCCGGATGGCTGAGAAAGGCGAGATGGACAGTGAAAGCCAGTGTGGCTAACAGAAAAAACGGCCAAAAAGCTTTAAAAAATTGTCTCATGCAATGTTATTGATGTCATTCTGGCGAAAGCCAGAATCCAGGTTTTTACAGATTAAAGTATAAATCACGCCAATCAGGATTTGTCTTTTCAATTAAATCCAGCTTCCATTTTCTCTTCCAGTTTTTTAATTGTTTTTCTCTCCTGAGGGCGCTATAAACATTATTGGTTTGTTCGTAATAGACAAGCAAATGAACTTTATATTTTTCGGTGAATCCTTTAATAACGTCGTTTTTATGTTGCCAAACCCGTTTTTTCAAAGACGAAGTTATCCCAACATACAGCGTGCCGTTTCTTTTGCCGGCAAGGATATAAATATAATAATTTTTCGGATTCATTCCTAGATGCCGGGTCAGGCCCGGCATGACAATATTGGTTTATTTCTTTTCTTTGATTTCTTCTAGTATTTTTTCTTGGAACTTTTCAATTTTCATTGGTCCCAAATCTCCTTGGCCTCGTTGGCGAACGGCTACCGAGCCAGCGTCAATTTCTTTATCGCCCACGATTAAGAGGTAAGGAATTTTTTGCATTTCGCCCTCGCGGATTTTTTTGCCGATAGTTTCGTTTTCGTTTTTTACGGCCAGCCTCACACCGGCGTTGCGAAGCTTTTTAGCCACTTCGTTGGCGTAGTCGGCGTGCTTTTCGCTGATGGACATGACCCAAACCTGTTCGGGCGCCAGCCAAACGGGAAAAGCGCCGGCGAAATGCTCAATCAGCAAAACAAGAAATCTTTCGTAGGAGCCGAGGACTGCTCGGTGAACCATCACCGGATTCTCTTCTTCTCCGTTTTCATTAGTAAAAACAAGGTTAAATCTTTTTGGCGTGGCAAAATCGAGCTGAACCGTAGGAATTTGGATTTCTTTTCCCAGGGCATCTTTGAACATAAAGTCCAGCTTCGGACCATAAAGGGCGGCTTCTCCTTCGCGGCGTTGAGCTTTTAGGCCCATTTCGTCAGAGATCTCTTGAAGCATTTTTTCGCAAAGATCCCAATCTTTTGGCTCTCCGATATATTTTTCAGGATGGGCGCAGTCTCTTACCGATAAAGAGACCCAATGATTTTCCCACATGCCGAGCCCCGAGTAGAAATCTTTTATTACATTGACCATATTGATAATCTCTTGTTTGACTTGATCTCGGCGGCAGAACGTGTGACCGTCTTCAACGGTTATGGCATAAACTCTGTTTAATCCTCCGACTTCCCCTGTTTTTTCGGCTCGGTATTGTTTTTCGGATTCCATGTAGCGAATAGGCAAATCCCTGTATGAACGCGGGCGGGAAGCGTAAATTTGTGTTTGGTGAGGGCACTGGACGGGCTTCATAACGAATCGGTGCTTTTTGGTAGAGGTAACGTGAAAGAGCTCTTCGCTGAATTTTTTAGCGTGTCCGGACAGTTCGTAAAGATCAATTTTTGCCAAATGAGGAGTCATTACTTTTTCGAAGCCATATTGCCGGCAGACGGCTTCAATGTGCTTTTTCAGCTCATCAATTATCGTCGTCCCTTTTGGGGTAAAAAGCGGCAATCCTTGCCCGACCAAATCGGAAAAAACAAACAAATCTAATTCTTTTCCGAGTTTGCGGTGGTCGCGCTTAGCGGCCTCTTCGATTTTGTCTAAATAAACATCCATATCTTTTTTATTTTCCCAGGCGGTGCCGTAGATTCGCTGAAGCATTTTATTTTTTTCGTCTCCGCGCCAGTAAGCGCCGGCGATTTTTAAAAGCTTGAAGGCGTCCGGTCTGATTTCGCCGGTGGAATCCAGATGCGGGCCGTGGCACAAGTCCACGAACGGGCCGGATTTATAAAGCGTGACCTTTTTTGCTTTTTCTTTTTTGGCTAAATCTTCGATTAACTCGATTTTGTATGGCTGGCCGGCTTTTTTGAATAAATCTTTCGCTTTTTTTGTTTCAACTTCGCTTTTTTCAAACGAGTGGTTGGTTTTAATAATCGCCCGCATTTTTTCTTCCAGCAACGGCAGATCTTCTGGTATTAAAGTGCGGGGTAATTCAAAATCGTAATAGAATCCGTTTTCGACTGTCGGTCCGATAGCGAATTTGGCTTCAGGAAACATGTCTAAAACGGCGGCGGCCAGCAGGTGAGCAGCGGAGTGCCTTAAAATAGCAAGATTACTTAGTTCTTTTTCCATAGCTAATTAAAAATGTAAATATCAAAATGAAAAATTTAGGCCTGCCTGCCGATAGGCAGGTATCCCGCCGCTGGCGGGATTGAGTTTAAATTTTTACATTGTCATTTTACATTTTGATTTTTAAAATTTTAATTTAAATAAATATGCCCAAAAATCACTTGGCGCCAAGCCCCGCAAGCCGCGGGGGGTCCCACTTGGCTTCCCAGTGATTTCTGGGCACTCTTATACCGATAACGCTGGTATCCAGCGAAACAACTTGATAGCCCCGGGCGGCTTGTCCCAATCTTGTCAAAAAAGGCTTGCCCTGAGCTTATCGAAGGGGTGGTTAGGCCACTTCATTGCTTAAGACAATTCTAAAATTTTAGGTTCAAGCTGTCAATAAAGCGTTTTTCGGCGGAACGTCTCTTATGTTTATTGGTGGTTCCTTAAATGATTTTGGTTTAGTTCTTGAACTTCGTCGGCCAAGATTTTTAAATTGCCTTCTTTGTCATCTATTTGTCCGGAAACGATAATGACTTTGCCTTCTTGCCACATAGTCGGCGTGCGTTCAAGCAATTTCGGGAAAATCAGCGCTTCCACTTTGGTTTTTTTGTCTTCTATCATAACAAAGAGCATGGGCCGGCCGGTTTTGGTGATAATTTTATGGATGTTGCTGATGACGCCGCCGATTTTCGCGCGTCGGCCGATTTGGTCTTTGGTGATTTTAGACGGCAGGATGGCGTATTTGGCGATTACTTTTTCGTATTCCTGAGCCGGGTGTTCGGAAACGTAAAGCCCGAGCAATTCTTTTTCCCAGGAAAGTTTGTCTTGGCGGCTGGCGGCCGGCGCTGACCGGAGTTTAAGCGGCGGCAGCGCGGTTTTGGCGTCCGTGGCCGAAAACAGCGAAGCTTGGCCGTTGGTTTTCGGCTTTTGTATCTCTCTGGCGTAAAGGAGCAGTGACTCCATATTTGCTAATAGTTGGCCTCGTTCGCCAAGCTTGTCCATCGTCCCGCATTTCACCATGCTTTCTAAAGATTTTTTATTTAGGTCTTTATTTTGCACGCGTTCAATGAATTCCGAAATGGAAACGAAATGGCCGCGCTGTTTTCTTTCGTCGGCTATCGCTTCAACGATGTTTGAGCCGACGTTTTTTACCGCGTTCAAGCCGAAGCGGATAACGCCGTCTTTGATTACCGTGAAGCTTCCCAGGCTTTCATTGACGTCCGGAGGCAGGACTTCTATGTTCATTTGCTGGCATTCATTGATTAAAAAAGCGATGCGTTCAATGTCGTCTAGTTCGCTGTTCAGCAACGCCGCCATAAATTCAGTGGGGAAGTGAGCTTTCAAGTAAGCGGTTTGGTATCCCAGCAGCGCGTAGCAGGTGGCGTGGGCTTTATTGAAGCCGTAACGGGCGAAGGGTTCGATGAACGCCCAGATTTTTTCGGCAGTTTCGTAAGCGATGTTGTTTTTTACCATGCCGTCAATCAGCTTGTCGTGTTGTTCGTCCAGCAGTTTTTTGATTTTTTTGCCCATAGCTTTGCGCAGAGTGTCGGCTTCCGGCAGGGTTAAACCGGCCAGCTTGACGCCAATTTCCATCACTTGTTCTTGGTAAACGATAATGCCGTAAGTGTTTTTTAAGATTGGCTCCAGCCGCGGCTCAACATATTCAATTTTTTTAAGGCCGTGTTTGCGGGCAATGAAGTCAGGAATCAGCTCCATGGGGCCGGGCCGGTAAAGCGCCACCATAGCGATAATGTCTTCAAAAACGGTCGGTTTCAGCTCTTTCAAGTGCCGTTTCATGCCGCCGGATTCCAATTGGAAAACGCCGGTGGTCCGGGCAGTTTGAAAAAGATCGAAAGTTTTTTGGTCGTTCAGCGGCAGGGTGGCGACATCAAGCGGTATGTTTTTCGTCCGGCGGACGATTTTTATTGTGTTCTCGATTTGGGTTAAAGTTTTCAATCCCAAAAAATCCATTTTCAGGAGCCCCAGATCTTCAACCGCGTGCATTTCGTATTGGGTAACGATGGTTTGGTCATTTTGAGTGGGGTGTTGGAGCGGTACGATTTTGGAAAGTGGCTCTTTTGTGATTACCACGCCCGCGGCGTGCGTGGAAGCATGGCGCGCCACGCCTTCGAGCTTTTTTGCCGTGTCCACAAGCGTTTTTGTTTGTTCATCGGAATCGTAAAGCTGGCGGAATTCGACAGATTCCTGCAGCGCCCTTTCCAAAGTCAGGCCGAAAGGAATGGCTTTCGCTACTTGGTCGCAAAGCTGGTAGGAATAGCCCATGGCGCGGCCGGTATCGCGAATAGCCGCTCGGGCCGCCATCGTTCCGAAAGTGATAATTTGCGCGACGTGGTCCTGGCCGTATTTTTGGCGCACATAATTTATCACTTCGTCACGCCGCGTATCCGCGAAATCCAAATCAATGTCAGGCATGGAAATGCGCTCCGGATTCAAGAACCGTTCAAAAAGCAAGTCATATTTCAGCGGTTCAATGGTGGTAATGTCCAAAAGGTAAGAAACGATGGATCCGGCGGCGGAACCGCGCCCCGGGCCGACAACGATGTTATTTTTTTTAGCCCAATCGACGAAATCCTGCACAATTAAAAAATAAGAAGCAAAACCGGTTTTTTTGATAATGGTTAATTCTTTTTCCAGCCGCTCCAGCACTTCTGGCTGGATTTTGCCGGGATATTTTTTAGGCAGGCCGGCGAAGGCGAGTTTTTTTAAATATTCATCAGGCGATTGGCCGGAAGGGACTTTAAAATGGGGAAGTTGGTATTTGTTCAGTTCAAAATCAAATTGGCAGGCAGTAACGATTTTTTGGGTATTGGCGATGGCTTCGGGCGTTTCCGCGAAATTTTTTATCATTTGTTCCGGTTCTATCATGGAAAAATTATTGTTGGTCATAGTCAGGCGTTCGGGGTCGTCCGGGTCAGCGCTGGTGTTAACCAGCATTAAAATATCCTGCGCCTTGGCGTCTTCGGTTCTTAAATAATGGATGTCATTGGTAGCGATTAAAGGCAGGTCGTGCTTTTTGGCAATATTGATCAGTTCTTTGTTGGCCAGAGCTTGTTCTGGCAGATTGGGATGATGCTGGAGCTCCAGAAAAAAATTGCCCGGGCCAAAAATTTTCTGGTAGGTCAAGGCCAGTTCCTCGGCTTTTTTTAAGTTTCCCTTGATGATGGCTTGCGGGATTTCACCCGCCAGGCAGGCCGAAGAAGCCATCAGTCCGGCGCTGTATTGGCGTAGAAGTTCTTTGTCCACGCGGGGTTTGTAATAAAAGCCGTTAAGCCAGGCCTCGGTTGTCAGTTTGACCAAATTTTCATAGCCGGTTTTATTTTTTACCCAGACAATCAGATGGTAATTGGCGTCGTCAACGCGCGGCCGGCGATCGAAGCGGGAATTTGGCGCTACGTAAAGCTCCGAGCCGATGACGGGTTTTATTCTTTTGGCTTTGGCTTTTTTATAAAATTCCACGGCGCCGTAAAGGGAGCCGTGGTCGGTGAGCGCGAGAGAATCCATTTTTAGCTCCAGCGCCCGTTCTATCAGTCCGTCAATTTTGGGCAATCCGTCAAGAAGCGAAAAATGGCTATGGACGTGTAAGTGGGTAAATTTCATGTTTCAGAATTTTTTTTGGCGGCTGCTTAAGAAATAAAGAATTCCGCCCAGCACCAAAAGCGAGAGCAGGACTATTATTGTCCAAAGAAGGAAAGTGAAAATGAAGAAATGGTTTGCTTGCGCCAGTAACGCCGCGCTTTTTTTCCCCCAGTCCGTTTCCGCTAAGAACCAGATGAGCGCCGAGGCCGCCAGAATGCCCGCGGTGACATTGCGCAGATTTTTTAAAAAAGAGCCCAAAAAATAACGGCCGCGCAGCATAATTTTATTTTTTAAACCCAGCGTTGCCACCGCTTCTTCAATATCCAGCATGGCTTGCCAATAGCCGGAAACTATCTGTTTAGTTTCTTCGCGGGAAACGACGAAATGGGGTTCTTCCAGAATACGCTCAAAAATATGGCGGCTGTAATCAAGCTTATCCGGCAAACTTAAAAAGCGCCGAATGTATTTTATTTTGCGCTCGGTAGTGGAGCCGGGGATTCCTTTGGCTTTCAGTATTTCCCTTAGCAATTTTTCCGTCTCCAGGATTCCGATTTTGTAGCCGGAGAAAGTTCCTTCGGCTAGGGCTTTTTCAACCGCCGACCAGTTAAGCCCGAGAAGTTTGTCATCGGCCATAGGATTGATTCACATTCTCTATTATAAGGAAAATTTTTGCCGCGCACAAGTTGTGGTAAAATAAAAAAATGAAAGCGATAAAACCAGATTTTCGTGAAGAGAAAAAACTTTGGCGCCACGGATTCAGAGCCGTGGCCGGGCTTGACGAAGCCGGACGGGGGCCGTTGGCCGGACCGGTGGTCGCCGCTGCTTTTGTCTTAACGCCAAAAGCAGCGGCTAAGTTAAAAATTAAAAGCGCCAAGTTAAAAATTAAGAAAAATATTAAGGATTCAAAAAAACTAACCGCCAGACAGCGCGAGACGTGGTACGCATTTTTAACTCAGCATCCTGATATTAAATGGGGAGTAGGGATTGTCTCGGAAAAAATAATTGATAAGATAAATATTTTGGAAGCCACGAAACTCGCCATGAAACGGGCAATGGCAAAATTGAATTTTAAACCGGATTATCTATTGTTAGACGGCAATTTTTTACTAAGTGATTTAGCGATTAGCCAGCGGGCGGTAGTTAAAGGTGACGAAAAAATCTGGTCTTGCGCCGCCGCTTCCGTTATCGCCAAAGTGACGCGCGACCGGCTGATGATGAAATGCCACCGCCGTTATTCGGTTTACGGTTTTGACCAGCATAAAGGTTATGGCACAGTTGCTCATCTGGCGGCCATAAAGAAGCATGGCGCTTCGCCAATCCACCGATTGAGTTTTCGGCCGTTAAAGGGTGCTATAATGTAAATATAAACAAAATCCAAAAGATGAAGGAAGTCGAAAGGTTTCATAGTTTGATTCCGCAGGATTATCGGGCGGGCCATCACTGGAGTCAGGAGAAGAAAGAAGACCGGCAGCCGTTAGAAAAAAGCGATTTTTCGCGGCGGTTCGGTTTTTTCAGGTTTTTTTTAATCCCTTTAGTTTTTTTGTTATTGGCCAGCCTTTTTTTCCATGGCGCCAATGCCCTTAATCAGGATTTAGGTAGGCATTTGAAAACGGGTGAAATTATCTGGCAGACGAAAGAAGTTCCCAAAACCAATCTTTTTTCCTGGACCGAGCCGGAAAGCTCTTTCGTCAATCATCATTGGCTGGCAGAAGTGTTTTTTTATGTGCTTTATAGTTTGGGCGGGATAAAGGCGCTGGTGGCTTTTATGGTTTTGGCGGCGTTAGCCAGTTTTTATTTGGTTTTTTTCGTTGTTTACCAAAAAGATTTTTTTTTCTTGGCGGCCGGAGCGGCTGTTTTGAGCGCCGGTTTACTGATGGAACGCACCGATATCCGGCCAGAAATTTTCGGATTTTTGGGCGTGGCTTTCTTTTGGGCGGTTTTGTCCAAAAACAAAGAAGAAATAAAAAAATCTTTTTGGCTGCTTTTGCCGGCGCAGTTTTTGTGGGCAAATCTGCACATCACTTTTTGTTTCGGCTTGGCGATGTTCTTTTTCTTTTTTCTTGACCGGCTTTGGGCGAGGCGTAGGCAAATATATATTTTGGCTCGGCGGGAAAAGAAAATAGACCGCTACATATTTAAAGTTGTTCTCTTGGGCGTTTTGCTCGGGTTGGTGACTTTTTTGAATCCCAACACCTGGCGGGGGGCGCTTTATCCTTTGGCGATTTTTAGGAATTACGGGTACACGATCGTGGAAAACCAGTCGCCGTTTTTTCTGGACGACCTGATGGCCAATCCCAGCATTTTTATCTTTAAGCTGGCAATCGTTTTTTTGGTTTTGGGATTTGTTCTGAATTGGAAAAAATTTAATTTTTTTCATTTCGCCAACGCGGCTTTTTTCGGCGGCCTGTCTTGCGGGGCTATCCGTTATTTTCCTTTTCTGGGCTTGGCGGCCCTGCCGGTGCTAACGGAAAATTTTTCCCAATTTTGCCTTTCCGGCAGTAATCTTTGGAAGCGGTTTAGCGCCCGGAGAACGAAGAAGTGGTTTTATTTCTTGACCGCCGCGCTTATTTTTGTTATTTTAATTGGCGGTATTTGCGAAGTTGTTTCCAATAGATTTTTTCTGCGTTATCATAAGGGTGACAGTTTCGGCTGGGGGGCGCCTGCGGGCGCCAGCCAAGCGGTCAATTTTTTGCTGGAGCAAAAAATAACCGGGCGGATGTTTAACAATTTTGACATCGGCGGTTACCTTATTTGGCAGCTTTATCCGGAACGGCGAGTATTCGTTGATAACCGGCCGGAAGCTTATTCGGAGGATTTTTTCCAGTCGGTTTACATTCCGATGCAAAACGATGCCGAGGTTTGGCGGCGTTTGGCGGACGAGGTTTATAAAATCGATTACGTGTTTTTCGCCCATACCGATGCTACGCCTTGGGCGGATAATTTTATCCGGCAAATCGCCCGAAACCAGTCTTGGAAAATGATCTATGCCGACAGCGCCGCCGCCATCTGGGTCAAAAACGAAGAGAAATACGAATCTTTAATCAAGCGGTTTGGCCTGGACGGCGCCAAAGTTGAAGCGGATTTGGAAAAATATTTGGCTGGCCGGAGTTTCTCCCAATTGTTCAGCTTGGCTGTTTTTTGGGAAAAAATCGGTTGGCTTGATTCGGCGATAAAAACTCAGGAGTATGCTTGGCAAAACTGGCCCCATTCGGCCCAAGCCGCTTATTTTTTGGGTTCGCTTTACGCCGAAAAAGAGAATTGGCCAGCGGCGGAAAGTTATTTAACCAAGGCAATTGATTTAGACAAAAAATCAGTTCAATCATATTCGCTTTTAGGTCAAATTTATTACAGCCAGGGAGATTTTTCGGAAGCGCGGCGCGTTTGGCAGCAAGCCCTGGAAGCCGAACCGGAGAATCAGACGATAAAAATGTATTTGGACAATATGGGATTGATACCTTTCAATAATTAAAAATGCAAAAATCAAAATGTAAAATGACAATGTAAAATTTAAAATAATTCGCTTTGGGCGGATACCAAAATTTTACATTTTGATATTTACATTTTCCATTAATTTTATGCCAGTACCAAGACAGCGGCACACTCGGTCAAGAAAAAATAAACGGCGGGCGACTTTGGCCTTACGTTCCCGCGGGATAACTAAATGTTTGAAATGCGGTCAGCCGGTTTTGCCCCACCAGGTTTGCAAAAATTGCGGCACTTTTAAAGGCCGGCAGGTCATTGACGTGTTGAAAAAGCTTACCAAGCGCGAGCAGAAAAAACGGCAGAAAGAATTGAAGGCGCAAGAAGAAGAAGCAAAAGAAGGCAAGCCGTTGAACGCAGCGGAGCTTAGTAAATAAGTTACGAAAGACGAATTAATACGAATATACGAATTTATATATTCGTAAAGAATTGGTAATTCGTAGAAAATTTTGGCTAATCGACATCTGGCCAGATCTATCGCCATGCAAACCCTTTATGAATGGGATTTTTGGGGTCGAGAAGACGAAAAACTGCCGGCGATTATTGAAAAAAACATTAAGGAATTCGGGCCGGGCATAGAAGGCGAAGATTTCATCAAGCGGTTGGTTGAAGGCGTGGCGGCTAATCTGGAGAAAATAGACAAGATTATCGCCCAAGCCGCGCCGGAATGGCCGCTTGACCAGATAACCTTGACCGATCGCAATATCCTGCGTTTGGGGCTTTACGAATTGCTGTTCGGCAACCGGCAGGAAGTGCCGCCCAAAGTGGCGATAAACGAAGCCATAGAGCTGGCTAAGGGATTCAGCGGCGAATCTTCCGGCAAGTTCGTTAACGGAGTTTTAGGAACGGTTTACCGGGAAATCGGCGAACCGCAGAAAGACGAATAATAATTAATTAAAAATTTAAATCTCAAAATGCAAAATGACAGTGTGAAGCGTTAAGGTGCTATTTTTTATTTTGCTTTGTCATTTTCCACTTTGATTTTTACACTTTATATTTGTCATGAAGGATTTATCGAAATTTCAAGAAAGAATTGGGGTAAAATTTAATAAAGAAGAAACACTCCAGCAATCTTTGGTTCACCGTTCGTTTATCAACGAAAACCCCGATTTCGGCTTGGATCACAACGAACGCTTGGAGTTTTTGGGCGACGCGGTGCTGGAATTGGTGGTGACCGAATATCTTTATAATCAATATCCTAATCCCGAGGGAGAGCTGACTACTTGGCGCGCCGCCTTGGTTAACGCCAAAAAACTGGCGGAAGTGGCGGAAAGTTTGGGACTGAACGATTTTATAATGCTGTCCCGCGGCGAAGCTAAAGATAACGGCCGGGCGCGCCAATACATCTTAGCTAATGCTTTGGAGGCGCTTATCGGCGCTATTTATTTGGACAAAGGTTTTTCCGTCAGCCAGGAATTTATTCAGCGCCATATCGTCAAGCATTTGCCCGACATTTTGTCTTCTGGCGCCTATCGGGACGCCAAGAGCGTCTTTCAGGAAGAAGCGCAGGAGCGCGCGGGCATAACCCCCAGCTACGAAGTTTTGGCCGAGTGGGGGCCTGACCACGCCAAGAATTTTAAAGTCGGCGTTTTTTTGGAAGACGAATTGGTGGCCGAAGGTGAAGGAATCTCCAAGCAGGAAGCGCAGCAAAAAGCGGCCGCCCAGGCGTTGAGGGCGAAAGGGTGGGATAATAAATAGTGGAAAATGTAAATATCAAAATGTAAAATTTAGGTATTTACATTTTTTATTTTTTGAGGTATTGTTTAACGGTATTAAATCCTTAATTTAAATAGATAGATTTTTATGCTAGTAATAAGATTAACCAGAGTAGGTAAAAAAAACCAGCCGGCCTTTCGGGTGGTTCTGACCGAAAAAAGCAATCCGGTGCGCGGAAAATTCATTGAAATTTTAGGGTCTTATAACCCGCGGCTAAAAACGAAAGCCTTGAAATCAGAGCGGATAAAATATTGGTTATCAAAAGGTGCGCAGGCGTCGCCGACTGTCCATAACCTTCTGGTGTCGGAAAAAATCATAGAAGCCAAAAAGGTTAAGGCTTGGCAGCCGAAGAAAAAAGCGCAAGGGGTAAAGGAAGAAAGCGTTTCGGCGCCAGCAACGGAAGCGGCGACGGAAATTGAAGCCCCGCAGGCAAAAGAGACGAAGCCGGAAACGGCCAAGGCAGAAGAAGTACCCGTTCAGAAATCGGAATAAAGCATTTAAACAAAATAAAAACGAAAACGCTCCGCGCAACGCGGAGCGTTTTTTGTCGCTTTTATTGACTTGAGAAGAGGTAAAATGCTATTATTATTTTGTGGTAGTAGCAGCTTCGTTTTGCTGGTCGACTACTATCGGAAGTTATTATAAAATTCTAAAATTCTTTAAAGAAAGACATGGCTAAATACGCTGACCAGGAGTTTGTCGAGTTTGTCATCAAGAGCCTTGTTGACCATTCCGATGACGTGAAAACCGATCGCAAGGTTGATGAAATGGGAGTGCTTTTGACTCTCAGCGTCAATCCGGCGGATATGGGTCAGGTTATCGGACGGCAGGGCGGTACGGCCCGAGCGGTGCGGACTCTCTTGCGGGTGATTGGCGCCAAACACAACGCGCGCATCAACTTCAAGATAGAGGAACCGGTCGGTGGCCGCGGTCCCCGGGGCGGTAATTCCGCTGCCAAGGACGTTGACCAGGTAGTCGACGAACTGAAACTGTAATTCTCATTCAATTTCAAAAACAAGAGCCACAGAAATGTGGTTTTTGTTTTTGCGTATGTTAAAATTAAACGAGATGAAATTTGATATCATCACGATTTTTCCGAAAATTTTTGACTCGTATTTTAAAACGAGCATTTTGGCGCGAGCGCAAAAGAAGAATTTAATAAAAATTAAGACGCATGATTTGCGACAATGGACGACGGATAAACATAAATCGGTGGACGACAGCCCCTACGGCGGCGGGCCGGGAATGATTTTTAAAGCGGAGCCGATTTTTAAAGCCGTGGCGGCTTTAAAAAAAAGCAAAATTAAAAATGAAAAAGGAAAAAGTAAGGAAGCACCTCGTTCCGCTCGGTGCCGTATTATTTTATTTTCCGCCAAGGGCAAGCAATTCACCCAAGCCGATGCCCGGCGTTTGGCGAAATACGACCAACTGATTTTGATTTGCGGGCGGTATGAAGGAGTGGACGAGCGGGTGATTGATCATTTGGCGGATGAAGAATTGTCGGTCGGCAATTTCGTGCTGACGGGCGGAGAAATTCCTGCTATGATAGTGGTAGACGCAATATCACGGCTGTTACCCGGGGTTTTAGGCAAAAAAGAAAGCTTGGCGCAGGAAAGTTTTTCCGAAGAAGGATATTTGGAATACCCGCAGTATACCCGGCCGGAAAAATTCAAGGGCTGGAGAGTGCCGGAGGTGCTATTGTCGGGAGACCATAGAGAAATTGAGGAATGGCGGAAAAATAATTCAAAGCGTAAAAATCAAAATGTAAAACAATAACGTAAAAAAGTTAAAATTTTATTCGCCAGAGGCGAATTCCTTAATTTTTAATTTTGATTTTTAAATTTTAATTTTTATGTTATATATCGCTGCCGACCACGCCGGTTATCCGCTTAAGGAAGAATTAAAACCCTTTTTGGCTAAAGAGGGTTATGAGGTGGTTGATTTGGGCGCGGATGAGCTGGATAATTTTGACGATTATCCGGATTTCGCCGCGGCGCTGGCGCGTAGCGTGGCGGGAGAAGAAGACGCCGGCGGGATTTTGATTTGCGGCACCGGACAGGGGATGTGTGTCGCCGCCAACAAGTTTGCCGGCATTCGGGCGGTGCAGGTTTTCGACGAATTCACGGCTCGAGCGGCCGCCGAACATATAGACGCCAACGTGATTTGTCTGGGCGGCCGGATAACCGATGTTGATGCCGCCAAGAAATTGGCAAAAATTTGGTTGGACACAGAATTCTCGGGAGACGAACGGCATATCAGGCGTTTGAGAAAAATAGAAGAAACGGAAGCGTAAAAATTAAAAATTCAAAAAGTGGAAATTATTCCCGCTATCATTGCCAAGGATTTAGGCGAACTGAAAAATAAAATAAGCCAAGTGGAGAATCTAGTCAGGACCGTTCAGCTGGATGTGATGGACGGCGTTTTCGTGCCTAACGCCACCTGGAATAACCCAAAAGATTTGTTCGGGTTTAAGACGAATCTTTTTTTGGAAGCCCATCTGATGGTTAAGGAGCCGGCAAGGATTCTGGACAATTGGCTAATCAGTCCGGCCGGAAGAATCATCGTCCATTGCGAAACCGGCGCGGATATGAAAGAAATCGTCAGCCGCGTTCATCAGGCCGACAAAGAGTTCGGAGTGGCACTCAATCCGGAGACCGAGATTGACGTTTTGGATGATTTTATCTCGGAAATTGATTTGGTGCTTTTTTTAAGCGTTCAGCCGGGTTTTGGCGGCCAGAAATTTTTGCCGAAGGTTTTGCCGAAAATTTCCCGATTGCGGCAAAAAAACCTAAATGTTAAAATAGCGGTAGACGGAGGGATAAATTTAAGCAACGCCAAGCAAGTCAAAGAAGCCGGCGCGGATATTTTAGTTGTCGGTTCGGCGATTTTCTCCAGTGGAGACGCAAAAGAAGCGATAGCCCGATTGCAGGCAGCTATAAAATAATAGGACAAACTTTTTTATGCGTGATATTTTAAACGAACAAGATTTGGCGGATTTGCAGCAGCAAGAGCCCCAACGCTGGCAGAAAACAGCCGCTGGCGGTTTTTATTTTAAACTGCAGGGCTTGGAACTTAAGCCGTTGCCGGAAATAAAAACAGAAATTATTGGCGAATTGGCTAAAATCGTCAGGGGATTGTCTTTTGCGGCGATAGAAGGCATCAGATCCGGCCACCCGGGCGGTTCGTCTTCCAAAACAGAGCAGATTTTAGCGATGCTTTTTTCCGGCACGCTGGCATTTGACGCTTTGAATCCCAAACATACCGGCCGCGACCGTATTGTTTGGTCGGCTGGGCATTGCACGCCTCTTTTTCATTCCACTCTGGCTTTAATTTACGAAACACTGCAGCGTTCAGGCCAAAATATAGACAAAGAAGCATTAGGCGCGGTGTTGGCGGATTGTTTGGCGCGATTCCGCCATTGCGACGGTCCGACTGGGCACGTAGAATCGCATTACGCTTTTTCCGACGCTTCAACCGGCGCTTCCGGACACGGTTTTTCCATGGCTTTGGGCTTAGCGGCTCTCCAAAAGACCAATGGTTTAAACAATAGGGTTTGGGTAATCGCTGGTGATGCGGAAACAGAAGAAGGAATAAGCTACGAAGCGCGCAACAGCATCGTTTCCTGCGGCATGGATAATATTATCGTAACGCTGGATTATAACCATTTCGGCATTGACGGCCCGATTGAAGAGGTTATTAGCACTCCTTATTTAGACCAGTGGTTGGCCGCCGGCTGGAACGTGATTGAAGTTGACGGGCATAATGTTTTAGAGCTGGCTTACGCTTATAAAAAGGCATCTGCCGGTTTCGGCAATCACGCGCCGACGGTAGTTATTTGCCATACGATAAAAGGCAAATATTACGGTAAGACCGAAAATACGGCCGATTCGCACGGAGCGCCCGCGCCGCATCCGGAATACGTGGAAATAATGAAAAAATTGGGCTTTGATATTCCTGGGCGGGAAGGAGATATAAAAAAAGATTTGGAAACGGTGATTGCCAAGCTTGATAAAAAAAGCCAGGAATATATTTTGGAGCGTTTGGCAGTTTGCCGGCAGAACGTCAGAGACGAAAAAGAATCTCAGAAAAAAATGGAAACCGCTTTGGCGGGCCGGCCGCTGAATGACTGGCGGCAAATTAAGAGGCCAATCTCTTTGCCGCCGGAACTTTCTTTCAAAGACGGAGATGCTGTGCCTGTCCGTAAAGCCACGGAGGCGTTTTTCAAGTGGCTTATGGGCCAGACCGCGTTCTTTTACGCCGGCTCGGGCGATTTGGCAAAGTCAATTTTAACGGCCGCGGCGGAAAACGTTTACGGCATCATTAATTCCAATAATCCATTGGGACGCGGTTTCCGTTTCGGCATTGCCGAACAGAATATGGCGATGCTGGCGACGACTTTGACACAGGACATTTTGCCGGGCGGTTTTAAAGCGATGAGTGCTTTCTCTACTTACGGAGTTTTTACCGCTATTATGGGCAACCAAGTGCGCATGGCGCTGATAAACAACGCGGTTAATCCGAAAATGAAAGGATTTTTTATAATGTTGGCGGCGCATGACGGGCCGGAAACCGGCGAAGATGGGCCGACGCACCAAGGCCTTTTCTGGATGTCTCTTTTTGACGCTTATCCGGGGATTAAGGTCTATAAGCCGCTGGACGCCAACGAAACCATTGAGATGCTTTTTTATTCATTGGAAAAAGGCGAACCGATAGCTTTATCGGTGATGCGGCCGCCGACGCCGGTTTTCAGGCGGGGATTATCGGTTGACGGTCAATACGTGGTGCCGCCGGCTCGTGAGGCGATAAACGGCGCCTATGTTTTTAAGCCCTTCGCGCGCAACGGCAAAAAACAAAAAGTTTTGGCGATTTGCGGCGGGCAGGTTTTAGCCAATGTGCTGGCGGTTTTGCCGGAATTGGAAAAGATAATGGATATAAAAATCGTGGCGGTAACTTCGCCGGAATTGTACGAAGAATTAAGGAAAACCGATCCGGCCAAAGCTAAAGAAATTCTGTCGGACGAAGAACGCCAGAATGTCGTCACTTTGCATAACGGCTGGTCGGGATTTTTGGACCGTTTTTTACTGCCGGCGGATTACGAAAAGCGCACGATAGAAATTGATAAATTCCTGAAAGCCGGACCACCGCAAGAAGTTTACCAATCAGCGAAATTTGACCAAGAATCAATAAAAAAACAGATTTTAGAATTTTAACTAAGGATTATGTTTGACGTTATCACTTTCGGCTCGGCGACTTTTGATATATTCGCGCGGAGTAAAAATTTGAAAATCATTGATTGCGCCGATTTTCCTAACGGCAAAGCGATGTCCGTCGGCGCAGGGGCGAAAGTTTATATTGACGATCTCGTTTTCGCTTCGGGCGGCGGCGGCACGAACAGCGCGGCGACTTTTGCGCGTCAAGAGTTAAAAACCGCTTACGTGGGTTTGGTCGGCGAAGACGTCAACGGTCGGGAATTGCTACGGGAAATGGCTAAACTGGGCGCAAACACTTCTTTTATGAAAATTACGAAATTAGCTAAAACCCCTTGTTCCATTATTTTGTCCGGTGGGGAAGAGCGCAGTATTTTGGTTTTTGAAGGGGCTTCGCATTTGTTGGCGGAAAGTGATATTGATTGGCGTAAAATAAAAAAAACAAAGTGGTTTTACGTTGCCGGGCTTTCGGGAGAATCATCAAAAGTTTTCGGAAAAATCATAGATTTTGCCAAAGAGAATGGCATAAAAGTCGCCGTTAATCCCGGGAAAGAACAACTGGGACGCGATTTGGCGGATTTGAAAAAACTTTTGCCGAAAATAGATATTTTGCTGGTGAACCAGGAAGAAGCCAGTCAGATTGCCGGCGTGGATTTTAAGAACGAAGAAGAGCTTTTTAGGAAATTTGACGAACTGGTTCCCGGTATCGCGGTGATGAGTAAAGGTAAAGAAGGCGTGTCGGTATCGGACGGAAAAAATATTCACCGCGCCGGTATTCCCGAATCTGGCTATGTTGATCGGACCGGCGCCGGCGACGCTTTCGGTTCGGGGTTCGTTTCTAAAATCATTGCCGGCGCTTCAATTCAAGAAGCGATTCAGTTCGGGACAGCCAACGCCACTTCAATCGTCCAGCAGGTCGGCGCCAAGAACGGCTTATTGAAAAAGGGCGAGTGGGGACAGTGGCCGAAAGTCGAAGTTAGCCAGCAGCCGTTTAAATAATAAGCCCTCCGCGCTTTTCCGGCGCGAGCAAAAAAACTTATGGAACCAATTCAAAAAATCGCCCAATTATTGCGCACGACGCCCGATATTCTGGAAAAATTATTCGCCAAAATGGAAGAACTGACCGGTCGGACGGGCGTGGCGCAAAAAATATTCGACCAAAACCAGCAGCTGGTCGAAAGAAAAATGAAAGAATTAGGCATTGACCTAGAAAAAGCCGACGCCCAAACCGTGGGAGCGAAAATTTATCAGCAGGCCGAAACGGCCGACCGGGCGTTTTTTGAATTTCTGGAAAAGCCGGATTTCGGTTCCGCCGTCGGCTGTCAGCGTTTGGTTGATTTGGCCAAAGAAACCAATACCGAAAAAGAAAAAGGTTTTTTCCTGAAAGAAGAAAAGATGCGGAATTTCCTGGTGCTTAATCCGCCGCAGAACATTTTGAAAGTTTTGTCTTGCAAGTCGGTGGACGAATTGTTGTCCAAAGAAAATATTTTTGAAATTTTCGCCGCTTTGCGGTTTGTGGAAAACGAACGCTGGCTGAATGAAAAATTTTTCCGGCCTTATCATGACTTAGGAGCGGAAAATTTTGAAGAAAGGGAAACGAAAATCATGGTGTTGCCGCAGAAGTGGGAGGAAATCGGGCAAAAATTCGTGGGCAAGAAACTTCACAATATCAGCCATTTGAAAGAAGCCGGTCTAATTTTCGTTATCCCGATCCAAAAAGAAGTTTTTCCCGGCCAGACGCTGGAAACATTCAGCTTGATTCTGCATTATTTGCACGAAATAGGATTTTATTGCCGGCTTTTCCGCCTTTACGCGAAAAAGCCGAATTTTGGAGAAAGTTTGGTCAGTTTGTTGTCAGGCGAAGTTTCGGTTTCGCTGTTGCCTAAGGATGGCGCCGTTTGGCGGATAATCCAGCGTTATTTGGCCAAATTTGACCCTCAGGACCCGCGGCTTTTCGAACCGCACGTCAATCCGGAAACTTTGCATTGGTTCAAAGCGGAAAAGGAAATTGATTTATTGGCTGAAAAACATCCGGAACTAAAACTTGATTTCTGGCGGGGAATGGACGATTTTTGCGGCGAAGTTTTCCCGGCCGGCAAAAAAGGCGAAGAAATCGTCAGTTTTGATTTGCTGGATAACGTTTTAGCGCTGACTCACGGCGGGCTGGGCAAATACCTTTATCACCAGCAAGAAGCGTTGTGGAATAAGATTTTTATGGAATTTACGGGAGAAGCGGAAATAGAGAATCTGATAATGGAAAATATTATCAAAGGGTTCATTGAACTGGAAAAATAATTTTAACCGATAAAAAATGGCAAGCCCCAAAGAAATTTTAAAAAAAGCGCAGGCCGGGCGTTACGCCGTCGGCGCTTTTAATTTTTCCACCGCCGAAGTTTTGAAAGCAATTGTGGCCGCGGCTAAGGAATTGGGCGCGCCGATAATCGTGGCGACTTCCGAGGGCGAAGGGAAATTCGTCGGTTGGCGCGAAGCGGCGGCTTTGGTTAATTCTTGGAAAACCGAAACAGAATTACCCGTTATTCTTAATTTGGACCACGGAAAATCTTTGGAAATAATCAAAGAAGCGATTGAAGCCGGTTATGACGCTATTCATTTTGACGGTTCCGAATTGAGCTATGAAGAAAATTTAAAGCAGACCGAAGCGGTTGTAAAATACGTCCGCGAAACGGAAAAGAAAATTGGCCGTGAAATTATCGTGGAAGGAGAACTGGGCTATTTGCGAGGCGGTTCCTCGGTTCATAAAGAGGCGCTGGAAATTAAACCGGAGGACTTGACGAAACCTGAGCAAGCCAAAGAATTCGCGGAAAAAACCGGCGTGGATTCCCTAGCAATAGTTATCGGAAACGCGCACGGCGTCTTTTCAGCGGGGCAGGAAAGATTAAGCTTAGAGAGATTGGCGGAGATAAAAAAAGCGGTGGGTGAAAGGGTTTTTCTAGTTTTGCACGGCGGGTCGGGTTTGCCGAAAGAGGACATAAAAAAAGCGATAGGGTTGGGTATCGTGAAAGTGAACATCAACACCGAACTGCGCGTGGCCTACAAGGAAGGGCTGGCAGAAAGAATGGAGGAAAAACCGGAAGAAACGACGCCGTATAAAATTTTAGAGCAAAGCTTTGAGGACGTGAAAAAGGTGGTGGGTGAGAAAATAAAATTGTTTGGGAGTGACGGGAAAGTTTAGATTTGCCCCTTTTTTGTAGAGGGAGGCAAAGAAGTATTAAATAAAACTTAGGAGGAAGCCGACTAAATCCACCCCTGCCTTCCCTTACGAAAGGAGGGAGAAAAAATACGATTTGGTTCTTATGAGATAAATAAAAATAATTAATAAAAAATAAAACCAATGCCAAAAGTTTTCGTGACCAGGCGGATACCGGAAAGCGGTATCAAGTTATTGAAAGATAAAAGATACGAAGTTGAAGTTTCCGATGTTGACGGCGTCATTCCGCGGGACGCTTTATTGCAAAAAGTTAAAGGCGCGGACGCGATTTTGTCGCTTTTAACCGATAAGGTGAATGACGAATTGTTTGATGCGGCCGGGCCGCAATTGAAAATCGTGGCCAATTACGCGGTCGGCTACGATAACATTGACGTGCCGGCGGCCGCCAAACGTAATATCATAATCACCAATACCCCGGGCGTTTTGACCGAGTCGGTCGCCGAACACACCATCGCTTTGATTTTCGCTTTAGCGCACCGGATAGTGGAGTCGGACCAATTTATGCGCGACGGCAAATATGACGGTTGGGCGCCGATGCTTTTTTTGGGCAACGATTTGGTTGGCAAAACAATAGGGTTGGTCGGCATGGGCCGGATAGGCGCAAACGTGGCCAAAAGAATGTGCGACGGTTTCGGGGTAAAGATTTTGTATTACGACAGGTCAAGGAGCGAAGATTTGGAAAAACAATATAAAATGGAATTCGTGGATTTGGAGACCTTGCTTAAAAATTCCGATTTTGTCTCGGTCCATTTGCCGATGACGCCGGAAACAAAGCATTTGCTCGGTAAGGCGCAGTTTGCGATGATGAAAAAAACCGCTTATTTGATAAACACCGCCCGCGGCCCGATTCTTGACGAAGCGGCTTTGGTGGAAGCGTTGAAAAATGGCGTTATTAAAGGGGCGGCGCTGGACGTTTATGAGCAGGAGCCGAAAATGGCGCTGGGCTTGGCGGAATTGCCGAATACCGTTTTAACGCCGCACACGGCTTCGGCGACCGAAGAAACCAGAGGAGCGATGTCGGAATTGGCGGCAAAAAATATTATTGAAGTTTTAGCAGGCAGGGCGGCGTTGACGCCGGTTAAATGATTATTTGCCACTTTTTTGGCAGCAAAAAAGCGGCGGAAAAAACTGCGCTCAACGATAAAATTGACAATTTATTGTCATTCCGGGCTTGACCCGGAATCCATAACTCTGGATTCCCGCTTTCGCGGGAATGACACAAGAATGTTATTTTTCGCATAGGCGGCAGTAAGACAAAAAGATAAAAGACTAGATAATAACATGAAAATTATACAAGAACATAAAAAATGCATCGGTTGTGGCAGCTGCATAGCGGTTTGTCCGAAAATCTTTAAGCTGGGAGACGATAATTTGGCTTCTATTAAAGACGCGAAAACAGTCGGCGAGAATCAAGAGTTGGAGACAGAGGGCATCAGTTGCGCCCAGGAAGCGGCGGAAATTTGCCCTGTCCAGATAATCCACATAGAATAGATTTCGCGTGCGCCCTTGATTTTCTGCCGTTTTTTTGTTAAATTAGTAGGGCGATAAAATTTATACTTCGGTTTTTTTATGACTGTTTTAAAAGCGGAGACCCGCGCTATTGCCGGGAAAAAAGTTAATCAGTTAAGGCAAGCCGGAAAAATTCCGGCTGTTTTGTATGGCCACAACGTTAAATCGCAAAATTTGTCTATTGACGCCAAAGAGTTTAACAAAACCTTTAAACAGATAGGCGAGACCAGTGTTTTGGAGTTGACGGTAGGTGAAAAAAAACACAATGTTTTGGTTCATGATTTGGATAGGCATCCTTTGAGCCACGAAGTGCAGCACGTCGATTTTTACGCGGTCAGAATGGATGAAAAAATAAAAGTTAAGGCGCCATTGATTTTCGTCGGTGAATCGCCAGCGGTAAAAAACGAAGGCGGCGTATTGGTTAAGGCCTTGCACGAAGTGGAAGTTGAGGCTTTGCCGAAAGATTTGCCCAAAGAAATTGAAGTGGATATTTCTTTGTTAGCCACTTTTGAGAACAAAATACACGTCAGCGATTTAAGGTTGGGTTCCGGCGTTAAAGTTTTATTGGAAGGCCAGGAAATGGTCGCTTCGGTTACGCCGCCGCGTTCGGAAGCCGAGCTGAAAGAGTTGGAAGCCGCTCCGGTAGCGGAAGTTGGTGAAGTGAAAGTGGTGGGCGAGGAAGAAAAGAAGGCGGAAGCCGCTGAAGCCGCGTCGGAAGAGGCGCCGGCCGAGAAAAAGGAATAGAGTTAGCTATTTTTAATCAGCGATTTAGAAAATGAAAGTTTTTTCTGGCTTTAGAAAACGTTTTCATTGCCGGAATGTTTTGGTGAGAAAGACCACGGGGTTTTTTATACTGGCCTCGTGGCTTTTTGTTTTGTCGGTTTCTTTCCAGATCGGCCGGGCTGCCACTTTTGAAGAAGCCAAAGACAGTTTGCGCCAGCAGATAGACGGCTACCAACAGCAAATAGACGCCTATAGGGCTACCATAAAAGATTTGCAGCAACAGGGCAGTTCCCTTAACCGAGAAATCAGTTTATTGGATACGAAAATCAAAGCCGCAAATCTGGAGGTGCTTAAACTTAATTTGGCGATAAAGCAGACCGAAAGCGAAATCGGCGATAAAAACACAGCGTTAGAAGAATCGGAATTGAAAATCGGCCAAGAAAGGGAATCGTTGGGGGAATGCATCCGCCTGATAAACGATTATGACGAAAAGGGCCTTTTGGAAATGATTCTGCAAAACGATAAGCTGTCTGATATTTTTGACGAAATAAGTTCGTTTGAAAATTTGCAGAAAGAAATTCAAACGAGCATAGAACAAATTAGGCAGCTTAAGGTTGATTTGGCAGAAGACAAAGAGATTTTGGAGGACCGGCGGGAGGAATTAAACCAGTTGAAAGTCGCGCAGGAAATTCAAAAAAGAACCATCGTTATTCAACAAAACGAAAAGAAAATGCTGTTATCCCAAACGAAAGGCCAGGAAACGAATTACCAAAAACTTTTGAGCAAGACTAAAACTGACGTCGCTTCTATCAGGGAACAGCTTTATCTTTTGGAGGGCGTGGGTTTGTCCATGTCTTTGGAACAGGCTTATAATTATGCCCAGAAGGTTTTTAAAGCGACCGGCGTACGGCCGGCTTTCCTTTTGGCGGTTTTGAAAAACGAATCCAGTTGGGGAGAAAAAGTCGGCACTGGCACTTGGCGCAAAGATATGCATAAAAGAGACCAAAGCGCCTTTTTGCAAATTTGCGACAAATTAGGATACGATCCGGACAAGATGCCGGTTTCCCGCAAGCCATCTTACGGCTGGGGCGGCGCCATGGGTCCGGCGCAATTTTTGCCTTCGGTGTGGCTGTCTTACGAGGCGCAAGTAGCGAAATTGACCGGGCATAATCCACCAGATCCTTGGAGTATCGAGGATTCTTTTATGGCCGCGGGGGTCAAACTGGCGCAGGGCGGCGCCAACCAGAGGACATCCCAAGCCGAGTGGAAAGCCGCCCAAATTTATTTCGCCGGTAGCCGTTGGAATAACCCCTCGTATTATTTTTACGGCGACCAAGTGATGGAAACAGCCGTTTGGCTTCAGAGCCAATTGGATATCATCGGCGGTTAAACAGAGATTTAATTGAGAGAGAAGCAAAACCCTCCGCCTTAGGCGGAGGGTTTTGCTTTAAGAAAAATTTATAAATCTCAGTAATTTATTGAAGGAACCAGGGGAACGTAGCGAGAAAGATTTTCCAGCTGTTGATTGTTGAGTTTTTGCGCTATGGCGACAGCTGAAGCGATTTCGTCTCCGCTAAAAGCGATTTCGTCTCCGGTTTGCAGGCCGCTGTCCAGATTGACCTTTTTCTGCAGATAATCCTCAATATAGATTCGGTGGGCGGCTGACAACTGGTTTTTTAGCTCCGGTTTGTCTTTCAAGTATTCTTTCAGTGCCGCTCGGGCCAGATGCGTTTTGCCGTTGCCGCGTTGGGCCGTGGCGATAATTTTGTCGGTTTCTTGCCGGATAGCCGGTTCGGCAGCGGCTGATTTTACCGAAGAAGCGGAAAGGGAAACGGCGGGTAAGTTTGACGGGGAAGCGATGTCGTTCAGTAGGGAAGCGGCCCGGCGGTTTTTCTGGTGGTTTTGGTAGAAAAAGAAACTGCCGGCGCAAACCAAGACGACAATGGCGCCGATGATGCTTTTCCGCCAAGGGTTGGTTGGCTGGTTTTTAACAGTTCCCGAGTAATCAAATTGCGGTCCGGGCATAGCCAGAGGCGGTTTTTTTGATTGCGGCATGGGATTTAAGCCACCTATCTCTTTCGATTCCCAAAAGTTTTTGGGAACCAAGGAGAAATAGGCCGGCGTAATAATATCAATGCTGATTTTTCGACCTTTTCTCCTCCTTTTTTATTTTAAGAAACTGATTTTTTCTTGAAGGCCTTAATGATGGTTTCCAATTTTCCGTCCAAAATCATTTCCAGATTATGCCAGCTTTTGCCGAGACGGTGGTCGGTCAGGCGGTTTTGCGGGAAATTGTAAGTGCGGATTTTTTCCGCCCTTTCGGCCGAGCCGATTTGTTGGCGGCGTTGGTCGCCAATCTGGGATGACTGCCTTTGTTGGTTGAACTCAAAGAGTTTGGCTCGCAGCATTTCCATGGCTTTTTCCCGATTCTGAAGTTGGGACCGTTCGCTTTGGCAAGTAACCGTTACGCCGGAAGGAAGATGAATTAGCCGAACGGCGGTTTCGAGCTTGTTTACGTTTTGCCCGCCCGGTCCGGAAGAGCGGGTAAATTCAACTTTCAAATCAGTGGGATTGATTTTGATTTCTATCGCCGAAACTTTTGGCAGAATGGCGACGGTAGCGGTAGAAGTATGGATCCGCCCGCTTTTTTCCGTCTTGGGCACCCGTTGGACGCGGTGGACGCCGCTTTCGTTTTCTAGGGCATTGAAAGTTTCCGCTCCGTTAATTTCCAGAATCATTTCTTTGTATCCGCCGAGCGGAGTGAGGTTGGAGTTCAAAACCGAAAATTTCCAGCCTTGGCTTTGGGCGTATTTAGTGTACATACGAAAAAGGTCAGCCGCGAAAATGGCTGCCTCATCGCCGCCGGTGCCGGCGCGAATTTCCAAAATAACGCCGCTTGTTTTCTCCATAAAGAATTTATTTCCTAAAAAACGCCAGCGTTTATTTTTTAACCCTGGGCTTTTTCGCTTTTTTGGGCGGCAAAGCCGCTTTTTTGGCCTGCAATCGGCGGAAGCGCTCCACCCGGCCGGCCGTGTCAATCAGTTTTTCTTTGCCGGTATAAAAAGGATGGCAAGCTGAACAGATTTCCACTTGGATTTCCGGTTTGGTTGAGCCGACTTTGAAGGTTTGGCCGCAGGCGCAAACAGCTTTGGCGTCAGGATAATATTGGGGATGAGTGTCTTTTTTCATAGATTGTTTGAAATCTATTTACTTTGCCATTTTAGCATAAAAATAAAAATTAGCAAGACCGAACGTTTGAAGCCGGCCTGCCAGGGTTGCGTTTTTTTATTTCTTAAGATATACTGATGGGGAAAGAAAAATATGAATAAGCAACCAACAACCCAAGAACAGGCGGTTTTTAAATTGCCTTCGCCGAAAGAATTGTGTGAAGCTGGCGCCCATTTAGGGCATCGGACTTCGCGCTGGCATCCGAAGATGGAGCCGTATATTTTTGGTTCCAAACACGGCGTTCATTTCTTTGATTTGGAAAAAACCATAAAGCAGTTGTCGGAAACCCTAAATTTCTTGAATGGAATCATTAGCCGGGGCGGTTTAATTTTGTTCGTCGGCACGAAGCCGGCCGCCAAAGCACTGGTAAAAGAAACGGCGCAAGCCCTGAATATGCCTTACGTTAATGAAAGGTGGTTGGGCGGAACGCTGACCAATTTTCGGACCATCAACAAGCGTTTGAAGCATCTTGAAGATTTGGAAGCGCAGCAAGCCAGCGGCGCCTGGGAAAAATTTACTAAAAAAGAGCGTTTGCAGCTGCAGCGCAAAATGGCCAAGCTTCAGGAACAGCTAGAGGGAATCCGGGGCTTGTCTAGGTTGCCCGACGCGGTCTTTGTGGCTGACGCCAAGAAAGACATTTTGCCGTTGCGGGAAGCTAAAATCGTCAAAGCGGCGGTAGTGGCTATTTGCGACAGCAATATCGACCCGACGAGCGCCGATTATCCTATTTGCGCCAATGATGACGCGGTTACTTCCCTGAAAATTATTTTGGACGTTTTCAAAGATAACCTGAAAAGCGTTAAGCCGATTTCGCCGACAGCTAAAGACGCCGCCGGCGAAAAAACGGGAGAATAATTAAAAAACCGCACCAATATGATTTCAGCCGAAAGCGTAAAGCAATTGCGCGATAAAACCGGCGCTTCAATGCTGGAATGCAAAAAAGCCCTAGAAGAAGCCGAAGGCGATGAAACCAAGGCCCGGGAAATCTTGAATCGGCGGGGAGCGGCGCTCGCCCAGAAAAAAGCGGAACGGGAAATCAAAGCCGGCGTCATAGATTCTTACATCCACGCTAACCAGAAAATCGGCGTGTTACTGGAGCTCGGCTGCGAAACCGATTTTGCCGCCCGCAATGAAATTTTTAAAGGTTTGGCGCATGATCTATGCCTTCATATTTCCGCCGCCGACCCGCAAAACGTGGAAGAGCTTCTGACCCAGCCCTTTATTAAAAATCCGGAACAAAAAGTCCAGGATTTAATAAACGGCGCTATCGGTCAGATCGGAGAAAATATCAAAATTGGCAAATTCACTAGGTTTGCGATTTAATTTTCTATGCCGCTGATTCTAATTCTAGGAATTATCTTTACTGCGTTGGGAGCGGTTGGTTTAGTTACCGTCGGCGGGAAAAAGATTCCTCTGCTGGTTAAGCTTTCGGCTTCCGCGCCCCTTGCTTTGCCGGGCGAAGGCCTTTGGGAATCGGTGAAGTTAAGGATAAAAGGGCTGAAATACTCTTCTTTTTTTCCTTCTTTGCTGGGACAACTGGAAAAGAATTTACGTAAAATAAGAATAGTTATTTTAAAAATAGACAATCTGGCGACGAATCTTATAAAGAACGCCAGAGAAAAATCCGACGTTTGGACGGTGCGTTCACATGCTTGGATGGAACACCGCAAAATGAAAAAGAAAGAAAGGACTCATTTGTTGGAGAAGTTGGATAAAATGGAAGTTTCTGAAACATTGCAAAAGATAAGCCAAGAAGTGGCTAAAGACGAAGACGTGGCGTTAAAGGCCAGAATCGCCAGTTTAGCCAACGGCAACGGCAAAAAAAACGGAGAAGAAGAAACGCCGGTTGCCGATATGCCGATCCAGCCGGATATTGTTTCGGAAACGGAAATGAAGCCGGAAGAGAGTGAAATCACGGAAGAGGCGCCGGTTGGCGAAGACGAGAAAAAATACATTGACCGGATAGCCCAAAACCCCAAAGACGCCGAGGCGTACCGGGCTCTGGGCTTCATCTATTTGGAACAAGGCAATTTCAGCGACGCCCGCGCCTGTTTGCGGCAAGTCCTGAAATTCAAACCTGAAGACGAAACCGTCAAACAAAAACTGGAACAAATCAAGGGTTTGCGAAGCAAAAAAGGAAAAGCCGGGCAACAGGAACAAGCGTCGGATTCGCCAAAGTAACTCCGACTTTAAATGTCGGGATTCAACCGGTAAAGTAGCGGTTTTGCTTGCCCTGCCACCTTAGCTCAGTTGGTAGAGCAACAGTTTTGTAAACTGTAGGTCCTCGGTTCGACTCCGAGAGGTGGCTCAAAAAGGTGGCGGGGTAAATGTAAGCCGTGAGTTCGAATCTCACTTCCGGCTCCGAAATTTATATTGGTTGAATAATCGGCTTTTTAGCCGTATTTTTATTTGGCAGGGCTGGACTTATCGGATAAAAATGTTAAAATTTCTTTAATTCAGCCAGGGGCGGCCAGCCTTCGCCAAGGCTACGGCATGGCAAGCCCGTTTTCAATAAACATTAGATAAATTATAATATTTGGTAATCCGAAGCTTTAGCGTAGGATACCCAGGGGTGGCTCTCCTTCGCCCTGCATTTGCGGGGCTTCGGAAGAGCGAGCAGTTTTCAAAATAGAATATTTACCATGCCGAAGCTCCGATGTGAATCGGAGCGAAGTGCTGGCCAGGGGTGGCAGAGCGGCTGATGCGGCGGTCTGTAAAACCGTTTCAGGTAGGTTCGACTCCTACCCCCTGGACTCATAAAGGGATGGTCTGTAACCCCGCAGCAGCGGGGCGACTCCCACCCCCTGGACTTTCTAGTACGCATGACCTAGATGCTTTAATTTCTAATATTGAAAAAAGCTCATGAGAGTCATATATAAGAATTACATAAATGATGTATACAGATTTGAACTTGAAAAATTAGGAGAGCTTCCTTTAAAAACTTTTAGGTGGGGACTAAAATCTTTTCTAGATTGGGAATATGGATGGATAGAATTAGGTGGAAAATCTTTTTTGAGCGCATGGTTTCAGGGTGAAGAAATTTCTGAAGAAGCGGCACTTGAAAAGAACCGTAAAGCCGAGCAAGTTGGATGTTCTATATGTAAAATAAGTCTTGGTAGTAAATATAAAGGATACAAAGATTTAGTTGATTTTTATGAACTTCCTCTTTGCTCGGATTGCTATATAAAGATGCGAAAAGTCTTTGATAGCGGTAAAAAGGTTTGTGATGTTTGTCGTTTTGCTGGTGAAGTAATGGCGGCGAGTCGAAAATCAAAAGCTGGCCAGAGATGGGCAGGAATTGAATATGTATGTGAGAAACATTACATCGATGAATTAGAAGAAAAAATAGAAAAAATTAACAAAAAATGGTGGAAAAAGATTTTGTTTATTGATTAATATCTTTGTGTTAATTTTTTAATGGCAGTTTTTATTGATGAAAGTATTAGCCGTAGTAGCAAGATAAGCCTCGACCGGGGGTTTCAAGATGGTACAATAGTAGAAGGTCGGAAAACCCACAATTGGATTGAATGGCCGTGGGTTCTAGACAGGGACGGTGGACTTGTGAAAGATAGCTATAACTTTTTGAATTGAGCTTGGAGCATGCCGAATTGTTTCAAAAATTTAAAGAATTGGCTCGTGAAACCGAAATTGGACGCCGAAAGAACTGAAGCAAATATTCAGAATGGTAAAGTTAGAATTGTGTGCAAACTGCTAATCGTTTTTCTTTTACCCGTTGCAATAGCATGTTGGTTGTATCCGCTAGGAGAACGAGTTGTTTTTAATGGTAAGGATTATCAGCGGGCTGAATTTAAAATTGAGGATTTATTTTTATTTAGGGAAGAGCCAACATTTAGAAATTTTATTGCAGATGTTTTTTCGCTGCCATTACATTTAGATTGGTATAAAGTTTCGATTGTATACGATGGAATCGATCCAGGTTGTCCGATGAGCGAGCAATCCCTTACTATTTTTTTAACTTTTTCCGACGGAGATCCGCGCGTATATCAAACAGATTTAAAGGAAACTACCGCAGAGACCGGCGGTTATCAATCGGGGCCAGGACATCCTACGTATTATTTGAGAAACGGCGAAAAGGCATTTTTTATTGCACCTTCCTGGATTAATTACTCAATCGACGGAGGTTTCGTTTTTGGAACATGTGAGCAACCAATATTTGTAACAAATGAGCTAGAACTTCCTGATACTCAATTTTTTTATGACTTCACTGTTACAATAAAACCGCATTGGGCATTTTGGTTCACTCAGCTTTTAATTATTTTCATATTTTGGATTTTTTTATTATCTTCATTAATTTCCATTTTTGACTGGTTGAAAAAGCGCCAGGTGTCGTTTTGAAACAAAAAAACATCCCGACCGAGGGTCTTTGGTAGGGTAATATAAAATAAGATTGAAGAACCTACTATAGAATTCAAAACGCAAGGGTTCTAGACTGAAGTAGGGGATATATAGGATCGGAATCGCCTTAGGGCGTTTTTTAATATAGAGAGAAAGTGATAAGATATAAAAATGATAAAAAGAGTTGAGTACCAAATTTTCGGCCGAGTGCAAATGGTGATGTTCCGCGATTTTACCCAGCGTAAAGCCAAAGCGCTAGGGTTAGTCGGCGTTGTCAAAAATTTGCCCGACGGTTCGGTTTGGGCCGTGGCGGAAGGCGAAGAAGAAAAATTGAAAGCGCTTTTGGCAAAACTGAAAAAAGGACCGATACTGGCGAAAGTGGAACGGGTTGAAGAGGGGTGGTTGGAAGCGGCCGGTGAATTTAAGGATTTTAAAATAGTGTACGAATAATAATTTATAGATTCCGGATTAAATCCGGAACGACAGAAAGAAAGAAATGGAAAATAAAAAAACCAATTATCCCAAATCAATCGGCATCATTATGGACGGCAATCGGCGCTGGGCGCGAGAGTGCGGTCTGCCGACGATGAAAGGCCATGAAGCGGGGTACAAAAAAGTAAAAGAAGTTTTGCGCTGGGCGAAGGAACTCGGCGTTTCCACGATCTATCTTTACGCTTTTTCAACCGAGAATTGGCATCGGCCAAAAAAAGAGGTGGGGTATTTGATGAATCTTTTTTTGCAAGGTTTCGGCCGGGATGCCAAAGAACTGATAGAAGAAAAATTTCGGATAAGGTTTATCGGGCAGATTGGCCGCTTCTCTGTGCCTATTCGCCTGGCGATAAAAAAATTGGAGAAAGTGACCGCCAAATTTTCCGGTGGCAATTTGGCGATATGTCTGTCTTACGGCGGTCGGGCGGAAATCATTGAGGCGATTAAAAAAATTGTCCGAGAGAAAAGCGATAAAGAGATCGGGCTTTTAACCGAGAAAGAATTTTCTAACCATCTTTGGACGGCCGGTTTGCCCGAACCAGAACTTGTTATCCGCACTTCCGGCGAGATCCGTACTTCTAATTTTTTGCCTTGGCAGACGGCTTACAGCGAATGGTTTTTCACCAAAACCTTTTGGCCGGCTTTTTCCAAGCAAGAATTTGAGAAGATTTTAAATGATTTTTCTAGGCGAGAAATCAGGCGCGGAAAATGATTTGCAAAAAACACCCCGCAAATGCGGGGGTGTTTTTTATTTTTGCCATAAGCGCCGATTTTTGGTTTAATGGCGTTTGGTGATAAAATGTAAGCAGATTATTAAACCCGTTTAAAAAGATGAGCACAAGAGAATTTTTCAAATTAATATTGCCCGGGTCTAATTTGAACAGAAGTTTAAGGATTTTGGTTTTCGCGAACACCGGCATGGTTTTCATTATCGGGATGTTCGCTCCTTTTTACGCGGTGTTCGTCCAAAAAATTGGTAAAGATTTGGCTTTTGCCGGATTTTCTTGGGCTTTGTTTTCCGTCGTCGCCGGCGTTTTGACTCTGCTGTTCAGCCGTTGGCAACTGAAAATAAAAGAGCAGGAATTGCTTTTGGCTTTGGGCTATTTCATTCGCGGGGCGGCTTTTTTAAGCTACGCTTTTATGGGCGGAGTTGCGCAACTTATTTTTACCCAGATTCTTTGGGGGATTGGCGCTGCTTTGGGCAGTCCGGCTTTTGATGCGGTTTACAGCGCCCACACCGATAAAGAGAGCGCTATTGTCCAGTGGAGCCAATGGGAAGGTTTGGCGGCTATTTCTACAGGGTTGGCGGCCTTAATAGGCGGCATTTTAATCCAAATTATCGGTTATTCTTCTGTTTTTATCGGTATGGCTGTTTTTTCTATGTTTCTAGGGATTTTTATTTGGCGATTGCCGCGGGAAGTATTATAGGATAACTATTTAAAATTAAAAACACTCCGCAAATGCGGGGTGTTTTTTTGCGAGATTTTTATTTTCCGAATATTTTCTCGGAAATGCTTTTGAGTATATCTTTGCTTTGTTTTTTGTTCTCTTGGAATTGGTGTTCTTTTGTCACCCGTTCGTAAACTTTTACGTAGCCGTTGACCATTTTTTCCACGCTAAAAAACAACTCCGCCCGTTTGCGGCACTCTTCGCGGCTGATTTTTTCGATATTTTTTATGGCTTCAACCATTTCCGGAACGTCTTTGACCACGTAGCCGGTTTTTTTATCCTGGATGATTTCGGGCACCGAACCGTTATCCCAGCCGATGACCGGCGTGCCGCAGGACATTGCTTCGATCATTACCAATCCGAAAATTTCGTTGTATTGCGTCGGGAAAAGTAAGGCCTTGGCGTTTTTCAGCCATTCTATTTTCTTTTCAAAATCGGCTTCCCCCACATAACGCACCATTTTCCCGTCAATATGTTTTTCCAGCTGGCCGTGCCAGTAGCCCTCGGTCGGATAGCTGCGGCCGGCGATAATCAGAGGCACATTGGCGGCTTTGGCCGCTTCAATGGCCAAGTGGACACCTTTTTCTTCGGTTATTCTGCCGAGACACAAAAAATAATTTTCCGGGTTGGGATTGAACGAAAAAATATTAGTGTCCACGCCGTGATAGACATTACCGGTCCAATTAAGTTCCGGCATTTGTTTTCTTTGGGCCAGCGAAAAAGAGACGAAACGACGGGACTTGAAATTTTCCAGGATTATTTTTTGTTCTTCCGTTAGCGGGCTGTGGATTGATTGAACGGACGGTTTGTCTACCAGGCCGGCGCAGAAAAGATGGGAAAGGTTGAAATGAGAGTGGATAATGTCGGCGTCTTTCGCCTGGGCGTAGCATTTGGAGATCAAAAGGTTCGTATAGCTTTTTTTCAGGCCTTCGCTTATGTCCATTTGGCTAAGGGGTTCGGGAGTAACGGAAAAAAGCCGGGCGTCGGTTTCCGAATCGCCCGAAGCAAAGAGGTCGACCTTGTGCCCCCGTTTTACCAGGCCGTTCGTTAGCCAAGCGACATGAGAGTAAATCGCTTGATTTGACGCAGGGGATACTTTATGAAGATTTGAAACTAATTGGAATATGCGCATTTTTTAGATAGTTTTTTATTGATATTTATGATTTTATTATATCATTAAACGAACGGAGTTTTAATAAGCGCCTTGAAATTCCCTTCAGAATCATTATAATAAGAGCAAGATGACCATTGAACAAAAGATTAGTTTAATTACCCGCAACACCGAGGAAATTCTGACGGAAGATGAGCTGAGGGAGCTGTTGGCTAATAAAAAAGAGCCGGTGGTTTATTTGGGCTACGCGCCGACCGGCCGGCCGCACATCGGCTATATGATTCCGGCAATGAAAATTAAAGATTTCGTAACGGCTGGTTTGAGGGTAAAAATCTTGCTGGCCGACATTCACGCGCATTTGGATAATATGAAAACGCCGTTGGAGCTTTTGGGCAAAAGGGTAAAGTTTTACGAGTTGGAGCTTAAAGAGCTCTACCGGACATTGGGCGCGAATATCAGGAAAATAGAATTTGTTAAAGGCAGTGATTTTGAGCTGAAAAAAGAATATACTATGGATGTTTATCGTTTGGCGGCGCTTTCTACCATCGAGCGCTCTAAACACGCGGCCGCCGAAGTCGTAAAAATGGACGACAATCCTAAACTTTCAGGATGCCTTTATCCGATTCTTCAGGCCTTGGACGAGGAATACCTTGGCGCCGATATTCAATACGGCGGCGTGGACCAACGTAAAATTTTCGGCTTCGCCCGCGAATCGCATCCGAAAATCGGGCAAAAAAAACGGGTGGAAATTATGACGCCGATGCTGCCGGGGATTATGGGCGGCAAAATGAGCGCGTCGGACGCCGTTTCCAAAATTGACCTTTTGGATAGCCCGGAAGAAATCAATATTAAGATTAACAGGGCGTATTGCCCGGAAGGCGATTTGCAAGACAACGGGATAATGGTATTCGTGAAATACGTTTTGATGGCTTTAAAAGAAGATAGGGGAGAATTTTTTAAAATTGAGAGACCGGAGAAATTCGGCGGGAGCGTTGAATATAAAACTTACGCGGAGCTGGAGAAAGATTTTATTGAGAGGAAGCTTCATCCGAGTGATTTGAAGCAAGCTTTGAGCAAAGAATTGGCAACGATTCTCGCGCCGATCAGAAAAGCGTTTGAAGGCAAGGAAAAATTGGTGGAAGAGGCGTATCCAAGCTAGGATGTCATTCCGGGCTTGCTCCGGAATTTAGGTCTGGATTCTGGCTTTCGCCAGAATGACAAAATTCAGCAATAAGCCGAGATAGCTCCGACGTAAAATCGGAGTCCCGACTAAAACGTCGGGACTCAGCTTGCCCCGCCTGAGCCGATGTAGCTCAGTTGGTACCCCGCAAATGCGGGGTATGGTAAGGAGGAGTGTTAATAGTTTGTCCCCCCGGAGCCGATGTAGCTCAGTTGGCAGAGCAACTCCATGGTAAGGAGTAGGTCCCCAGTTCAAATCTGGGCATCGGCTCCAGGGGGATATATATAATTAGCTCAGTTGGTACCCCGCAAATGTGGGGCATGGTAAGGAGTAGGTCCCCAGTTCAAATCTGGGCATCGGCTCAGGCGGAGTGAAGCAGAGCACGTCCATGGTAAGGACGGGGTCGCGAGTTCGATTTTCGCTCTCGGCTCATTTAACAGCCCTACTTGATAATATTTTAAATAATTAAGAAAAATATGCTGACTAAAAAGCAAATAACCATTTTAGCAGTTCTAGTTTTAGTTTTGGCCGGCACGATTTTCGCTTTCCGGCTGAAGTACGGCGAGTGGCCTTGGCAGAGAGAAGTGAGCGTGCCGCCGCCGGTTGCTTCCGGCCAGCCGTCGGAGAGCGCGATTAAAGAACCGCGCGATTACGTGATGGAGGACGTGGCTAATCGTATTAACGAGCTTTCGCCGGTGGAGCCGGTGTTGGGAGGCAAATGGTATGTGCTAAGATTTTGGTTCATTGACGGATCTTACGCGACGTTTTATGTTGAGTGCGAAGAGGGGCATATAATGAGGAAGTTTTTAATGACCGCCGACGTTTCCCAGGCGCCGGAGAAGTTCAGTTATCAGGTAGACGCGGTTTTTGACGCGGGGGAGTCGGATTGGGTTTTGGTCAGCGGTAAAGACCAGAAATCCAATTTACCTTTGATTTTGTATGAATACGACGAAGCGGCCGGCCGCTGGACGCAACGGAACTAATTTAAAATTTAAGAATCAAAATTAAAAATGACAACGCAAAATTAAAAATAATCCGCTTGGGGCGGATGCCCAAATTTTTCATTTTGAGATTTACATTTTTCATTTATTATTATGTCTCAGGACAATCTAATCAAACTTCAGTGCAAAACTTGCAAGCGCATAAATTACTGGAGCCGCAAAAACAAGCGGAAAGTTGAGCGCAAAATTGAGCTGAAAAAGTTTTGCAAGTGGTGTAAAAAACACACACCTCATAAGGAAATCAAGAAATAGTTTTTTAAAAATCTCGCTTAACGCGGGGTAGCGGGCTCGCCCGCCTAGTCCCGCTTTGCGGGATCAGGCGGGCGTGGTGTTAACGGTAGCACAGCAGTCTCCAAAACTGCTTGTCCTGGTTCGAATCCAGGCGCCCGTGCCATCTTTCGCTAAGGCCATCTTGCGTAATTTAATAGTCGCGGAGTGGCGACGGATTGCTACGGAATAGCTTTGGCTATATTAGTTGAACCAGGAAGCAGAGTTAAAGCTATATTAATATTTTTATGAAAAATAAAACCTTAATCATATCTTTGGTTGTTTTGGTTCTTGCGGCGGCGGGGGCCGGATTTTACTTTTTTGAACAGAATAAGAATTCTGACGGCGGCACGATTCAGGAAAGCCCGAACGGGGGCCAGGCGGGCGCGAGAGAGGCCGGTAAGCTGGTGACGGACGATTTTTCTTTGGATTTTCCCGCTGGTTGGCAGTCAGCGACGCCTTTATCGGGGGTCTCGGCAATGGCCGTTTACGCGGACGAAAATATAACCGATCCGGTTGTCCAAGAAATCGGTTTCAAGAGCTATGTCGCCGTCAGCCACGATACGCTTGAAGGAAAGACGACAAAAGATTATTTGGGGATTATCAAAAGCGAATTGGAAAGCGCTTTTAGTGGCGTTTCTTTCAGCCAAGAGAACGAAACAACGATAGGCGGCAGACCGGCAAACGCGATGGAAGCGGATTTGGTCCAGCAAAACGTGAGTTTCAAGGTTTTAGTGGTGGTAATTCAGGGAGAAGCAGACGATGTTTGGGTAATGTCATTTAATACCGCCAAAAGCAGCTGGGACGCGAACAAGGAGATGTTTGCCAATATGGCAAAAACTTTTATTTTAAAAAAATAATAATTAAAATAAATTATGAAAAAAAACACAGGTTTGGCCATGCTGGCTTATGTTCTTTTTTTTATTCCTTTGTTGACCGAACAGAAAGACGATTCGTTCGTGAAATATCACACCAAACAGGGTTTTGTTTTATTCGTGACCGGTTGCGTTTGCATGTTTATTTCGTATATGCCGATTTTTTACTGGCTTACTTGGTTGTTGGGTATGGGAGTTTTGGTCTTATTTATCATCGGCTTGATTAACGCGGCCGGCGGCAAGGAAAAACCGTTGCCAATAATCGGCCAATTCGCCGACAAAGTGAATTTCTTATAAAATAAGCAGCCCGCATTTTCGCGGGCTGTTTTATTAAAAAATTAAAATGAGAAACAAAGTAGTTATTGCCGTCAAAGCGTTTTTTATGGCGGTTCTATCGTTTCTGTGGTTTTTGTTTATCCAGGCGGAATACGAAATAGTAATCAAGCCCGAACTGCGGGACGATTTGCCGTTTTTTTACGGAATGTATTCGGTAGTTTTTACGGGCTTTCTTTTGTTGCTTATGGCCGCGGCTATCGTTTTTTTGTGGCGGTCAATTAAAAAGTCGTGGAATGGACAAGAAAATATTAACCGCGGCGCGATTTAGATTGCGTCGTTTTCGCAAAATGTTATAATGTGTTTAATAACAATTAATAGTAAAAATATGCGAAAAAGCAATGTGTTTTTGGCCATTTCTTTGGCCGTAGCTTTTGCGCTTTGCTTCTCGGTCTCTTTGGCCAAATCCGAGAATGCCGGCGGCGCCAATTCCAACGGAAATTCTTCCGTGACTAGCCAAGGCGTTTCTGCGGGTTCGCCCGCGGCCAGCCCAAGTGTGACTGCCAACCCAAGCGTTTCACCGAGCGCTAGCGTTTCGCCGGTTGCCAACAGAGTCAGGGGACAGGTAACCGCGCAGGAACACCGGAGCGTTGTCGTGGATTTTCTTCAGGGATTATCGCAAGTAATTGAAAAGGAAAAAGGGATAGGCGAACAAGTCAGCCTTATCGCTCAAGAGCAAATTCGCGGCGAATCTACCACCACGAAAGCCATGGAACAAATCCAAACTCGAAATAAAGTAAAAACTTTTTTCTTCGGCACGGATTACAAAAACGCCGGCAAATTGCGCAGCGAGATGGTGCAGACCAGAAACCGGATTGAACAGCTGACCCGTTTGATGGAACAGGCGCAGGGCGAGGAAACAAAACTGACCCTGCAGGCGCAAATTCAGACCATGCAGGAAGAGCAAGAAAGAATTGAAAATTTCGTTGACGAAAAAGAGAGCACATTCAGCTTGTTCGGTTGGTTTGTAAAATTATTCGGAAAATAAACTCACGATTTTAAATTAAAAAACCGCTGAAATTTCGGCGGTTTTTTAATTTCCACGCGAGGGGCTTGACAAGCTTGTTAGAAAAATATAACATCAAGGCAGTGTTAAATAATTCTAACTTTTAACATAAAAACATGACTTTAAAACAATTTAAGATATTGAAGCTGGCTATAGTGGTGATTCTGGGGGCGACAGTCGGCGTTTCCGTTAGTTGCCACAATTACATTATTCCGGTTGTCGCGATGGCGGCGGCGATTTCTTTGATGTTTTATTTTCGCCGGAAAGTGAAAGAAATAATCGCGGACGAGCGGGATTATGAGATCGGCGGCCGGTCGGCCGGCTTGGCAATCCAGATATACGCGTGGCTGGCGGTGGCGATAATGTTTTTCTTTTTGGGCTATTATGAATTAAATCCCGCGCCGGAAGCGATGACGGTAGTGGCGACGTTGGCTTATTCAACGTGTCTTTTGTTGCTTTTGTACACGCTGCTTTTCAAGTATTATAATAAAATTTCTTTTCTGGAGAAAAAATTCATTTATGTCGTGGCAGGATTCATAATTTTGCTTTTTATGGTCGTGGCCGGCTTAAGGTTGCTTAGCGGGGAAGACGGCTGGATGTGCCAAGACGGCCAGTGGGTCAGGCACGGCGAGCCGTCGGCCCCGATGCCAACGACAGAATGCCCGAAATAATTTTCCTCCCTTTAGTAAAGGGAGGTTAGGAGGGATTTAAATCCACCCTCAACCCTCCTTTAAAAAGGAGGGAAAACCCATTGCCTATGAAAAACCGCATCAAAGAATTCAGGACAAAATTAAATATCACCCAAGAAGAGCTGGCGCAAAAAGCGGGCGTGCGGCGGGAGACCATCGTTTTTTTGGAGCAGGGGAAATACAATCCTTCGTTAATGCTGGCGCATAATGTTGCCAGAGCGTTAAAGGTAACAATCGATAAGTTATTCGATTTATAGATACGAGGTGCATCTAAAATTTTTCAATTTGACACAGCTTTAGAATAGTATTAATATAAAAACAATTACAGTCGCTCCAGTTGTGGCAGTAAGCGAACGGGCGGCTTTTTTATTTAGCGGGCATTTTTATGGAAATCAGAAATATTGCGATTATCGCTCATGTTGACCACGGTAAAACCCGATTGACAGACGCTTTGATGCAGCAGACCGGCATGGCCGAGGAAGGCGTCAGCATTGATTCAAACGCGCTGGAACAGGAGCGGGGGATTACAATTTATTCAAAAAACACGGCGGTGTTTTACAAAGGCACGAAGATTAATATAGTGGATACGCCGGGCCACGCTGATTTTGGTTCGGAAGTTGAACGCGTTTTGCGCTCGGTTGATTCGGTGCTTTTGATTGTTGACGCCCAAGAAGGCCCGATGCCGCAAACTAAATTTGTTTTGAAAAAATCTCTGGAGCTCGGATTAAAACCCATTGTTGTCATCAATAAAATTGACAAGCCGGCGGCCCGGCCCGAATGGACGCACGAGATGGTGCTGGAACTGTTTATGGATTTGGGCGCCTCAAACGAACAGCTTGATTTTACGACTGTCTTCGCCATTGCCAAGTACGGTATCGCCAAAATGAAACTAACCGACGAGTCCCAGAATTTAATCCCGTTGCTGGACACGATTTTAAAAGAAGTGCCTGTGGCGTCAAGCCAGGAAAAAATGAGATTGCCTTTGGCTGTCCAGCCGTTCAATCTGGCTTACGACAATTTTTTAGGGCGTCTGGCCATCGGCCGAATTTACGACGGTGAAATTAAAACCGGCCAGAACGTTTTTGTTAAAACCGCGGCCGGCCAAACCCGGAGCGGCCGGGTCACGAAACTTTTTGCTTTTCGCGGGCTGAAGCGCGAAGAAGCGGCGACTGCCGGCGCCGGCGATATTGTCATGATTGCCGGTTTGCCCGATATTTATATCGGTGAAACGATCTGTGAAAACGTTGAACAGGAAATTTTGCCGGCTATCAACATCGATGAGCCAACGATTTCTTTGAATTTTTTAGTTAACAATTCGCCTTTTGCCGGGAAGGAAGGAAAATTTGTGACCAGCCGCCAATTGAGAGAGCGGCTAGAGAGAGAGCTGGAGGTTAACGTTGGTTTGAAAATTGATTTTTCTTCAGCCGAGCATTTTAAAGTTTATGGCCGGGGCGAACTGCACATCGCGATTTTGTTGGAAAATATGAGACGCGAAGGATACGAACTTCAGGTCTCCCAGCCGTGCGTTATCATTAAAGAAATTGATGGGCAAAAAATGGAGCCGTTTGAGGAAGTGACGGTTGATGTTTCTGATGATTTAGCCGGCGCCGTTATCGGCAAGCTGGCCAAACGGCGCGGCACCATATTAAAAATGGGGCCGGAGCACGGACACACGAGAATTATTTTTGAAATTCCGACGCGGGGGTTGCTGGGATATCGGGGCGAATTTGTGGTTGACACACGCGGTGAAGGAATTCTTTGCAGCCGTTTTATCGGTTTTAAGCCCTATTTGGGCGAGATTGAAAAGCGCGATTTGGGTTCGATGGTTTCAATGGCTAACGGTAAGGCCCTAGGTTACTCGCTTTATAATCTGCAGGAGCGCGGCGCGCTTTACATCGGCGCCAGCGTCGAAGTTTACGAAGGCATGGTTATCGGAAACGTTGCCAAGGGTGACGATATTGATGTTAACCCGACAAAAGGCAAACAGCTGACAAATATGCGGTCAAAAAGTTCCGACGAAGCGATTATGTTGACGCCGCCGTTGGAGCTGACCCTAGAAAGAGGTTTGGAGATAATGCAGGACGACGAATATTTGGAAGTGACGCCGAAAAGCATTCGTCTGCGCAAGCAATTTTTAACCAAGCTTGACCGGGCAAGAGCGAAAAGACAGATTATCTGATTTAAGTTGGAAACGATGACGTTGAATAGTTGGCGAAAACAAAACGGGCAGATGTCTACCCGTTTTTATTTTTATCTGATAGAATTACTTAAGAAAATTTATGAACCATTCTTTGGCCATCGGCATCGTCGGTCTGCCCAACGTGGGAAAATCCACGCTGTTTTCGGCTTTGACTAAAAAACAGGTAGGCCGCGAGAATTATCCTTTTTGCACCATTGACCCGAACGTGGGTGTAGTGGCGGTGCCGGACGAACGCGTAGATAAGCTGGCGGAACTTTGCCGTTCGGCCAAGAAAATTTACGCTACCGTGGAATTCGTGGACATCGCCGGTTTGGTCAAAGGCGCTCATCAGGGCGAAGGACTGGGGAACCAATTTTTAGCCAATATCCGCGAAACGGACGCGATTTTGTATATTTTGCGGATTTTTCCCAGCGAAAAAATCATCAATACCCAGGAAATAATTGATCCGTTACGCGATAAAGAAATACTGGATACGGAATTGACGCTGAAAGATTTGGAAACGGCGGAGAAGCGCGTGGCGGCTTTGCAGAAAGAAGCGAAAGCCGGCGGCAAAGAAACGATCAAAGAGCTGGCAGTAATGTCCAAAGCGCTGGGCTTTCTGCGCGAAGGAAAAATTTTGTCGGAACAGGATTGGAATGAAGACGAGAAGAGGGCTTTAAAACCGTACCAGTTTTTGACGATGAAACCGCGGCTCTATCTGCTTAACGGCGAAGAAAACGAACAATCGGCGAAATTTATAGATTTATTTAAGAGCAATGGTTGGCCGTATATTATTGTTGATGTATTGGCGGAATTTGAAGGGATTGATTTTAGCCCGGAAGAAAGAGTGTCTTGCGGATTGCCGGAGCAATCACAGCTTGATCGGCTGATTAAAAAATCCTATGAGCTTCTGGGGCTGATAACTTTTTTAACCACCGGTGAAGATGAAACGCGCGCCTGGACGATAAAAAAAAGCGCCAAGGCACCGCAAGCCGGAGGGGCAATTCACACTGATTTTGAAAATAATTTTATCCGGGCGGAAGTGGTTAACTGGCAGGATTTGTTAAGCGCCGGCGGTTTCGCTCAGGCACGTCAGAAAGGCCTGATTCGGACAGAAGGCAAAGAATATGAGGTCAAAGACGGCGATGTGATAGAAATAAAACATGGGGCGTGAGAAAGAAAACGGCCCAGCACGATGGCTGGGCCTTGGGGATTTTTAGAAAAAAATGCTGTTGAGGGCGCTTGATACCCTCTTGGTGACTTCTTCCAGTGAGCCACTGGTGATTGCCCAGGTTAACGGGCAAGCATCTTCGTCTTGGAAATGGACGCCGGGCTGGCGAGGGAGGTCTCTGAATTTTCGCCATTCTTCGTCGGCGAAAAATGTTTCTAGAGACGAAATGTCGCAAATGCGGACTATTACGCCGCCGATCTGTTCGCTTACGTAGCCAACTAAAACCTTGCCGGTATCGTAAGCTTTGTCTACTTTCTTAAGCCCCTCTTTGACCAACTCTCTTAAATCTTGTGTGTTTTTCACTTCTTGCTGTAAAAGTTTCTCCATGTTTCCCCCTGTTCTATTTTTTGTGAGTGGAACGAACTGTTATAAATATAGCAAATAAATGATTTTTTGTCAACAGGGACGTTCTGGGGATAAAAAATAATTTGGCAAAAAAATAATTTTGAAGTACAATTTCAGCAGTTAAAAAACAAATACGATGAGTGATTCAAGCAATTTTGCCGGTCAGGCGCCGGAAGTTACGCCAAAATTTTATCGCCGCCGCTTCTTTGTTTTATCAGCGGCTTTTTTGCTGGTTGCTTTTTTTGTTTTTTTGGTGACAGCCTGTTGGGGCAGCTGGCGGATTTGGCAGCCGGTTGACCGGCAGGACATCAATACGGAAGAATTTTCGGTGCTTAGTGGAATGGGCGTGAAGGAAATAGCCCAAGAGTTGGCCGAGCGGAATTTCATTCGAAGCCCTTTTTGGTTTGAGGTTTATATCTGGGTGAACAGGAAAGAGGCGGATCTTCAGGCGGGCGAATACGCTTTGAGCCGTAGTTTTAACGCCGCTCAGACAGTAGAAATGTTTACCGGCGGCGAAGTCATTTTGAACGAAACCCAACTGACTTTCCCCGAGGGTTTTGAGGCGAAACAAATAGAAAAAAGATTGTTGGAAGGGGGGTTGGTGTCGGCCGACGGATTAAGCAAAGCGGTCGTTGCCGATTTTCAAGTGCAATATAAATTTTTGACCGACGTACCCAGTGGCGCGGGACTGGAAGGGTTTTTATTCCCTGACACTTACCGATTTAAAAAGGATTTAGAAAAAGGAGAAATAATAAAAAAGTTTCTGGATAATCTTGACAAGAAACTGGCGCCGGATTTGCGGGAAGAGATTTCGCGACAGGGGAGGCCCATATACGACGTTATTATCTTGGCGTCCATCGTCCAGCAGGAATCTAAAAGCGAGGAAGAAATGCCGCAAATCGCGGGAGTTTTCGCTAAGCGCCTGCAAATCGGCATGGCGCTGGAATCGGACGCCACGATTAATTTTATTACCGGCAAGCAAGACCGCCAGCCTTTGTACGGCGATTTAAAAATAAAATCACCCTACAATACTTATCTGAATCGCGGTTTGCCTCCTGGCCCGATTTGTAATCCGGGTTTGGCCGCCATCAAAGCGGCGATTTCACCGCAAATAGGCGATTATCTTTATTTTTTGCATCCGTTAAACGGCCCGGCGGTTTTCAGCAAGACGCTGGATGAGCATAATCGGAATAAGGAGAAGTGGTTGAAATAAGTTTGTTCTCTTTTGTGGCCACAAAAGAGAGTTAAAAATAAATAAAATCATATATTGACAAAATTTTATTGTCGTGTAAAATAGATATGTAATCAAATACAACAGCCCGCCTTCGCGTAAGTTACGGCGTGGCGAGCCCAAGACAGCAGGCGTTTAAATAAGTCCTGCCCAGGCGAGAAACAGAAAACTTGTGCACAAGTAAACAAACGCACAAGTTATATCGTTTGCGCCTGGAAGAGGCGTTTTTTATTTGTAATTTGTGTCATCCCGTACTTGATACGGGATCCTCTTCGCCCAGGGCGGAGGGGTTTCTACTCTCGTCTGTCTACCGGCAGGCAGGGCGGAAATGACAATTTGATGTTATGCAAACAAAAAATCAAAAAGAGATTTTAATAAAAGAGATAGCCGAGCGTTTGGCTAAAACCAAGGCCGTGGTTTTTGCCGACTACACCGGTTTAAGCGTGTCAAAAATAACCGATTTGCGCCGGAAGCTGAAGGTCCAGAATGGCGAATTGAAAGTGGCTAAAAAAACCTTAGTCGGGTTGGCGTTCAAAAAAGCCGGGTTTGACGGCGTAGAGACAAAAAAAATGTCTGGGCAGGTGGCAGTCGCTTTCGGCTATCAGGACGAGATAGCGCCGGCCAAAGTGATTTATGATTTTGCCAAAAAGGAAAACAAACTGAAAATTTTAGGCGGAATTATTGAAAGCAAATTTATTGAAGCGGCCAGCGTTTTGAATCTAGCTAAACTCCCTTCGCGCCAGGAATTGTTGGCCAAGGCGGTTGGCTCGATTGCCGCGCCGCTTTCCGGCATGGTCAATGTTTTGCAGGGAAATTTAAGAGGTTTGGTCCAAGTATTAGCACAAATTAAAAAATAAACAGATAAACTCGGGTATTGATCGCAAAAAAACGCAGTTGGTTATAGGTAGAAAGAACTTTTTTACTCCAGCCGCTGCTTGGCGTTCGCCGCGCGTCCGTCAAGATAATTAAAAGAATAAATGTGGCGGCGCGGCTGCGCGACATTTTTTGCGATAACACCCTCGTTATCAAAAATATGAGCGAAGAAAAAAAAGAAGTCGTTGTTCCGGCCAAATTTAAGGATTTGGTAAAACAGATTGAAGAATTGTCTGTTTTAGACTTAGCCGAATTGGTTAAGGTTCTGGAAGAAAAATTCGGCGTTTCGGCGGCTGCGCCTGTAATAATGGCGGGAGCCGCGCCGGCGGGCGGCGGCGAAGCCGCGGCGGCGGAAGAAAAATCAGCTTTCAATATTGAGCTAAAATCCGCCGGTGAACAGAAAATAAACGTTATCAAGGTCGTTCGCGAAATAACCGGCCTAGGCCTAAAAGAAGCCAAAGACCTGGTGGACGGCGCGCCTAAAACGATAAAAGAAAACGTTAAAAAAGAAGAGGCGGAAGAAATGAAGAAAAAATTGGTGACTGCCGGAGCGACCGTGGAGCTTAAATAGAAGTTAATAAAAAACCGTCTTTCGACTTCCTTCGATTTTATTCAGGATAAGTCGTTCAGGGCGGTTTTTTATTTGATGATTTCTTCAAGGCCGATAGGAGGAGTGGTGAACTTATTCTTGTTTTCTTTATCAGTAACGGCACTTTCGTCGGCGTCGGCGGCGATTTCCAAAATGAAAGCACCTAATGCCGGCGGGCGTTTTTCTTCGCGCAAGGTCCTATTTATTTGGTCGGAAATATTTTCTATTTTCGGCAAATCTAGAAGTTGTTTGAATCCCGGAGTGGAAAACAAATCAAACAGCGCCGGCGTGGCCAGGATTAGCTTGTCGCCGATGGCTGTTTTCCCCGAAACAACGCTTTGGAAAGTTTTAGCCGGGTGAGGCCTTTTGGGAGAAGGCACGGTTTTTTTTGCCAAATTCGTCAGCTGGCCTTCCCGCCAGAGCCACGTTTGGGCATTGCCCGTTTGGGCCAAAAACAAATCTCGGTCTTTCAAGGCGGCGCAGGCGAAATTCAGATTACCCAACCAATCGAGATTGCCTTGATTAGCCAGTTCACTGAGGGCTTGATTGGATTTTTTCAGGCAGTTTTCCAATGATGCCAGCGGTCCTCGGTGGGGAGCGAAATAATATTCCCGTTTGATTAAAGAAATAAGCAGGCTGACTAGGTGGGACAATTCTTCACCAGTTTTAAGTTCGGCTACGATATAAAGATTACCCAAAGATAATTCTTCAATGTTGGTTGGCGAATAAGAAAAAATGTCACAAACCGCCGGTTTGCTTTTCTGCCCCCGAACAATAATTTCTTCTGTTTTTATCATATAAACAGCTTTATTATAACAAAATAAAAACCGGCAAACAATCACCGGAAGAAAAGTGGACAGGCGTCCGAAAAAAGATTATTCTAAAATATATAGCGAAGGAACTTTTAACAGAGGAAGGGGGCTCCTCTCTTTTTATGTCAGAACAAATTTTAGAACATTTATTTGATTCTCCGGCTAAGGTAAAGCTATTAAAACTTTTTTTGCGCAATCCCAGCCGATTCTTTTTGCTTTCAGAAATTATCTCCAAAGCCCAAATAGGCAGCCGCGTAGTTAAAAAACAAATAAAAGGGCTTTTGAGCATCGATTTCTTGCGCCAAAAGAAAGTAAAAGCAAATCGTAAAAAAGGCATCAAAGGCGGATTATATTTTGGTGTCAACCCGATGTTTGATTTTTATTCCGAATTGAGCAGCTTGATTTTAAAATCCAGCCCGACTTCTAAGGAAAAAATGCTGCGGCGGATTATGCGTTTGGGCCGGATAAAAATGGCATTAATCAGCGGCGTGTTTCTAAACACCGAGAATAGCCGCGTAGATCTTTTTTTGGTGGGAGACGATATTTCTAGCGCCAAATTACAGCGTTTCTTAGCCGACATGGAAGCCGAGGTGGGCAAGGAGATAGAATACGCGGCGATGAACATCAAGGAATTCGATTATCGTTTCCATATGTTTGATCGTTTCGTGCGGGATATTTTGGAAAAGCCGAATGAGAAATTGGTTAACAGGCTTAAATTCGTTGAATAAAAAATCGTCTTTCTGATGGGAAAGGGGTGATTAGCTCAGCTGGCTAGAGCGCGTCGTTCACATCGACGAGGCCGCTGGTTCGAGTCCAGCATCACCCACAAAAACCGTCTTTGGGGATAAAAAGTGGATAAAAATAGCCGGGAAACAAGGCGGGAAAAAGATGATTCTTGAGAGAAAATGGCTTGGATAAGCCATTTTTTTGTTTTTAAACGGCAGAAAATAGTTAAAAACACGACAGGCGGTGATACTGGGAAATAGTGGTTGACGGTGATTTCTTCGTGGAATATAATGGTAGATAAGTGGGAAATTGTGGATAAAGATGTTAATAAGTACCCGTTTCTGGGGATAACTAAATGTTAATCGGCGAATATAAACATACCATTGACGAAAAGAAGCGTTTGGCCATTCCGGCTAAGCTGCGCAAGGAGCTAGGAAAAGGAGCGGTGCTGACTCGCGGTTTTGACAACTGTCTTTCTCTGTATCCGTTAAAAGAGTGGGAGAAATTGGCGGAAAAATTGAGCAAGCTGCCCACGGGGCAGTTGGAAGCCAGAAGCGTGGCGCGGGTGCTTTTATCGGGCGCGGCCGAAGTTCAGTTTGATGCCCTGGGAAGGATTCTGGTTCCTGATTATTTGAAGCATTACGCTAAGATAGAGAAAAACGTGGTTGTCGCCGGCGTTTTGGACCATTTGGAAATTTGGGACGAAGCGGCTTGGGAAAATTATAAGCAGCATACCGAAAAAGAAATTGGCGATATGGCCGGCAAGCTTTCCGAGTTGGGTTTTTAAAAACTGGGAACAGGTTAAGGGGAGGGAAGAAAATTTATGCATGTTCCAGTTTTATTAAAAGAAACCGTTGAGATTTTAGACCCCCGACCTGGCAAAAATTTTATTGATTTGACTTGCGGCGGCGGCGGGCATTCGGCCGCGTTGCTGGAGCAAATCGCCCCGAACGGAAAAATTTTAGCGGTGGATTGGGACGAAGAGGCGATTGCCTGGGCCAAAAAAAAGATTCCCGTGGAGTCGCAGACGAGAGTCATTTTTAAAAACGCTAACTTCGCCGATGTGGCCGATTTGATCAACGCGGAGAAATTCGGTCCGGTGCACGGCATTTTACTGGATCTTGGCTGGTCGTCAGACCAGCTGGAAACAAGCGGCCGAGGTTTCTCTTTTTTGCGCGACGAGCCGTTGGATATGCGTTATAACGCAAAAAGCGACGGTTTAACCGCGAGAGAAATCGTCAACCAGTGGCCGCCGCCGGAAATAGAGAAGATTTTAAAAGATTTTGGTGAAGAAAGATTAGCCAAAAAAATTACCGCCGCCTTAATCAAAGCGCGGCAGCAAAAACCAATTTTAACCACAGGAGAACTGGTGGCGGCGATTGCCCCGGCTGTTCCCCTAAGATTAAAAAATGCCAGGATTCACTTTGCTACGCGAACTTTTCAGGCTTTACGAATTGCGGTCAATGATGAATTGGGAAATCTTGCAAAAGTTTTGCCCCGGTCAATGGCCGTTTTAGAAACGGGAGGCCGATTGGCAGTTATTTCTTTCCATTCTTTGGAAGACCGCTTGGTTAAAAAGTTTTTTCGGCAGACGGCTGGCTGGAAAATCCTGAACAAACGCCCGTTGTCTCCTTTGCTGGAAGAAGTTAAAAAAAATCCCCGCAGCCGCAGCGCCAAATTGCGCGCGGCGGAAAAGATTTAAAAAGCGGGAAAAATAATCAGAAATCCGGACAATATGACCCCTTATCGCCCCAAACGCGCCATTGGCGCGGAACAAAGGAATAGATTCTTTTTGAATTTAGCTATTGGAGCAGCTTTATTTTTGCTGAGCGTCGCTTATTTTGTCCAAATTAATAATTTGGTGGCTAAAAATTTTGAATTGCGCAAGGCTCAAGGTTATTTTCAGGAGCATCAGCGGTCAAACCAGCAATTGATGGTTAATTTGACCCAGACCCGTTCTTTGGACAAATTGGAAGCGGCGGTCAAGAACCTGGATTTAGTGGCCGTTGACAAGGTAAGTTACCTTAAAACCATTTCTGGAATTTTCGCGTTATCCCAAAGGCCGTAAAGGCCTTTTTGCTTTTATGAAAGCCGGACATAAGCGATTTTATTTTGTCTTTCTCTTGTTTTTTTTTCTCGCAGGCGCAATTCTTCTGCGTTTTTTTTCTTTACAAATCAAGCAGCACGGATTTTTTGAGGCCTTGGCCGATAAACAGCAGGATTTGTCGAAAGAGCTTGCTTCCCGGAGGGGCGAAATCTATATTCAGGAAAGAAACAATCTTTGGCACCCGCTGGCGGTTAGTCGGGATTTCAGAACCGCCTACCTGGTTCCCAAGGAAGTGGCCGATGCCGCCGCAGTTGCCGAACAATTGGCCCCTTTGGTTGGTTTGCCACCAGAAAAAATTTTTGAAAAATTAGCCGATGAAGACGATCCGTATGAGCCGTTAAAAAGTAAACTAGACGACGAAACGGCCGAGAGAATCAGCAATTTAAATTTAGACGGCGTCCATTTGCAGGATGAAAATTGGCGTTGGTATCCGCAGGGGGCCTTGGCTTCCCATGTGTTGGGTTTTGTCGGTTTGAAAAATGAAGAGAAAACAGGGCAGTACGGCCTGGAGCAGTATTACGAAAAAGAGCTGGCAGGGCAGAGCGGTTTTTTAAAATCACAAAAGGACGCCTTGGGCCACTGGCTGCTGATGGGTGATTACGATTTGGAATCGGCTAAAGACGGAGATGATCTTTATTTAACGCTAGACCAGAACATTCAGTATATTGTTGAGCAGAAAATGAAAGAATTAACGGAGAAATGGAACGCGGCCGGCGGCTGCGCGATAGTCATGGATCCGAAAACCGGCGCCGTGAAAGCCATGGTTAGTTTGCCTAATTTCGATCCTAATAATTATAAAGACGTTTCGTCAATCGGCACTTTTTTAAATTCCTGCACGCAAGAAGTTTACGAACCGGGTTCGGTTTTCAAACCGATAGTGGTGGCGGCCGGGTTGGACACCGGAAAAATTTCTCCGCAAACCACTTATGTTGACGAGGGAAGCGTGCAGATAGGCGGTTACACGATTCAAAATTCCCAAAAAAAGATTTATGGTTTGAGCACGATGACCAACGTTCTGGAAAAATCAATCAATACCGGCGTCATTTTCATTCAGCGGTTAATCGGCGGCGATGTTTTTCGGCAATACATAGAAGCCTTTGGTTTTGGTGAATTGACGGGTATTGATTTGACGGGGGAAGCCGGAGGCAATTTAGACAACGTGAGAAAAGAAAAACGGGAAATAAATTTCGCCACCGCCACTTTCGGGCAAGGGATTTCCGCAACGCCTTTGCAGATGATTTCCGCGATGGCGGCGATTGCCAACGACGGAAAGCTGATGAAGCCTTATTTGGTGGAAAAAATAGTATCGCCGGACGGCCAGGAAAAAATAACCGAGCCGGAAGTCGTCAGGCAGGCAATTTCTACCAAATCAGCGAGCCAATTGACGGCGATGCTGGTCAGTACGGTGCGTAACGGCTATGATAAGATAATAAAAATCAAGAATTACTTTATCGCCGGCAAGACCGGAACCGCCCAGATTCCTAACGAAGACAGCCTGGGTTATTCCGCCGACGAAACGAATCACACGTTTGTCGGTTACGCCCCGGCTTATAATCCGCAATTCATTATTCTTTTGAAAATAGAGAAACCGCATGGCATTGAGTTCGCTTCCGAATCTTTGGCGCCGGTTTTCGGAGAATTGGCGCAATACCTTTTTAATTATTACGAAATTCCGCCGGAAGAATAATAAGCAGTTAAAAATTTGAATATCAAAATGAAAAATTTAAAATTTGATATTTAAACTTTGAATTATAGCATTTCAATATGGCAAAAAAGATTCTGTGTTTTTTATTGCGCCTTTTAGCCGAGTTGACTTTATGGCGGTACCGGCCGCAGATTATTGGCGTAACCGGCAGCGTTGGGAAAACTTCAACCAAAGAAGCGATTTATACGGTTCTGCGGACTAAGTATGAAGTGCGGCGCAACCGGAAAAATTATAATAATGAAATTGGTGTGCCGCTGACTATTCTGGGGCAGGAAACCGGCGGCAAATCTCCTTGGCTTTGGGCTAAATCATTGCTGGTTGGTTTTTTCGGCATTCTGTACACTAGAAAATACCCCGAGATTTTAGTGTTGGAAATGGGAGCCGATCGTTGGGGCGACATCGCTTATTTGACGAGTTTCGTTAAATGCCACGTGGCCGTTATTACTTCTATTGGGGAAATCCCCGTGCACGTGGAAAATTTTCAAAATCCGGCGCAAGTAGTCAGAGAGAAAGCCGGTCTGGTCAGGGGATTAGGTAGAAACGATTGGGCGATACTCAATTTTGACGATCCGCTAGTTAAAAGCATGGCCGAAAGAACGCGGGCGCAGGTTTTTTATTACGGCTTCGCCGAAGAGGCGGATTTGCGCGTTACTCACCTGGAGCAGCATTTGGCTGACTTGGCGGAAGCGAGCTTGGCTTTTAAGGTTGACTACCAGGGCAGCAACGTGCCGGTAAAGGTTAATAATCTTTTAGGCCGCCACCAGGTTTATCCGTTGTTGGCGGCCATCGCTACGGGGCTGATTTTTAAAATAAATCTTGTTGATATCGCCGATGCGCTTCAAGAATACCGGCCGGTTGCCGGGCGCTGCCGGTTACTCCCCGGGCTTAAGAGCTCATGGGTCATAGATGACACTTATAACGCTTCACCTAGTTCAACATTGGCGGCCCTTGAGACATTGAAACAGATAGCTGGCCGGAAAATCGCTGTTTTGGGAGACATGTTGGAACTGGGAGCGTTTACCGAAGAAGCCCACCGGAAAGTCGGTTTGGCGGCCGCTCAGACGGTTGATCGGCTTCTGGCGGTGGGGGAAAAATCGATTTTTATAATAGACGAAGCTTTAAAAAATGGTTTGCCGAAAGAGCGGGTGGAACATTTCGCCAGCTCGGAGGAAGCCGGCCGGTTTTTGCAAGAAATAATTGCGCAGGGCGATGTTATTTTAGTTAAAGGTTCTCAAGGAAAACGGATGGAAAAAGTCGTTAAAGACGTTATGGCTGAACCGGAAAAAGCGAGACAGTGGTTGGTCAGGCAGGACGAGGCGTGGCTGAAAAAATAGGGCGCGCCTGTGGATAAATCCCTTTACGGTATTGTTTGGAAAACGTATAATAAAAATAGATGAGAGAAAAAATGAGAAATCTGGATAAACAAAAATTTAACCGGAAATTCAAAAGGTTATTTTAAGGCGTCTGCGCTGGGCAGACGTTTTTTGTTCTTTTTATTTTTCGGCACGAATATAGCGTTTTTAAAAAAGGAGGGGGCTATGAGCACTGAAGAGGAAAAAATTTTTTCGGTTCCGCCTTGGTGCGTTAGCTGTCCGCCAAGCGCCAGGATTTGTGTCAGGAAATTCAAAAAATCTCGCCGGCAGTTATGGAAAGAAGACCGGCAAGTGATGCAAGACTTCGTTAAAAGTCATGCCATTTGCGAAAACCAGATTTTTTTCGTAACTCCGACGTCGGAAGTCCTGATGGACGAAATTGTTCAAGTGGGCTATTGTTTCCAGGTCTGACGACCGAAATTCCGGCGAAAAGAACTTTGCTTTTGCGGGCAAGGTTCTTTCTTTTATTTTTATAAAAAATCGCCGGATTGAAAAAAAGAAGGAATTATGATAATTTGAAAATGATTTTCGGCGCCGTTGTTCGTCCTTCATTCGGCTCGGCAATCCGGCGGATAACTCTAGTCCGATGTCTGGCCCTATCGTCTAGTGGTTAGGACGCATGGTTCTCATCCATGCAACCGGGGTTCGATTCCCCGTGGGGCTACGAAACTAATCGCATAATAAAACGGTTATTTTTTGTGGCAAAAATGAATTTCAGGCAGTTTAAAAAAGACATAGGCGAAGAAACGCTGATCGTTTACGGCTGTTTTCTAATCGCCATGTTTTTTGTTTCTCTAATTGTTTGGGGCGTTTACCTCTACGCTTTTCCCTGATTTGCCGTTTGCCGCTCTTTCTCTTATAATTTAACCAATGAGAACGGCGATCTTCACTATTTTAATCGTATTAATTTTGGCCGCGACCGGTGCGGTTTTTTGTTTATGGCGGCAGGAAGCGTTAGGGCCGGCGGCGTCAACGAATTCGCCCGTTGCTAGCGAAAGTTTCGGGCCGTTGCCGGAAAGTGGAACCATAACGCCAACGCCTGACTACCAAAAGCCGGGAGAAAGCCAGATAGTAAAATTTCCCGTTTTCAATTATCACCACATCCGGCCGATGCCGCCCGAAAGCGCGCCGATAAGTGATCGGGCTTTTACTGTGACTCCCGAAGGGTTTGAAACGCATTTAAAATACTTCAAAGACAATGGTTATCAAGTTGTCCCGATAAGCGATTTGCTGGCCTATTTTGATACGGGCAAACCTTTGCCGGAAAAAGCATTAGCCATAACTTTTGACGACGGGCGTTACGGGCAATACCAATGGGCGTTTCCGTTGCTTAAAAAATACGATATGGAGGCGACTTTTTTTATCGTTACTGATCTAGTTGGGCGAGAGGGCATTATGACCTGGGAACAGATAGAAGAGATGTCCGGCGAAGGGATGATAATCGGCAGCCATTCCGTTTCTCATCCGCATTTATCCATCCTGAAAGACGAAGATTTGCGTCGTGAATTATCTGACAGCAGAAGAGAGCTAGAAGAGCATATTGGTAAAAAAGTGGATTTATTGGCTTATCCCGGCGGGGATTATGATAGTCGGGTAATAGAATTTGCCAAACAGGCGGGATATGATGCGGGGTTGGGAGTCTATAAAATAATAGACCAGATGCCGAAATATCGCTGGAGCATCCGCCGTTTTCACGCGGATGATGATTTGGAATCAATAGAGGGTAAATTAATTGGATACTAGAATATTTATTTTCCTCTTTGAAGAAGGAGGGAAATTTATGCCTTATTTTGTTTTCGATCATTTTAATATCGGCTCAATCAGAGTTTATACTTGGGGATTGTTCGTCGGCTTAGGTTTTTGCGCCGGATATTTTTGGCTGTTGTGGCAGGCCGGCAAAAAAAACATAGATTCGATAAAAATTATCTGGTTGTCTTTACTGGTTTTTGTCGGTGCGTTGTTGGGTAGCCGGCTGCTTTTTTTACTGCAAACGCCGCAGCGGCTAATAAGTGATATAAGTTTATTGTGGGATTTTAACGGCGGATCAATGTTTTTCGGAGGGTTGTTGGGCGCGATATTTTTCGGCTGGTTTTACGTAAAAAAAGCGAAGTTGGATTTTAAACTGATAGCCGATTTAGCCGTGCCGGCGGCGGCGTTGGGCGTCGGTATCGGCCGGATTGGTTGTTTTTTAATCAATGACCATCTGGGCGCGGTCACCAATCTTCCGTGGGGAATTTTATGGCCGGACGGTCTAATGCGTCATCCGGTGGCACTGTATGAGTCTTTAGCCGGATTTTTGATTTTTGCGGCTCTTTGGTATTTGAAAGATAAGATAAAAAAATCCAGTGGGCTGTTTTTGCTTTTTTTGGCCAGCTACAGCGTTATTAGATTCTTGTTGGATTTTCTGCGCGAGTCGCAAGGTTATTTGGCCGACCCAAGGTGGTTGAGCTTGACAAGTAGCCAGTGGGTATCAATATTTATAATTTTGTATGTTACTTTTTGTGTCAAAAAAAGTAACCAAAAAAGTCCGCGCAAGGGCTCCGATTTGATAAAATCGGATTCGCCGAGCTAGAATTGCCTCGTAAACTCGTCGCCTCGCTTCTCGCTCGGCGATTTTTTAACACTTGGCTCATCTCGATTTTATAACAAATCTCCGCCATTGCGCGAAAACAAAAAGGTTTCTAATCTTGTTTGTTTAAAGCACGATTCGATTAGCCAAAAGACGTGAATGGCGAATTTTACACGTGAGGCGTAAGATGCTAAACTTATTTTAATGAATCAGAATTTTCTTCTAATTTTTATAGGCATTCTGGCGGTTATGGTTGGCGTGATGTTTTATTTTTTGTTTCGGAAAAAAGAGGAAAAACCCAAAGACGATAATCAGGCGATGGTGATGATGCAGGAGCAATTGAAAGAAATCCGTCAGACGCTGGACAATAAAATGGGCGATTCGGCGAAAATGTTCCAGCAGCAATTCTCCCAAAGCGCCAAAATTATCCGCGACGTGACTGAAAGGCTGACCAAGCTAGATGAAACCAACAAGCAGGTGATGGGCGTGGCCGACCAGCTGCAGGGATTGGAAGACGTGCTGAAAAATCCTAAGCACCGCGGAGTGCTGGGCGAATATTATTTGGAAAACGTTTTAAAAAATGTTTTGCCGCCCAAAAATTACCAGATGCAATACGAATTCAAAAATGGCGAAATCGTGGACGCGGCGGTTTTCGTGAAAGACAAAATCATTCCGATTGATTCCAAGTTCTCTCTGGAGAATTACAACCGAATTTTGCAGGAAAAAGACTCGGCGCGGCGCGAAGAGCTGGAAAAGCAGTTTAAGGCGGATTTGAAAAACCGGATTGACGAAACCGCCAAATACATCCGGCCCAACGAAGATACGATGGATTTCGCTTTTATGTTCATTCCGGCGGAGGGGATTTACTATGACTTGCTGATAAACCAAGTGGGGGCGATAAAAGTGAACACGCGCGATTTGATAGAATACGCTTTTAAGGACAAGCACGTGATTATCGTTTCGCCGACTTCTTTTTTCGCTTATTTGCAGACCGTAATGCAGGGTTTGCGGGCTTTGCAGATTGAGGAGTCGGCCAAGGAAATTAGGAAATACGTGGAAATGCTCCAGAAGCATTTATTATCGTACGACGAATATCTGAAAAAGCTCGGCAACAATCTCGGCACGACCGTTAATATGTATAACCGCGCCTATAAGGAATTTGGCAAGATTGACAAGGATGTCATAAAAATCACCGGCAAGGCCGGCGAGATTGAGCCGAAACAAATTGAAGGGCCGGCGGAAAGAGAAGAATAAGAGTGATCGATTTATCGATTTAGTGATGAAGTGACCGAGTTAATAAGATTGACTTTTTTTAATTTTTTGATTAATCTAAGTAAGACAATAAAAAGCCCGCTTAAGGGCATTTTAATATGAAGCTAGCAGTCATTAAAACCGGCGGCAAACAATATATTGTTTCGCCGAAGCAAAAAATAGAAGTGGAAAAACTTGAAGGCAAAGAAGGCGGTAAAGTCAGCTTTGATGAGGTTTTGCTTTTGTCCGATGGCCAAAAAGTGGCAATCGGCCAGCCGAAAATCGCCGGAGTGAAAATCAGCGGTAAAATCATCAAACAAGGCCGAGATAAGAAAGTCATTGTTTTTAAATATAAATCCAAAAAGCGCTATCAGGTTAAGCGTGGCCATCGGCAAGCGTTCAGTTTGGTGGAAATAGATTCTTTCGGCAAATAATGAAAAATCCCGCGTTCGGCGGGATTTTTTGATTGTGTAAAACTTGCTTGTTTAGTCCAGCCAAGATTTGGTATAATAGAAGCAAGGGAAATCCGGACTTCTTATCCAGAAGGCGGATTTTATTTTTAAATAGTTTCGGCTGGCAGACCGTTTCCTTTTGAGTAAAAAGGAAACTGGCGTCCGGCTGGGCAGATATTCGTTATGAGCGAAAGCAACTTAAAAATTTCTCTTTTTTGCGAACGGGTAATCAGATGGGGTTTTTATCTTTTGGCCTTTCTTGTCCCGCTGTTTTTTATGCCGTTCAATTCCAATATTTTGGAAACGAACAAGCAATTGCTGTTGGTGGTTTTCGCTTTGGTTTTGGCGATTGCCTGGCTTGGCAAAATAATAACGGAGGGGCGGCTGTTTGCCAGAAAAAGTTGGCTAAATTTAGGAGTAGCCGCTTTCTTGATTTTCTATCTGGTTAGCGCGGCTGTTTCCAAGAATGTTTTTCATGGATTTGTTGGCGGCGGCGGGACGATTATGGAGTCGTTTTTCTCTCTTTTGAGTTTGGCTCTGTTGTTTTTTATTCTGATTAACAATGTTCAGAAAAGAGAAGAGGCCTTAAATATTGTTTTCGCTTTGGTGGTTTCCGGTTTGTTGGCCGGCGTTTTCGGTTTGTTACAGCTGGCCGGTAAGTTTATTTTGCCTTGGGATTTCGCCAATGCTGTCAGTTTTAATACGGTAGGATCGGTTAACTCTTTAGAGATTTTTTTGGCGGCTTTGTTGGTTCTGAGTTCGGTTATTTTTGCGGAGACGGAAACGACCGGCTGGCGGCGGATTTTTTACGGCGTGGCGGCAGGCTTTTTTCTGCTGGCGATTCTGGCTGTAAATTTTCCCAATGCTTGGTGGGGATTGGCGGTTGCCGCTGTTATTATCGTTGCCTTGGGAATACTTAATCGTTATCAGATGAGCCAGTACCGGTTGATTTTACCGATGGTCATTTTAGCTTTTTCGGTTTTGATGCTTTTGCCCGTAAATATGAATTTTTTCGGCCAATGGCTGCAGATGCCAGTAGAGGTTTCACCTTCTTTTAATGCCACTCTTGAAATAGACAAACAAGTGGCTAAAGACAATTTGTTTTTTGGCACGGGACCGGGTAGCTTTTCCTATGGCTACGGGCTTTATCATTCGCCTTCCTTAAACAATACGGATTTTTGGAACGTCCGTTTTAGCCAAGGGCAGTCCAAAGCGTTCAGTTTGCCGGTGACCGTTGGCCTTTTTGGTTGGCTTTCTTGGCTGGTGGTGGTTGTCGGTTTCGCGATTTTCGGTTTTTTGGCGTTAATATCTCGTCGGGGCAAAAATTGGCCTCTCGCTTTAGGGTTTTTCTCCGCTTGGTTTATGTTGGTTTGGCTACAGTTTTTTTACACGACGAACTTGACTTTGGAATTCGCTTTCTGGCTGATGTTAGGATTGTCTTTTTTGGCGTTGAAAAGTTTGTCGGCCAAAGGGTCTGACGAATCAGGTGAAGATTTTGAAAAAATCGAATCGGTCAAGGCCGAGTTTGACCGAACATCTCCCTTAGCCTCCATTTTATCTTTCGTTTTAGTCGTGGTATTGGTTATCGCCATCAGCGGATTGTATCTTGGAGGCACTTATTATTGCGCTGACATCATTTATCAGCGAGGGCTGACGGCTGTTAACGGAGGAGATTTGGAAGGAGGATCGACGGCAATCTCCCGAGCCGTGACTCTTAATCCTTACAACGATTTATATCTACGGAGCTTATCCCAAGCCGCTTTATTAAAGATTAACGAAGAATTTGGCAAACCCCAAGATACTGCACGGGACAGTAATATCCAAAATCTTATTGCCACGGCGATAAATATCGGCAAACGGGCGACCGATTTGGCGCCGTTAAACGTAGACAACTGGACGCAGCGAGCCGCAATTTATCAGGCGGTAATGGCTTATACTTCCGGCGCCGACCAGTGGGCGATAGATTCTTTTCAAGAAGCCGCCCGCTTGGAACCTAATAACCCGTATTATTATTATGAGCTGGGCCGGAGCTATTTTTCGGCGGCTGATTTATTGACTCAGGAATCAGCCGATGACAAGGATAAAAAAGCCAAACGGGAAGAACATTTGGCCAAAGCGGAAGAATCGCTTAAAAAAGCCGTAGAATTAAAGTCGGATTATTCGATAGCACGTTTTTATCTGGCCTCTCTTTATGATTACCGCGGACAATTAAGCGAAGCCGTGTCGGAAATGAAACAGGTGAAAGACGCTTATCCTCGGGACACAGGAGTGGCTTTCCAGTTGGGGCTTCTTTATTACAAGCAGTCCAAGTGGGATTTGGCTAAAGAAGAATTAGAAAGAGCGGTTTTGTTGGATGAAAATTATTCCAACGCCCGTTATTTCTTGGCTTTGGTTTATGACAAGCAGGGGAAAAAAGCCGCGGCGATTGAACAAATGGAAAAAGTTTTGGAATTGAATCCAGGCAACCAGGATGTCAAAACCGTTTTGGAAAATCTCCGCGCCGGCCAGCCGGCGATAAATCAGGCGCCGCAGCAGCCGACCACTTTGCCGGTGGAGGAATAAAAAAAAGAAACTAAAAACCCTCTTCGTTCGAAGAGGGTTTTTAGTTTCTGTGAAAAGATTAATGCCGATACTTTAGTGCGTTAATTAGGGTAGTTTCGTCGGCATATTCTAAGTCGCTGCCAGTAGAAAGTCCTCGGTTTAAACGGGTGATTTTGGCGTTTAGCGGTTTCAGCAATCTTTCCAGATATAGGGCCGTGGCGTCGCCTTCGCTGGTGGGGTTAAAGGCAAAAATGACTTCAGGCGAATTGCCGGCCAGCTGTTTTAGGCGCGTCGTCAATTCTTTTATATGAAGTTTATCCGGCGTCAGGCCGTCAAGCGGCGAAATTAAGCCGCCTAGCACGTGATAGACGCCGTTGAACTGCCGCGTGCGTTCAATGGGGATTATATCCATAATATCTTCTACCGCGCAGATGATATTCTGTTGGCGTTTGGCATCAGAACATATGGCGCAAAGTGAAGCACCGCCGGTTAGATTAAAGCAGCGGGAGCAGGTTTTAGTTCTGGTTTTTAATTCTTTCAGCGTCTGCGCCAGTTCAACCAGGTCTTTCTCCGGCTGGTTCAAAAAATAAAAAGCCAGCCGCGTGGCAGAACGCTGTCCCAAGCCCGGCAGATGGCTTAGCTGTTCTATGAGGTTTTTGAGGGCGGAAGGGAGCATCTCTAATGTAAAATATAAATATCAAAATTAAAAATTATTCGTTTTCGCCGCGCAATGGCAAAAAATTTGTCAGAAAATCGAGATGAGCCGAACGTTAAAAATTTGCGTGTTATGGTTATCAACGCGAAGCGTTGGGCATAGAAAATTTAGCGAGGCGAATCATATTTTATCAAATTTTTATGCCTGCGCGAAGTCTTTTGATTACTTTTCTGCGACCAGAAAAATAATGAGATAATTACTCAAAGTGTTTCTCCAAATTTTTGAAGCTGACTTGCGATTCGTTAAAATAAAGCTCAACTTTGCCCAAGGGTCCGTTGCGATGTTTGGCGATTAAAATGTCGGCGATATTCGGGCGGGCAGAATCTTTTTTGGTTTTGTCTTCTCGATAAATGAACATAACGACGTCGGCATCCTGTTCAATGGAGCCGGATTCGCGCAAATCGGCCAAGCGCGGCACTTGATCCGGCCGGCCTTCCACTGCCCGGGAAAGCTGCGAAAGAGCCAATACTGGGCATTCCAGTTCTCTGGCTAAGCTTTTCAGCGAGCGGGAAATTTCGGTTACTTGTTGAACCATGCTTTCTGAAGGCGTGCGCGGTTGGATAAGCTGAAGGTAGTCAACAATAATAAGCCCCAAACCGTGTTCGGCTTGTAGTCGCCGACCCATAGTGCGCATTTGCATAACCGAGGGCGAAGCCGCGTCATCGATGAAAATCGGCGATTCCGCCAGCGCCGCGCCGGCTTCCTGCAGGCGGACAAAATCGTTGTCCGCGCCTTCGTAAGACAATCGGCCGGTGCGCAGGCGCCACAAATCAATGTTGGCTTCGGCGGTCAATAAACGGTCAACGACGTCGTGTTTGGACATTTCCAGCGAAAAAATACCCACGGGAGATTTTTCTTTTATCGCCACATGCCGGGCAATATCCAGTGCTAAAGCGGTTTTGCCGAGAGACGGGCGGGCGGCTAAAATTACCAAGTCGGATTTTTGCAAACCCGACAAAATGTTGTCCATTTCATAAAAGCCGGTCGGTACGCCGCGCATCGCCCCTTCGCCTTTATGGAGCCTGTCTATTCTTTCAAACGCTTCTTCTAAAGTATTTTTGACCGGCAAAAATTCCTGTGCCAGCGATTTTTGGGAAATGCGGAATACTCTTTGCTCCGCTTCGTCCAAAATGTTTTCCAAATTTTCTTCTTCGTTGAATCCCAGCCGCGCAATGTGCTCAGCGGTTTCTATTAGGTCGCGCAGAATCTTTTTATGATGGACAATTTTAGCGTAATGCAGCACGTGCGCCGAAGTCGGAACGGTATTGACCAATTCCGTCAGATAAGCTGGACCGCCGCACCCGCTAAGCAGCCCTTTGTCTTCTAGGCGGCCGGTAACGCTAAGCAAGTCAATCGGTTCGCCTTTTTCGTAAAGCTCCAGCATCGCTTCAAAAATCTGGTTGTGCACCGGACGGTAAAAATCGCCTGACCGCAGGATGTCGGCCACGCGCACGACAGCGTTTTTATCCAGCATTAAACATCCCAAAACTGATTGTTCGGCTTCGATGTTTTGGGGCGGAAGTTTGCCGGTAAGCTGAGAATCGTTAGGCATAAGTTATTTGCCTATTATAACTTAAAACGGATAACACGCAAATCAGGTTTGTGGATTTTCAGTGGAAAAAAAGAAGGCGGATGGACGCCTCCGAAATTTCGGTTGGACGGCAATTTTTAATTTTTCGATTTCAGCTGTGGTCCTTGCGGCGTATCTTCAATCAGCCAGCCGGCTTTTTTCATTTCTATCCGCAGTTTGTCGGCTTCGGCCCATTTTTTTTCTTGCCGCAATTGTTCTCGCTGTTCGGCGAATTTTTTTATTTTAGCCGGCGGTTCCAGCGGCGATATTTTTTCCAAACCTAAACCGAAAACCCGGTCAAACTTCAAAAGTAAGTTTAATTTGATTGCCGGTGGCAGCGCCGGATCGCCAATCATTTCCCAAATTAAGGCGAGGGCCCGCGGCAAATCCAGATCGTCGTTAATCGCTTCCAGAAAACTTTCTTGATATTTTCGGCAATTTTTGACGGCAATCGATGTTTTTTTGCCGCCGACGCCGAAAGAACTAGCCAATTTTAAAAGCCAGATTTTGGCGCCGCTGGATTTTTTCAAATCGCGAACAGTTTGTTTGAGCCGATTGAGCGCCGCTTGCGCTCCTTCTAACGATTCCCAAGTGAGATTAAGGGGCGAACGGTAGTGGGCGGTCAGCGTTAAGTACCGAAAAGCCAACGGATTAAATTTTTCGGTTATTTTTTTCACGGTAATATTGTCGCCGGCCGATTTGGATATTTTATTGTTGTCTAAAAGCAGAAATTCGCCGTGCAGCCAAAAGCGCGCCGGCGTCTGGCCGAAAGCGGCTTGCGACTGGGCAATTTCGTTGGTGTGGTGGACCGGAATCAAATCAATCGCTCCGGCGTGGATGTCAAATTGCCTGCCCAAGTATTTTTGGGACATTGCCGAGCACTCAAGGTGCCAGCCGGGAAACCCTTTTCCCCAGGAAGAATCCCATTCTTGCAGGCGCTTGACGCCGGCCGGCGTCAGTTTCCATAGGGCAAAATCATGCGGATTTTTTTTATCCGAGACAACCGGCACGCGCGCTCCGCTTTTTTGCCCTTCTAAATCAAGTTTTGCCAAGCGGCCATAATCGCTTATTTTAGAAGTGTCAAAGTAGACGCCATCAGAAGTTTTATAAGTGAAGCCGTTTTTCTCTAATATTTTGACCAAGGTTATTTGTTCTTTGATATGGTCGGTGGCGCGGGCATAAATCGTCGGCGGTAGGATATTCAGCGCGGCGGCGTCTTTTTTGAAAGCGGCGATGTAGAAATTGGCGATTTGCCGGGCGGTTTTGCCTTCTTTTTTGGCGGCGGCTTCTATTTTGTCTTCGCCTGTGTCCGCGTCGGATGTCAGGTGCCCCACGTCGGTAAAATTCATCACGAATTTGACGCGGTAGCCGTTATACTCCAAAATGCGCCTTAATAAGTCTTCAAAAAGGTAAGTGCGGAAATTCCCCAGATGAGCGTTCCAGTAGACCGTCGGGCCGCAGGCGTAAAAACCAACCCGCCCTTTTTTGAGCGGGGTAAAAACTTCTTTTTCGCGGGTTAAGGTGTTATAAAAGAGGATAGCCATTGTTAGAGCCATTTTTTCTTTTTGAAAATCAGCAGAATAAGAATTACCGTCATTAACATAAGGCTAATGACGCTTCCGATGCCGAAAGAGATCTGGATGTTTTCCAATATTGCCATGCTGAAAAAGCTGGCGATGAAAGTTAAAGAGAAAAGGACGATGGAGAAAAATGTCAGGGTATGCATTACTCGGTTGATTTGGTAAGATAACAGGCCTTCGTTTGTTTTCTCAATCGCCTCAATCATTTCTTTGTGGCTTTCTAGGGTATTCCAAGCCCGCACTTCCGAACCGATGACTTCTTGGGCTAAGATGTCAGGTGATTCATTTTTGAAGAACCGGTCAGTTTTTTTAGCCAGGAGTTCCAGCACCGAACGCTGAGGCTTGATGGTTTGGCGGAAATCAATAATATCGCGTTTGACGATGGCGATTTCTTTCAGCATGGCGCGTTCGTGCCCTTCAAAAACTTCGCGTTCAATGGCGGCGATTTTTTCGTGAATATGGTCGAGCATCGGTAAGCAGGAATCAATCAGCCTGTCTAAAAGGCAAAAAAGCAGCCAGCCCGAGCTTTTAAAATATTCTTTTTGCCGGCGTTCGTCTTGCCGCAATTCGGCGAATATTTTTTCCAAGACGGGATTGGGTTTTTGGTAAATCGTGAAAACCGCGTTATTAGTAATGACAAAATCCAGTTCGGTCGGGACGGTTTGGCGGTTGTTTTCGTCGAAGACAGGAAAATGAGTAACCAATAGGAGATAGTTTCCGTATTCTTCGACTTTCGGGCGTTTGTTGGTCTTGAGCAGATTTTCAAGGACAGCGGATGAAACGCCAATTTTTTCTTCCAGCATGTTCAAATCGGCAAAATCAGGATTGGCTAAATTTTGCCAAGAAACTCCATTTTGGGTAATGATCATAATAAGAATTTTCGAACAGCTTTTATTGTTTTAATTATAGCATAGAAAACCTCTTGACAACAGATGAGGCGGGGATTAGAATTGTTTTAGCAATCTAACAAGGAGAGTGCTAAACAGCTGATTTTTATGAAAGATCGCCAGAAAAAAATTTTAAAAGCGGCGGTAAAAGAATACCAGCGCATCGGCCAGCCGGTGTCTTCGCAGCTTTTGGCCACCAGATTTCGTCTGGATTTAAGTCCGGCGACGGTGAGGGCGGAAATGCTGTCTTTGGACGAAGACGGTTTTTTGGAGCAGCCACATACTTCAGCCGGACGCATACCGACCGATAAGGCCTGGCGTTTTTTGCTGGAAGAATTAGAAGAAAACGGCGTTAGTGAAAATGAAAAAAAACAAATTTTGGTGCGGATAGAAAAGCTTCATTGGGAATCAATCAAGGAAGTGGCGCAATTTTTGGCCGATTGCTCCAAAGGTTTGGGCATCTCGGGGATGTTTGGCCGGATGGCTGATTTTCACGAAGCCGGTTTCAAATGGCTTCTTGACGATTCCGAATCCTTGGAAGGGATTTTGAAAGAATTTGATTCATTGGGAGACGATTTTGATAAATTTTTCGCGCGCCTGGACGAACCGGTGAAGGTTTTTATCGGCCAGGAAAATCCGATAAAATACCTGCGGGATTTCAGTCTGATAGTCAGCGCTTTTGAAAACGAGGACGGCGCGGGGCTGTTGGGCATTTTGGGGCCGAAAAGAATGAATTACCAAAAAAATAAGTTTGTGGTCGAAGAGACGCGTAAGCGTTTGAAAAAAAGGGAATAATCTATTATTTAATATTAAGTAATTATATCGGATATGCCGGAAGAATTAGAAATTGAACAAGAAGAAATTGGCGACGAAGCCGCCAAAAAGATAAAAAAAATAAAAGAAGAACTGAAACAGTGTCAGAAAGAGAAGCAGGAATATTTAATCGGCTGGCAGCGGGAAAAGGCTGATTTTATAAATTTCCGCCGGCGCCAGGAAGAACAGATGGTGGAATGGTCAAAAATGCTGGGCGAAGGATTAATTCGCGATTTATTGGCGGTTTTAGACACTCTAGATGCGGCTGAAATAACTGGCAACGAGGATGCCAAACGCATCAAGGCCCAGTTATTGAAGATTTTAAAAAACCATGGTTTGGAAGAATTGAAATCTTTAGGCGAGAAATTTAACCATAATTTGCATGAAGCGATTGAGCAGGCGGAATCAGACCAGGAGAAAGGCAAAATAGTGGAAGAAACGCAGAAAGGATATTCATTGAACGGAAAAGTAATTAGAGCGGCGAAAGTGAAAGTGAATAAATAATTTAAAATTAAAAATTATCAAAAAATTATGTCAAAAATCATCGGTATAGATTTAGGAACCTCTAATTCGGCGGCGGCGGTGGTGGAAGGCGGTAAGCCGACACTTATTCCCTCGGCCGAAGGCACGACCATTGGCGGTAAAGCCTTTCCTTCTTATGTGGCTTTTACCAAAGACGGCCAGCTTTTAGTTGGCGAACCGGCGCGCCGGCAAACCGTAACTAATCCGGAAAATACCATTATGGCGATTAAGCGCAAAATGGGTACTGACCAAAAAGTGTTTGTTGGCGGCAAAGAGTATACGCCTCAGCAAATCTCGGCTTTCATTTTGCAAAAAATCAAGAAAGACGCGGAAGCATTTTTGGGTTCACGCGTGGAGAAAGCGGTTATCACCGTTCCGGCTTATTTTAATGACGCCCAGCGCCAGGCGACGAAAGACGCGGGCGCCATCGCGGGGCTGGAAGTAACGCGGATAATCAATGAACCGACGGCCGCAGCCTTGGCTTACGGCATTGATAAAGCAGGCAAAGAAGAAAAGATTTTAGTTTTTGACTTGGGCGGCGGAACATTGGACGTGACGATTATGGATTTCGGCGATGGCGTGTTTGAAGTCATCTCTACTTCTGGCGATACCCAACTTGGCGGTACGGATATGGATAAGGCCTTGGTTGATTATATCGTCGGCGATTTTAAGAAAGAAAGCGGCATGGATTTGGCTGGCGATAAAATGGCGATGACGCGTTTGCGCGAGACGGCCGAGAAAGCCAAAATAGAACTTTCTTCGACTTTGGAAACAGACATTAACCTGCCTTTTATTACCGCCGATCAGTCCGGACCGAAACACCTGCAGATGAAAATTACCAGAACCAAGCTGGAGGAGTTAGTGCGGCCAATAGTGGACAAGTGCCGCAAGCCGCTGGAACAGTCGTTGAATGATGCCAAGCTTTCTCCTTCAAACATCACCCGAATTATTATGGTGGGCGGCCCGACTAGAATGCCGATTGTCCAGAAATTCGTCGAGGATTATGTTGGCAAAAAAATAGAGCGCGGGGTTGATCCGATGGAATGCGTGGCCATGGGAGCGGCGATTCAGGGCGCGGTATTGGGCGGCGAAATGAAAGACGTTTTATTGCTGGATGTAACGCCTCTCACTTTGGGCATTGAAACGTTGGGTGCCGTATCCACGTCGTTGATTGAACGCAACACTACTATTCCGACTTCCAGGTCGCAGGTTTTTTCTACGGCTTCCGACAACCAACCGGGCGTGGAAATCCACGTTTTGCAGGGCGAACGGCCGATGGCTAACGATAATCGGACCTTGGGTAGGTTTTTGTTGGATGGTATTCCGCCGGCGCCTCGCGGCGTGCCTCAGATTGAAGTGATATTTGATATTGACGCCGACGGCATTTTGACCGTGACAGCTAAAGACAAAGCCACGGGCAAATCCCAGCATATTACTATTAAGGACTCCTCCGCTTTATCCAAAGAGGAAATAGAGAGAATGCGGCAGGAAGCTGAGGTTCACGCTACTGAAGACCGCCGGACCAAAGAATTGATAGATTTGCGCAACCAGGCGGACGCGGTCATTTACAGTGTTGAAAAAACCTTGCGCGAAGCCGGCGATAAAATTTCCGTAGATATCAGGAAAGGTGTGGAAGAAAAAATAGAAGCGGTTAAAAAAGCGAAAGACGGCAATGACGGAAACATTTTACGCAAAGCCCTTGACGATTTGCAGCAGGAAATACAAAAAATCGGTGCGGAAATGTATCGGCAGGAAAAAGCCACGGAAAAAGAAGTAACCGAAGAGCCGGAAATAAAAGAAAAGAAAGACGGCACGATAGAAGGAGAATTTGAAGAAAATGATAAGAAATAAGGATTTGTAAGCAAATGAATAAAAAAAAATTGTTGCGGCTGCTGTTGGGCTTTCTGATTTTGGTTTCGGCCGGCTTGTCTTGGTATTTGCTGAAAAATTCTTTTGGCCAAGCACAAAGCGGGGAATGGGCAAATAGCGTTTTTTGGCCATCGTTGAGCTTGACAATTCTTGGCTCTTTCATCGGGCTTTTTTATCTGACGGAAAATGATTGGCGGGTTCTCTTGGGGGCGTGCCTGTTGGTTGTCGCGCCTTTTTTTATTTTTTTTGATTCTTTGAATTGGGGCAAGCTGGCCGTAATCGGTGCGGCTCTGTTTTTTTTCTGGCGAGGATTTTACCGGTCGCGCCGGGAAAAAGAAAGAAAGATAAAATTGGTGCTGGCTGAAATTTTGCTCAAAGGATTGGCGCCAGTGGGGACGGCGTTGGCCTTGCTGGCTTCAATCGGTTTTTATGGATCCGTTTACGCCCAATCTTTGAGCGAAGGAAAAATCACCATTTCGCGCGATATGTTTGACGAAATAATAGATCCTTTGTTAAATGCGCCTAGTGCTTTAAAGAATTTTTCAGGAGAGCCATCAGGGCAGTTGGTCGGAGACGATGACGAACAGCTGAAAAATTTGTTTTATCAGGAAACGAATAAATATTTAAATGCCACCGGCAATCCGTATAAAAAATTTTTGCCTTTTGGTTTGGCTATCACTTTCTTTTTCGCTATGCGGCTGTGGGGTATAATTTTAATGCGGTTAGCGGCTATTCTGGCTTGGGGTTGGTTTGCGATATTGAAACTGATAAAACTGGTGCGAATAGGCAACATTAGCGTTGAAAAAGAAACCATTATATTTTAAAAATTAAATATCAAAATGTAAAATTTTGGTCTGTTTGCTGGTAGGTAGGTACTCCGTTTTGCGGGATGAATTTGTAGGATTTGAAACTCACGTTGTCATTTTGTCTTTTGAGGTTTTCGTCTTTAATTTTTTATGTCTAAAGACTATTATAAAATATTAGGTATCAGTAAAAGCGCTTCGCCCGATGAAATAAAACGGGCTTATCGGCGTTTGGCGCAAGAACACCATCCGGACAAGGGAGGCGACCAGCAGAAATTTAAGGAAATAAACGAAGCCTATCAGGTTCTGTCTGATCCGCAAAAAAAATCCCAGTACGATAGGTTCGGCACCACTTTTAAGCAGGCGCAGGCCGGCGGCGGTTTTCAGGGCTTCGAAGGTTTTCGGGACTTTTCTTCTTACGCCGACGCTTTTAATTTCGGGCGCGGAGACAGTTTTGGCTTTGAAGATATTTTTGAAGGCGTTTTCGGCGGCCGCGCTCAGCGTGCTTCCCGTCGCGCTGAGCGCGGCGGCGATATCGGCGTGGACGTAGAATTTTCTTTGGAAGACGCTTATAAAGGAATTGAAAGGGAAATTAATTTATACAAAAGGGTTGTTTGCCCTGAATGTGGCGGTAGCGGTGCTCAGTCGGGCAGCAAACTGAAAGAATGTCCAGTTTGCCGTGGCCGCGGACAAATAGAGAAGCGGTCTGGCGGCGGATTTTTTACTTTTTCCCAAACTATTGTTTGCCCCGATTGCCATGGCCGAGGCAAAAAACCGGAAAAAATTTGCCCAAAATGCGGCGGCGACGGACGGACAAAAATCAATAAAACTTTGCGTTTTAAAATTCCCGCCGGCATTCAGGATGGCCAAGTGATAAGTTTAGCCGGGCAAGGCGAAGCCGGCGAGTACGGCGCCACCGCCGGCGATTTATACGTTACGGTTCACATTAAGCCCGACCCGCGGTTTTTGCGCGAAGGCGACCACTTGTTTTATGAATTGCCAATTAGTTTTTCGCAGGCGGCTTTGGGCGATAAAACCGAGGTACCAACGATGACTGGCTGGGTAAAGTTAAAAATTCCCGAAGGGATTGAATCGGGAACAACCTTGCGCCTTGAAAGCAAAGGCATGCCGCATTTACACCGTAAGGGGTTCGGTGATATGATGGTAAAAGTGAGAGTAAAAACCCCGCGGCGCCTTTCCAAAAAAGCCAAGGAGCTGCTGGCGGATTTGAAAAAAGAAATAGAATAAAAACATCGGGAGGGTATGAGCTCGATTTTAGGCAATCTCAATAATCTTTTTTCCGGCGGCTGGATTTTAATTCTGATTTTTTTGGCCGTGGCAATGGTTTACGGTTTTTTGATGGGACGTAACCGGCTGGCTCTGATAACCTTAGGCACTTATTTTTCTTTTTTTATCGTTAAGACATTTCCCTGGAAATCGCTGGCGTTTGTCGGGATAGAACAGGCGCCTTCCAGCAATGTCCAGATTTTTCTGTTTTTAGCCCTGGTTTTGGGTTTTTATTTTTTACTGCCGCATTCAATTTTCCGTGGCATGGTGAAAGTTCAGGGGCGGCGCAAGAGCCAATGGTGGCAGGCAGGATTGCTGGCGGTTTTGCAAATTGGCTTGACGTTGGAGGCGGCGATGAGCTTTTTGCCGGCGAAGGTTACCGGTACATTAAGTTCTCCGGCCCAGACGTTTTTCGTCGGTCCGGTGGCGCAGTTCCTGTGGATTTTATTGCCGATTTTGGCGATGATGTTTTTGCGAACACGGCATTACGACATCGGAGACTAAAACAGTCATAATTTTGTGCCATATAGATGCTATCGCTTAACAATGGTACAAAAACAATATGAAAAGAGAAATAAGTAATAAAATTTTTTCAACAATCGGTCAACTAATTTCTGTTACGGAAATAATCTTTTCTCGTGCTAGTTTAGGGAAAAAGATACAAAGACTAGGTAATATAGAGGTTCGAGATCTCAATCGTTCGCTAAAGCGTTATGCTAGAGCAGGCCTTATTAAGCCAGTCGGTAAAGATAGATTTGAATTAATGAAAAAAGGAGAAGAAAAATTATTAGGTCTCCGTTTAAAAAACAAAATAAAACTAAGAAACAAATGGGATGGCCGGTGGCGGATAATAATTTTTGATATACCGGAAAATCGTAAATTTGCCCGGGAAGCCATTAGAAGAAAATTAAAATTCCTGAATTTTTTTCCTTTACAAAAAAGTGTTTTTATTTTTCCTTTTAGATGTGAAGAGGAAATAAAAGAATTGGTGGATTTTTTTAGATTAGGCGATTTTGTGGAAATTATTTTAGCTGAATCTTTAGGGGGCAGAGAGGCGCAGATAAGAAAAAAATTTAATTTATAATCCGAAAGTGTCAACAAAAACATTGTGCCATATTGATGCTATCGCTTAATAATGGTATAAGTGAATGATATCTTGAAAAAATCGGTGGTTTGCTATAAACTTATTATGAAATTATAAAAATATTTCGCGCCGGTAGCTCAGTCGGTAGAGCACCTGCCTTTTAAGCAGAGGGTCGTGGGTTCGATTCCCTCCCGGCGCACCAATATTTTTATCCACACCCTTGTCTCTGGACGGGGTTTTTTGTTTAGGCGATAATATAGATGATGGATAGTCTTTACGATAATATCCATATTAACCCGTGGATCTCATTTAGGGAGGCGGGTTTTTGATTTAATTATTTGGCAAAATAAAAATAAAATAAGCTGTCCGTCTTCGCTAAGGCTTCGGCGGACGCTCAAGTTTGTAACTAAATTAAAATTTAGACAAATTTGGCGAAAGGGGGTGAGAATAAATGGTTTTACAATCTTGGACCGAAGTAACAGTGAATTCTTTCCAATCGCTTTGGGAAGGGTTTATCGGATTTTTGCCGACGCTAATCGGCGCGCTGATTGTTTTCTTCGTCGGTTGGGCGATAGCCGTTGGTTTGGAGAAGCTGTTCGTGCAAATTATGCGGGCTTTGCGGCTGGATCCGGCTTTGGATAAGCTGGGCGCCGGTAAATTCTTTGAGCAGGCGGGGATTAAGATGGATTTTGCCGGTTGGATTAGTTCGTTCGTCAAGTGGTTTTTGATTTTCGTGTTCTTGATGGCCGCCACTGATATTTTGGGGCTGAAAGACGTTTCCGCGTTTTTGCGTAGCGTCGTTTCCTATATTCCTAATATAGTCGTGGCCGTGTTGATTCTGTCAGTGGCTTTTTGGTTGGCCAACGTTCTGCGGAAAATTGTCCAAGCGAGCGTATCGGCTTCCAGTATTAAGGCCGCGGCGTTTGTTTCCACGGTGACTTATTGGATAATTTTGGTTTTCGGCGTTTTTGCCGCTTTAATCCAGTTAGGCATAGCTTATGCCTTGCTTCAAACCATCGTTACCGGTTTGATCGCCATGATGGCGATTGCTGGCGGTTTGGCTTTTGGCTTGGGCGGCAAGGATATAGCAGCCAGCTTTTTAAGCCGGTTGCGTAAAGAAATTAACGAGTAGCTAGCTCTTTGTATTTTAGTGCTAGAGTATAAAAAATCTCCCCCGCCTTAAGGCGGGGGAGATTTTGTTTGGGAGAAAAATTTTATTAAAGCAGGATTTTGTTTAATATTTGGCGATGGCCGCGCAAGAAATTATCTGACGGCATTGGCCGTCCGCCCGCCGCTTGCAGTTTTAAAATAATCAGGCAGCCATTGCCGGTTTGAACGGCTAATTTTCCGCCATCGGACAAAAATACTTCTCCGACCTGCCGGTTATTTTCGTTATTCGCAATTTCGGCTTCAACTATTTTGATGCCGTCTAGCCCGATGTCGCTTCCTGGCCAGGGAGTAAAGGCGCGTATTTGCCTCTCTATTTCTGCCGCTGATTTCCGCCAGTCAATTTTTCCGTTTTCTTTGGTGATTTGCGGCGCGTAAGTGGCCTGAGAATCGCTTTGCGGCTGAGGCGTAATTTTTCCTGTTAGATAATCAGGTAGGACATCTAGCAGTAATTGCGTCCCTATCTCTGCCAATTCCTTCGATAATTCCGGAGCCGTCAATTTTGAATTTTGAATTTTGAATTTCGAATTTTTTATAATTGGTCCCGTATCGATTCCTTCGTCCATTTTGAAAATCGTTACGCCAGTTTCCTGGTCGCCGGTTAAAATGGCGGCTTGAATCGGCGAGGCGCCGCGATATTTTGGTAAAAGTGACGGGTGAATGTTCAAACAACCGAATTGAGGCGTTTGTAGAATTTCTTTTGGCAGAATTAAGCCATAGGCGGCGGAAATTATCAGCGCAGGGCTAAGGATTGATATCGTATGGTTTAGTTCGGTTTTGTTTTTTGGCTGATAAACCGGAAGGCCGTATTCCTGCGCCGCGATTTTTGTCGGTGGCGGCGTCAAAATTTGTTTGCGCCCCACTGGTTTGTCTGGCGCGCAAAGAACCGCAAGCGGCTTATACTCGCTTTGCGCCAACATTGTCAAAATCGGCACGGCAAATTGCGGCGTACCCAGAAAAACTATTTTCAAGCGGTTACCCTTGAAAAAATGTTCATTTTGGGGCATAATCAGAATAGTTATTTTTACAACTAAAGAGCAATTAAATTATAGCAGAAGAATTATAAAAAAAGCGAAGGGGGTGAAGCATGAAGTCTTTTCAAGACATAAACGTAGGAATAGTCATTCTTCTTTTCCTGGCAACTTCAATTTCGCTCGGCGGAGTGTCTCTTCTTATCGGCTGGTGGTTTCGTAAAATAACCAAGAAGGGGGAAAAATGAACTGGGTGGTAGAAGTAAAACAAAAGTGTTTTCTGGCTATGGCGGTTTTTATAGGGATCGGTTGCCTGGCTATTGTAAATGTTGGTTATATGGCCCTGAGGGCGTACTGGCTGGGTTTTGAAGGCGTTTCTTCGTTGAGCGTTTTGGTCGGTTTCGTGATTATGATCTTAGGGGTGTTTCTTTTCTGTTTTCTTGCTATCTTTTTTCGTAAAAGAATGGCGGATTTAGACAGCGGCCGGTTGCCCTTGCTTTTGTTTCTCTCCGCCGCCTTGCTTTTTTTTGTTTTTTCTTCCGAGATTAAAGAAGGAGTTGATTCTTTAATCAGGCGGGTGTGGCTGGAGGCCGGTTTCATTCTGGCGTTCGGTCTGGCGATTATGGGCGGCGTGTTTAGCCGAAGCAAGCCGTTAAAAAAGTTCTTTAGTTATTAATCAAAACAAAGCTCTGGCAGAATCCCGCCGGAGCTTTTTTATTAAAGCAAGTTTTCCGGGTCAATATTAATTTCCCAATTCGTCGGCACGTATTGGAAAAGAGAATTTCTTTCGGTGAGAAAATCACTTTTCGTTTTAAGTTGATGTTTTAAGGAAAATTTTATTATTATTTGCCAGATAAATTTTCCTTTTTCTTTTGGAACGAAAGCCGGCAGGGCTTCGCTGATTTCTGCCTTCTGGCCGCGATTGGCCTGATGGAGTTTCGCGGCCAGAAACTTAGCTTCTTGGGCGGCGATTTTCGCTTGGCGGTGGCGAAAAATGAGCTTAGCTATTTGCGCGAAAGGCGGAAAATCCAATTGCCGACGGGTCTCCATTTCGTCCTGATAAAAACTTTGCCAGTCGTCTTGAGCCGCCCATTTCAAGAGCTGGTTTTCAGGATTGTAGGTTTGGATAAAAACAGGCGAATTGGGGCGGGCAAGATTTTTTAAAGCGGCAATGGTCTGCCAAGTCCGTTCTCCGGAGTGGAAATCGGGAAGGTGCAGTAGGGTGTCAATCGCCAGGGCGGCGCTAAGGTCAACCGGCGGTAATTCATGGTTAAGAACCATTTGCGTGCTTATGAGGACCTGCGATTTTTGGTCGGTGAATTCTTTAATGACACCTATTTGTTTTTTGCTATCCGGCGCCAAATCGCTGTCCAGCCGCGAAACCGGCAGGGAAGGGAATAATTTTTTCAGCTCCATTTCCGCTTGTTGCGTACCGGAGCCGAAAGTTTTGATTCGCCAGCTGCGGCAAGCTGGGCAGAGGGACGGCGGCAATTTTCGCGCGCCGCAGCGATGGCACAAAAGCAAAGGTTTGCCTTGGCTGAAATGATAAGAAAGGGGTGCTTCGCAATTCGGGCACAACTCTATGAACCCGCAATCGCGGCAAAGGACCAAATTAGCCGCGCCGCGGCGGTTGATGAAGAAAACGGCCTGAGTTTTCTTGGAAGGCAAAAGAATATTTTTTATCGCTTGCTGCAGCGGCCGGCTGAATATTGACGAACAGCCGTCTTTTAATTCGGCGCGCATATCAACCAGCGCCGGCTGAGCGCCGTTAACCATTGGTTGTCGCGCGCTAAAGGGAAATTCAACGGAGGGGATTGCTGAATTTTTTATTTCAAATCTGGCGTTAAATAATTCGGACAGTTTTTGCGCCGCTTCGTTGGTTCGCCAACGGGGAAAAGTATCCCAGGACCTATGGCCGGCATTAGTCGCTTCGGCGATAACTATTTTTTTCAAGTTGGCGAACGGCAGGAAAACGGCTGAACGCGTGCCGACAATTGTCTTTGCTCGGCCGGTTTTCACCTGTTGCCAGATCTCGTTTTGTTGTTTGGCTCCTAGGCCGCTGTGCCACAAAATAGCTTTTTTTTCTTTGCCGGCGATTTTTTCCGCTTGGGCGATTGTCGGCGCCAAAATTAATTTTTGGTTTTTGGATTTCGGATTTTTTTTATAATTTGTAATTTTTAATTTGTAATTTTTGCCTTTAGGCAGCAGCATTTTTACGAATAATCCCGGTGAAGTAAAGTAATATTCGCCTAGCCACAGCGCCAGTTTGATTTGTCGTTCGGTTAAAACTGGTTCGGCCGAAACGACTTTACCGATGTTGCGTAATTTGAAATCGGCGCTTTTGATTTCCATTTTGTAATCGCTAACGGCGCGCGCGCCAAAAATAACGCCGATTTCCTGATGTTTACCCAGTGGTATTCGGGTTAAAGCGCCCAGCGGCAGTTTCTGGGACGAGAAATAACTGAAAATTTGCTGCGGCAGGCGGGGATTTTTTGTCGCGGGAATAATGTCCAGAAGATGCATAAGTTTTTGTCATTTTAGCACCTTATATGATAAGATTCAATTGATGAAAAGAAGGGTTTTTATCGCTATAAACTTGCCGAAAAAGATAAAGAATCGGTTGGAAGAATACCAGGGGCGGCATGGCGGTTTGCCGGTCCGTTGGATCAAAAAAGACAGTTTGCATTTGACATTGGTTTTCATCGGTTACGTGACGGACGATCAGTTATTGCAAATTTGCCGGTCGGCGCGCGAAGTAGCGGTCAAACTTAAGCCGCTTTTTATAAATTTTAAAAAAATTCTTTTTGGCCCGCTCAACCGGCCTCCCCGGATGATTTGGCTGGAGGGTGAAGCCAGCCGGGAATTAATAAAATTAAAAAAAGAGCTGGAATCAGCCCTGCTTGATGGCGACTCCGGATTTTATCGGCCGGAAAACCGGGCGTTTGAACCGCATATTACTTTAGCCCGGGTTAAAGAAGGGAGAAATAGGGAAATCAGCGGCCAGCAAGCGGAAATTGAGCAGGATTTTGAAGCGCGATTTGAGGCTGGCAGCCTAGAAGTGATGGAAAGCGATTTAAAGCGCGACGGGGCGGAATATATTATATTGGAATCTTGTCCGTTGGGATAATTAAATAAATTTAGATGGAATTATTAGGAGTCAAGATAGATGATGTTTCAGCTAGGGAGACCCTCGGTAAAATAAAAGAATTTTTGATTGATGGCCGTCAGCATTATATCGTGACGGTCAACGCCGATTTTTTGGTGCGGGCGCGAAAAGACGAAAAGTTCCGGAATGTTTTAAATCAGGCGGATTTAAGCGTGGTCGACGGCGCAGGAGTGGTTTGGGCGGCGAAATTATTGGGCGAAAGTTTGCGAGAAAAAATTAGCGGCGTAGATTTAACGGCAAGAATTTTAAACCAAGAATCCGGCGTTGGAGAAAATATTTTTTTATTGGGCGGCCGGTGCGGCGTGGCCGAAAAAATCGCCAAGCGTTATGAAAAAATAGTCGGTTTTACCGAAGAAACCGGAGAGGAGGCGATAAAGCTGATTAACCGTTGCCAGCCGCAAATTTTATTTGTCGCTTTGGGTTCGCCCAAGCAAGAATTATGGATTGTGCGGAATTTGTCGAAAATTCCTTCGGTAAAAATGGCAATGGGCATTGGGGGAGCTTTTAATTTTATTTCCGGCCGAGTTCGCCGCGCGCCGCGATGGATGAGACAGTCGGGATTTGAGTGGCTTTGGCGGGCTTTCAGGGAACCGTGGCGTTGGCGGCAAATCTGGCGGTCAGCAATAATTTTTCCTCTTTTAACATTGAAAGAAAAATTTTTATGAAAATACATTTTATTGGTATTGGCGGGATTGGCATGTCGGCGTTGGCCTGGTATTTTTTGGCGCGCGGGGACAAAGTGAGTGGATCGGACGCGGTGGAGAGTGAAATAATTCAGGGCTTACGATTGGCTGGTGCGGAAATTTCGACACCGGAATTATCTCGCTCCAGCCCTCTCTTTGAAAAGGAGAGGGGGCAAGAAATAAATTTAGTAATTTATAGCGCGGCGGTGCCGGAGGGTGATCCGGAATTAGTTGAGGCGCGACGGCTGGACATAAAAACGCAAAAATACGCCCAGGCGCTGGGCGAACTAACGCGCGCTAAATATACGATTGCCGTTTCGGGTATGCATGGTAAAAGCACCACTACAGCGATGATAGGGCTGGTGATGGAAAAAGCCGGATTGGACCCAACGGTTATTTTAGGCACGCGAGTGCGCGAGTGGGGCAATAGTAATTGCCGAGTGGGTAAAAATAATTATTTAGTTATTGAAGCCGACGAATACGACCGGTCATTTCTGAACTATTGGCCGAAAATTTTAGTGTTATTAAACGTAGAAGAGGAGCATTTAGACACTTACGCGGGCGGTCTGCCGGACATTATGGAAACTTTTGCGGAATATGTCGGGCATTTGCCAGAAGACGGGATACTGATAGCGAACGGAGAAGACAAAAACATCGCCGCCATTATAAGTCCTAAATCAGAATTTCAAATTTCCGAACAAATCCAAAAACAGAAATTCAAAATTAAAAAATATAATTCTGAGTCAGCAGACGGCTTGAATTTAAAAATTTCCGGCCGATATAATTTAAGCAACGCTAACGCGGCGCTGGTGGTGGCGGAAGTTTTAGGGATTGACGAAAAAATCGCGGTTGAGGCACTGAATAATTTTGCCGGCACTTGGCGGCGAATGGAATATAAAGGCAAGCTTAATGGTGCGAGAATCTACGATGATTACGGTCATCACCCAACGGAAATCAAAACGACGCTTGAGGGGACGAGAGAATTACTAACCGCTAAGCACCCAGCGTTAGGCGGCGAGCGACTTTGGTGCGTTTTTCAGCCGCACCAGTATCGCCGAACTCATGATTTATTTGATAAGTTTGTCGGGGCGTTTGGCGCGGCCGATAAAGTGATTTTATTGCCGATTTACAGCGTCGCCGGCCGGGAAGACGAAGAAATCAAAAAGAAGGTCAGCGCGGAAAAATTATGCGAAGCGCTGAATTCCGAAAGGCGGGCGTCGGGCAAGGATAAGGCGATTTTTTCGGCTGGCTTTAACGAAGCGGCGGATTATTTGCGGGAAAACCTTAAAAAAGGCGATGTTTGCGTGATTATGGGCGCGGGAGACATTTACCAGTTGAGCGAAAAGATAGTATAATCAAATTAGAAGTCCGGAATCTCGTTTTCGGATTTTTAATTTATAAAAACATGATGTGGGTTTACATCGGGAGCGCGGCAATAGTCGTTTTCGGAGTGGTTTGGTGGTTGGCGAGCAGGGATAATGGTTCCGGCCAGACGCCGTCCGACGAACCGCCAGCGGAAAATTTTCCGCCGCCGCCTCAAGCGCCACAAGCTTAATTCTAAAGTTTCGGCGATAAATCCGCCTTTGAAACGACAGGCGGATTTATGTTATACTGGAAAATAATCAGATGAAGAAAGTAGCCAGAAAAATCTTTTGGTGGTTTATTGTTTTGTCGGAAACAACGGCGGTTTTTTTTGTTTGTCTGTCGGCAGGCGGATCGCCTTTATTTAAAGCTTTAGCGGCGAATAGCGAAGCGGAAGTGCCGAAAATTCTGCCCCGTTCAACCTGGGATAACAGCTCTTCGCTCAACGCTTTAATGGCTTGGTCGCCGCAAAACGCCGAATATCCGTCGGATTGGCAGCCGGTGGAGAGAATTGTTATCCACCATACCGCTACTCCGAATAACGATCCGGTTTCCGCCATCAGCCGTATCCAAAGCATTTACCGTTTCCACGCCGTCACTCAGGGCTGGGGCGATATCGGTTATAATTATTTGATTGACGCGAAAGGCAATATTTACGAAGGCCGTTATGGCGGCAACGGTTCGCGAGGCGCCCATGTTTATTACGATAAGCCCCAAGATAATTTTAATTACGGTACCATCGGCATAGCCGTACTGGGGACTTACGACGAACAAGACGCTCCGGCGGCGGTTTACGATTCGCTATACCATTTGGTTGGCTGGCTGGCGGCTGCCAACGGTTTAGACCCGCTGCAGCTTAACCGCAGTACTTTTGTTTGGAACACCGCGACAAAAAGCTTTTCTTCTAAATATACTTTGCCGGCGGTGTTGGGCCACAAAGAAATAGAAAGTACCACTTGCCCGGGCAAGATAAATATGAATCAAGTCCGCCAGCAGGCCGCCCAATACGCCGCCAAATTCAAAAATTACATATATCAGGCGAACGGTTCGGCGAAAGTTTATCGTCTCCAAGGAGGCAGCCGGCAAGTTTTTGAAAATTTAGGTGCTTTTGCGCAGCAAGGGGGCTCTTATGAAAAATTAGCCAATATTTCTTTGGCTCAGCTGGATATTTTTTCGGAAAGCAGGTTTTTAAAATATCCCGACGGTTCGCTGATAAAAATCAACGGCCAGCCGGAAATTTTTATTATTGACGGCGGCCAACGCCGGCACCTCAATGTTACGGCCAAAGAGTTCGCGAAGCTCGGTTTTGATTTCGCGCAAGCCAAAGAAGTGACGGCGGACGAAGCGGCCAATTATCCCCAAGGCATAGCCATAAAATACGGGCCTGACAAATCTTTATTGAGCGATGGCCAAAAAGTTTTTTATATCGAAGGCGGCAAAAAGCGTTGGGTCACTTCCGGCCAGCTTTTCAATCTTTTGAAATACAGATGGTCGCAGGTTAAAACGGCGCCGGATAATTTAGCGCAATACCTGGAAGGCGATTTTATGCGTTATTCCAACGGTACGCTTCTTCGCGAAACCGGCGGAGAAAAAATTTATTTGATCAGCGATGGCCAGAAAAAAGAATTCGTTTCGGCGAAATCTTTTGTTGCTAACGGTTATGGTTGGAGTAAGGTGATTTCCGTTGAGCCGGCCGAAGCCGCGCTTTATGGTTTCGCCGGTTACGTCGGTTATCCGGACGGAACGCTGCTTCAAGCCGAAGGCAGCCAGCAGGTTTTTGTGGTGGAAAAAGGAAAGCTGAGGGCGTTTTTAAGCGCGGAAATTTTTATCAACCTAGGCAACAAGTGGTCGGAAATTTTAAAGGTTGGCGTTAGCGAACTGGCTTTGTACATTCAGGGGGAACCGGCCAGATACCGCGAAGGGACTTTGTTGAGGGCTAAAAATTCGCCCAATGTCTATTTGATTTCCGGCGGAAAGCCGGCGGCCATAGATGCGGCGACTTTCACCAAGAAGAAATATAAATGGTCGCAAGTTCTAGTGGTTTCCGACGCGGATTTCGCCAATCTTTACGGCGAGAAGGCGGTTACGTCCGTGGACATCGTTTTTTCATCGGCTACTGCGACTTCAGGTTCCGTTTCGACGGCGGCCCCGCCGGCTTCGCAAATTAATCAGCCGAATATCCGCGTGGCGATTTTTGAAGTGACCTCGTCCGGCGTTATTTTTACCGCCAACAGCGCTTACGATGTTTTGGATAAAAACAACCAAGTGATAGCGACGAAATCAGCGGGACAGGAATACTCTTTTTCATATTCAAACGTCAGCGACGCTTACGTGAAAATCACGCCGCAGTCGGCCGACGGCGCGGTGGAGATAAAATCATACGAAGACCATCCGGCCTGGAAGCCGTCTTTGAATTACAATAAGTTCAGGGGCAGCGTGGAAATCAAATATTCTTCCAAATCCGGCAAGCTTTGGGCGGTGAACGAATTGCCGATGGAGGATTATTTACGCGGCGTGGCGGAAACCGCCGAAGGCGAACCGACGGAATATCTGAAGACGATGACCGTAGCGGCGCGTACCTACGCTTACCATTATTATTTGATCGGCGGCAAATACGGCGTGGATGAAGTTTACCATTTGACCAATAAGACGGGTGACCAGCTTTATAAAGGTTACGGGCGGGAAGTGCTGGCGCCGCAGCTGCAAGCGGCTGTCAGCGCCACACGCGGAGAAATTGTTGCTTATAATGGCCAGCCGATAGTGGCGGCTTATTCTTCCGGTGCGGCCGAATTGAAATTTTCCGGTTCCCGTTCCGCCTGTACGGTTTGGGGCGGGAAATATTGCCAGAACGGCTTCGAATACTTGAAGGGCGGTGTCAAGGATCCTGATGGTTCGGAATACAAATATTCTTCCTGTTCCGGCGCCAACCATTGCGTCGGACTGTCGGGCGCGGGCACGCGGCAATTCGGCAGAACCGGCGCCAAGAATTACCAGGAAATTTTGAGATATTATTATTCGGGAACGGAAATAAAGAAGGCTTATTAAATTTGTTTTGCCTTTTTTGGCAAAGATATGAATCCAAAAGTTTTTATAGTCGTTATCAACTTCAACGGCTGGAAAGACACGGAGGAGTGTTTGGCGTCTTTGGAGAGGGTCAATTATGGTAATACTGAAGTGATTCTGATTGATAATGCGTCTGAAAAGAAACCGCCTGAATTAACGGATGAATTTTCCGGTTTGAAGATAACCCAGATATTCAACGAAGAAAATTTAGGTTTTGCCGGCGGCAATAACCAAGGCATTAGGTTGGCGTTGAAAGAAGGAGCCGATTACGTATTGCTTTTAAACAACGATACGGTTGTTGAGCCGGATTTCTTAAAAAAAATGGTGGAAGCGGCGGAAGAGGAAGAAACGGCCGGAATCGTCGGACCATTGATTCTTTTTGATAGCAAGAAAACCATCTGGTCGGCCGGCGGCCGCATCGGCCGTTGTTTCACCCGCGGAGAGCTTATCGGCTATAAAGAAAAAAACGAGGGGCAATACCGATTCGTCGAACAGGTTGACTATATCAGCGGTACCTGCCTTTTGATAAAAACGGAATTCATCAGGAAAATCGGCTTAATTTCCGAGGATTACTTCCTGTATTACGAAGACACAGATTGGTGCTTGCGCGCCAAAGCCGTTGGCGGGCGGTGCTTATTGGCCCCCCAAGCTGTGATTTATCACAAGGCGTCCCGCAGCACTAGGGAGTTTTCTTATCCTTATATTTATTACCATTCTCGCAACGGGCTGATGTTCGCCGCGCGATTCGGCGAAAAATGGAAAGCGTATCTTCTAAGCGCTTGGTTATTCATTAAGCAGGTGATAAAAATAATTATTGGCCGCAAAAGAAACTGGGCTAAGCCAGTAATGCGGGGAATTATGGATTTTTGGTGGGGAAAGAAAGGAAAGCTGGAAGGGTATTATTAGATTTATGCTTATTGGTATTGAGGCGCATTCGTTGGAGGGCGAGCGGACCGGCGTTGGTCGGTATCTTTTTAATTTGCTTGCGGAATGGGGTAAATTAGGCCAAAAACTAGAAATTCATAATCTGAAATTTATTTTATATTTCAGAAACGGAATACCGGTGGATTTGCCCGAAAGCGTTTTTTTCGAGTGTAAATTATTGGAAACTGGCAGCACGGCAAAATTCATTCATTGGAATTTGCCGCGCGCCGCCGCCAAAGACAAGGTAGATGTTTTATTCTGTCCGGCTTACGTGGCGCCGCTGTTCTATGAAGGCAAAATCGCCCTGACTTTGCACGATATAATTTACGAAACGCATCCAGAATGGTTTAATTGGCCGTCGATCGCCGACAGAATTTTATTGAAATTCGTTTCTAAAAAAGCAGCCCGGAAAGCGGCGATAATTTTTACCTGTTCGGAATTTTCTCTTCGGGAAGTCGTCAAGCATTACGGCGTGGCGGCGGAAAAAGTAAAAAGCATTTTTTTGGGCGTCGATGCTGGCGTAGTTGCCGGCGACATCGATAATCCGGACGGGATAAAAGACAAATATGGCATAAAAAATAATTTTATTTTTTACGTCGGCTCTCTTTTTAGCCGGCGGCATTTGCCGGAAATTATCAGGGCATTTAAGCGTTTGGCCGCTGAGAACGGCGATTGGCAGCTGCTGATAGGGGGCCGTGATTATACGGCCGGGCAAAACGTTAATAAATTAGTGAAAATCGCAAACTCGGTTTTGGGCCGGTCAGCAATCGTCAGGGTTGATTTTATAAACGATTATGATTTAAAATTATTGTATCGCGCGTGCGCGTTTTTTATTTGGCCGTCCGACTATGAAGGGTTCGGCCTGCCGCCGCTAGAAGCGATGGCCGGCGGCGCGCCGGTAATCACTTCCGCCAGTTCGTCTTTGGTTGAAGTGGCTGGTCAGGCGGCTTGGCTGATAAAGAATAATTCCGATGAAGAAGAAATTTATCAAGCGATGGCGCGGCTGGCCGAAGATGAAAATTTGCGGCTGAGTTTATCGGTTAAAGGAAAAGAACAAGCGGCAAGATTTTCTTGGAGAAAATGCGCCGAAGAAACGCTGGGAGCTCTGCTGAAATTAAAAACCTAAATTTAACAATTTAAAATTATTTTGAAAAGACACATCACTCCTTTAAATATAATATTCTTTTTGGAGATTATCGTGGTGGTTTTGGCGTCTCTTGGTTTGGTGCCCCGCGAAGCCGTTTTGGTTTGGACAGGCTTGGCGGTTTTTTACATGATTTTTTCGCCGCCGGAAGACGGATTGTGGCTGGTTATCGCTTCTATCCCTTTGTTTGTTGCTTTGCCGCTGGGCGAGAATTTTGACACGATGGCCAACTGGCGAGTTTTGGTGGCGGTTCTTCTTTGCTGTCTGTTTTTTAAACGCGGCATCTCTTTCAATCTGGCAAAAAAAGAAGACCGGCTGGAATTGAAGGAAAATTTAAAACATTACTACGGTTTAGACATTTTGGTTTTGGCTTTTTTGGCCTGGGGGCTGTTTTCTTTGGTAGCGGCCGAGTACCCGGTTTTGGTAATCAAAAAGTTCCTTTTTTTAGTTAACATTTCCTTTTTATTTTTAATAGTGCGTAATTTGGCGCGAAGTAAAGAAGGGATAATTAGGGTTTGGCGGGCGGTGGCGACAGGCGGCGCGGTCGTTTTGGCGGTGGCGGCGTTGCAGGCATTGGTGGTTCTGGTGGTACCGCTGGCTTCGTTTTGGCAATTTTGGGCCGATAAAGTCAGTCGGGTTTTTTACGGCGACGCGCTGGCCCATCTTTTGTCTTTCGCTAACACCTGGTTTGCTTATTATGAAAACAACCCGCCGACTTTGCGTTTGTTTTCCGTTTTTCCCGATTCGCATTCTTTTGCTTTATTTTGCGTGCTGCTGGTGCCGATTTTTCTTGGCTTAGCTTTCTGTTCCCAGAACCAACAGGGTCGTTACCGTTTTTATTGGTTTTTGGCCGCTTTGGCTTTGGGTGGCGTGGCGATGTCTGGTTCGCGCGGGGCTTGGGTGGCGGCAGTCCCGCCTAGCATCGCGGCGGTTTATTTTTATTTAAGGAAAAAGGATTCGTCTTTTTTTAAAAAAATATTTGTCAGTTTGGCCTTTTTCGTCGTTCTATTCGCGGCTAGTTCTTTGCTTTGGCCGCCGACTCTTTATGTCTTTGAGGCTTGGCAGGAAGGCCGGGGATTGGGCGCGGCTTTTTCATTTTTTGAACGGGCGCGATCAATTTCCGATTTTAACGAGATTTCCAACAAGGGGCGGCTGGAAATTTGGCAAAAAACTTTTAGCTCTATCGCGCAACGGCCGCTGTTGGGTGTCGGCTGGGGCAACTACGCCGAAGTATTGGACGAAGACGTTTCCGTGGTAAAGAAAGGCGCTTCCGCCCACAGTCTTTACCTTGACGTAGCGGCGGAAATCGGCATTCCGGGCGTTTTAATCCTTATCGTTTTGTTTGGTAATATATTTTACGCCGCCTGGCTTGTTTGGCGCAGCCAAGCCGAACCGCTTTTCCGTTTTTTCGGCCTGGTTTTCGGCGTTTATCTGATTTGGGTGGTCGGCTATGGGCTTTTTGACGTAGTTCTGCTGAACGACAAAGTTTTATTGTTGTTTATGGTTTCATTGGCCACGCTTTTCGGTTTGCGCAACCTTATTTTTAATCCCGAAAAACTAAGCCGTTCCGAAAAATAATTTAATTTTTATGCCGCCTTTGGTTTCCGTAAATTTATTGCTTTACCGGCCGGGAAAATATTTGCGGCCGTGCCTAGAATCAATTTTCAGCCAGACCTATCCCAATTTGGAAATTTTGGTTATTGATAATAATTCCGCCGACGGCACGACCGAATTAGCCGCGCAAATTTTAAAAAGTAAGAGAAGCGATGATTTTCCGTCCAGCCGTCTGATAGCCAACCGGGAAAATTTGGGTTTTGCCGCCGGCCATAATCTGGGGATAAAAGAGAGCCGCGGCGAATTTGTTTTTTTGGTAAATCAGGATATAATTTTAGGGGAAGATTTTTTAGAAAAAGCCATTAAAGCCTTTTTGTGCGGCGAAAAAATCGCCGCTGTCCAGGGTAAAACCAGGCGGCTAAAAGTTAACGGCGAACAATTGGAAAAAACAAATATTATCGACAATACGGGACTAGTAATTTTAAAAAATCGGCGCATTATCGCTCGCGGCCAGGGACAGAAAGACGACGGTCAGTTTGACGAGGCGGAAGAAATTTTCGGCGTTGATGGCGCTTTGCCGGTTTATCGGCGGACGGCGCTGGAAGACGTAAAAATTATTTTTGCCGGCCGGGAAGAATATTTTGACTCCAGTTTTTTGGCTTACAAGGAGGACGTTGATTTGGCCTGGCGGCTGCGGCTTTTGGGCTGGCGCGCAATTTACGAACCGCGGGCTTTGGCTTGGCATGCTCGGACAGCGGGTGAAAGCGCGGCGACCAATTATTTAGGCGTCATAAAGGAACGCTTAAAAATTAACCAATTCGCCAAATACCTTTCTTTTAAAAATCAGCGTTTGATGCAGCTGAAAAACGAGCAGTTGTCCGTTCTGTTGAGGCATGTTATCTGGTGGCTGCCGAAAGAAATAGCTTCTTGGGTTTACGTTATTTTATTCGAACGCTATACTTGGCGGGCGATAAGGGATTTATTGGCGCAAGCGCCGGCCGCTTGGCAAAAAAGAAAAATCATCATGGCGCGGAAAAGAACATCCGGCGCTCGGATGGCAGAATGGTTTAAGTAAATAAATGGAAAATAATTTTCAAGAAAAAGAATCAAGCATTGGCGGTTTTGAATCGGCGGTAAGGTCGCGGCCGCGCCGGTGGATTTTCGGTTTTTGGATTGTTTTTTTGGTAGTTTTGGCGGCGGTCGGCTGCGCCCTGCTGTTTAAAACCGGTTTTACTTTTTCTCAAATGACAGTCGGAGAAAATCCGGCTGGCGTTTTGCCGGTAAGCGAAGACGTCGCCACGCCGACGCCAGAAAGCGATCGGTTAAACATCCTGCTTTTGGGTTTGAGAGGCGAAGACGACCCGAACGGGGGTTTATTGACCGATTCCATTATAGTGGCCAGCGTGAAAAAATCTACCAACCAGGTCGCTTTGATTTCTTTGCCGCGTGATCTCTATATTGAAATCCCCGGCCAGAATGGTTTGAAAGAAAAAATAAATTTCGCTTACGCCCAAGGGTATGAAAAAAACGGTTCTGCCGGCGCGATTTATTTAAGCAAGATAGCCGTTTCGCGCGTTACCGGCCTTTATATCAGCCAAGTGGCGGCAGTAAACCACGAGGCCTTTAAAGAAGTGGTGGATATTTTGGGCGGCATTGATGTCTATTTGGAAAATCCGTTTCAGGAAAAAAACCAGTTTGCCAAAGAAATCTTGATTGATTTGCCGGCCGGTAAAAACCATCTGGACGGCATTACCGCTCTTTATTTCGTGCGTTCGCGTTTTTCCACCAGCGATTTCGACCGGGCGCGGCGCCAACAGCTTGTTTTGCTGGCGATAAAAGACAAGGCCTTGTCTCTGGGCTTTTTGGCCAATCCGGTCAAGATTTTCCAGGTGTTGGAATCGTTGGGACGCAATGTCAGAACCGACGCGAGTTTTTCCGAAATGAGCTCTTGGTTGGGTTGGGCGCAAAACATAAAAACCTCCGAGGTTATCCATAGGGTTTTTGATACGACGCCCGAGGGCCTGCTTTATTCTTCCTCTTCCGCCAGCGGCGCTTATATCCTTTTGCCGGCGGGGGATGACTTTTCCCAGATTCAGGCGGCTTGCCGCCAAATATTTGATTCCGCTCCGGAGGCGGCGGAAAGCCGATGACTGGCAAAGAAGAAAAACAAATAGAGCTTTCGGTTATCGCTACTCACCACCGCACCCCTGAGCTGCTGAAGCTTTTTTTGGAATCATTAAAAGCCGCCGCCACTGATTTGCGTTTGGAAATTATAGTGGTTGATTCGGAGGCGGAAGAGGAAACAGGCGAATTTTTGGCCAGCGATTTCCCGGAAATAATTTATTTGCCCTTCAAAGAGAATACCGGCTATGCCAAACTGGTTAACGCCGGTTTGAATCGGGCGCGAGGCGAATATTTGCTGGTTTTAAACGCCGATATCATTTTGGTTTCCGGCGCGCTGGAAAAAATGCTACAATACATGAAAGAAAATTTTACGGCGGGAATGCTTGGGCCGCAGCTTTTGAATTTTAACGGTTCGCGGCAAGAATCATGTTTCCGTTGGTATCGGCCACTGACCATTCTTTACCGGCGGACTTGGCTTGGCAAGACAGCGGCCGGCAAAAAAGACCTAGCGCGTTTTTTGATGAAAGATCAGGATTTGGCGCGCCCACAGGCGGTTGATTGGCTGTTGGGGGCGGCTATGTTTTTTCGGCGGGCCGCTTTCTCATCGGTTGGGCCGATGGATGAAAGGTTTTTTATGTATTTTGAAGACGTGGACTGGTGCCGGCGGTTCCATCAGCATGGTTGGCAGGTAGTTTATTTTCCTGACGCCAAAATTTACCATTATCACGGTAAGGTCAGTAAAACGGAAAGTTTTTGGAGTCATTTTTTCAATAAATATTTTTGGATACATTTAAGCAGCGCTTTTAAGTATTTCTTAAAACACGGATGGTCAATTCCAAAAAGTTAATTTCTTCGTTGTCTGTTTTGTTTTTGTTGGCGACGGGCTTCGGCGCCGGTTTCTGGTACGGCCAGAACAGCCGTTCTTCCGTGGAAAAAGTGACCGGTTTGCAGAATTTGGAAGAAGGCAAACCGGCCAGCGTTGATTTCAGCTTGTTCTGGGACGCTTGGAGCCAGCTTCAGGAAAAATTTGTCAACAGAGGCAGTTTGGATTACCAAAAATTGGTATATGGGGCCATTTCCGGAATGCTGGGAGCAACGGGCGATCCCTACACGATTTTTATGACGCCGACGGAAAGTGAAGAGTTTTCCCAATCTTTGCAGGGGAATTTAGAAGGTATCGGGGCGGAGATGGGCATTCGCAAAAACCAGCTGACCGTTATTTCTCCTTTGGAGAATTCGCCGGCGAAAAACGCCGGCATAAAGGCGGGTGACAAAATTCTAAAAGTTGACGACGAATTTACAGCCGGCATGACTTTGGATGAAGCCGTGAATAAGATTCGCGGCCCGCAGGGAACGGAAGTCCGCTTAACCGTCGCACGCGACGGCTGGGAAGAAACCAAGGAATTTAAAATTACTCGAGCGGTCATTGATATCCCGATTGTCAGATTAGAAATGAAGGATGCGGGAGGGGGCAAGACAGTAGCGTATGTCAGCCTTTATCATTTTACGGAGAACTCGCCGGCGGAATTCGAAAAGGCGGCGCGGGAAATATTGACTTCCGGCGCCAGCGGCATAATTTTGGATTTGCGGGGTAACCCCGGCGGATACATTGACGCTGCCGTGGCGATAGCCGACTGGTTTTTGCCGAAAAGCAGTCTGGTGGTCGTTGAAGATTCCGGCAATGGCCAGAAAAAAGAAAACCGCACTTCCGGCAACGCTAAATTGAGCCCTTACGAAACGGTCGTGCTGATAGACGGAGGTTCGGCTTCGGCTTCGGAAATTTTGGCCGGCGCTTTGCGCGACAATCGGGGGATAAAATTAGTGGGAGAAAAGAGCTTCGGCAAAGGTTCAGTCCAGCAGTTAGAAGAGATGAGAGGAGGAGGCTCTTTGAAGATTACGATAGCCAGATGGCTGACGCCTTCCGGCCAGTCGCTGATGGATGAAGGCCTGGAGCCGGATGTAAAAGTTGAATTGACGAGTGAAAATTTGGACAATGGCATCGACCCGCCGTTGGAGAAAGCGCTGGAACTATTTAAAGAAAAATAAATCCACACATTTGATTTGCCAAACAAGAAGGAGTTAAGGTAAAATAGAGTAATAATTAACAAGGAAAATTTTCACCATGAAAGTTATTCTGACAAAAGATGTTTTCAAGCTGGGGAAGGAAGATGAAGTGAAAGAAGTGGCCGATGGCTACGCGCGCAACTTCTTGTTTCCCAATGACTTGGCTAAACCGGCGACCGAAGAAGCGCTGGCGCAATTGGAGGAGAGAAAAAAACAGCTGGCTGAAATAGCCGAGCAGGATTTGCAGGTCACCGAAGAGGCGGTAGCGTCTCTGGATGGCCAAGAAATGGAAATTGCCGTTAAGGCAGACGAACACGGAAAGCTATATGGCGCGATTAATGAAATTAAAATCGCCAAAATTTTAAAAGACAAGGGCTTTAAGGTCGGTAGGAAGCAGGTAAAATTAGCTGAGTCAATAAAGGAACTGGGCGATTACGAAATAACCGTTGAATTCCCTCACGGGTTGGAAGCCGGTATAAAATTAGCGGTTATTGAGGAAACCAAAGAGGAGGTTTAATCTGAAATTTATTTTTAGCGGCATTAAAGTCCCGCTTTTTGCGGGGCTTTTAGCGAAATAAAACCATGGCAAAGTATATTTTTGTCGCTGGCGGAGTAATGTCGGGAGTGGGCAAAGGCGTGGCCGTGGCATCAATCGGCAAAATAATTCAGTCGCGCGGTTTTCGCGTCACCGCCATCAAAATAGACCCTTATGTTAATGTTGACGCGGGGACGATGAACCCCACCGAGCATGGTGAGGTTTTTGTTTTGGGTCAAGGAACGGAATGTGACCAGGATATGGGCAATTACGAAAGGTTTTTAGATGTTGATTTGCCCGCTTTGAATTATATGACCACCGGCAGCATTTACGAATCGGTTATCCGTCGCGAACGGAACATGGGTTATGGCGGCCGTTGCGTGGAAGTGGTGCCGCATATCCCCTTGGAAATAATTGATCGGATAGAAAAAGCCCTTAAAAACGCCCGGGCGGATTTTGTTACCGTGGAAATCGGCGGTACGGTGGGGGAATATCAGAATATTTTATTTTTGGAAGCGGCGAGAATGTTGAAACTAAAGAAACCGGATGATGTACTATTTGTGCTTGTCAGCTACCTGCCGATTCCGGGCAAAATCGGCGAAATGAAAACCAAGCCGACCCAATACGCGGTGCGCACGCTGAATTCCGCCGGCATCCAGCCGGATTTTATTTTAGCGCGGTCGGCAATGCCTTTGGATAAAAAGCGCAAGGAGAAAATCGCCGCCAACTGCAATATGCGGGAAGAAGACATAATTTCCGCGCCGGATATAGAAACGATTTACGAAGTGCCTTTGAATTTTGAGAGAGAAAGGCTGAGCGACCAAATTTTCAAGAAGCTGAAACTTAGGCCGAAGAAGCGGAATATGCGTAACTGGGCGGGTTTCGTATCTAAAATCAAAAATGCCAAGAGGACGGTACGTATCGGCATAGTGGGGAAATATTTCGGCACGGGTAATTTCATTTTGGCGGATTCCTATATTTCCGTAATTGAAGCGGTAAAGCACGCGGCGTTTTCCCAAAAACTGCGTCCGGCAATTGATTGGCTGGATTCCGAAGAGTACGAAAAGCATCCGGCTAAACTGATGCAGTTAAAAAAATACGGTGGCATTATCGTTCCGGGCGGTTTCGGGACGCGGGGCATAGAAGGGAAGATAAAAGCGATTGAATTTTGCCGGAAAAAAAAGATTCCGTATTTCGGACTCTGCTATGGCATGCAGTTGGCTTGTGTGGAGTTTGCCCGGCATGTCTGCGGGTTGAAGGGCGCTCACACTACCGAAATAAAAAAGGATACGCCTTATCCGGTTATTGATCTGATGCTGGAACAGAAAAAAGCGCTGGCGGAAAATCGCTATGGCGGCACGATGCGGTTGGGCGCTTATTGGTGTAAAACATTGCCCGGAACCTTGGCGAAGCGCTCTTATCGGCGGGAAATGATTTCCGAACGCCATCGCCACCGCTATGAATTCAATAATAAATTTCGCGATTTGTTTATTAGAAAGGGACTGACAATTTCCGGAGTGAATCCCGAACGTGATTTGGTGGAGATTGTAGAATTGAGAAACCACCCGTTTTTTGTCGGTACGCAATTTCATCCGGAATTCAAATCGCGGCCGCTCGCCCCTCATCCGCTGTTCATGGAGTTTATTCGCGCCGCTGGCCGGCGGCAATAAGCACTATTGCAGTGTTTGAATTTCCGTCGCTCGCCCGCAGATAAAAAAAGCTTTTCCCTGCAGGCTCGCTAGGAAATATAAAAAAACGCCGCAATGCGCCGTTTTTTTACTCTTAATATCAAATTTTATTTAGCCGGAACGACTTCGACGATTTTTTTCAGGCGTTTAACGCCATCGAAATTGAGCTTTTTTTTGTCGGAGAATTTAACTTTTCCTTTAGCTAGAGAATAGATGGTATAATCGGAGCCGAGGCGGGTATTTTTGCCCGGGCAGAATTTGGTGCCGCGTTGGCGGATGATAATGCTGCCGGGTTGGGCCGTCTGCCCGGAGAAAAGTTTGACACCCAGGTATTTCGGTTGGGAATCGCGGCCTAATTTTGTCGAGCCGGCCGCCTTGGTATGCGCCATAAAATTGATTCAAAATTAAAAAATAAAAATTCAAAATGAACGTTTATTTTCATATAATTATAACAAGGGTAGTATAGCAAAAGATAATCAAAAAGTCAATTATGGTTTTAACCAAAATAGGGGATTGGATAAAGCGTAATCAGGCGGACATTGCGTTGGTTATCGGCTTTATTCTGGTGGCGTTAATTGCTTTCGGCGCCGGCCGTTTGACCGCGCCGGAAACCGTGAAAAATCCGTTGGTTATTGAGCAGCTATCTCCGGAAACTGTTTCACAAGCCGGCGCGGGGCAGGGGAATCAGGCAGAAAACGCGCAAGGCCAGTTTGTCGCTAGCCGTGGCGGCACCAAGTATCACTGGCCTTGGTGTTCCTACGCCGAAAAAATAAAAGACGAAAATAAAATTTGGTTTAATAGCGAGGCTGAAGCGCAGGCCGCCGGCTATTCCCCTTGCGCCTGTATCCAGTCAAAAGCGCCAGCGGGATACGGAATAAAATAAAAAATAAAAAGAAAAGGCATCCGATTAAGGATTGCCTTTTTTGTTTTGTTTAAAGGCAGTTAAAAGCTTTTTTGTCAAGCTTTCTTTTTCGTTTTTTTCAAATCAATCTTTTTATATTCCTTGGTCAATTGCCGCCCTTGGGCTATCTGTTCGCGCGCTTCCTTTGGCAGGGCGCGGATGATTTTTTTCAGCTTTACTCCGTCAACTTTCAGCACTTCATTCCATTTGCCCAGGGGTTCTAAAATTTGCTGCAGCAGGTTCGGGTCATAGCCGAAATTCTGGATAACTTGGCGTGTCAGGTATCCGTCTTCGCCGAATACTCGTTCCAGCCCTTCCTGGTCCATAAATTTGCCCAGATCGCGCTTTATTTCATTTAGCCGTTTCTCTTGTTGGTCAACACCGTCTTTTATTGAAACATATTCGCCGATAAGCGCTTTGACGTCTTGGTCGTTAAAAAATATTTTTTCTTCTTTGAATTTATGTTTGAAATACGGGCAATGGCGCTGATACTCGCACCAGTCGCACAGAGGATTGGGCAGGGGATCGAATTTTTGTTCTTGTTGCGCCTGAGAAATACTCTCTATGTCTTTTAGGATGTTTTCTTTTGTCGCGGCCAATTGTTCCGGTCGGCGCTGGCTGGAGAGTTTTTCGCCGTGCTTCAAATAATAAAGGGAAACTTTCACTGGCCGGTTTTCTTCAATAATGGACGGCCAGCGGTTGGCGATGCCCAGATGATAAACGGAAAGCTGCAAGTCCTTTTCCACTTTTTCCTGCGGCGGCATTTTTTTGGCTGTTTTGTAATCGATTACTTCAAACAGGCCTTCGGGAGTTTTGTCTATTCGGTCTATTTTGCCGGTGATCAGATGGATTTCGTCTTTTGCCTTGATCGGCGCCTCGAACGGCGTTTCCAGCGCCACCACGTTGAATTGGGAAGGGTAATTTTTGGCGTAATAGTCTTTCATTATTTTTATGGCTTGGCTGAAAGCCATGGCGGATTCCTGCTCGGAGCCGTAAATTGCCGTATTCCAGTTGTCGGCGATGAATTTCAGAATTTCTTCTTCAGTGGGAATCGCCAAAGCCGGTTCGTGCAGGATTTTCAGGGCGCTGTGCATCAGGGTGCCGAAAAGCGCGTCTTTTGATTTAGGCGTTTTTATCTTGTCCAAATACTGGAATTTGAATTTGAGCGGGCAGCGCTTAAACGTTTCCAGCGCCGAATAAGAAATTCTCATGGCTCTTTTATTCTAACGCAGAGGCGGAAACTTGTAAAAATAATTTTTATTTGATAAAGTTTTTTAATATAAAAAATCGGTCCTTTTACACTAAAAAAATAAGGAGGATGCCATGGAAGGGAGGAAGATAGTTATCGGAAACGAAAGATTGGTCGTGGCGGCTGGACTTGGCCTTTGCGAACATTGCGGCACACTGATGACCCTTGAGGATCTGCCAGTTGAGGCCATAGATGCCGATTGGGCTTGTCCGGCTTGCGGTAAGATTATCAGTAGCAAAACTTTCGGTTACGAAGGAGAAGGCGCTGATTGCCGAAGGACTAAATGGGTTGGTCCTGACAGGCAATGGGTGGAAGAAAAGCCAAAACAAGAGTTTGTTATCGGTTTTTGGCGGGTAATTCCGGAAGCAATCAGGCCATATCCGTTATGCTAAAAAAAGAAAAGGGGCAATTGCCCCTTTTTAATTTTTCGTAAAACAAAAAAGCTTCGGGTTGTTTCCCGAAGCTTAGCGGCTTGGCGCCGAAAGTTTTTTTGCGTTGATTTCCAATTTTCCCAAATTCTTTTTCATTTCGGTGAGGATTTTTTCCAAACGGGTTAAGAATCGGCTTGAACTATTGCCGGCGATAATCGTTTCAAGGCCGGCAATGGTGTTTCGGTACGCTTCCGTAAGTCCGTTGTTGGCCACAACCAAATTTCTCGGCATTTCCATAATAGGCCTCCTATTATTTTGTTTTAGGAACGATAAGAAATTTTAAGTCCGCTGGCGGCGAAAGTCAATATTTCGGGGAAAAGGGCGAAAAAGCCATGGGGGACAAGGAGAGGGGAAAGATAGCGGATATAATTCCCTGATTTAATTTAATTTTTATATTTTTTGGAAAATGAAAATTATTAAAAATATTTTTAAAATATTTTAAAAAACATTTATTAAGGTTTGGGCTTTAGCAGAAAAGGGGCTGTGGATAACTTTTAGGGGAGTTCTGTCAAGCTCTTGATAGTACGTCGCACAAGGTAGCTTTCACGACGTATTACTGAGTAAAAAGAGGGGTTGGACTTAATGACCCCTTGCCCGCCTCGTTTTTCAATTTTTAGAAAGTCGCGCGCTTTTTGAATATCTTTCTATAAGTTTTTGTAAAAATATTTTTTATTTCTTCGCCTATATTTTTTATTGCCGACATTGTCTTCTCTCTTATGCCTTGGGTATCGCCCTTGAGCTTGTCCAGGCCTTGGCGGGCCTGTTGCTCAATTTGGTTTTGTAGGGCCTTTCCGGCCATATCTACTCCTTGTTCAACTTCGTCTAAAACCGCATTTTTTGCCTTATCTAAGCCATTTTCAGCCGGTTGGCTGTTGAAAAGACCGTCAAACAGCCCTTTTGGCGCCATTTCTAGTAGATTAGGCATAAAACCCTTATCGGTGCTAGAACCTGTTTCCTGGGCTAAAATAGGGCTAAATGGAGCGAAAACCACCAGTAGGCCGCCTAGGGCGGATAATCCCGTAATGGTTATTAGAGTACCAATTTTACGCATAAGATAATTTGTTATTATGTCGTACAATATAAAAAATTTATGCTCTTTTTGTTTTGCCAAGATTTAAGCTATTTAAAAAAGAAAGATATAATTGATTTTTCTCCGGACTTGTTATAGTATATTATAAAAATTTGTTCTTTTTTATAAAAAGAGACAAAGGAGGACACCTATGGAGGATTCCGTAAATTTTATTGAAAACCGGGAGGAAATCATAGAGGAAATGCTGGAGTTAACCAGCGCAGAGCAGCAAAAAAAGATACTGGAAAAATGTTTATCCTTGTGGAGCAAGTGGGACATCAGGATTTTACTGGCGACTTATGCTCCGGAAATTCTTGAATTCAGGTATCTGGCAAAGGAAGGGCTGACAGTGAAAAAAATACTGGAAAATACTATTTGGGCGCAGCAACAAGCGATGCTGAGAATCTGTTTACGGGGGCTAACTAGACCAGAGCTCAGAAGATTGCTTTATTTTTTTGCTAAAGAAGTCAACGGTTTCAATCGGTTGGCAAAAGAACTGGAAGACAGAACTGTTATTCCTTTTCCGGCGGCGGCCAATTAAAAAAATAGCGGCGGGCGGCTGACTACAAAGCTACCGCCGTTTTATTTTTTTTCCAACAGAATTCGCGGCGCCCAGAACAAGAATTTCACAGAAGTGGGTTTTATTAATAATAAAAACAACCCGAAATTCGGGCTGATAAAAATCGCTTACGCTCCCCTTCTTGATTGCCGGAGAGACAAATTCATAATCTATCTTTAATATATAGCCGGTGAGGCCGGCTGTCAACGAACGCCGCTGGCTTATGGAAAAATAAAAAAGGGAAACGCTTTTGCGTTCCCCTGTATTTTTAATTTTTTCTTCTCAGCAAGCCGCAATTGCCGATGCGGCCGGAGATTTTACCGGCGGCCAGCAAGCCAAGCAGCTTTAAGGCTAACAGCCGGTCGAATTTTTGGCAGACGAACCCGACAGCTGCCGGTTTTATGAACAGGCAGGCGTCTTCTTGGCAGGGCCGGCAGGTTCTTAGCGCGTCGTCTTTTTTGACCTCGCAAAGGTCGCCGAAAGTAGGACTCAAAAAATTAAGGCCATTTTCCGGCATAGGGAGGACGCTGACCTGGTCTATATCCAGCATAACTTCTATTTTACGTCCGTTGATTTTCAAAAAGAAATTTTCTAACCAGTTTTTCAGATCAATTTTTTTCTCGCCGGAAACCGTCGTTATGGCGATGTCTTCATTTCCGCCATAAACCATAGCCATTTTTATCCCGGAGTTTTCCGCTGCGCTTACGAAGAACGATTCGTCGGTCAGCGATAGGAGTACTTCTTGCTGGTCTATTAAATTAAGGACGGAAAGAAAATAATCTTTTAAATTCCGTTCTTCTTCGTCGTCGACAACTGTCCATTTGTTGGCCCACCCGTAAAATTCCAATCTTCCTTTTAAAACCATTTCGTTCCTCCTTCTCTTTTTTTTAAAGTTCATTCAGCGGTTGCCGATCCGGATTCGGGGCAATCTTCGCCTTTTTTTTGATCAGACAAAAGCCAAAAACATAAATGTACCCGTCTATTCGCCTGACTTGGCCAGCGGCAATTTTGCAGTCGTTTTCCAGGGAAAAATCATTGATTTTCTGGTTTACAATTTCCTGCTGTTTTTCTTCAGCCATGTTCTGCCATTCTCCCTCTGGGAAACTTCCCAGTAGAGTCATTAACAGCGCCAAAATCATCCAGACGTTTTTCTTTTTCATGTTTTCCTCCTTTGCCAAAAAAAATAAGCCAGATGGCATTTTAAAAAGAGCTAAAAGTGCATTAAAATAATATCATATTAAAATATTTATGTCAATCGGTTCTTCTTTTTTTCTGGAAGACCGTTACGAAAAGCAGATAATACGCAGAGAGATCGTTGACGATAATACCGATAATGTCTTTTTGGTTTTCGTTGATGGCGTTAATTGGTAACACGCAAAAAGTTTTAATGCCTAAATTGTTTTGATTGGAAGAGACGATGGCAATGCCGGGCGGCAATTCGTTGTCAAAAAGCATTTTGTTGCTTAATTTATTTTTAGCCGGCAGTTCGGCGCCGCCGCGCGCCTGGCTGTATTCCAATAAAGTATTGTGCCGGCCGCCAGTTTCCACTAGCCGGAAGATTATCCATTGGCAGTTGACGATGCTTAAAACTTTTTCCGCCAAGCCATTGGCCAGCATTTTAAATTCCAGGCGGGTTTCGGGGAAATTTTTTACGTCTTCAAAAACGGAACGGAGGTTCTTGACTTGAAGATTGGCGATGCCCAGATGGCTTATCGCTTCATCGACGGTTCGTGACCTCAAGGCCAGTCTTCTGGCGTAAAAGAAGAGAACCGACAAGACGGCTGCGGAAGAAGACAGCAGGATTATCGTTTCGGCTGTTTCTTCTCCTACGCCCGCGATTTCTCGCCGAATAATCAAAGGCGTAAAGCTAACCAAAGCAAAAATTGCAGCTAAATAAATTACGGCGTTTTTTTTCAGTTGTTTCATTATTTTTTCCATGGAAAATCGGCTCATTTAAACAAAAAAGCCCGATTAAATTCGGGCCTCCTTCAAGGTCGCCTTGTTTTTTGCTGATTCTCCGTTAAATTTTCGTTTCGGACGAAAGAACCAGCCGTTTGGTTGCGCCATGTCGTTTTCATGCAGATGGGCTTTAGCGGTATCTTCATTTTGATAATAACAATTTTCTCCCAAGGGCGTCAACCGGCTTTTCTTTGAAGCGGCTCCTTATCCTTTTATCCGGTTTTTGATGTCGTAAAGCTTTTCTTCCAGCCGCCCGATTTTATCTTTTATCTCCCCTATTCTGTAGTCCAGGTGGCTTATTTTTTCTTCCAGCCGGTCGAAACGGCTTTCCTGATGGCTGAATTTTTCGTTGAGAAAATTGTGTAATTCGGCGTTGTTTTCCATAGGTTTTAATTAAAAATTATAAATAGCTTAATGGATTAACGGTCCCACCCAACGGCACCGGGCCGTACCATTTTTGCTGGATTTCAAAGGTATTGGTGGCGAAGACCGAAAAGTGAAGGTGCGAACCGGTAGAATAGCCGGTTGAGCCCATATAGCCGATAATCTGGCCGGATTCTATTTTTTGCCCCACGCTGACCATTTGGGCGGATAGGTGGCCGTAAAGCGTCGTCAGGCCGTTATCGTGTTTAATGGTTATCCATTTGCCGTAGGAGTATTTGCCGAGATTTCCGACGCCGGAAACCACGCCGCCGCGGGCCGCGATAATCGGGTCGCCGGTATCGCCGTCCAAGTCGATGCCGTTATGGAAGCCGCCGTTTCCTCTGCCTTCGTTGCAAGCCGGATACGATTTTCGGGCAAAAGCCGTCACTATGCAGCCGTAAGTTTGCGTCATAACGCCGCTGACCGGACGCAACAGCGCTCCGGCGCCGGCGGTGATGGAGTTTTGGTTTATCAAGGCGCGCAGTTTTTGTTCTGCCGCGAAAATTTCGTTTTCTATCTGTTCCCGTTGTTTTTGGAGCGTGGTCAGCGTGGTCTGATATTGTTTCTCCTGATTTTTGGTTGTCGTCAATAAGTCGTCTTTCTCTTCTTTTTGGCCGCCCAAGACCAAATTTTGGCCGCGCAACTGGGTTTTTAAGCTTTCTAAAGAAGTTTTCTGCGTTTCATAATCGGTCTTTTGGCCCTCTAATTGCGTTTTCAGCTCTCTAATAGTTTGCAGTTTTTCCTGGACGCCGCTTTGTAAGTTTTCCAAATATTGAACCTGGTTTAAGAAATCGGATAAGTTTTCGGTTTGGAGAATGATGGTGAAAGCGTCTTCCTGATCGTATTGGTCAATATAGCGGATGATTTCTCCTAAGGAATTTTTTTGTTTTTCAATTTCCTGGGTTTGGGTTTCGATGTCGGAACCCAAACTTTCTATTTTCAGCGACGTTTGGGAAATTTTCGTTTGCGTCAGGTTGATTTCAGCCCTTAATTTGTTGATTTGGTTCTCCAGGCGGGTGATTTCCGCTTTGAGCGTCGCCCCTTGCGTTTTGGTGCTTTGAACGAGCTTGTTGTATTCGGTTATTTGTTTTTCCAGTTCTTCTATCTGGGCTTGTTTCTGGTTGATTTCGTTTTGTAGATCATCAGTCAAAGCGGCCCGAATGATTGCGGGTTGGAACAAAAAAGAAAATAGGACAATTAAAACGGCGAGTTTTCTCATTTAGAGCATTTTTATCGCTTTTTCCATTCTTTTTAAGGTTTCTTCTTTGCCTAGTATTTCCGCGATTTCAAAAGGTGGCGGAGAGTTCTTTTGGCCGGACAGCGCCACCCGCAGTGGCCAAAGCAATTCTCCTCTGTTCGGATAAATCTCCGCTTCCGCCAGCAGTTCGGATTTCAATCCCGCTGAGTCAAACTCTTTTTCCGGCATGCCGGAAATTATTTTTTGTGATGCCCGCAGGGATTTTTTTATTTGTTCGTCTGTCATTTCTTTCCATCTGAGCAATGACTTATCGTAAACGGGTAGTTCAAAGAAAAATTTAGCGCGCTCCCCTATTTGAGATAAGAATTCCAATCGTTCTTGTTCTAGTGAAATAATCTTTTTTAATTTTGCATTTGAATTTTGAATTTCAATTAATTTTGTTTTCTCTAAATACGGAAGGCACAATTCGGTTAATTTGTCCAGAGACAATTGCTTAATATAATGGCTATTATACCAATTCAACTTTTCAATGTTGAATATCGCGCCGGCTTTGTGGATTTTTTCAATAGAAAATTCTTCAATAAGCTCTTTAAGAGAGTAAAACTCCCTGTCACCGCCTGGATTCCAGCCCAGAAACGCCAAATAGTTTATTATCGCTTCAGGCAAATAACCTTTTTGTATATAATCCTCTACTGCCACATCGCCTTTACGTTTGGACATTTTGGTCTTGTCTGAGTTTAAAAGCAAAGGCAGATGTGCCCACTGCGGCGGTTCCCAGCCAAGATATTCGTAAAGCAAAATATGCTTGGGCGTTGACGGCAGCCATTCTTCGGTGCGCGTGACGTGGGTTATTTCCATTAAATGGTCATCCACCACTACGGCCAGATGGTACGTGGGATAGCCATCGGATTTTAAAATTACCTGGTCGTCCAAATCGCCGGAATCGTAAACCACTTTGCCGCGCACTAAGTCGTTGATTTCTATTTTTCGGTTTTCGGGAATTCTCATCCTGATGACGTGCGGTTCGTCGGCAGCCAGCTTTTTTTTGATTTCCGCCGGTTTCAATTTTAAACACCTTTGGTCATATTTGGGCGCCATTTTTTTAGCGGTTTGTTCGGTTCGCATTTCTTCCAACTTTTTTTCATCGCAGAAGCAATAATATGCCTTTTCTTTTTTAACCAGTTCTTGCGCGTATTTTTTGTATAAACCCAGGCGTTCCGACTGGACATAAGGACTGAAAGGCCCGCCGACGTCCGGACCTTCGTCGTAATCAAGGCCAGACCATTTCAAGCCGCGGTAAATCGCCTCTGCCGCTTCCGGCACGTATCTTTTGAGGTCCGTGTCTTCCAGGCGCAAAACAAAACGGCCGCCGGATTGTTTGGCAATCAGAAAAGAATAAAGCGCGGTACGCAAACCGCCGATATGCAGATATCCGGTCGGGCTGGGCGCGAAACGGGTGCGGATTTGATGGTTATTCGTTTTAGGCATATAAATTTATCCATTTTGAGATTCGCCTTTTTAATTATTTTACCATTTGGCGATTTTTAAGATTTCCTGGGCGATTTGCTGGGATGCTTGCGGCCGGGCGAATTGTTTCGCTTTTTCTCCCATTTGTTTGAGCAGATCAGGCTTATCCAACAAAGAAAAAATTTCGTTTTGCAAAAGGTTAGGCGTTAGATTTATTTGTTCCAAAATTTCCGCGGCGCCCGACTGGGAAAAATCGCGCGCGTTTTTTGTCTGGTGGTCGGCGGCGGAATTAGGCAGCGGAATAATAATGCTGGGCTTGCCCAAAAGAGCGATTTCGGATATCGAACCGGCGCCGGCACGGGAAATTATCAAGTCCGCGGCCGCGTAAGCGGCGCGCAACTGGTTTTCGTCCAGAAAAGGAGACAAGAAATATCCCGCCGGCCATTGCTTTTTGAAAAACTGTTTTATAGCTTCAAAATTATTGGCTCCGCACTGGTGGATTATTTCGCAGCGCGCCAGCAAGCGCGGCAGAGCGTTTACGATAACTTCGTTCAGCGCTTGCGCCCCTTGGCTGCCGCCCAGAAACAGCAGCAACGGTTTGGCTCCGACCAGATTGAAAATTATTCGGGCTTGGGCTGGGTCGCCGTTTTGTATCCCTTCCCTGACGGGATTGCCGGTCAGCGCCGTTTTGGCGGTTGGAAAAAAATTGGCTGTTTCGGAGAAAGAAACGGCGATACGGGAAGCCATTTTGGCCGTTAGGCGATTGGCCAACCCCGGTATGGCATCCGACTCGTGGACCAAGACGGGAATCCGGAAAATCCAAGCCGCCATAACGACAGGCACGGAACCAAAGCCGCCTTTGCTGAAGATAGCATTGGGCATCAGCCAAAATAAATGCCATAACGCCTGGCAGAAGCCGATGGGGAGCTTAAAAACGTCCAGCAGGTTTTCCAGCGAGCCATACCGCCGCCATTTGCCGGCCAGAATTCTTTTGCAGGCGATGCCTTCCGACGCCAGCGTTTCTTCGCCGAGAGTCGCCGGGCCGATAAAAGCGAATTCCACTCCACTACCTTCGCCGAGCGGAATTTGCCAGACGTTTTGGGCGATTAAATTTTTAATTTGGCGGGCAACGGCTATCAGGGGAAAGAGGTGGCCGGCCGTGCCGCCGCCGGTTAAAACAATGCGCATAGTTAAATAATAATTTAAAAATCAAATAGAATTAAATCTTACTGTATTTAGATATATTCAATAATATTCCCATGGCTATTAGCGTTATCACTAAAGACGAGCCGCCGAGAGAAAAAAAAGGCAGAGTAATGCCGGTTAACGGCATCAGGCCGGAAATGGCAGCTAGGTTTATAAAGGCCTGCGTAACAATCCAAACGATGATGCCGGCGGCCAACAGCCGCGAAAAATTATCCGGCGCGCCCCGAGCGACCTTGATGCCCTGGGAAGCGAAAATGACGAAAAGCATTATCAGGCAAAGCAGGCCGAAAAAACCGAATTCTTCGCCGATTACCGCCGCGATGGAGTCGGTGGCCGGCTGCGGCAGGTAGCGGAATTTTTGGATACTTTGGCCCAGTCCCTGGCCGAAAAATCCGCCGGAGCCCAAAGCTATCCACGACTGGTTTATCTGATAGCTGATACTCTGCGTGCTTTCTTCCGGGTGGAGAAAAGTTTGCCATCGTTCAGCGGCGTGGGGAGAAACGTTTATGATCGTTAAAAACAACAGGCAGGCGCCGCCGATAAACATCGCCAAGTGGGAAATGCGGCCTCCGCCCAGAAAAAAAATAATCAAAGAAGTTAGGCCGATCGTTCCCAGCGTTCCGTAGTCCGGTTCCAAAAAAAGCAATAATCCCACTAGTCCCAACATAACCGCGAAAGGAATCACGCCTTCGGAAAACTTTTTTATTCCTTCTTTTCCTTTGGCCTCCAGCCAAGCGGCCAGGTAGATAATCAAGCTTAACTTGATGATTTCCGATGGCTGAAAAGTAACCGGTCCGAGCTCCAGCCAACGCTGGGAGCCGCCGTGCGCCACACCGATGCTGGGCAGGAAAACCATAATCAGCAGAATGACGGAAGCGGCAAAGATCAGAAAAGCGCTTTTGCGCCAGAATCGGCAAGGGATGATAAAAGCGATATAACCTAAAACGATTCCCGGCAACAATCCTTTAAGGATTTGATTTTTCAGATAGTGGTAATTTTCGCCGAAATTTTCTTGCGAGACGCCGATGCTGGCTGAAGCGACCATCAGTAATCCTAAAACCACGAAAAGGACGATGATTGCCAAAAGAGTATAATCGACCGAGTGTGTTTTCATTTTGATTTAAGGCGGGATTTAGGGATTTTTTTAAGCTTCTTTACGGCTTGGTTAAATTTGTCGCCGCGGTCAAATTCGTGCTGGAAGAGGCCGAAACTGGCGCAGCCGGGCGAAAGCAGAACGATCTCTTTTTGTCCGGCTAATTTGGCGGCAATAGCCACTGCTTGTTCCATATCAGCGGCGGTTTCTTTTTTCAAGGCCGGCGCGAGCTCAGCGATGATTTTAGGCGTAGCGTTGGTCCCTTCGCCTTCAAGAAGAACCACGGCTTTGCAAAGGCCGGAAATTGCTTTGCCGAATTCCGAAAAATTCAAATCTTTGTCGGCGCCGCCGGCGATAAGAATAATATGTTTCTCTTTGGCCTCTTTGGCGCCGTTGAAATAATGTTCCTGGGTGGCTTTCAGCGAAGCGATAGCGGCGTCGGGCGCGGTGGCAGTGGTGTCGTTGATGTATTTTACGCCGTTTATTTCTTCAATGGCTTCCAATCGGCCGGGCAAACCACGGAAAGTTTTCAGCCCCATTTTTATTTTTTCGCGCGGCACGTTGTGCAAATCAGCCACCGAAACGGCTGCTAAGGCATTATTAAAATTATGCTCGCCGATTATTTTTAAATCTTTTAACGAGCAGATTTCGTGTCCCTCCGCCCCGTAATAAATTTTGCGGTTTTTTACGTAGGCTCCCAGCCGCGCTTTTTGGTTGAATTTCGGCAAATCTTCTTTCAAAAGAGCGTCGCCGTCGGCGGAATAAAAATAAATCCGCGAACTGGCTTCTTTGGCGATTTGGCGCAGCAGCGGGTCGGCGAAATTCAAAAACAGATAATCTTTGTCTTTTTGGAATTTGAAAATTAATTTTTTATCTTCAGCGTAGGCCTGAAAAGAAGGATAGCGGTTTAAGTGGTCCGGCATGATGTTAGTAATGACCGCCACGTAAGGGCTCTTTTTGTGGTTTTTCGCGTCGGCCAGCTGCCACGAGGAAAGCTCTAGCACGACAACGGTGTCTTTGGTTATTTCCGGCAATTTTTCCAGCACCGACTGGCGGATATTTCCCGCTAAAATAACCTGTTTATAATGCTGGCTAAGCACATGAGCCAGCAGGGCGGCGGAGGTTGATTTGCCTTTGGTGCCGGTAATTCCGATTATCGGCGCGGGGCAAAGTTCCAGGAAAATGCCGATGTCGCTTTCAATGGGGATTTTTTTGTCGCGGGCGGCGGCCAGAAATTTATTGTCTTCCGGCACGGCCGGATTTTTTATGATTAATTCCGCTTCGGTAAAATTTTCTAGCCGGTGTTCGCCCAGAACATATTTTACCGGCAGGCCTTTCAATTTTTCCATTGAAGGCGCCAGCTCTTTTTCGGTCCGCAAATCGGTCGCCAGAACTTTGGCACCCTGTCCCGCCAGGAATTTTATCACGCCCGTTCCCCCGCCATGGAGTCCGATGCCCATCACCGTCACTTTTTTATTTTTGAAATCATCAATGTTCATAATTTAAAATTCAAAAATCAAAATGCAAAATTTAGGTATCCCGCACGGCGGGATTTAATTTTAATTTATTGCGAAGCGATACAATAATTTTTAACTTTGATTTTTATACTTTGAATTTTCAGAGGTAGAATCTGTCCAAAAAAGAAATTATCAGCCCTAAGGCCGCCATTACCCAGGAAATAATCCAGAATCTCATCGTAATTTTCGTTTCCGGCCAGCCGCTGGCTTCCAGATGGTGGTGGATTGGCGCGGATAAAAATATTTTTTTGCCGCCGCGCAGTTTTTTGGAAGCGACCTGGATAATAACCGAAGCTGATTCCAAAACAAAAATAAAGCCGATTAACGGTAAAAGCATAAATTGGTTCGTCAGCATGGCGATTATGCCCAAAGTCACGCCCAGCGACATGGCGCCGGTGTCGCCCATAAAGAATTTCGCCGGATAAATGTTAAACCATAAAAAAGCCAGCAAAGCCCCGAGAATTACGCCGCAGAAAGCCGCCAAGTCGTAATGGTGCTGGGTATAAGCGATAACGCCGTAAGCTCCGAAAGCCGTCAGCAAAATTCCTCCGGCCAAGCCGTCCAAGCCGTCTGTTTCGTTGACCGAAAAAGAAGTCGCCACTAGGACAAAAACAAAAACCAAAACATACCACCAGCCGATGTCAAAATTGCCGACAAAAGGCAGATGGACCGTGCTCCATTCAAGTTTGGAAAAAAACCACCAAGCGCCGAACGCGGCAATCGCCGTATAAACCAGAAGCCGGTGGCGCATGTTCAGCCCGCCGCCTTTCGAGCCGATGTGTAATGTCCCTAGAAGGTCGTCGGCCAAACCGACTAAGCCGGAAGCTACTAAAGCCCCCAAGGGCAAAAGCGTCTGGCTGCGGTTAAGGAAATTCAATTTGGAAATGATTGAATCAAAACCCATCGCTCCCAGTCCCCAAAAAACCACCGCCAGAAGCAGAGCCGTAAACCAAATTAAAAGGCCGCCCATCGTCGGGGTGCCGGCTTTTTTTTGGTGCATTTGCTGGAAAATAGGCGCGCCTTCCGTCCGGATTTGCTTGCCTAACCGCCAACGGAACAAAAAATGAGTCCATAATGGGGTTAGGACAAAAGAGATAACAAAAGCCAGTGCCGCCAGACCTAGAATTCTTGATATTTGAAATAAGTCGGGCATAAAAATTAGCCATTAGGGTCTAGCCAATAGCCAAAAAGTAAATGGCAACAATAAATTACTAGTCGCTAGTGGCTAGTCGCTATTCCCTAATAATAAATTACCATAAAAACGCCTGTCTAGTCCATTCTATCAGCGTTTTTGTTTCGGCTAGGCGGTCTTGGGCCGCCATAACCGCACTGATGACAAAACCTTTGCCGCCGGGCGATTTAACGGCGAGAACCATGCAGTTTCCCGCTTCTTCGGTATAGCCGGTTTTGCCGCCGGCAATTTCTGGAATTTGCCCGAGCAGCTTGTTGGTGCTGGTCAAGCGGTGATAAAATTTTCCGTCAACCGAATGGAATTCCCAGACGGCGCTTTGCATAATTTCTTGCAGAGGCGAATGCTTAAGAACCGCTTCCGTTATTTTTATCAGGTCTTGGGCGCTGGCTTGATTGTTCGGGTCCAGGCCGGACGGGTCGGAAAAAGAAGAATTTTTTAGGCCAAGCTGTTTGGTTTTTTTGTTCATCAGCCCGACGAAATCCGAGCTGATATTTTCAGCTAGCGCCACCGCGGCGTCATTGCTGGATTCAATCAGCATCGCCGCCAGCAGATTTTTGGCTGTCAGCGATTCGCCAACATAAAGGCCGCCCATTTCGCCATAAGTACTAACGGCTGAACGGCTGACTTTAAAAATTTGGTCAAGTCGGGCATTGTCCATCACGACCAGCGCGGTCAGAAGTTTCGTCAGGCTGGCAATCGGTTGCGGCTCGGAGAAGCCGTTTTTTTCAAAAAGGAACGCTTGGTAATAAGTGTCGTAAACCAAAGCGGTTTTGGCGGTAATTTCCGGTTCGGGAACGTTAAAATCGCGATTAGGCCAGAAAAAAGGCAGTTTTCCCGAAGTTAGAAAGATATCCGCCGACAAGGGCAAGAGCTGGGGGCTGGCGGCGGCGGAAACTAAAGGCGCTTCTTTTGAAGAAGCGTCTGGATTTTTTTCGGCTGGGCTAAAAAGGCCCACCACCGGATTGAGGGATATTAGGATGGCGGTTAAAATTTTTATCATTTTTTTGCCATGGAAAAACTGCCTTTAACTGTTGCCGGATTGAGTTTCAGCAAACTGGTCGGCGAAAGCTTGAGCGATGTTTCGTAGTCGCCGCCGTTGACGATGATTTTCGGTTGCTTCAGAAGAGAGCTGTCTATAAAGAAAGACAATTTATAAAAATCGGCCAGAGGAGGCGTCGCGCCGATTTTCGCGTTCTTTATATTGGCCTTCATCCATTTTTCTGAGGCGAAATCTATTTTTTTGTAATTTTTCTTCTCTGCTTTTTGGCGCATTTTGCTAAAGGCCGCCAGAACTTTCTTTTTGTCCGCGTTTTTATTTGCCGGAATCAGTCCCAAGATGAAATTTTTATTGTCCAGCGACAAAATCACGGTTTTGCCGATAATCGCCGGTTTAACTTTTAGCGTAGCGGCTTTGTCTAAGGCCGTAAAAACAGTGCGGTGTTCAAAGGCCTCATATTTAACCTTATTTTTATCCAGAAAGTTTTTGATGGTTTTGGGGAACATAAGTATGTTTGGTTAGTTTTATTTATGTATGATATTAAATTTTAATCCGGCTGGCAAGAAAAAAGTCCGGAAAGAAATTCTTTCCGGACTGGGTTTTTTAGAAACAGTCTTTTTTCAGAGCGTCGCAGAAGCCGATCTTTGGCCGGCTGACGATTTCCGGCGGCAGATATTTTTGGGCAATGCGGCGAAGAGGAATTTTGCTTTCTCTGTGCGAGGTCCTTTCGTTCGGCGGAATACGGGGAATGTATTCCACTAATTCTTTTTGCAGATAAGGAAAGATCAGTTTTATCTTGAAGCGATCGGCAATCTTTTCCAGCGGTTCGAGGTGTCTCGTTTCCAGCTTTTTCCAAAAATTTTTAAAGATTTCCTTTTTGTCTTTCAGACCGTTATTCTCTCTGTGCTCCCAATAACCGCCCAGTAATTCATCTATGCCGTCGTGGACGATGATACTAGAAACATTAAATTGGGAAATATGCCGAAGAAGCAGATAGGTGCCGATGTTTTTTTTGCGCCATACGCGCACGGTATCGGGAAAAGTAATAACAAATTCTTCCTTGGCCACTTCGATTTCGCTGACAGCCGGCAATAGTATGTAATGGTTCGCTTTCAGCTTTGCCGTAACCATTTTTGCGTGCCGGATGTCGGGATGCGTCGGAGAACCGCCGATGGTAAAAGCGTGAAAAGAGCTTGTTTCCAGAAAACGCCTAGCCATCGCCATGGAAAGGGAAGAATCCAATCCGCCTGACAGAGAAAAAAAGACATGGCCGTGGTTGTCATTGGCGCACTGGACCGCGCATCGGAAATTCGCTTCTAGGAGTATCGCCTCTAGCTCTTCCGATGACCATTCGGAGACTATCGGCATGCCAATAACGTCTCGCCAATCATTAACCTTTTTGTTCATTTTTTACCCCCTGAAAGTTTTTTATTTTTTATGTAAAAGGACTAAAGAACAATCCCATGAAGATTGTTTACTATAGTATAAAAAGCCGCTTTGCGTCAAGGTTAGCCCACCAGCGAGTAGATTTTATTTTTTATTTTCAGCGGTTTTATTTTGAAGGCATGGCCGGCGTGGTCATAAAGCAGGCCGGAGAAATTTTTATCTAAAACATGGCAGAGACGGCCGCTGGTCAAAAGATGCCGGATGGCATATCTGTCCCCCGCCATTTTTTTGCCGGTAAATAAGAAACAATGGTGTAAGTCGTGCGCCACGCCGGTTTTTCCCGAACGAAAATGGTGCATATGGTGCACCAGATACAATCGTTGCTGCTGCTTTTCGGTTAGGAGATTTTTCATTTATTTATCAAATTTCAAAAAATACTTTTTTGGCTCGGATTCTCGCTTTATTATGTCATTCCAAATTGAATTTACATCCGAAACCCTCATAATTTTTCCGTTATGATAGCATAACGGATTTACCGCTCGTGATTTACAAAAAACTTTTTCCGTATAATCGTTCGGATCATTTTTGAAACTGATTTTGTTATTCATCCTATCAGACAACAAGCATAATTTAGAATCAGTTCTAAGATATGGTTCAATTTTTTCCAAGACAATTTTATCGGTAGCGTATAAATCGGTTTCAGAGATATAGTTTTTTGAAAGCGCATAACGGAGGTAATCCCCGACGGTTCGGAACATAACGGCGGAAGGCAAACCCGCGTAATAGTCAGTATTTAGCTTCAAGAATAATTTTGCGTATTTTTCCGCGCTTTCAAAATTTTTAAAAATCCATTTTCCATTTTCCGCTAAAAGATTATCGATAAAATACTTGCCGTTTTCAATTTCTTTGAAAATGGTAGCTGTTCTCAACGAATAGTCAATTCTGTCCGCGCATAAATCCGGCAGATCCTTTTCTTTTAGCGGAAAATTTTCGTCATTCAGAATATACTCCAAATCCAAATTATATTTTTCAAGTATTTTTGGAATCTCTGATTTTCTGACAAATTCATCAAAAACATTATCTTGATGATTGTGCTCTTTTTCCGAGCCAGCGTCTAAAACATAATCTATACAATGAGAAAAAGCGGAATGAGAAACATCATGAATAAGTCCGGCGATTTGTTCTTCAAGAGATGCGCCATACATTCTTAAAAGCAGGTAAACGCCGACTGAATGTTCAAAACGAGAATGAGCGGTTCCCGGAAAATGCGGCTCAAAATATCCGGCCTGATCTATATTTTTTAATCGTTGTAAGGTTTTAGAATTTATTAATTCCAAAATTACCGGCTCATCTATTTCTAAGTTTCCATATACTCGGTCTGCGCATTTCATAACTCAACCTGTATTTTTATAAACTTTAGTGGACCGATGGAGATTCGAACTCCAGACCCCCTCGTTGCAAACGAGGTGCTCTACCAACTGAGCTATCGGCCCATATCTGCCATCGAGAATCTTCGATTACTTTAAATTGTAAATCGGGACAAACGAGGTGCTCTACCAGATGAGCTATCGGCCCCTCACTTATGAAGCTTATTGAATTTATTCTCTTGATAAAATATAATAACAGAAATTAAAGCAAAAAACAACTTGATTTGCCTATTTTTTTTTGTTATTATATTTTTGTTCGGGCGTGTAGCTCAGTTGGTTAGAGCGCGTCACTGATAATGACGAGGTCCCAAGTTCGACTCTTGGCACGCCCACTTCTAGTCGTAGTGTCCATTTGCGTCGCTACCCGTGACGGCAGCCATGGCGACGCCTCCGTAGGTCACGCTATCATATGGCCAGACTCCTTGTGCGCGGTTAAAGACAAATAGTAGTACGCCGCGAGGCGTGCCATTTGGTACGTGCTGCCACTGATAGGTCGCAGTTGCGCCGATGCTGCCAGTGTGACTTTCTGATGCAGCGTCGAACCCCACTGTCGCGAACGCTTTCTGAATTTTTGGCGGAAAATTAAAAATTCGCGGCCAGCCGGAAAAAATCCACGAGAAGACAATTAAAAAAATCAAAAAACCACGCAGAAATTTTTTTGCTTTTTTGTAATCAATTTCTATAACCACCTTTTTCATAGCCGTTTTTATTTTATCACAAAATAAAAAAACAAAAAAATCCACTCCGCAAATGCGGGGTGGGTTTTTTAATGAGTCTCTTATAGCTGTTCCGCAAGAAAGATTTTTTAAGGTTGCGCTTTCATTAACCCGCGAATTTATGGTCTACGCGGCGACCAATCCCGCAATATGCGGGACCATCGACACCCCTTTGTTTTTGAAACCCCGAAGGGTAAAAACAAAAGAAAGGAGGTGATCCATCCCCAGCTTCCGCTAGGGATGCCTTGTTACGACTTCTTCCCTGTTACCGATCCTACCTTGGAACCCCGCCTTTGTTCGCAAGCGAACAAAGGAAATCACAAATTACAAGATACAAAAAACAAAAAATTTCTTTTTCGAAAATTGTTTCTTGGAATTTGGTGCTTCCTTTGCGCTTCTGCGCAAAGGTGGGGCTCTTCCGGTATTACCGGCTTCCTTGAAGTGACGGGCGGTGAGTACAAGACTCGAGAACGTATTCACCGCGCCATGGCTGATGCGCGATTACTAGCGATTCCGGCTTCATGAGGGCGGGTTGCAGCCCTCAATCCGAACTGGGGCCGGCTTTGATGGGATTAGCTCCGCCTTACGGCTTGGCAGCCCATTGTACCGGCCATTGTAGCACGTGTGTAGCCCAGGGTGTCAGAGGGCCACGCTGATTTGACGTCATCCCTTCCTTCCTCCCCGTTGTCCGAGGCAGTCTGCTGCGACACTTGTAACGCAGCATAGGGGTTGCGCTCGTTTCCTCACTTAAGAGAACAGCTCACGCCACGAGCTGACGACAACCGTGCAGCACCTGTCCTGCCGTCTAAAAGACGCAATCGGTTTCCCGATTACTTCGACAGGATTTCTAACCCTGGTAAGGTTCCTCGCTTATCATCGAATTGAACCACATGCTCCACCGCTTGTGCGAGTCCCCGTCTATTCCTTTGAGTTTTAATCTTGCGATCGTACTTCCCAGGCGGCCAACTTAACGCGTTAGCTTCGCCACTTGAAGGGTCGATACTTCAAATAGCTAGTTGGCATCGTTTAGGGCGTGGACTACAAGGGTATCTAATCCTTTTCGCTCCCCACGCTTTCGTCCCTCAGGGTCAGGGTCGCACCAGCTGAATGCCTTCGCCTTTGGTGTTCCGTACGATATCAACGGATTTCACCCCTACACCGTACGTTCCATCAGCCTCTTGCGCCCTCTAGTTTGGCCGTTTCCGACGCGGCCCCGAAGTTGAGCTTCGAGATTTAACGCCGGACTAACCAAACCCCCTACGGACCCTTTACGCCCAATAATTCCGGATAACGCTTGGACCACTCGTCTTACCGCTGCTGCTGGCACGAGTTTAGCAGGTCCTTATTCATAGAGTACATTCAAAAATTACTCCTCTATAAAAGTATTTTACACCCCGAAGGGCTTCTTCATACACGCGGCGTCGCTTCTTCAGGCTTTCGCCCATTGAGAAAGGTTCTTGACTGCAGCCTCCCGTAGGAGTCCGGGCAGTGTCTCAGTCCCGATGTTGGGGGCCGACCTCTCAGTCCCCCTACCCGTCATCGCCTTGGTGAGCCATTACCTCACCAACAAGCTGATAGGACGCAGGTCTTTCTCGGAGCAAGCATCTTGCGATGACCTTTAAATGAGAATGGCTTTCGCCCCCTCATTTCCATCTTGTATTAGTTCCGCTTTCGCGGAATTATTCAAGACTCCGAGGTAAGTTACCTACGCGTTACTAACCCGTTTGCCACTAACCAGCGCATAGCGCTGGAATTTCCAAGATACAAGATACAAATTCCAAAAGATTTTGGTTATTGTTTCTTGGTTATTGGTTATCCCAGTGCTACGCACTGGCTCGTTCGACTTGCATGCCTTATCCACGCCGCCAGCGTTCATCCTGAGCCAGGATCAAACTCTCAAAATTGATGAGCGAAGCGAATCTATTTTGAGCCCCGCAACTGCGGGGCAATAAATTACTTTGCTCATCGATAAACATAGAACCACGCAGAACTTCGACCCCGCTTGAGGCGGGATAATTCCGCGTAATTCAACGTTTTTTGCGGAACAACTATAAAAGACCAATTTTACAGTTGTTCAAGGGTTTCTATTTTTTAATATGCTGGCAATTAAAAACAACCATTTGTCGGCCTTAAGTCCAAGAAAGACAAATGGTTGTTTTTAACCATTTTTCAGAGTACGGGTTTAAGGGGAAGATCCTTACATAAAGTTAAAATTACCCTTAATGTTAGCGTATTATCATTTTACTTTTTTGGCTGGGCTTGTCAATAGCTTTGCGGTTACCGGCCTATTTTTTGGCCACGTACTCGGCCATTTCAGCTAATCGGCCAGCTTTCATTAAAATTTCGGCGTGGCTCGCCTATCTTAAAAGTAAATCATCTTTTACGAATTTTGGATTATTTTTTTGCGATGTATTCAGACATCTCTGCCAGGCGGCACGCATAGCCCCATTCATTATCGTACCAAGAAATAATTTTGACTAAGTTGTCTTTAACCATTGTCAGAGGCAGGTCAACAATACTGGAATGGGAATCGCCTTTAAAATCCATAGATACCAGCGGTTCGTCCGTGACCGCCAGAATTCCCTTTAACTTGTCGGCGGCCGCGTCAATGAATAATTTATTTACTTCTTTAACGTCGCTTGGTTTTGAAGTTTCGCAGACGAAATCGGTAAGGGAAACCGTGGCGGTCGGCACGCGCATCGCCAAGCCGTCCAGTTTGCCTTCTATTTCCGGAATGCATTTAGCGACGGTTTTCGCCGCGCCGGTGGTGGTGGGAATTATGTTTTGGGCGGCGGCTCTCGCGCGGCGCAAATCTTTGTGCGGCAAATCAAGAATCCGCTGGTCGTTGGTGTAGGAGTGCACCGTGGTCATAAAACCCTTTTTTATGCCCAAAGCATCGTTGATTATTTTAACAACCGGCGCCAGGCAGTTAGTCGTGCAGGAACCCATGGAAATTATATTTTCACCTTGATATTTGTCGGCATTAACGCCCAAAAGATAAGTCGGAATTTCCGGACTGTCCGAGGGGGCGGACAGGATGACTTTTTTAGCGCCGGCATCTATGTGTTTTTTCGCGTCGGCATGCTTGGTGAAAAGGCCGGTGCATTCCAAGACGACGTCAATGCCCAAATCTTTCCAAGGCAATATGGCCGGGTCTTTTTCCGCCAGAATTTTTATTGACTGGTTGCCGACAACCAGGTTGTTTCCGTTGACTTTCACGTCTTTGCCATAGTGGCCGTAAAGCGAATCGTATTTCAGCAGGTGCGCTAAAGTCGCCGCGTTAGCCAAATCGTTAATGGCGGCAATCTCAATTTTCGGGTGTTTTTCCAAAATTCTTCTTAGAGTCGGCCGGCCGATTCGGCCGAAGCCGTTGATGGCGATTTTCATAAATTTTTCTCTTTTTTCCTCCTTTATAAAGGAGGGGTAGGGAGAATTTATTTTATTATTTATTGTTTTGAGGCGTTTATTATATTCTATCACAAAAATAAAAATCTCCCCTAGCCCCTCTTTGAAAAAGAGGGGAAAATTTTTACCAACTACCGCTGGCTCCGCCGCCGCCGCTTCGGCCGCCGCCAAAGCCGCCGAATCCCCCGCCGCCGAAGCCGCCCCGGCCACCGCCAGAACCGCCGATCCACCAAGGAAAGCGCTTGCCGGTTGTTTTGCTTTTTTGATAAGCTCGGGAAACGAGAAAATCAAACAATAGCCCCAACGGCGTTAAAGTCAAAATCGCTATCAGTCCCGTAATCCAGGAAAAAACGAAGATTAAAATGATGCCGATAATTCCGCCGATAACTCCGCCGGCCCACCAGGACTTGGAACGCGCCAAGATACTGCTTAGCCAAAGCGGCAGAAGCAAAATTATCCAAAACCAATCAAAGATATCCGAATTGATTTTTTGGCTGGTTGGCGTTTCGGATGGGACATACTCGCCTTTGGTGGCGGAGATTATTTTTTCCACGGCGTTAGCGATGCCGCCGTCGTAGTCGTCCGCTTGAAACGCCGGCCGCATCACGTTTTTGATTATCCAATAGCTTTGCGCGTCGGTCAGTGCGCCTTCCAAGCCGTAGCCGGTTTCGATTTTCATTTGCCGGTCTTCCTTGGCAATCAAAACCAACACGCCATTATCATTTTTTTCTTTGCCAATCCCCCATTCTTGAAAAAGTTTTTCGGCAAAATTTTCTATCGTGTCGCCCTGTAAGCTGTTTATCGTGACGACCGAAATTTCATTGGTGGTGTCTTTTTCAAACTGAACCAGTTTTTGCTCCAGTTGCATTCGCGCCTCCGCACCCATTATTTGGGCGAAGTCGTTGACGAAGCCAGCGGGAACGCCGGGAGAAGTATAAGCCCCGGCTGAAGATAAAAAGAAAAACAAGGCGAGAAAAACCAGAGTAATTTTTAGGTTTTTGTATTCCAAAGTTAAAAAATCAAAAATCAAAATTAAAAATTAGGGTATCGCTCCGCGATGATATAAATTCGCCGCGGGCGAATACCGAAATTTTACTCCGATGGCGTAGCCATCGCGAGTCCACGATATAATCGGGACATTTTGAGATTTAAATTTTAAAATTTTACAGATTGACCGTCGGCGCGGTTTCCGATCCTTCAGCCGCTTCAAAATAATTCTTGACGGAAAAACCGAACATCGGCGCCAGCCATTTGCCCGGCAGGGCGACTATTTTAGTGTTGTAAGATTTTACTTCGTCGTTGTAGCGGCCGCGTTCCACCGCGATGCGGTTTTCCGTGCCTTCCAGCTGCGCCATCAGGGTTTGCACGGTTTCCACGGATTTCAATTCGGGATAATTTTCCATAATGGCGATGAGCCGCGCCAAAGCGCCCTCAACTTCCGTGGCCGCCGTGGCTTTGTCGTTAATGGTTTGCGCGCCGCTGTATTTGGTGCGGGCGTCGGCAATATCGCTGAAAACTTTTTGTTCCTGCGCCATCGCGCCTTTCACCGAATTGACCAAGTTCGGAATCAGGTCAAAGCGCCGTTGGAATTGGTTTTCCACTTGCGCCCATTGTCCCTGAATCGTTTGGTCCTGTTTGACCAAGCCGTTATAGAAAGACCAGAGATAGCCGCCAACCAACAGTACAAAGATTAAGATAATTATCCAAATTTTTTTATTCATTTAAATATGACACCAATACACCAATGATGCACGAATGACACAAATAGATTTGTGATATTCGTGAAGATTTTGTGTATTCGTGGCGAGCTACTCTTTTATTTTTAATAATTCCATTAGCTTATCACGGTCAAAACCGACGACAATCTGGCCGTTAACGTCCACCACGGGCACGCCCATCTGGCCGGATTTATCAATCATTTCTTGCAGCTCTTTTTCGTCGGCCGACACGTCTATGTCGGCGAATTCAACTCCCTTATCTTTGAGAAACTTCTTCAGTGTCACGCAATAAGGGCAGGTCGGAGTGCTGAAAACTTTTACCATGTCATATAACATGTAACATATAACAAATAACAAAAAACAATTCTGTTTTGCGTTACGTATTATATATTTTGTGATTTTAAATATTTATACGCTGATAAGGCGGCTTTGGCGCCTTCGCCGGCCGCGATAATCATCTGTTTGAAAGGCACGTCGGTGACGTCGCCGGCGGCAAAGATTCCTGAGCAGGAAGTCGCGTTGGTCTTTGGATCGACGGTAATTTCTCCGGTTTCGTTCAGTTTCAGAAGTTCTTTGACGAATCCCGAAACCGGCACCGAGCCCATTTCCACAAAGACGCCGTCCACTTCAATGTCTTTTTTTTCTTTCGGGCCGTTACAGGCATAGGCCAGCCCTTTGACGAATTTGTCCCCTTTGATTTCCACGGGATAGCAAGTGTTGATTATTTCCACTTTTTCGTCCTGCCAGAGCTTTTCCTGGATTTGGTGGTTTTCTCCGACGAGTTTTTGTCCCAGATTAATGATGTAAACTTTCTTTGCGTATTTGGTCAGCTGGTTGGCCGTGTCCTGGCCGGCGTCGCCGCCGCCGATGACAGCCACGGTTTTATTTTTGAATAAAGGCGCGTCACAGGTGGCGCAATAAGTGATTCCTCTGCCTTCAAAATCAGCCGCCCCCGGCACATTAAGCTGCCGGTATTTTTTGCCGGTGGCGACGATTATCGCTTTGGCCGCAAGTTCTTCTTTTTTTGTTTTAACCAAGAATTCGCCGCCGTCGGTTTTCGCCACGCTTTCCACGCTGACGCCGTCTTTTATCTCAATCTCAAATTTTTTGGCGTGGTCCAAAAATTTTTCTATCAGTTCAACCCCCAGCACTCCCGGAATGCCCAGGTAATTGTCAACCGAATGGGCTTTGGCGATTTGGCCGCCGACGTCAAGGCTTAAAACCAAAGTTTTTATTTTTTTGCGGACGGCGTAAATCGCCGCCGACAGGCCGGCCGGCCCGGCGCCGATGATGATTAAATCGTACATGGCAAAATGTAAAAATCAAAAATCAAAAATCAAAACGACAATTCAAAATGTAAAAATTTTTAATTTTGCATTGCGTAAAGCAACGCGGTTGCCGCGCGACTTTACGTTGTCATTTTCCATTTTGAGATTTTCATTTTTAATTGTTTTTCGTTTCTTTGTGTTTTATGTGTTGTCCAATTTTATCACAGCTTTAGTCGCTTTGACCAGCCATGATGATAAGATTATAGCAAAAAATTTTCGGAAAAAAAAGACCAGCCCGCAATTATGGGGCTGGCCTTTTTTAGTTTTAACCTGGAGAAATACAATTAGTTGCCTTTGACTCTGATTTTCCAAGCGGCTAAACGGAAGCGCCAAGTCCGCCAGTCGGGCAGATATTCCATCGCCAGATAAGCGAAGAACATCATCCAGCAAGCGGCCAAGACGGCGGCGGCGGTTTTGCCCGCCAAAGAATTGCCGCCGGTAACGGCCTGCACAGCCGCGCCTTTAACTTGCGGCGTAATAACCGTCGTTCGCGTTTCGTTGGAATCCATTGAATTCAGGTTATTGGCGCGTAACATGGCGGTATTGGCAATTACGAAATTATAGCTGGCGTTTTCCACTTTGGCCTGATAAGAGACCGAAACGGAACTGCCGCTGTTCAGCGTGCCCAAGTTCCAGGTAATTTGGTTTGAATTTTGGTCATAATAGCCGTTTTGGCTGGCGCTGATATAAGAAGTATATGAAGGTAAGGTGTCCATTATTTGGACATTGTAAAGCGTGCTGCCGGTATTGTTGGTGTAATTCAGAGAATACTGGAGCGTGTCGCCTACCCGCGCCTGGTTGTCGGTGTCGGTGCCGTTGGACCAAGTTTGGTTGCTGACGCGTTTTTGGAAGCCGGTCGTAACCGCGGAAGCGCCAACATAAATCTGGCAAGTAGCCGATTGCTGGCCGACGTTGTCGCCGTAAACGTAAGCGTAGTTGGTCAGGGTCTGGTTGCTTAATCCGGAATTGACCGTGGCTTCAAAAGTCAGGATTCTGGTTTGCGTTCCCAACAGGGTTCCCAGATTGACTCCGCCGGAAGTCAGCGAATCAGCCACGTAGTTGCCGTCCATTTTAGCCGAACCGGAGACGTAAGTCATGCCGGAAGGCAAGCTGTCCCAAACGCGGACGTTATTTATCTGAAGGTTATTGTTGTAGGTTGAAATTTGAATCATAAACCCGATCCGTTCGCCCGGTTTGGCGTTGACGGAACTGGCATAAGACGATTGGCCGGTGGAAATGTTGCGGCCGGTCTTGGTGATGTTCAAGGTGCCGTATTGCTGGTTTTGGCCGCCGACATAAATTCTCGCCGTGTCATTGCGTTCGCTCACGCCGTCCGCCCTAACGTAAGCGTAGTTGGTCAGGGTCTGGTTGTAGGAAGAACCGTAATAGTAATAAGAAGAAATATTAACGGTCGCTTCAAAGGTAATCTGGCGGTAAGCGCCGGCATAGAGAGATCCTAAACTAATGCCGCCGCTGACGATGCCGTCGCTCATATAACTGTCGTCCTGGCGCGTGGAGCCGGAAACATAAGTTAAGTTAGACGGCAGAGTGTCGTAGACGAAAACATTATTAACGGTGGTATTGCCGGTATTTTGGATTTGAATCCGGAATTTTACGCGGTCGTTATTGACGGCGTTAACTTCCTCGGTGTAATAATTTTGGCTGGTATTTTGGTTACTGACGGTTTTGGTAATCGTCAAAGTGCCGCCGGTCGTTGAACTGCCGATATAAACATCGGCCGAATCATTGCGTTCGCTCACGCCGTCCGCCCGGACATAGGCGTAGTTGGTGACAGTTTGGTTGGCGCTGGAATTAACCGTCGCTTCCAAGGTTATGTTGCGGGTTTGGCCGGCAGCCATTGAACCGATGTTCGTTTCGCCGGTCGCCACGCTGTCGCTCAAAGTTGAGCCGTCCAGCCGGGCCGTGCCGGAAACATAAGACAGATAAGAAGGCAGGGTGTCGCGCACAACCACATTATTCAAAGCGGAACCGCCGGTATTTTGCAGCTGGATTTGGAAAGCCACCCGTTCGTTATTTTGCGCGTTGGCGCTTTCGCTGTAAGAGGTTTGGCCGGTGGTGATGTTCCGGACGGTTTTTTGAATGGTTAAATTACCAGTCGTTGTTTCCGGAGTCAGCGAAGCGTAAAAATTCACGTACCCCTGATGTTCCCAGCAAGGGCCGATATTGCCTAAATTCACTTCGATATAACCAGTACCGGAACTGGACGGAGAAATATAAGTCGGGACGGTCGTCCGGTCAGGGTACCAGCGGATGTCGCTGGTATTGAAAGTTAAACGCTGGGCAGTAGCTGAATTTATGGTGACGCTGTCATAGACCGTCGGCGCGTTATCCGCGCTTAAAGCCACGCTAACGGTGATACTGTTTTGGGCCGAAGTCGGAAAGGTTAAACGCACCCGGGTGTTATAAGCGATAGAATCAGGCACGCCGTTGCGGTAGTAAACCTGAAAAGCCACCTGATCATTGCTGTTGGCGGAAACAGAAGAGCTTTGCCAGCCGGTGCTTTGGTTGATGTTGGCGACGCTTAAAGTTTCTAAATCCGTGCTTTCAAAATTGAACCGCGGATCGGCCGCGAAAGCGTTCTGGCCGAAAAGCGAACCCAGTAAAACCAAAACCGCCGCGCCAGCCACCAAGGACTTAGCGGGTTTGTTGGCTTTAAAGTAAAGCTTAGCGATAGAATAAGTCATGTTTTTATTAGATTTTTATTTTATTAATATTTCCTGCTTTAAGAATTCTAAATTATTTAAAATCCTTAAGGTAGGAAGGGAAGGAAATTTTATTTCCTTCCCTGGTTATTCTAAAGAACTAAGGCCCGGGTCGTGGTAAAGGTACTCCCGGAGCGCAGGCGCCGCCGACGCAAGGTCCGCCGCTTACCAACGTTCTGGTTCCAGCTGCCGGGTGAATGAAATATCCCAGCAATATACCGGCTAGTCCCGTCCAGATGGCTGGCGTGTAATCGACATCCCGATACCTCTCCACTACTTTCGTAGTGATGGTATCGCGATACCTTTCCACGATCTTTTGTGTCGTCGGCATGACCCTGACCTTCGCCCCTCTTACAGGGTTATTACAAATACCAAGTTTCGTTAGTTGGTATTCCTTAATTCCTGTTTTTGGGTCAAAGGTCATTTCTGTCAAAAATACGTGGCCCGGTTCAACAATTCCTCGGTACCACTTTTTATTCCCACCCATTGTTTCCAAAACGATAGGAACCTGGCTGACGAAAATCGTTTTGCCCGTTTTGCGGGCTTCGTCTTCCAGTTTCTTGACGGAATTTTTGTCAACTGGTGAAACTGGCCGGCCTCCGAGTTTTAGCTTTTTGTATATTCCCGGAGGAAACTCGGAGACAAGCTCCATTCTTTCAGGCAGAACCTCCTGCTTGACCTCATAGGGCTTATCAGCCTTTGTAACTACTGGCGGTGATTCCACAACACTTTCCGGCTTCTCCGCCTTTTTCACGATTAAACCCGTGCACCCAAAACCTTGGAAGGCAAAGGCGCATGCCAATATCATTACAAAAAACTTTTTCATCCTTTACCTCCTTTTTTTTGAGTGGTTTTCGGAGCCGATTTTTTTTCTGGCTGTTGTCCCATCGGCGGTACTTCGACTTCTGTGCCGTCCCAGTAATACTTTTTTTCTTCCGTCGTCGATACCGACGGCTGAACCGATTTCACCGATGGCTGGTAAGCTATCGGTATAGTCGTTGCAGCAGCCGCCGTAGAAAAATTTCCACTCGGCTTTCCTATCGTTAAGCCGAACAGGAAGCTGTTATCCGAGGGATAGAAAAAAGCAATTTCTTTCCCGCAGACATTGGCCGGATAAACCCGACCATCTTGTTTCTGGCTCAGACGGAAGGTCTGGCGGGCGAACCCGTCATTATCCACTGTCCAGGCAAATTTAGTGCCCGGAGGTAGAACCGCCGCTCCGCCTTGATGGAAACCCGTTACCATTTCCCGCAAAAACTTCTTGCGGCAGTCAGCGGACTGGCCGCCAACCCGTAAAGCCACTTCGTCGCACCCCTGTTTCAGAGATAGGGGCAAACGACAGTAATCACAGGCAAATCCTTGACCCGCAATCATTAAGACAAAAAAAACAATCAGAAATATCTTTTTCATTTGCCCCTCCTTTTATATATTTTTTAGTGTACTTTCCTCTGTTTTAAGGCAATTTTAGCCCCAAAATCAGAATAGCAAATTATAAACGATTATACTGGTACTTGTCAAGGGCTACGCTGTTTTTTGGTTCAAGCGGTTATTCCACCAATTCGCCCCTGATTACCAGCCGTTTGGCCGAGGTGCCGATAGGCCAGCAAGTCATCAGCGTCAGGCGAGGTTCGGCGGTAGCGGAAAGTTTGACTTGGCTGGGCGATAAAATCTCCTGGCCAATTATCCGGTAGTTGTATTGCCGATTTTCGTAAATCAAAGAAACGATATCCCCCGCCTTGAGTTTGTCCAGCAAAGTGAAAATCTGGCCGTAAGGCGTTTTGTTCCAGATGTAAGTTGAGCTGTGGCCGGTCAAAAATACTTCGCCGTTTTGTCCGGGCAAAGCGCTGCCCGGATAAATGACCACGCCTTGGTTCAGCGCCGCGTTCAATTCTTTTTGGCTGGTGCCTTGGCTGAAAACCAGCGGCGCGTCAATATCCAGCTGGCTGATGATAATGGAATTTGGCCGGCTGACGATGTTTTGCGGCGCGGCGCCGGGCAGGGGCGAAGAAGAAACGAAAGGCAGGTTTGAAATTTGTTGGTTCGGCTGGCTGTTATAAGCAGTTTCGCCCGTTTTTTCCCAAACAGCCCAACGCAGATAAACCGCGGAAAAATTGAGAACGACAAAAGCCAGCAAGAAAATAATCAAACCCCAGAAAGCGAAAAAAACAGGTTTGTTGAGGCGCCAAAAACGGGGAAAAAGCTGGCCGGTTTGCCATTGCCAAGCGCGCCATTGGTCGCCGAATTTGTCGGCCAGATAAAAATCTTCTATTTTGACGCAGTGGCGCCAGATGAAATAAATCGGCACGGCGGCCAAAAGTAAAAACCAGGAACGGAAGAAAATTCCCAGCGCCGGATTCAACAGAAAAACAATAGCGCCGTACATCGGGTGGCGGACGAATTTATAAGGTCCGGCAACGACCAGATTTTCCCGCAGATGGTATTTTTTCAAAGCCAGAACGCTCCAAAAAGTAACGGCGGCGTAAGCCAGCAGCAAAGACGCAGAAGCCAAATTGGCGGTTTGGACGGCGATGTCTATTTTCGGCCCGCCCAGCGCCACGCCTAAAAGCAGCGCCAGAGCTCCGGCGATAAAATTAAACAGCAGGGCTTTTGGCAAACAGCCGAGGGCTTCTTTCAGGATTTTCTTTTCCATAAGATTAGATATAAATTAAAACGCCGGCCAGCAAAATCAGGCAGGAAGTGGCGATAATCGTCCCCCAGCGCTGGACGCTGATTTTGACGAAAATATTTACGCCCAAAGCCGCCAGCAAGAATAAAATGAAATAAAGATAGAAAGCTTCCGTCATTTGTTCCGCGCGGGAAACGAAGACCCCCAGAACTTGCGGTGCGGGATTCTTTTGCGAGGAAAAACCGATAACGGCCGGAGAAGCCGAGGCGCTAGGCGCGGTTTGCGCTATTTGGGTTGGCGAAACCGAAATTTCCGGTGTTGGCGTTGAAGATCGTTGGCTGCCAGTTGATTCGGCCGTCGACGGGCTGGGCGTGGGGTTGGCAGAAGTTTTCAGCGGCTGGTTGTCGTTGGTTTTGGCGGCAGCGGCCGGCGCGCCAAAAGTCAAAACCGCTACCGTGGCTTCGTGGCTTTGAATAGCGCCAGTGGTTACCGCCAATCCCATTTCCGTATAATGAGGATTTAAAATATTAGCGCGATGGGTTGGCGAAGCCATCCAGGCGTTAAAAACGCTTCGGCTTTCCCAAAAGTCCATCGCCAAATTTTCGCCGGCAAAAGAATATTTGTAGCCGGCTTGTTTGAACCAATGCCAAGGAGTTAGGCCGCTGGGGCTGGTGTGGTCAAAATAATCCTTATTTACCATATCCGCGGCTTTTAAGCCGGCGGCTTCGTTAAGGTCTTGGTTTAAAGACAGGGGCGACAAATTTTGCTGCTGGCGGGCTTGGTTGACCAAACTCAGCAACTGGCCGCCGGTGATATCGGAAAATAAGCGCGTTGTTGGCAAAATAATAATTAAAGCCAAGACGGCGATTTTCAAAAGCAAAACAGCTAAGCCGTACCAAAAAAGATATTTGGGGCCCAAGATTTTCGGCAGATAGCCGTTTTGGTTTTCCGGCACCAAGAACTCCGCCAATTTTTGCCGGAAAGAAAGAGGTTGTTCATTCATAGAGAATTCCGAGTAATCCATATTAAGATTATGCAATAAAAGGATAAAAGTGTCAATAATCAAGAGGTAAAAAAATCCGCCCTTCTTTTTGCGGGGCGGATTTTCCGCTATTTCGTTTCCGACAATTTTTCTTCAATTATTTTTTGGAATTCGGCGAACGGTTGGGCGCCGATGAATTTCTGGCCGTTTATGAAGAAAATCGGCGTGGCGGTCACTCCCCTCGCCTCGCTTTCTGCATACCATTTTTGCGCCCGTTCTTTTATGCCCTCGCTTTCATAGCAGGCATTGAATTTTTGTTCATTCAGGCCGGCGTTGACGGCGAAGTCTTTCAAATCTTGTTCTTCCGAAATTTCCGCTTGGTGGGTGAAAGCGTAATCGGTGTAATCAAAGAATTTTTTTTGCTCCAAGGCGCAGAGGGCCGCTTGGCTGGTTTCGTACGGCGGCAAGACGTAAACAACCAGTTTTACTTTGCCGGTTTTGATATAGGCCTCGTTTATCTGGTGGAAAGCGTTAGTTTGGAAATAAGCGCAGGCGCTGCATAAAAGATTAGTGTATTCTTCTATAACAACCGGCGCGTCGGGGTTGCCTAAAACCGCGCCCGGCTCGCTGACGGTTGGCGAAGGCGTCGGGCTTTCTTCCGTTGCCCGTTGGTGTGAATTGTAATACCAGCCGCCGCCGACAATCACAACGGATAAAATCAGGGCGAAAAAAATAATTTTTTTGTCGGTCATACCGGGTAGTAGAAATTCGGCTACGCTTATAAATTTTAGAAATTTACTTCGTGTTGCCGAACTTCACGGTTTTGTCAAAAATGGTTATTTTTTAATCGTTAAGCGCTGCCGAGTTTTTTTCCAATATCTGGTGGTAGTAATTTTCCGGATCGGCGACGAAGCGATTGTAAACTCGCAGCAGGCATAAAGTAACTATTATTTCCAGAATAATTATCGCTCCCAAGCTGAATTTTAAAGAAATCCTCGGCATGCCGTATTAAAATTTAACATAATTTTCCCAAAGAGCAAACAATTCGGCGGTTGCCCGGACATCGTCGGCGCAATATGAGGCAATTTCTTTGAATTTCTTCTGTTTAAAAAAATCCTGGACTTTATCCCCGCTCATTCCTTCGGTTTTAGCGTTTTTCAAGCCAAAAGATTTACAATAAAAATCCAAAGAAAACTTGCGGAAAGCGCCGTAAAATGTCAGCTGGTCCAGCAAGTCCACGTGCGTGCGGGCATCGTAGCGGTTCGGCATCAGATTAGTTGTCGGCCTGACGCGCAAAGCGGCGGACCGCAACAAAATATAAGGGCAGTCAAAGCTTCGGCCGTTGAAAGTGACGAACTGGTCGTAGTTCCTGATTTCCTGCCAGAATTTTTGCAGGATTTCTTTTTCCGTCACCGGTTCGTATTGGATGCCGTTTTCCACCGCCGGAGAGATTTTTTTGCCCGGCGCCTGGAAAAAAACTTTTCCTTTTTCCGTGTCGGGATTAAAAAGGCAAATAGCGGCAATCTGGCCGGTCAGCGGCCAAAGGCCAAGTTTGGTTTTTGTCTCCTTGGCTTTGCTTTCGTCTTCCGCGCCTTTCAGAATGTATTTTTGCGCGTCGGCGTTCAGTTCTTCAAAGTCAACGCCGATGGTTTCTATGTCAAAAACAACACGGCTCATAAACTTATTTACTTATTTACTTATTTACTCGTCCACTCGTTTATTTGTCTCTAAAATAAATTTTGTTTATTTTATCTCCTTGCTGGATTTTTTTGGCTATTTCTAATCCTGATATAACTTTGCCAAAAACCGTGTGCTTGCCGTCGAGGTGCGGCTGGTCGCCGCCGATGACGATGAAAAATTGGCTGCCGTTACTGTCGGGTCCGGAATTGGCCATCGCTAAAGCGCCGGTTGCCACTTTGTACGATGTCAGGTCTTGCCGATAGTTATACCCTTGGGCTTTGTAGGAGTTAATTGTTTCTTCGGATAGCCCCAAGCTCCAAGGATTAATTTCGTCCGCGAAAGCATAACCCGGGCCGCCGGTGCCGTCGCCGTTAGGGTCGCCGCCCTGAATGACGAAATTAGCCACTACGCGGTGGAAAGTTAAGCCGTTGTAGAAGCCGTTGCTGGCCAATTTGACGAAATTAGCCACGGTTTGGGGCGCGGCCGCCGGATAAAACTCCAGCTCTACATTACCGCGGGGCGTTTCTATAACCGCTATTTTATTTGCCAGCTCCGCCTGTTGGTTGGCGTAATCGCCGGACGGGGAAGGAAAAATTGAAGAAGGCGAAGGAGACGGTGAAGCGGTATTTTCGTTGGCGGTATTTTGCCGGTCCATTAATTTTAGCAAGCCGTAAACCAAACCGCCCAAGGCCAGACAACTGATGACGATTATGGCCGCAATTTTTTTTGTTTTTTTCGCCTGATTATATTGTTTTTGCGCCATTTCAATTTTTCGTTGTTCTCTCAATTTTTGGATTCTGCCCATAAACGGTTATAATTTGGCCAAATTAAAAATGATAAGCTAAAAAAGCAGCTGCTTAAAAAATCAAGGGTTTTTCGCGCTATTTGGCGAATTTGTTGTAAACCCAAGCGAAGAGCCACCCGACAATCAAACCGGCGATAAAATGCTCTATTAGCATCAGTATCGCTCCGCCCCAGGAATAAGAAGCGAAATGGAGGGCGGCGGCTCGCGTCAGAATATCGCTGGCGCGGCCGGTGAGCAACGAATAGCCCGTTATTAGGAAAGCCCAAGCGCCGGCGAATATCGCCAATGCCCAAGCTAACGCTTTTTGGTCTAATTTCATAAAAACGGAACTTATTTTTTCCGGCCGGTCCGACCACACCGGCCAGCAATTAAATTTGACAGTTCGGGCAAAAATGGGCCGAACGGCCGTTGATTTTTACCCGTTTTATCCCTTTATTGCATTTTACACAATTTTCTCTTTCTTTGCCATACACTTTCAATTCCTTTAAAAAATTCCCTTCCCGGCCGTAGGCGTCAAAATAATCAGACGCGGAAGTGCCGCGAAGCTTCACGGCTTTGGTAAGAATCTTTTTTATGGCGTTAAAGATTTTTTTAATCTCCGGCGGCTTTAACGTCTGGTTGCGCCTTAGCGGGTGGACGCCGGCCGCGAATAAAATTTCATCGGAATAAATATTGCCGATGCCGGCGATGTTTTTTTGGTCCATCAGCCAAGGTTTGATTTTGGCTTTCGGCCGGCGGCGCAAGATTTTTCGGAAAACCGCGAGCGTAAATTTTTTATCCAAGGGCTCCGGCCCGAATTTCTCTTTAAGAAAATAGTTTTCTAGATCCCCTGTCTTAATCAATTTGATATAGCCAAATTGCCGCAGGTCGTTGAAGAGCAATCGCGAGCCGTCGGAAAAATAAAAAACAATATGGGTATATTTGCCTTCTGCTTCTTGTTTTGTGTTCTGTTTTTTTTGATATAGCATTTGCCCGGTCAGTTTCAGGTGGATGAGCATTGTCCAGCCGTTATCAAGCGTTATGGCGAAAATTTTCGCCCGGCGAACGATTATTTTTATTTTCGCGTTGGCCAAGGCGCGCCGAAAAGCCGGTAGGGGCGCTTTGACGATTTTCGGCAGCCGGACATCAACGCTTTTTATTTTTTTGCCGGTAATCAATTTGTTCAACTGCCGGCGGATAGTTTCCACTTCGGGAAGCTCGGGCATAAAAAAAGAGGCCGGTTTCAAAAAAGAAACCAGGCCCCGTTAAATCGTTTGGCGCATTAATTTTTCAATTTCCTCCTTGGTTACGCCTTTGGTTTCAAGCCAGGAGTGGTTGACCAGCCAGAAGGCCTCAATCGCCTGATAAAGAACCATTGGCCGTCCGTCTAAAGTCGGTAAATTGTATTGCTTGGCCAAAGTAACCGTTATCGGGTCGCCTTTCGTTAGGTTGACGTCGCTGATAAGCGTGTCTCTTTTCAACGACTGGAAAACCTGCTGGCTAACCGTCAGGTTTTCAACGGCGGAATCCGTATTACTGAGGGCGGCGAATTTTTCAAATTTTCCGGTCGCGCCTTTCAGGGTAGTGTTGAGAATGACATTGGCTTGGGCCGCGGCGCCGGCAATTTCTTTTTCATCGCCCGCTTCAATTTCCGTCCGGTGGCTTTCAGGCAGGGTGTCAACAAAAGAAGTTAACCTTTCGTAAAGTTTTTCCGCTTTGCTCAGCGTCCGGTTCAGAATGGTGATTTTTTTGGCTTGGCCGGCCAAGGTAAAAGCGATGGCGCTGGCCGTGCCGCCGGCGCCCAGAATCAGAATTTCCGTATCGGCCAAATCTTTTCCCAGTTCCGCCATTTTTTCCTGAAGAGACCGGACATAGCCCAAACCGTCGGTGTTGTAGCCGATAAGCTTTCCTTCTTCTTTAGCCACGACATTGGCCGCGCCGATGCGCTCGGCCAGAGGATGAAGGCCGTCCAGCGCTCCCTGCGCCACGGCTTCGTCTTTGAAGCCGACGCCGAGTCCTCCGCCTTGAAACTCTTCGTCTTTTTTTAGAAAATCCAGAATTTCTTTTGTTCGGTCGGTTTGCCCAACCAGCATAATTGCCCTGGTCGGTCGGCCGAATTTCCGAAAAATCGGATTCCAGAGAGACGGGGTTAAGGCCGGATAATCGTGTTCAATAGGAAAGCCGCAATATCCCCGAGCTATTTCTTCTTGGCCCGAAGGCATTTCAGCCGCTTTTAATAAACCGTGAAAACGTTGGTTAAACTCGGTAAATTTATTTTCCATATTCTCTCCTTTCCTTTTTAGTATTTCCATCTAATTAAAGTGATTAGATCTTCCTCGGTAAAAATTTTACCATAAATCAAACCGAGATGGTACTTAGCCGCTTCAACTGACTGGCAATCAGGCGACATGCCGATAAAATCTTCCTTGGCTAACTGACCGAGCGGTTTGACAATCAAGGATATTATCTGGGCGGGTTTCTGAAGGCTATCGAGAATCGCTGGCCGATTTTCCGAATCGTCACCCGGTTTTAATAAAACGCGCAGATTTACCCTTTCGCCTACTTGGGCGCCTTTGGGGCTGGGAAAAATTCTGTTTCCCGGCCGCAGAGCCGCAGTCAATATTCGTTTTTTAATGAGCGGCTTAAAAACCAGCCGGAACCAAAGTTCAAAAACTTTCTTTCTTTTTTGGGCCATCTGTTTTCCTCCCGGATAGTTGGTTTTTATTTTCATAAAATAACAGAGATTAGCCTTTTTTGTCAAACTTTATTTTACCCCCGACGATTGTCCTGTTTACGTCTCCGCCTTGCGCCGCGTAGACCAGATGGGATACGGGATTGAAACAAGGCCGCAGGTGCGGCTGGCTGAAGTCCAGCATAATCAAATCCGCTTTTTTGCCGGTTTCAATCGAGCCCAGCTCTTTTTCCAGACCCAGCGCTTTGGCGCCGTTAATGGTGGCTGTGTCCAAAATCGTCTGGGCGTCGGCGGCCGTATGGTTTCTTTCGTTCCATTTGTGGATTAGCGCCGCGATTTTCATCTCTTCAAACAAATCCAAATTATTGTTGGAAGCCGGGCCGTCGGAGCCCAGGCAGACATTAACGCCGGCTTTGAGCATTTTTGAAAAAGGCAAGACCCCTGAAACCAACTTCAAGTTTGAAGTCGGGCAATTGACCACGCTCACCTGATTTTCGGCCAGAATTTTTATTTCTTTTTCACTGACCCAGCAGGCATGGGCCGCCACCACGTTGGGTCCCAAAAAACCTATCTTTTTCAAATATTCTATCGGCCGGCAGCCGCGCTTTTTCAGGCAATCGGCGACTTCCTGTTCGGTTTCCGACAAATGAATATGAATCAGCAATTTATTTTCATCGGCGAATCTTTTGCATTGTTTCAGGGTCTCCCGAGAAACCGTGTAAATTGAATGGGGCGCCACGGCCAGGCGGTTTTTGTCGTTTAATCTCGGCTTCAGTTTTTTGAACCAGCGGCTGAGCTGCGCTACGCCGATTTTAGCCGCGCCTAAATCAATGATTAGCGGCCCGACAAAGCCGCGAATTCCGGCTTTTTCAACGGCTTGGAAAGCCGCCAGCGGATGCCAGTACATATCAAAAAAAGTCGTGGTGCCGTTGGCCAGCATTTCTTCAATCGCCAGTTTTGTCCCTTGGCGGATGTCTTTGGGTTTTAGTTTAGCTTCCTTCGGCCAGATTTTTTCGTTCAGCCATTGGCGCAGCGGCAGATCGTCGGCGAATCCGCGGAGCAGCGCCATGGCCGCGTGCGTGTGGGCGTTTATCAGCCCGGGCAGAATCGCCTGATCAGTTCCATTAATTAATGTTTTTTTGGCGCGCGCGTATTTCCGCTCCAGCTTTTTTGTCGGCCCGACGTCGGCGATTTTATCGCCGGCAATCAAAACAGCGCCGTTTTTTATAACTTGGCGCTTTTCATTTTGCGTAATGACGAGAGCGTTTTTGATTAAAACCATTAGAAGTTCAAATTGATTGAATGGATGTCTAAAATATATCCCCGATAATCGCCACTGCCGGCAAATTTATAAGTCGGCAGGCCGATAAGCTCGCCGTTGGAATTCAGCGCCGCGCCGCCGGAATTGCCGCGGTCAATCTGGGCGTCGGTGCCGAAATAAAGGTTGTCGGCAGCCAAATTGCTGATAATCCCTTTGGTGACGGAAAAAGAAAAATTAGCCGATTCGGGAAAACCGATGATATAAACCTGGTCGCCGATTTGCGGCGTCACGCCGGCCGGGCGAAAATACTGGAAAGAATTTAGAATAGGCGCGTTTTGGACTTGCCCGTTGGGATCTTGGTAAACCACGTCTTGGATTTCAAGCAAGGCCGCGTCGCGATTTTCAAAAAAGCCAACCAGCGTCGCCCGATATTCGCGCTTGTATCCTTGGGTGGCAGCGTCATAATCTTTGTTGAACAAAGCCAGGCAATAATCGGGCAGCAAAACGCCGAAAGTCGGTTTGACCACGTGCTGGTTGGTTAAAACTTTGCCGTCTTCGCTTATCAGCGCTCCGGAACCCAATTGCCAGCTGCCGGTAATTTTGTTTTGGCAGGCAATCTGCACGACTTTTTCCGAGGCCTGCCACGATTTGATTAAATCGGCGTCGCTGACGACCGCCGAGGTTTGCGATGTTTGAAGGTCTTTCAGCTGTTGCTGGAGCGAGCTTATTTGCTGTTTGGCGTTTTCCAGTTCCTCTTGGTTTTCCAGATTGGGCGCCGGCGAAGGCGAAGCCGGCGTCAAGTCAGTTTTGTAATCTTCCGGCGACTGCTGTTTTTTCAGGTCTTCTATTTCTTTTTCCAACCGGTCGATTTCATCGCCCAGCGAACTGCCGGTGCTGTTTGTCCGGAAAAGCGCCGCTACTTGTTGCGCCAGTTTTTGCTGGTATTTGACGGCAGTGAAAATTGCTCCGCCTAAAAAAGCCGCCAGCAAAACGGCCAGAACGATTCTGACAACCAATTTTTTATTCAAATCAAAATTTATGCTTATTTTCAAAACAGGTAATAAATTAAAAATGCGTCGCCCGCCACCAGTAAAGCCACCGTCAGCCAGCCGGTCGCCAGCGCCGGCCAGCGGCTGCGGTAATTGCCCATAATTTTACGGTTGCCGGCAATCCGCAAAATGAAATAAATAATCAGCGGCGTTACGAAGCCGACCAAAACCTGCGAGAAAAACATCGCCTTAATCGGATTTATATTAAAAAGCAAAGAGGCCAGGCAGAAAGCGAAGCCGAAAGTGATTACCGCGTAAAATCCTTTGGCGCGGCGGGGCTTCAGGCGCAGGCCTTCGGGCCAGGCAAAAAACTCCGCGGCGGCGTAAGCCGAAGAGGCCGCCAAAATGGGGATAGCCAGAATTCCCGAACCGATAAGCCCGATGCCAAAAAGTTTAGTCGCCCAGCCGCCGACAATCGGCGTCAGCGCTTGGGCGATGTCTTTCACGCTGAGCCAATCAATCCGGCCGTTGGCGATGGCTACGGCGCTGGCCACGATAATGAAAAAAGCCACCAGATTGCTGTAGAAGAATCCCAGAGTCACCGCCCGGTCTGTTTTTTTGACATGGTTGGCGTTATGGCGCTCTTCAATTTCTTCTTCCGTCTGCCAGATAAAAGTGAACGGCGAAAAAGTGGCGCCCAGCAGGCCGAGCGCCGCGGCGAAATAAGTTACATTGGCTTTGATTGGCGGCCAAAAAACGGATTTTACGATTAAGCCCCAATCCGGCTTGGCCAAAATGCCGGCGAGAATATAAGCCACCAGCACGCCGGACACCCAAAAAAAATACCTGATAATATGGCCGTAGGTGTCAAAAACCAAAACATACCAGACCAGAATTATCAGTGGCACGATAAAATAAAGGTAGTTTTCGCCGGTCAGCAGCTGGAAGCCGGCGGCCATGCCGACAATGTCGGCCACCAAAGTCAGCAGGTTGACGGCCAGTAAAACCGCCAAACAAACAAAAGCCGAACGCCGGCCGAAATTTTCTTTAATCAGCGTGATGAGCCCTTTTTTGGCGATGTCCCCTATGCGGGCAATCATCCGGTGGATGACAATCAAAAGCGGCGTTGACAGCAACAACAGCCATAACTGGGAAAAGCCGGTAGTGGCGCCGACCACCGAATAAGTGGAAACGGTGGAGGGGTCGTCGTCCGCGCTGGCGGTTATCACGCCCGCCAGATAGCTCCGGCGGAAGCTTTTGAAAGGTTTGAGAAAATAGCCGAACATAAAAATTAAAAAATATTCGCCTGGTACAAGCTTAAGAATTGGTTGAAGCAAATAAATGCGGCTACCACTATTAGGGCGAAAAGCCCGTTGATTATTAAACGCGGATGCTGAATTTTTATTTTGATGAAAATTTTCAGAACCAGCGCCAAAGAAATAATTGTTAGAATAGTGAAAAAGAGATAGTTAGTTACGGCGTGAGGCGTGGCTAATATTTTTTTCAGCCAAGAAGGCGCCGTTGGTTTGACTTGCGGTAAAGGAGAATTGGCCGATGTCGTTTGGCCCATCACCAAGGCGAATGATTCTTGGCCGTTGGACGCTTCTGGTGACACTGAAATAATTGGGGAAGCAGACGGGCTGGAAAAACCTTCTTCGGCCAACGGCGATTCTTCGGTTAATGCTTCTTCGGTGGGCAAAGGCGTTTCTTCGTCGGTTTTTTCCGGGCCAATTTCATTTTCTTTAACCGCCAGAGCCGGCCGCCCGAAAAATTGGACAACGAAAGTTGTTTCCTTGCCTTGGTATTTGCCTTTGGCCGCCGCGATGCCGATTTCGGTGAATTGGTGGTTCAAAATGTTAGCGCGGTGGGTTGGCGAAGCCATCCAGGCATTATCAACGTCTTGGGAGTCGATAAAATCAACGGCTAAGTTTTCTCCGGCCACCAGATAGCGGTAGTCGGCTAGTTCCAGCCAGTGCCAAGGCGTTAAACCCTCCGGGCTGACGTGGGAAAAATATTTTTTTTGCGCCATATCTTCGGCTTTAAGGCGAGCCGCTTCGGTCAACGAAGGGCTGACGGTTAACGCTGGCAAATTATTATTCAGGCGGTCCAGATTGGTAAAGTTAATCAGCGCCGACGGCAAAACGGAAGAAAAAATATCGGTCGACGGGAAAATGACAAAAACCTGGGCCAAAAAATAAAGTTCGGCTACCAGCATGATTCCCAAAAAAACCAAAATAGCTTCCCATCTCAAGATATGGGGCTGATGTTCATTTTCTTCGTGGGGAACGAAGTATTTTTTGAAAACCCGACTCATGAATTTATTTTATCATAAAAAAGACCCCGCAGAAAGCGGGGTCTTCCAAATTTCTTTCAATCTTTATTCCAGTTCCGTGCCGGTGGTATAGGAATTGCGGTCAACGCTGTTTATTTCATAAATCGCGTCCCAGTCATAATTTCGGTTACGGAAAGCGTTTTCGGTCCGAATCCATTGTTTGGCGCCGGTATCGCCGGCCGGAGTCAATTTGTAAACCTGAGTATCGCCGGCCGCGCGGACCAAGTCGGAAGTCGTGAAAGAATCAAGCACGCTTTGTTCCACTTCAACAATATCTTCCCATCTCAAATGCTGATAGCTGTTGAATACAGACGGGCTCAGAATCAGGCGTTTGAATTGTTTGCTGCCGACATATTTGACGATATAAACGTCTATGTCTCCTTTGGCGCGAATAATCGCTCCGTCGGCAAAGGCCTGAACACCCAAAACTTGGCCGGATGATTCATCAGTTGAAGTTGGCGTCGGAGTCGGGGTTGGAGTTGAAGTTGTGGTTTGAGAAGACGAATACGAACCGCCACCGCCTCCCCCGCCGCCCGAACTAGAACCCGAAGACGAGGTGGTTAAATTACCGAAAGTAGTAAAGTGATAAGTCCAAATGACAGTATTGCCACCGGTCTGGTGATAGCATTCTCCGAGGGGAGAAATTCCGGTATAGTCATCTGCGCCGGCGCATACAGTAGTTATGGTTTTCCAATCAGATGAGCCGCTTGGCCGATAGCCGACAGTACCGGTTACGCCAGTCAAAATAATTTTTACCGGCTTGTCAAAGTACAATGTACCGGCGGAAGAACCGACCTCGATTTTGAAGTTGCCTACTGAAAATCCAGAAGGCGCGTTTCCTATCGTTCCGGAATCTTCTTTTGGCGGAGTAATTTTTCCATCCCAACCCGCTGGCCCCTGAACCTTAGTTTCATCTTGAATGTTTACGCTGACGTTATTCAGATTAGAATTAGTCAAAACAATAGACTGGCTAGAGACGCCGGAATTAAGAACAACCTCGTTTCCGTCTAATCCAGCGGAGAGATCCAGCACCGTGGTGTCGGAAAGGACAATATTGGTTGCGCCTGACGGCATATCAACTTCTCCTTCGGTCTTGGAAGTATAGGACGCATCAGTGGTTTCGCCATCTGAAAGCGTGGTCATCGCGGCATTGGTATAATACGGCTCAAAAAGCACGCCTTCGTATATCTTTGATTCAATGTCTGTTTTCTCAGCTGTCCCCCACCAGTTTTTAGTGGCGTCAACCGCCGGCGGATCGGTAATTAATCCGCTATTGATTTCTGCGTTTACATTTTCGGTATTGTTAGAAAAAACATTTTTGGTAATTGTCGCTGTTACGGAATTTTTCTCAAAATTAATCGCCCAGGTCAGGTTGTGCAAATTATTGTTTGTGATAGTCGCTGAAGAAGTATCTGTATCCGCGTAGACAGAACCAACTATGATGCCAGAATCGCAATTGTAAATTTCATTTTCATAGATATTGGCGGTCGATGCTCCTCTGCCTCCATAAGAAGTCACAAAGATACCAGGAGAATCCCAAGTTGGCGTCACGCCCGGAGTCGTCAAGGCATTATGCAATTTGTTCTTATAAATTTCAACCGACGAACCTCCCCAAAGATTAACAAGATTTTGTACTCGGTTAGTACCGTCAACATTGTCGCCTATAACCTCGTTGTTGTAGAATTCTCCTTCAGAATTTATGAATCTGATTCCTCTTTTATGGAACGAAGAAATAACGTTATCGTGCGCTAAAACATAACTAGATTCTTCTATTCCTATGCCATTGCCGCTTGATTTCCAGATATTTTTTATAGTGGAGTTCTTTATCTCGATTGGATTATCGGATGTTCCTGAATTGATGACTAGAATTCCGTAGTCAAAGCCGTTATCGCCGACAGCGCTGCCGCCACCATTAAATTCCAAATTACTAATTTTTACTCCGCTAATTGCGTTAATTTTTCCGATATAATTAACGCCGGCATTGCCGCTTACAATCGGTTTTGAATCTGCCGAACCAGTTAAATTTAAGGATTTTTCTATCAGGACGCTTTCGTTATATGTCCCCGCCGCCACGCTAATCGTCGTAACAGCCGTAGTGCTGGCGTTATCTATCGCATCTTGGATTTTTGAGAAAGCGTCATAGCCATAAGTGTGTCCGTCGGCATTGCCTTCAGCAAAATCATCGTCAACATAAAGAATATTGTCAGCAGCTGAATCGGTGTTCAAGATAGTCATTCCGGCATCCACATAATAAGGCTCAAAATCAACTCCTGCTGTTACGTTTGCTTGAATAACAGATTTGTCAGCTGTCCCCCAATAATTTTCGGTGGCATCAATTAAGACATCATTATTATCTAGTGCGCTTATTCCCAGCGCGTTGCCTGAGAGATTATTATTTGCTATAAAATTATTATCGCTCGGATACCATACTCCTACCTGCCAACTTCTGTCAGCCTTAATTCCTGCTTCGGTACCGCCAGTAATAGTATTGTTTGTTATCGTATTTTCTGAAGAACCTAGTAGTCTAATACCGACCGTAGTGTTAGTAATAACATTGTCTGTTATTGTTTGTGTTCCCGGGCGCCATAAATTTATACCAATACTGGTAATATCGGACAAATTATTGGCGTCTGTAATAAAGTTACCGTTGCAGTTTTCGCCAATAAAGATGCCATCGCGCCCAACGTTAGATATTGTATTGGTTTTTATGTAATTTCCCGTTGAGCCCGTTTCTACTGATCCACCAACCACCGAAAGATTATCAAGTGCGATTGCATCGAGCCCTTGATTAGAAATCGTGTTTAATTCCACTGTATTATCAGTTGTGCCAACCAACAAAACACCGTAGTAATCGCTAAATATAGTGTTCGTAGTAATTATGTTTCTGGCCCCAGCTATAACGGCAATTCCATTTACATCTATACTAATTTCATTATCGGTGATCGTACAGTCCGTAACGGTATTAAGCATAATACCAGCATCTGCGGCCGGATCACCCCCTGATCCAGTTACTGTAAATCCAGAAAGCGTAACATTATTTGCAGTAATAGCTATAACTGTCCCGGCACCAGTTCCATTGATTATTGTGGTTTCGGCACTTTCGCCATTAACAACAACTCCCTCTATGCCTATGGCGATATCTTCATTATAAGTCCCCTCGGAAACGTTTATCGTGTCGTTAGCGCTGGCAGCATTAATTGCGGATTGAATAGTTTCATAACTTTCTCCTGTATTATCGTTTACCACTGGACCAGGGCTAGAAACTCCGAATGATCGGCCGTCCGCTGGCGTCATAGTAACTGTATAAGCGCCGTCACCTCCGCTAACATTTACGGTAAATCCAGGAAAGGCCAAAGGCACCGCTTCGCTTCCCCAGCTCCAATCCATGTCCCAATAGCCAGTTCCGCCTCCATAACTGACAGCCTTGCCTTCGTATTTTGCGGTTCCGGTGCCCGGTAAATAAGCGCCTGTTTCGGTTTCTTTAGCGTATGAATTAGCCCAATCTATCGTTCCAGACAGTGGCACGCCACGAGCAGGATAGCTAATTTCGTCGTTATACCAAGGATTTTCTTCTGTTGCTCCAGCATGGTTTCTTATAGCCCATTTCTGTATCCCGCCATCCTCGTAAAAATAGAGACTATATTGGTACCAGTCCGGGGTGTTTGGATCCCACGTTGGCCACGCATCATTATTTGATATTATTACTGGCGTATCGTCTAGATAAGCCGTGGCACTGTTTTTTGCATAGACATCATAACCGGTTTTACAGGGAACAACTCCGGAATAAGAACCGTCTCCATTATCAGTAAGAGTATAGCCTTCTACGCTTTCAAAAACCAAAGTAGAAGACTCTACGGTATTAACAGTTACTGCTTTTGCTGGAAGCGACGCGACAAAAAAACCGCCAATCACAACGATTGCGGCCGCAACTAAAAACACTCCTTTCTTGGTATTTTTTAGAGAGGAAACTAAGCCTTTGTTTTGACTATTCATTTTTATCTAAAGCGCCGATTTTGTTATTTAGATTATGGAAGCTAAATAGGAAAAGCGGGCTTTATGTGCGTTTATTTTTTTATTTTAATTTAAACAAAAAATCCAAACTAAAGATGGACTCGTCTGGATTTCTACAATATAGGTCTACCAGAGATGAAAAACCTTGTCAATAGTGGAAAAAAAGTGGACAACTACTGGCCTTTTTTATTCATACCTTAACGCTTCCATCGGGCTCTTTTTAGCCGCCTGTCTGGCGGGATAGACGCCGAAGACCAAACCGAGCAAAGCCGAAAGCGTAAACGCGCCGAAGACCGCCAGCCACGAAATTGTTATTGGCCAGTCGGGCAGGCCTTGCGTGCGCGCCACCAATCCGATTAAAGCTGAAACCAAAGACCCTCCGACAATCCCGATAATTCCGCCCAGCCCCGTTATTACCAAACTTTCCACTAAAAATTGCCAAAGGATGTTGCGGCTGGTCGCGCCGAGCGATTTGCGCAGGCCGATTTCCCGCGTGCGTTCGGTCACCGAAACCAGCATGATGTTCATAATTCCGATGCCGCCCACCAGCAATGAAATGGCCGCCAAAAAACCGAGCAATAAATTCAAGATAACGCTCACCTGCTCCACTCTTTTTAAAATTTCCGCCATAGTGATAATTTCAAAATCATCTTTGTCCGGATCGGTGATATTGTGATTGCGCCGCAGTAAACGGCTGATATCGGCGATGGCGCGATCAACGTATGGCTGGCCGCTTATGTCGACGTGGACTTCGGTCAAATAATCAATGCCCAGTATTTCTTTTAAGGTCACTTCCAGAGGCACATAAACAAATTCATTCATATCCATCGCGGCGGAACTCATCATGCCGCCTTGCGGCTTCATAACGCCGACCACTTTGAAATTCATGCCTTTCATCCGGACATTTTTTCCCAAAGGGCTTTCCTGCCCGAAAAGTTTTTCCGCCAGCGTGCTGCCCAAAACCGCCACTTTGGTCAAGCTGTCGTTTTCCGAGTCGTTGAAAAACCGGCCGGCAGAAAGCTTGGCGGTTTTTACTATCAGCGGATAATCGGGGCTGCAGCCGTAAATTAGAACCCGCCGCTCTTTATTGCCGTAAACCACCCATTCCTGCCCGATGGCCTGCCCGTTGACTGCCGTTATATAAGGAAAAACCTGCTGGTTTTTCAAATCTTTAATGTCTTTTGATTTAAGCGTAGTAATCTGGATTCCTTGAACCATGGAAGCGACGGATTGGGTTTGGCTGACCCCCGGGATTTTTACGGCGATATCCAGCAGGTTAGGGCCGAAAGCCTCCATTTCGTTGGTAATAAGGCCTTTCAATCCCTGCCCTAAAGACAATATCATCACCACGGCCGCCACGCCGATGACTATTCCCAGAATTGATAAAAGCGAGCGCAGTTTATTGGCTCGGAGGGCGATTATTGATTGTCTGGCAACGGCTAAAAATTTCATTTTAGTTTTCTTTCCCTCTTAGAACAAAAGGGAGTTTCTATTATCTTCTTAACGCTTCCATCGGGCTTAAAAGCGAAGCGCGGTTGGCAGGCCATAAGCCGAAAATTAATCCCACGCCCGTTGCCATGGCTACGGCGGTGAGAATTGAAGGCCAGGAAACAATCAGCTGCCAATCATAACCGAAGGAATTAACGCCCAAAGTGATAACGGCTGATATTAAAATCCCCAGAATAATGCCGATTAGCCCTCCGATTAAGGTCATCGTCGCGCTTTCCACCAGAAACTGCCAGAGAATGTCGCGGCGTTTGGCGCCGATCGCTTTGCGCAAACCGATTTCCCGCGTGCGTTCGGTCACGGTCACGAACATGATATTCATAATCCCGATGCCGCCCACCAGCAATGAGACGGCCGCCACCGCTCCCAAAAACATTTTCAGGGCCTGGGTAATGGTGCTTAAGATATCCAGCGCTTGCGCGGTTGAGCGGACGGAAAAATCCGCTTTGGCCGCGTCTTTGATGTGATGCTTGAACAGCAGGGCTTTTTTGACTTGAATTATTAACGGGTCAATATTTTCTTCTTTATCAACCTTTGCCCGGATATAGGCGACGTGGTCAATTCCCAGCATTATTTTTTGGGCGGTACGCAAGGGAATAAAAATTTGTTCGTCTTGGTTTTGCAATCCGCCCGCGCCCCGCTCTTCCATTACTCCGACCACCTTAAAAACAACCTGATTTATTTTTATCTGTTTTTCCAGCGCGTCGTCCTGGCCAAAAAGGTCTTTGGCCACTTGGCTGCCGATAACCGCCACGCGCGCCAAGCTGTCCAAGTCGTCCTGTTTTAAAAAACGCCCGGTTTCTATCGCCGTGTCTTCCACAATCGGGTATTCGGGCATGACGCCGGAATAATTGTATTCTTTGGCTTTGTTGAAATAACTGGCGGTTCCCCGGCCATTGACGTAAGCGCTGATGGCGATGATGTGCGGCAATTTTTTTATTTCCAGCGCGTCTTCGTATTTTAAAGTCGTGATTTCAATGCCAAAAGCGGCCGCGGGCGGGCCTTGGTCGTCCGAAGCTCCGGGCAAAATGCCGATAAGATTTGTCCCCATCGCTTCAACTTGCGCCAAGAGCAATTCTTGGGCGCCGGCGCCGACCGAAATAATGGCGATTACCGCGGCCACGCCGATAATAATACCCAGCATCGTTAAGAGAGACCGGGTTTTATTCAAAGAGAGATTGCGGCGGGTATATTTTAAAATCTGTAAAAAACGCATAGGAATAGTTAAAATCTCCCCTAACCCCTCCTAAAGGAGGGGAATTGATTTTGCTCCCTCCCTTTAGGGAGGGTTGGGTCCCCTAACCCCTCCTAAAGGAGGGGAATTGATTTTGCTCCCTCCCTTTAGGGAGGGTTGGGGAGGATTTAAAATTACCTTATCAATCCTTCTTTCGCTAACCGCCTATTATTTACTGGCTCGTCGGAAACTATCCGGCCGTCCCTTAGAGTGATGACGCGCTTGGCGCATTCGGCCACGTCTTTTTCGTGCGTCACCATAACGATAGAATGGCCTTCGTCGTTCAGATTTTGCAGTATTTCCATGACTTCCTGGCCGGATTTGCTGTCCAAATTTCCGGTCGGCTCGTCCGCCAATACCAGGCGCGGGTTGTTGATTAAAGCCCTGACAATCGCGGCTCTTTGCTGTTCCCCGCCTGATAATTGGTTAGGCGGAAAATTAACGCGGTGGGATAATTTCAGCCGTTCCAGCAGCTCATGGGCCCTTTTTTCGGCGGCTTCCTTGTCAAGGTGCGGGGTGTAAATCGTCGGCAACAAAACATTGTCTATTACTGAAGTGCGCGCCAAAAGGTTATAGGCCTGAAAAATAAAACCGACTTTTTGGTTTCGGATTTCCGCCAGCTTGGCGTCGTCAAACTGGCCGATATCTTCCCCGTCGAAAAAATATTGGCCGGAAGTTTTTTTGTCCAAAAAACCGATAATGTGCATCAGAGTTGATTTGCCCGAGCCCGACGGCCCCATAATCGCCACGAACTCGCCTTCCGTGACATTCAAACTGACGCCGCGCAAAGCCGTGGTCGGTTCTCCGTCGTCAAGGTAATCCTTGGTGACACTTTCAAGCTTGATAAGCATAAAAGAGAAAATATTCTTTATTTTTTATTCTCTATTACTTCTTGCCCTTCGGACAAGCCGCTGGTAATTTCCACCAGCGTTTCCCCTTCCAGCCCTGTTTCAATGACCTGCTCTTTTTCTTTCCCGTCTTCCAAGACCTGGACATACTTGTGGCTGTTTTTTTCTTTGACCAAATAATAAGGCAAGACCAAAACATCGGTTTTTTTATCCGTCTGGATGTCCAAATTGGCCGTCATGCCGGATTTTATGCGGCTGTCTTCCGCGTCAAAAACAGAAGTCACTTTGTAGTAGATGACGCCGGAAACTATGGTTTCAGCCGGATCTATCTGGACGATTCGGCCGATAAATTTTTCTTCGGAGCCCAAAGCGTCCAGGGTAATGCTGACTGTATCTTCTGATTCAACTTTGGCTATTTCGTTTTCGGAGACATTCGCTTCGATTTCAAATTTGGCGCCGCTTAAAACCGAAATCAAACTGGCGTTGGCGGAAATGATTTCGCCGACTTTCGCGTCCTGTTTGGTGACGATGCCGTTCAAAGGCGAACGGATAATGGTTTTGCCGAGCTGGGCGGCGTAAGAATCAGCGTTGGCCTGAGCGGATTTTACCTGCGCTTCCTGCGAGGCGATTTGCTCGCTGGTGTAACCGGCTTTTTTCAAAACCAGAGTATCTTGGGCGGTCGCCAAAGAATTTTGGGCGGAAGTCAGGGTTATCCGGGCGGCGGTAATGTTGTTGGAATTAGTCGCTTTTTGGACCTCAATCGCCTGAATCTTGCCGGCAATAGTTGTATTCTCCGCGCTGATTGAAGCCTTTTCTGTGCTTATGTTAGTCCGATCGGTAGTGGACAGGTCGGAAACAATCGGAATCGCGTTTAGGGTTGTTTGGACTTTTTCCAAAGCGGTCTTAACGGAAGATAAAGCCGCGTCAATGTTGTCAAAAGCGGGATTGGTTTGGGCCGTCTGCACGTCCAGTTTGGCGCCGCCGTTCAAAACGCTAAGATAAGCGTTCTGCCATTTGCCGGCGTTGTCCGCGCCCAACAGCGCTTTGACGGCTTCGGCTTTGGCAGCCGCCAGATTATTGCTGTTTTGGTCGGAAGACGAAAAATGGTCCTGTTGGATATCGGTAATGACATATAAACTGTTAATTGCCACGGAAACCGAATTGGCCGCCGCGCTCAAAGCGCCATCGTAAGTTGAGCGCAGGTCGGCGTCGGCTTTGGAAACGGCATTATCGTAATTCATCTGCGCGTCCGACAAGGTTTTTTGCGCGTTGGCCACGGTTGTTTCCGCTGACTGGATTTCTTCCAGCCGGGTGCCTATCCGGTATTCGTTCAATTTCGCCTGCTGGGAAGCCAGCGTCGCCCTGGCTTGGGCCAATTGCGCCGCCAGTTCCGCGTTGTCCAAACTGGCCAGAATTTGGCCGGCGCTCACTTGGTCGCCGACTTTAACATTAATGGAAGCGACTTTGCCGCTTTTTTCAAATGCCAAATCCACGGCGTCCGCGGCTTTGACTTTGCCGGTGACGCTGACTATCTGCTCAACGGTGCCGCGTTCGACTTCAACGAATTCGTAAGCCGATTGGTTGCCGCCGAAATAAGCCACGGCGCCCCAAGCGGCAAAAATGACAGCCAGCCCCAGAACGATGCCCAGCGGCCGGGTAAAAAAAGAAAGGATTTTCTTCATAGATGGTAAAAAAATATTTAACGCTAACTAATAGTTATTTTTATCAACTTTTTGTTATTTTGTCAAGCTGGTATTTTCCCAGCTATTTTCCTTGACAATATATTACTTATTTGTTATGCTATAAATATCCTAAACGAAGGGGGTAGAAATGGAAGAAGAAAAAAGAGCTTTTTGGTTATGTTTTGGCGGCTCTATCGCCTTATATTTTATTGTGTTCTTTGTCGTTTCCTTTTTATCAATTCCTTATTTGTATATTTCAAAGGAGTTGAATTGGCAGATAGCCCTAGACAGAGCCAACCTGTGGGCCAGCGCATTGACGGCCCCGTACTTTCTCTACTGGCTCTGTAAGTTTTTCTTCGGAGGGAAGAAACCTTCCGAAGAAAATACCGACAAGAGGGTGACCTAAACGGTCCCCTCTTTTTCTTTGGCTTAATGTAAAATTGCCAGCCAGAAAACCAAAGCCAGCGCGATCCGGTAAATCCCGAAAGGAATAAAAGAATGGTTTTTAATAAAATTCAGCAGGAACTTGATGCTGGCCAGCGCCACCAGGAAAGAAACCAGAAATCCTATTCCCAGCCAGTCCCATTGCGCCAAAGAAAATCCGTTGGCGTTTTTTATTAAATCCAGGCCGGTGGCCGCCGCCATCGTCGGCACGGCCAGCAAGAAAGAGAATTCCACAATAGCTTTTCTTTTTATTCCCAGCGCTAGGCCGCCGATAATGGTGGCGGCGGCGCGGGAAACGCCGGGGATTATCGCCAGCGATTGGCAAACGCCGATAAGCAAGGATTGGCCGTAAGATATCGCTTTCGTTTCCTCCGTCGCGTTTTCTTTCTCTTTGTAAAAAAGCTCAAAAACAATTAAAGCGGCGCCGCCGACGAACAAAGTCCAGACGACCGTTTGCGCGCTGTCCAGTAAAAAGCTCTTTATTATTTTGTAAAAAGCCAAACCGATAATGCCCGTGGGAATAAAAGCCACAGCCACTCTTTTAATCGTCGGCCAGTCAGCCAGTAGCCGGCGCCAATACAAAACCGCTACCGCCAGAATGGCGCCTAACTGGATGGCGATTTCAAAGGTTTTCAGGAATTCCGTTTGCGCCAAACCTAAAGCCCGCACCGCCAGCATCAGATGGCCGGTGGAAGAAATTGGCAGGAATTCCGAAAGCCCTTCCACTACGCCTAAGATAATTGCGTTTAGAAAATCCATAGTTTATTTTATTTGATGGCTTTAGCCACTGCTTTTACGACTCTTTTATCAAACGGCGAAGGAATGATTTTGTCCGCGGTCGGTTTCTTAATTAGCGCCGCCAGGTTTTTAGCCGCCCGCTGGCGCATCAGTGGCGTTATTTTCCGGATTCTATTATCCAACGCGCCGCGGAAAATGCCGGGAAAGCCCAAAACATTATTGATTTGGTTGGGAAAATCAGAGCGGCCGGTAGCCACTATTGCCGCGCCGGCGCGTTTGGCTTGATCCGGCATAATTTCCGGCACGGGATTAGCCATAGCGAAAATAATCGGATTTTTCGCCATGCTTTTTATATGCTCGGGCCTAAACAATCCGGCTTGAGACAAACCGATAAGCACGTCTGCTTCTTTTATCGCCGTGGCCATTGGCCCGCTAATATTGGTTTTATTGGTTACTCGGGATATTTCTTTTTTAGCCGAATTAAGGTCTTTTCGTTGCCGGCAAATGATCCCTTGGCTATCAACCAAAATAATATTACCCGCGCCTTCCAGCAGAAGCAATTTGGTTACCGCGATACCCGCGGCTCCGGCTCCCACGATAACCACTTTTATTTGCGGCATTTTTTTACCAACGACTTTCAAAGCGTTAAGCAACGCCGCCAAAACAACCATAGCCGTGCCTTGCTGGTCATCGTGCATTACGGGAATATCCAGTTCTTCAATAAGCCGGCGTTCAATTTCAAAACAGCGGGGCGCGGAAAAATCTTCCAGATTTATGCCGCCAAAAACCGGCGCGATATGTTTAACTGTCTCTATAATTTCTTCGGTGTTCTGCGTGTCTAAAACTATCGGAAACGCTTCTAGGCCGGCGAATGCCTTAAAAAGCTGGCATTTGCCTTCCATCACGGGCATCGCCCCTTCTGGCCCCAAATTTCCCAAGCCAAGCACGGCTGAGCCGTCCGACACCACCGCTACGGTATTTCCTTTGATGGTGAAATCGCGGATTTGGCTTTTGTGCCGCGCTAGATACGCCGCCACCGCGCCAACGCCCGGCGTGTAAAAAAGGCTTAGATCCTCTTTGTTTTTCAGCGGCGCTTTACTAATGACCGCCAGCTTCCCTCTTAATTTTTTATGCAGCGCCAGCGCCTTCTGGCCTAAAGGGCTAATAAGTTTTTTAGGCATATTTTTATTGCTGAATAATCGAATAAATTATAACGGAAAAATTTATAACTTTAAATAATTTCCAGAATTTTGTTTTTTGACGTCGAGCCCAGCAGGATTTTAATCCGCGAGGGCGCTATTTTCAAATATTCGGCCAGCGCTAAAATAACCGCTTTGTTGGCTTTGCCTTTTTCCGGCGGCGCGGTAACGGCCACGGAGAAATTGGTGTCGCTTATTCTTTTTACTCCTTGGCGTTTGGCCGCTGGTTTTACTTTGACGAAAATTTTCATTTTTCCGCGGAATTAGAAATTATTGCCCAGCGCCAGCGGCCGAACTGGTCGCGGCGGAATTCGTAATTTTTAAACCCGTTTTTTTCCAACCGAGCGGCGATTTTATTCTTTTGCGGGCTGTTAAACTCCAGCCAAACCCGGCCGTCAGGCGCCAAGCGGTTTTTTAACGCCCGGAGAAACCGGCTGATAATCGCCAAGCCGTCTTGGCCGGCGAACAGCGCGTTGGCCGGCTCAAAGCGTTTGACGCCAGCGGAAACCTTTTTCTTGTCTTTCAAAGGAATATAAGGCGGGTTGGCCAGAATAAAATCGTAGCGGCCGGTTATTTTTTTGAAAACATCGGATTTTATTATCCGTGATTTTTTTGCCGGTATTCCGTTCAGGGCCAGATTCAGTTTTATTTGTTTGATAAAACGGGTATTTTTTTCCGCGAAATCAACTTTGGCGTCCGGCGCGTTTTTCAGAACCGCTATTCCCGCGCAGCCGGAACCGGCAAAAATATCCAAAACTTTCTTTTTGCCCGATGATTTTTTGATTTCGCCAATCGCCCGCCCAACCCAAAATTCGGTTTCCGGCCGCGGAATCAGCGGCTGGAAACGCAAGTCAATCCGGCAATTTAAAAACGGCTTCCACCCGATAATATAATCCAAGGGGCAGCCGTTTTTTAATTGTTGCCGGTCTTTATCCGGCAAACGGGAAATCCTCCCCTCGTACTTATCGCGCAGAATCCAGTCCGCCTGCCTGGTAAAGCTTACTGCCATAGAGCCGTTAAACAATAACCGGGCTTTCCGCGTTCTTTTTCGTTTCCCGCCGGATAACACTCCAGTGGTAAAGGTAAAGAGGCAAGCCGACGATAATCAGCGCTAAATTCGTGGCGGCGTCGCGATGGCGCTGGGCTTTGACATAGTCGAATTTTTCCGCTTTTCCCTTTTCTTCTTCGTATTCGGCCAGCCACAGCTTCACGGCCTTCACTTCTTCGTCGGTAAAACGGCTGTCATCAGGAATGCTTTCCAGCTTTGTCAGCGCGTAGGGCGTGCTAACTCCGGCGCGGTAAAGCTGTTGTTCCTCTTCCGCCATCGTGAAAACGTAGGCCTTCAGCCCCATTTCCAAAAAGCGCACCGCACCGATGGTCAGCAGGACCAGCCCGACCAACGAAAACATATAAAGATAAATTGTCCGGATAACCGGATTTTTTGCCAGCATAAGCGTAATTTTAATGATTATATTTTAAATTAAGCATAGCATCAGGCGGCTAAACTTTCCAGCCCCTTAAGGCCGATAATTGCCGCGCCAATGTATAAAAGATAAGGATGAATGGGAAAAAAAACGCTTAAGACCAGCAAAATCCCGATTGCCAAATCGGTTAAACCGCCCGCGTCGGCCAAGGCGATGCTGGCTTTCAGAAGCAGACAGAGAGGAATGAAAATCAAAACCTCCAGCGGCGCGTCCACTCCCGCGGCGATTGCCAACAGCAAAAAAGCCGCCAGCAAATCTATTAAGCCGAGAATTTTTACCAGAAACATATCGGTTTTAAGTTTATCATAAAGATTGAAAAAATAAATATCGCGTTAAAAAAACCGCCCCGCGGCCGCGGGGCGGTTTTTATCTGGCGAACAAGCAGTTAGATGCGAGAAACACCAACGGCGTTCGGCCCTTTCGGAGAATCGGCTTTTTCAAAAGAGACTTTGTCGCCCACCTTCAACTCGTCAAAGGTCACTCCCTTTAACTCATTGCCGTGGAAAAACAGATCTTTTTCTTCACCGTCAACGGTAATGAAACCGAATCCTTTATCGGTCAAAGTTTTTATAACTCCTTCCATGTTTTTATCGGTATGGATTAATTTTATTATTTTTAAGGTTTTACCCTAAAGTTTAGCTCCTAAACTAAAATCGACTACTTTTTTGTTAGGCAACTATCTTGTAATTATAGATTAACACGAAAAAGCGAATTAATCCAATCTTTGCAAATAATTTTTAAAAAGCTATAATTAAATAAAGGAGGGCAAATGAAAACTTTAGTCCTTTTATTTTTTTGTTTAACGCTTTTTTCCGGCGGGGTGTCGGCGCGGAACGATTCGTCCGGCGAATACTCCATTGAAGTCAGCGTTAGCCGTTGCCGCCTTTATCTTTACGATATTTCTGCCGGCGGCAAGCGCTTAGTCAAAGAATATGCGGCAGCGACCGCGAAAAAGGGGCTGGGAGTTTATCCTTCAGGAAACGGTTATGTCACCAAGATTGAATTCCAACCGGCTTGGCGGCCCACGGCTTACTCGCGCTGGTATTTCAAAACCGCCAAAAACATCGATCTGCCGGCGTTTATTCCGCCGGGGCATCCGCAAAATTACATGGGCTCTTTCAAAATCCATTTGTCCCACCAAACCAGCAAAGGCAGCGTTTACCGCATTCACGGCAATAATGATTCTTCTTTAATCGGCAAAAGAGTAACCGGTGGCTGCATCAGGCTGCATAACGGCGAAGGGGAAGAATTGGCCGGAAAAATCAGCGTGGGAACGAAAGTCATCATCAAAAATTAAGAATTGCCCGGTCTCCCCCGGGCAATTTCTGTTTTAGGCCCATTTGTGCTATGCTTTAGCCAATAAGCCAAAGATAATAATTAAGATAAATTTATGGTGCTAAAAATTATTTACACGATATTTCTGGCGTTGATTATCGCCCTTTTCGTCGGCTTGGGCATTGACGCTTTTTATTCAGCGCCGAAAGCGCCCGAATATCCGGTCGTGCTCCAATCTTTTAAGGAAATGTGTGAAGCGACGCCCGAACAGAAAGCCGCCCAGGCGAAATACGATCAGGAAATGAGGGATTACACGGAAGCGATGAAGCCGTATAACCGCAATGTTTCCATGATTTCCCTGTCGGCGGCGATTATCGTTTTAATCCTCAGCTTAACGCTGTTGGCGAAAATAAAGATGATTGCCGACGGAATTCTCTTGGGCGGGGTTTTCACCACGGTTTACAGCATTATCCGCGGCTTGATGACCGACAATACGAAATTCCGGTTTTCAATCGTAGTCGTCGGCTTGATTATCGCTTTGGTGCTGGGTTACATAAAATTCATCCGGCAAAAAGCGGAAATAGCTTAGAATAAAAAAGATTCTAAAAACCGCCCCGCAGTTGCGGGGCGGTTTTTTAATCTTCCTATTGCCGGAATTTCTTTACGGAAAACAGGATAGCGTAAGCCATCAGCCCACCCAGAACGGCGGTAAAGAATTGCGCCCAGCCCATCATCGCCATTAAATTAGGCATTGCTTTGCCGCTGAACAAAAATTTAGCCAGCAAACTGGCGGTTCCATACAGAAAAGCGAATTTAAGCAGGCCGGCAATTGCGATGGAAATGACGAATCTTTTTTTGCCGAGATAATGATAAACGGCGACCAAAATCGCGTTGCCAATCATAATGAAAGGCACGATGGGAGCCAACGGCAAAGGCAAGAGACCCGAAGTCAGGGCGAAAACGCTGGGCAAGAGCCCTAAAACCAGCGCTTCAAAAGGGCCAACCAGAAAAACAGCCAATATCAGAGACATGTTGACCAGAGGGCCGGTAATTAATTGCTGGTGGATAATCGTCGGCAGGTATGCCGCTAAAACCGTTAAAGCGAGAAAAATCAGGGCTTTTGTTCTGATTTTCGCCGGATAATAGGCGCTGATTGATTGTTCTCCGAGCATAGTTTTATTTTAATTATTCAAATTTTTTCTTGCGCGAATAATCGGTGTAAAGTATTTTCCGCTGTTTGGCTTTCGGCAGACGCTTGAGATAGTTGTCGAAAAAATCCCTGACGACCGGATTCAGATGCGCTTTGCGCAGTTCCATGCGGGAATCAATTTTGTAAAGCGCTTCTATTCTTTTTTTGACGATACTTAAAGTGGTCGGAATGGGCTGGCCGCCGCCGCCGATACAGCCGCCGGGACAAGCCATCACTTCAACGTAATCGTAGGCGTTTTTGTCTTTTTTGATTTCCTGGATTATCTTTTCGGCGTTGGCGGCCGTGGAAACAACGGCAATTTTCAGCGTGCGATCGCCTATCGCCACCTGCGCTTTTTTGATTCCTTCCATTCCCCTGATTGATTCAAATTCGATTTTTTCCAGCTCTTGGCCGGTCAGTTCAAAATAAGCCGTTCTCAAAGCCGATTCCATAACGCCGCCGGAAGCGCCGTAAATGGCGGCGGCGCCGGAAAACGTTCCCGGCAAATCAACTTCACTCGGTTCCAGCTTCGGCAGATCAAGGCCGCGCTTTTTTAGCATAGCGGCGAATTCGCGGGTAGTTAAAACATAATCAACCGGCGCCAAGCCGTTAATCTTCAGTTTTTTATGCCGCGCTTCGTATTTCTTGGAAGTGCAGGGCATAAAAGAAACCACCACTATGTTTTTCGGATTTACTTTTTCTTTTTCCGCCCACCAGGTTTTGTAAGCCCCGCCCGAATGGATTTGCGGCGAACGGGCCGTAGTCAGGTGGTTGAGCATTTCCGGATGGTAGAATTCCATAAACTTGACCCAAGCGGGACAGCAGGAAGTAAACATCGGCAAATTTTTGTTTTCCTTGATCCTTTCCGCCAGTTCGGCGGCTTCAACGACGGTCGTGATGTCCGCCCCCATGTTGACGTCAAAAACTTTATCAAAGCCCAATTTCCGGAAAGCGGTATAAATCTGGCCGGTCAAGTCCGTCCCCGCGGGAAGGCCGAATTCTTCGCCGATGCTGGCGCGCACCGAAGGCGCCATCTGGGCGATGACTATTTTTTTCTTGTCGTTCAGCGCCTTTTCAATCGGTTCAATCTCGTTTTGCTCGCGAATCGCCCCGACGGGGCAATGGACGGTGCACTGGCCGCAATAAATGCAGTCAACGCCCGGCTGGCGCGTGTAAGTGACGTGGGTCTGGCTGCCTTTGCCTTTCATTTCCAAAAAGCCGATTCCGATTTTTTGGCAGATTTCCACGCACTTGTTGCAAGCGATGCAAAGCTGGGGGTCAATTTCCGCCGCCTGGCACATTTTATGCAGATCTTCTTTTATTCTCGGCCGTTTGTATTTCGTTGTTGAGATTCCGTATTTCTTTATTTCTTCGGCCACGCGGCAATAGAGCCCGTTTTGGCATTTGGGGCAGCTTTCCTGATGGCCGGCCAGCAGCAATTCAAGGTTTTTAAGGCGGAGCTTTCTGGCTTTCGGCGAATCAATCAAAACGGCCAAGCCGTCTGCCGCTTTAAGCGTGCAGGAAGTGACGACTTTGCCCGTTTTTTCAATTTCCACCAAACAGGTCCGGCAGCTGGCGCCGACCGGCAAATCTTCGTGATAGCAAAAATGGGGGATCGCCACGCCGTTTCGGATGGCCACCTGCAAAATGCTTTCGTCCGGCTGGGCGGTGTATTCTTTTTTATCTATATAAACAATCATTGGCTAATCTGTTTTGTTACGATGTTTTCGTAATAGGATTTAATCGGCACGCTTATTGACCGGCCGAGAGCGCAAAAAGACGTTTCTTCGGTCGTTTCTAAAATTTCAAACATTTCTTCCCAGGGAATTTCGCGGCGGTTTTTTATCAAATCATAAAGCTGATAGGTTCCCGCGCGGCAAGGCGCGCATTTGCCGCAGCTTTCCCGCTGGTAAAATTCCAGCCAGCGCGAAAGGATTTTCTTGGGGTCGGTTTTTTTCTTGTAAATTTCTATGCTGCCCGCGCCGGTGGCCTTTTGCGTTTTTATTTGTTCCTGGCGGCAAACCAAGCCGGAGGCGCTGCCGCCGATTTGGACGAAAAATTCAAAGTCAGGAAAATTTCCGGTTTCTTTCAGTATTTTTTCAATGTCCCAATCCGCCGGCAAATGGTAAACGCCGCCTTTTCTGGCTTCGCCGGAAATGGAATAAAATCTTTTGTCGGCAAAAGTGCCGTCATCAACGCTAGCGACGTTATAAAGCGTTTCCACGTTGTTAATCAGCGTCGGCTGGCCGAATAAACCGGCGCTGGAGGGATAAGGCGGCTTGAGGCGTGGCTCGGTCCGCTTGCCTTCTATCGCGTTCAGCAAAGCCGTTTCTTCGCCGCCGATGTAACTCGGCTCTTCAATGAAAAATTTGATGTTATATCCCCGGCCGTTGTAATCGTCAACTCTTTTCGTTAATTTAGATTTCACTTGGCGGAAATATTTTTCGTTGATATTAAAAAAAGCGTCTTTCGCGCCTAAATAATCCAAAGCTAAAACCATTCCCTTGACGACCTGTTCGGGATGATTTTTTAGAATATACAAATCCTTGAACAAACCAAGCTCCCCTTCGCTGGCGTTGCAAATCACGTATTTTGGTTCTCCGGCGGCCTGCTTAACCTCCTGCCATTTTTTGGCCGTCGGATACTCCGCCCCTCCCCGCCCGACCAATCCGGCTTTTTCAATTTTCGCTATCAAATCGTTTTCCATTTTTTTTATTATAGCAAAAATTTTAGAAAATAAAAAAGGGGTTTAAGAAACCCCTGGTATTTATTTTATGTTTGTTATTCTAATGGCCTTGCCCTTAGTCAAGGCCTCGGTTATTTTTTTGTAAGCCGAGTCTAAAATCCTTTGGAAAGTGCTTCGGGAAATTTTCATCATTTTGGCGGCTTCGCTTTGGTCCAAATCCTTGTCGTTTTTTAATCTTAAAGCTTCCAATTCTTCGGTGGCCAACTCAACCACGTCCAAAAACCTCATCGGCACGCCTTGAGGTTTGAAATAAGTTATATCGGGATTAAACCTTATTTTTCTGTAGAGCCTTGGCCGCGGCATATTATTCTCTTTTTAAATCAATATCGCAATTCGGGCATTTTAAGCTGGAGCAAGGGACGCCTCTTTGGTGGGGCGTTTTGTAATCGCATTTTTCGCAAACGCAATAACCTTCAGGCCCTTTGCCGGCGGCTTCTTTTATTTCGTTTTCAAACCGGCCTTTTTTTTGCCAGCCGAAGCCGCGGGCAAAACGGCTGAAATCCGGCTGGTAAAAACTAGTTTCTATTTCGTGGCTGGCGATTTGGATAACCACGTATTCCAGCGGCTCCACCGCTTGGATGAGTTTTTCCCTTAAGGCGTTGGAGATTTTAGACGCTTCTTCCACGCTTAAATCTTTCGGCAAGCTTATTTCCAAATTAGCGGTTACGGCGGAACCTTTCTTTTGCGTCTTTAAAGATTCAATTTTGATTTTATCTTTTTCGGCGATTGATTTTATTTTTTCTTCTATTTCTTCGCCGGCCGAAACGTCAAGCAAAGAATCAACCGCTTCTTTGCCCAACGAAAACGATTCCTTGATGATATACAAACCGATAAATAAAGCTAAAACCGAATCAATATAAATCCAATATTTGGTAAAAAATAAACCGACTAGAACGACCAATGAGCTATAAACATCCACTCTGGAATGGATTCCGTCGGACAGCAAAGAAACCGAATTTTCTTTTTTGCCGTATTTGATTTTTAACCGGGCCATAATTTCATTGACGACGGCCGAAGCCAGCATCACGCCCAAGGCCAGATACCCGACGGTAACCGGCGACGGATGCCTGAATTCCTGGATTGACTCCCATAAGATAAAGCCGCCCGTCAGAAAAAGGATTATGGTTATCATCAATCCGGCCAAAACTTCAAACTTGTAATACCCGTAAGGGTGTCTTTTATCCACCGGTTTTTTGGCTATTTTGATACCGGCAAAACTTATTCCGGATGACAAAATATCCATGCCTGAATGCAGGCCTTCGGCAAAAACAGCTCCGGAGCCGGCCAGAAAACCGGCCACCAGTTTGCCGGCGGCCAAAAAGACATTGGCCAATATTGAAATTAAAGCTATTCTTTCCTTCATTTATGTTTTTTTGCTTTCTAAAGCCAAGCTTATCCGGTCGATTATTTGCCGAAAAACTTTTTGGTAATCGGGATTGATTTCGGTTACCGGTTTCATTTGGATGGTTGAATCCACAAAATCTTTTTTGTAAGGGATTTTGCCGATGATTTCAACGTTGTTTTCTTCGGCGAATTTTTTTATTTCTAAACAAAAATTTTCCGCCAAATCGAATTTATTAATAACAATTCCATGTTTGATTTGGAAATGGTCCGCTAAATACAGGACGCGCCTTAAATCATGCAGGGCAGAAGGAGTTGGTTCGGTAACGGCAACGATATAGTCGGTGCCGACCAAAGAAGCAATCACCGGACAGCCGATTCCGGCCGCCGAATCTATCAAAACAATTTCTGATTCCCGGGTTATTTTTTCTGAATGCTTCCTGACTTCGGCCACTACTTCGCCGGAAGCCAATTCGCCTAATTTCAGTTCGCCCGAAATCAAATCAACGCCGTAATTGTTGCCGGTATAAATTTTGCCGATTTCTTTTTGGCTTTCGGAAATGGCGTTAGCCGGACAAACCGCCAGACAGGCCTTACAGCCGATGCAAAGATCCTTCACGAAAGCCGGGTATTTGCCTTTAACGAAAACAATCGCGTTCTGTTTGCAAATGGCGGCGCATTTGCCGCATTTAGTGCATTTTTCAAAATCCCACTTGGGTATGGTTTGATAAATCTTGGCGAATTCTTTTTGTTTGACGGAAAGCAAAAGGTGGTCGTTGGGACATTCCACGTCAACATCCAACAAAGCGGTTTTGCCGTCTTTGGCAAATTCCACCGCCAAAGACGTCGCTACCATGGATTTTCCCGTGCCGCCTTTTCCGCCGGTCACCGCGATTTTCGTTCCTTTAGAAAATTTATTTTCTGGCATAATCCGAAGGGATTTACGACTTATGTTGCTCGCAAGCGTCTTCCGCGCCCGCTTTTTTAAGTTCGCGGCTCTGCCAAAGCCGAAAAGCTTCTTTCACCGTTTCGGCTTGGCAGACGTAAACGTCAATTCCTAAATTTTGGCATAAGCCAATCGCTCTCGGCCCGACGTCCCGGCATAACAAAATATCCGCCCCGTGTTTTCTCATCAATTCAGGCGGCAAGCCGGTTCCGCCCATATGTTCGCTGGTATTATCTATAATCTCAATCACTTCGCCTTTTTCATCAAGAAACGTATAAGTAAGGCAACGGCCAAAATGCTCGGCTATCTCGTCATCCAAGCCGTTCTTGCCGTTCGTCGGAATAACCAATTTCATATTTGATATATCAGTTTATTTTTTCAAGCTTCTGGCCGATGAAATCCTGCAAAACGCTCTTTACCGTTCCTTTGCCGGAATAAATTTCAATGTTGAATTGTTTCAAAACATCCATGGCTCTCGGTCCGACATTGCCGGTTATCACGGCGTTCACGTCGTTTTCCGCCATTAGCTGGGCGGTCGAAACGCCGGCTCCGCTGTTTTGGTCGACGCTTTCGTTCTTTATGGCTTCTGTTTTTTCCACTTTGCCGTCTTTAATTTCGGCAATGACAAAATACGGGCATCTGCCGAAAACATTGGAAACATCGCTTTCAATGTTCCCGCCTACCGAACTTACAGCTACTTTCATAAGTATTGGCTATTTTAATTTATTTTTGGCCCTTTATCTGGGTTAAGCGGGATTTAATGGCTTTAAGCTCTTCTTCCAACAAATCCGCTTCCTCGACAAGCATTTCCGCTTCTTCTTTTTTCGTGACAGCGGGAGCGGGATAATATCCCCCAAACCTTCTCCAGCCTAATCCTCGACCAAATCCCCGGCGGCCGTAAGCCGCGCCTCCGCCGCAAGGGCCTAAACCCCAACCGGTACCAGAGCCGTAGCCCATCGGGCCGGTTCCGTCAAATCTTGGCATATGTTTTTTGTTTAAAATAGGTTAGTTACGATAGCCCGACCTTTGGATTAAGGCGCTATCTGTTTTAAGCATATGCCCATAACTATCCCTTGTCAAATGCCCGGCTGTTGATAACGATTTTGGTTGTTATGCTAGCGGCAGAATTCTTTTATTTTTTTCCATCGCTTTTATACCCGTCTATCAGATATAAAATTCCCGGAATAATAGGGGCGGCCAAATTAATGCTCAGGTTCGCTTCCGTCAAAAGTCCGACGATAAAACCAATTGCAATCGCGCTAACAATAAGCCAACCTGCGATTTTCGGGTATTTCCAGCCCAAAGCCAGGCCGATAAAAACCAACGGCATCATGGCCAGCGCGACATTTTCCCATAACGAATAGTCGGGCTTAACAAACGGCAACGGGTTGCCATAGCCGAAATAAAACGGCAAAGCGAACACCAAAATGCCCAAAGCCAGAATTCTGGCGGTCCATTTGATTGTTTGCATACGGTTATTTTAATTTTAATTATTTATACGGCATTCTCGCCTTCAATTCGCTGATTTTTTGGCTCCGCCTTTTTTACGTAAAAATGGGCGGCCAGAAAAGTTGACAAAGGCACGGTCAAAGCCAAGCCGATACTGCCGACGAACGTCCGGACAATCTCGGTGGCGATGACTTCATGGTTAAGAACCTCGCCAAAAGTTTCAAACGGTGGCTGTTTGAAAGTAAAAAGCAACAGAAGAGGCAAAGCGGCGCCGGCGTAAGCCAAAAATAAAGTATTGACCATGGACGAAATATGGTCGATACCGACCCGCATAGCTCTTTTATAAACATCCCATTTAGAAAGATTCGGATTCGCGTCCTTAAGTTCCCGAACCGCTGAAACTTGGCTGATGGCCAAATCGTCCAATACCCCCAAAGCGCCGATAATAAATCCGGCCAATAACAAGCCCTTCAGGTCTATGGTTCCGTTGGTAAGGACCGTTATGAAAAGCGTTTCTTCTTGGGCGAATCCGGATAAACGGCAAAGATTGGTAAAAACAACCGACAGGATTCCGGTAATGGCCACGCTTAAAGAAATCCCTAAAATTGATATGGAAGATTTTTTGTTAAACCCGTAAACCAGATAGGTGCCCACGATAACGATCAGGAATGAAAAAACCAAACTAACGTAAAGCGGATTTTCGCCATTCAGTATTTTAGGAATGATGAATTTTAAGATGACGAAAAAACTGAAAGCGAGCCCGAGAATCGCCCGAAAACCCCGCCATCTGCCGACAAGGAGGATAACAAGCAAAAACGCCGCCGCTAGCAAATAAAGTTTTTCCCGCCGAATAAAATCCGTAACGTAAAAAACATCGCGGCCTTCTTTTTCCCGGACAGCCGAAACCTGAACCCTGTCCCCTTCCCTAAAAGCGCTGCCGCTGCTCGTATTTATTTCCGTTTCTTCCGAAATAAACTCTTTGTTTTCCCATTCCCCTTCCAGCCCTCGCAACCTTATTGTTTGCAGAATCAATTTATCTCCGTTTTCGCCAATTGATTCTTTTTCTCCGATGATTTTTAAAACCCTTGCTTCAAAAAAACTTTCTTGCGTTACCGAAACCGTATTCTGCTCTTCGCCGGCCGAAAAAGGTTCTTCTTCCCCCAGAGGCGCCGTTGAACTGCTTGCGCTTTCTTGTCCCCAGACGACGATTGGCGAACAAAATAAAGCGAATAAAAAAAGACACGCTATTTTATTGATGTTCTCGGCTATTTTCATTTTTTCATTATACCAAAAAATCGCTTATTGGGCGATTTTTCGGCGTCGTCCAACGGACGACGCGGTTAATTTCATTTTAAACTTGGGCGCTTGCGCGTTGAAAAAATATTTTTTTAAATATTTCCACAAACACTATTTCCACCAAACTAATGCCGAAAATAATCAGCCAATTTGCCGGACTCAGGGATTGCGTCGATAAAATATTCTGCAGAGGCGGCCAATAAACGGCGGCGATAAGAAAAACCAAACTTACGGCCACGGCTCCCATCAAATAGCGGTTTGAAAAAATGTCTTTTCTGAAAATCGTTCTCTTGAACGAACGGACACTAAAGGCAAAAATAAGAGAGTCAAAACACATAAGAGCAAACACTACTGTTCTTGTCAAATGCAGGTTGTCGGTTAATTTCCAAAAAATCAAAAAAGACAGAAACGCCGCGAGGCCGGAAATCACGAAAGTAGCCGCCATCCATTTTTTCATGGGCTGGTTCAGTATTGGCTCTTTCGGATTCCTCGGCTTTTCGTCCATTACGCCTTCCGTTTCTTGTTCGGCGGTCAAGGCAATGTCGGGCAGCCCGTCTTCAACGAGATTAATCCAAAGAATTTGCGCTGGGAGTAAAGGCAAGGGGAAACCCAGGGCTAAACTGCCTAAAAATAAAAATATTTCGGAAAAATCATCAGCCACCAAATAAACGAAAACTTTGCGGATATTTCCGAATACGACTCTTCCCTGCTCGACGGCTTTCACGATGGTTTTAAAGTCATCGTCAAGCAAAACAATATCGGCGACTTCTTTGGCCACATCGGTGCCGGAACCGACCGCCACGCCGACGTCGGCTGATTTAATGGCCGGAGCGTCGTTTACCCCGTCGCCCAGCATCGCCACCAGTTCTCCGTCGGCTTGAAGCGCGTTGACAATTCTTAATTTATGGCGCGGAGACACGCGGGCGTAAATAGAAATATATTTGGCTTTTTCCCTTAAAGCGGCGTCGCTTAAGATTTCCATTTCTTTGCCGTCGATAATGTTTTCGTCTTTCGCATTAAGGCCAATTTCTTCAGCGATAGCTTTAGCGGTCAGGCGATGGTCTCCTGTAACGATGACCGTACGGATGCCCGCTTTTTTGGTAATGCCAATGTATTCTTTGGCGTCTTGGCGGAGCGGGTCTTTGAGGGCGATAAACCCGACAAGCGTCAAACCTTCTATTAAATCAATAAATTCTTCATATTTTTCTCCGGCTTCGCAATCTTTGTGGGCGCAAGCAAGAACCCGCAGTCCTTTTTTGGTCAAAGATTCAAATTTGCGCATTAGTTTATCTGACTCCGAAGTGCCGAGCTTTTCTTTTCTGCCATCAACGTCCAAATAGACGGAACGGGCGATGATTTCTTCCGGCGCGCCTATGGCGTAAAGCGAATTTTTGCCTTCGTTTGTCCGATGGAGAGTTGCCGCGTATTTATAATCTGATTCAAAGCTCATCCTGTCTAAAACCGGATATTGTTTTTCAAGCTCGCGTTTGTCTAAGCCGGCCTGCATTCCCGCCAAAAGCATGGCTTTTTCGGTGGATCGGCCGCGCACTACCCATTCCTGCAGTTCGGCTTCGGGGTTTTCCACAAAAGCGTCGTTGGCCAAAGTGGCAATTTTTAACGCGGTAATATGTGACTCCACGCCATTAATTTTTTCTCCGTTGGCGAGGCCATTAAGGCCGTCGCCCATCAGCTCTTGAGTGCTCGTCAAAATATGGCTTACCTGCATTTTTCCTTCGGTAAGCGTGCCGGTTTTATCAGTACAAATAACAGTTACTCCGCCTAGCGTTTCCGTGGCTGACAGTTTTCTTACTAAGCCGTTAGCTTTCAAAATGCGCCGCATTCCTAAAACTAAAATAACGGTTATGGCCGGCAACAGGCCTTCGGGAATTGCCGAAACGGCCAACGCAAGAGAAGCTACAAAAACTTCAACGAAATTTTTTTCCGTAAAATAACCCTCGATGAAAACGACGGAAATAATGGAAAGGATAAAAGCGCCGACCCAGCGCGAAAGCGTCTCTATTTTTTTCTGTAGAGGCGTTAGGCGCTCTTTCGTTTTTTTCAGGAGCGAGACGACTTCGCCGATTTGGGTGTTTATTCCCGTGGCGGCAACCACCATCATGGCTCGGCCTTCTTCAATTATCGTTCCCATAAAAAGCATATTGCTTCTTTCGGGAAGAGAAACATTTTCCGGAAGAGAATCGGCGAACCTTTTTTCGGCCGCCTGTGATTCGCCCGTGAGGCTTGCTTCGTTTGCCTTCAGGCCTTTTGACTGGATAATTCTTCCGTCTGCCGGCACCTTATCGCCTGATTTCAAAAAAACAACATCGCCTACGACCAATTCTTCGCTATCAATCTCCTTTTCGTATCCGTCGCGCAAAACCCTCGCGCGGATTGTTACCATTCTCTTTAAAGCCAGAAGAGATTTATTGGCTTTGTTTTCCTGATAGAAGCCGACGGTCGTATTGATGAATAAAACGATAACGATGAATATCGAATCAGAATAATGGCCCAGAAAAAAAGAAATCAGGACGGTCGTCATCAAAATATACATCAGAGGGCTTCTGAATTGGCGCAAAAATAACCGTATTTTGGAATACGGCTTTTCTTGGGGAAGCGTGTTGCGCCCGAGCTCCCTTAATCTCCGTTCTGCCTCGGAAACGCTAAGCCCGTTTTTTCGGCTATCCGTCGCAGAAAAAACGTCAGAAAGTTTAATCGCGTGCCATTTATGAAGTCTCATCTGTTCATTTTAACAGAAGAATTGATAAATTTATATCCCCTTCAGTTCTATTTTTTGTTCCGTCGTTTTGCCCTCGGTAATTTTGATCGGAATCAAAACCGAAGGTTTTTCAAAATTTTTGGGAAAAGTGTAATCATTAAAGAAAATTACGTAATCGCCCACGGGAATTTTTTCAAAAAAAGCTGTTCCGTTTTCATCGGTAACGCCAACCGCCATTTTGCCGCCCGGCTGTTCGCCGACGTCAACTTCAATGCCACTGATAAAAGCGGTTTCGCCAGCGGTTATTATTATCTTTAAAGAACCGAATTCCGTCGCGCCCTCGATCAAATTCTCGGGCGACACAACAGGCGGTCCGCCTTCGTCCGCGTTATTGTTCCTGAGCTCTTGCATAAAATCGCCGAAGCCAAAAGAGCTCAAAACCAAAAATATCGCGATGCCGACAGCCAAACCTAAGATAAATTTTTTCATATTCTTTCTGAATTTAAAATATATTCCATTATACCAAAAATTTTAGAAAATAAAAAAGGGGCTTTGGAAACCCCTGATTGTTTTTTAAAGCTGGATTTTTCTTTTTCTGCTTTTTATTATGCCTATGACACCGCCGACAACCGCCAAAAACCCGATCAGCTGGGCGCCGGGGCTATCATCATAACCGCCGTAAACGAAAAAAAATATTCCGAACGATATAAGGAAAGAAAAAAGGACTACCTTGGTTTTACTCATATAAATTTTTTATTTCTTAAATTTCTTACAAAACCTCTTAGAACCTATTTTGTCTTAAATAATTTAGGAATATTCTTAATCCAATTCCAATGAAGAATCAAATGCAACAAAACCAAAGCAACTAGAATTAAACCGGAATAAATATGAACATCATTCCACTGGTGACGATAAAGCCCCCAAAACAAATCTTCAACCGAATCACTTCTTCCTCCGCGGAATCCGTTTCCGGATGGCAATATCTGCCACAAAATTATTCCCGCAAATCCCGAAACCAAAAAACAAACAAAAGCGGAGATATCAATAATCAAATTTATCTTAGTTTTCATATAAGTAATCATACCACAAATTAAAATATAAATTCTATAATTTGCGACACTCCGCCAACGGCAAGCTCCACCCAAATAAGGAGAAACGCTATAATGATGGCGGAAACCGCGATAAGCCGATACGCGGGGTTGGTAATTTTTCTTATTGAAAAATCAACAGCCAAGCCGGTGCCGAACAGGAGAACTCCCATAACCAAGAAATCTCCCGGCATCCAATCCCAACCGCCGCCTCCGCCTCCGTAGATTTCCGCGTTCGGGTTAAACAGCGTCAGCGCCAAGGGGATCAACAGCACGATCCCCGTCCCAACCGCAACGCGAATGATGTTTTTTAGTTTTAGCTCTTTATCGTTCATTTTAGTATTTTGTATTTAATAAAATTGGCGACGTGGCATTTTCACAATCTTCTTCGCCAGCCCAAACACAACCTCGAAAAGTTGTGTTGGTTTTTACCAGTGCGTCTATATCTGCTTTAGTCGGCTCAAAGCCGATAATATCATCGCCGCTATATTTATGTTGTTTAATCCAATCATAGTAAAGAAAATTTAAATCATCAATCGCGCGCAATTCAAAGCTAAGTTCACACTCTGCTACCGAAAATGGCAAGGCAGAACCCCAGAAAAAAGTACTTTTGGTAGCGGCGCACCAAGCATCTCTGGCTTTCTCAAAGCCCTCTCGCCAAACGGCAATTTTATTTTGTGATCCTTCAAAGTCCATCAAATCATACATGTTTTCGTGTTTCCAGGTTTCAATCTTCCGTTGCTTCCACTCGCGTTCAGCGGCCTTGCGGTCTAAAAGCTCAATCGCGCATTCGGTCCTATAAACATTGCTTGTGTCTTTGATGCATTTTTCGTTAATTAAATCATCGGCTGCCTGTTGGTTGGCCACGCTTTCTTCGGTCATGGAACTGCCGGCTTTATGATTAAAGGAATAATAAAAAATCATAGACGCGATAAAAGCCACAGCCAAAACCTGTGGAAGGATGTTCTCTATCTCTATGTTTTTTGTGGTATCGCTTGTCATTTTCTGCAATTATATTTTAGGATTTAACTTTTTCCGCCGCCGAATTTTTGCCTTGCCGTAGCCTTAGCGAAGGCAGGTCGTGCCAGTTGAAAACTGGCGCGCCGCCTTAAATTATTTTTCAAGCAAATCTTCAAGATCGCTTCGAAATTCGCCTTTGAACAGCCGGCCATCGATCAAGTATTCCGTAAATTCAGAATAGCTCACTGGGCTCAAAAAATGGAAAAAGTATTTTTGTTTAATCTTTGCTTTTTTTAATTCTTCATTTAAGTCCTCAAAATGTTTTTTTGCCCAGCGATATTTTGCTTTGTTTTCCTCTGCATTATCGCCGTCGGCTTTTGTCTCAACAACGACTATGTTATTACCAATTTTCAAAAAGAAATCTGGGTTAAAACTCCCTTGTGTCGGATGTTCACCTTTTCGCCAAGAATACTCAACGCTGTAAAATCCCATATCGCGAGATTTTATCCAAGCGTCTAGTTTTTCGCATAAATGAGAATTGATTAAAGTTTTAACAAATTTTCTTTCCGGCTCAAGTTTTGTTAAAACAACATTAACCGGCGTTTTAAAACAGTACGAATTAACTTCTTCGCTGGCGCTTCTCGGCAAGTTTTCATCGCTGGCTATATCCTGCAAAATATCAATCATTCCGTTTTTACACTCGTCTTTGAAATTTTCGGTGTAAAAAACCTCTGAGCCGTGTTTTATCGCTCCGACGGCGACGCTTTCCTTTTCAGTTTCTTTTGTGCTGATTAACTTCGGTTTGTTTGCGGTCTTTTCCAAAATAATCGTTGAGCCTCTCGCCCTGAAAAACGTTTGAAACGCTTTGAAAATTCTGTTGGCGTTATCCTCGGTTAAAACTCCACTTTTAATTCCAACCTTTCGCATTGAATTTACGATAATCTCTTTTATTTCGTTTTCTGGTGGCAAATGTTCTTTTTCGTATTCGCCCTTTGGAAATCTGATTTTTGCTTCAAAATCTCTCGTCTTGAAAGTTTCAACTATTTTTGCCACCACTTCATCAATTCCGAAAACTTCCTTTTGGATTGTCGTTGTTTTCGGCTTGATATCGCCGCCCAGATCTTCGTATTCGGTTTCTCGGTCTATTCTCTCAATTTGGGCAACCAAATTTATAAACCCTTTTGAATAATCAAAAATTTCCGTGTCTTTTTTTGCTTTGACAGCTTTTTCTTGTTTTTCGTAATCAATCGTATATAAATTAAAATGATATTTTGCCCGCTCGCCGGAAGTCAATGCCTCACTTGTTAAGCGGACTTCAATTTCCAAAATCTCGTCAACCAAACCGCGAATGTTTCTGCTCCAAGCGTCGTGATTAAAAACTCTAACTTTCGGCTGTGGCGATTTGTATTCTTCCGGTATGCGAAGTCCTCGGCCCAAAACTTGGGCGATCAAAAGTTTTGAATTGAAAGCTCGGTCTTCCCACGGCACGATTTGAAAAACATTTTTTACATCCCAGCCCTCAGTAAGCATAGAAACCGAAACAATCCACTCAACCGAATTGTCTTTGTCATCAACATTTTTCAATTCCAAAACATTTTTCTTGTGGTCTTTGTACGAAGTAACGATCAAAACTTTTTTCTCTACCGCTTTTCTTGATATTTTTTCCCGCTTTTCTAAAAAATCAATTAAATCTTCCCGAAGCGTTTTTGCTTTAGAAATATCTTTTGTAACCAAAATCGTGAGCGGTTTGATGAGCCGATATTTTTTAACAAATTCGTCGTGATTATCGTAAATCTTTTGGAATTTTTCGTTTTTGTCTATATTTTCGTCTTTTGCCACATAATCAACCGACTTGATAACTTTGCCATTTACGGCTTCACGAATTGAGTAGCGATAAATAACATCGTTGAAATACTCATCGTCAATATAAGCCGTTCCGGTAAAACCTAAAATATATTTGAAATTAAAATCCGGATTAAGCAAAAACGCTTTCCATTTTTTTATGTCTTTCTCGCTTGACGAATTGTAGGCATGATGAACTTCATCGTTTAACACCAAAACCCGCTCGCCGTTTCCTTTCAAGCTGTCATTTATTGACGACCCTGTCCTTTCATAAACGGCGTGGATATTTTCAACGCAGATGTCGCCGTTTTTAATCGTGCTGTTTGCGTCAATAATTCTTGGATTTTTGAAAACGGCATTATCCGGCAAAGTCGCTTTTATTTTGTCGTCGCCTGAAAGTCTCTCAAATTTTTCTTTCAAACCGGATTCAATCGTAAGCGACGGACAAAGCACCAAAACCTTATCTACTAAACCAAGCCCCAAAGCGATTTGTCCAATGCCATAAATTACATAACTTTTTCCTGTGCCAGTCGCCATATCAATCACCGCTGAAAGTTTATGAGGCAACGGTAATTTTCTTTGATAATCTCGGATGTCTTTGTATCTTTTCTGCAATTCGTCGTTTTTTCTGAAATTTTCCTCAATTAAACTTTCGATTGAGTTATATTCGCCGGAAGCAAGAAAAATAATTGCGTCCCTGATCGCTTCTTTTTGAAAGTCTCGGTCGACGCAAAGCACATCAAGAAAATCAACCCACTTTTTCAAATTGAGTTTAGCTGGATTATAATTTTGCTTCACTTGCAAAACTAAGTCCTGTGTTTTGTATATTTTAATTCCTTCTGTCATCGTCATTTAACCTTAAAAATTTCCCGAAATTCATTGCCATAAATATCAACGTAAATCGCCATAATTTCTTTACCACAATCTTTTTTCGGAAATTCTTTGATAATTTCTTTTTGCTTCTCTAATTCCTTTTTAATTTCCTCTTCGCTTTTTTCCTCATCACCCAACTTATAATTAAGCAAATCCTGCGCGAAAAAGTAATTTGTCATCATAAACTTTTCGCCGTCATAGTTTAAGTCCACAAGCAACATCGCCAAACTTTCAAATCTTTTCAACTTTTCGCCAGTTTCGTCCTTCGAATAAGCGGACTCGAACTTTTTGATTTTCAAAACGACTTTGTCTTTTAATTTCTTGAGTTCCGACTTTACTTCTGGCTGGCGGATAAAGTGAAAACCGATTGCCTCATCCAAATCATTGATTTGGCTTTTGCTTTGCGGTTGACGGAATTTTTTAAACTGCACTTTATGCAATTCTTTGATTATTTGGTACGGCACTTTGAGGAAGTAATAACGGACGTTGCTGATTTGATGATAGTCGCTGATAAAATTTACATTGTTTGCAGGAGCGATAATATAAAATCTGTCATCAATTTTTCCACCAATGTTTTTGTGTAATTCCTGCAAATATTTTTCATCAACGCTGGCGTTTTTCAATTCCCAATACGGAAAGATTTTTACATAAAATTCCCGCTTCTTTCCGTCAATTTCAACACCACCGATTTTTGTCGTTTTCGTTTCCTCTATCTCAAATAAATCTTTCACGAAGCGGATATATTCGTCTTTTCGCAAAGCAAAAATCTTTCCGAGATCATAAAGTCCAGAAGTAATAACGGCAAAAGATTTCGCTGGCTTATCATAATTTTTCTTTGGATTGTCTAAATCCTTACTTTCATTTATTTCAAGTAATCTTTTTTGAATTGTATAAACCGACAATTTACCTATATCACACCCAATCCAGCGCCTATTTAATTTCTCTGCAACTGCCATAGTAGTCCCACTTCCAGCAAAGACATCCACAACAAGGTCCGTTTCATTACTTGCTGATTTTATAACCCTTTCAAGTAATGATTCTGAATTTTCAGTAGGATAGCCTGAACGAGCTGGTATGCTATAACTTTGGATATCTGTCCAATTCGAGTCTATTTTTCTATATTCACCAGTTAAAAATTCGAGCATCCCTTTCTGTTTTTTCCCTCTCAAATCTATATAAACTCGACTGTTCAATTTTATTTCGCCTTTCTCATATAACTTATCTACCATCTCCTGTGAAAGACCCCAGTGCTGACCCTTCGGCGGTAAAATAGGTTTTCCTTCAAAATATCTCACTTGCTTTTCATAGCTTTTCCTTTCACCCGGCATTTCAAGCGACCTCCATTGCCTCTCCTCGCTAGTCCTTTTTATTTCAAAACCATTAAATGTATGATTGCCGGTTTTTGAATAGAAAAATAGTGAATCTGTGCCTGTTAAAAATCTATTTGATTTCGATTTTGTAACATACCCCCTTTTTATTACTATTTCATTTAAAAAATTGGCTTTCCCAAATACTTCGTCAAGTAGCAACTTAACATAATGGCCAAAATGGTAATCTATTCTAACGAAAATTACTCCTTCGTCGGATAGAATCTCTCTCAACAAGAATAATCTCCTTCTTAAAAATTCTACAAAATCTGCACCCTTCTTTTTTGCGCTGTAAGCACTCTGACCATTTCCGCCATCGTATTCGTCGCCAGTGCCAAAAGGCGGATCAATATAAATCAGTTTTACTTTGCCCTTAATTTTATTCTTAACGAGCGGGTCTTTGTTTTCGTTAAAAGTTTTGAGGATTTGCAGATTGTCGCCAAAAACTAAAAGATTATGCCAATCTTTGGAGTAGAGCGGATATTCTTTGCCGTTAAAAACTTTTTTAATTTGAAGCGGCACTGGCTTAGCTTCCTCGGTGTCCGCAAGTACATCTTCCTTTCTCATTTTTCCGGCATAAACAAGTTCATATTCTTTTTGTTTGGTTGGAAAAATTGCATATTTATAAACTTCCGGAATTTCTTTTCCATTTTTAAGACTATCTATTAAAAATTCTATGTCTTGTTTATTTAAATCTGCCATATATCTATTTAATTAAATCGTCAACGCCAACACTAAGCGTTTTGGCGATTTTTCGCGCTAAGTTTAACTTACTTTCTGAGTGTTTTTATTTTACTCCCTTTAAAAATAGAGCGCAAATTAAAAAACAAGGGCTAAAATCCCCTGTTTTTCACCTTTGTAATAGGCGAACCTGCGACCAACTCCGACGCTTCGGTCGGAGCTGCTCTACCATTGAGTCCCGACGATTTTGTCGGGAGGCCAACCGCAGCGTCGGCCCTACCAAAAAATCCCTAAGCTCCTCTTCGTGGACGTCGCACGTTCTATAAGTGAGCCCTAATTATGTCATAGCATCTCTTCTTTCTCGCACGAATCCTATACGTTTGTTTTGCGCTGTCATTTTTATAAAATGGGCTAGAGATTTTTTATACATATTCATGCCTTGTCGTTTGCGCCCCTCAATATACGCTATCCTGATGCGACGATATGAAAGTGGCATTTTTTGAAAATATTTCCAAGAATCTTTATTTTTTTGAAGTACTTTCAAAACGCTTAACGGGATTTTAAATTTTTCAAGATTATCTGTTTTAGGATTAAATGTATGCGCAATAGCTTTAAGTCCCCATTTCGTCATCTTTTTTTCTTTTATAAGTTCGCGTATACGCTCTTTATTCATTTGTGAAAGCACGCTCCCTAATCTGCGTGGTGAAAAACGTTGCGCAAAACGCTCTGCGTCTATCTTTTTAATAGTACTGTCAATCCACCCATAACAAAGAGCCTCCAAAACCGCATCATCGTATGGTATACGAGGTTTTCCGGTCTCTTTGCGATAATATATGAGCCAAACTTCTTTCTGTCTTTTATGATTTTTTGCCAGCCATTTCCGCCAATCCTTTCTGTTGGTTATATATAGAGTTTTTTTAATTTCCATATTTTTATTCTATCAAAAAACCGCCTTAATAAAAAGGCGATTTATTTTAAAGCTTAAGGCAAACGCCCTGAGCTTGTCGAAGGGCTCCGCGGGCAGGATTCGAACCTGCGACCAAGTGGTTACACTTATCTTATTGTTTCCAATAAGCGTGGACTATATCTTCGCCATGTCCGTTATGGATTTAGGCGTCTCGGTATCTAGTCTCTACGGCGCCCCCGTATTTACGGGGTTCCCACGGTGTTAGCTTATCTTTATGCGCAAAGACTTAGCCTTCACCGTTATCCCGAGAAGTTCATCCCAATGTTTCCATTGGGAGCTGCGTTATGCCTGCGTGTATTTCTCTGTGGCAGTTAGCGCAAACCAAAACACATTTATCAACTTCCTTTTTTACCCTACTCCAACTTTTGGTCATACCTTTTTCAGAAATGCCAAAATCTTTATCGCCTGATAAATGGTGAAAATCTAACGCTTGAATGCACTTTTTGTAGCCACAGATAGCGCACCTGCCGCCTTTATAATTTATCGCCATTTCACGTAATCTCTTTCTGCGTTTTGAAACGGCTGTAATTATATACTTTCGGCGGTCGGCATATTTTCTCTTGTCTGCCATATTTTTATTATAGCAGAGTTATTTTTCACAGCCACCTGCTCTACCACTGAGCTACCGCGGAATATTTAATTTTTAAACTGCAACGGACAACAAAATCAGTTTACTATATTTAATGGTTTTTTCAACCCCTTTGGTCCAGTTTTCTTTTTATCTCTTCCAAATCACGCTTAATCTCCCGTAAATCTAATTCTTCTTTTTTCACTTCTTCTTCGGTCTTGTCTTCTATTTTTTTCTGCTCTTTTATGCCGCTGATGATAATCTGGCTGCCGACGAAAAACGATACGAAAAGCCCGGTAGCCAGCAACAAAATTAAACCGATAATCGCTGAAACCGGCCCGGTCATAAAATCAAACATATCCGCCGTCTCCCAAACTCCGCGCCACAATAAAATCACGCCGACACTGCCGATTAGCGCGTAAAGCAAGGGATGATGGCTTAAAAGATGCCTGATTTTATCTTCCAGGCGGTCAAAAAATTTGAACATATTAATATCCTCTAAGTTTAGTTGATTGTCCGTGCACGCGAATTTTTTCCAAGGCTTTAGCTTCAATTTGGCGGATACGCTCTCGCGTCACGCCGAATTCCTTGCCCACTTCTTCCAAGGTATGGGTCACGCCGTCTTCCAAACCGAAACGCATCCTTAATATTTTCTGTTCGCGGGGAGACAAATCCACTAAAATTTCCCCCAACTGTTCTTTAAGCAATCTTCGGGCGGCGGACTGGGAAGGCAAAATAGTTTTTTCGTCTTCAATAAATTCTCCCAAAAGAGAATCTTCGTCGTCGCTGCCCACCGGCGCTTCCAAAGAAATCGTCTCCTGCGATATTTTGATGATGTGGCGGATTTTTTCCGTTTCCACGCCCATTTCCGCGGCGATTTCTTCCGGCATCGGCTCGCGCCCCAAATCCTGGACCAAGCGGCGCTTCGCCTGCGTATACTTGGAAATCGTTTCTACCATATGGACGGGAATGCGGATAGTGCGGGATTGGTCCGCCAAAGCGCGGGTTATCGCCTGGCGAATCCACCAAGTAGCGTAAGTGGAAAATTTATAGCCGCGCCGCCAATCGTATTTTTCCACGGCCTTGAAAAGCCCGATGTTCCCTTCCTGAATCAAATCCAGAAGGGTCAGATTCGGGCTGCGTCCAACATAGCGCTTGGCAATGGAAACCACCAGCCGCAAATTTGCCTGAGTCAGGCGCTGCCTGGCGGCTTCGTCGTTCTGTTCTATGCGTTTAGCCAAATCTATCTCTTCTTCCGACTTCAAAAGAGACACGCGGCCGATTTCCCGCAAATACATCTGGACGGAATCCAAACTGACGCTGTCCAGACCGGCTATCAGTTCGCTCTCTTTCAATTCCTTGGGGCTGGGCGCGTCCAAACCGCTAATCATGCCTCCGGTTTCGCGCACTTTGACGTTTTCCGCTTCCAAATGCCGATAAAGCTCTTCCAATCCTTCAACGTCCCTTTCGATATGGGGAAAAAAATGCAACAGCTCGCTTTCCGTCACGAAACCGCGTTCTTTGCCGCGTTTGATTAAATCAACGACTTTATCCGCCGCAAAAATTTCCGGCGTTCTGGTTTTTCTTGATTTTCCGGCTTTTTTCGCTCTTTTCCGGGCTTTTTTCGCTGGTCGGCGGCGAATCTGTTTTTTCGCCTTGGCTTTTTTGGCCGGCCTTTTTGATTTTTTTTGAATCTTCTTTTTCTTTTTAGCCATCTTATTGGTTTTTAGTTAACTCTATTAATTGGCCGGCTAGCTGGCTGAATTTTTCCAAAAGCGGAGTGATTTCCTGGTGGTTATTCTGCGTTTGGGCTTTTTGGATATCAAAGCTCAGAGACAGCAAGTTTTGCCTGATTTTGATGATTTTCAGTTCCCGCAGGCAAAGTTCCATTTCCTTGATGATTTCCAGCTCTTCGGCCGGCTGCTGCTGAATTTTCAAAGACAAATAATCAACTTGGATGTTCAGCTCGGACGACAGGTTCTTTTTAAGCCGATCCATCAGGTCTTCATTTTTCGTTTCCCCCGCCAAACTTTTCAGCTGGTAAAAAATCTGGGCCAGATTTTTGTTTTCCATATTCAAAGCGCCGATATCGGCCACCTGCGGCCAGTGCTGGGGATGGTTCAGGCAAAGCCCTAACAAACGCTCTTCCAGCCAATCCAGGCGCGAATGGGCTTGTTTGGGCAAAGCTTCTGGTGTTAAATCTGCCGGTTGCCGGTCTATTGCCGGCCTTGTTTTTTCTAAGTCAAACATCAAATCGCGCTCGTTGGCGCGTAAAAGGCGTGACAATTCCTTAAGCCATTCTGATTGTTCGGTCCGGCTAGCTAAACTTTTAATTATCGGCAACAATTCCTTTTTTATCGCCCGCCGGCCTTCTTCCGTGCCAACGTCAAATTTCGCCGCCACGCTGCCAAAATAAAAATCCTTTATTGACTGCGCCGCGGCTAAAGATTGCTGCCAATCGGCCGGATTTTTTTTGATGACTTCGGCCGGGTCTTTATCTTTTAGTTTTATCATTTTTATCTGGAAATCCTGCGCCAGCGCCAAATCAATGCCGCGGCGGGTAGCGGTCTGGCCGGCCGCGTCGGCGTCAAAAGCGAAAAGCAAATTATCCGTGTATCTTTTGATTATTCTTAAATGCTCTTCAGTCAAAGCCGTTCCCGAAGAAGCGACGGCGTTTTTCACGCCTGCCTGATGGGACATAATGACGTCCAGATTCCCTTCCACAAAAACCGCGGCGTCCGCTTGGCGAATCTCGTTTTTGGCGAAATTCAACCCGTACAAAAGCCGGCTTTTGTCGTAAAGTTCCGTTTGGGGCGTGTTGATGTATTTGCCCACGTCTTCTTTTTCTTTCTGCCCGAAAATCCGTCCGGCGAAACCGACCGCTTGGCCGAGCAAATCAAAAATCGGAAACATTATCCGGCTGCGGAAACGGTCGTAAGGATTATTGGCCGCCGATTCTTTTTCCGGCTTTATTGCCAAGCCGGCGGCGATGATTTCCTCAACGCGGTAGCCGCGGGATTTCAAAAAGTCCGTCAGCGCGCGCCAGTTGTCCGGCGCCCAGCCTAAACGCCACGATTTTATCGTTTCTTCTTTCAGCCCCCGTTCTTTCAAATATTTCAGCACCGGCTGGCCGCCGGAACTTTTAACTAACTGCGCTTGAAAAAATTTCGCCGCTAATTCGCAAACTTCGTACAGGCGCTTTTTCCGCGATTGGATTTGCGGGTCCTGCCTTTTCAAAACCACGCCCGCCCGCCGCGCCAAAATCCGCAAAGCGTCGGGAAATTCTACCCCTTCCATCTGCATGACGAATTTAAAAATATCACCGCCTTGGCCGCAACCGAAACAATGCCAGATCTGCCTTTCGGGCGAAACCATAAAAGACGGGGTTTTCTCCGCGTGAAAAGGGCAGCGCGCCTTGAAATTCCGGCCTGCCTTGGTCAGCTTGATGTATTCGCCCAAAACCTCAACCACATCCAGCCGCTGTTTTATTTGGTCAATAACACCATCCATAGTTTGCTACGAAATACGCAGCGCTATCTTATTGTAATCTCTCCGGTTTCACTGGGATGCAAAGAGCAGTAATATTTATGCGTTCCCGTTGTCTCGAAAAGTTTGCTGAAACTCTCTCCCGGCTTCAATTCCTGGCTGCCCCAATTATCGCCGCTGACGGAATGGTTTTTCGTATCTTCGTTCGTCCAAGTGACGCGGGCGCCGGACAGCAATTCGTTTTTGTTGGGCACGAATCCCCCTTCGCGGATAAAAATGTTAAGCGTCCTTTCCGGATCGGGCGTCACCTGGGACTTAAAATTAATCACCTCCGGAATTTCTATGTCTTTCATCCAGCCCAAAAAGCTTACGACGTATTTCAAATACGGCTGGTCCAACCCATCCAGATAATTTTGCGCCAAATCAATAACTTTAAAGCCGGTATAGCTTTGCGTTGCCCACAAAGCGACTAAAATAAGCAAAATATAAAAAAGAAACTTTTTCATAAATATTTTTAAAAGTTATTTATTTTTTATTTTCGCCAATTTGGCATTCTCCCCGGAAAAACTTCCATTCTTCGCACTCGCTGCCGTCGGAAAACAGGCAAACGCCGTATTGGCCACCGGTAGCGTCAGTTCTGGTTTCCAATTGCCCGCCCTTGGCGACGCAATTAACCGAAGCCGGATTGGCCAAGCCGGCATTAAGAGACGCTTCCGGCGTCGGAGAAACGCTTTCTTCAACGCTCCAAAAACGCATCGCCAGCCAGGCGGCCAGCGCTATTATTGCCACGGCGGCAATAATCCAAAAGATTTTTTTCGCCATAAGAATAAATTATTATTTATTATTTTTGATTATTTTTCTGGCCAGCCAGACCAAACCCGCTATCGCCGCCAAAATCAGCAGCGTGGCTAAAGAAACGAACAGGCCCACCAGATTGAAAAAAGACGAAAAAACCGATTTATTGAAAAAATCAGTTTTCAATTCCGGCAAAGAAGAGATGGTTTTCAAGGTCTCTTTCAGTGGAAATTTTTCTTCTTTTCCCACCGCTAAAACGTACTTGCCGATATTATCGGGACTGGAAACTTCCATTTCGTAAACGCCGGCGGAAACGGTTCGTTCAAATTCCGGTCCCTGCCAGTACCAGTCGCCGGCAAATTTTTCGTAAAAACGCGCCCAAGCCGACGGCTGGCTTTCCAGCGTCGTTAATTCAACCAAAGGTTCGCTCGTCCGGTGAATCCGCACTTTGAAATCTTTTTCCGCGCCTTCAATGTCCGGCGCCAATAAAGAAACATAAAGCAAAAAATCATTGCTGGTTTCAATCCGGAAAAATTGCGGCTTTTCGTCCAGCTCGGCGTAGAACGCTTGGGAAATTTCCGGATTTTGGATTTCAATCACATCTTCACTCCAAACCAGCCGCGGCTGGTGCGCTTGCGCCACGCCAAAAACGGCCAAGCAAACAAAAAACGCTAAGACAGCAATCGCCTTTTTCATATATTATATTTTAGCAGAAAAATTTAATTTTGGAAACCGGCGGGAATTTAAGCCACTTGGGCAAAAGCACGACGTAATTTTAGCACCCGACGCATTTGGCTTTTTTATTAACTAACCTGATCAGTCTTTTCAGCTTCGGTTCGTCTATGCTTTTCAAATCCGGAATTTTTATATGTTTCATTGTTTTGCCTCCTCCTTCCAAAAATTTAATCTTTTCTTTTTCCAGGCCAACGATAGAGAAACCGACATGCACCCGGCTTTTCATAGCGCCGATATAAAATTTGCCACCGGCTAAGACGATTACGCCCCAGCCGTATTTTTCCTTGCAGTTTTTAATAGTTTTGAAAAATATTTTTCGGACCGCCAAAAGAATCTCTTTTTGCGGAGATTTTTGCTTAGCTATGTATTGTTTTACTTTTTCATCCATGGCGAATTAAGCGAAATTAAGACGAACGAGCCTTAATGAAGTTTCTACTGGCGGAGAGGGCGGGATTCGAACCCGCGAACCCTGTGACAGGTTACCCGCTTTCCAAGCGAGCGCACTCGGCCTCTATGCGACCTCTCCAAATGAATATTTTATTCTTTATTTTTTAAACACCGCTGTTTAATCTCGCGGCGTAATTAAACGCGTAAAAATAATTCTGCCAGTTTGAATCTGATGACTGATAAACGTTCTCGCCCGCGAAATAATCGGCTAAAACCTCGCGCGTCCGCAAAAGCTCCCTTAGCCGGCTTTTGTTTTTTTTGTCGTCAATCGTTAAATCTAAAAGCTCCAAAGCCCGTTCAAAAGCCGCCTGGGATAATTTTTGGTCGCGCGCGCGCCAATTAATGGCCCGCCCCACCTCCGTGCCGACATTAGCCATTTGCTCAAAGAAAGAAAACTCCCGCCACCGGCCCAAGGATAATTCTTTATGTTGGTAAGTCATTGGCTGATTAACTTATTGACGATTTTAATAATTTTTTCGCGGATAGCCGGATCATCCACGCCGCGCGTCCGATTGCCCAGATGCGGCTTCAAATTGATCATGGAATCAAACTCCATCCTTTCTTTTTCGGGGCGCTCCGGATAAATATTTATTCCCCATAAATTTTCTCTCTTTGAGCCATCTTCAATCAAAATCAATTCCTCGTCCGCGTGTAACTCACCATCTATTGCCATGATGCCACGCTCAATATCAACTACGGCTTTAACCAAACCGCCAAACATTTTTTGCGCCATCGTCCTGATTTCTTCCAAAGAAATTTTATCAAAAATTATTTTCATATATTTTTTACGCCGCCATCGGCAGATTATCGCGGTCTTCCGGATATTTTTTCAAATGCTTTTCTTTGCCTTCGCCGCCGATGAATCGGTTAAGAATCATCGCCAGCAAATTCCGCCGCGAATCGGCGATAAATTTTCCGCCGCTTTCTTCGGCTTCGCTTTGGTGATCCCGCCAATAATTCAATAGGTCTTCTTTGCCTAAAATGCCTCTAGCAAAGTCATCAAACAGCATAACATCCTGGTCTGTCAATTCGTCAATATTGATGTTTTCCCAGTGGGGATTTTCGCCTCTGGATTTTTCCCGTTGCATCTTTTCCCTGACGGATGCCAAATAATCGGTTTCTTCTTCGGCTCCCAAATCTTTTTTCAGGTCGTATTCAAATTTCGGCTCTTCTTGGCGCGCCATATTATTTTTTCTTGTTTTTTATAAAATCTTCCACCACTTGTTTGGCCGCCGAATCCGAAAGCTGCCGCAACGGATGTTTCATCAAATACGAGCTGACTTCCAAATATCCGCCGATTTTTCTATCTAACGCCGTCTTCGCCAGCCGCACGGCGTCAATGACAATGCCGGCCGAATTGGCTTTATCGTCCACTTCCAGCCGCATTTCCATAGAATACGGCACATCCGCGAACATTCGGCCTTCTATTCTTATAAACGCAAGCTTAGTGTTGCCCAAAAACGGAATAAAGTCGCTCGGCCCGACATAAACGTCGTCGGCTTTCAATTCACGGCTGATTTGGCTTAAAACCGACCGGGTCTTGCTAATTTTTTTGGATTTCAAACGGCTGTACTCTTTCATATTCAGAAAATCCGTGTTACCGCCAACGTTCAACTGATAGGTACGGCTGATTTTACTGCCGCGGTCGTCGCAAAGCTTGGCCAGCACGCGATGGACGATTGTCGCGCCTATCTGGCCCTTGATGTCGTCGCCGATTATCGGCAATTTGGCGCGGCTGAATTTCTGCGACCAGTTTTTGTCGGAGGCAATAAAGACCGGAATGCAATTAACGAACGCGCAGCCGGTTTCCAGGGCTATTTGCGCCCAAAACTCGGTGGCTTTTTGCGAACCGACCGGCAAATAATTAACCAGCACTTCGGTTTTGGTTTTAAACACTTGCTCTAAAATCTGTTTTTTTAAAATTTTGGGAGAAGTGGGATTTTTTAACGGCTGGATTTTATTCAAAACGTAAATGCCCACGCCGTCCAGAATCGGCGCCTCATTGACGATGGTCTCGCTTTTCGGCAATTTAGTCCATTTGACCAAATTGGGCGCGGCGTAAACCGCTTCATCCAGCGGCCGGCCGATTTTATTTCTGCCCACGTCGAACGCGCTAACGAAATCCAAATCGGAAAAACGGTACGGGCCGATTTTTTCATGCATCAGCCCCACTACTTCTTTTTTCGGATACTGGCGGTAATATTCGATGCCCTGAATCAAGCCGGCGAAACAATTACCGACGCCGATGATGCCGGCGCGAATTTTTTTAGGCATACCAAATAATAAAATTCTTAATCTTACTTTTTTATCATACGCCAAGCGCCGGCCTTTGACAACCAAAAAGCGCTCCGCTATCCGGAGCGCTTTTGCCATAAGCCATCAACTAATAATCCATTCCCATGCCGCCGGGCATCCCGTTAGGCATCTGGCCCATTCCCTTGTCTTTCTTTTCCGGCAAATCAGTGACTACGGCTTCGGTCGTTAAAAGCATCGCTGCCGCCGAAACCGCGTTCTGCAAAGCCGAACGGACTACTTTGGTCGGGTCAATAATGCCCGCTTTTATCAAATCTTCGTATTTGTCTATGGCGGCGTTATATCCCATTCCCCCGCTGCCTTTCTTGACTTCCGCGGCGACTACCGCTCCGTCCTGGCCGGCGTTCTGGGCGATTTGCCGCAAGGGCTCTTCCAAAGCCCGCTTCAAAATCTGCAAACCGATTTTTTCGCCTTCGCTGACTTTTACGGCAGCCAACGAATCAAGAGCCCTGACCAAAGCCACGCCGCCGCCGGCGACGATTCCTTCTTCCACCGCCGCTTTAGTCGCGTGCAAGGCATCTTCTATTTTGTCTTTCTTGGCTTTCATTTCCACTTCCGTGGCCGCGCCAACTTTGATTACCGCCACGCCGCCGGAAAGCTTCGCCAAGCGTTCCTGCAGTTTTTCCTTATCAAAATCGGAATCGGTCTGCTCTATCTGTTTTTTAATCTGCGCCACCCGCGCCTCAATTTCTTTTTTGCTTCCCTTACCCTCAATAATCGTGGTGTTGTCTTTGGTAGCGACGACTTTGCGCGCCCGCCCCAACATTGCCAATTCAACATTTTCTAACTTCAAGCCGACTTCCTCGGAAATTACCTGGCCGCCGGTCAGCCCGGCGATATCCTGCAGCATTTCTTTGCGCCGGTCGCCGAATCCGGGAGCTTTGACCGCTAAGGTATTGAAAGTTCCGCGAAGCTTGTTAACTACCAGTGTCGCCAGCGCGTCGCCTTCCACTTCGTCAGCGATAATAACTAATTCTTTTTTGCCGTCTTTGGCAACTTTTTCCAACACCGGAATCATTTCCTGCAAAGAAGCGATTTTTTTATCGGTAATAAAAATATACGGGTCGTTGTATTCCGCTTCCATCCGTTCCGGATTCGTTATCATATAAGCGGAGATATAACCCTTATCAAACTGCATGCCTTTGACGATTTCCGGTTTCTCCAACCCGATTTTCTGCGATTCTTCAACCGTAATCACCGAGTCCTTGCCCAAGGTATGCATAATATCCGCCAGCATATCACCGATTTCCGCGTCTTGGGCGGAAATGGTCGCCACTTGGGCGATTTCCGCTTTGTTGCTGATGGTCTTGGAAAGTTTCTTCAAAGCGTCAATCACCGCGTCCCGGCCTTTTTCCAGCCCTTTTTTGATTTCCAAAGGGTTGGCGCCGGCGGCCACGTTTTTCAGGCCTTCGGCGATTATCGCCTGGGCTAAAATTGTGGCGGTTGTGGTGCCGTCGCCGGCGATATCGTTGGTCTTGGTCGCCACTTCTTTGATGATTTCCGCGCCCAGATTTTCAAATTTGTCTTCCAATTCAATCTCCTTGGCGATGGACACGCCGTCATTAGTGATGTGCGGCGCGCCGAAACCCTTATCCAAAACCACGTTGCGGCCTTTAGGGCCTAAAGTCACCTTGACGGTGTTAGCCAGCTTGTCAACGCCTTTTTTCAAAAGCCGGCGGGCTTTTTCGTCAAATAAAATTTGTTTTGCCATATTACTCGCCACTAATACACAAATTTTCACGAATGACACGAATTAATTTGTGTTATTCGTGTGTCATTGGTGTATTGGTGTCGTATTTATATTTATTCAATAATCGCCAATATGTCGTCTTCTTTGGCGATTAAATATTCCTTGCCATTAATTTTTATTTCATTCGGCCCGTATTTGGTGAAAAGCACCCGGTCACCCTTTTTAAGCTCCATCTTCAAGCGTTTTTTGCCGTCTTCGTCCCAACGCCCCGGCCCCACGGCCACGATCAAACCCTGTTCGGGCCGTTCCTTGCCCGCGGTCTGCGGCATAACGATGGACACCTTGCCGAATTTCTTGATTTCTTCGTCGGAAACGGGTTCAATCAAAACCCGGTCTCCCAAAGGTTTTATTTTCATATAGATACGAGTGGATAAGCGAACCAGCGAACCAATGAACAAGTTTTAGAATAATCCTTATTTACTAATTTACTTGTTTGCTAGTTTACTCGCTTGCTTATCCCTTATTTACTAATTTTAGCACTCTTTATACTGGACTGCTAAATTTACCATAATGTATTTTAACGGAAACAGAATTATTGTCAAGACCTCTCCGTCCCAAAAATAAAAGGCCGGTTTTTTTCAACCGGCCTTGGCGTATTTTTTAATTTAAAAACGCGCTTTGCTCCGTTCTCTCGTTTCGCCTCTCCAGTATCGCCAAAATTTCTTTTGCCCGCCGCTGCACCTGTTTGCAAGGTTCGCTGTCCAGAGAAAGGGAAATTATTTCTCTGGCGTTTTCAACGGCGGCATTCTGGTCGCCCGAATCAAGCGAGATTTTTAAACGGTAATAAAGAGCTACAATAACCCCGCTTCGCGGTTTAAGTTCCAGAAATTTTTCCACGTCAGCGAGCGCCTCCGGATATTTCTTCAGTCTCATTCGGCAGCCGGCTCTGGCTATCAGGAAACACGGCCAAATTTTTTCCGCCATTTTTGCGGTAAAAAATTCCTCTCCCGCTTCGTTTTGGCCGCTGACGATGAAGCACCAGCCAAGCAAATCGTAAATATCCGGTTCAAAAGGGCTGATCTCCGCCGCCTGCTTCAATAATTCTATCGCCGCGCTTGGCTTTTTCGCGTTCATCTCTCTCATGGCCAAAGAGATAAGAAGAACTGTTTCGCTGTTAAACTTTTTCATAATCACCCCCTTTTTTAAACGCTTTGGCCGGCTGTCTCCCAAAAAGCCGTCAATCGTCGCCCCAACGGCGCGTTGTCCGCGCCAATTTCGAAATTCTTTAGAAAATCCCGATAAACTCCGATATAATGGTTAACTAATCTTGGCTTATCGGTGCGCAAATCCATAAGATGCTTAAGTCTGATTTCGCTCAAGCCGACCCAAACCGACTCCGTGGAATGATCCAATAAAACGAAAGTGTCTTTGTTGTTTTTTCGGAACTTCAGCAACGTATGTTTCATCTCTTCTCCGAAAATCCAAGTCGTTGTTATTTCCCCTTTTCCGCCGGTAAAGGTAAAATGAACTTTGCGTTCCGAATCACGGCATAGCAATCCTTGAGCCGCCGGAATCCGATTGAAAAAATTTGCCGAAACTATTTCTATGCCGGAAACAAATTTCGCGATTACCGAAAGGGCGTTTATTCCGCTGTCAAACCAGCTTCCTCCCAGCGGCGAAACGACAAAACCGTCTTTGACGTAAGGGTCGGAAAAAAAAGACCTTATTTCCACCAGCTGGCCGTAATGAAGATGCTCTCCTTCTTTTTTCATCTGTTCGGCCAACCAAATGACCTCTCTGCCGAATGAAGCGTGCAATGAGCAATAAAGCAGAACTTTATTGTCTTTTGCCTGCTGGAACAGCAGATCGAACTGGGAAAGCGTTTCCGCTGGCGGCTTTTCCAAAATTAAACTTTTGCTCCGCATAAGCGCCGGCAAACCGACGTCAAGGCGTTCTTTCGCGGGAGTACAGTCAATAACAACATCGATTTTTCCCATAACCGAATCTAATTTTTTGCCCGAAACGAAACTGGCTCCCAGGCGTTCGGCAGCCTTGCGCCTTCCTGCTTTTTTGTCCGTCGCGAAAACTTCAATGTCCGGCAGAACGTTTCTTATGGCTTCCACATGGAAAGGGAATATTTGCCCGACACCGACCAAAAGAACTCCGCGCAATCTCATCATTACCTCCTTTTTCCTTTTTTATTTATTTTTTAAAAAACAGCTTTAAATTCAAAGATACATTATTATATCTATCAAAATGAAAAATGTCAAATAGAACATCCGGCCGCCAGCCGGGTTGCGAATATTGACCTAAAATGGCGTTTGTGCTATATTGGAAATACTTTAAGCTTCAACGCTTTTTTCTTTTTTTCTAAAATGATTACTCGTTTAATTGTCAGAATCCTTGGCAATTCGCTGGCAATTTACCTCTGCGCTTATTTTTTCTCCGGCTTTAATTTCCCAATCAACAATTGGAAGTTGTTGTTGCTTGCCGGATTAGTTTTGGCCTTGCTTAACGGCCTGCTAAAACCGGTTCTGGGCTTTGTTTCCGCTCCGCTAACTTTTCTAACTCTCGGCGTTTGGCCGCTCGTTATCAATATCGGCATTCTCTGGTTGCTTACTTATTTGATTCCCGAACTGAAAATTACCAACTTTTGGGCATATCTGGAAAGCATCGCTTTGATAACCGTTATTAATTGGCTGATTAATATAGTCGCTCGCAAAAAATCGCCAGCGAAAAACGACGAAAACCAATAAAAATTTTTATTTATTATATTTATTATTTCTCTTATGGATTTCCCAAAAATTCTAGCGATTTCCCAAATTGTAATTTCCGCCTTGCTGGTCTTGGCTGTTTTGCTCCAGCAACGGGGAGCCGGCTCATCGGCTATTATGGGCGGTTCCAGCGCTTCCTACTATACTAAAAGGGGCTTTGAAAAAGTCCTGTTCGTCGCCATAATCATTTTGGCAACCCTGTTTTTGGTCGCGGCCGTTTTCTCAATGATTGCGGCTACCAGATTTTAATTTCTCTTCCCGTAAAAACGGGCTAATTATTTTGGAACTCTTAAAAAATCTCAAACAACGCTGGCAAAATTTCCAATGGCCGAAAATCGGGCAATGGCGGCGGATTTTTGACGTGAGCAGCCGCCGGGAAAAAATCGCGTTGCTTTTCTCCGGCATATTTTTCCTGGTCGGGGCGGGATTGCTCTTGATTTACGGTTATCAGCGTTTGACAATAATCGTTCCTAACAAAGGCGGTGAGATTTCCATCGGCGTTCTGGGCGCGCCGCAATTCTTTAATCCGGTTTTAACCCAAACCGGAGACGCGGACTATGAAATTTGCACCATGATTTTTTCCGGCCTGATGAAATACGACGGCGAAGGAAACCTGATAAACGATTTGGCACAAAGTTACGCCATCGGCGACAACGGCAGAATTTACGATATCACCCTGAAGCCGGACGTAAAATGGCACGATGGCCAGCCCCTGACCGCCGATGACGTCATTTTTACGCTACAGGCCATCCAAAATCCCGACTTCCGCAGCCCGTTAAAATCTTCATGGCAAGGCATAGAAGTTGAAAAAATTGACGAATTGGTTGTCCGCTTCAAGCTAAAAAAGGCCTACGCCCCATTTTTAAATTCTTTGAATTTCGGCATTCTGCCAAAACACATTTGGCAAAACATCGAGGCGGCGCGCTTTTCCCTGACAGAACAAAATCAAAAGCCAATCGGCTCCGGCCCTTACAAAATAAAAACTATCGCTAAAGAAAACAACGGCCGGATAACCTCGGTGGAACTCGCGGCTTTTGACGGTTATTTTTTGGGCCGGCCTTACTTGGATAAGATAAAAGCGCTGTTCTATTTATCCGAAGAAGAAATCTGGACCGCTTATAAAAAGAATTATCTTGACGCTTTCGGTTTCGCTTCGGCAAAGAACTGGCTGGCTGTGGCCGAAAAAAATAGCTTTAATTTAAACGTTCACTCCCCTATCCTGCCCCGCTATTTCGCCATTTTCTTCAACCAGGAGGCCAATAAGCTTTTGGCGGAAAAAACCGTCCGTCAGGCGCTGGCTTATTCCTTGGACAAAAAAGAACTGGTGGCGCAAATTTTCGGCGGCTTTGGCGAAATCGTCAATTCGCCGCTCCTGAAAGGAATGACCGGTTGGCAGGAACAAATAAAAATTTACGATTTCGCGCCCGAACACGCCAAGAATTTGCTGGCGGCGGCCGGCTGGCAGGACACAGACGGCGACCAAGTATTGGAAAAAGCCAACCAAAAACTGGAAATAACACTGACCACGGCCGACCGGCCGGAACTTATTCAAGCGGCTGATTTTATCAAAGACAACTGGGCGGCTATCGGCGTCGCGGCCAACGTGGAAATCCAAAACGCCAATACCATCCAGACCGAAATCATCAAGCCCCGCCAATACCAAGCGATTCTCTTCGGCGAACTCCCGGGCGTAGAATCGGACTTATTCCATTTTTGGCACTCTTCCCAGAAAAAAGAAAATGGCCTTAATTTGGCCCTTTACGAAAACGCCGAAGTTGACAAACTGCTGACCGAAGGCCAGGGAGATTTGGACTACAACAGCCGCGCCCAAAAATACGCCCAGGCCGTCAATCTGATCTTGGAAGACCTGCCGGCGATTTTCCTTTACACGCCGGATTATATTTTCGCCGCCGACAAAGACATCCAAGGGATAAACCTGAAAATCCTTAACATTCCGGCGGTGCGCTTTTCCCAAATCAACGAATGGTTCATAAAAACCACTCGTTCCTGGCGCTATTAATTTTTTACTAAACTTATGAACTCGCCCAACAAAGAAAAATTTCGGGAAATAATTTTGAATTCGGCAAATCAGCTATCGTCCGATCCGAAATTCATCAACCAGCTGAATATTTCCCGCCGCCAATTCAATAAAATCCTGATTTGCGGCATGGGCGGTTCCGCTTTAGCCGGAGAAATGCTTTTTGGCCTGAAGCTGAAAAATTTCGACCCGTTTAATCTAAATCTGCCGGTGTTCATCCACCGCTCGTATGATTTGCCGCCTGACACCGACCAAAAAACGCTGATTATCTGCTTGTCTTATTCCGGCAATACGGAAGAAACCATTTCCGCTTATCAGGCGGCCAAAAATCAGGAATGGGAAATTGCCGGCGTAACCAGCGGAGGAAAACTAGCCGAGATTTTTGACAAAAACGGCACGCCTTGGATAAAAATGCCCGAACCGGAAATGCCACCGCGCTGCGCCGTAGGATACCAGCTCGTGGCCTTAGCCAAGATTCTGATGGCTTACGGCCTCTTGCCGCCTTACACGCAAAAAGAACTGGCTGAAACGGCGGCTAAAATCAGCCCGGCGGAAATAGAAAATTCCGCCCGGGAATTCAGCGAAAAGATTGCCGGCAAAATTCCTGTTATTTATTCTTCTGACGAAAACCGGGCTTTAGCCAGAATCTGGAAAATAAAAATCAACGAAAACGCCAAAATTCCGGCTTTTTGGAACGTTCTGCCGGAACTCAACCATAACGAAATGGTCGGTTGGCCGAAAAACGATAACCGCTGGCCTTTCGCTTTTATCTGGCTTTCGGATTCCGCCGATTCGCCTCAAATAAAAAAACGCCTGGAATTAACTTCCAAGCTGCTGGCGGACAACGGCTGGCAAACGGAAAAAATAGAATTGGGCGGCGCCACCGCGCTGGAAAAAATGTTCTGGGCGCTGGCTTTCGGCGATTGGGTTTCGTATTTTCTCGCTTTATCATCGGGAGTCGATCCGGCTCCCGTGGAAGCGGTGGAAAAATTCAAAAAGCTTCTTAGCGCTTAACTGCCTAATGTCCCGGGGGACGTGGTGGAACTGGCAGACACGCACGCTTCAGGAGCGTGTGCCGCAAGGCATGAGAGTTCAAATCTCTCCGTCCCCACTATTTATTCTCTCTTTTTTAATAATTAATTCTTATTCTAATTCCCGGGCGAAAAGCCCGGCGGGTTTAACTTAAAATTATGGAACAGATTATCTCGGTAAAAAGACAGCCTGTAAAAATAAAAATTCGGGTAAAGGACGAAAACGTTCCGGCGCGGACAGAAGCGCCGGCAACGGCGGCCGCTAGAATCGGCGCCGCAAAACGTTTTTTTCGCCCGGAAAGGAAAAGGGCGGTTGCCCCAAAACCGGCCAAAACCCTGCGGATAATTCCGCTAGGCGGCATGGAAGAAGTCGGCCGCAATATGACGGTGTTTGAATACGGCAGCGACATCGTGATTTTAGATATGGGCATTCAATTTCCCGAAGAAGACATGCCCGGCATTGACTATATTATTCCCAATGCCAGCTACCTGCGCGGCAAAGAAAAAAATATCCAAGCGGTGATTTTCAGCCACGGCCATCTGGACCACATCGGCGCCGCCCATATCCTGCTGGAAAAACTTAAATACCCGACGGTTATCGGCCGCGATTTGACCTTGGCGCTGGTCAAAAAAAGAATGGAAGATTACCGGGAGGGCTCTGCCCGGCGCCTGGAAATCAGAAAAATAAAATCTCTAAACGAAAAAATAAAACTGGGCTCGTTTGAAATCGGATTCTTCGAAGTGGAACATTCCATTATGGACGCGATGGGCGTAATTTTGAGAACTCCCGCCGGCACGGTTATCCACCCCGGCGACTGGACGATGGACAAAGATCCGGCCAGCCAACGGCTGTTGGATTATCGCCATTTGGCTAAACTGCCGCCGCCAAAAATTCTGATGCTGGAAAGTTTGGGCGCGACCGACTTGCGGGAAAATCTGGTTTCGGAAAAAGAAATGTACGCGAATTTGGAAAATCTGATTTCCCAAGCCAAAGGCAAAGTGATTATCGGCACCTTCTCCTCGCAAATTCGCCGAGTGGGCCATCTTTTGGAATACGCCAAGAAAATGGGCAAAAAAGTAGCTCTGGACGGCTACAGTATGAAAATCAACGTGGAAATCGCCAAAGAGCTCGGCTACATCAAAGTTGACAAAGACACTCTTATTCCCATCAACGCTATCCATAAATATCCGGATAATAAAATCATCATCATCTGTACCGGTGCGCAGGGCGAAGGCAACGCCGTCCTCTCCCGAATAGTTTCCGGCAACCATAAATTCATCAAAATCCGCAAAGAAGATTTGATAATTTTCTCTTCTTCGGTCATCCCGGGGAATGAACGGACCATCCAACGGCTAAAAGACAACCTTTACCGGCAAAGCGACAACGTCATCCATAACGATGTTATGGATGTCCACGTCAGCGGCCATTCCAACGCCAAAAGTATCAGAGAGATAATCCAACAGATAAAGCCGGATTTCTTCCTACCGGTTTACGCCAACCATTACTTCCTGAAAGAAGCGGCCAAATTGGCCGAAAGGGTCGGCGTCGCCAAAAACCGCATTTTCGTTCTGGACAACGGCTCGGTGCTGGAATTCCGCCAAGGCCAAGGCAGAATTTTGGATAAAAAAATCGACACCGGCTACGTTTTCGTGGACGGCCTAGGCATCGGCGACATCGGCCAAGTGGTTCTGCGCGACCGCCAAGCAATGGCCAAAGACGGCATGTTTGTGATTATCGTCACGGTTGATTCGCAAACCGGCCAAGTACGCAACAGCCCGGATATAATTTCCCGCGGCTTCATTTATATGCGCGAGTCCAAAGAACTGCTTTTCCAGGTCCGGCAAAAAGTGAAAGAAATAGTCCATAAAGCCACCGGCGGCCGCGGCCAAATAGACCAAGATTACATCAAAGACAATATCCGTGACAAAATCGGGCAATTCCTTTATACTAGAACCGAACGGCGGCCCATGGTGCTGCCGGTAATCATAGAGGTATAACCGTTTAATCCCAAAAGAACGGTTATCCGGCGATTTAGTTGTTTTAAATCAAGGGGGTGGAATATGGCAGCCATAAAAATTTCCCTGGTTTTGTTCGTGGCCCTGGCAATCGTTTTTTTGATTGGCTTCGTTCTCCCTCGCTTTTCCGACTACTACGAAAAAAAATTCCTGCCGAAAAAGTAGCTAAATCCACACTCAACAAAAAAGGCCTCGCTTTCGCGAAGGCCTTTTCCATTTATCGGTCTTCTTATTTTCCAACAATGGCGTTTTCCAGTTCTTCTCTTTTTTCTTCCAGCAATTTGCCGCTCTTGGCTTCAATGTTCAACCTGACCAAAGGTTCCGTATTGGAAAGGCGTAAATTGAACCACCAATCCGGATATTCCACGGTCAAACCGTCAATTTTTTTAACTTGCCCACCGGTGAATTTTTTTTCAACCGCAACCAAGGACTCAGCCGCGTCGCTAACGGAGAAGTTAATTTCTCCTGAATTAAAGTATTTTTTAAAAGGCCTGATTATTTCGGAAAGCAGCTTGTTTTCCCGACTGATTATTTTTAAAACCTCCAGCATCGCCACTAAAGCGTTGTCCAAAAACCCCAAACTCCGAAAAAAGTAATGGCCGGAAAGTTCGCCGCCGAAAAGGATATTTTCGCGGCGCATCTGGGCCTTCATTAGCGAGTGGCCGGCCCGGCCCAAAACCGGCTGGCCGCCGGCGGCCGTAACAGCTTCCGGCACTACCCAGCTAGAACGGACTTCGTAAAGTATTTTATCGCCGACATTCTCTTGCAACAAATTTTGGGCGATTAAAGCCGTGACAAAATCACCCCTAACGGCTTCCCCTTTTTCATCCAGAAAAACAACCCTATCCCCGTCGCCGTCAAACGCCGCGCCCCAATCAGCCTGGCTTTCCAAAATTTTATTTTTCAAATCACGCAAGTTTTCTTCCTTCAAAGGATTGGCTTCGTGGTTCGGAAAATTTCCGTCCGGCTCGGCAAAAATAACTTCGCATCGGCCGGGCAAAAACCCAGCTAAAGAAATTATTTCTGGCCCCGACATTCCGTTGCCGCAATCAATTATTCCTTTCAGCGGCTTAAGCGATTTTAAATCGGCTTGCCTTTTAATAAAATCCAAATAGTCATCAAACAAGTTTTCTTCAAAGACAACGCCGTTTGGCCAAACGATTTCTTCCGGCTTCCCCGCTTCCGCCAAATCCCGCAAAGCGAACAGGCCATTTTCGCTTCCCAACGGTTCACCTTTCGCCAGACACACCTTGAAACCGTTATCCAAAGCCGGATTATGCGAAGCGGTAATCATTATTCCACCGTCAGCTTCTTTTTGGGTTAGGGCCCAATAAAAAAGCGGCGTGCTTACCCGCCCCAAATCAACCACGTCGGCTCCCTGACCGACCAAACCGCTGACTAACGCCTGTTTCAAAGAATCGGAAGAAAGCCGCGCGTCGCGGCCGACTAAAACACGATGGCTTTTAAAAAGTTTTTTTACCTTCAAAAACTCTACCAACGCCGCCCCTAAACCCCGAGCGGTTTCTTCGTTCACTTCAATCGGATAAACGCCGCGGACATCGTAACTTTTGAAAATTTTCTTGTTTGCCATGGCCTCATTTTAACATAACTTTGCCTGTTGACCAAACCGTTTTTTTCTGCTAAACTGACAAAGTTGTTATTTATTAACGTATGTACGAACTAAACTTATTAATCAATCCTTTGCTTGAGCAAACCGATGCCCAGGCGACCGCGGAAAAGCTCCGCCAAAACATAGAAAAACTGAACGGCCAGGTGAAAAAACTGGCTTCTTTGGACAAGAAAAAACTGGCTTATCCGATAAAAAAACAGCTGTCCGCTTATTTCGTTTCTTTGGAGTTTGAAATGGAACCGGAAAACGTGGAAAAGCTCCAGCAGGAACTGAAATTGAACAACGACATCCTGCGTTTCCTGCTTTTGGTTTCAGAAGGCGCCAACCAGCTGCCGCCGAAACCCAGGACCGCTCTGCGGCCGAAAGCCGTTGCCGCGCCGGCAAGCGTTGGCATTAAACCGGAAAAAGCCGCCAAAGTTAAAATCGAAGAACTAGACAAAAAATTGGAGGAGCTATTAAAGTAAACCAGTAAACATGTAAACAAGTGAACCTGTGCAACTTTCTACTTGTTCACTAATTCACTTGCTCACTTGTTCTCTCAGCTTATGAATTTCAATAAAGTTATCGTTCTCGGCAATTTGACCCGCGATCCGGAATCGCGAACTTTGCCTTCCGGCCAATCAGTAGTTTCTTTTTCCATCGCCACCAACCGTTTTTATACTGACAAAAGCGGCCAGAAACAAAAAGCCGCCGAATTTCATAATATCGTGGCTTTCGGCCGGCTGGCTGAAATCTGCAGCCGTTACTTGAGCAAAGGCAAACTCGCGCTGGTGGAAGGCCGCCTGCAAACCCGTTCCTGGCAAGGCCAAGACGGCAGCAAACGCTGGCGCACGGAAATCGTTATGGAAAACATGCAGCTGGGCCCACGGGGCGTAGCCGGCGACTCGCCAACCGGGCCGTCCGACACGCCGAGCCAGGCCGAAGAAATTCCTATAATTGACGCGGATGAAGATTTCGCCGCCGACAACAAAGACGGCGTCAACGTAGACGAAATACCATTTTAACCTATATGAAACCTTGCTATTTCTGCCAAGAAAACATCCAACAAATTGATTTTAAAGACATTGACCTGTTGCGCCAGTTTATTTCCGGCCAGGCGAAAATCCTGCCGCCGCGGCGCACCGGCACCTGCCGCCGGCACCAGCGGAGCTTGGCGCAAGCCATAAAACGCGCCCGTTTTCTGGCGTTACTACCGTATACGAAAAAGTAAATATTTTTGAGATTAAAAAACGCCTCCCATGGGAGGCGTTTTTTTCTTTTTCTATTCTTCAGCTTTTTCTTTGTCCGCTTCTTCTTTTACTTTTTTCACCAATTCCTGAACTAATTTCGGATTTTCTTCCAAGTTCTTCTTCGCCGCTTCCATCCCTTGGCCGAGCTTTTGGTCGCCATAAATCAGCCAGGAACCGCTTTTGCTAACGATACCGTATTTAACGCCAAGATTGATGACATCGCCGGCGAACGAAATGCCTTTGTTGTACATAATATCAAATTCCGCCGTGCGGAAAGGCGCGGCCACTTTGTTTTTGACCACCTTTACTTTAACGCGATTGCCAACGATGCTTTCTCCTTGTTTTATTTGGGCGATACGCCTTACGTCCAGCCGAACCGAAGCGTAAAATTTCAGCGCTTTGCCGCCCGGCGTTTCTTCCGGATTGCCAAACATAATGCCGATTTTCATCCGAAGCTGGTTGATAAAAATCACGCACGTGCCGGATTTAGCGACAATCGCCGTCAGTTTCCTCAATGCCTGCGACATTAGCCGCGCCTGCAAACCCATATGCTGCTGGCCCATTTCGCCTTCAATTTCCGCCCGCGGCGTCAAGGCCGCCACCGAATCAACGACAATCACGTCCACGGCCGCCGAGCGCACCAAACTCTCCACGATATCCAACGCCTGCTCGCCGGTGTCTGGCTGAGAAATCAACAAATCGTCAATTTTTACCCCCAGGCGTTTAGCGTATTCCGGATCCAAAGCGTGCTCAGCGTCCACAAAAGCGCAAAGCCCGCCTTTTTTCTGGGCCTGCGCGACTGTATGAAGCGCCAGCGTAGTTTTACCGCTTGATTCCGGACCATAGACTTCAATTACCCGACCCTTGGGCAAACCGCCGACTCCCAGCGCCAAATCAAGCGATAAAGAGCCAGTGGATACCGCGTCCACATTTACCCGTCTGGCTTCACCCAATTTCATAATTGAGCCCTCGCCAAACTTTTCTTTTATTTCGTCCACCGCCGTAGCGAGCGCTTTTAATTTTTCGTCTTTTTCCCCTCCGGCAGCTTGTTTGGTCATAAAAATTTAAATTATTTATCTTGGTTTTTTATTCTAACATAATTTGGCGCTTTACCGAAACGCTTTTGCCGAAACGGTTAATGGCCGTCACTTCCACCACGTTAATCCCTTTGGCTAAATTTATTTTTTGCTCAAAACTGCCTTCCCTGTCCAGATTCACTTCCTGACTATTAAGAGTCAGCTTCACTCCCGGCTCCGTCTTACCCTTAATCACGAATTCATTGTTGTTTACCGTCAAATCCTCCCTGGGCGCAAAAAGTTCCAGCGAAGGGGACCCTAACAAAAAATTGAGCTGCCAGAAAAAATACCCCGCCACCAATCCGACAAAAACTAATATCGCCGCCCAGCTAACAAGCTGGGGCGTAACCGTAAAACTGCCGAAACGCAAACTGGGCAGTTTTTTAGGCGCAGTTTTTTCCCGGGACCAATGCCAGGAAATTTTTTCTTCCGAAGCATACTCCTCAACAAGCTCGTCTGCATCCGCTCTCAACAGCGCCGCGTATTTGCGCAAAAAACCTTTAACATAAACGCCAGCGGGCATTTTCTCTATTTCGCCTTTTTCCAAACAGTCCAGGTATTTTTCCTGGATATTTAAAAGCTGGGCGACTTTTGCCTGCGTCAACCCAGCCTCCTGCCTCAATTTTTTTATTTTTTCGCCGAAATGCGGCAACTCAACTTTTTTAGCGACAAAAACCATAATTAATAATCTTTCAACACTTCGTCTTCATTTTCCCCGACTGTCGGGTTTCCCGGCACGTCGCGCAAAGTATCCATCAAGATCTCACGGGGCTTGGCGCCGTCCGCCGGTCCGACCAAACCATTTTCTTCCATAATATCCAGCAACCTCGCCGCCCGAGCGTAACCCACGCGCAAACGGCGCTGTAACAGCGAAGCCGACGCCTTGCCGCTCTGAATCACTACTTCCTTCGCCTGCTCATACAAATCATCGTCTACGTTGCCGCCGTCTCCTCCTCCGCTCCAAAGAGTGGACTGCCCGGCCGGACCCTTAATGATGTCTTCCGCGTAATCAGGCTTAATTTGCTTGGTTAAAAATTCAACCACTCTTTTCACTTCTTTGTCGGAAGAAAAAGCCCCTTGGATACGGCGCGGCTTGGCCGTGTCGCCCGATAAAAATAGCATATCACCGTTGCCCAAAAGCTTTTCGGCCCCCGAACCGTCCAGAATCGTCCGCGAATCAACTTGGGAAGCCACTTGGAAAGCCACCCGGGCGGTAATATTAGCTTTGATAAGCCCGGTAATCACTTCCACCGACGGCCGCTGGGTCGCCAATATCAAATGGATACCGGTGGCGCGGGACATCTGTGCCAGACGCACAATCGCCGCTTCCACCTCCCGGCCGTGGGAAGCCATCAAATCGGCCAATTCGTCAATAATAATGACGATATACGGCAACGGCTCTTCCAGTTTTCCTTCCACGAATTTTTTATTATAAGAGATAATATCACGGGTCTGTTCGGCCGACAAAATATCAAACCGCCTTTCCATTTCCGACACCGCCCAACGCAGAGCGTTGACGGTTTTTTCCGCGTCCACGATTACCGGCGTTAAAAGATGCGGCAAACCGTTATAGACCGGAAATTCCACGCGCTTGGGATCGATTAAAATCAATTTCAAAAAGTTAGGCGCTTGGCGGTAAAGCAAACTCAAGATAATGGTATTCAAACATATCGTCTTGCCGGTGCCGGTAGCGCCAGCGATCAGCAAGTGCGGCATTTTTTCCAAACCGGCGTAAACCGGCGTGCCGGCGACATCTCGCCCCAAAGACAAAGTAAGCATTTTATGGTCCTGGGCAAAATCCGGCTGCTCGATCAAATTGCGCAAACGGACTTTAGTGACGGCTCGATTGGGAATTTCTATGCCGACGAGCGACCGGCCGGGAATAGGCGCTTCTATGCGTATCGGATGGGCGGCCAGCGCCAAAGACAAATCGTTTTGCAAACCGGTAATTTTGGAAAGTTTGACGCCCTGCGCCGGACGCAAAGTGTATTGGGTAACAGTCGGGCCGACATTGACTTCCGCCATTTCCACTTCAATACCGAAATGCTGAAGAGCGCGTTTAATGATATTGGCATTGGCCTTAATGTCGCCACTGGTCGGTTCGCCTGTATCCGGTTCCAACAAATCCAACGTAGGAAATTTATAATCAGCCATCGTCATTTTACTTTGCAGCAAAAGCAATTCGTCTTTTTTAGCTGTTTTTTCTTTTCCCTGTTCGGATTTTTTATCTTGGCCCGTGCCCAGCTCCTGAATTTTAAATTTCGGTTCGGGCATTATTTTTTTCATCAGAGAACCGAAGGGCGATTCTTCATCCGGTGACGAAAATCTTTTTTCTCCGGGCGCGTTTTTAACGAATTCGGGCGACTGGGCTTTTTCTTCCGATGTCCGCCGGAAAAACCCCAAAATATTTTTCAAAGAAACGTTAAAAGTTATCAGAAGGGCGATAAAGACCAAAGCGATTAAAATCAAAATGCTGGCGTAAGTGCCAAGAAATTTTAAAAAAACATAGGCCACGCCGTATCCCAGCCAACCGCCTCCCCGGGCGCCGCCGTTTTTGAAAATATCCAACAGTCCTAGAAAACTAAGAACGAATATCCCGATGCCGACAAACGGCGTGCCGTAAATGTCTTTATGCAACGATTGCAAAATGGCCACACCAGCCAAAACCAAAGCCAGCGGCACCAGAAAGAAACCCCAGCCAAAAAGCGCGCTCAACCCCGCGTAAAGATAGTGGCCGGCGCTGCCCGCCAGATCAAAAACACTTAAAATAGTAATCAGCGCTGCGACAAAAAGCACCATCGCGATGATGCCTTTCTTGGTTTCGTCTTCCAAGTCCAAAATCGGCTTTTTGGGCCGGTTGCCGTTTTTAAACTTTTTAGCCATAATAATTTATCCTCTCTTTTAAGAGAAGCCGAAGAAAAAAATTTATTCTTAACTTAAACGTCTATCGGGTCTTCCATGTCCTTATTATACAAAATCCAATCTAATGGCGCAACCGCCTGAAAATAAAAAACCGCCCCTTGACTACGCTCGGGGCGGCCTGAATTCAGCTTATTCTTTTTTCCGCTTCTTTTCCTCAATGCCCGTTTCTTCTTTTTCCGTTAAATTGTAGCCCGTGCCGGCCGGAATCAAACGGCCGATAATCACATTCTCTTTAAGCCCTTTCAGCATGTCTTCTCGCCCCTGGGTTGAGGCGCTGATTAAAACCTTGGCGGTTTCCTGAAAGGACGCGGAAGACAGCCAGCTTTCCGTGGTCAAAGCGACTTTAGTAATACCCATCAGCAGCTGGACCGCGGTCGCCGGCTTGCCGCCGGTCTGTTTCATCCGATCGTTGGCCAACAAAAACCTCGGTTTTTCCACTGTATCGCCAATTAGCAATTCCGTGTCTCCCGAGTCTTTAACGCGCACTCGGGAAAACATCTGCCTGACAATCAATTCAATGTGCTTATCACTCAGCGCTTCGCCTTGTGTGGTATAGATGCTTTGGACCTCTTTGATGATATAACGGTAAACAGCTTCCTTGCCGGCAATTTTGAAAAGTTCTTTCAAATCCAAATGGCCTTCGTTCAGCTGCTGGCCGCGTTTCACCTCGTCGCCTTTAGCGGCCCACAAAGCGGTGCGTAAAGGAATCTGGTATTCTTTCTCTTGATATTCGGAAATATCTTTTTTCTTTTTCGCGGTCTTGCTTTTCGTTTTTTTATCGTTAGCTTCCGCCCGGCCGGCAATTTTCATTATCCGCCAGCCGCCTTCTTCTTTCAGGTCAACGACCTTGCCGTCAAGCTCGGAAATCGCCGCTTTGCCTTTCGGCGGTTGGCATTCAAAAATTTCCTGCACGCGCGGCAAACCCTGGGTAATGTCGCCGCCGGCCGCCACACCTCCGGTATGGAAAGTTCTCATCGTCAGCTGGGTTCCCGGCTCGCCGATGGCTTGCGCCGTAACGATACCCACCGCTTCGCCCAATTTAACCAACTGGTTACGGCCTAGATCATAACCGTAACACATCTGGCAAACGCCGTGCCGCGTCTGGCAAGTCAGAAGCGAACGGACACGCAATTTTTTCAAACCGGCGGCTTCGATTTTATGAGCGGCTGTTTTATCAATTAAAGTGTTTTTCTTGACTATAACCTCGTCGCCGACTTTTACTTCTTCCAGAGACACCCGGCCGACCAGACGAGAAGCCAAAGAACGGCCCAGCTCTTCTCCGTCTTCGAAATAAACGGTTATGCCTTCTTTATCGCCACAATCAACTTCCCGCACGACGATATCCTGCGAAACGTCAATCAGCCGCCGCGTCAGATAACCGGCGGTGGAGGTACGTAGCGCCGTGTCGGCGGAACCTTTACGGGCGCCGTGGGTGGAAATAAAGTATTCCAAAACGTTAAACCCTTCTTTAAACGAACTCTTCACCGGTAGCTCAATAATCTCGCCCGCTGGATTGGTCATCAGGCCTTTCATGCCGGTCATCTGGGACGTCTGCCCCCAAGAACCGCGGGAACCGGAATCAATCATCAAATGCACCGAACCGTTCGGGTCAAGCCCTTGAATTACCAATTTACCGATTTTATCCACGAGAGAGAACCAAATTTCAATGATGCGGGCGCGCCGCTCTTCTCTGGTTAACAAACCTTCCAGATACTGTTGGTGCACCCGTTCCACTTCTTTTTCCGCTTCTTCCAATAGCTTCTGTTTTTCCGGCGGTACGCACAAATCGTCCATACCCCAGGAAACGCCCGAACGGGTAGCGTACTCAAAGCCGACCTCCTTGATTTTATCCAAAATCTGGGCGGTTTTCTTAATACCGCATTTTTCCACCAGCTCCGCCACCAAACCGTTCAGAATTTTCTTTTTCAATTCCACGTTGATAAAGCTTATTTCCGGCGGCAAAAGTTGGTTAAAAATAATCCGGCCGATAGAAGTTTCGACAAATTTCGGGCGATTTTCTTTTTCCGGCCAATTATTCGGCGTCTTGAATTTTATTTTGGCCTTCAGGTCAACGTCGCCGTACTGATAGGCCAAAATCGCGTCCTGAACGTTTATGAAATGCTTGCCTTCACCCTTCAGGCCGTCAACGATTTTCGTCATCCAATAACAGCCTAAAATTATGTCTTGGGTCGGCGTGGCAATCGGATCGCCGGTCGCCGGTTTCAATAGATTCAGCGAAGCCAGCATGATTTTCGCCGCTTCGTTCTGGGCTTCCTGAGTCAGCGGAACATGGACAGCCATTTGGTCGCCGTCAAAGTCAGCGTTGAAAGCGCGGCAAACCAACGGGTGAATCCTGATGGCTGAACCCTCAACTAGTACCGGCTGAAACGCCTGAATGCCCAAACGATGAAGCGTCGGCGCGCGGTTAAGCAGAACGTGCTTATCCCGAATAACCTCTTCCAAAGCAGCCCAAACATCATCGGTCTGCTGTTCAATCAGATGGCCGGCTCCCCGGATATTGTAAGCTAAACCGCCAGTCACTAACTTTTGGATGACGAACGGTTTGAATAATTCCAAAGCCATGTGTTTCGGCAAACCGCACTGGTGGATTTTCAATTCCGGCCCGACCACGATGACCGAACGGCCGGAGTAATCAACCCGCTTACCCAAAAGATTCTGGCGGAAACGGCCTTGTTTGCCTTTCAACATATCCGCCAAAGAACGCAGCTGCCGCCGCTGGCCGGAAGAAGCCATTACCGGGCCGTGCCCCCGCCGCGCGGAATTATCAATTAAAGCGTCCACTGCTTCTTGAAGCATGCGCCGCTCGTTGCGACAAATGACTTCCGGCGCTTTTAGTTCCAGTAATTTTTTCAAACGGTTGTTGCGGTTGATGACGCGGCGGTACAAATCGTTCAAGTCAGAAGTGGCGTAGCGGCCGCCATCCAAAGCCACCATCGGCCGCAGATCCGGCGGCATAACCGGCAAAACGGTCAATACCATCCACTCCGGCCTGATTTTAGAACGGGTCATCGCCTCTACTAAGCGCAAACGCTTAACCGCTTTTTTATACGCCAAATCGGAGGTCTTAGCGGCTTCCGCCAACAATTCCTGCCGTAAAACTTCCAGGTCAACTTTCGTCAAAACTTTACGGACGGCTTCCGCGCCAATGCCGGCCTCAAAAACATGCCCGTATTTCAAACTCAAATCAAAATATTCGTTTTCCGAAAGTATTTGCATGGATTTCAACCGCTTTAGCTCGGCCATACCTTTATCCCGCTGTTCTTTTATCGCCTGTTTTTCGGCCAAAGGAGTTCCGCCGGGCAAACTTTTGATTTTCTGCTTATATTCTTTTTCTATCTCTCTCAAAGCGGTTTCTCTTGTCGCTTCATCGATTTTTATAACCATATAGCCGGCGAAATATATCACTTTTTCCAAGTCCTGAACCGACATGTCCAAAATCGTGCCGATTTTGGAAGGCACGCCACGCAAAAACCAAATATGAGAAACTGGCGTCGCCAAAACGATATGTCCCATCCTTTCGCGGCGAACAATCGCCCTCGTCACTTCCACTCCGCATTTATCACAAATAATTCCCTTGTAACGAATTCGCCGATATTTGCCGCAATAACATTCCCAATCCTTTTCCGGACCGAAAATCCGCTCGCAAAACAACCCGTCTTTTTCCGGTTTTTGCGTCCGGTAATTGATGGTTTCCGGTTTAGTCACTTCACCGTGGCTCCAGGCCAAAATGTCTTCGGGCGAAGCGAGTTTAAGTTTTATGGAATCGAAATCAGTGACTTTATGGTCTGACATAATTTTATTGCTGCGGAGACGGGTTAGAAAAATTTTCCGATTTTTGTTCTTCGTCTTCTCTTGTTTCCTTAACGCCGGACAATTCCACCGACAAACCCAGCGATTTAAGCTCTGCCAGCAGAACATTGAAAGAAGCGGGCAAATGCGGCGCTTTGAACGGCAAACCGCGGATAATCGCATCGTACGCGTTAGCCCGGCCCAAAACATCGTCCGATTTTATAGTCAACATTTCCTGTAAAGTATGCGCCGCGCCGTATCCTTCCAGCGCCCATACTTCCATTTCACCAAACCGCTGGCCGCCGAATTGCGCCTTGCCACCCAATGGCTGCTGGGTAATCAACGAATACGGACCGATAGAACGCATATGTATTTTATCCTCCACCAGATGATGGAGTTTCATCATATAGATATAGCCGATGGTCACTTGCTGGTTGAACGGCTCGCCGGTATAGCCGTCAAAAACCGTGGTTTTACCGTCCGCCGAAAAACCGGCTTTTTTCAACTGTTCCCTGATATCCTCTTCCGTGGCGCCGTCCAAAGACGGCGTAACTGCTCTAAATCCCAAAGCTTTAGCCGCCAAACCCAGATGCGTTTCCAAAATCTGGCCGATATTCATACGGGACGCCACGCCCAACGGATTCAGAATAATGTCCACCGGCGTACCGTCGGCCAAATAAGGCATGTCTTCCACCGGCATAATTTTGGCGATAACGCCTTTGTTGCCGTGCCGGCCGGCCAACTTGTCGCCGACCATTACTTTGCGCAATTCCGCCACTTCCACTTGGATGGTTTTGATGACGCCGGCTTGAAGCTTATCCCCCTGTTCACGGGAAAAAACCTTGACGCCGATTATCCGACCCCGTTTGCCGTGCGGCATGCGCAAAGAAGTGTCTTTGACGTCGCGGGCTTTCTCACCAAAAATTGCGCGCAGCAGCCGTTCTTCCGCCGTTAAATCAGCTTCGCCTTTGGGAGAAATTTTACCGACTAAAATATCATTAGGTCCGACTTCCGCGCCGATGCGCACGATACCTTCTTCGTCCAAATCCTTCAGCCGTTCTTCGCCAACGTTGGGAATATCCGGCGTAGTTATCTCCGGCCCAAGTTTGGTTTCGCGCACGTCGCAGGAAAAATCTTCAATATGAATAGAAGTATAACGGTCGCCTTGCACCACCCGGTCGGACAAGATAATCGCGTCTTCAAAATTGGAGCCGCGCCAAGAAAGAAAAGAGACCAGCAAATTTTGCCCCAAGGCCAAATAGCCGTTTTCCACTCCCGCGCCGTTGGCCAAAATGTCTCCAACTTTAACTTTCTGGCCCCGCTTAACGGCCGGATGTTGATTAATAGAAGTAAACTGGTTGGTGCGTTCAAATGTCTGTAAAGGATAAGCTCTCGTTTTGCCTTTTTTATTTTTTACGGCGACTTTATCGGCGTCAACTTCCACGACTTCCCCTTCTTCTTTGGCAACGATAACCTGGCCGGAGTCCAAAGCTGCTTTTTTCTCAACGCCGGTAGAAACTAGAGGCGCATCCGGCCTAATGCAGGAAACCGACTGCCGTTGCATATTTGAACCCATCAGCGCCCGGGTGGCGTCGTCGTGCTCCAAAAAAGGAATCAAAGAAGTGGAAATGGAAATAAACTGCTGGGGTGAAACGTCCATAAAGGCGATTTTTTCGCGTTTAGTGATTGACGCTTGGCCGTGAACCCGCGCCTGGACCCTTTCTTCCTTAAAACACCCGCTAGCATCCAACGGCACGACCGCGTGGGCAATGTCATGCTTTTGTTCCTCGTAAGCGTTCAAATATTCTATTTCGCCGGTCACTTTGCCATTTTTAACCACGCGATAGGGAGTTTCCAAAAAACCGAAATCATTTAACCGCGCAAAAGAAGCCAGCGTGCCGATAAGGCCGATGTTCGGGCCTTCGGGCGTCTGGATAGGGCAAATGCGGCCGTAAAAAGTGGTATGCACGTCGCGGACTTCAAATCCGGCGCGCTCACGCGTCAAGCCGCCCGGACCCATGGCGGACAAACGGCGCTTGTGTTCCAGTTCCGCTAAAGGGTTAACCTGGTCCATAAATTGCGCCAGCTGGGAAGTGGTGAAAAACCCTTTAACTTCCGCGGCAAAAGGCCGGATATTGACCAGCTGCGCCGGCGCCAAAACCGCCGTGTCCAGAGTGGTCATCCGGTCTTTGATAATCCTTTCCATCCGCGCCAAACCTATCCGCAGTTTATTCTGGATTAATTCGCCCAAAGTCCTGATGCGCCGGTTGCTTAAATGGTCAATGTCGTCCGGCTGCGCCATCGGATCGTTGTTTAGCCGGATAATTTCTTTTATCACCGCTACCAAATCGTCCAAACGCATAACGCGATACTCCTTGCTCAAAGGCGCGTTTAAACCCAGCCGCAAATTGAATTTCCAGCGGCCGACGTTGGATAAATCATACCTTTCAAAATCAAAAAACATCGCCTCAATCATCTGTTGGGCGTTGTCCGCAGTCGCCAGGTCGCCCGGCCGAATGCGTTTGTAAATTTCAATAAATCCCTCTCCTTGATTGCGCGCCACGTCCCGCTTGATAGTGGATTCTATGTATTTGTTCTCGCCGTCGGTGTCCACATCCTTAAAAGCAGCCAGCAGTTTCTCGTCCGTATCCAAGCCGAAAGCGCGCAATAAAGAAGTCGCCGCCACTTTGCGCTTGCGGTCTATTTTAACGAAAATCGCGTTGTCCGAATCGGTTTCAAATTCCAGCCAGGCGCCGCGGTTAGGAATAATTTTCGCGCCGAAAAGCCGGCGGCCGCGCGAATAATTGGCGGTAAAGAAAACACCGGCCGAGCGGATAAGCTGGGAAATAACGACGCGCTCCACGCCGTTGACGACAAAAGTGCCCCGCTCGGTCATCAACGGGAATTCGCCAAAATATATTTCTTGTTCTTTTACCTCGCCGGTTTTTTTGTTGGCAAGCCGCAGTTTTACCCGTAACGGCGCTTCGTAGGAAGCGTTCAGCTTTTTGGCTTCTCTTTCCGAGTATTTAGGTTCGTCAAAATAGTAGTCGGCAAAATAGAGTTCCAAATCCTTGCCGCTCCAATCGCGAATAGGCGAGACCTCTTCAAAAAGTTCGCGCAAACCGGTTTCTTTAAACCATTTAAAAGAGTCCAACTGGGCCTCAATGAGGTTAGGCAAAGGAATGGCGTTGGGATGCTTACCGAAAAATTTCTCCTGCATTTTTTTAAAATTGGCCTGAAATTAAAAAACAGCAAAAAACAACCCAAAACACCCTTTTACGGGTGCCGTCTTTTTCAGGGTTATCTTTTCTTAACCGGAAACAAACAAGATGCCTTTATTAACTTTTGTTATCTTTCATTATAGCCGAAAGAAGAAAAGTGTCAAGACCTTGTGCGCTTCTATAAAAATAAAAAAGAGCCGCTTATTTATTTTGGCGGCTCCGAAAGAATGGTTTTACCTGATAGAAGAACTTGCCGCCCCGTTCTGTGTGGCGGCGGCCGAGACCTCCTGGCCGTTTTCTACGCAATCATAGACCAAATAAACAACACCCGAATGGCCCTCCCGCGTCCCGATGATGGGCTGATGGAAAATTCTGTCCGCCTTTATCACTTTGCCAACCGCCTCAATGACTTTCTGTTGCTTCTCGGGACTTACCTGAATCTGCACTGTTTCAAACGGCATGCCTTACCTCCTTTTATTTTTATGAACGTTTATGTTATAGCAGCTGAATACGGCTTCGTCAATCATTTCTCTTCTCCTCAATTCCATTCAAACACTCGGGTGTTTTATATTTTCATAAAAATGAAAAAGGCGGACATAGTTTAGTCCGCCTTAAATTTCGTGAAGAAAGGAGAGGTTCTTGTTCTGCGCCCGCCCCGCAAACGCGAGGAAACGCAATTACCCTTTTATGGGCCGCTATCAGCCCAACCTTGTCTTCGAAAAATAATTTTCAACAACATCTTCCAAAAAAAATTTTATTTCTTCCTGAGAGATTTTTATATCATCTTCCAATTCAGCAATTCCTTTGAAAATCTTACTTTTTTCAAGACGAATAGGCACTTTTTTAATTTCTTCAACAATAATCTTCCAGGCAATCCTGTTTCTTTCCTGTAAAGAGAACTCGGAAACAATGTCACTGAAAATTCCGTAAACCTCCAGTGTTTTCGGAGAAAGCAAGAGCTTCTTTGAAAAAACTTTTTCAAAAAGCTCTTCGAAGGCCATGAAGAAAACATAAATTATTTTCTCCTTACTTTCTTTGATTGCCTGCTCCATATTTCCGGCCATTTTCTTCAAGTTGTTTCCCCGAGGAATGCCTTCTTCCCTGCAGAAAACCTTGAAAACCTCCCAGCCGATTTCTTCTTTCCGTCCCTGCTCCATCTTTGCCTCCTTTTTATTTTTATTAAAAGTACAAAAACAGGATAGCATATTTCGGCTATCCTGTCAATGATTATTTTCTCTCTTCTTATTATTCCGGCGCGAGTTTGGAATAAATTTTATGGCTCAAAACTCCCAGACCAACCAAGAAAACCAAGAAGGCTATAATCCAACCGGCAATCGGAATAAGTTTTATCAGGGCCAGTATCAGCGCGCCCAAAGCAATTAGCCACCAGTTTATTTCCGTTTCTTTTCTCCGGAAAACAAACTTGGCGATAACTGCCGCCCAGATAATACCGGTCGTCGCGCCTCCCAAAATGATCAGCGTAAAAAAAGCAACCAGGGCAAAAAATCCAACCGGCAAACCGACCAAGGTTATCATGCAGATTATCGCCGCGATGGGGATTGAAATCAAAACGACAAATCCCCTAACCAGTTCCCGGCCGGGCGAAGCGAAAGCCCGAGCTATCATTTCTTTTGAATCTTTGGGCCAGATGTAAAACAGAAGGCACGATAAAATTATCGCACCGGCCAAACCAATCAGCCCCCAAAAAGTCACGAAAGCGAAAAACGCGAAAACCGGGGCTTTGCTCGGCTTGCTGATTTTTTTGGCCGCTTGCTGATGAAAATTGGTCGTGCCACTCACTTTAGCCGCCACGTCAATCTTGGCTTCTTTTTGGGAATAATAATCAAAATCACCCGCTACTTTAGCCGAGCTTCCTATGGCAATCTCACCGCCGCCGATAACCAAATTTCCGCCTACGGAACCGTCAAAAGAAACGTTCCCCGCGCCGATTGATGCGTCGCCGCCAATTTGCGCGCCGGGCATAACGTTAAGATTTCCGCCGGCTACCGTCAGCTCTCCGCCAATCGTTCCACCCACAGTCACGTTCCCGCCGCCAATTCGTAAATCCTCCCCGATTTTGCCGGTAGCCACCAGCGTGCCGCCGATAACCACCACGTCTTTAGTCACCGTGCCTGTTAAATTCACGTTGCCGCCGACAACATACAAATCCCCCTCCACAATGCCGGCAATGTTCACCATACTGCCAGCCGCGTATACGTTTTCGCGGACGGTTTCGCCGACACTCACCGTCTCGCCGGACTTAAACTCCGCCGCGCCAGCCACTGCCGGCGCCAGCATCGCCAAGCCCACCAACAGACCTAAGTATTTTTTCATAGATTATTTAATTAATTATTATTTATTATTTTGCTTTTTATTATAGCACAAACTAATACTTTATGCTTCGAAATCAATACCCAATCTACTCGACATCGTAAGCCGCACTATTCCAAGGCGATGCCTCTAATTTTTGCTAATTCCAAATCTTTTAACCACCTGCTCAATTTTTTCTCATACCCTTTTTCCCCGCCAAAAATCTCAAACAAAAAATCCCGACTGGTCAAAGACGGAAAATTTTTCTTGCCTAAATAATCTAAGTGGCTGCTCCAGCGATAAGAACTTAAAAAATTCAAACTCTTTTTATAATCTTTTAATTTCCTCTCTCGCCATTCCGGCGCAAAGAGATCCAATGGATTTAAATGAATATAGTAAGGCAAATGGATAAAATGTGCCTGGCTTGTTATTCTTATAGATTTATACCTTCCTTCAAAAAGCGTCCCCGTTCTCTTGTATTTTTGGTTAAAATATTTTGCGTATCCCACATTCAATTTTCTCATAAATTTAGATACTCCGCCCTCGCCTCTGCTTTCCAAAAATAAATGGTAATGATTCGGCATTAAACAAAAAGCCAAAATATCAACCAGCAATTTTCGCGACTTATTATATCGACTTACGATATCGTTCATTTTACGGAAAGTGTTAACCGCCGGAGCTTCATCATTAAATTCAAATAAATCGTGGATAAAACGAAAATAGTCTTTATTATCCATAAAGATTCTACGCTTATCAACTCCCCTGCTTAAAACATGATACAATTCCGCCATGTCTATTTTTTTAATATTATCGATATCGTAAGTCGATAATTTAGCCTAACCGATGGAAAATTTTCTGCTTTTCCGTAAACGGCAGCTTGGACTTATTTACGTATTCTTTCATATAAGTAATCGTCTGGTCGTAGGTTGGCCTGTCCACGGGATACGGGGTGGAATCTTTGCCGCCGTGGGCGAAGGAATAACGGGCGGGATCTTCGTAGGAGGGCTTGGCGCCGTAGATGATTTCAGCGACCAGAGCCAAAGCACGGATGGTTTTTGGGCCCACGCCTTCGGTGGCTAATAATTTTTCATAGTTTTCCGGCTTCCGGTCGCATAAAATCCAAAATATTCTCTCCAGATATTTGCTTTTGAAAAAATTTTCTTTAAGTACCGGGTGATATTTGAATTCCACGCTTTCCAGATTTAATAATTTCAATCTTTGCTGGCCTGAAGCCAGCTCCGCCATTTGCGACAATTCCGAAGAATGCCGCGCCAGAATTTTTATGTCTTTCATCAGCGCGCTGGAATTTTGCCCGACAAGCTCGGTGCTGATTTGCCTGGTTTTATCGCTGGTTACGGCGGTCATATTCAAAACTTCCTTCTTTTTGGTTTGGCTCGCAATGCCCGAATGCGGCTCAACAATCAAATCTTTCACGTCCTTGGAATGCCAGTGGTAGCGCCTTGCCGCTTGGCTAACGGCATTCATCCCTTGTTGGACAACTGTCCAGGCGCCGCTTTTGGTAAAGAAAAAAGCGTGGTGATAGATCTGAAAGTTGTCCTGGACCAAAGCGCTGTCAACCTTAGCCGCCATTTTGGAATTATAAACCAAGGCGTTGATGGGCTGGGGCGCCAAGTTCAGCCGTTCGCCCCAAGATTTGATTTGCTCGGGAGTTCTGCGCGAGGTCTTGCCTTTGCCGCCGCAAATAAAAATTCCCAAGTCCATTTCCTCCTGCCGAATGGCTTCTTTTAACGCCGCCGTTAAAATTGTGGTCAGGCCCGAAGCGTTCCAGTCAAACGCCAACACCGTGCCCAGGGACTGAAACCAGACAGGGTCGCCAAGCCGGCGCACGAATTCGTCCGCTCCTTCTTCAGCCACGATGGCTTCAATCATCTCTCGGCCAAGCTTCACCATTCTTTCAAAAAGCCATCGGGGACAGGTGCCGTAGTCCAAACCAAATGTGGCAACGCCGCGTTGAATCATATATTTTCTCCCTCCTTTTTAAAGGAGGGCTGGGGTGGATTTAAATCCCCCTTAATCCCCCTTTAAAAAGGGGGAAATAGTTAATTATTCCTCTTCTGACCGCGCCGATTTTTTCGTCTGCGCGATTATGTTTTGTACGATGCCCAAAGCCACGAAATTCACCAGTAAGTTGCTGCCGCCTGAACTCAAAAAAGGCAGAGAAATTCCTGTCACCGGCAAAAGCCCCAAATTCATACCGACGTTAATCGCCATCTGGGCGAAAACCATCAGAGCGAAACCAGCAATCAGCAAACGGGAAAAATTATTGGTGCTGGCGACGGCCGCCAGAATCAGACGCCAGAAAAAAAGCCCGAACGATCCCAGCATCAGTGCTATCCCCAAAAATCCCCACTCCTCTGCCACCAGCGCGAAAATAAAATCCGTTTGTTTTTCCGGCAAAAAGCCCAGCTGACCCTGCGTGCCGCGGCCCAAGCCTTTGCCGAAAAACCCGCCGGAACCGATAGCGATTTTCGACTGAATGACGTTATAACTAAAACCCTGCGGGTCAGCCGTTGGATTCAAATAAGAAATAATCCTTTCTTTCTGGTACGGCTGAAAAGCGAAAAACCATGCCAGCACTGCCACCAGAATTCCCGTTAACAGCACGATGGTCAAATGCCGCAATTTGATGCCGCTTAAAATAACAATACCCAGCCAAATCGCGCCCAAAATCAAAGCCGAACCCAAATCCGGCTGGCGCAACACCAAAGCAATCGGCAAAATGGCGTAAACCAAAGAAGCAATGATATGGCGAGCGCGATAAACTTCCGCGTGTCGGCCGGAAAAATATTTCGCCAACACCAAAATTAAAATCAATTTAGTCAGCTCCACTGGCTGAAAATTAAAAGGCCCGATTTTGAACCAACCAGCCATTCCCCGAACCTGCTGGCCGAGAAACAAAACCGCCACCAGAAAAACCAAGGCCAAAAAATAAAGAATCATTATCAACGACGGATAATTGCGGAAAGCGCGCGAGTCAAACAAACTGGCGACCACCGCCGCCGCCAACCCTAAAAAGATAAAAAGCGCTTGGCGGCCGGAAAAATCCGTTTGTCCGCCAACCTTGTCAATACCAAAAAGCACCAAGTAACTCATGGTGCATAAAAACATAACGGAACCTATTAGCCACCAGTCAAGATTTTTTAAATATTCTCTCATTAATATTGCTGGAACTGCTCCGTTTCGCCGTACTGGCTCATAAAATTGTCGTCGGCGAAAAGGTTGGTTTCCGCGAGCATATCCAGCGATTTAACTTCTCCGGGCAGCGGTTCAAACCACAAAACGGAAAAATACCGCTCGCTGCCGGAAGGAATGGTTGATGCTTCCGTTTTATTGACGCCGATAACCTGTTTGTCTGCGTCGAACAGGACTACCGAAACCATCACGCGGTCAAAATCAAAACTGCTCTCGTTTTTTATCACTCCCGTGGCTTGGGCAATCGCCGCGCCGCTTTCTAAATACTGGAATTGCCGGTCTTTAGCATACAAGGTCACGGTCCGCGGGTCGTAATCTGATTTCAATTCCTGCCAATCATTTTTGTCGATTGACGGCAAAACCAGACTGATTGATTTAATTTTTTGTCCGGCGTCAAAATTCGCCTCAACAAGATATTTTGTCTGGCCGGGCAAAATGAAAGCGCTGCCGGACTTGCTGATTGTCTGGCCGTCTTCGCCTTTCAGCTGAAAATTGTAATTCAGCTTTCCCAAACCAAAATTAGAATTAGGATTGCTAATTTCCGCCGCCAAATCATAGCGGTTGTTTTCCAAAGAAAAAAATCTGACCCAGCTGATTTTTACGTCCTGCGCGGTCAGCCGTTCGCAGGAAATGCAAACTCCGCCGCAATCAATGCCGGTTTCGTTCTGATTCTGTTTGCCGTCAAAACAAGAAGCGCCCTGATAAAAATAGCCGAAATAAACCCAAGCTCCTACGACGAGAAAAAAAGCGGCCAAAATGGAAATTATTATTGTCTGCTTGCGCCGGCGATAATCCATAAAATAAAAAAGCCCTATAACTAATTTCATTATAAGGCTTCTTGGAAAACCAGTAAAGCCAAATAAAAAAACCCATTGTCTTGGCGACGGTCTACTCTCACTGGAGCTTAAGCTCCAACTACCATCGACGCTGAACGGTTTAACGGCTCTGTTCGGGATGGGAAGAGGTGTTGCCCGCCCGCCGAAGTCACCAAGACAATGGGTTCTTTTTTATTTTTAGGGTTCCAATTTTTTCATCAAAACGATTGACTTGCCCGACCTGTGTTTTTCGCACAAGGCGGAACAAGAATGATTTATTAGTACTCCTCGGCTGAATCCATTGCTGGACTTACACCTAGAGCCTATCAACCTCCTAGTCTAGAAGGAATCTTTGATACCTAATCTTGGGGCCGGCTTCGCGCTTAGATGCTTTCAGCGCTTATCCGTTCCGAACTTAGCTACCCAGCGGTGCCCCTGGCGGGACAGCTGGTACACCAGCGGTTCGTTCTTCCCGGTCCTCTCGTACTAAGGAAGACTCCCCTCAAGTATCGACGCCTGCAGCAGATAGAGACCAACCTGTCTCACGACGGTTTGAACCCAGCTCACGTACCTCTTTAATTGGCGAACAGCCAAACCCTTGGGGCCTTCTTCAGTCCCAGGATGAGATGAGCCGACATCGAGGTGCCGAACAGTGTCGTCGATATGGACTCTTGGACACTACCAGCCTGTTATCCCCGGAGTAGCTTTTAGCCGATAATCTTCCACCTTCCTATGAAGTATGGTCGGTTCACTAAGTTCCGCTTTCGCGACTGCGCGACATGTCCGTCTTGCAGTAAAGCTGGCTTTTGCCTTTACGCTATCTCCGCCGTTTCCATTGGCGGATAGCCAACCTTAATAAACGCCTCCGTTACTCTTTTGGAGGCTAGCGCCCCACTAAAACTGCCCGCCTAGCACTGTCTCACGCCAGCCGTTTGACGGCTGGCGCAGTTAGAACAAAGCACTTAAAAGATGGGTGTTTCATTGGCGGATCCATGCCGACCGAAATCGGCACTTCAAATCCTCCCCACTACGCTACGCATTTAAGCGCCAGGCTCAATACTAAACTGCAGTAAAGCTTCCGGGGTCTTTTCGTCTTGCTGCAGGTATCCGGCATCTTTACCGGAATTGCATCTTCACCGGGCCCCTCGTTGAGACAGTTCCCAAGTCGTTACTCCTTTCATGCGCGTCGGAATTTACCCGACAAGGTATTTTGCTACTTTAACACGGTTATAGTTACCGCGGACGTTCACTGGCGCTTAGCACAATGAGCCGTACGCATCTCGCTGCGCGAGATGCTAAATTTAAAATGTAAAAATCAAAGTTAAAAATCAAGGTGTCGCTAAGCGACATATTTTATATATGCGCGAAGCGAATACCGAAATTTTACTCCGATGGCGTAGCCATCGCGAGTCCACGATATAATCGGGACTTTTTGATATTTTAATTTTTCATTAGCGCATCTTGCAAAGCAAGATGCGCACGACCCTCATGTTTAACGTTCCAGCACTGGTCAGGAGTCACCCCCTATACATCCTCTTGCGAGTTAGCAGGGAGCTGTGTTTTTGGTAAACAGTCGCCTGGGATCTTTTGTTGCAGCCCCGCTTGCGCGGGGCAGGCCTTATTGCGAACTTACGGCCGCTATTTTGCCGAGTTCCTTAACGAGGATTCACCCGTTCACCTGAGGCTACTCGCCTCGCCCACCTGTGTTGGTTTTCGGTACGGTTCCGCTGTTTTTGGCTCTAGAAGTTTTTCTTGGAAGCTTGCTCATCTGAATTGATTGGCGAACCAATCTATTCTCAATTCTTGGACTGGCGCCTGCCGGATTTGCCTGGCAGACATCCTTAAACAAAGAATGGTAATCCAATAAACCACTCAAACTACTAAACTTCGTCACTCCATTGAAAAAACAGCGAAGTGCCGGAATATTAACCGGCTGTCCATCAGAATCGCCTCTCGGCTTATCCTTAGGACCGACTAACCCTTAGCTGATAACCATTGCCAAGGAAACCTTGGGCTTGCGGTGGACCGGTCTTTCACCGGTCTTGCGGTTACTAATTCCAACATTCTCTCTCCCTAACGCTCCACCCAACCTCACGATTGAGCTTCGCAGCTGTTAGAGATGCTCCCCTACCAATCGCTCGCGTCTTGCTTCGCACAACGCTCACTCAAATTAAAAAATAAAATATCAAAATGTAAAATTTTGGCATCCCGCATAGCAGGATAAATTTATAATGTCGCGTAAGCGACTCCATAATTTTTATTTTTGATTTTTAAAATTTTAATTTCGAGCGTCTTGCGCAGTAAGACGCGAACGATTCCATATCTTCGGTACTAAGTTTGAGCCCCGTTGAATCTTCGGCGCGAAATCTCTAGACTAGTGAGCTGTTACGCACTCTTTAAAGGATGGCTGCTTCTAAGCCAACCTCCTAGCTGTCTGAGAAATCCCACCTCCTTTACCACTTAACTTAGTTTAGGGACCTTAGATGATGGTCTGGGCTGTTTCCCTTTCGACTATGGAGCTTAGCCCCCACAGTCTTACATCTAAAATTATGCCGGCGGCATTCGGAGTTTGATTGGATCAAGTAGGCGAAGCCATCTTAACCCATTCAGTGCTCTACCTCCGCCGGTTACATTTAGTGCTAGCCCTAAAGCTATTTCGGGGAGAACCAGCTATTACCAAGCTCGATTAGCTTTTCACTTCTTACCACAGCTCGTCGCCGAGTTTTGCACAGCTCGTGCGTTCGGGCCTCCCCCTGGTGTTACCCAGGGTTCACCCTGGCCATGGTAAGCTCGCTTTGGCTTCGGGTCTAATATGTACTACATATTCTCCTATTGCCGTTGGCCAAGCATAGCCAACAACAAAAAGAGAATGATCGCGCTATTAACACTCGGTTTCCCTACGTCTCCGTCCCGAAGGACTTAGACAAAAGCAGTACATAAAAACTCGTTGGATCGTTCTGCAAAAAGCACACGGTCACCACGCGTGTCTCGCTATCGCTCGCCACGGTGAATTTTAAATTTTCAATTTTAAATTTTAATTGAATGCTAAATTTTTAAATTTAATCATTTTGATTTGATTTAAAATTTTAAATTTAGCCTTTAAAATTTGTGTCGAACGTTAGTGAGACACGGTAGCTCCCGCTCTTTGTCAGCATACGGTTTCAGGGACTATTTCACCGCCCTCATCGGGCTGCTTTTCACCTTTCCCTCACGGTACTGGTTCACTATCGGTGATGTTGAGTATTTAGCCTTGGCACAATAGTCGTGCCGGATTCCGACAAGGTTGTCTTGGCCTCGCCGTACTCAAGAATAATAACTAGGAGCATGAAGCCATTTTCGCGTACAGGACTATCACCTTCTTTGGTTCCGCTTTCCAGCGGATTCTGCTAACGAAACCCCATAATATAATCTCCCTTCGGATTGCTCCGAAACGTTATCACCTTACAACCCTCAGTCGTACCTCACTACCGTTCGGCACTCCAATTTTTAAATTTTCAATTTTAAATTTTAATTGAATGCTAAATTTTTAAATTTAATCATTTTGATTTGATTTAAAATTTTAAATTTAGCCTTTAAAATTTACGAATGAGTGCTGAGCGTTAGCGAGGCACGAATGAGTTTAGGCTTTTCCCTTTTCGCTCGCCGCTACTTGGGGAATGGCTCTATAACTTAACTTCCCAACACCCAACCGCCAACTTGCGTTAGCAATCGGGTGTTAGAAGTTAAAATTATAAAGTTTGTTTTCTTTTCCTCCGCTTACTGAAATGTTTTACTTCAGCGGGTGCGCTTCCCGCGACTTTCATCGCGGGATAATTGAGGTTTGCTCAATTGGGTTTCCCCATTTGGACATCCCCGGTTCAAAGGTCGCTAGACACCTCCCCGAGGCTTATCGCAGTCACGCCACGTCCTTCATCGCCCCAACATCCCAAGGCATCCACCATATGCTTTATGTCTTGTTCCGCCTTGCATTAAAAACAAGGCAGAAGCTAGTTAACCGCTTTGATGAATTTTTACTTTTATTTTTTCCGGATACCCTATATTCAATTTTCAAATTACCATCCTTTTTACTTCCCCATGGCTGCCCGGTTTCGGCAATCATCGAGAAACAAAAAACCGCTTTCAGGGAAGCGGCTCACGACAACAAAAAGCAATCGGTCCTTATCCGCTTCCTTTATTAAGATATAGTTTAGAGATAAACATTAAACTTATCTAAAATCTGTTATTTTTTATCTGGCTCTATTCTAACAAAACGGCGCGGCTTGTCAATAGCTTTTAAGTCCCTCTTAAAATAAGCGTATTCTAAAGGCTAGGAATTTCTTTCTTTTTTCAAAATCCGCCATTGCCAATATGAATACCCCATCAGGATTATCAGTATCAGGAACAAGCCCCCCAACATCAGACCGAAAGCCCAAGTGCCGGGCAACCAGGCGACGGCGGCTAATAAAACCGCCAGCGCGATGAACAATTTGCCGCCGAACTTATGGGTTTTCTCCCAAACCTCGTCCGAATGCAAAGTCCAGGGCAAACGGATACCGACGGTATAATTGCGCTTGATTTTCGGAATGAGCAACCCTAAAAAGAAAAACAGAACGGCCACGCTCAGCAAAACGAATCGGCCGACGTTAATTTGGTGCCCGAAGCTGGCGTAAATCGTCAAACCGAAAAGCCCGCCCATGAAAAAAACGAAAAATAGCTTAAGCCAAAAATATCCGCGGGCAAAAAGCTCAATGTTCTTTTTCAGCGGATCCATCAAGGGCACAAAACTCAACAAAAGATAAATCGCGGCTATCAGTGCCGGAAAAAACCAGACGAAAAAAGTTTTGGCCATCCAGCCGTCAATTTCTCCGTGGACATTCCAATGGCTGGGTATCTTATCCGGCAGCTGCGGAAAAAAATAAATTCCCGCCGCAGCAATCGCCAAAATTAAAATTATCGGCAAGATTTCTTTTTTGGTATAAAGCTTCATACCGGGTAACAGAAATTCGGCTATGTTTATAAATCGCGAATGATTTATTTGACCTTACCGAATTCCTTAATTATCTTCACCAGATAAACGATAAAAAATATTCCCGCGGCCGCCAAAGCGGCGAAAGACAGATAAAACAACCCGTCCGAAGGCCAGAGCGCTTCCACCGCGGCAATGTAAGCCAAAGCGCTCAAAACGGCCAAGGCCAAGCAGGCGGCAAAAAGCCATAAATACCGTTTCATAAATTAGCGTAAATTCTATGCTTTTATTATAACTCTCCCGCTTTCGGAAAGCAAAAACCCCGCAACGCGGGGTTTTTGCTTTTATTGGCCAATAAAGTTTATTTCTTGCCCAAGATTCTGAACATCTTGGTGCCGCAAGTCGGACAAACGCCGGTCATGGCGCGCCGTTCAACGCCGCCTTTGCCTTTCATGGCAACTTCCTTGGCGTCTTTCATCTCTTTTTTGGCCTTGCACTTTACGCAGTAAGCTTCTGTCATGGAGTTGGTTAATTCTTAAGATTGCTTTGATTATATAATAAAACCCTGCTAAAAGCAAGGCTCACGGCTAAAACTTCACCGGCACGGCGAATTCGCCGGCGTTTTCCGGCAAGCCGGACGGATTGGACTTTTCCAAAATTAAAGTCCCTTGGCCGGAGGTTTCAGCGAAAGTTAGCTCCGCTTCAAACGGAACAAAATCATTTGTCATCCATTCGTCCTGTGCCCGGGCAATGGCCGTCCCTAAAACCTGCTCTTGCGAACCATTTAATTTTATCGGGAACTCCGCTTCAAAAAACCAAGAGCCTCGGGCGATGCCCGAAACTTTCAAAGGGCTAGTGATTTTTTGTCCCGGCTCAGGATAAGAAACAACCAGAGAAACGCCTTCATCGCTGGTTACTGGCGAAGCCAAAGGAGACGGCGAGAAAACCCGTTCGTAAAGCCAGCTGTTCTTGAAATCCCAAAATTTGACGGCAGCGGCCGTCAGAATTAGCAAAACTAGCGCCGCCAAAAATATTTTCGTTTTTTTGCTCATTTTATTTTTGTTCGCCTTTTTTAAGCCAACGCATCATATAAACTGTTGCCAGAGTCATAATTATCGTTACCCCGAAAGCGTAAATGAATTTCATCCAAAGGTTATTTTGGCCCAAAGGAAACAAATATTCTATCAGGCCTTTAATCGCCTCGTTCCAGGCAAGGCCGGCCACCAGCCCAAAAGCCGTGATGATGAAAGTCATGGCTTTCTCTGCCACTTCCTTTTTTAACATTTGGCTTTCCTGTTTGATTTGATCTAGCATATTTTTTTGCTTAATTTTTATTATTGCCCAGCCAACCGAAAAATTTTTCCAGCGGTGTAAATTTTTCCGGCCGAAGGCAACCGGTTTTTCCCCAAATGTTTTTCAAGTTCTTTTCAACTTCTAAGCGGCCGCTGGCGATGATTCCCGGCGCCTCGTCAAAATCGGTCCAGGAATAAGTCCGCACCGGCGGCTTCAAAACAATATCGGCGTTTCCCGCCAGCACGTGCCGGGAAACCTGATATTCCATCGCCGCGAACAGATTGGGTATTAAAGAATAAAAATCTTTCATTTTCTCCAAATCCTCGGCATCTTCGGAGGGTAAAGACAGCCAACGGCTAGATACGTCCACCGCGATAACGACATCCGCGCCCATTTGCTTAACGATATCGGCTGGTACTGGATTCGCCAAACCGCCGTCCATTAAAAGCCGCTCGCCGATTTTCACCGGTTGGAAAGCGATAGGCAAAGCAATACTGGCACTAATTGCCTGGACCAACGAACCTTCTTTTAAAACAACTTCTTCTCCGCTGGCGACGTCAGTGGCGATGGCGGCAAAAGGAATGTGGCAATCGCTGAATTTTTTGTTTCGAAAACCGATTTCCAAAAGCTCCCTGACCACTTCGTTTTGCGGAACGATTTTCTTTTTCTTTTTTTTCAAAAATTCATTAGAAAAAAATCCGCGCTGTTGTAACCATTCCGCCAACCTGTCCAACAAACAGACGTTGCCGGTCAGCGCGTACCAGCCGCCAACAATCGCGCCCATACTGGTACCGGCGATAAAATCAATCGGGATTTCCGCTTTTTCCAGCGCCCGAATAACGCCGATATGTGCCAATCCTTTGGCGCCGCCGCCGCCCAAAGCCAAACCAATTTTCTTACGAGAATTATCTTTTAATCGCTGATTTTTTAAGTTTTCCATCGTTTTTAATATAACATTCCGTTATTAAAAGTAAAACCCCGGGCTTTTAAAAAAACACGGGGTTTTGTTTTAATTTCAAGTTACATCAATTTGGTCGCCAGGTCAGCCACCAGCGACCGTTCGTTATCCACCAAAGAAATGTGGCCGAAAATTTCCTGGCCTTTCCAAGTTTCAATCGTGTGCGTCAGGCCGTTGGAAATTTCATCAACGTAGGGGTTGCCGAGCTGAGAAATATCACCGGTCAAAACGATTTTCGTTCCTTCGCCCACTCGCGAAAGTATCATTTTGGCGGCGTAAGGGCTGAAATTCTGCATTTCGTCCACAATCAGCCAAGCGTTATGGATCGTCCGTCCTTGAATATAGTTTATCGGCTCAATCGAGAGCATTCCCTGATCAATCATTTGCTGGATTGCGCTCAGGCCCGGATAATTCCGGCTTTTTTGATTATCGTATTTACGTCCCTTATCGCCGTCTTTGATAAAAAGCTTCAGATTATCTAAAATCGGCTTCTTCCAAGGTTCGAACTTCTGCTCCAAGCCGCCTTTTAAAAATCCCAGCGGCTGGCCAAGTTCATAGTTCGGGCGGTAAACCACCATTTGCTGGACGGTCTTTTCCAAACATTCATAACCGGCCAGCAACGCTAACAATGTTTTGCCAGTGCCGGCAACGCCGGAAATGGTCACCACGGAAATTTTGGGATTGTTCAAAAGCTTCCAAGCCAAAAGCTGCCTGATGTTGCGCGGACCGATTGTTTTCTTTTTTTGGCATTCGAAAGTTTTCCCGATTTCCGACCGAGCAATCAGCTGAAAATGGTCGCCCAGGAAAAATCCCCAGATAGAATTTTCGACTTCGCCGGCAAAAGGTTGATTGAACCAAGGCATAAACTGACAACCCTGATTCAGAAAAAGCTTTTCCATTTCCAATCCTTCTTTTACTTTTTCGCTTTCCAAACGACCGCCCTGAACCATTGCCTCTTCCAGTTTTTGCCAAACCGCTTCTTGGCTAACCGGCAATTTCGCCAATCCTGAGTAAAGGTCGTCTATCCGCGAAATCTTTTTGTCGTTTCTGTAATCTTCCGCCACCACGCCCATTGCCCGCGCTTTAACCCGCAAGTTTATATCTTTGGTCACTAAGGCCACTTTCTGATGCTGCTTTTTTTCTTTCCAGTTTTGCGCCGTCAGGATTAAACGGTTGTCGTTTTTGTTATCCAATCCCTTTTTCACCAATCTTTTCATTCCCTGATTGTCGCCATCGCTGTCAAAAAGAATAATCCCGCCGCCATTTGTTTTTATGCCATTTTTGAAAACATCTTTTTGGTCGGTCACCGAATCAAGCCACCGCGCGGCAATCCGCGCGTTCAAACCCGTGTCCCCCGGCCGGTCTTTCAAATTATCCAATTCTTCCATCACGGTCAGAGGCAAAACCACGGTATTATCCTGAAAATTCTTGGGCGATTCCGGGTCGTGGATTAAAACATTCGTGTCCAAAATATAAACCTTTGGCAAACCATCCATACTTTCCTCCTTTTTTTCTTTGGCTTTTATTCAATTTAAAAAGGACTGGTTCCAGCCCCCCCTATCCTCAAAACAATTATACCGCAAATATTGCCCGCGGCAAACAACCGCCAAAATTAAAAGGCGCCGGCTGTTGCCTGACGCCCTTTTTTGTTACGCGCTATCCGCTGAGGATATCCTCCAAAGAACGCCCGGAAAGCCGGCTTTCTTCCTTTAACAAAAGCCAAGTTTCCGGATCGGGGATTTCTCCCGCCACGCGTTCGTCAACCGGCGCTCTTTCGGTCTCGCGCCTGTGCGCCAACGTATCATGGCGGTTAACCCTTTGGTTATCCTCCACCGCTTCGGAATTGCCGAAGCTCATCGCCGAACCGACACCCATGAAAAGTCCGTCTTTTCCTGCAACCAATCCCTTCATAATACCCCCTTTCCCCTTAAGGATTTTATGGTTCGTTATAGCGCATTAAGCCTTTTTTGTAAACCCCTCGCCTGCCTAGGGGTTGGCCGATAAAATTTAATAAATTTCGTAAGCGATGTTGACATAAACCATAACCTCATTCTGGCCGGTTTCAATGTCCGGCGTCGCGCTACCACCGCCGAGGCCATAAGCCTCTTTAGTCGAATACATCGGCACGGGATTTGTTCCGTCCGAAGAGCTTTCGCTGAAACTCGCCACTTTGCCCAGCGTTACGCCCAGTGACGCCGCCAAATCATCCGCCTTCTGCTTGGCCTGTTCTATGGCTTCCTGCCGCGCTTCGCTCTTTATCTTTTCCGGATCGTCAAAAGTGAAAGATAAGGAGCCGACTTGATTGGCGCCGGCCGCCGCCGCCTGCCCTAAAATCTCGCCTGATTTTTCTAGGTCCCTAATTTTCACTTCCAGCGTTTGCGTTATTTCATAACCGATTATGTCGCTACGGCCACTGACATATTGGTAGCGCGGGTAAACACTATAACTGGCTGTTTTCAAATCTTCTTCCGCCACTCCCAAATCCTTCATTGCTTTAATTATCTTATCCATTTTTTCAGTGTTGCTTTTTTGCGCCACGGCCACGGTCGCGGCTTGGGAAACCACCGACAAGCTCACCTGTCCGATATCCGGCTTGCCCACCACTTTGCCCTCGCCGGCCACGGAAATGGTGTTTTTATATTGCGAACTCTGGCCGATATACCGGCCTTCCTTAAAAGTATTAATTGTCTGCGCCAACAAAAACGCCGCCAAAAAAACCGCCACGCCGACCGCCACCCAAGGCAAGTACTGCGCCGGCGGAATAATTTTCAAATTGAGATTTTTTTCGTCGTCTAACATGTTGTTTTTTGTTAATTTTTATCAAGTCTATTATAAACTATTTTAAAAAATAAGAAAAATTTTTCCGCCGCCTGAAATCATTCTCTCGGGCAGTCGCAGGGCTTTTTGTTCAAAATCTCTTTTTGTTCGGCAACAGTGTTAATGAAAGATTCCTGCTTGCTCTCGCCGCGCGCCAACCGCTTATCTAGTGAGCTTCTGTGCTTGTACTTTCGACGCGCAAATTCGCGGACGAGCGCCTCATGCCGCTCATAAAGCGCGCGGGTTTTGCCCGCCCAACGCCGGGTCTCCGGGTGCTTTGAATATCCGCCTTGGCCCTTATACTTGGTTAAAATATTCCAGAGCCCGTGCAGTTCGCGGTGTTCGGCTAACAAATGCTTCCGGCACAGGTTTTTCGGATGAATATCCCAAATGCGCATTAATCGTCAATCCTTTCTTTTTTCCAGCCGCTATTTCCAATTTAAAAAAGTCACCGTCAGCTGCAAAACGGTAGCGAACGAAACCCACAAAAGATACGGAATATTGGCGTAAGCCACCCAGCGCAAATGCGGCCAGACGACCACCAGCGCCCAAACCAGCGTTGCCAAAACCAGCAAAATATCCATTGAAGCCAGCAGATTATTTTTAAGGCCGAATTGCAGAGGCGTAAAAGCGGAATTAAAAACAAGATTGAGCGCGAAAGGCAAAGCGACAAGCCAAGAAATCTGCTTGGCAAAAGCCTTATAAAAAACAGCGCCAAAGCTGACCGCAATTATGGCGTAAAGCACGGTCCACGCCGGCCCAAAAAGCCAGCTCGGCGGCGCCCAAGAAGGTTTGATTAATTGCTGGTACCAAGAATAAGCATTTGTCATAATTTTAATTGTTTATAATTTATGTGCTTCTCCTTGAAAGAAAATTGTTTGTCAAACTCTTCTAGCCTTGAAAGATATCCTTCGCCAAGGCTTCGGAATACCTATTTTTGTTCCGAGACAGGGATTCGAACCCCGATTAACGGCTTCAAAGGCCGCTGTCCTACCATTAGACGATCTCGGAAAGAATTAAAAGTGACAAAGTAATTTAGTAATTAAGTGGCTAGCGGCTAAACGATTAAATGATTTAGTGATTTAGTTTTAATTTTAGTTTGTTGATAAAGGCGTTAAGGCCGCTGCCTTACCGCTTGGTTGCTCCCCAATAAACTCCACAATCACCAGTTCCAACGGCAACTGCGGCAAGACGGCGGATTTTATTTCCTGCTCCGCCGCCATCAAGGCGCGCAGAAGTTTAACCAAGTCACCGCCGAATAATTTTTGTCCTTGTTCCAAAATAATTTCTGTTTGTTCGTCAGTTAGTTCCGGCGCCACCAGTTCGCGGATTTGCGCCAATTCACCCGAACCGCGCCAAGACGACAAAATCATCATCTTACGCAAATAATTTACCAGCGCTTTGGCAAACTGGGACAAATCAAAACCCTCTTCTGCCAACCGGTTGACCAATCGAATGGCGCCGGCTTTGTCTTTTTTAATGAAAAACCCGGCCATTTCCGCCAAAGCCGCGATGTCGGTCGTGCCTAAAATCGTCTGCACTTCTTCTAAGGTAATTTCTTTGTCTTCCATCGCCATCACTTGCCCCAATAAAGATTCCGCGTCCCGTACCGCGCCGTCCGCGCTTAAAGCGATAAGCTCCAGCGCTCCCTTGTCTATTTTCACCTTTTCCTGTTCGGCGATACGCTTCAGCCGCTCGGCGATTTTCGGCAAAGGCAATTTATGGAAATCAAACCGCTGACAGCGCGAAATGATGGTCTGGGGAACTTTATGGATTTCCGTGGTCGCCAAAATGAAAATCGCGTGTTCCGGTGGCTCTTCCAAAGTCTTTAGCAAAGCATTAAATGCCTCGCGCGTCAGCATATGGACTTCGTCGATGATAAAAACTTTGTGTTTCAGCCGCGCCGGCGAAAATTTGATGCCTTCGCGCAGTTCACGGATTTCGTCAATGCCGCGGTTGGAAGCGGCGTCAATTTCAATCAAGTCCAACGCCCGACCATCGTTGATTTCCTGGCAATTTGAACATTTATTACAAGGTTCCGATCCTTTTCTGTTTTCACAGTTAACCGCTTTGGCCAAAAGCCGCGCGATGGTGGTTTTACCCGTGCCCCGCGGCCCGCAAAATAAATAAGCGTGCGCCACTTTTTTCAGCGCCAGCGCGTTAGTCAGTGTTTTGACCACGTGTTCCTGCCCGATGACCTCCGAAAAACTCCTAGGCCGGTACTTGCGGTATAAAACCAAGTTTTCCATATATCCAGTATATTACACAAAAGGCGGCTCCTCAACAAGAAGCCGCCTCAAAAAATATCGTGATAAAAACGCCGCCAAATCACTTTTTGAACACCACTAGTTTATAACCAAGGAAATTCCACAACAGCCCGGCTAGCGTGCCGCCGAAAGCGCCGACGTTCGCCCACAGCGCTTCACTGACATTGCCCTGCACGCCCCAGATATTGACGATAAAATGAGCCAAGCCGACGTTCAACAGCAAGCCGATGACGCTAACGACGAAAAACTGCAAGAATTCCTTGCCCATGGTTTTTTTCTTTTCAATGGCAGGCTCGGCCGCTTCGGGGTTCTTAAAAGTCCAAAATTTGTTCCAGAAATAGCTATTGATAGTGGCGACTAAAAATGAAATCGCTTTAAAGACCAAATAGAAAGGCCCGCTGGTTATCGCCAGCCAAAACATCAGCCAATTTAAAATCCCCCAGTCAAAAAAAGTATTGAGCGCTCCGACCAACACGAATTTGGCCAATTGGCAGATGATTTTTATCCGCGAACCGAGCCAAAACGCCAAAGCCATTCCGCCGGCCGACGCCAGAGGCAAAATGACGATTGCCAGCCAAAGAAAAGGCACCTCTATTTCCAAATTTTTAACTATCGGGAAAATTAGCACCGCGCACAAAAAACCGATAACGGCGGCGATAGTGTAATCTTTGCGCCATAAAAATTTCGGCTTCGGCGTTTCGGCCGGCGGTTCCGGCTCCAGCGGCGGCATCATCGGCGGCGGAGAAACCACAGGTGGTAATGAAGAAGTTGTCCGTTCGGCAAAAGTTTGTTCTGGCATAAAATTTATTTTTAATTGTTTATTGCGTCGTCGTTTGTATTTGGTAACGCTGGGCAATTTCCTGCTCCACCAAAGCGCGTTCGCGGCCGTATTTTAAACGCGTCAATTCTTTCAAGGCCGCGATTGTTTCTTCGCTGGCGGCCGCCGGTTTTTTAAAAACTAGATTGAACGGCTTAACCGTCAGATTATTAATTAAAAGCTTGGCGTAAGCGGTGAAATTGTCCAGGTTTATCAGGTCGTTCTGGTCGAATACGGGAACGAAATGTTTAGCCAGCTGTTCGCTGTCCTCGGCGCTGACGCGGAAAGATACGAGCGAACCGACATTGCCGAAAACCGCGTCGCGAATTTTTTCCGGCAGTTGCTTGATGAACTGATGCGCCAGCGTCAGGCACAGGCGGTATTTTCTGGCTTCCGACAAAATCGTGGCGATGCTGTCAGTGATGAAATTCTGGAATTCATCCATGTAAAGGAAAAAGTCCGGCCGCAATTCTTCCGGCGTATCAATGCGGGCGAAAGACGCCATCGTCAACTTGCCGACGATTATCAGCCCCAAAAGGTAAGCGTTGATATCGCCCAGCCGCCCTTTGGAAAGATTGACCACCAGAATTTTTTTCTTATCCATTATCTCGCGGAAATTCAGCGAGGAACGGCTCTGGCCGATAATCGGTCGCATAAAGTCGTTGGCAATAAAAGTGTTGAATTTGGAAGTGACATAAGGCACGAGATTCTGCAACGCCGCTTCACCGCCGGCTTTTTCCGCTTCTTTTTCCCAAAAATCCTTCACCACGATATTCCGGCATTTGGCGAGCAGCCGCTGCCGAAAAGCGGCGTCCGCCATCACCCGCGGCACTTCCATCAAAGTCGCGCCTTCGGCCGGATCGTCCATCAGCAACAACAGGGCGTTACGGGTATATTGTTCAAACAACGGCCCGCCGGTAGCTTTCAAATCGTAAAGCTTGTCAAAAATGCTTATCAGTTCGTTGACGATAAAAGTTTTTTGTTCTGGATATTTCGGGTCATATTCCAGCATATTCAGGCCGATTGGCCGTTCCAGATCAGCCGGATTCAAATAAACGACGTCTTCGGCTCTTTCCGGAGGCACGCAGCCCAAAGCGTAATCGGCGAATTCGCCGTGCGGGTCAATAATGCCCACGCCTTCTCCGTTCTTAATGTCCTGGGCAATCAGGTTTTTCATCAAAGAAGTTTTACCGGTGCCGGTCTGGCCGACGACGTAAAGATGGCGGCGCCGGTCGTCGGTTTTCATCCTGACGGTCGTTTCCACGCCGCGAAAAACGTTTTCTCCCAAAACAATGCCTTCCGTCGGAATCACGGGCGGCGGCGCGGCTTGTTTGGCGCGGACGAATTTCACCTTGGGCGTTTCTATTTCCGTGGTTGGAAAATGATAAAGCGACGCCAGTTCTTCCGTGCTCAAAACCATCGCCCGGCCGGAATCAAAAAGCCGGAAAGAAAAAGCGTAAAACATTTTTTTCAGCGCCCTGTCGGAATTCAGCCGCGATGACTGAAGATTGTTCAGGTTGGCGGAATTAAACTGGGCGAAAACACTCTCCAGCTGCAATAAAATAGCTTCAGCTTGCTGCTTATCTTTGGCCGAAGTTATTAAATTGACATTAACGTCATAAACTATTTTGCTGGCTTTGGCTTCTATGGCTTTAATGACGTCGCTAGTAACGGGTGTCGGCGCGGGTGCCGGACCAGCCGGCGGCTTGGCCGGACTGCCGGACAAAATATCGAATAAATCCGAAGCCCATTTGCGTTCAATTTTTTTTCTGGCCATGTCGTAATGCTTGCCTGACTGCATTTCCCGGGCGATTTTCATCGCCTGTTTGCGCCAGCTTTTTTTGGCCGTCGGCCGCAAAATTATCTGGATGGCCGAACCTTCGCCTTCGCCTTCCAATTTGCTCAAAGAATTAATGATTTCGTTCAACGGATCGGTTTCCAAGCCTTGGTAAGTTTTAAACGGCATAATCGTGCCGCGGGTGGAAGTTAAAAAAGAAGCGGCGCTGGCGCCCTGAGGGTTAAAAATATTATAATCCTCAACCGGCTTGACTTCGGCCGCCGGAAAAAAGCCGTGAATCTGCTTTTCCAAAACTTGAGCCAATCGCCGCGGCCCGGCGGCGTAGAAACAAATTTCTTCTCCGACGTGCGGCACCGCTATTTCAAAAACGAAAACCGGCTGGTCGTACCATAATTTTTTCAGTCCCCGCTCTTTCAGATTGCTTAAACTGGCGTAAAACTGTTCCATGACCGCCACCAGCTCTTTGAACGGCTTTCTGGATTTGTCGTCAGCCAAAGAAAGCTTGGGCACGGAAACTAAAAAAAGCGACATATTCAACGCCCGCGTTATCTTGCCTTTTCCCTGGGCTAATTTCACCAGAAGATAAACGCCCAAAAACGCCACGATAAAAAACAGCACCATCGTGGCGGGAAATAAAATCAGGTTTAAATCAAAATTGGCCAAAACTCTAAATTTTAATTTCTAAATCCTAAATAAATCCAAGTGTTCAAAATCCAAAAATTTGAATTTAAAAAATTTGAATTTTGATATTGTTTAGAGCTTAGGATTTTAAGCTTAGGATTTTTTATTTATATTTCCTCCAACCTGCCTCGTTCAATCAGCTCTTTGCGCAATTCGTCAATCAGCGTGTCGTGGAATTCGTCAATCAGATAAGGATTGTCCAGATTACGCGCCACTTCCACAGAATGAATCACGCCTTTTTGGAAAGCCAAATCCACCAAGGCCTTTATCTGCTGGCTTTTCTCCATCGCCCGCAGCTGGCCAACATCTGTTTTGATGGCTTCCGGGCTTGCAATTTTAGCCGGCGCAATCGGCGGAACCGGCTTTTGCGCCGGCGGCGCCAGCACCGAAGTTTCCGCACCGACAATCTGCTCCAGCGGCTTTATTTTTTCCGTTCCGGCCAAACCGGACCTTTTTTCCGCCAGCTGTTTTTCCAAAGCTAAAATTTCCTGTTCCAACGCGCTCCGTTCGGCCGCTGCCGCCCCGAACTCTCCTTTGGTTTTTTTCTCTACTGGTTCGCGATAAGGATCCATATTATAAATTTAAAATGTAAAAATCAAAAATAAAAAATAAATTCTTAAGCCGCTTTTTCCTTTGATTCTTCTTTGGCTTTTTCCTGAACTTCAGTTTTTTCCGGATTTATTTTTTGCAACACTTCCTGTTTTATTTCTTCAATCCGATTGCCGACTTCCTGATGAATGCGGATTTCCGGCTTTTTGGGATAGGCCTGCCGCCAAAAAGAAAACAACTGCTGTTCCGTTTCGTTTATCGCCCGGTAAAGCTCCTGCCGGTATTCGTCTTCGCCTTTCGGATTGGCTTTCAAATCGGCAAACAAGTCAAAATAAAGGTTCTGCAGGCCGACTTCCAGTTCTCCCATTTGTTCGTCCAGGTTAAAAGTTTTTTTTCTCTCCTTACGGTCAAACGCGTCTTGCCCCAAAGCCGCCTTCACCAATTTTTCGGCGTCGGTTTCATCGAACTTTTGGTTTATTTTTTCAAAATTGGGACTCATAAGTTTTTTTCCTCCGTTAATGCTATTGCTTATATTATAAAGCATCCTGCCGATTTTTCAAACAACCCTTCCGCCAACCCGGGCGTTTCCTTCAAAAAAAGAAAAATGTTAAAATAAAAAGAAAAACTTATGAAGAAAAACTGCCGCTTCTTTATTATTCTGGCGATTATCTTGTCAATCGGCGTTTTTTTCCGCTTTTGGCAACTGGATAGAATTCCACCCGGCCTTTATCCGGACGTGGCGATAAACGGCAACGACGCTTGGCGGGCGCTGGACGAAAAAGATTTTAAGGCTTTCTATCCGGAAAATAACGGTCGGGAAGGGCTTTTTATCAACTTAATCGCTTTCAGTTTCTGGTTTTTCGGGCCGAGCGTCTGGGCAATAAAAATCGTGCCGGCTTTTTTCGGCGCGCTGACGATTTGGGGAATTTATCTCTTTGTCCGGCAACTGTTTTCTTATTTCGGGAAAAACTATGCCGAACAGCTGGCGCTGCTGGCTGCTTTCTTCACCGCCGTTTCTTTTTGGCACGTTAACTTTTCCCGCTTGGGTTTCCGGGCCATTTTGGTGCCGTTCTGCCTCGTTTGGAGCTTTTATTTCCTGTTTAAAGCCCTGCGGCTCCGGACCGGCGAAAATAAACGCCGGCTGACAGCCGTTTTCTGCTGGCTGGCGGCGGGGGCTTTTTTCGGGCTCGGTTTCCATACTTACATCGCTTTCCGCGTGGCGCCGCTTATTCTGATTCCCGTATTGGCGGCAGAAATCGCCTGTTATTGGCCGCGCCTGAAAGAACTTTGGCAAAAATATCTCTCCTTTTGGGGTTTCATAAAAAATCTTTGCTTTAAAGACGACTGGTGGGACTGGGGCGTTTTTTTGACAGCTCTGATTTTGGTTGTTTTGCCTTTATGTTTTTACTTCTATCAGCACCCGCAGGATTTCATGGGCCGCACCGGACAAGTTTCGGTTTTCTCTTCGGCCGAACCGATAAAAACTTTAATCGCCAGCGCCGGCAAAACTTTGGGCCAGTTCATTTTTTACGGCGATGGCAACTGGCGGCATAACTTATCCGGTTCTCCCCAGGTTTTTTGGCCACTGATTCCTTTTTTTTGGCTGGGTTTAAGCTACGCTTTCTGGCAAATCTGCCGGCCAAAAAATTACCGTGAAAAGAATTTTCCGGCTCTGGCCGCCAACGGCACGCTGGCTGTCTGGTGGCTGACAATGCTTCTGCCGGCCGTTTTGACCAACGAAGGCCTGCCGCACGCCTTGCGGACTATCGGCGCCATACCGCCAACCTATATTTTTGCCGCCATCGGCGTTTCTCTTTTTATCGGCTGGCTGCGGCATCTAATTACTAATCGTCTTGGCAGAAAAATCGCCGCGGTTTGCCTGGTAATTGCGGCTTTGTCTTTGGCCGCGACCGAATATTGGCGTTATTTTATCGCTTGGGGACAAAATCCCGAAACGCGCGGCGCTTTCGCCCAAAATTTGACCGATGAAAGCCGATACCTTAATTCCCTTCCCGACGCAATCGCTAAATTTGTCCTGGTCAATGAAGGCGGCGTGACGGTGCCTTATCCCGACGGCTTGCCAATGCCGGCCCAGACGATTATTTTCCTGACGGGACTAAATAAAAATATCCATTATTTCATACCCGCGCCTGGCTTCGGTGAAGACCAAGTTTTTGAAACGGAGAGGCCGACAATATTTCTGCCCTTGAAATATGACCGGGCGGTTTTCCAGAACTTGAAAAAATATTTCCCGTCGGGGCAAAAAGAAGATTTTCCAACTTTCTCGGTTTTTAAATTAAATTTTTAATTATTTAATTATGTCCAAGAAATTATCTTATTTTTTAGCCAGTTGCCTTTTGGTCTTCATGACCGTTGTCGCCGGCTTGTCAATGAAAGACGATTCGGCCATCGTTGACGAAGTCGCGCATCTGCCGGCCGGTTATTCTTATATTGTCAAGCAGGATATGCGGCTAAACCCGGAACATCCACCGCTGATAAAAGACCTGGCGGGCGGCGCGGTTTGGCTCTGGTCTAAAATTTCCGGTCAAAAAATTGTTTTTCCGGAAAACTTGTTGTCTTGGGCAAAAGACATAAACAGCCAATGGGATTTCGGTTTCAAGTTTATGTACGATTATGGCAATGACGCCAACCAGATGCTTTTTTGGGGACGGCTACCGATGTTATTGATACTGCTAGTCCTGGGAATATATCTTTTCAAGTGGGCGCGGGAGCTTTTCGGTCCCGCCGCCGCCCTGCTGGCATTATTCCTTTATTCCTTCTCGCCCACCTTTCTGGCGCACGGCCGCTTTGTCACCACCGACGTGGCGGCGGCGGCCGCGGTTTTCATTGCCTGCTACTATTTCGTCCGTTGGCTGAAAAATCCTTCAGCGAAAAATCTAATTATCGCCGGCCTAGTTTTCGGCTTGGCGCAATTGGCGAAATTTTCCCTGTTCCTGCTGGTACCTCTTTTTTTGGTCACCGCCCTTATTTGGCTTACGTTAAAAACTTCGGAAAACAAAAATTTCTGGTCTAATCTCCGGCAATATCTCGGCGGGACTTTTGGTTTGATGGCCTTGGGCTATATTTTTGTCGTCTGGCCGGTTTATCTTTTCCACGTCTGGCATTATCCGATTGCCAAACAACAAAGCGACATAAAATTCGTCTTGGCTTCTTTCGGCCTAAGGCCAATAGCTGACTTTATTTATTGGCTGGCGGGTATTTCCGTTCTGCGGGCATTGGCCCAATATGGCTACGGCTTGATAATGGTTTTTCAACGGGCTTCCGGCGGCAATACGGTTTATTTTCTGGGTGAAGTTTCGGCCGCCGGCTCCAGAATATATTTTCCTTTCGTTTATCTGGTTAAAGAAACTTTAACGCTTCATTTCCTGACGCTAACGGCTCTAATCATCGCTTTTGCCGGCGCAATAAAAAACAAACTTTGGCGCTTCGGCAATTTATGTCGTTGGGCAACGGAACACGTTGATGCTTGGCTGCTGCTGGGATTCTTGGCGCTTTATTGGTTTTCCAGCCTTTATTCCACGCTGAATATCGGCGTCCGGCATATCTTGCCGACTTTCCCAATTGTCTTTCTCTTGACCGGGGGGCTGGTCGCCGGCTGGCTGGAAAGAATAAACGGACGAAAAATAAAAATTTTTCTGCTGGCGTTTTTAGCCACTACTCTGCTGGTTCAAGCCACCAGCGTTATAAAAGTTTATCCTTCGTTTCTCGCCTATTTCAACGAACTAATCGGCGGTCCAACCAACGGCTACAAATATGTCTGCGACTCCAACCTTGATTGGGGGCAAGACCTGAAACGCTTGGTACGCTGGGCTAATGAAAACAATATAGATAAAATTTACGTTGATTATTTCGGCGGCGCCACTTCTTCGTATTATCTGGACGATAAATTGCTTCCTTGGTGGGGAGAGCGCTCGTCGCGGGATTTGATGTCCAAAGGCGGCTACCTGGCGGTCTCCGCTACTTTTTTGCAAGGCGGCCGCGGACAAGCCGCCCCCGGCTTCAAAAACGCAACCGGCTACTACCGCTGGCTTGACGGATTTTCGCCGATAACCGTCATCGGCCATTCCATTTTTGTTTACCGCATTCCGGCCGGAGCAATAGAATAAGGATTATAAAAAACTAAAAATCCCCGAAAGGGGATTTTTAGTTTTGATAAGAATATCTATTTATAATACGCCCTGTTCGCCACCCGCAAATCGACGTATTCCAATCCTACCCGTTTTTCTTTTATCTCATCGGCCAGCAAAACCGCCAAAATTTTAACCTGGGAAACGGGAAGGGAATCGGGATTGAAAAAAATCCGCCAGCCCTCGCTGGTCAGAGCGGTCAATTCTTTTTCGTTCTTGCCGAACAATAAAAAACCAGTTATTTCCACATCAAAATTTCTGGCTTCTTTTTTTAATTCTACGGCCGATTTGAGAATTTCCACGTTCACTCCCGCCTGTCCTAGACCAAACGCCTGGCCGCCGGAATAATAAAAAACCGTCTGTAAGGTCCCTGACATATTCGGCGCTTCCCGGAATATGATCCCCTGCTCATCGACAAAAAAACATTCGTCCGCTTCGGGCAAAGAAGTTTCTTTGGTACTGGTGGCGGAAAAGTTTTTTTCATCCGCCCAAACGCGGCACCAAATAGCCGCTGCTTCCCTTTCAACCAAAACAATATCTAGCTTATGAAAAAATTTCTTTCCAATTTCTGCTTTGGCAACAGCGGGAAATCTTGACAGTAATTTTTCTTTCAGTTCGCCGGCGGGAAAAAACGCCAAACTGTCGCGGGGGATAATTTTCAAAGTTTTTTCCCGGCAAAAATTGTTAGCCGCATTCTTTACTTCTTCTTCCGGCGTAAAAACCGCTCCCTGCACGCCGATAGCGCTGATTTTAAAAACCGGCGACCAGAAAAACAAATACCCCAGCCCCACCAAAACAAAAAAAACTCCGGCCATTATCAGCCAAAGACGCCAATTGGTTTTTCGAGGACGCCGGCTTTTTTTTACGCCCTCAATATCCGGCGCCGCGAAAAAAACGGATGACTTCTTTCTTCTTCGCCAAAAAGGCATGCTTGGCGCGTTATTTCTTTTTTTCTATGTATTTAAACCCGCAGAACTTACGCAAAACCTTGGGTATTTTCACCCTACCGTTTTCTTGCTGGCCGTTTTCCAAAATAGCGATGATAAGACGGCCGACGGCGAAAGCCGTGCCGTTAAGAGTGTGTGCCAGCTCGGTTTTACCCGTCCGTGAATTGCGGTAACGGATATTCATCCGCCGCGCCTGCCAATCCGTGCAATTCGAGCAGGAATGGGTTTCGCGGTATTGCCCTTGCCCGTCGTTCTGTCCGGGCAACCAGGTTTCAATGTCAAAAGTCGCGCTGGAAGGCCGGGCGATATCGGTCGAGCAAAGCTGGACCACGCGATAAGGCAATTCCAGCTCCTGCATCAATTTTTCTTCCATTCCCAAAATCAATTTATGCTCTTTTACCGAATCTTCAGGCCGGCAAAAAGAAAACATTTCTACCTTGTCAAACTGGTGCACGCGCAAAATCCCTTTGGTATCCTTACCGTAAGAACCGGCTTCTCGGCGGAAACAAGTGGAAAATCCGGCGTAACGCAACGGCAAAGATTTTTCGTCCAGAATCTCTCCGGCATGCATCGGCCCGATGGATTGCTCCGAAGTGCCGACCAGATACAGTTTGTCTTTTTCAAAAAAATATCTTTCTTCTTTTTCTTCTTCCGTATCGATATAACCCATCGCCTGCAAAGATTCCGGCTTCAGAAAGACCGGTGGAATAACCAACTTAAAGCTTTCCTTAGATAAAACGTCTATCGCCAACTTTACCAGCGCGAATTCCAAAATCGCCGCCTCATTTTTCAAATAACCGAATCTCGAACCGGCGACTTTGGCCGCTTTTTCGGTATCGATAATATCCAGCTCCTTGGCGATTTCCATGTAATCACGGGGCTTAAAATCAAACTTCGGCTTCTTCCCCGTTTCCCGCAAAACTTTGTTGTCCGCTTCGCTTTTGCCCAACGGCGTATCGAGCTGCATCATATTGGGCAAAATCAGCATCAAAGAATTGAATTCTTTTTCCACTTCGGCTAATTTTGAGCCTAACGCCCCCGTTCTCTCTTTTACTTTTTTCATCTCGTCGATTTTCGCCTGCCGCGCCTGCGCGTCTTTTTCTTTGGCGATTTCTTCGCTGACTTTATTCTGTTGCGCCCGCATCGGTTCAATCTCGCCGATTAATTTACGCCTATCTTCGTCCAACACCAGTAATTTGCCAACATCAACAACCATTCCCCGTTTACGGGCGTTTTCTTCCACCGCCTGCTTATTCTCCCGAATGAATTTTATGTCTAACATAATTATATTCTATCCGATTTTTTAGAATTGGTAAACTTTAATGGCCTTCCCTGATTATCGCCCACACTTCCTCCGGAATCGGCGGCGGCTCATGAACCGGGCTTATTCCCGGATACCGCCAAGCGGAAATGACTATTGTTTCCTTAGCTTTTAAATTAAATTTTGCTTTGCGCTTTACGCTTGGCGACTGACGGGTTGCCCACATCACCCAAATTTCGTACGGGTGTTTTTTGGAGCCCGCCGGCTGCATGCCGGCAACGGTGTTTTCCGCCACGCCGACTTCCTTCCTTTTGGGAAAACGTAACACGCGCTTAATCCGGCTTTCGGACAAACGGTATTGCCGCATTTTATCGCGGACGTGGTAAGTCCAGTATAAATCGCCAGATTTAATCAATTCCATAATTTTATTCTATCATAAAAAATTAAAAGGCGGGGATTCCCCCGCCTTTTTTTCAACTAGCTAAAAATGACTTTGCCGGCAAAATCGCCGGTTCCGGAAACTCAAGATAGCCGTTTTCGCTGATGTCTTCCGGCAATCCCAGCTTGTTAATGCGCAAAACAATCTGGTTGCGGCTGCGCACGACCAACTCTGCTTCTTCGTTAAGCCGCAGGCCGCAAAAAAAGACCAAATCCCGCCTCAATTTGCATTCCAGCAATTCAAAAATATCAGAAAAATTTTTGCCAAAAAGGTAATAAAAGCTTAGCCACTCTTCGTTAAACCAGTCCAAACCGATCCATCGGCCTGAATGCTCGTTGGCGCCGGCGCCGGCAAGCAGCAGTGTCGCCAATTTCGGATAAAGAAATTTCAGATGTTCTTGGGGCCCCTGAACGGCGATTCCGTTTTTGTCCCGATGAAGATTGATGCCGCTAGAAATCACTATGGGACTGTTGGCGAACGGTTGAAAAACCACAACCGCCTCCGGATCGTCTTTGCCAAAAAAAATGCGCTCCTCGGCTTTACCCTCCATAATCCGCCTCCTTTCTTTTAACGAACTGTGTATTTTATTTCTCTCTCATCGCCGGAAATAAAATTACTTCTCGCAAACTTGGCGCTCCGGTCAGCAACATTACTAGACGGTCAACGCCTAACCCCCAGCCCGCCGCCGGCGGCATGCCGTATTCCAAAGCGTCAATATAATCTTGGTCAAAACGCTGCCTTTCCCGGTCTGAACGGTTCTTTTCCTGTTCTCTCATCCGCGCCGCCTGTTCTTGCGAGTCGTTCAATTCGGAATAAGCTTTCACCAGCTCCAATCCGCCGGCAACCAACTGAAACATTTCCGCCGTGCCTTTTTCCGTTTCCGATTTCTTGGCCAAAGGAGACGCTTCCGCCAACTGGCCGGTAACAAAAGTCGGCTGGATGATTTTCGGCCGGATAAGCTTAAAAAGTTCGTCCGCCAGCTTATAGTGCGGCGCGCCTTTTTCGGTTTTGACGCCGTTCTTTTTTAAAATATCAGCTAATTCGCCAGCGTTGGCCTTTCTGATATCAACTAAATAATTTTCCAAAATCAAATCAGGCAAAGCTATTCTCTTGAAAGGCGGCGAGAAATCAATCTTGGCTCCCTGATATTCAATTTCCTGCTCCGGAACCAAAAATTCAAAAAGTTCCTCGGTCAATTCCATCAATTGATGGCAGTCGGCGTAAGCCCAATAAAATTCCAGCATCGTGAAATCCGGGTTATGGGATTTATCCATTCCTTCGTTGCGGAAACATCGGCCAAGCTCATAAATTTTTTCTAATCCGCCGACCAAAAGCCGTTTCAGATAGAGCTCGGGGGAAACGCGCAAATATAAATTCAAGTCCAAAGCGTTCAAGTGCGTTTCAAACGGCTCAGCCAGCGCTCCGCCAGGCAACGGCTGCAAAATCGGCGTTTCCACCTCCGAGAAGCCACGGTTCTCCAAAAACACGCGCAGGTTTTTTATTATTTCACTGCGCTGTTGAAACCTTTTCTTAACATCTTTATTCATTAAAAGGTCCAGATACCGGCGCCGGAACCTTTCTTCCACGTCATTCAAACCATGCCATTTGTCCGGCAATTGGTTCAGCGCTTTGGCCAAAATCCGCAGTTTTTTCACCAACAGAGTTTTTTCGCCTTTTTGCGTAAGAAAAAAAGAACCGGCCGCTTCAATAAAGTCGCCGATATCCAAATTGCCCACCAACAAATCGTAATCCCTCTCTCCCAAAACGTCTTTTTTAAAATAAACCTGAACTTGGCCGGAAACATCTTCCAAATTGGCAAAAGTCGAACCGCCGTGCGAACGCAACAAACGCAACCTCCCCGCTAAAATTATTTCTTCCTCGCTCTTGGCCAAATCGTCGAATTTTTCCAAGACCGCCACTGCTAATTGGCGGCTTCTTGCCGTTTTTTCCGGATAAGGGTTCAGGCCGGCGGTTTTCAGCCGTTCCAGTTTTTCGCGCCGGTCGCCTTTTATTTTTTTCAAAGCCATAAATATTGTGAATTCGTAAAAATTTTAAATAATGGCTGAAATCCGGTATTTGGTTTTGCCGCCAGGAGTTTCCACTTCCATAACGTCGCCGACTTTCCGCCCTAAAAAGGCCTTGCCCAACGGCGATTCGTTGGAAATTTTTCCGCTGACCGGATCGGCTTCTTCCGACCCGACAATGGTAAACTGGCGGTGTTTGCTGTTGCTGAAAACTTCAATCGTGGAACCGATTTGGACGTTTGAAGTTTTTGACGCTTTATCAATAACCGTCGCTTCCCGCAATAGCTGTTCCAATTCAATTATTTTTCCTTCATTGAAAGCTTGTGCTTCCCTAGCAGAAATATATTCCTGGTTTTCCGACAAATCGCCCAAGGCCTTGGCCTCTTCCAGACGCTTGGCGATTTCCTGCCTTTTTAATTTTAAATCTTCCAGCTCTTTTTTGTGCTGTTCGTATCCTTCTTGGCTAAGATATTGTGTCATAAAAAATTATTCTTTATTAAAATAATCCTGTAAAATTTGGCGGATTATCGGAATGGCCACCGTGCTTCCTTCGCCGGCGTTCTCCACCAAAACGGCAATGGCTATCTGCGGGTTGTCGTACGGCGCGAAAACCGTCGCCCAAGCGTTGGTATTTGATTGGCTGGCCAATTGGGCTGTTCCTGTTTTGGCGCCGGCTTCAACCGGCAAATCATTAAGCAAACGCGCCGAGCCCGCAGTGACGGCTTGGCGCATTCCTTGCCTGACTAAAGCTAAATTTTCTGCCGCGATGAAATTTTCACGGATGATTTCGGTTTTTGTTTCCTTTATGATATTTTTATCCGAATCAATAATTTTGTCAACCAGATAAGGGCGCATTACTTTGCCGCCGTTGGCCACGGCCCCCGTAGCCACCGCCAGCTGCAACGGCGTCACCAGCAAATCGCCTTGACCGATAGAAACGTGGTAAGTGTCGCCGATATACCAAGATTCGTTTTTCGCCTCTTCTTTCCATTGCTTATCCGGCACCAAACCGACTCCTTCGTCCGGCAAATCAACGCCTGTTTTTTCCCCGAAACCGAAAGACCTAAAATAATCGGCCATTTTTTGAATTCCCAAACCTTCTATACTGCCGTAGCCGCCGCCAATGGTATAGAAATAGACATCACATGATTCGGCAATAGCCGAAAACAAATTGACTAAGCCGTGCGCCTTCCAGTCGGGAAAGTGATAAATGACATTGGGGTTGTATTGGTTAACGATAGTAATTTCTCCGCTGTCAAAAATAGTGGTTTGGGGAGTGATGATTTTTTCCTGCAAAGCAGCCGCCGCGACTAACGGTTTGACAGTGGAACCGGGCGCGTACTGGCCTGAAACCGCCCGATTGAACAAAGGCAGAGACGGATCGGCTGACAATTCCTGAAACTGCGCGGCTGACAGTCCTTGGCTAAAAGCGTTGCTGTCAAAACTAGGCACGCTGACCAAAGCCAGAACCTCTCCGGTTCGGGGATCTAAAGCAACGGCGGCCGCTCCGTGCTTTTTGCGGACAACTTTCGTCAAACTATCATAAAGTTTTTTTTGCAGTTCGCTGTCCAAAGACAAAACCAAACCTTGGCCATCGCTGGAAGGAATATCAACGCTGTTTTTTTGCAAACGGCCTAAGGCATCTATTTCCCAAAGCCGCTGGCCCGGCTGACCCCGTAAAATTTTTTCATAAATAAATTCCAAGCCGGCTTTGCCAATTTTTTCCGTCAAAAAATAATCCGGATTGCTTTCGGCTTCTTTCGGGCTAAGTTTGCCCAAATATCCCAGAACCGGCGCCAAAGCGGTTGAATCAACATACTGCCGAATGGCATTTTCTTCCAACCGAAAACCTACCAAACTGTCCTGTTCTGCCTCCAGGGCCAAAACCTGTTCATGCGACAAACCGCTGGCCGCTAAAATGTTCTGGGCTTTATTTATGTCAAATTGTTCAAGCAGCGCGTAAATTTTTCCTTTGTCTTCAGCTAAAATTTGGGCTACCCGTTCAATTATCGCTTCTTCTGCCGCCGCGTCTTTGGGTAAATCTTGGGGCGTCAAAAGCAAGTTAAAGCTGGGAACGTTCAGAACCAACTGCCGGTTGTCGCGGTCATAAATTATGCCTCGGGCAGCCGACAACAGGACGCCGCGGGTGTAATTGCGTTTCGCCAAAACCCCGAAACTCTGGCCTTGAAAAACCTGTAGCCAAAAAGCCCAACCGAGCAAAATCAGAAGGACGACCGCTATTATACCAAAAAAAACCTTGAAAATCTTGGCTGTCAACGGCACTTCTATTTTCTGCCCTTCGAGCTCTTCTACCTTAGCGGCATCAAGCAACACCTCTTCTGGCTCAATTGATCCCTTAAAGGTCCTGGGCACGCGCCAATTTTTGAATTTGAACTTGAAAAATTTTTCCATTAATCTTTAAAAATTTTAAGACGCTCACCTGACTTAAGCAACGCCCATATTAAAAAACTATTTAAAGCCAACGCCACTATAAATTCCCCCGGCGCGAAAGACCAAAAAATCTGCCAGCCGATTGACCCAAAAAAGTTGGCCGCGATTTTTTCAAAAACGAAAACCGCCAGATAAAAAAAGCCGAAACCTACCGCTCCCAAAATGAGCAGCGACGATGATTCGTTTTTTTTGAACAAAAAATTGGCCAGCCAACGCAATGACAAAAAAATCAGCCAAGCGCTCAAAGTTAAAATTCCGAAAAATCTGCCCGCCAACAAATCAAATAAAAAAACCGGCAACAAAAACAGCCAGCAATGCTTCAGTTCGCGTCCCGACAAAGCGCAAGCCAAAACTAACGCCAAAGGCAAATCTAAAAAAATCCCCGATTGGTCCAAGCGGGAAACGAAAGTCAGCTGGCCGGCTACCGCCAACAAAGAAAAAATTATCAGATAAATTAACGCTTTCATTTTAAAATAAAAATTTCTTCCAGCGCCGACCAGTCAACCGCCGGCTCTATTCGCGCGCTTTTAAAAAGTTCGTTTTCCTTTTTTATGATCTCTTTTATCTGGCCGACGATTAAATCGGCTCCCCGGCTCTGAACACGGCCTAAAGCTAAAACCGTTTCGCCGACTTGCGGCTCCTGGTCCATCGGAATCATCTCCAGAGACAAACCAAGGCCATGTGCCCCTTTTATTATGCCGCTGGCCCGCGAATCCTGCGCAACGGCGCTAAGAACGGTCTCACTGCTGGAAAGCAAAAGAACCTTGGCTGTTTTTGATTCAACGCTGCCCAAATGCCCAACCAAAAAATTATCAGCCGAGACGGCCCAAGCGCCTTCAACCAACCCGTCAATTAATCCTTTATTTATCAGCAGATATTGGCCGGATTGGGGACTAGTGCCTATTACTTCGGCCATAACGGCCGGCTGAACTGAGTTCTTCTCTATCTGCAAACGCTGGCGCAACAGCTCATTTTCCCGAACAGCTTCTTTTAATTCCGACACTTTTTGCCAAAGGTCGGCATTTTCTTGCCGCAAAAAATTATTTTCTTCTATCAAATCTTTCAAAGTAATAAAAACTTTAATTGTCCCGAATGTTTTTTGCTCCACCCAAAAAAAAGATTTTGTCAACGGTTTCATTGCCAGCCAAGCCCCGTCTTTCAAAAAAGAAAGCCAGCCCTGGCTGGCAAAAAAAATCAGCAGTAAAATGACTGCCGTTATCGCCGCTGAAAGAAATCGGGAATGATTTTTTGTTCCGCGAAACATAAAAATTTATGCCTGACGCTTATATTTTTTTATCTTGGCGGCTCTTCGTAACGAGTAGAAACCAAAACATCGCTGACTTTCTCAATATCTTCCAACACTATACCGCAGCCGCGCACCACCGTTGTCAGCGGGTCTTCGGCCACCCGCACCGGCATTTGGGTTTCGTGCGCCGTCAACCTATCGAGCTTTCTAAGCAAACTTCCGCCGCCGGACAAAACGATTCCCCGTTCCATAATGTCCGCCACCAGTTCCGGCGGCGTCTGTTCAATCGTCGTTTTTATCGCGTTAACCAAAATTTTGACCGACCGCCTCATCGCTTCTCTGATTTCTTCGTCACTCACTGTAATCTCTTTGGGCAGGCCGTTAATTAGGTCCCGACCGCGCATAATGGCTTTTAGCGGCTCGTTTAATTTGTCGGCTGAACCAATGGCGATCTTTATGTCTTCGGCCGTTTTTTCGCCCAAAAGAAGCTTAAATTCGTCACGGGCGTATTTGATTATGTCTTCGTTCAATTTGTCGCCGGCTAAACGCAGGCTTTTGCTAACAACTATACCGCCCAGCGATATCACCGCCACTTCGCAAGTGCCGCCACCGATGTCCACAATCATATTGCCGGCCGCGTCCTGCACGGGCAACCGCGACCCGATGGCCGAAGCCATCGGCTCTTCAATCAAAAAAACTTCTCCGGCACCGGCGTTTCGCGCCGCGTCCTCCACCGCGCGTTTTTCCACTTCCGTGACGCCGCAAGGCACCCCGATAACCACTCGCGGCCGCCGCAACCAACCAAAACCTTTTCTCTGAACCTGGGAAATAAAATATTTAAGCATCTGTTCGGTAACTTCAAAATCGGAAATTACGCCTTCAACCAAAGGCCGTGTGGCAACAATGTGGCCAGGCGTGCGGCCAACCATCCTTTTCGCCTCATTGCCAATGGCCAAAATTTGGCCGGTTTTTTGGTTAACCGCCACCACTGACGGCTCGTTTATAACAATTCCCCGGCCTTTTACGTAGACCAGGGTGTTGGCAGTGCCTAAATCAATTCCGATGTCGTTGGCTATTTTACCAAAAAAGCTCTTCATCATTTTTGTATGTTTCATTATACCTTTTTTCCCACGCCGGTCAAACCAGCCAAAAAACCATTAAAAAATCTAAATACTTCTTTACCTTCTGCTTTTTAGTCAAATACTTCAATACTTTAAAGTATTGAAGTATTTGACTATTTTACTCTTCACCGATTAATGTTCGTTTCTGGATTATTTTTTTGTCGCGCCGGCGATCGTAGCCGCGCGCGCCGCGTTTAGAAGTTTGCGCTCCCCCTTTGCTTAAAATTTGCCTTGTCTTTTGGGAAAGCCGCGGCCGAAAAACTTCTTTACAATTTTTCTTCATAATTAAAAAATCTTTATAACGTCCCGCAAAGTGATTAAAACCATCAGCAAAATCAGCAAAACGAAACCAACGGTATTAATCGCTCTTTCTAAAGTTTGCTTTATCGGCTTACCTTTTATCTTCTCTATCAATAAAAAAAGCAGCCGGCCGCCGTCCAAAGCCGGCCAAGGCATAATATTGACAATCGCCAAATTTACGGAAAGAATTACGGTTAATTGCAGAAGATAAACGAAACCCAATTGCGCCGCCTGGCCGGTAAGGGAAAAAATCCCCACCGGCCCGGTCAATTCGCCGACCACGCGCGTATGCCAAACCAATTGCCAGAGCAAATATCCCAAACCGGCCAGAATCGCCCAAACCAAATTGAAAACTGCCGCTCCGCCTTCAAAAATAGCTCGTTGCCAAGAGTAACTTTGGATTACCACTCTCGCCAAAGCCACGCCTAGCGGGCCTTCGCCGTTAGGCGAATTGACGCGAGGCGTCGCTTTGACCGCGAAAACTTGCTGGCCGCGCCGCAAATACAATAAAATTTCCTGCCCCTTATGCCGGCTGACGAATTCCTGAAAATCAACCATCTTGCCTATTTCTTCCGCCTGATAATCTGAACCCTGCAACGAAACGACCATATCACCGGCTTTGATGCCGGCCGAAGCCGCCGGCGAACCATCGGCTAACGCCACTATCTGGACTTGCGCCCCGGCTGCTCCCTGCGAATCGTCAATGGCCGTCGGCAGACCAATGACGTAGCCTAAACTCGCCAACACTATCGCTAAAATAATGTTCATGCTTACGCCGGCCGCCAAAATAGTGCCGCGCTGCCAAATTTTTTTATGGGAAAAAGAATGGGGATTTTCTTTTTCTTCGCCGTCTTCGCCCAGAATTTTCACGAAACCGCCCAAAGGTATCCAGTTTACTGAATACATGGTACCGCCGCGCCTTATTCCCCAAATTCGCGGCGGAAAACCGAAACCAAACTCTTCCACCTTTACACCGTGCTTCTTAGCCACCAAAAAATGCCCGAGTTCATGAACGAACACGAGCAAACCGAGAATAACAATGAAAATAAAAACTGTCAGCATAACTAAACGGTCATTATCTCTTTTTCTTTCGTTTTGCCCAATTCTTCTATTTTCTTGTTGTAATCGTCTATGGTTTTTTGCAATTCATCTTTGCCGCGGAATTTGTCGTCTTCGCGGATTTTCCCTTGTTTTTCGCCTTCCTGAATTTCCTTCCAGGCCTGTTCGCGCAAAGACCGAACGGCTGTTTTAGCCGCTTCTGTTTTTTGGCTCAAGGTTCTGACCAGTTCTTTCCGGCTTTCTTCGTTCAACGGCGGTATGCTGACACGGATCATCTCGCCGGTTGTCGCCAACGCCAAACCGGAACGCGCTTCCCGGATGGCTTTTTCCACGTCTTTTATGATATTGCCGTCCCAGGGCTGAACCGCCAATATTCTCGGTTCGGGCGCGGTAATCGCCGCCAACTGCTTTAAAGGATTACGGACGCCGTAACATTCCACCTCAATGTTTTCAATCAGCGCCGGCGTGGCCCGACCGGTCCGCAAAGCGGCCAGCTCTTCTTTAAAATGAGCAATAGCTTTTTCTAAGTTAGGCTTTATTTTATCTATTATTTGCTTATACATTATTTTTATTTTTAATCATGCAAACCCGCGTATAAAATATTGGGGTTAAAAGGATCAACGGTAATAACCTGCACATTGCGTTTGGTGCCCAACGGATGGGACGACCAGGTCTGGCCGTTATCGTCGCTGCGGTAAATCACGTTGCCGGCTGAATAATAAAGAGAAGAAGAAAAAACCGGATCCAGCGCCACCGTCTGAATTATTACCGACTCCGGCGGCACGACAATTTCAACCCGCTGCCAGCTCTGGCCGCCGTCGGTGCTCTTCAATAATCCGTTCTGGGAACCAGTGTAAAGGATATTGGGATTTTTGTTGTCCATTACCAGCGTTTCAACCTCTTCGGCTTCACGAAAATTCTTCAACCCTTCCAATTCCTGCCAGGTCTGGCCTTTGTCGGTCGTCTTAAAAATGCCCTCATCCGAAGTACTGACAAAAACCGTACGCGTATCGTGCGGGTTGACTTTAATGTCGGTTATCACATCGTCAAACCATTTTATCACTTTCCAGTTCTTGCCGAAATCAACGCTTTTCAGCAATCCGCCTTCGGCTGTACCCATATAAATAACCGACGGGTCGTAAGTGTCTATTTCCACCGCGAAAATGGCGTATTTCTCCCGCGACACGCGGTAAACCTCTTCCCAACTTTTGCCGGCGTCGCCGGAACGAAAAAGACGACCGTAACGGTCTTGATAAGTGCCGGCGTAGATGTTGTTGGGATTGCGCGGGTCGATCGCTATATCATAAACATTGGCGCGATTAGTCAAAAAATTATTCGTGTCTTTTATTTCATACCAGATTTCGCCGCCGTCCGTTGATTTATAAATCCCCTGACTGCGAGTGCCCAAATATAGAATTTGTTGGTTCTGCGGATCGATTTTTAAAGACAGAATGTTGAAAGTGGCCGTTGACTGGCTTTTGGAAATGAAGTTTTTCGCCAACCAATTCTCGCCCCGGTCAATTGATTTCTGTATTCCGCCATCCCGGCCGGAAAAACAAGAAAAAGGGAAAGCGGCCAGCAAACCGCCCAGAAAAGCCGGAAAAATTAAAACGACAAAAAATTTTTTCATATTTTTATCATTAATGTTTCCAAAACCAGTTTCGCATTAAAGCTGGCGTTGTTTAAAAGGCGTTTAGCCTGCTCAATGGCGGCGATGGATTTAACGGCATTTTCCGGCAACCGACCGGCAACTGAATCTTGGTAAACCGCCAAATCGCTTAAACCGTTAGCGGCCAACAAGCCATCACGCAGCCAGAGAGACCACTGACCTAGGAATTCCTGCGCCACGGCGGTATTGGACGCCAGTTCTTTTGCCAGTTCAAAACGATAGATCAAATCTTTTTTGGCAATTTTTTGGAAAACGGCGGCGTTTTGCTGATACTGGTTGGCCAGCTCTTCTTCGGTTAACAATTTTATCGCCCGGCCGGGACGACCGGAAGCCAGCTTAACGATTTGGCGCAATTGCGCCGGCGAATGGGTTTCGTCTTTCAACGCCGCTGCGATTTCTTTTTCCGGCACCGGTAAAAATTTTATCAGCTGACAACGAGAAATAATCGTCGGCAACAAACCTCGCCAATCAGCCGCTATCAGGAAAATCAGGCTTCGCCGTGGCGGTTCTTCAAGAGTTTTTAAAAAAGAATTCAACGCCTGGCTGGTCATCCGTTCGATTCCGTCAACCAACGCGATCTTATAATCGGCGCTATAAGGCGTCAAACTGAGCTGATGCTGCAAGTCTTTTATTTCGCCTATGCCGATATCAAAAATTTTTACTGCGCCGCGGCTTTCTTCCGAACGCGGCTGCAGCCATAATAAATCTGGATGCTGGTTTTTCGCCGCTTTCTGGCAAGAAGAGCACTGGCCGCAAGGAAAACCGTCTTTATTTTTTGGCTTTTGGCATAAAAGCCGCCGGCTGAATTTCTGCGCTAAAGTCCGCTTGCCGATTTCAGCCGGACCGCAAAACAGATAAGCGTGCGCCAGCTTGTTTTTTTGCGCGCTGGTAACCAAAAAATTCCAGATGCGCTTATGGCCAATAAGCATATTCTTTTTAATTATAACTTAATCTTTTCACGAAATCCATTATTTCCCTCTTGAACCTTTCTTCGGAAAATTTTTCCGCCCACTTTCTGATGACCAGCGGGCTGTAATTCGCCAAATTCTCGCGCAGGCGCCGGGCGCCGTCGGCCAATATCTCGGGAACCGGCGAAACAAAAAATTCTCCGTTCAAACCGGGCAAAACTATTTCTTTCGCTCCTCCTTCGTTCAAGGCCAGCACGGGCTTGCCCCAACCCATCGCTTCCACAGGAGCCAAGCCAAAATCGTCTTCGCCCGAAAAAACAAACGCCAGGCAATTCTTCAGATACTCGGCCACGACGCCGTCGGACTGCCAACCCAAAATTTTAACGTTGGGTTTAGCAATCTCCAACAAATCTTTTTTCTGCGGGCCATCACCGATTATCACCAAAGGCCAGCCGAGCTTATTAAAAGCCTCTACCGCCACGTCGATTTTTTTATAAGGCACCAGCTGGGAAACTATTAAAAAATATCCGTCCGGCGAATCTTTGTCGGTTTCCGAAATTCGGCGGCTTTCCGGCAATCGCGCCGGCGGATAAATCACTTTTGCCGGACGGCCGTAATATTTTTTTATTCTTGCGGCCGTGGCCTGGGAATTAGCCAAAAAATAATCAACGCGGCTGGCCGCCGCCCTGTCCCACAGGCGCAAATAGCTCAAATAAATTTTCGCCAACAGCTTGATAAAACCGCCTAATTTTTGCTCATTGAGATACGGCCAGTAATAATCCCACAGAAATCTGGCCGTGTTATGGCAATAACAAATATGGGTAGTCTTGGGACGCAAAATGATTCCTTTGGCAAAAGCCGAAGAGGAAGAGATAACCAAATCAAAATCCCGCAAATCAAAACTTTCGGCCGCCGAGGGCAAAAGCGGCAACAACCAGCGGTAACGCCGGCGCAGGAATCCGGGAAATTTTTGTAAAAAAGAAGTTCGAACGCGCTCGGGAGAAAAACATCGCCCGACGGCCTGACTGTCGTAAAGCAAAGTGTAAATTGGCGCCTCCGGCCATATTTCACTCAAAGCCAAAAGCGCCCTCTCCGCCCCACCCAATCTCACTAGATAATCGTGAATTATCGCGACTTTCATTTTAAAACATTCAATGTTTCCCGGGCGCATTTCTCCCAACCGAACCTCTTAACGTTTTCATAACCTAATTGTCTAAGTTTATCACGCAAATTTTTATCGTCAATTATGCTTTTAGCGGCCTCGGCGATTTGTTCCGGCCGCCGCGGGTCGACGAACAAAGCCCCTTTTCCCGCCACTTCCGGCAAACAAGAATTATTCGAGGTTATCACCGGCGTACCGGCTGTTTGCGCTTCCAGCACCGGCAGGCCAAACCCTTCGCAGAAACTCGGAAAAAGAAAAATGTCGGCGTTGGCAAGCAATTGCCATTTTTCTTCTTCGCCGACATAACCTAGTTCCTTAATTTTCAATTTATAATTTTCGATTTTAAACTTTAAATTTTTATAGCCAAAACCGCGCGCGCCGGCTAAAACAAGCTGATGCGGCACGTTGTCTTTCTCTTTTAAAATTCTATACGCCTCCAGAATGCCTTGCACATTCTTTTTCGTCTCCAAGCGGCCAAGATATAAAAGATACGGTTCATCAACCTTCATTGTCATGCCGGGTTTGACTCGGCATCCAGATCTTTCAGGATCTAAATTCTGGCTTTCGCCAAAATGACAAACAGAAACTCCGTGACGCACCACTTCGATTTTTTCCGCCGGCGTACCATATAATTTTATCAAATCTTGTTTAGTATTCTCCGACACGGCGATAATTTTCCGAGCGCGTTTCAAAGCGCGTTTGGTACTCCGCTTCAAATACCAGCATCGGAAAAAAGAATAATGCCGGGGAAAATATTCGTATTCCAAACCATGGATCGTAACGACGGAATTTTTCGGATGGAAAAATGGCAAAACGTGGACAGGAATGAATAAAACCTCCGTTTTTCTAAAAAAAACTTCCAGCGCCAATCGGATTTGCGTCCACAAAAAAGGCAACGGCCAACGCAGAATTTTTATTTCAAAGTTAGAAGGTAAGAAAAAATCAAAATAATTATTTTTCGTGTCATTCGTACTAATTCGCGTATTAGTGCCGGGTACGTATAACAAAAACCGATGCTCCCTCGCCTCCGGTAGCATCGTTAAATGTTTTACTAATTGATATGTGTATTCTTCAATGCCCGTGCGCGGGTGCTTTAGCGCCGCCGCGGCGTTAATGCCGATAACCATGGAATAAATTTAAAACTCAAATCTCAAAATGAAAAACTACAATTGAAAATTAGAAATTTAAATCACGAAATCGTCTTATCTGATTTTTCAACTTTTCACTTCTTTGACATCACGCTCCGTTTATAAACATCCAAATGCTCTAACGCCAAACCTGCGCCTTTGGCCACGCAAAGGCGCGGCTCTTCGGCCGTATAACAAGGAACGCCGGTAATTTTTTCTATCAGTTCTGCCAAATTGCGCAGCAAGGCACTGCCGCCAGAAAGAATCATTCCCCGGTCCATAATATCGGCCGAAAGTTCCGGCGGCGTCTCTTGTAAAACGTTTTTCACGGCCTGAACTATTTCCCGCAGCTGTTCGGTCGTCGCTTCCACTATTTCGTTCGTTTTAACAGTAATGCTCTTCGGCAAGCCGGAGATTAAATCCCGGCCCCGCACCTCCATATTCCGCTCTTCTTTCGGAGAAACGGGCAAAGCCGAACCAATGGAAATTTTTATTTCCTCGGCCATCCGTTCTCCGATGGCCAGATTGTGTTTCTTGCGAATATATTCAGCTATCGCTTGGTCGATTTTATTGCCGCCGACCCTGGCCGAAGAGCAAGCGACTATCCCGCCTAAAGATATCACCGCCACCTCCGCCGTACCGCCGCCCACGTCAATAATCATATGACCGGCTGCTTCGTTAATCGGGATATCGGCGCCGATGGCCGCTAGCACCGGCTCCTTGACCACGTAAGCCGCTTTAGCGCCGGCGTTAAGCGTAGCGTCAATGACCGCCCGCCGTTCGGTGGAAGTTATGCCCGCCGGCACGGCCACCATAACTTCCGGCCGAAACAACCGCCAAGGGCCAGTGGTTTTATTGATAAAATAACGTAGCATGGCCTGGGTTACGCGGTAGTCGGCAATCACGCCATCTTTCATCGGTCGGGAAGCGACAATCATTTCTGGTGTCCGGCCAAGCATTTCTTTCGCCTCGTTGCCCACGGCTAAAATTCGGTTATCGTCCAAAGACACCGCCACGACAGTCGGCTCATCAATGATTACGCCCTTATCGGGCACGTAAACCAAAGTATTCGCCGTTCCTAAATCTATGCCGATTTTTTTGATAAACACTTATTTTGCTTTAAATTCTTTTTATGTCAGCGCCGATTTTCGCCAGCCGCTCCTCAATCTTTTCGTAACCTCTGTCCACTTGGTATATTTCGGAAATCTGCGATTGGCCATCAGCCACCAAAGCGGCGATAATCAAAGTCGCGCCAGCGCGCAAATCAAAACTGGTAATCTCCTTACCGTAAAGCGGCGTCGGGCCGGAAATTACCGCCCGATGCGGATCTAAAACAGTAGCGTCCGCCCCCATCTTAACCAATTCGTTCAAATATTTAAACCTGCCTTCGTACATCGGGTCGTGAATCAAGCTCCGGCCTTCGGCTTGGGTACAAAGCACGGCCAAAGGGGCCTGTAAGTCGGTCGGGATGCCGGGATAAGGCAAGGTTTGGATTTTAGCCGCGCAAAATCTCGTTGTCGGGCTAACCGTTACGCCATTCTTCGTTAATTCAAAGTTAACGCCCATTTCTTTCAATTTTCCCAAAGCCAAATCCAAATGTCCGGCTATTACGTTCTTAATGGCGACCTTCCCCCGCGTCGCCGCCGCCGCTACGATAAAAGTTCCGGCTTCAATCGGATCGGGGATTAAAAAATGGCGGGTTCCTTTCAGCTTCTTGACGCCCCTGACTTCCAACTCATGTGTTCCCCCACCTTTTATTCTCGCTCCCATCTTGTTTAAAAACCTAACCAAATCCTGTACGTGAGGTTCAGCCGCGGCAATCCGCAACTGGGTTATTCCCGGCATCAACGCCGCCGCCATTAAAATATTTTCGGTCGCCGTCACGGAAAATTCCCGCAAGATTATTTTTCTGGATTTAGCCGGCGGCATTTTTTTTCTCGTGACAAAATAATGGCCGTCTTGCTGCCTGGCTTCCGCGCCCAACTCCGCCAAACCGGCAAAATGCGTTTCCACCGGCCGGCTGCCGATAATGCATCCTCCGGGCGGCGCGATTTTAAAATTCCGGCAACGGGCCAACAACGCTCCTAAAATCAAAATCGAAGAGCGCATCTGGCAAACTTTTTCCTGGTCGATTTTTTCCGGCGCGACTTCTTTGGCGCGGATTCTCACGCGGCGCTTGTCCAGCCATTCCACCTCCACTCCCAAGCTCTGCAAAATTTCCAGCATCCGAAAAACATCCTCAATCAAAGGCAAATTGTCCACGACGCAGGGCTCGGAAGTCAAAAGGCAAGCTGCCAAAATAGGCGTAGCCGCGTTTTTTGCCCCCCTGATTTCAATTTCGCCCCTCAAGGGACGGCCGCCGAAAATAGCAAATTTTTGTTCCATAACCTTGAAAGTTTTGTCTTTCTATCTTAAATTAAACCTCTCCGGCTGACAAGCCCTTTCTGGCCGCCAGCTTTAATTTCCGAAAATTATCCGCTATACTAAAATCAGCTTTATGACACGCAAAACGCGCCGTTTCATCTTTTATGGTTTGGTACTGGTTTTCTTTTTTATTACCCCGCCAACAATTCTCTACGCAGTAGGTTATTCTTTTGATTGGCAAAATCTAGCCATCAAAGAAACCGGTGCACTGTTCTTGTCTTCTCAGCCAGCAGAAGCGCAAATTTTTCTCAATGGCCAATCGCGCAAAATAACGCCGCGGCTCTTAGCTCATCTTCTGCCAGGAAACTACCAATTAACCGTTTCTCAAGAAGGTTTTCACTCTTGGCAAAAAAATCTGGAAGTTCAGGCCGGTTTGGTTACCGAGGCCAGAAACATTTTTCTTTTCCCCAACGAACCCGAAATAAAATTACTCGCCACCAACGTAACTTCGACGCCGGAATTTTTTCTGAGTGACGCCTCAACGCGAAAAAATCAACAGCAAGCGCAAAATATAGCCAGCACGACAGCCGGCTGGCTGCTGAAAAACGATCAAATTTTTTATTTAGAAAAAAACACCGGTTTTCTCTGGCGCACGGATTTAAGCGGCTCCATAAAAGAACAGCTGACAAACGATGCTTTACCTCGCCAAAATTATTCAATAAAAACCGTCTTTGGCAATCGGTTTTTGGCTCAAGGCCAAAACGGCCAACTTTTTTATTTACAAAAAGGCGACTCTTGGGAAAAAATAGCCGATCAAATCACCTCGACTGACTTTTCTACCGACGAGAAAAAGATTCTTTGGGTTAACGGAAAAGAAATCTGGGTCCGCTGGCTGGACGACGCCCTAATCCAGCCCTATCGGTCGGCCGGAGACCAAGAGTTAATCGCCCGCTTTTCCCTGCCGATAACCCAAGCGGTTTTTTATCCGACGAACGAACATGTTTCTTTCACGATAAGCGGCCAAATAAAAATCGCCGAACTTGACGGCCGCGACCGACGCAATATAGTTAATTTATTCACCGCTGAAAATCCTGAAATTTTCCTGAATCCGCAAAACGGCTCCCTCTGCTTCAAACAGCAAAATGATTTTTATTGCTTCCTGCTGGAAAAATAAAAACCCCGTAAAAACGGGGTTTTTATCCTAATGATTCTACCGCTTGCTCCACTGCGGCGCCCGCCTAGCTTTCTTCAAACCGTATTTGCGGCGTTCTTTGACCCGCGGGTCGCGTTTCAAATAACCGGCCTTTTTTAGTTTCTTGCGGAAATCCTGGTTGAACAACGTCAATGTCCTTGATAAACCATGGCGCAAAGCTTCGGCTTGGCCGGAAATGCCGCCGCCTTTAACTTTAACCACTGCTTCAAACCGGTTTAACGATTTCAGTTTGCGCAACGGCGCCTCGGCCGCCTGCTGAAGTTCAATTGTCGAAAAATAATTTTTATAGGGCTTGCCGTTTACCGTAATCCTGCCTTCATCCCCTTCAAACGGCTTTATGGTAAACAAACGCACGCGGGCAATGGACGCTTTGCGTCGGCCAACAGCTTCAAAATACCGTTTGGCTTTTTTAGCTTTTTCATCTTTGCCTTCGGACAATTCCGCCTCCAAATCAATTTCAAGCTCTTCTCCGCCTTTCTTTTCCGGAAGGGCGGCTGCTTTTGTTTCTTCTTTGACTTTCTTGGCGCGCCGACCGCTTTTACTTGTTTTTTTCTCCATAAAAATTATTTTTCTCCTTTAAATAATTTCAAATTTTTCATAATCTTGTCGCGGGTCCGGTTTTTCGGCAACATACCGTAGGCCGCCAGCCAAATAACTTTTCGCGAATCCCGCGCCAGCAAATCTTTCAATTTTTCTTCTCTTAACCCTCCGGGATAACCGGAATGGCGGTAGTATGTTTTTTGTTCAAGTTTTTTACCGGTAACTTTTATTTTATCCGTATTGAAAACCGTTACTATGTTTCGCGGCGTCAGATAAGGCAAAAAATCCGGCTGATTCTTACCCCGCAAACAAACGGCTATCTCCGTAGCTAACTTGCCCAAAATTTTTCCTTTGGCATCTATCTCGTATTCTATTGGCTTTTTCTCCTGCTTCATGTTTTTTTATTCAACGAATTCCAAAATAACCATTTCGGCGCTGTCACTCATCCGCCGGCCGAGTTTAATGATTCTAACGTAGCCGCCAGCGCGTTCCTTAAAACGCGGCGCGATTTCCCGGCTTAATTTTTTAGCCGCGCTGAGCGGCAAAAATTTACCGAGATTCCGCCGGCCCGCCAAATCGCCTTTTTTCGCGTAAGTAACCAAACGCTCGGCTAAGACACGCGTTTCTTTAGCTCTGGCTTGCGTGGTTTTTATCCGGCCGTGCGTTATTAAATTAACAACCAACCCCTTAAGCAAGGCCCGGCGTTGATCTTTTTTTCTGCCAAACTTACGCATAAAACTACTCTTCTTTTAATTCTAGCTTTAATTTCTTGAGGGCTTTTTTGATTTCCGCGACGCCTTTGCCTCCCATGCCAGCCAGTTCTTTCAGCGATTTTTCGCTCTTTTTTACCAAACCGCCGACTGTCCGCACGCCGCCGTCAATCAAAGAGTTTACCGTGCGAGTGGAAAGCTTCAGGTCTTCAACTTTTATTTTTGCCATTTCCTCTTCGGCAACGCTTGCCGGCTCGCCGGCAGCTAATTCTTTTTCTTCTCCGGCTTCTTCTTCGGCGCCAATAAAAACATTAAACTGCTCCACCAGAATATTGCTCGCTTGCCGAAAGGCGTCTTCCGGCGCCAAACTGCCATCGGTTTCAATGTCAACGCGCAAACGGTTAAAATCCGTCCGGTCGCCCACGCGCATATTTTCCACTTCAAAATTCACTTTGCGCATCGGCGCGAAAAGAGCGTCAACCGCAATATATCCTATTTCCAATTTTTCTTTTTTGCGCGCCTCCACCGGCACAAAACCCAATCCTCTGTCAACTTCTATTTCCATTTCTAATTCTGCTTTTTTGTCGGTCAAAGTGGCGATTGGCTGTTCTTTATTTATCACTTCCACGTCAGCGGTTGTCTTGATATCGCTGGCTTTCACTTCCTTTTCCCCTTTGGCGTTCAACGTCAATTTTACCGGTTCGGAAGAGTGGAAACGGAAACGGACTTGGCGAAGGTTTAAAATAATTTCAATCGCATCCTCAGCCACATGAGGGATAGTGGAAAACTCATGATGGACGCCTTTGATTTTGACGCCGACAACAGCCGCGCCCGGCAAAGAAGACAAGAGAACCCGCCGCAAGGCGTTGCCCAAAGTAACGCCATAACCCGGATACAGGCCTTCAATTTCAAAGACCGCCCGGTTGGCTCCCTCTTTTACGATTTTGGGCTTTAAAGGAAGATTGATTTGCATATTTGTCCCTTTAAAATTTAATTTTATCTTGAATAAAATTCCACGATTAACCCGACTGGCGCCAAGTCACCCAAGTCGCTGCCTTGGGGCAAAGCTAAAATTTGCGCTTCCATTTTATCCGCGTCCGATTTCAGCCAAGCCGGCGTTTCGTATTTCTTAAGCTTAACGGCCAATTCTTCCGTCTGCTTTGTCTTTCTGACGCGCTCTTTCAAGGAAATACTTTGCCCTTTTCTGACTTGAAAAGACGGAACGTCAACGCCGCGCCGGTTGACCAAAACCAAACCGTGGCTAATCATCTGCCGGGCAGCCGCTCGAGAACTGGCCCAGCCCAAACGGAAAATAACGTTGTCCAAACGCGTTTCCAGCTCCCGCAATAAATTTTCCCGAGTGTCGCCAACGGCGGATTGCGCTTTCAAAAAATATTTTTTCATCTGCCGTTCCAATATTCCGTAAATTCTTTTTATCCGCTGTTTTTCGCTCAATTGCCGACCGTACTCGGAAAGGCCGCGCCTTCTTTTCTTGCCGTGGATTCCCGGCGGATAAGGCCGTTTAACCATAGCGCATTTAGGCGAAAAACAACGCTCTCCTTTCAAAAAGAGCTTCTCTCCTTGGCGGCGGCAAAGTTTGCATTTAGCGTCTGTTATTCTAGCCATAAAATTATACTCGGCGGGGTTTTCGCGGCCGGCAGCCGTTATGAGGAACCGGCGTTATATCTTTAATTAAAACTATATTCAATCCGCGGGAAGCCAAAGACCTAACCGCCGCTTCCCGACCGCTGCCAATGCCTTTGACGTAAATTTCTATTTCCTGAAAAGCCATTTTTTTAACCTTTTCCAATAAAGTTTCCACGACTTTAGAAGCGGCATAAGGCGTGGCTTTTTTTGGCCCTTTAAAACCGAGGGAGCCGGCGGAAGACCACGCTAAAAGATTGCCTTTCTTGTCGGCAATGGAAATCAAAGTATTATTATAAGTTGACTGGATGAAAACTTTCGCGCGGTCAACAAGCTTGGCCTTGGCCGCCTGCTGGACAGAGGCCTTGCGCTGCGCCTGTTCTAAAACTTCCGTTTCCTTCAGCGCTTCCTGTTCGGTTTGTTTTTGAATTTTTTTCTTTCCCATGGCAATTTTGCCTAAAACTTAATTTATTTTTTATGTCTTTTCCAGAGACCGCCTGCCGGAACCCATCGTCTTACGAACATTACCGCGGACGGTACGGGTATTGGTTTTTGTCCGTTGTCCCCGCAACGGCAACCCTTTTATGTGCCGAATTCCCCGATAGCAGCCGATATCTTTCAGCCGTTTTATATCCATCATCTTTCGCCGGCGCAAGTCGCCTTCTATTTTATAATTTTTTTCAATTATTTCCTTCAACCGATTGATTTCCTGAGCGGTTAATTTTTGGGCGCGCACGCCAGGATTGATTTTCGCCTGTTCTAAAATTCTGGCGCTCAAAGACCGTCCGATGCCATGGATATAGGTCAAGGCGGCGGAAATTATTTTATTTTCTGGAATGTTTACTCCGGCAATGCGCGGCATATTGTTAATTTATCCTTGTCGCTGATTATGTTTTTTAATATCACAAATAACCCGCACTCGGCCCTTGCGGCGGACAATTTTACATTTTTGGCAAATTTTTTTCACTGAAGCGCGAACTTTCATGACAATACAAAACGCGCTAAACGCACCAAGTTTCGCTTTGCTTCCACGAAACCTCCCCTTTTTTAAAAAATCGGGGACGGTTTATTTAGCACGGTTTTTGCTATCTTCAACGGCGGATTCTCGGCGGAAACGACGAATTATTTTCCCGAAAAACAATCCGTCCGCGCCGATTATCGTAAGGTGTCATTTCCACCGTCACTTTGTCGCCCACTAAAACTCTTATCCGGTTAATTCTCAGACGTCCGGCCAAATGGGCTAAAACCTCTTGGCCTTCGTCCAGAACTACCCGAAAATTAGTATTGGGCAAAGCTTCCGTAACCAGTCCTGTTTTTTTAATTTGGTTTTTTTCTGCCACTCTAAAAATTAACAAATTCTCTTTTAAAAACCAGCTTTACCAGCATACACCCCTTTTTTGTTTCCGTCAATGCCGGTTATCGTTCAACGGTAATTTTTATTTTATCCAAACTGGCCGGCACGCTTTTGACCCAAAACGGCCAAAAAACTATTCTGGCTTGGCCTATTTCCGAATGCTGATTGAAAATTTCTTTAATTTCTTCCTGCCCCTTGCCAGCTATTTCTTCGGCCAAATCGCCAGTTTTTATTTTCCAAACAATCCGACCGTTAAACTTCACGCCAAAGCTTACCGTCCCTTTGGAAAAATCAGCTTTTACGTTCTGGTAGGCCAATGAATTGCCGTCACTAACCAGCTCCCTGTCTTCTGCCAGCTGGCCGCTAATTTTCTGCTTTGTCGCTTCCAGCACGTCGTTCTCGTCAAACAGAACAGCTTTGGCTACGCCCTTGAGGGTTAGAGAAAAAATATCTGCCGGCGCGCCAACGGCGACAGACGATTCCGCGTTGGCTATCGTTTCGGAAAAAGACGCCTCCAACATTTTCAGACCTTCGGGAATTTGGGCGTTAAATTCTTTTTCCAAATTGGGCTTCAGCGTTTCCCAAAGTTCGCTTTTCGCCTTGTCAAAATCTTCCTGCGTCACCACTTTTCTCAATCCCGACGCTCCACCGCTCATTGCTTCCGTGGAACGGCCGTAAAAAGCGTTATATTTAGGAGTTCCAGAAAATCCGGGAATAGTAAACCGACTAGACCCGATATTATATCCCGAACCGGCTTCATCGGCGGCAACTTCCACTTCTATAGAACTGGCGACAATCTTCCCTTCTTGGATTTTCGCGCCCGGCACAGTAATAGTTTCGGTCGTGCGGAAAACCTTGCCGTCTTCGGAGACGAAACGCGTCCGTTCCACTAGCGTCTGGGAGCTTGAGCTGTATTCGTTAAAAACAGTAATTTTCCCCGACGCTTTTTCGTTTACTTGGCGCTCGCCGGTGGAAACAAATTCTTTCGTCTCTTTTTTTTCCACCGAAATATATTGGGCCGGAATCCTGTTCTGCGAAGCGTCAATTTTCGTTATCGCTTTATCGGCTGTCAAAACCGCTTCCTGGACTGCGCTTTCCGCCTTGGGGACAATAATGATTTCCGCTTTGGGCAAAACGAAATACAAAACCAATGCCGAAACCAAAACCGCCAAACCGATAAGCCCGTAAACAAATTTGCCGGTCCAGGAAATAGCCGCGCTTTTTTCGCTTCTTTCTTTTTGGCGCCGGCGGGAAAAAAATTCTTTATTGAAAAAAGCTTCCAATTTTTCGTTCTTGCCCATTCTATTGATCGGAAAATCTGTTTCTTCCGCCGGTACTTCAAAATCTTCAATCGCGGTTTCTTCCACCGCCTCTCCTTCGTCTAAAAATGCCTCCGGTTCTTTTTCTTCTTCCGCTGGTTTCTTAAAAGCAATTTCTTCTATCTTTTCTTCTATATCTTCTTTCTTTTCCAACAGTTCTTTGAGTTTCTCTTCGTCTTCCGGCTCGGGAACCGGCCGCAAAACCATCTCGGACGCTTTTTTTGGTCGGATATCGCTCATTTCCTTCCGCCCGGAAAATCCCTGGCGCCGCGCCTTTATCTCATCCTGCAAAAATGTTTCAAATTTTTGCGGCGGCACTTCCCGCAAGGTCTCTTCTTCTTCCGCCGCCGCTTGCCGCGGCAAAGACGCGCGGCACGACAAACCAACGCGTTTAGCCAATTCCCGCCCGACTTCATCTTTCGTCACCAAAATAATCTCTTTGCCCAGCCGATCGGCCTCGCGCTTCAAAAGTTTCAGCGCGATAACGTTTTTCAATAAAACAGTGCCTGCCGGCGTAACTAAATAAATCCGTTCTTCACCGGTTTCCCAAAGACGCTCCACTACCGCCGTCACTTCTGCGTCTTTTTTTAAATTTATGGTTTTGGCCATATTGCCGCGTCTTTTCTAAATTATAAAACAAAAAGCCCTCCCCGGCAAACAAATTATTAACATTGGGAATTTATTCCAAAACCGCTTTTATCCGGCGCACGCCGGCGGAAGAAGATTCTTCCTTGGTTATTTTAAACTTGCCTAAAATTCCTGTCCGCTCCGCGTGTGGTCCGCCGCATATTTCCCGACTAATAATTTTATTAATAGAAAGCTGTCCTGCGCCTGTTGGAGTCGGCGGATTTGCGGAACCAATTGTATACACTTTTACCATTTCACCATATTTTGAATCAAACACGCCCATCGCGCCTTTGTTTTTCGCTTCGTCCAAACCCATCTCTTCGCAGGCCACCGGCAAGTCGGCTTTTATCTGTTCGTTCACGATATTCTCTGCTTCCTTTATTTGTTCCGGTGCCATTTTTTCTCCGTGAGAAAAATCAAACCGCAAACGCTCGGCCGTAATATTGGAACCCTTCTGCATAACGTGTCCGCCCAGCACCTGCCGCAACGCCGCCAACAACAGATGCGCGGCGGTATGGTATTTTATAGTTTCCTCACTGGCGTCCGCCAAGCCGCCCTTAAACATTCCGGCCGAGGCGGTCCGGGAAAGTTTTTGGTGTTTCGCCATTTCTTCATCAAAATCTTTATATAAATTTTCAATATCCACTTCGGTAAAAGGATAATTTTTTGCTTTCAACTCTTCTATAACCAATTGTGGTGGAAAACCGAGCGTCTGATAAAAATCAAACAGCCATTTACCCGTAATGATATGAGGCACATCGTCCCATATTTGAATATCATCTGGTCCCTGAATTAATCTTACTTCTTGTGGCTTATATGATTGTCCTTTTATCCCTATCTGCGCTTCGAGTCTTTTGTTCAATACAATGAGGCCTCTCTCTAAGTTTCTTAAAAATTTCTTTTCTTCGTTTACTAACTGATTTAAAATAAACTCCTTGTTCTTTCTTAACTCCGCGTACTCGTCTTGATAAATCTTTATGACTTCTTCCGCGATTTTGAAAGTAAAAATATCGTTGATTCCCAGCTGCTTACCGTATCGTACCGCTCGCCTAATCAAACGCCGTAAAACATAACCCGCGCCGACATTAGACGGCGTCAGGCCTTTTTCATCAGCCAAAATAAAGGTTGCGGCTTTTATATGGTCAGCAATAACGCGCATGGCACGCTGGATTTCATCTCCCTCCTTTTTAAAGGAGGGCTGGGGTGGATTTTGCGAAACATATTTTTTTCCAGACAATTCCTCGATCTTTTCAATCAACGGCCAAAAAAGTTCGTTTCGGTAATTATCATCCGATCCGTTTAACGCCGCCAGCACTCTTTCCACACCCATGCCCGTATCAACATTCTTCTGCGTCAGCTTTTCGTATCGGCCGTCGGCGGTTTTATTGTATTCCATAAAAACATCATTCCAGATTTCCACCCACAAATCATTATCGTCATTAAAGCTCTCCGGCGTTTTTTCCGAACCGACCCAATAAAACATTTCTGTATCTGATCCACACGGTCCGGTTTCGCCCGCTGGTCCCCACCAATTGTTTTTTTTAGACAATTTGGCAATTCTTTGCTCGGGCACGCCTAGTTTTTTCCAAAAATTAAATGATTCCTTGTCAAACGGCGCGTCTGCGTCGCCGGCAAAAACCGAAACGGCAATTTTATCCTTATCCAATCCCAGCCATTTTTTATCGGTTAAAAATTCCCAGCTCCATTCAATAGCTTCTTTTTTAAAATAATCTCCCAAGGACCAATTGCCGAGCATCTCAAAAAAAGTATGGTGCGTGGCGTCGCCCACTTCGTCAATATCGCTAGTCCGGATACATTTTTGGCAACTGGCCAAACGCCGGCCCGCCGGGTGTTTTTGCCCTATCAAGTACGGCACTAGCGGATGCATGCCGGCGGTAGTAAAAAGCACCGTCGGATCATTTTCCGGAACCAAAGAAGCCGAGGGCAAAATCGCGTGCCCTTTACTCTCAAAAAATTCCAGATATTTTTTCCTTAGTTCATCAGCTTTCATTGCTTAAAATCTACCACAAAAATTTCATTCTGCCAACGAAAAGAAAAACCCTGTCCGCTTTCGCAAACAGGGCCGCCCAAAGGGCTAAAGAGGTTGGATCTTTACGGGAATAACGCCGGGCTTGATGGCACCCAGCATCTTGGCCGCCTGCCTGGATAAATCCAGGTCTCGGCCGGGATAATAGGGCCCGCGGTCACGAACCACGGCAACGATAGATTTTCTATTCTTTAAATTCGTTGCCTTGATTTTGGTGCCCAGCGGCAAATCACGGTGCGCAACCGAAACTTTATCCATATTATAAGTTCGGCCGTCAGCGCGTTTTTTGCCATGGAAACCCGGACCATACCAACTGGCCATACCCCGATACTCAGGCCATTTTATTTTTTTGATAACCAGTTTTTGGCCCGGCCTCAGCGGCTGCCAACGGCTTAAACCGTTCCATCGGCATAAATCTGAAACATTAAGCTTCTGCTTGGCCGCGACACGAAAAACAGAATCGCCTCGCTTCACCAAGTAAATCTTTTCGCCGACAACCTTACCCGTAATTTTCTTGGGCTGAACCGGCTGGACAATTTCGGGTTTGCCGTCCATCCGACGAGAAGGCGGCGTTTCTTTTTGCCGAGGAGCGCAACTTACTAAAAAAAGAATCATTAGAGCTCCCAGCAGAAAAAACGTTGTTTTCTTCATCCTTTTTCCTCCTTGCTATAAGTGGTTTTTAGGTACTATAAATATAGAATAATATACTTTATGAATTTTGTCAAATATGATACTTCTTAAACGATTATTCCCCCGCCCAAGACTTCCTCTTCTTGCCCGTAAAAAACAGCGCTCTGGCCGGGTGTAATCGCCCTTTGCGGCTGTTTGAATTTTACGTTTAATGCTCTTTCCTCAGCGATTTTCGAAATAATCGCCGCTGCCGGATTGCTTTTATAACGAATCTTCACCCGACAAACCAACGGCAACTTAGGCGCTCGGCCGGCTAACCAATTCACATTTTTTATAATCAAACTGCCCGACAACAAGTCCTTCTCGTTACGGCTTACGACCAGCTGGTTCTTTTTTTTATCTTTTCTTATCGCGTAAAAAGGCCCGGGTCCGCCCACGCCCGCCCGCTGGCCTATCGTGTAAAGAGCCAAACCCTCGTGCCGGCCTAAAACTTTACCGTTTAAATCAACTATTCTACCCGACCGAAGTTTCAAGTGTTTTTTTAAAAAAGGTTCCAATTTTTGCCCAACCATAAAACAAACATCGGCTGACGATTCTTTTTTATGAAACAAACGCCATTTTTTAGCGAGCCTATAAACTTTTTCCTTGGTATAACCGCCCAACGGAAAAATCGCTCGGTTCAATTGTTTCTGGCTTAACCGGTACAGAAAATACGACTGGTCTTTCTGTTTGTCCTTAGCCGTTAAAAGCTTATATGCGTGTTTTCTGGATTTTGGGCCTTGGGATTTGTTTCGAACCTCTAATTTCGGGTTTTGGATTTCCCGCCGTAAGCGGGCGTAATGCCCTGTAGCAATAAAATCTACCCTTGTTTTCTGCGCCTGTTTCATCAAAAGACCGAATTTTATTTTTTCATTGCAAATTACGCAAGGGTTGGGCGTACGGCCGGCGTTATATTCGCGAGAAAAATAATCCATCACCAATTTTTTAAATTGCCGACGCAAATCAACCGATTTAAAATTAATTCTCAGCTTTTGCGCCGCGCGCCGGGCTGCTTGTTCGTCGTCTTTTCCGCCGTCAAACAGCCGCATAAAAATGCCGGTTATTTTATAACCTCGCTTTTTCAACAACGCCGCCGCCACGGACGAATCAACCCCGCCGGAAAAAGCAACCGCCACTTTGTTTTTTTTGCTCCTTGTCATTTTTTGAACATTATGCTATAAAAATTAAAGAAAAACAATGCTCAACGGCATTTTTTAATTTTTTCAAATTGCTATGATCGACTACAACAACCTAAAACCCGGCACGATTTTTGTTTTAGACGGCCAGCCGTACGAAGTGCTGGAATTCAGCTTTATGCGCATGCAACAGCGCAAGCCCGTCGCCCAAACGAAAATCCGCAATCTAATCACCGGCAAAACTTTGAACCGGGCTTTCCAACATACCGATTCTTTCAAAGAAGCGGAGATTGATTACAAAAAAGTGAAGTTCCTCTACGGCCATCGCGACAAATTCGTTTTCTGCGAATTGGACAATCCAGCGGATCGGTTTGAGCTGCCGCAGGACGCCGTCGGCGAACAAGCCAAATTCTTGAAAGCCAATTCGGAAGTGCAAGTGGTCATTTTTGAAAATAAAATTATTAACGTTGAATTGCCGATTAAAATGGAATTTAAGGTAATCGAAGCGCCGCCCGCCATCCGCGGCAATACGGCGCAAGGCGGTGTCAAACAGGTTAAAATAGAAACCGGCGCCCAAGTGACCGCGCCCCTGTTCGTGGAAGAAGGAGACATTATCGTCATCAATACCCAAACCGGCCAATATACTGAACGCCGGCAGAAATAAAAATAAAAATACCCCGCCCAAGGCGGGGTATTTTTATACGAAATTAAAACTCAATCGTCTGACCCGGTTTTATTTCCTGCTGGCCGCTGGAATCATCTTTCTGCGGCGATTCTTTTTTCTCCGCCGGGACCACTTCGCTGAGCGTCTGCCGCAAACCGCTCAAATCCACCTCGCGCCGTTTCTTCTTTTTTTCCGGCGAAAATTTCTGCTGGTCCGCCTTTATCGCTTCGCCCAATGAAACGGCTTGCCCGGTTTCTTTGATAACCGGATCACCTTTGACTTTTTCTTCCGCCAGATTTTTCGTCTGGGCGTTGCGGGAACGGATTGCCGCCAAGCAATTTTTGCAGTAAATCGGCCTTACGCCGTCCGGTTTGAAATTTATTTCCACCCGCTGGCCGCAATTCGAACATTTATCAATAAAAATCGGCAAAGAACCGCCAACCAAAGTCCTTTTTGGGGCCGGACGATCGACAACCGACGCTTTAGCTTCTTCCTCCAGCTTATTGCTCCAACGCACAATTTTCTCTTCCACTTCCTGCCGCGGTTGGCCGTATCGTTCGCGGGACACTTTGATTATTTTTTCACAGAAACTTTTTTCTTCCGAAGGAAATGGCGGCAAAGTAGTCGCGGAGAACGGCCGCGAAGCAAAACCATCAATCATTAATTTCAAATAGATCTGGGCGAAACCCAAACCGACCAAATCATTGACGGTGAATTCCGGCGAAAATTCTTTTTCCAAAAATTCCGCGTCCGCCGCCCCTACCCGAAAAACTATCATCGTGCCAACGTTGCCAAAAACCGCGTCCCGCACTTGCTCAACCATCTGAGTGATATACTGATGGGCTAAAACCAGATTTAAACGGTACTTTCTTGCCTCCGATAGAATTGTGGCGAACGATTCGGTGGCGAAATTCTGGAATTCGTCAACGTAAAGATAAAAATCACGCCTTTCGTTTTCACCGATATCCACGCGCGACATCGCCGCCAGCTGGACTTTAGTAATCAGCATCGCGCCAAGAAGCGCTGAAGCGTCTTCACCGATTTTTCCTTTGGAAAGGTTCATTATTAAAATCTTGCCTTCATCCATCATTTGGCGGATATTTATAGCCGATCTGGTCTGACCGACGATGTTGCGGATTAACGGGTTGGTTAAAAACTGTCCGACTTTATTCTGAATCGGCGCAATGGCCTCAACTTCAAAATTGCCGCGGTATTTGGAAAATTCATCCACCCAAAAGCTTCTGACCACTGGATCTTTCACCCTATCAACCACTTTCTGCCGGTAATCCTTATCTACCAGCATCCGCATAATCCCCAGCAGCGTTGAGCCGGGATATTCCAACAGCGCCAAAATGGCGTTACGCAAAACATATTCTAAACGCGGCCCCCAGGTTTCCGCCCAGATTTTTTTGAAAACGCCCACAAGACCCGAACAAACCAAATGCCGGTGCTCCAAATCCACTTTTTCCATCACGTTAAAAGCAATCGGCCAATCCAAATCAGCCGGATTAAAATAAACGACATCGTTAACGCGGCCAGACGGCACGAAATTCAGCATTTTTTCGGCGAATTCGCCATGCGGATCAACGATGCCCACGCCCCGACCGCTTCGGATATCCTGAATCGCCATGTTTTCCAACAAGGTCGTTTTACCCACGCCGGTTTTACCGATAACGTAAGTGTGGCGGCGGCGGTCATCCGGTTTGATGCCGAATTTGGTTTTTTGGTTGCGGAAATCCGTTTCCGCGAAAAAAGTCACTTCTTCAGCCATAGTTTTTTTACAAAAATTTTACCTTATTCAACCGGCAAATTAGAAGGCGCTTCGGCTTTCTTTATTTCAATATAAGGCGTGGCCGGCGCTTTCACCGCGACAGTCGGGAAATGATAAAGAGACGCCAGCTCTTCAATGTTTAAAATATAACCTTTTTCCCAAAAAGACCGGGTGCGCAACCACCGCAATATCAGCCGTTTCCTGAAAAATTTCCGCTGTTCGGTAAAGAGGTAATAAGCACGGCTGGTAATCGTTTCCGGCAACGGCTTTAAAACATTCATATTCAAATTGGCGAACTGGTTCATTATGCCCATGACCGCGGAAACATTGGCCGAGGAATAAATTTCCTTACGTCCGATATAGGCCCACTGGATTTTACACTCATAACCTTTTTTGGCCGCTTTTTCCTCAATCCCCTGGATAACGTCTTTTTCTCCCGGCGAAAGATACTGAGCCAAACTGTAAGGTTCGTTTTTATCGTCTTTTTTCGCCGCGGATAACGCGGGCTTATCGGTGATAAATTCGTACATTACTTCCTGGATTGCCTCCCACCAAGTGCGAATATCCGCCTTTATCGGTCCTTCGGCTTTGGCAGACGGCTTTTTACCCATCAGCTTATCCACCAATTCTCTGGCTTTCTTCTGCCAATCGTCGTGCACCGGCCGGAATAAAATCTGAATCCAGATTTTTTCTCCCGGCCGAAGTTTGCCCATCACTTCCATCATTCCGGCCAACGGGTCAATAAACGGCTGATCGGATTTGGTCAAATCGACCATATGGACGTAAGTGCGCAAAGGATAATAATCACCCTTGGACAAGGTCAATTTACAGCCCCACAAATCCCAGTTTTTATTCGGCGTATCCTGCGGCAAACTATTCGTGTAATCGGGCACTTCTTTCAATTCTGCTTGCGGGTATTGGGAAAAAACCTGCGCTTCTACCAAATCGCGGTACTTGCGCAAAGTACGGATGTAAAAATGTACCGTTCCGCCGTCCCCCGCCAACTCAACGCTGAAATAATCTTGCAGCATCCCTTTGATGTATTTTTCGTATTTGGTTGAAACAGTACCATAAGACCCCCAAAAACCGGCAAAAATTTGCTCCATGGTTTTGGGGGTCCTTTCAACTTCGCGAGGCGGCTTTATCTCTAACAAAACCCAGTCAAGTTTCTGCCAATAATGGCGTTGGATATAATACATCCAACTTTCAAAAAATACGACGGCTAAAACTACCGGCATCCAAATCCAGGCAGTGTCTAAAAATAGACCCAAGTATTTAACGTAGAGTTCAAAAGCCTCCATTGATTGATTTTAAAAAACTTAGCAGCCATAATCTAGGCCGCCAAAATATAACGGTTCTGGCCGTCGCGGCTAAAAAGTTTGCGGTTTTGCAAATTTATCAGCACCGTATTTTCCTTGACCAAACGTTTGACCAAAACTTTTTTAACAATCTCTTCTCGGTTCAAAGGACCAAGTTCTTTTAAAACTTCTTGGATAATTTCCGCCACCGTGCCCGGCTGGTAGCCCCATTCCGTCAAAGCGTAAAGCCCCCGCCCGACCAAAACGAAACGAGAATCTTTTATCAGTTCGTTATGGACGGTCTGAATGTAGGCCTGTTTGTCCGAAGGCAAAACTTCGTTAATCAGCCGCGTAACTTCGGAAAAATGTAAAGGCTTATTTTCTTTCTTGAAAATGATGTAAGCCCGGTCTTTGACGCCGCGCGGGCTGATTTCCGGCCAAGAAACCAAACCGAAAAATCCCAGATGGTTTTTGTCAATATGACGGGAAGCGTCAACGTAAGATTGGATCGCCTGTTCCGGCAAATGAGGAATTTCTTTTTTCACGGCTTTTATCAAATCCTCAACTGCCAAAACTGATTTTTTGTCGTTCAGATAACTAACCAACGAATCTACGGTTTTTTTGGCGTTCTTTAACGCATCGCCGCTGGTTACCCAAACAGCATGGAAAAAATCGCTCTCCGGCAAACGCTCAAAAGATTCTCCCAGAGTCAGTATCAAATTAAAAGCCGCCTGGCATTTAGTCAGTTCTTCCCCGGAACCGGCCAGTTGCTTTTTGATTTCTTTTGCCGGAAAACAAACGTAAGTTAAATCTTCAAATAATTTTTGTTCCCGCTTAAGCCCGCCGTGCTCTTCCAGATGCTGTTTAGTCAGATCAAAAAACGGCTGGATTTTCTTAAGGGCCTCTGGTTGGCGCAAAGACGCCAAACTGTTTTCCTCAATTTGCCGCACCCGTTCGCGGGTAATGCCGTGGTCTTGCCCGATGGCTTCCAAAGTATGGCGCCGGCCATCAGCCAAACCAAAACGCCGCGCGACGACTTCTTTGGCGCGGTTGTTAGGGACGAATTCCAGTATTTCAAAAATGGCGTTAACCGGATTAATCATAATAATTGCCTGTTTATTAGGGCTATTTTTACTTTTCGCCAATATAGCACATAAAAAAAGAACTGTCAATAAAAGGCCTTTCTATCGCTTAAGCTTTTTCGCAATCTTTTTTTGCCGCCAGGCCTCGTTGGAAACCAGCAAAGAGCTGGCGACGAAAATAGAAGAATAGGTGCCAAAAAATATTCCCACTAACAACAGCAAGGCGAAATATTTGGTGGTAACGCCGCCAAAAGCGAATATAGCCAGCAGGGTTAAAAATACGGTCAAGGAAGTGTTGATGGAACGAGTAATGGTTTGGTTGATGCTGATGTTGGCCGTTTCTTCAAAACTGCGACCCGCGCCTTTGCGCAAGTTCTCGCGAAGCCGGTCAAAAACCACAATAGTGTCGTGGACAGAAAAACCTAAAATAGTTAAAAGCCCGGTAACGAAAAGCAAGTCTATTTCCGCGCCGTAGAAATGGCCTAAAGCCGCGAACAAACCAGTAGGGATAAGAACGTCGTGAAAAAGAGCGATAATGGCCGCCGTGCCGTATTTCCAGGAAGCCACGGGACGGGAAACCTTACGGAAAGCCAACGCGATATAAATAACGATTAAACACAACACCGCCAAAATCGCTTGGTAGGCGCGCTGTTTCAGTTCCTCGCCGATTACCGGCCCGATGGAATCAAACCTTTTCTCTTCCAGCTCCCCAAGCTCTTTTAATTCCGCTAAAATTTGCTGGTGCGTTGTTTCGTCTAAATCTTTCAAACGCAAAATTAGGCCGTCTTCTCCTGTCGGCTGGACAGAAACTTCACCCAGCTCCAACTGGCCTAGCACGTCTTTAACGGCGTTGGTTTCCGGACGCGAATTCAAAAACTCCACTTCCATCAACGAACCGCCCCGAAAATCTATGCCGAATTTCAACCCCCAAAAAAGAATGCTGAAAACGCTCGCGGCGACCAAAAAGATTGAAACGGCGTAAAAATATTTTCTTTTGGCGACAATATTCAGCATAAATTAAAATGTAAATTTCAAAATTAAAAATGGCAATTGAAAATTCAGTGATTTTTTAATTTTTAATTTTTTTGATTCCAAACCACCAAAGATGTTTTTCCATCCTTTCGCTTACCAACAGCTTCAAGAAATTGCGCGTGATGGTAATCGCCGAAAACATACTGACTAAAATGCCGACGGCCAGCGTCAAAGCGAAGCCCTTGATAATGCTTGTTCCAAGCCAGAACAGCACCGCGCAGGTAATAAGAGAAGAAACGTTGGAATCGCGAATAGATGTCCAGGCGCGTTCAAATCCGGCGTCAATCGCTCCTTTCAACGACTTGCCCCAACGCAGCTCTTCTTTAAAACGTTCAAATATCAAAATATTGGCGTCTACCGCCATGCCGACGGACAAAACAAAACCGGCGATGCCCGCCAAAGTCATGGTTACTGGGATAAGTTTAAAAATCGCCAGAACTATCAAAGTATAAATTCCCAACGCCAACACTGACAACAACCCCGGCAGACGGTACCAAAAAACCATAAACAGCGCCACGGCCAGAATGCCAATCCAGCCGGCGAATAAACTTTGCTGTAAAGATTTTTCGCCCAAAGACGCGCCCACGCTCTGTTGGTTTATCAATGTTATCGGGACCGGCAAAGCGCCGGCGTTTAACCGCCGCACCAGCTCTTTGGTTTCGTCAAGGGTAAAACTACCGGTAATTTGCGCCCGGCCACCGGAAATCGCCTCCTGGACGACCGGCGCGGTAATCGGCAAGCCGTCTAAAAAAATCGCCACTTGTTTACCCACGTTGCGGCCGGTTATTTCTTCAAAAAATTTCGCCCCTTCATCGTTAAATTCCAAACCGATATAGGGCTTGCTGGTGTTTTGGTCAAATTCCAAAGTGGCTTGAACCAAATACTTGCCGGTCAAATCCGTCGGTTTGTATCTTGCTTCTAAATCCAAATACTCCAAATATCCCTGCTGATCGAAAGGCAGATCATTAAATCGTTCTATTAAATCCTTGTACGGCTCCATCATCTGCGAATATTCTTGCTCGTCCCGCTCTTCCCGAAAATCCATTGACGGTGTCTCACCTATCATTTCAATCGCCTGGCTGACGTCTTTTACTCCCGCCAATTCAACGATTAACCGATGGTGTTCGCCTACGGTATCCACTTGGACCACAGGCTCAGTCACGCCAAACAGGTTAATCCGCCTCTCAATAACATCGCGTACGCCCTCCATAGCTTCCGCGTAATCGCCTTCTTTGATATTTCCCAAACCCGCTTCGTAAACCAAATGCGTGCCGCCCTGCAAATCCAGGCCTAAATGGAACGGCTTTTCAAAAAATTGCGGTATGTTGGGCAGGCTTTTTAATAATGAAACCTCGTTCTTGCGCGCGTTCAACCAGTCAACCGATTTATTCCAAGCCGCGGGATAACAGATGAATCCGGCAAACGCCGCCAATAAAAAAATCGCTGCCACCAAATAAGCGGTCCGCGACATTTTTTGCTTGGTCAACATCCGGGAAAAAGAATCCATAAGTATTTTCAAATTAAACCCAAATCCGCTTTTTGTCAATAAAATAAAAGCGGCCGAGATGCCTCACCGACCGCTTAATCTAAATCCTTCACCTCCTTGAATCCACTACTGATAATATTCTTGTCTTTCGGATTGTCATAAAGAACTCGACCCTTGAATTTTTTTTCTTCTAGAAATAAAGGAAACCAGAGCCGATCGCCCGGCCACATCCGATCGTAAAGGTCATTGATTTCTCTCAAGAAAAATGGCTGAACCGTCATTTCTTCACTGCCCGTCGGCTCGCCTTGGCAATCGAAGACCCAAAAAACATGCACTTCACGAATCTTATCCGGATCGCTTTTAAAAACGGATTCGATAACCGCCCGCTTCTCTAAAGAAAGAATTTCAAGCCCCGACTCTTCTTTGAATTCTCTCCGAGCAGCTTGGCCAATCGTCTCACCTAGCTCCAAATCGCCGCCAAATCCGTTTAAAAGACCTCGGCCGAATTTTTTCCCTCCGGTCCTGACGCCAAGCCATATCCGATCGCCTTCAATAAAAAAACAAAGGGTCTGTATTTTTTTCATAATTTCCTCCTTTTTTTCTTTTATAAGAACCTATTTAGAATCTCTGCCATTCGCTTCTCCCACCCTTTCTTTTATTATCAACCATCGCCAATTCGTCGTAAATCCCATCAAGAAGCTTATGCTTTTTTGCCTCCTCCAAATCAACCCAGGCAAATTCGTCGTTTTCTTCCGCCTGCAGTTTCACTTCTCCGGAAACGTAATCCGCCATGCAGGAAATTACCAAAGAGGGGCTGCCGTCGGAATGAACCGTCGCCAAACTCGTTACGTATTCAATGTTATTTATTTCAATCCCCACTTCTTCTTTTACTTCTCTCCGCAACGTTCTTTCTAAAACATTGTACCAATAAAATTCCGTGTCTTTCGGCAATTTCAAATAATCGTCGGTTTCCATTTTCCCGCCCGGCACCGTCCACATGCCCGGAAAGCGCTTCTTGTTCGGCGAACGCCTGGTAATCAAATATTTTCCGTCTTTTACGATAATGACGGTAATCGCCACTTCATGGAGATATTGGTTTCTCTCTCTCATAAAGATTGCGGTTTTAACGCTTGAATAATTTTTTCAGTTCTTCTTTCGCCTGTTCAAGAATCCGGCGCCGCTCGCGGGATAAATTCTTGCCGGCGCGGTTGATGTAAAAATTCAACATAGATATGGCCGATTGGAAAGGCGCGGCTTTGCGGCGATGGCTGTTTTCGGCCGAGTGTTTCAACGATCTGGCGATGCGCCGCGAGTCCCTCAAGGCGAAAACGCCTTCTTTCAAATCAAGCGCGTTGCTTTTTTTTATTTTCCGCAACATTTTTTATATTTCTTCTACTTGAGGAAGTACCACGGGAGCAATCGGAGGCTGGAGAGCTTACCCAGTCGATTGTCCCGCTGCTCGTCTGCTGAATCCGCGATTTGACCTTTCGTGGACTCGGCAGACG